>BFBZ01000001.1_pt560 | contig 647095 bp, 448 predicted proteins | sample 1888401 | NCBI WGS metagenome assembly BFBZ01 (sample SAMD00112614, study PRJDB3348) | symbiont metagenome | host: Chara braunii
CGCCTCCCCAGCCGTAGGAATAGCTCCCCGCCGGGGGCGCAGACTTAGCGGTCAGCGCGGACCAGGCCGAGCCGATGCGTTCGAGGAAGCGCATGGGATGTCGTGGAGAATCGGGTTCTTGAGGCGAACGACGGGGATGTACGGCGAGGCAGGAGTGGCGGACGATGGGATCGACGAGGGAAAACCGAAAGCCTCGATCCGCATTCCATGGGCTCTGTAGAGCTCATGGCAATCCCGTAGGCGGAAGCCTTCCGGGCGCGGATTCAAGGTTATCTCAATCGAACGCTTCGCTTGCCTTCATCATGACGTGCAAAGGCGGCGGAGTTTCGTCGGAATTTAAAAAGTAAAAAGATTTTTATGTAATAGGTTTCGCGGATCGAGACTTGGCAAGCAGGTCCTCGGAATTGCGGGCGCTTCTGAGGCTCAATTGTGAAGAGGGGACGAAAGTGCATGCCGCTAGCTCAAGAAAGTGAGCTGGCGGCGGGGATCTCATTGAAGTCTCACGAGACCTGGCTTAACTTAGAGCGGTATCTATTCGGCTAGCACACAGCCTCGATGTATTGAGTCTTTTCCCGCAATCAAGGTGGCGCGGCCAGGCGTACTCGCTTGTCCGTGTTTGGTGGGAAGGCACACAGTCAAGCGAGTATGCCTGGCCGTGCCACCTATCAACGCTTTACGAATGCCGGGTTTTCCAAGACTCGCCGCAATGCAATCAGCAACAGCCTTTGTGGGTTCTTGTGTTTGCGAAGGTCAACTCTCGAGAGCCATGTCCATGGTTGCGACTTCGAGTGCTCCTGTCCCCTTGGCATCGGTGATCGTCCCTTGCTTCAACCAGCTTGAGTTCACGCGTCACTGTGTCGTAGCGCTTGCTCGTCACACGCGGGCTCCCTGGGAGCTTATTGTTATTGATAATGGCTCGACCGACGGTACGGCCGACTATCTCCAGGGGGTGCACGACGTCGCACCGTTTCGTGTCAAAGTGATCACGAATCCCGAGAATCGCGGTTTCCCCATCGCTTGCAACCAGGGTTTGAAGGAAGCACGCGGTGAGCATCTGGTTTTGCTTAATAATGACACTGTTGTCACCGACGCCTGGCTTAATCAGCTTGTCGCGCTCGCGGCTTCGAATCCGAAAATAGGCATGGTCGGACCTGTATCTAATTATGCGTCGCCGCCGCAACTGGTTGAGGAAGTGACGTATAAGGACCTGGATGCGATGCATCGCTTTGCCACGCGCTGGCGAGCGCAACACCTCGGCCAATGGCGAACCGTCGAGAAGCTCTCCGGTTTTTGTCTCCTGTTGAAACACCAGGTTCTGGAGGCGATCGGCGGACTCGATGAGCGGTTCGGCCTCGGATTTTTCGACGACGACGATCTCGCACTACGAGCCCGCCGCGCGGGTTTCGAACTCGCGATTGCACATGACCTTTTCATTCACCACTTCGGCAGTCGAACCTTCGTCGGCGCCGGGATCGACGCGGAAAAGCTTCTCGAGGAAAACCAGGGACGGTTCGCGGAGAAGTGGGGATTGGCAGAGGGCAAAGGGCAGGGGAGACGTGTTGCTCTCCGTCCCTGGTCTCCTCCCGAACGCGCAACAGCGACCCAACGCCCCAAGGTCAGTCTCACGATGATCGTTCGCAATGAGGAGTCGAATCTGCCTGCTTGCCTTGAGTCGGCTCGCGACATCTTCGACGAGATCGTGATCGTCGACACCGGCTCGACCGATCGTACGGTTGAGATCGCCCAGTCATTCGGAGCGCGGGTGTTCGACTTTGTCTGGGTGGATGACTTTGCCGCGGCACGCAACACCGCCCTGGCCCGAGCGACCGGCGATTACGCGTTCTGGCTCGATGCCGATGACGTACTCGATCCCGCCGAGCGCGTGAAACTGAAATCGCTGCTCGACAACCTTGGCAGTGAGGGGGAGGCTGCGTACGTCGTACGTTGCGCCTGCGACCCAGACAATGAAGGGGGAGGAGGACAAACGGTCGTCGACCACATCCGCCTCTTTCCACTCCGCGCGGACGTCCGTTGGACCTACCGCGTTCACGAGCAGATCCTCCCTTCGCTCCGCCGCGCCGATGTTCCGGTGCGCTGGACGGAGGTCACCGTGCGGCACACCGGCTATACCGACGTGGCGCTCCGCCGCCGTAAGCTCGACCGCGACGAGGCGATCCTCAAGGAAGAATTGGCCGAGCGTCCCAACGACCCCTTTGTCTTGTTCAACCTGGGTTCCATCGCGATCGAGCGGCAGGATTGGCGCGCGGCGATTGGCTATCTTCGCAAGAGCCTGGCTGGTTCCGCTCCGACCGACTCGATCACTCGCAAGCTCTACGCTCTCATCGCTCGGGGGCACCAGATGTTGGGCGAGCTGAGCGAAGCCCTTGCTGCATGCGCTTCCGGCTTGGCGGTCGACCCTGACGATGCTGAACTTCTCTTCCGCGAAGCCGTCATTCGCCGCAACAACAATGATCCCGCGGGAGCGGAGCGTTGTTGGCGGCGCGTGCTGACGCTTCGCCGGAGCGATCAGTTCAGCAGCCTCGATCAGGGAATCTATGGTCACCTCACTCGGCGCAACCTCGCCTCTCTGGCCGAGCAGCGTGGCGATCTCCAGGAAGCCGACCGTCTCTGGGTGGCCGTTCTCGCCGAATGCCCAGGGGATCGTGAAGCCCTGGCCGCAAGGCATCGCCTTTCCGAGGCTACGGCTTCCCGAGGGGCGCGTTCGTGAAATTAGAACGCCTGCTCTTTGCATCGTGCCACGGCTATGTCGATCCCTCCAACGGCGCCGCGACCGCGACTCGCGACCTCCTGGAACTGCTGGCCGCGCGAGGGATCGACTGTCGAGTGCTCTCAACCGGTGTGCTTGATTACCATCAAGAGACACCTCTCGCACCGATTCTCAACGCGCTGGGAACCGAGGTGCGTGAAGTCTCGGCCGAACTGCCCTCTGGCAAGAGCGTCGACGTCTTCGACCTGGATCTCGGAGGTGTTCGGGTCACCTTGATGCCAACCGTTTCGAGTCGCATGGAGCATTCCCCTGACCGAGCGGAGTCGCTCACCTTTCTGGAACTTGCCGACCAGGTCTTTACCCGATTCCGTCCCCAAGTGCTCCTCACGTACGGCGGCCATCCCGTCAATCTCGAACTGATGGCCCGGGCCCGGCGCCTTGGAATTGCTGTCGTCTTCTATCTGCATAATTTCGCCTATGACAGCCACGACGCGTTTCGAGACACGTCGGGCGTGCTCGTCCCCACCGACTTCTGCCGGCGCTTCTACGCACGTCGCATCGGTCTCGAATGCACGACGATTCCTTATCCGTTCTATCCGCCTCGAGTGATCGCCGATGACCCGAAGCCACAGTATCTCACCTTCGTGAACCCCGTGGCGGCCAAAGGGGTTCGTGTCTTTGCGCGAATCGCCGCCGAGCTCGATCGTCTCCGCCCTGATATCCCGATCCTCGTCGTCGAGGCGCGCGGAAAAGTCGACAGCCTTGCCGACGTCGGCATCGATCTCTCATCGCTGCGCAACCTGCATCGCATGGCCAACACCCCCGACCCTCGAGAGTTCTATCGGGTCAGCCGCGCCATCTTGATGCCCTCGTTATGGCTGGAGAACGGCGGCCTCGTCGCGCGCGAAGCCATGGCCAACGGCATCCCCGTCCTCTCGAGCGATCGAGGCGGCCTGCCCGAAACCCTCGGCGACGCCGGCTTCGTTTTCACCCTCCCTTTCCGCTGCACCCCGACCTCAGCCGAAGTACCCACCCCTCATGAAGTCGCCCCCTGGATCGCCACCATCCAGCGCCTCTGGGACGACCCCGCCTGGGAAGTCACTCATCGCATCCGATCCCGAGACGCCTCTCGCCGTTGGGACCCCGATCGGCTGGCCACAGAGTATCTCTCCTATTTTGAAAGTAGGATTGCCCGCCCAGAGGCATGAAAGTTCCCCTCTCCTCGAATCCCTTCTTACCGTTTGACAACCCTTCGCCAACAGAGCAAGCCTCGTTCCGTCGAGCAATTTGCGGAACGGGCTCTCTCAATCCTTCTGGATCAATCTGTTCGGTGTTGACGTTCTGTGGTGGCTCCATGAAGTTCGCATCGTCTTGGCAAGCGTGTCGTACTGCGAATCAACAAATGCAATCGGCAATAAAAGCGCGGAAAGGAATTACGAACCTCTAATATCCATGGAGACAAGATCCACAAGCTGCTCTTTTCCAAAAAATAGTCGCAATTTTTTCTGCTCGTTGGTCTTTCCTTTGGGCACAACTAATCGATTACGGGTAAATGGCTTAGGCGCGGAGTTGGCGTCAAAGGGCGCCAAGATTTCCTAGGAAGAACTTAGAATTTCGCTCGCCGCTTAGTATTTTACGCTTGCATCTTCACAATAGTTCTGAAACGTTGGTGTATGTCGATAGGCAAAATCTATGGGGTCGCCTGTTCTGATTTGAGCCTCATTGGTTCAGCAGGAACGGAGGATTTGCGTCGACGTGGTCATGCTCGTTACTATTCATCTCGCCATTCTATTTTGAGTTGTCGATTTATCGGGTTCGCGATGAGGGTTTCTCAAACCTGCGTTCGCGCTTCGCGCATTCGCTGGGTTGAGCACTCCGATTCACGTCCTCAGGGAGGAAATAAGCCATGGGGCTCCGCTCCACGTTTACCGATCGCCGTCGCGCACTCCTAGCCCGCCGCGTCGAGGTGCTCGAATCGAGGGAGCCGAGATCGCTCATTACCGAGAGCCTTGGGATACTCACTGTAGGTATCGGTCTGCCTGCCGTCGCGGACGCTTCACAAGTCAAGATCCGCTCAGTTTCGTTGCCGGTGATATGAATATTCGCCGTTATGAGAGCAATCAACCAACCAATATGACCGACCCGACGAGGCTTGAGACGCCGCAACAGAGGCAAGCTAGATTGGATGCCTATCATGCTGGCTTGGCAAAAAAAGAGCAAGCGGCAAGAGAAGCATTGGCAGCGGCTCAAGCGCGGACGGCGTCTATAGTGCTCGCTGGTCAGCTAAGATTGGAGGCGAAAAAGCTCGAGTATGCCGCAACGCTGTATGCATTATAGCAGCGGACAGCATTGGCCAAGAAATACCCAGGGATAATTCCCTTTATCAACCCAAATCGTGAAGACCCACTCGAAGCCGCCAAACTCCTCGCAGAATCAATCGCACTTGGTGCCGAATACAGAAAAAAACAGATAGAGCAACAACAGCAAGACGAAGAGAAGGCGAACGACAAGTTGAAACAAAAACAGGAAGCCGAGAGAAAGAGGATTCGGTCCGAAGAAAGAAAAGCTAGTGTGTCAATTATGGGTACGAAATGATTCGTCAATTATGGGATGGAAGCAAATAATGCGAAGTTTAGATCTCCAGTCTCGCAAAGCAAGCCGGGAGTATTATCGGCCCTAGATTATTCACGGTCGATACGCCAAGCTATTATTATTTTCATGGAAACGCAGGAACAACAGCCTGTCGAAGTATTCGATTTCGAGCGAAAAATCCCTGAAAACCTGGGGATTTAAGAGGCCTTCGCGAGCAAAAATCGAATACTTCAACAAGGCTGTTAGCGCAAAGAGGATCAGCATTAGGACAGGAAATAAAGAGCTGAGTTTTTGAAACGAAAGATCCCAAAATGCACGAACAAGATCATGAAATTGAACCGCTGGGACACCTTGATGTTTCGATTCATACACGGCCTAGTCCCTCTGAGAGCGGTGCCAAAATGACTCTAGGATCACGACTCGTCGGGGCTTGGGCTGTGGTTTCGTCGTTCCTGCTCCTGATCATCCTCATCTCGGGCGCCGTACCAGGAGCGAAGACTCTCGAGGCGGAGAAGATGGTACTCCGCGATACCGGGGGAAACGCCAGAATCTCGATGGATCTTGATGATGAGGGAGAACCCTCTCTTAAGTTCCTCGACAAAAATGGACAAATCAGAACCCGCCTCGCTTTATCGCCGGACGGCGCTATCGGTTTCGCCTTCAACGATCAGAACGGTAGCGCCAGGATCGCGATGAGTCTCGATAGCAAGGGGCTACCCTTGATCTCGCTCCAGGACAAGGAGAAACGGCCTCAGATTCGAATGCAGGTGACCAAGGAAGGAAAACCTATGTTCTTCTTTGGAGCTGCGAAGAACGGATGGCCCTTGATCGCTATGCTTGCCAGGCCAAACGGTGGAGTCAGCCTCGACTTCCGAGGACAAGACGGATCTTCCAAACTTTCGACCGTGATTTCTCCAGATGGCCTACCGAGTACCGCCTATTTCAAGGACGAGCAGGCCCGCATGTCGTTGTCGATCTCATCCGAGGGGTTTCCGATGATCTTCCTCTCGGGAGAGAATGACAAAACGCGGATCGCCATCACCGCAAGCGACCATTCATCAAACATCACCTGTTATGACAAAGAAGGCAAGGCTCGGATCGTTTCGCAGGTCGACGCCAAGACTGGAAATCCGCAATTTCGCTTGAACGACGAGCATGAAAAAACTCGTCTCGCACTGTCGGTCAATTCCAATGGCGTTCCAGCCTTGACCCTGAACGATCAGGAGGGGAATAACCGGTTGAGCGCCGGCGTTCTTCCGGAAAACGGCCCTTTCCTGTGGTTCCTCAACGCGGCGAAACAAGTCAAACTCCTCCTGGCCGAGGGCAAGAAGGGGCCAGTTATCCAAATGTTCAATGACAAAAAGGAAACGATTCTTAATCTCCCCCAGCACTGACGAACCTCAAAAGGGGTCTTGTACCATGTCATCCTTGATCTCTCGGATCGTCAGTGCTTGGGCCCTGGTTTCTTCGATTCTGACGTTGATCCTACTCACCTCCGCTGCGGCCCCTGGGCCGAAGACTCTGGATGCCGAGAAGTTAGTACTCCGTGACGCCAAGGGGAAAATCAGGATGTTGCTGGGGGCCTCGGGCGATGAAGAGCCTTCCCTGAAGTTGATGGATAAGGATGGCCAGATTCGGACCCATCTGTCGCAGACGACGAACGGAGCTGTCGTATTCACACTGAACGATCAATCAGGAGAATCCAGGATCGGCCTAGACCTGGATCAGAACGACCGTACAAGCCTGACGCTCGAGGACCAGGAGAAACGATTTCAAATTTGTCTGTTTGTGAAAGCGGACGGAAGAACCGATTTCGGGTTTGGAAGTTCGAAGACGGGCGGCCCCTTGATTTCCATGCGTGCCGGGATCGGGTTGGGCAGCGACCTGAGCTTTTTCGATGAAAACGGATCGCTCCGATATATGACCGGCGTTAACCTTGAGGGTTCGCCATACTCGCACTCCATGCATCGCTCGCTGCCCCGGTTATCATTGTCCTTGCACGCCGAGGGTTTCCCCATCATCGATCTCGGCGGAGAGAAGAACAAACCTCGGATTTCCATCTTCGCGAACACGGATTCCTCAAACCTCATGTGCCTCGACAAGGATGGCAAGCCTCGCCTCAGCGCCTTCTTCGTCAACGATGACCGACTCGCTAGCCTCTCTCTGTACGCCCTTGAAACCAATCCCCGCCTTGACTTGATGGTAGCGGGCATTGGTCTTTCTACACTTACATTCAGAGATGGCCAGAAGAATGACCGAATGGTGATCGGCCTACACCCGAAAGGTATGCCTTACCTAAGGTTTAACGACGTTAATTCTAGTAGGAAACTTTTTCTCTTTGACGATCAACCGACCCCGATCATCAGGTTTTTCAACGACAAGCTCGAACACTTTTTTGAGCTCCCGCGTCCGAAGCGTACGCAGATAGAGCCTAAATCCGCATTCCATGACACTACCGAGAACTCGAATCGCGTGGAGATCGTACGCGGGACCTTCTGATCGCACGAGCGATTCCTCCCCTGCGCGAAATCAACGCGCCCCACTCTCGATCGCCGCGAGCAGCCTGTTGAAGTATTTCCCTGTTATTGAATAGTCATCATGTGTTTGATTGTTCTGTATACGGAGCAGTAGCATGGCGATGGGGCGGCGGAAGCGAGATCGGCAGGATCGGAAGATTCGCGTAGCCTGTTCGGACCCCAATTGCGGACGAGGAATGGTCAGCAAGGAAGTTTATCCTGGGTATCCGAACCGAGCGTTTCCACAGGTTTAGCGAGATGCCGCAGTCATCAGATCGCAAAAATCGCAGAATTCTACTGAAGTCTTGTGAGCATGTGAATAAAGACGAATTCGGTGGGTTTCCCGTCAGGAATGCAGATGGTTTCCCTGTGACGCTTCTTGTCCGAGAAGAGCATCTTCGTTGTCGTCCCAGGGACAAAAGGGATCGACGAACTTGGACCAGTTAGATTCGCCCATGCCCAACTCGTTGTCCGTGAGAAGGCAGGCATCGAGCGATGATATGAGCAGATTGTGGTTCATGCCGATCCCGATAAAGACCAGTTCTTGACTTCGATCACCGAAGCGTGAGTCCCAATCATTAAGGGCGGCCTGAATTTGCTCGGCCTCGCCTGGCCATTCGGCTTTGGGAGTGGCGGCGAGCCAGCGTCCGACGGGTTCGATGCGGGTCGCTCCGCCAGCCTGGGAATACATGCCCATGAACTCTGGACGTGTCGCCAACCAGAAGAAGCCCTTAGCGCGAAGCACACCGTCCCAATCTTGGCGGAAGAATTCATCGAGACGCTCGGGGTGGAAAGGGACGCGGGCCCGGTAGACGAAGCTGGAGATGCCATATTCTTCGGTCTCGGGGGTGATTTCGCCCCGAAGCACGCGTAACCAGCCGGGGGATTCCGCGGCCTTGAGAAAGTCGAAGCGCCGGGTATCGAGCACACGGTCGAGCGGAACCCGACCGAACTCCGCACGGACGATTTCCGCGCCGGGGTTTAGCTGTCGCAGGATGCCTTCGAGCTGGGCCAGGTCTTCGCGATCAACGCAGTCCGTCTTGTTGAGTATCAGAACGTCGCAGAACTCGACCTGGTCGGTCAGAAGGTCAACCACGGTGCGGTCGTCTTCATCCCCCAGCGCAAGGCCTCGGTCGCGAAGATCTTCGGAGGCGAGATACTCGCGAAGAAAACTCTCGGCGTCCACAACGGTGACCATGGTGTCGAGTCGAGCGATCTTGTTGAGCGACAGACCGTCTTCTCCCTCGAACGTGAAGGTCTCGGCCACTGGTAAGGGCTCGGAGATCCCGGTCGACTCGATCAGGAGATAGTCGAATCGTCGTTCGCTGGCGAGGCGGGTAACCTCGACGAGAAGGTCCTCACGTAGAGTGCAACAGATGCAGCCGTTGGTCATCTCAACCAGCTTCTCTTCGACGCGGTTGAGTGAACTCCCTTCGCGGATGAGGTGAGCGTCGATGTTGACCTCACTCATGTCATTCACGATCACGGCGACCCTTCGTCCTTCGCGATTGTTCAAAATGTGGTTCAGCAACGTGGTCTTGCCCGCCCCCAGGAAGCCGGATAGGACGGTTACGGGGAGTCGATCATCCATGTGTTTGTTCTTTCGGATCAACGTCGTAAAATGGTTTGGCAACGCTGTCTGAGCAGAAGGACGGCGCTCTCAGGCGTCGTCTTCTTGAGGCGGCATGGCGTCAGGGGCAGAGGATGGGACTTTGGCGAGCGAGATCTTCCGCTGCGTCATTTCCCTCAGTGATGATGTTCATGAAACCGGTGCTCGATCGCGTCCCAATTCAGTGTGTTCCACCAGGCGGAGATGTAGTCAGTCCGGCGGTTCTGATACTTGAGGTAATAGGCATGTTCCCAAACGTCGAGGCCGAGCAAGGGAACACCGGAGCCGTCCATGAGCGGGTTGTCTTGGTTGGCTGTCGACGTGACGAAGAGTTTTCCGTCTCCACCCCGCGCTAGCCATGCCCATCCGGAACCGAACCGAGTTGTGGCAGCCTTGGAGAAGGATTCTTTGAAGCTGGCAAATCCTCCCAGGTCCGTGGTGATAGCCTTGGCCAGGGCTCCCTTCGGTTCGCCCCCTCCCTTCGGGGTCATCACCGTCCAAAACAACGAATGGTTGTAGTGGCCGCCTCCGTTGTTTCTCACCAGCGCGCGAATCGACTCGGGAAAAGCGGAGAGGTGCTTCAGGAGTTCGTCGATGGACTCATGATGATGCTCCTCGTGCGACTCCAAAGCCTTGTTCAAGTTCGACACGTACGCCTGGTGGTGCTTGGCGTGATGGATCTGCATGGTTCGCGCGTCGATATGGGGTTCCAGGGCGTCATAGGCATAGGGCAGAGGAGGCAACGTGTAGCCCTGGCTTGCGGACGACTCCGTGTGATGCGGATGTTGAGCTCGAGATTTGGTGGCACTGGACGCGGCCAAGATACCCAGTGCGCCTCTGGTGAGGATGGTACGTCGTGATACGAGGGATTCCATCGACGAATTCCTTTCGGCTTGTTGCGAGATCAACGGAATCTTATAGGCAAGTGTACTTGATCATCAAAAAGATGCTTTTAGCATCGCCGATAAAATACGAATAAAGGATGATCTGCAAGCCTATTCCTGGGCGCCGCGAGACTCCAAAGTGCCTCAGCAGCTTCTCGGGGCGCACCCCGCTTTTCCCGCGGGCGCAGGCTCGCGCCTGTCTCCGTTTTTGACATCAGGGCCGCCCGAGTAAGGCGTTCTCAAGAAGAGTGCCGTTCCCTGGCGCCAAGTTCCCTCGTGCGGCGTCAAATTCTCGTTTGCACGGATGAGGCAACGTTACGCGAGGATCGCGCGGATGGGCGTGCCAAGGCTGATGACGTGGGGTCGGCCGAGCGGGTCGTGGATGGTGGTTTCCGGGGGTAGGCCGAGGATCTGGTAGATCGTGGCGGCGATGTCTTGGGGGGTGACGGGATCGCGGGCGGGGTAGGCGGCGAATGCGTCACTGGCTCCGAACGTGGCGCCCGCGGGAACGCCCGCCCCGGCGAAGAGCACGGTATAGCAGTGTGGCCAGTGGTCGCGTCCCCCTTTGTCGGCACCCGCGCTCGAGGTGATCTGCCCGACTTTTGGGGTTCGGCCAAATTCGCCCATTGCCACGACGAGGGTCTCGCTCAGCAAGCCTCGATCGTGGAGGTCGGCGAGCAAAGCGGAAAAGGCCTTGTCGAACATCGGCAGGATCGAGCGTTTCAGGAGGGGAAAATGCTGCCGGTGCGTGTCCCAACTCTGGTCGTAACGGGCTCCCGTGCAGACCGTCACCAGCCGGACGCCGGCCTCGATCAGGCGGCGGGTCAGGAGGAGGCACTGGCCTAGGTGGGGCAATCCGCCGAATTGGCGAGCCTCGCGCTTGCGGTCGTTCCCAGGGTCGAGACCATAGCGTTCCCGAACCGCCTGCGGCTCCTCGGTGAGGTTGAAGGCTCGCTTGGCTTCGGGGCTCGTGACTAGGGAATAGGCCTTGCGATAGTGAGCGTCAAGCTGGTCCACCGCTTCGTTAGGCTCGAATGCTTGTCCAACGGCGTCGAGCAGCGAGCGGCGACGATCGAGCCGCTCCGCTGACAAACCTTGCGGTAGCTCGAGCCCGGGCACCTTGTAACCGGGGAGACTTGGGTCCCCCGTCATGAAGGGGTCAGCGGCTCCTCCGAAGAACCCCGCCCCTTGGCCCGGAAGAAACGCGCCGTTGTTGCTCATCCAGTCGGGTGTTTGCACGAAGTCGGGTAGGGCGTGTCCCGTCGGCTTGAGCTTGGCCAGAACCGCTCCGAACGGAGGAAAGTCATCCGACGACGGGGAAGTGATCAATCGCCCGGAAGCGAACGGCTCGCGGCCGGTAAGAGCGAAATAGGCCCCGGCATTATGGTCGGCGACCGTGTGATGGACCGAGCGAACCAGGCAAAAGTGGTGGGCCTGCCGAGCGAGCAGAGGCAAGTGCTCACAGAATTGCAGGCCCGGGACACTCGTGGCGATGGGACGAAACTCACCCCGAACCCCTTCAGGAGCCTCGGGCTTCATATCCCAGAGATCCTGATGGGCCGGTCCCCCTTCGAGAAAGAAGAGGATCACCGATTTGACCTTCGGCCGTCGCGGGACCTGGGCCCGCAACAGCGTCGGCAGGCCCAAGCCAATCGTCCCTAACCCCCCGAGACGGAGGAGCTCCCGGCGGGTCAAGCCGTCGCAAAGGCGTCGCGATCCCGCTGTGACTCGAAACATTGCCGGTGCACCTCCGGCCAGTTCGGTGAGGAACAACCAGGGACGATCGTAACCCCCCGTCCATTTTGGCTCAAGAGACCATCTGATGCTGATGGTCGACCGTTCAATGCCTGTTACTTTTGAAAAACCGGTTCCGAACTGGGTTGTTGGAACCGGATTCGATCATGACTTTGTATGAACGGTCTTCAGGCTGAGAGGCGGCAGCAGCTAGTTGGTGTTGCGCGAGCGGACTGGGCTCGAGAAGTTGACGGGACGCCTTGACGGCTCTGTCATGACTCCAAGGTTGCGTCGAGGGTGATGTTGGTGTTGAAGAGCTTGGAGACAGGGCATCCGGCCTTCGCCTTGCCGGCGAGTTCCTCGAATTTTGCCTGATCGGCACCGGGGATTTTGGCTTTGAGAGTCAAGTGAACAGACGTGATGGCGAAGCCGTCGTCGACCTTGTCGAGGGTCACGTCGGCCTTGGTTTCCATGCGTTCCGCCGTGAATCCGGCCTCGCCGAGGATCAGGGACAGAGCCATGGTGAAGCAGCCGGCATGCGCTGCGCCGAGGAGTTCTTCAGGGTTGGTGCCGGGCTTTCCTTCAAAACGGCTGGAGAATCCATAGGGGTATTCTTTGAGAGCGCCGCTGTGAGTGGAAATGGCGCCTTTGCCGTCTTTGATACCGCCGTGCCAAACTGCCGATCCGTTCGTTTTCATGGGAAGATCTCACGAAATGGCCATGGGAATCTTTGAGGGGAAAGGAAGGAGGCTGAAGTCCTTCCTTTGCGCCGCCTTATTCTACGATCAACATCCAAAAGGGTGGGAGAGGCTTGTTTGGGTGGAGGAGAGGCGGAGGCCAGCGCATTCTTCATACGGTCTTGGCCGGCACGGCTAAATGAAAAGATCAACGCACGGCCCCCGCTTGTTTGAGCAAGGTGGCGACCTCCTCTTGGCTCGCTCTGGTGGCCCACTCCAGGGGAGTGAGCCCGTCTCTCCCGATAGTGTGGAGATCGGCTCCATGCTCGATTAATCGTCGTGCGATATCGATGTGCCCGTGCTTGGCAGCCTCGGCGAGAAGCGAGTGTTGGTCAAACCACGGGTGCCAATGAGAAGCACCGCGCGCGAGCAAGGCATCAACGGCTGCCAGGTTGCCGTACCCAACCGCGAACATCGCCAGGCGAGCACGGCCGTCGGAAAGAAGATCGACGTTGCGCTCGTCGCGAAGGGCCTCGTCGAGGAGAGCCTCAAGGAGCGGTATATCGTTGAGTGCGAGGGCATCAATGATACCGTGCCGGGCTCCGCGCGATCGCAAAAGATTAAAGAGATCTTGATGGCCTTCGGCCGTCGCGTTGGAAAGGGCGCTTTGACCAGACCAGTCGACGGCGTTGATGTCGGCTCCTCGATCGAGGAGGCAACGCACGATCTCGGTTTGCCCATGACATGCTGCGCTCATCAAGGCTCGCCGGCCGAGATCATCTGTTGCTTCGATGTTGGCCCCGCGGTCAAGCAGCAAGGTTACGATGTCGAGATAGCCCAACTCGGCCGCGATTTTGAGCAAGGGACCATCATACATGCCTCGCCCCGTATCGACATCGCCCCCTTCATCGAGTCGCGTGCGGGCGAGTTCGACATCGTTCAGCAGAACAGCTTCACGCAGTGAGTAACGCTGTCTCTTATACACATCTAGATGTGTATAAGAGACAGCCTTCATCGAGTCGCGTGCGGGCGAGTTCGACATCGTTCAGCAGAACAGCTTCACGCAGTGAGTAACGTCCTCCCGCCTCAAGAAGACGCTGCAAAACCCTGGCATCAAGTTGGGGGGCGGTCCAGCGGTATTCCTCAGGGCGAGAAAGGATCACGGCGTAGGTCATTGCCGTATAGCCGAGATCGTTTTCCGCATTCAAGTCCGCTCCGTGATCGAGCAAGATCCTGACAAGTTCAAGGTGTCCTCTCCGGACAGCCATCATCAAAGCCGTCGTATTGATGGTGTTACCCGTATTGACATCCATCCCGTGGTTCAGGCGGTCGACGACGTAGGCGATGTCACCGCGTTTGGCGGCTTCGAGCCATTCATCAATGACAGAGTCCGGTTCGAAACGATTGTCCATATCTTGCCCGTTTTGAGAAACCCTCCCTATTGTTGTTCGCGGCCCTCACGCGGCTTTGGCGCGATCAGTCGCCCATGACCGCGCGGAGCGGGGGATTGGCGGCTTCCTCAGCTCTCAGAAATGTTAAAGTTTCTTGGTGGGGAGAATATTGATAGATTTCCACCCAGGAGTCGGTGGTACTCAAGATGCCTGCATTCGGCGCTGCGATGGATGGCGAAAAATGGGCTTTGACCAGCAAGCCATGCATGTTGGGAACGACCTCGCAGACCCCCGCGTACCATCCCGTGATCCGCACGTTGGGGATCACGCTCGAAAGGTAGCCGAAGCGGGCCTGCCGCTGAGGTGGTTTCGGATCATTTCTTCGGAATGCGGCCTTGATGCCTTCGTGAGACTGGGGCGATTGAATCAGACTTTGAGGGGAAAACACGACCTCGGTTCCGTGGTAAGCAAGGGGATCCCGCTGCGGCTCGCCGATCCCCCGTCCTTTGGCGAGTTGTGACGGTTGTGCAAAAGGCTTCATGATTGCGGAACCGACCTGCCGTATGGCAACTTGCCACTGTTGATGTGGGGACTTGCTTGCGAGGAAACTCTGGAGAAGAAACACCATGAATAATGTAACGAGGATAAGAACTCGTTTTCTGATCATCGGCCGTTTCATTGCGACCTCCCTCGAAAGACGGCAATTCGATCGGAGCCAGGCCCTTCATGGCCTTCAGTCTGTGCAAAACTCCTGGGATTCCGCGGGATGCACACGGCTTACGAAATGAGGATTAAGCGGGGGGCGACGACATCGACATGCCGATGGCAAAGCCCGCGATAATCATCAAGAGTACAAAGGCCGTGATCGCGACGAAACGATAATCGCGTTCGCGTGCGAAAACGACCAGCGTCAAGGTGACGCGCAAGACGGGCAACAGAATGAAGAACGCGATGCCCAACGTGACGATACGCATGCCAAACGGACGTGCTCCTGTGCGCTCTCCGAGGAATGCGAGAAGGAGTCCCAGGCCAATGATGGTGGAGGCCAACCAGGTGCCGTAATGCAGCAATCGTGCCAGGAGGAACTCGAGCCGCGGGGCTGTGTCGGCATCCGTACTCATGCGTGGGCTCCGATCACCTTGATGTTGAATGCGCTCAGAAACATCTGAGCGGCAAGTGCGAGGAGCACGATGACGAATAGCAAGCGAATTCTTTCGTTGGACACGGCCATAAGAATGCGTGCGCCCATGATCGAGCCCAAGACGGAGCCGAGCGCCACGGGGCCGGCAATGGCGGGGACGATGTCACCGCGCATGAAATAGGCGCCGGCGCTTGCCGCTGCCGTCACGCCGATCATGAAGTTGGATGTTGCCGAAGAGACTTTGATGGGAAGGCGCAGGGCGGTGTCCATGGCGGGGATCTTGAGCACGCCACTGCCGATCCCGAGCAACGCCGAGATGAGCCCAGCACCATACATCAGCAGCATGCCCAAAGGGACGCGGTGAACCTGATAAACGACATCACGTCCCAGGGCGCGATCGGGATAGCTGGAATTTAGCCGGAGTAACAAGGCCCATTGCCCCGTGGCGGTGCTCAACTCCGAACGAACCGGCTCGCGGCGCCGAGCCAGCATTTGCTGGGCGGAGATCACCAGGATGACCGCGAACAGAAAGAAGAGATACGACACAGGAATGACGCCGACCAGGAGCACCCCGCTCAGCGCTCCCAGCGTAGTGGCGGTCTCCAGCACGATGGCGAGCCTGATGTTGGTGAGCCGGTTTTTGAGGAAAGGAGAGGCACTCCCGCATGAGCAAGCGATCACCGAGATGATGCTGGCGCCGATGGCGGTGTGCATTTCAATACGCCCAAAAAGCACCAGGATCGGCACGATGAAGATCCCACTGGCCATGCCAAGCATTCCGCCCAGGGCGCTGGCCCCCACGGATACGGCAAACAGCCAGAGTTCGACTCCAGCATCCATTTCGAATGACTTCCGTTCTTTCCCAAACCCTCGTGTGCCGGTCCGCGCGGCGCGCAGGGAACTACCGGATCCCATGAGACACGACGTCAGGGATTCACACGTTTTGCTGGAGGGGCAGCCGCCATGAGTCAATGCGATTTCGTCTCGAAAAAGATCTCGAGAGACTGCATTGAAAAGCCTCGGTTTCAGACGATTATTGAAGGCTCCATTTTAGCCGAAATCGCCCCCATTTCCAGGGGAGATCGCGCGTGAAGACAGGCTAATATCTGGGCATAGTGTGCCGCTGTTCCCCAGGATCTATTGGGTGAAATGCATGCCGGTTGGTTCGGTGTCAGGGCGGAAGCGGGAACTCGAAGACTTCGTTGCGATGCTCTATCCATTCATGATCGGGCCAGTAACCTTGGGCCGTTGCATCTTCAGGGGAGTATCGCGCCAGGCGAACGGGGCGGCCGGCCGCCGCGGCGAGAAGGGAATCGGCGTTGACCTTGTGCGAGGAAAGGACATCGCCGTCTTCTTTAAACGCGGTATGATTCTTTGTATGAAAAAGACCCTAACTCAAGGGCTCTTGCCAGACATTTATTAGTGCAGACACTTATTTACAATGAATTTGTTCCTTTCTTTTCTTATGGCTGGAAGGGCGCAACCTGATCAGTGGTTGCTCAGCGTCATTACATTGAGTGTGTATGGGATCATTATGTGTTAGTAATGTGAGGAGATGGCTTTCTCCATCATCGGACTGAGAAGGGCGCGGGAGTCTTGCGCGGGTACATTTTCATCTTCGCGGGCTGGAGTGGAAAGGAAGGAGAGGCTGATGGGAAACCGGTTGAAGATCGCTCGGATATCGAGCTTGACCCTGTTGTTGGGGCTCGGTTCTTTCGCGGCATCGGCTCAAGCCGAGCGCTTGAGCTATTTGGATAACGGCGTGATCCGGCTTGGGGTCGACCTGGATCTCGGGGGGTCGATTACGTTCCTAGCCGTGTCAAAGGGGGGAGAAAATCTGATCAATTCGCACGACTTCGGCCGCCAGGTGCAGCAATCGTACTATTCCGGTCCTCGGCCGTTTGGTGTGGCGCATCCGAACTGGAAGAACTGGCCCTGGAATCCAATCGGCTCAGGGGATGTGTATGGAAACCCGAGCAAGGTGAAGGCGCACACCAACGACGGTAAGACACTGCACATCACGACGATCCCCATGCAGTGGGCTCTCAATAACGTGCCCGGAGAATGCACCTTTGAGACATGGATCACGCTTGAAGACGCGGCGGTTCAGGTTCATTGCCGGCTCAATAATCAGCGCCCCGACAAGACCCAATATCCCGCGGAGAGTCAGGAACTCCCGGCGGTTTATACGATTGGCAAGCTCTATCGGTTGTTTACCTATGACGGGCCGGCGCCGTTCACGGGGGCATCCTTGCGTCAAGTGAAAAACGCGGGCCCACCCTGGGCCTTCTGGAAGGCGACCGAGAATTGGGCGGCTCTGGTCGACGATCAAGGGCATGGTGTAGGGGTTGTTCATCCGGGCGTTTATGCGTTCACCGGTGGTTTCTACGACAAGCCGGGCAAAGGGGGCCCGAAGGATGACCCGACCGGCTACATCGCACCCAGCCGCCCTGAGATTCTCGACCACAACGTCGTGTACGACTACCAGTATGACCTGGTCGTTGGGTCGCTCGATGAGATCCGAGTCTATGCGGTGGCTCATCGCATCAAGGATACTCGGCCCGAATACCGTTTCACGCAGGATCGTCAGCATTGGACGTACATCAATGCGTCCGATACCGGCTTTCCTCTTCAGGGGGAACTGAGGATCAAGCTGGACCGAGATGATCCTCAATTGATAGGCCCGGAGCAGTGGTGGAACGCGGAATCGGCTCCCAAGCTCTACATTCGAGCGGCCCTTCGGAGTGACCAGAGTCATGCCGAGGTCTTCTGGGGCGTTGCCGAGGAGAAGAATTTTTCCGGCGAGCGCAGGATTGGGTTCACCGTCAAGCCGGACGGGGCCTATCACACCTACGAGATTGACCTCGCTTCGTCTTCAAAATACCAAGGAACAATTACAGGCTTGCGCCTGGACCCCGTTCCTTCGGGAAAAGGGGGAGACGAAATGCGGATCGAGTCGATCTCCTGGAGACCGCCGGGCAAGTAAGGATGGCGACCGTTGATAAACATGTGGCCGGAACCGCAACTGGCGGTCCCGGCCGCCTGGAATGACCGGCGATGACGAGAATAACGAAAGGGTCTTATTACATAGAGAGTCATTGATTAATTAAGTAGGGATAGCTGAATTTTATTAGCGATTGATGAAGCTAGTCTTTCGTCCTTTTGTTCAAGCTCGCGGCTCAAAGTTTCCAGGCCACGCCCCAGCGCGGACGTTCCTGATGCCAGTGCAATGTTTCGCGGTGCCGGTAGTAATAACCCCCAACCGTTCCCATCGCCACGACGGCACCCCAGAGGACGAGAGCCCAACCAAGAAGGCAGGCGGGAATGTAAACCCAGAAGTGCTTCGCACGCAGTAAGAAAATGAGAGCAAACGGAAGGATCGAAAGGACAGCGACCGAGGCCAAGGTTACGCAGAGGGCCGCGTAGGAGGCGCCGAGTCGGAAGATGGCCCCTAGAACGGCTTGTGGTTTGGCTGCCCATGGATCGTCGTGAAGAAATGTCATCATGAAAGCCATAAGGAAATAAGGAAACCCCGCGAACGTAAGAACAGCCACGAGCAGCGGCGATTGAATTTCTTCGCCCGACGAAAGGGTATAGGAACACGCCAGCAAGAGGACCAGGGCGCCGCTGATCGACAACCAGATGGCCCAAGGCTGGAGACCACTCAGGAAGCCCTCGAAATTGCGGTCGGGGGAACGGGGGGAGATGGTGTCTCCCATGGCGCGAGCGATCACAACGCGGCCGAAATATTGCAAGGTGAAGATCACCGCGAGCGGCGTTAACAGCAGGGCGGGCAGAGCCGTGATCAAGGAAACGAGATAGCCCATGGGTCTTGCACCCAGGTTTTCGGCGTCGCGCTGGAGCGAAAGGCAATACTCGGGGATCAAGACGGTGAAGATCCAGAAGACGACGCTCAAGGCGGCGATTACGCCGATGGCCTCGGCCGTTCCTCGAAGTGGATACAAAATGTCGGGGGGCCACCAGGCCTCGGGATGAGCCTGAGGGAGGACCGTCGCATAGGGGGGCGTCCCCTTTTTCTTCTTCGTGGCGACAGGTGAGCCGTCGCGAGGTTGCCTCTCGGTTTTTGGCTCGTTCTCCCGCGAGGAACTAAAGGTCGACGCATCGAGCTCGTACCCAAACCCCCGTTCCTCCTCTTCATCATGGCGAGCTTTCACGGGCTGGACGGGAGCGGTGAGCATGCCGCCGCATTTGGGGCATCGGCCTGTCCGTCCGGGCGTCAATCCCGGAGCCTTCAGCCGCTGGCCGCAAGGGCAAACGAGAATCGGCACGCTCATGACATTTCTCGATCTCACCTGGCCTGATGCATTTTTCGAACCAGACCGAAATCTTCTTGTATACGGTCTACGACAACTGTAAACGAAGAAGGGCGAGAGATCAAGGACAGATGTCGATAAGGCTTTTCGCGCTTGACGAAGCCGGCATTTATGGAAGTAGAAGGTGCCTTTTGGAAGGGACCTCGGATAGGCGTTGTGAGGGACCCGCCTGAAAAAGAGCGTGTTGCTTGGGGGAACAAGGCTGATGAGTGAGCCTTGGCCTGTTCCTGGGTTCGCGGGGACTCGTCGTTGACCGCCTGGAGGAGGGGCTCTTCCAGTGGCTCTGGGTTTTCGAATCGCCTCTTACTCTCTTTTGCCGGGGACGAGAGAACGCATGTCGAAGACCTTGGCGTCGGGGCTCAGGCCGAGCCCTTCAAAGGTGAAGGACTTGGGCGGGATCGGTTCATTGAAGGTTGCTTTGAGGACTTGTATCCGGATGTCCTCGCTCCACACCGCGCCGTCGGGGTGCTTGGCCTGGAAGAATCGGGAAAGCCGTTCGGGATACCAGACTTGGGTCGTACGATCTTGGGTCCAAGACCAGCGCGTGATCTGAGTGCCGCCGCTGGTCTCGGCGAGTTCGATCATACCTCCTCGCGAGGGATTGAATTCGATACGGATGGTCGACGACGGCTCCTTTTGAGGGGCGGACGTAATTTGAATCAATCCCTCCTCGGTCGAGCGAGTCGTGAAACGTTCCGGGTGTTCTTTGAGAAAGGTGATGATCTTGTCGATCGGCTCGAAGTCTTGGTTGAACCAATGATCGCGATAGAAGTCGATGTTGTCAGCCCGGTCTGGAAGGAATTCGCGGGCGGTTCTGATGTAACCCCGTTGCGGATCCGCGGCGTCGTATACAACGTCGCCATCGAGTGCGCGAACTTCATCCACGCTGAATCCTTTGAGGATGTAATGTTTCTCCCAACGCTTGTGGCGTCCCTCATTATCTGCAAGATATGTAAATGACGCTTTGATATCGAAGGGCAGACGACGTGACATCTCGTCGGATTTCGTGGGGTCAGTCGCAGCCTGGACGAGCTTTCGGGTAACCGCGACTTCTCCCTCCCACCGAATGGATCGGGGCGCTTTGAGGTTGGCCTCAAGGCGGGTGCGAGCCTCTTCGAGCACTTCTGCGGGGGTTTTCGGCCGAGGCTTGATAGGGCGATCTTCCAACCGAGCATTCTTTGTCGTCGAAGGGGGGGCTCCGACTCCAAAGTGCGGCATCCAGGCCGTGGCCAAGACGACAAGCGACACGGCGGTTATCGCGCTGGCAGTGATGAGGCGAAGCTTAGACATGATCAGTCCTCTTGAGACTTCCGCGGCTACCGTCATAGCCACTCTATGGGTGGTTGCTCTGTTCGTGGCGGTGTAAAAGACCGCCTCCACGGTTCGAGAGAACAGGTTGGCAGGAAGAGGGGCTCCGGCCGCTTCGGAGAAGAACTTCGTCACCCACATACCGCTTGCGCAGGGGTTCAGCCCTCGGCGGATCAGGCGTTCTCGAAGGCGTTGCCTCCCACGCCAGAGGCGGCTTTCAATGGTTCCGACGGGACAACCGAGTTGCGAAGCCGCCGTTTCGTGCGAGAGCCCGCCGAGATCGCAGAGCAGGATGACGATGCGGAAGCGCTCGGGGAGTTTTTCGATTTCCTCGTCGAGCGCTTCGAGCAGCTCCGCCTGTTCCAGGTCAGGCTCGACACCGGAGGGCTCGACAGTTTCGAGTCCCGAACGTTCTCGCGAGGCTCGCCGTTCGGCGAGAAACTTGGTGCGAGCGGCGACTCTGCGGCTAACGCCATAGAGCCAGCGCCCCAAGGAGTCATGAACGTGGATGGAAGGAGCTTTGCGCACCAGGATGAGAAAGGTGGCCTGAAAGGCATCGGCGGCATCGTTCGGGTCGTTCAAGACACGACGGCAGACTCCCCAGACCAGAGGAGCATGGCGAATGAGAAGGGCGGAAAAGGCCGCTTCGGCGTCAAGGTCTCCGTTTGAGCGGCTGGCAAATCTCCGGACGAGTTCGCGATCGTTGAGGGGGCCAATTATCCCCCCACCGAACAGGGCCCGCATGTCCCGAGAGATCGGCGATGACTTTCTTCCGGTCACCTTGGGAGTACTCCTAAATCAGAGGATCTTCACCTTTAGCATGCACGAGCTTGGCGGATCCTTCCCGTTTCTTGGGAAAATTTTGGATTGATTTCGTCGTGCCGTAAGAGGCCAAGCAGGTTTGGCGATTGATTGAGGGAGTGCAGGACCGTACCCTTGAGGGATCTTTGGGGGAACCTCGACGCCGATTCGCGAGGCAAAGGGGGGTGAGATGAGTCGAACCATGACCTCCACGGGCGAGTCGTCACATCAGGCTTTGCCGAGGGAGATCCGCCGGGTCTTAGGGCAGCTCGACCGACGGATCCGCGCAGTGGCCGCATTAAAGGGGCTGGGAACCGTAGCCTTGGTCGTGGCGTTGATCGCGGCGGCCGGGATGGCGCTCGACTTTGCCTGGCCGTTGCCCCAAAGCGTGCGTTGGCTGATCTGGGGAGCGTGGCTGCTGGTTGGTGGTTGGGCCGTGGGAACCAGAGTCGTCCGCCCCCTTTTTCGAGGGCGGCTGCCCCTTGAGTTGGCGGCAGTGGCGGAGCGAACCCACCCAGGGCTCGGTGAGCGACTCACTGGGGCTGTTGGATTGCTCGGCGAGACCGGGCGCCCGCATGGGTCGTCTTCACTGATCGCGGCGGTGGCAGACGACGCTTCACAGCATGCCGTCGAGGTTGATCCAAGGCAGGCCGTTTCGTTTCGGAATGGGGGCCGTCGGCTGGCTCTTGGAATGTTCGCGCTTGGCCTGGTGATTGCCCCGGCGTTGATCTGGCCCGACACGGTCGGAAGGCTAGGGAGGAGATTTCTCATCCCTTGGGGCGATATTTCCCGGGTGAGCCGCTACGTTGTGACGGTGTCTCCCGGCGATCGAGTCGTTGCTCTGGGAGACGACCTGACGATCCAGGCAAAAATTGAGGATCGATACGGCCGATTGACCTCCCTCGACAACCCCTGGGTCGAGTGGACCGACCCACAAGGGGCGTCGCACCGGGTGGCGATGGAGACGGCGCAACCCGACTCGCCCTCCAACCAGAAGGTAGCCTGGGGATACACGGCGGTCTTGCCCCGAGTGATGGGGTCGTTCTCCTACCGTGTGGTCAGTGGTCCGGCCGAGAGCAAGAAGTTTCGCGTCAAAGCGGTTGAGCCGCCCCGTGTCGCGTCGGTGGAAGCCAAGGTGGAACCGCCCGCCTATACCGAGTTCCCTTCGTACGTAGCGCGTGACTCCGCGCGCGTTGAGGTGTGGGAAGGGAGCCGCATCACGCTGAACATTCAGGCGAGCAGGCCGGCGAACGCGATCGAAGTCGAGTGGCCCAAGATGAAGGAGCCGGTCGCGGCGACGTTGGCCAAGGATCGTCGTAGCGGGTCGATGGTGCTGAATGCGGAGACCTCGGGGGCGTTCTCGCTTCGACTGCGGGACGAGCTCGGCTTGGCCAGTCGGCCGGAGACTCCTCGGCGGTTGGTCGTGAAGCCTGACTCACCTCCCGTCATCAGTACACGGGGATCCGAGAAGGCGGAGGAATCGCGCCCGGACGACACGCTGCGGGTGGCTGTTGCGACGCGCGATGACATTGCGGTTGCTTCGGTTGAGTTGCACTATGCGATTGAACGTGCCAAGGGGGGAAGTGCCTCGAAGGAGCAAGAATCTGGGCATGTGACCTCGGCGTTGAAAGGCCTGGGGACATCGGCCGCGCGCGGGATCCTCGATCTTCCACTCAAGTCGCTCGGACTTAGACCTGGTGATACGCTTTCGTATCGCGTTCGCGTGGCAGACAATCGCCCCGAGCCTCGAGGGCCGAACGTTGTCTGGTCGTCGACACGGATGCTGGCGATTGTCGCCGAGACCGAGACGTTGCAAGCGAGACAGAACCGGCTCGACCGGGAGGCGCTCCAGGCCAAGCTCGATGCCGTGAAGGCTGCCGCGTCGGAAAACCGCAAGGAGACAGAACAGCTTCGCTACGCCGCCGACGCGGTCCAGCGCGGCAATGGCTCATGGGAGCAACACCAGCAACGGGACCTTGAACAGCGCGAGGTCGAGGCTCGCGCCGTCGGGGATCGCCTTCAAGCCCTCTCGCGCGAGCTCGCGGCTGATACGAAGTTTCGCTCGCTCGCCCGTCCCGCGCGCCAAATCGCCGAAGTAGAAGCCGAAGGGGGGCGCGCGATGCTCGAGAAGGCGCGAGGCCAGGAGAACGCCACGCAGCGATTGAACGATCTCCGGCAGGCCGACGCTCGGCTCGCCGCGGTCTCGCAACGGCTCGACGATCTGCAACGTCAGTTCGATGCGCTCACGCGTCGCGATGCCGACATGCAGCGCCTCGGGAATCTCGCGGAGCGAGAAGCGGAGATCGCCAAGAACGCCGCCGAAAAGGCCGCCGATCGCGCCCAGCTTGACCGGCTCCAGGCTGAGCAAGCGGCTGTCCGCAACGATCTCGACAACCTGCTCAAGTCGTCTCCCGAGCTTCGGGCCGATGTTCTCACCGCACAGGCTGGCGAGGCCGATACTCTGGCGCGACGTGCTCGAGAACTCGCGGCTCGCCAGCGCGAGGAAGCTCGCCAGGCCACCGATCTCAGCACGCGCAAGGATGCTCTCAAAGCCCTGGCTGAAGCCCAGCGCGCCCTTGAGGATGATGCCCGTCGCCTGGCCCTCGAGGTCGATGAGCCCTTGGCCGAGAACTGGCGAGGACGTGTGAACATCGAGGCCATCCGTCAGGCCGTTGAGCCCATCGAACAAGGGGATCTGGATCAGGCCCGGCAACGCCTTGAAGGGGCCGAGCAAGAACTTCGGCGCCTCGCGCGTGATATCGAGGATGTTCCGAATGACCCCAAGGCACTCGCCGCGCGACTCGCCCGACGCCAGGATGAGCTGAATGGCCCAATCGCCGAGGCCATCCGCGAGGTCAAGGACACACCCAGGGAACCGACGGTGAAGCAGATGACCACGATGGTCGAGAAGCTTCGCCCCCTGGCCGAGCGGCAGGAGGCCATTGCACGGCTTGCCGCCACGATCCAGCCGCCGCGCGATCCGCAAACCGAGGCCTTCAAATCGTTCCCGCAAGACCAGGCCAAATCGGCCGTCCAGAGCGCGAACCGCGCTTCGGAAGCGCTCCGGGCTTTGAAACCGCGAGAGATCGAGCAGCGCCAGGAAGAGGCGAGGCGCGACCTCCGCCGCCTCGCGGATTCCTTGCCCGACGTCTACCGCCGCCACGAACCCGCTCGCCAGCGCTTGGGGGAGGCGATGCGGCAAACGGATGAGGTGGGCCGGGAGCTTGAGCGGCATTTGCGCGAGACTGCCCCTGAGCCTGGCAAAACGTATGACGCCGCCAAGGCCGCCGAGTCTCTGGCGGAGCGCCTGGCCCCATTTGCCGAGCGACAAGCCAAGATTGCCCAGGAGATCGGTGCGCTGGAGGTCGAGCCTCGTTCTTTGCCGCAACGTGACCGCGCGGCTCGCCGAGCTCAAGCCCTGGCCGCTGCCCTCAAGACGGCCGGAACGAAAGACGCCCCTCTTTCCCGCAGGCAGGAGTTGCGCTCGCTCTTGCCCGCCGCGCGGATCGAGGCCCGTGCTTCGCTCGAGCGCCTTGAGCAGAAGGTTCATGGCCGGGTGCCCGCGGATGACGTCGCTGAAGAACTGGCGGCGGATCAGCGCGGTATTTCGGGGGATGCGAAGAACCCCGAGGGACGTGCCGGCGAAGCGGCCGACCAGCGGCGACTTGCAACGGCTCTGCGTGCATTACCTGTCGCTGATGCCGTGATTGCCCAGGAAGACGCCGTGCGCGCCGCGGAACGAGCTGCCCAGGCCCTGGCCGACCCGGATCCGAAGCGCGACCCGAGAGCGGAAGTCCGCGCGGCGATGGAGGCGGTTGGGGCGCTCGCGGATCAACTCACGGATCATCAATCGCCTCGAGCCAAGGCCGAGGCCTTGGCTCGAGCTCAGCGCGCTCTGGAACAAACCGCCGCGAACGCCAATCCGGCGGACGTGGCGCGTCGGCAACGGGGGATCGCGGAAGGATTGGCGAGCCTACCGCAGGAAGGACGCGACGTTGCCGAGGAGCCGCTTCGTCTTGTTGCCGAGATGGCCGAACGCGCCTTGCAACCCGACGGCGATCAACCGGGGTCAACCAGGCCGAGCCCCGCGGCTCTCGCTGGGGCCCGCGCTCGGGCGGCCGAAGCGCTCGATAAACTCGCCGCCAAGCTTCCCGCGGAGCCGCCCAAGCCAGGCGCGGGGGCTCCCTCCGCGGAACCACAGCTCACGGACCCTGAACTTCGCCTCAACGGTAAATCCGTCGAGGCGGCGCGGCGACTGGCCCAGCGTGAACGGCAGGTCCGCGAGCAGCTCCAGTCCCTTCTTGGTGAAAAGGCCGAGCCTCAGCAAGCACTACGCCAGGAATCCACGGCGTTGGCGCGAGATCTGGCCGATCTCCGCGATCGGACCCGTTCTGTCAGTGATCGCGGTCAGCGGCCTGCGCACGAGGCGGCACAGCTCCTGGGTGAACACGCACCTCGCGCCATGGACCAGGGGGTCGAGCAACTCGTTCGCGCCCAACCGGCCCCCGCACGTGACGCTCAACGCCGTGCGGCCGAGATGATTGAACGGGGAGCTCAGCAGGCGGAGGATCTCGCCGCAGCCTTGCGCTCCGAAGTTGCCGCTGCCGCCGGCGCACGTCCGAAGGGGGAACCTCCCGCGTCTGCTCCACTCGGCGAAGCCCGAGAAGCGATGCGTCAGGCTACGCGGCAGCTCGATCAGGCCCGTGACCCCGAACAAGGGCGGCAGGCGGCCCGCTCGGCTCAAGAGGCGATGGCCAATGCCGCCCGTGCTCTTCGCCAGGCCGCCGCGCAACAGGCCGGGGAACCGGGCAATGAAGGGGATCTCGCGTCTCGAGACGAGCCCTCTCCTGACGGCCCCCACGGACCGACGCTCGATCCCAAGAGCGCTGCCGCCGGCACGGCCCAGGCGGATCTCGAGGAGCTCAAGAGTCTCATCAAAGCCAAGAGCGGCCGCTCGTGGGGAGAATTGCCGGGGCACCTTCGCTCGGAGATCCTCCAGATGTCGCAAGGGCGCTATCGTGACGATTATGCTCGTCTCATCCAGCTCTACTTCCGCGAGCTTGCCTCAGGGAGCGAGAAGCCTCAATGAGTCAGCCGCCGGCGACAAGAAGGACTCGGACATAAATCCGATCGCCAAAGAATTGGTGAATGGGAAAATGGTAATCAAATATTACTCGGTTGTTGGAAAGTCGTTGGCACGAGCCGTCGCGGTCTTGATCCTCCCCGCAAACCTGTTTTTTACCGGCCCGCGCGTTGCTGCCCAAGACGTGGCGCGCGAAGGGGCTGCCCGCCCTTCCACGACCCGGTCGGATGCCGCGGTTGTTCGTGCTCTCGAATACTTGAAGGGAGCGCAGAAACCCGATGGCGCCTGGGAATCAGGGGGCTTCGGTCGAGCGACCTCGGTGACGTCGTTGGCTGTCATGGCGTTCCTGTCGGCAGGGCATGTTCCCGGCGAGCCCGGCCCCTATCGCGAGTCCATTGAGAAAGGGATTCGCTACGTTCTGGCCCACCAGCGATCAAACGGCCTCCTTGTCTCGAACTCAAGCCACGGGCCGATGTACTGCCACGGCATCAGCACGTTGATGCTTGCTGAGGTCGTAGGCATGAGCGCCGACCTGGAACTCGCCGAGAAAACGCGCGAGGCTTTGGGTAGGGCGGTCAGGCTGATCATCCTGTCACAAAATCTCGCCAAGAATGCCGACAATGCCGGGGGCTGGCGCTATCAACCGACGAGCCGGGACAGCGATCTGAGTGTCACCGGATGGCAGCTCATGGCTCTTCGCGCTGCGAAATCCGCAGGATGCTCGGTTCCTTCGGAGAACATCGATCACGCCATCGATTACGTGAAGCGCTGCGCTCACCGTGAGGAGGGGGGCTTCGGCTATCAGCCAGGGGGAGGTCCGAACAACCCAAGAACGGGGACGGGTATTTTGGCCCTGGAAATCTGCGGGGCTCACCAAACTCCCGAAGCTGTTGCGGGCGCTGAGTATTTGCTGAAACACCCGCCACATTGGTCCGCGTCGTATTTTTTTTATGAGGTGTATTATTGCCCCCAGGCCCTCTTTCAGATGGGGGATAAGTACTTTTTGACCTATTATCCGAAGCTCGTCTCGATTCTTCTCGAACACCAGGAAAAAGACGGTAGTTGGCTCTCCGGCGATGCCAACGACCGCTCCGGCGGCCGCAACTATTGCACGGCCATGGCCATCCTGGCTCTCGCGGTGGAATATCGCTATTTGCCGATCTATCAAAGATGAAAGAAGAGACGATTCTTTTTCGTCCGGTCAGGAAATAAGAAAGGCCCACCGTGTTGGCCTCGAAGATTTTCGAGGCGCAACGCAGGTGGGCCGATTCTTTCCCGCTGTTATGCCGCCGGTGATTCAGCGAGCTTACTTCTTCTCCCAGATCGAGAGCAATTCTTCAGAGGCCTGCTGACGAACTCCGTTGTCAGTGAGGATCTCGTCCGTGGCTCGCAGGGCTTCCTGGCGGTTGAGCACGATGGTTTCCGAGGCGCGATCGTCGAAGCTCACCGTGATGTATTTATCTTTCGCGTCTCGAAGCACTTCGACAAGCTGGCGGATGTTCTTGATTCGAATGCCGTTGATGTCCTTGATGACCTTTGCCGTTGGGCTGGAATAGCCTTTGCCGATGCGGTGCGGGAACATCGGGGAAGATATCGCGACCAACTGTTCCCCTTCAAAGGCGGGCTTGTCGCCACGGCGAGTCACAATCGGGCTGCCGATGAGGGAGAGCAGGGTGTAGAAGCGATCGCCCAAGCGGTCGAACCCGGAGACGAACTCCGTGGTGACCGGCGAAAAGACCAGGGGGCCATAGACGAAGTAGGGGGGGTAACGCCCCTGCAGCGACTCGATCAGCATGGGGTGCTTGACATCCACGGGCAAGTCGATTTCGACGGGCTTGCCTTCTCGAATCAGGCTGAGGTGAATTTTGCCGTCCTTCACCTGCTTCTGGATGATGTACTGGAACCGGAGCCTGAGGTTGTCCCGGACTTTGACGAGCCCGATGTTGTCGATCTCGTGATCACCGATCTTGGTGATGAGGTCCCACTCTTTGAGAGGGTACGAGGGATCGGTTCGATCGGGAACGTGCACAACCATGCCCGTGGTTTTCTTGTCGAGTCCGAGCTTGCCGCGAAGGGCGTCGTTCTCGAGTGTCTGGAGCATGTCATACATCGCCGGCTTGCCATCGTACTTGCCGTCGGCGACATCCTTCAGGAAGAGGTCGATCTCTTCGCTGGGAATGATGTAACCAATATTGTCTGAGTTATTGAGGCGGCTGAAAATGAGCCCGATCAGCTTGTCGTTGACAAGTGCGGGGCCGCCGCTGTTGCCAGGATTGATCGCAGCGTCGACCTGGATCCGCAAGCCCGAAGAATTGTCGTTATATCCGGCGAATTCGATGCGAGAGACGATCCCCTTGGTGACGGACAGGCTCGTTCCTCCCTGGGGATATCCGTAAACGAGAACAGACTCTTTGACTTCGGGAAGCTCCGAGGTTCGGGCAAGCGGAGGACGCTTCTCGAAGAAGCTTTCGTCTTCGAGCTTGAGTACCGCCAGATCCATACCAGGGCTCACGGCTTCAACCGTGGCAACCAGCTTATCGCTGGACTGGTAGGGTTCGACGAATAACTGGCTGGCATAAAGAACGACGTGTGCGTTCGTGAGGATTCGCTTTCCCTCAATGACGACCCCGGTCCCGCTAACGTCGCGAGGGCTTTGCTTGGTCCAGGGACGCAGCATCTCGGGGAGTCGCATCGTCGCCGAGATCTTGACGACCGACTCTCGGATCGCGCTCTCGCCGGCTTCGTCGGCGTTGGCCAGGCAGGGGATCAAGAGGAGCCAGGTTCCCACCAAGGATAAGATCATTCGTCTACGGTGCATATCCAAAGCCTCTCCTTGTCATACCCGAGTTGGGCGATCGCGAGGGACACCGGCCCGCCGTGCACAATTTGAGCGGACCCCTCCACGCCCTCATTGGCGCGCGATCGGTCGGCCCCATCTTAACCAGGCTTGAGCCGTAAACGTAAGACATTCGTCGAGAACGTAGGATGATCTCGGTTCTGAGAGCCGAGGGTCTGTCCGTTCGACAGGTGGACACGATGGAAGTATAATGCATGCCGAGAGAAACGACGATGAGGCTCCCGCCTTAGTAAGTGATTCAAAGTAAGGTCGATCTTGACTGTTGCGAGTTTGAAGGGATCCTACAGGACTGTTGATTTATGGGAACCGCGAAGCTCAAAAACAAAGAGTCCTCAAGGGTTGGGAAAACACGAAACAGGCCTGTCGCGGCCACCGTAACCCGAGAAACGAAGAGTTGGCTTTCTCCAACGCAGGTTGCCGACGCGTCAGCGATTCTCAAGATTCTGAGCGATCCCATTCGTTTGAAAGTTCTCCTTGTCCTGTCGGATGGAGAACGCAGTGTGGAAGCCCTTTCCAACGCATTCGGTCAGACTCGGGCTGTGGTTAGCCACCATCTTGCGTTGCTTCGCAGTCGTGGTTTGATCACCTCCCGCCGCCAGGGCAAAGAAAACTGGTTTTCTCTCGCTGAGGAAGGGCGCCGGATCGTTGACGTCTTTGAAGGATCGCTCCTTAAAGGTTCTTCGGGAAAGAATTCTCCTATGTCGGTCGAATCAACGCTTCTCAAAGATGTGGGGGGATTTGTCGACGATCCGATGGAGTGGTTTCAAACTCCCAACGAAGCGTTCGATGGGAGAAAGCCAATTGATCTGTTGGGAACGCCGGACGAGCCACGGTTAAGGAACCGCATCGAAGCCGCGAAGCTTGGCATGTTCTCATGAAGCTATCGGCTTGCAGGCGACTTGCGCTTCGTCCGATCCGTGCGACGTGGTATCGGGCTATAGCGGCTCAGCATTGGAAAACGGCTCTCAAGACAGATCATACCTCGAAAGTCACCACGCGGTTTAATCCTGGTAAGGTTGCGGCGAACCCATTTGAAATTCTTTACTTGGCTGAGAACCAGGTCACTGCTCTTTACGAAGTGGGCGCGATTTTTGGGCCTCCCAACCAAGCGGTTTCTAACCCTCATCAGAGTAAGATACTCACCATCGATGTAAATGTTTGCCTCAATGGTGTTGCTGACTTAACTGACCCTGTTCAACGCGCCCTCATCGAATTCTCCATTCAAGAGTTGACAGGCAACTGGGATACCTACGATCCAGGCGAAGCTCCGACTCAGCAACTGGGCGCTGCTCTTTATGCAACAAAAGGACTCGAGGGTTTCCTCACCATTTCCGCCAAGATGCCCCGAAGCAAGACCCTTATCGTCTTTCCGGAAAAGCTTTTAAAGAGAAGTGAACTTGTTTTCGAGGATCTCATTCAGGGTGAGACGCATCGAATCGCCGGTTCTTAGTTCCCAGGGCTTCGTGATCTCTTGATCACCGCGTTTTGCCGGCCACCGCTTCATATCGATAATTGAAGCGAGCGTTGGGGGCGACATCCCCTTTATCGATGAAGTCGAGAATGCTATCGAAACCCGGAACGTTGTCCACCCATTTAAAGTCGACCTGGAAATGATCGGCTTTTGGTAGCGTGCCGAGCAGGTTCCTTGGCAATGCCAGGTGCAGCTCCCGGCTGTTCCTGAGGAAGTTGGCTGTTCCCGCTCGCTCCCATCGGCCGTCGCCCTTGTAGCGCTCGACCAGGCATGTGCTGCTGTCCAGCCGGTCGCGGTTAACGACGACGTCATAGCCCTCCCAGCCCGTCTCGTGTTTGCCGTCGATGTCGAGCAAGAGACACATCCAGTGCGAACCGGCGGGCTCGGTGATGGGTTCACGGGTTCGGACGTAGAAGTAGACGTTGTGCGGATCGTGAGCAACCTTCATCAGGTCGAGGTCATTGCGGCCGGTCTGATTGACGTAGGGACCGGAATGGCCGTAACCGGGCTCAAAACGGTGGGCCGTGTCGTGGAGGTCATCGGCAAAGCTCGGAGCCACGTCGTCCCATTGGCGGAAATTGTGGTCGATCGCAATGGTTTTCGGCCCCGAGGCCTTTGGGGGGGAAGACACCCCCTTGTAGCGGCGAATATTGGCAACCATTTGATAGTAGTAGTTGTCCCCATGTCCGCCTCGCATGGGTTCAATGTCGCGGCTGAACTCCTGGCTGTAGGCGTCCACAAAGTAGGTATCTCCCTTGTGGATCGGCTTGTCCCCAAGCTTGCCCGGCTCTTTGGGATCATGTTTGACGAAGCGCTGCGCGATCCATTCATTCCAGCCGGTAATGAAGATGAACTCGGGATCCACTTGAAGCGCCCGCTCCCATTGCTCGGCGAAGCAGAGCCCTTCTTGTGGGCGGTGCTGATCCAAAGGAGGCTCTTTACCGCCGTGGAAGCTGCGCCCGATATTCGAGATCGGGTGCTCCGCCACGCAAACACAGAGAGCCTCCGGCTTATCAGGACGTTCGTGCCAGCCCGCCTTTTGCGGGTAGTGGTCGAGCCAGGGCCACTTGTCTTTGCCGTTGCCGAACCAGCCCTCGCGGTCGGTCCAGGCCCAGGAATGCCTCATCGTGAAGAATTCGAAGACTTTTGGGTCAACGCCGTTGATGGGGGACAAAATCAGGGGTTTGCCCCGCCAGCGAAACCAAAGGTCGGAATGCAGGTTCTTCGCGTAAAACGTTTCATATAACTTGGAAGTAACCTGGTCGGCGCGTGAGTTGACCATAAACGCAATCTGAGGTGTCTTGCCCCCCTCACGGCGAATCTGCTCGTACAGTTTGCAGATCTCACGATAGGTATCATCATAGGTTTGGATATTTGTGACGTCGAAAATCACGACATCAACACCCGCATCGCTCAAAAGTTGAGCGTGCTTGCGGATCACGAACAAGTCGTCACTGACGTAATAGCCGAGATGGGGCTCACCCCACCAATGGAACACGGTCTCGGGACCCCATTTGGGGTTGGTGGGGTTAGCGGCAAGCAGCTTCGTGATGTCGAAGATCGGGGTGTTGATCTGCCGATCCATCCAGAGAAAATAGAAGATTCCCACGGTCCTGCCCGCTTTGGGGGGGCCGCACTCCTTGTAGCCGGGAAGCACGCGACCGAGTTCGTCGGTAGCCACCCAGGTGTCACTGGCTGTCGATGCGGGGCGCGCTCTGGATCCCTCCTCGGCCTTTGCGCCTGATATCGCGAGTGTTAACAGGATCGCGAGAAGATAGGAAAAGATTTGGAAAAATCGATCGATCCGCATCGTGGCCGGCCTCTCTCGATTTATGGATTTATTTGGTTTCTTCAGTCGATTTCTTCAGAATCTCATGCAATTGCCTTTTGAACCTGACGAGGGCATCGGCCTGCTCAGGTTCGTTGGCCAGGTTGTTGTGTTCGCGTGGGTCGTGGTCGTGGTCGTAGAGTTCCAGGCCGTGGCGTCCGCCGTCCCACTCCGTGTAGCGGAACCGCTCTGTCCGGAGCGAATAGCCGGCGATGTTTCCCTGTTTGGTGGCACGCAACACCTGGGTGACCGCCGCCGATTTCCAGGGCTGGTTGGGGTCATCCAGAAGAGGCCGCAAGCTTTGTCCCGGAAGGCCCGCGGGGACTGGCAGGCCAGCGAGGTCAGCGATTGTCGGGTAAACGTCGATGAGCTCGGCGAGCCGTGACGATGCTTGTCCCGCGGCCTTGATGCCAGGAGCGGCGACGATCAAAGGGACGCGGGCCGACTCGTCGAACAGCGTCTGCTTTTGCCAGAGACCATGCTCGCCGAGGTGATAGCCATGATCGCTGAGAAGAACGACGACCGTCCGGTCGTCGAGCTTGAGTTGTTCGAGTGCGTCCAGAAGCTTGCCAACCTGCGCATCCATGAAGCTGATGGAGGCGTAGTAAGCCTGGAGGACCTGCCGCTTGGTGGTCTCGCTCATGCCGTAGTCGGGGGGATTCACGGTCAAGGCGAGCGGGGGAACATGCAGGCGCTCGCTCTCCGGCTCTGACAGCGGTGTGAGCGCTTCCGGCGGGTAGAGCTTGAAATAAGAGCGGGGGGCCACGTAGGGGGTGTGGGGCCGGTAAAACCCAACGGCCAGGAAGAACGGCTCGTCACGGTGCCTCTCAAGGAACCGAACGGCGGTATCCGCCGCCATGCCGTCGGTCTGCTCCGCGTCGCTGCCGTCGGCTGCCAGCCAACTCAATGTAGCTCCGAAGCCCGTCCCTGGCGCAATGCTGGAAATCTCCGGCTCGTCCGCGACGTCACGTCCTTTCGGGTTCGTGACTGCGTCCCAGGAGTCCGGATCATCGAGGCCATTGGTTCCAATTCCGTTCGGAACGTTGTAGTGGTAAAGCTTGCCGATTCTTGCCGTGAAATAGCCGCGGTTCCGGAACCACTGCGGGAGAGTCACCACGTCAGGGACCTTGTCTCGAAACCGGGTCTTGTTGTCGAGGACTCCCGTGGTGTCAGGCCTCAAGCCGGTCAGGAGAGAAGAGCGACTGGGGTTACAGAGCGGAAACTGGCAATAGGTCCGCTCGAAACGGACTCCACGTCGCGCCAGGCGATCGATTTGCGGTGACTTGACGAGCGGGTGTCCATAACAACCTAGCGCCGCGTTGAGGTCATCCGCCGCGATCAGGAGAACGTTCCGGGTGGATGTCGTTTTCTTCGCGGGGGAATCCGCTCCGGCGATTCCGGTCGAAAAAAAGTGGGTGACCACCAAAAACACAAAGATCGCGAAACATGACCGAGGCACTAAGAATTCCGTCCGGGCAAGGCGCGCGGAGTGCATAGATGTCGACCCTAAATCTTACCACTTCGGCTCTTTGATCGATGGTGCAGCGATCGTAGCGGGTTGTTCGCGGGGCTGTCAATTCGCTGCCAGATTCCTCTGTAGGAAGGGTATTGGCGCTTTTCGCATACCGATGAAGGGTGTAATGCGCGAGGATGCATGGATCTAAGCTTCACGAAATTCGGCTTTCCCGGCCAGAATGATCGACTCTGTGAGGAAATGGGCTCGTCTCAGCCATTGTCACCAAGCTGATGATGATTAGAAGATTGGTAAGGATTCGCAATCTTTCATTTTTTGAGTCTAAACCCCTTGCGAGCCGCATCAAGAAGACCATAATGACGTCCATGTCGAGGCCCTCACGTAGTGGTGAGGACCGCGGGAACGAGAAGGCTGACGGGGCGGTTCGCCCTCTTCGCACAAAACGGGAGCGTCGCAAATGGCTGGCACGATGATGATGGATCGCAGCGCGATGGCTGGCATGACCGGAATGGGCACCGGCGCGATGGGAACGACCGGGATGGGCATGCCCACCGGTATGAACATGATGATGGTTCCCCGTTGCACCATGAAGATGGAGAAGTGCGACGGCGGCATGATGATGACCTGCACCAGCGACGACCCCATGGCTTGCAGCATGATGCAGAACCTCTGCACCATGATGGCCGGCGGGATGTGCTCCTGCTGCATGATGATGAACGGAATGATGGTCTGTTGCTGCAACATGATGATGGGCATGTGCAAGTGTGAAATGACCGATAAGGGGGTCAAGATCACCTGCACGAGCGGCGACAAGGACTGCTGTGCCATGATTCAGTCATGCTGCGACTGCATGGCCGCCATGATGAAGGCCGGCTGCACCTGCTGCGTGATGATGAACAATACTCCGGTTTGCTGCGCCTGCTGAGGTAGGCCAAACCTGGGGAGTGGCGAGCGACGGGCCTGCCGGAGACTTTGTGGTTTCCGGCAGGCCCTTGTTGTTTGTACGGAGTTCATCAGAGAGCGCTGGTGAGCCGGCCTTCCTGGTGAGCTGGGGCGTGAGGGCGGGCGGGGTCGAGAGCCGAGGACACTGTTGCGCGGCGACGTAGCCGTTCAAGCCAGGGGCGTTGAATGGTCTCGGCCCAGAGGATCGAAAAGGCCAAGGTCGCGCTGATCATTCCGAGAAGCTGGAAGGTATTGCCTCTTGAAGAGGTGAAAGCGACCACACTAAACCAAACTCCCACGGGCATCTGGAGCGCGAAGAGCGAAAAACTTGCCTCTCCAAGCCATTGAAAGCCTCGCCACGCGATGAAACGGCTGAGAAAGCCTCGATCCCGAGCAAGGTCATAAAGCACGACGAGGAAAAGCGGGGTGAGCAAACCGTGCCTGAGCATGACGTAAGGCACTGGGTTTGTTGGCAGCGCGAGGAAAGCCGCAATGGCGATCCCTACGAAGTCACCGATCGAAGGCCCCGTTAGCGTTGAGGAAGTGGGCCGCCCTTGGTCGACCTGAAGAGCAAAGACCCTGCCTAGAGTGACTCCAGCCAGAAATTGAGGCAGCCAGGCGAGAGGATTGAACCGTAGTGCGTTGAGCCACGGCCCTCCACGGGTGATCGCCGTTGCCGTCCAGGCATTTCTCTCTGGGTCGATCGCCAGGTATGCCAGAGCCGGAAGCCACGCCGCGAAGGCGAGAATGAACGTAAGCCGCCAGAGTGCGGCGGAACTCAACCTCGCGGTGACCCTCGCATAAGCCGGAAACACGGCGTAGAACGTCGCAAAGGCCGACAAGGCCCACGCGGGGGCGTTCCACCACAAGGCGAATTGCGGGAACCAGGCTTGAGTCAGCGTAAGACTCGTAGTCATCCCCCCGACGATTTCGAGGGAGGTTGGATGTTTGGCTGTGATGGGCAGAAGCGCGGGAGCCGGCAGCAAGAGCAGGAGTGAAAGGAAATAGAGAGGGTAGAGACGGAACAGCCGTCCCTTCCAAAAAGCAAGATCACCGACCTTTAGCCGTCCTTTTTGATCCAGGTAGGCGTAGGCGAGCAAAAAGCCGGAAAGCAGAAAGAAAAAGCCCGTGGATACGTAGCCTCGGCTGACAAGGTTGGATAGCGGTTCCGGAAGTGCAGAGAAAATGCCGAACGTCAAAATCCTGGCATCGTGTGCTTGTTTGATATGGAACAAATAAATGAGCATGGCCGCGAGAATGCGCACCCCGGCCAACGCAGGCAACCTGGCCCGCTTCAGCCTCTCTGTTTCTGTAGATGATGTTTTTGTGAACATTTGAACTCCGGCAGTAGCTTCGGATGAGGGCCCGGGTTAGAATTTCAAATCTTAATCGATTCGATCGAAATAGTCGAGTTTTGTGCCCGTGTTTTGCCGCGGGCCGCTCAAGCATGGGAAGCGGGTTTTCGTCCTAGATTCCCTATATTCTCCATTTTCAAGCCTGAGAGCCTCGCCCCAGAGATCGAACGTTCCCAGGCGGTGTCGTGCTGCAGAACGACGAAGGGATCAGCCTGCGTGTGGTCCTAACGTATGATGAAGGAGTTAGGTCGTCTCATTTATTCTTTGTAAATTACCCAATATGAACGACTGTCTTGGGTTTTTGAGCAAAATCTCGCCATGGTGTTCTTCCTGCCGCGCGATTAGATGCAGGCGGAACACCCATGATGTTTCAAAAAGGCAACAGATTTCGTGAAAAAGCGAGGCAAAACGGCTCCAGAACGCGACCGACGCCGACTTCGCTTGTCCCCATGGAGAGGAACCGTGTTAATGGGAATCAGCAGATGAGTTTCCCCGGCAAGGCGACGGATTGTCAGAAGATCGGACGATCGATTGTGTCGGGGTTGAGGATCGCACATGTTTCAGAGACAAGGTAAATGACATGGTTCGATTGGTTTCGATTCTGTCGTTAGCCGGTCTTCTCCTTGGTACGACAGCCCAGGTTCATGGCGATGCAATCTCGTCGGATGTGAATTCGGCCAAGGCGAGAAACGAGAATTCTTTGATGGTTGATGCCATCGCTCGTCATCTCGCGGAGTCGACCCTCGTTGTGACGAATCCCAGGCAGGTAGACGTCATTCACCCGGAGAGCTCGATGAATCCCGAGGTGATAAAGACACCGGGGACTTCGGCGCTGTCTGTCTCGGTGGAATCGATCGCCAGCCGCTCAACGGATCCGCTTGACGGAGTCGTCAATGCGGATGGAGCGTCCCTGCGGATCGCCAGCACGAGGTTTGTTCCTCAGCCAAGACGGAATCCAGTTCACGAGCTGGCTTACATCGCCTCGAGCGCCCGGCTCCGCATCTCCTCTGACAAGTTCGCGAGAAGCAGACCGGCGATCTTCGCTTTATTCGGGACGGGTTTTGTGGGGATCTTTTTTCGCACTCGCATCTTGCGGGAGCGCCGGGCGCCCCTCGCTATCCCGGGTTGAGAAAGCGAGGGTTTTGGCATCTTGGCCAGCGCCCGATTTTTTTAACATCCCTTCTTTTGCTTTTGCCTTCACTCCTCCGCTCGGGAGTTCTTGGCAATCCCCCCCTTCTACCAAATCGACTTCAGCCGCCAGGCATCGAGTGCCTTGAGAGTCGCTCCGCGCCCTTCGGCGAAGGGGGCGACTCCGAGGTCGGTATCGGGGGCGTCGATCACGCGGGTTACGCAGGCTCGCCCGTGATCGGCATAGACTTCGACCACGGAACGGTCGAGGAAGATATGAAGATCTAGTTTCTTTCCCTTGGCCAATTCCAGGGGAATTCGGGCTCCGGCGACATCGAGTTCTTTGCCGTCGTAGCGAATGGTCACCGCGCGTTTTCCATCGTCGGATCGCCGAACGGCGAGGCCGGCGGCCTTGGCGTCTCCCATCTCGATTTCGGCAAGGATCTCGAGGACATCACCACGCACTTCTGAGAGAACCGAGGGGCTTTCGCCAAGTTCCTTGGAATCGACGTGGTTGGCCTTTGGTTCGCGAAGAGCGGTAAGTTCGGGAGCCGGCTGCTGGAGCAGGGCACCGTCAGGGCCAACGTGCAAGACGCGAGGCAGGGTAAGGCAGCCATTCCAACCGCGGTTGGCTGGGAATCCGTTGATCCAGCCCCAGAGGATGCGACGGCCATTGGGGTCTTCAAGGCCGTTGGGGGCGTAATACTGGCCGGGATCCAGGGTGCCTTCGTGCTCCGGCTTGAACTTGCAACCTTCAAGGTCCAAGGTCCCTGTGTAATAGCGGACCGGCCCGTGCGGTGAGTAGATCAAGACCCACTTGCCATCAAGCTTGAAGAGGTTGGGGCATTCCCAGTTGCCCTCTTTTCCGACAAAAGGAATTCCCAGAAATTTCCAGTTTATTTGATCGTCGGAAGCGTAGAGGGTAATTCCTCCCTTGGCCCCTGCGCGATGCCCTCCGACCACCATATACCAACGTCCTGCTTCACGAAAGACGAATGGGTCGCGCCAGTCGTCGATCTTGACGTCACCGTGACTCTTTAAGCTGAGGATCGGGTTCTTCGGCCATTTCTTCCAGACGAGAGCCTGATCGTCCTCGGCGGTCGCTGCCCATTGCTCCGGGTCGCGAGGGCCAATGCTCGTGTAGTAGAGCACCAACTTGCCGTCGGGCCCGATGGCGGCACACCCTGAGAAGCAGTGATCTTCACCGTTTTCTTTCGAAGGCCAAAGCGCGATCGGCAGATGCTCCCAGCGCACGAGGTCCTTGCTTCGTGCGTGTCCCCAATGCATGTTCCCCCAGCCGTCTCCGTACGGATTGAACTGGTAGAACATATGGTAATAGCCCTGGTAATAAATCGGGCCATTGGGGTCGTTCATCCAGAGTGCGGGGGGCTGAAAATGATAGACCGGGCGATGCCGATCGGCCTGGGCCCGTGCTGTTGCTTTTTGCAAGCTCAACTGGGCCGTGGCCAGCAAGGTGTCGCGTTCAGAGACAATCTCTGGAGCGCGGTCACTCTGAACGATATGGTCGATGTTGATGTGTCCCCACCCGCCGGTGGCTTTGTCCACAATTTCGAAATGCGCCTTCTTGCCCGCGAGGTCGGCGACGTCCCACGATCGCCAGCGGAGTCGCTCGGTATCGTTTGGCGTGCGCGACGTTCCCGTTGCGGACCGGACGACGTGACCGTCAATCAACAGATTGATACACGCCAATCCAGGTTTGTCGCCTCCCCCAATCAAGAAGTTGATCCGCCCTCGTTCGATCGTGAACTCGGGAGAAGCAAGGGTGCCTTGCGCATCGTCTCCTTGGAGATAACTATTAACCAGCCCATCACCAAGGTAGCCGCTGACGGGCATCTGGTTGGGCAACGTCCCTCGCGCGGGAGCTTGGCCGAAAGCGGTCCCTTGGGGGATCCAACCTTGATAGTCTTTGCTCTCGAAATCAGCAACCACAAGGTCAGGCCGGCTTTGAGGTTCTGCCAGGGCGGGGGGAGAACAGACCACCAGCGCCAACAACGCAAGGGGGGTTGAGCATCGCATCATGATGTTACATCGTCCGGGACTGTTTGGGGTGAGTTTCGCACTGATCACGATACGATCGTCCGCGACTGAACTCTACCCTGAACGATCCCTCTTACCCCAGAATTGGGCGGAAATTCCCCGGCTCCCTGAGGGTTTTTCCCCCGAAACGCGGGCTCAAAGAGGCTACCAAGAGACCAGATCGAGGCTAAATCCGCGGGAAATGAGACAAAAACCTCGAATTTGAAGCTCCCGGCACGTTCCCTGCTATTTCCTCAAGAACGCATGAAGAGAAACATGGGCGTGTGAAGCACCTTGCAGAGCCGCTGGATACAGGCCGAGACACCCGCACCCGGGAGAATACCATGAGCACGAACGCGTTCGATCTATTGATCGTGCCGATCTGTGAGGTCATCGCTGTCGTGTATCTGGCGATGGCCCTACTCCGAATGGCCGCGCACCAAGTTCGTCAAGCACTTGGGGGACTCTCGGGCCATCGCAAAGAGTCTGGTCATGCTTTTGCGAGTGAACGTCGAAGATCATCATTGGACGCCTGGAGATCGCGCACTCCCATTCCGGGTTCTTCAAGACATCGCGAGCGCACGATGATCTAAGATCCCCAACTTCTCAGCCAGGCTTGAGGCGTTTCGCTTGAGCGAGCGATTGTACAATGATTAATGTTGTCGACGATTTAGGAAAAGAATGAGAGGATCGCTCTTACAGCTTGAATTGCGATTCCAACAAGAACTAAGAGTATTCCGAGCAACAGAAGAACGGCTCCCGCCGCGGGGAACAAGAACAACAGAGGAAAGGAGCAAAGAAAAAGAAAGAGCCCTATGATAATAAGTCGAGATGAACGTCGCTTGTGCGTCAGGATGGCGACGTTTGTCGAAACCGCGGTGTCGTTATTGATATTGATGATTTGCGGACTTTGACGAACTAGGGCTTTAGCCTCTTCCGCAGCTCGCAGGACGGGGTCGATGATCTCACCACAGTGTTTGCATTTGATGGCAACGGCCAGAATTTCCTCACCACAGTAAACACAAACCTTGGTGGTTCGCCCGGGGAGTGGCGGAGGAGAAACCGTCGAAGGAGCCTCGGCCGGGAGCGAGGACTTTGAGTTTGGTGTTGGAAGACCGTGATCCGGCTGCAGCTTGTGTATCAAGGATACTTGTGTGGTAGAGACAGGGGCTGATTCAGAGGTTTCTCGTTCCGCCGGATAAGCTGGCGCCGGCATGGGAATTTCCAAACCGCGGATATTTACGTTCTGTCTTATCTCTTCGGCAACGATGTCCGTTGCATGCTGCGTTTGAGGTTTCCTATCCGTTTCAGGGTCTGGTTTATATATGAAGTGCATGCCGCATCCCGGACACCGAATCCTTAAACCTGCTTTCAGAGACGCGGACGTACTCCCCTGTCGTTGGCAATGGGGGCACGTTAAACGGATGGAGCCGCTCATCAAATGATCCTCGATCTCTATTAGCGATCCTGGACATCGTCGATCGCGCGCCGGTAGTATACAGGCGTTGCTTCTCCGTGAAAAGAAAAAGATCGGCAAAACCGTGATTTGTCGAAATCATCGAAGAATTTGGATTAAAGAAGATTTTTAGACGTTTTTATGAGGTGGTCCCGAGATGTGCCATTCTTAGGGGAGAATGAGGGTAAGACGCGTGGGGGAGAGATCGGCCTTTTGCGTGTATGTAACGTTAAGCCGCGGGGATTACCCCCGGGGATCAAGGCAACCCCGCACGCTTTCGCAAGATCCATTCGATTGTGAGGATACCGAAGAAGAGGACCAGGGCTGCGGGATGATCCCAGAGTGGGGTTTCCTCCACGCGGGTGACCTGTTTGGTGAGTGAGCGGAGCAGGGGAGGGAGTCCATCGGCTTCGTAGTCGGTGAAGACACGCCCTCCGGTGGCTGCCGCCAGACGATCTAAAGGATCGCGGGCTGCTGCCAGTTCAATGCGCTCGGAGGTTTCCCGTAAGGTGACTTCGAGAGGAGCCTGGGGGATGGGTTCGCGGTCGAGGTGAAGAGCCTCGGCAAGCTGTGGGACGTCAAGGCGAACGACGTAAGATCCGATGGCCAGCGGGGGAGCGCTTCCCTCGAAAGCTCGAGGTTGCCCCGGAGTTGGACGCAGTGGGACAACGGCAGCGGCATCCCCAGTCGGTCGGTTCGTTTTGGGATCCGTGCGAAAGACTCTCGCGACCATCAGAATGTCGGAAACAACCCCCGGAACGCCTTCGGCGATTCTCGCCTGGATTCCGATCGAATCTCCTTCAACGGTCTTTGGATGGACGGGGCCGAACCGTACGTAGGCATTACCCGCGGCCAGCTTTCCTGAGGCGGCCCAGCGCACCACCTGGCCCCAGAACCTGTGGTGGTATACGTCGCCGACACGGTATCTCCAGCGCCAGGTGGCGTCGGTCCCGACCCAGAGGACTTTACCCAAGCCGTACGGATGAGCGGCAAAGACCGCGCGGGATGGCTCCTGGCCTGTGGCAAGCGCAGACGCTCCGGGCTTCGGCTTGCCCGAGACGACCCACGGGAGTCGTGGTAGGCTCGACCAAACCGCGCGATTTTGATCGGGATCGGACGCGAATTGAAGCATCGGCCAAACGGTTGCCTCGGCTCCCATCGTGGTGAGCGCCACGGGAATTCCAGGAGGCAGGCTCAGGTGCTCTGCGTCTTGGCTTGCGGGGTCGATGGTCTCGGGGGCCGGTTCAAGAATTGGGAGCAGCTTGCGGGCTGTTGTGTTCGATGAGAGGGAATCCCAATGACGTGGCCCTGGGGCGATCACCAGGGTTCCGCCGCGATCGGCGACATAGGCCTCAAGACGTGCCCAAGCTTCCGGTGTGAGGTCGTTGGAGGCGGTGTCACCAATGACAATCGTGTCGAAACTGCCAAGTGGGTCTGGAAGCTTCGTCGACGGGTCAGGTAAAGCGGGAAAGGCCGTCGGGTAGTTCGCCTCCGAGGCGCCGGACATGGCTTCGGGCTGGTGGAAAACCACCGACTCAACTTCGACGTGTGGGTCGCGGGTTAACGCGTTGCGGAGGTAGCGAAACTCCCAGCGAGCTTCGCCGTCAACGAGGAGTACGCGGGCTTTGTCGTCGGCGACCTGGACGGAAGCCGTGCGCCGATCGTTGTCGGGACGAGCGTCTCCTTCGAGTGGAGGAACGGCGATGCTGAGAGGAACCTGCCCCACTTCTTCCATCGGAACGTGAAAGGTGACGACGGGTCGCGAGCCATCCTCGGGGGCATGAATCGTACGGCGCATCGGCGAAGCGCCTGGGCGCTCGAGCGTCACCACGACTTCGCGCCCGGCGTAGCCGTCGAGCTTCAGTGTGACTTCGATGTTGGCAACATCCCCCTTGTACACTCCTTCCGGTGCTTTCACGGACACGATCGCGGCGTCTTGAGGGGGAGTGGTCGAGCCGACGAGAACCGGATAGATCGGGATGCTTCGGGCTGCGAGGCGATCGACCATTCCGGCGGTGTTGCCAAGAGCGTTTCTCTGTCCGTCCGTTACAAGGACGACCCCGAGTACGGGCGCCTCCGTTTCTTTGAGGGCGTCGGCCAGGGCCGGCTGCCAATCGGTCATCAGGGCTGAAGGTTCGTTCGGCTTGGTAGGAGTCTTCAGGGAGGCGATCAACGTGGGGAGTGATGAGGATGCAGTGTCGCGCGCAAAAGCCATCGGTTCGATCGCATGATCCCTGGCCATCTTTCCCAAGGCCGATGTTTCGCCGTCCAAAAGCCGGCGGGCGATTTCGCGACGTGTGAGATTCTTCGGCGAGTCCTTCTCACTCAGCTTCAGCGTCTTCGCGAGTTGCGCGGCTTCTTTGGCCGACCTATCGACGTCAACGGTCGCCATGCTTTCCGAAACGTCCACGGCGACAAGCACGCGTCCCTTGACTGTTTCGCGATACGACCTGGCCGCGATCGGCTCAAACAGCGCCAGCACAAGAACAAGGCCGGCCGCCAATCGGAGGCCCAAAAGCGCGAGTCCCATCCGTTGCGATACGAGACGCCGTTCTTCGCGATAGAGGATCAGAATCAAAACCAACGCGGCAACACCGGCCAGGATCCAGAACCAGCCCAGGCGCGTTCCGGCCAGCAGTAATTGACGTCCACCGAGCAAGTCGAACGGCCCTCTTTAGAGATCAAAGCCTCGATACAATTCGCGCTTCATGGAGATCGATCGTTTCCGCTCTTGCCGGCGCACGCAAGCCTCATCCGCCGTCAAGCCCATGGTTTTGGACGAGCCTGCGCGTCAGGAAAACCTCGAGGCAGAGAGCGGCCAAGGCGGCGAGGATCAAACCTCGCCAGATTTCATGGCGGCCACCTTGGTCGGAAGCAAGAAGCTGAGCGGTCGGCTTCGCGGGGTTGCTCTCGAAGGTGAAGGGCCATCGCTCCGCGAGCTTGGCTGCCTCTGCGGGTTCCAAAGGGCTAAGGTCCGACTCTCGGTCATCCCCTTCGACTGTGGCGTAAGCGAATCCACCAGGTGGATCGGCGAGAGTGAGGCGGTAGACTCCGGACTCGTTTGCGCTATCCAGGCGAGCGACAGCCGCGTTTGTCGTCCGAATGACGGGAACTTGAAGCTTGGTCGTCCCCGGTGTCTGGAGCCAAAGGGCTGAGGCCTCGGGAGGAGGTGGTGGATTGAGCTCAAAGACGAGCGGCTCACCCGGGCGAACTCGCCGAAGTTCGGTTTGACCCGCGAGGTAGAAGATCCATTCATGGACCAAGGGAACGAAATCCGGGTTAACGGGTAAAGTGCCTGCTTCAGCGTCAATGGCGGTGGCGAGAAGCATGACGCGCCCTTTCCCGTGGATCCGTTCGACGACCCAGGGATCTCCGGTATCCAGCCTCGCTGTCACGACGGCTCCGGACATGGGGGCGAGCAGGCGATAGGCAAAGAAATCGGCCTCCGCCAACGCTGGGGCATTACCGGTTGCGAACGGGCTCAACGCCGGGCCGTTGAAACTGCGAGGGGCCGGATGAGCCTGAATTTTTCGCTGGGTTGGATCGCCTTTAACGCTCCCGAGCCCGGCGGGAATCCAACTCTGGCTGCCGAGGGCATCCGCGTCGGTACGATCACCCGGAGCGATGAGCAGGCCTCCGCCCCCTTCCACGAAGCGAGCAATCGCCTCGGACTGTTGCGGACTCAAACGCGCGACGTTTGCCAGGACGGCCACCCGCTGATTCTTCAGTGATGCCGCGCTGAACGCGTCAGGCGTGATCACGGTGGCTCGGACCTGTGGGATATCATCTCCGGTGGGAGAAAGCGCCGCGCGAAGAAAATCGGTCTCACTACTCAGTGGCTGCGAACCGGGCTCGCCATCGACGAGCAGAACCGGCAGGGCTCCGGCGACCTCGACGGGAGTTGCTGCCTCATCGTCACCGGGAAGCATGTCGTCTCCTCCCGCGAGCCTGACCGTGAGCAGGTGGGGACCCAGGCTGGTCAAAGCGGTTCGAAAGCTCAGGGGGGCCTTTCCCCCCGGTGGGATTGGTCCCACGATTTGCGACGAGCCAGGTTCAAGCCGATCGTCCACTAACAGCTCCGCGGTTCGTGTCAAAGAGCCCGAACCCGCATTGGAAAGAGTCGTCGAAACGGTGAAGGGTAATCCCGGAGTGATGAGCGCCCGCGATAGCGCAAGTGGCCCCACGGAGCCGTTGGGACCATCGGACGGACCTCCCGCTCCAACCGTCAACGACCAGAGACGAGGAGGGATCGGCATGCGTTGCCTCAGGTCGCGAAGCAAATCCCAGCGCTTGGGCTCTCCCGGATGCCAGGCGAGTCGCTGACCATCGGTGAGAATGATCACGTCTCGCTCCGGATTGCCGGTGCGCTCCAGAATTCGGAACGCCTCGGCTATGGCGGCGGGGAGGTCGCTTGAACCATGCGAGCGCTCAAGCGATCCCAGCGCCCGATCAACTTTCTTCTTGTCGAAGCTGGGGGGATCAACAAGACCTCGAACCCGGTCGCCTGCCAGCAAAACAGCGATGGAGTCTCCGGGACGTAATTCCCGGACGAATCGCCGGGCCCATTGCACAGCCTGAAGGCGCGGAGAGCTGCCGCTGGCTTTCCGGTCCATGCTGGCGGAGCCATCAATGATGAGAACAACGTCGCGAGCGGAATCTCCTTCACCGGCAGATCCGGCAGCCTGTGCGTTCGACGGCCTCGACCAGAAAGGGCGCGCCAGGGCCAGGGCGACTACCGCCAGGAGTGCCATCCTGGCGAGCATGAGAAGAAGCTCGGTGAGCTGCAGTTTCCTCCTGGCGGTGCGGCCAAGCTCGAGGAATTGCATCGCTCCCCAATCCACCACCTGGTCGCGCCTGCGATTCAGCAGGTGGATGATCACCGGCACCGCTGCGCCGAGGAGTCCCAGGAGCATCGCCGTGTTGAGCAGGCCAAACCCCAAGGGTATCAACTCCCTCGCCGCGAACGCGACGACAAATAATCCAAAAGTGTTTTCTCGATCGCTTCCGCCGTCGAGGCCTTATGGTAGTCGGCATCCATCCCCTGGAGCCGCTCCTTCAGCGTCGCACAGAACGTCCGGAAGCGTTCGAGGTAGGCTGCGCGAAGCGCAAGAGGATCGACCCTTAGATTATGGTCGAGCCGCTCGAGATTGCGGAACCGCGCGGGGCGTCGAAAAGGAAAGTCTTCTTCTTCGGGCGCGAGCGTATGAAAGAAGAGAACCTCATGGCGGCGATGCCGCAAATGCCGGAGCGCCGAGGTCAAAGCGCTGATGTCATCGAATCCATCGGAAAGAATCACGACGAGGCCGCGCCTGGGAATTCGCTCCGCCAAAGCGTGAAGAATGCCGCTCAAGGGCGTATCGTTTCCCGTTTTCGTCTCCTCAAGCACCTTCGAGACAATTGCGAAATATCCTGGTGCCGACCGCGCGGGGATCATCGCACGAATATCGCTGTCGAAGGTAATCAGGCCCACGGCATCGCGCTGGCTGATCATGAGATAGGCCAGGGATGCGGCAAGGCGCCTGGCGTGTTCGAACTTCGAGGCGGTTCGCCCGGCGTAACCCATGCTCCCTGATGAATCGACGACGAGATAGGCTTTAAGATTTGTTTCTTCTTCGTATTCCTTAACGTAATAGCGATCGCTCTTGCCGAAAGCTCGCCAGTCAATGTGCCGAATCTCATCTCCGGGGCCATATTGGCGATGCTCGGCGAACTCAACCGAGAACCCCTTGAATGGACTCTTATGCAAGCCCGACATCACCCCTTCGACCACTAACCGGGCGATCAGCTCAAGCCGGCCGAAGCGAGCCAGAGCCGTGGGGTCGATGGCCGTGACATTAGCGTCGGGAGTTTGGGGGCCTTGTGACATCCGAGTATTCTCCGAAGGGTTTGTTTATTGCGGAATACTCGTATGGCAATTACCAGTGATTCGGGAGAAAGCTGAAAAAGGTGCATAAATAACGACGAGCGTCTTTTAGAGGCAATGGGATGATTGCTTCATCGCGTTCGTGTACGAGGCTATTGCGATATTCCCGCACGGCTTGAACCCCTTGGAGGGTATCCGTCGAAATTCTCTGTTTGGCGGCGACGCTGTTCAGTAAGTCTTGAGTTTTCCTGGGAGATGCTTTCTTTTGAGTCGTTCGCCAGAAGCGTCTTAGTCCAATTTCGAATTCTGCAAAGAGGCGGATCAAGTAAGTCCCTTCAAGCCGCTCCGAGGCACTTTGAAGTTGGCGTATCTGCAATTGGACTCCAAGAATCGTGGGGTTGTTTTTGGCCACGTCCAACAATCGGTCAGTGGCAAACCACACCGCGGAGCACTCTCGCTCGACCGCTTTGATACGGCTCAGCCATTCAAACTTGGTCATGCTGCATGTTGCCTTATGGCTTCAAGAACGGTATGAAAAGCCTCTTTAGAAAGTGGCTGAGACTCGATGTTCCGAACAGGGGCAACAGATGGATCTTCGGAGAACACGTAATGCACGTGCCATTCGGAATTATGGAAATAAAGGCTGGCAATATCATCATAGGCAGGCATGAGATAAAGATCGACAATTCCCTCAGCCCCAGGCGCTGACCGTGCGATCGGGTCGAGTAACAAGCGGAGAGTTCCTTCCTGCATCAAAAGGGCAGGTGCCAAGTACTTGCCAAGTTGGGAGTCTTCCATCCTCTTTTCAATTCGGCGCGTGGACCAATCGAGTTCTTTGGCCCACTGCTCGACCTGTCCCATGAGCTGCGTGAGGCGCTCCAGCCATTTCTCTCGAACGTCGTCCCGACTTTCGCTTGAGCTCGTCGAACTCTTCGCACTCGACATGACTCGATCCTTGGGCAAGTAGGCGGTCGGAAAAGAAAACCGTATCCGTGGTTTTGGTCAATCGACGTCGGACATTTGACGGACTAGCAAGGTGTGGCGCCAAGTTTGTCGGAAATGGATGGGATACGATTAGTCTCCTATCATGGTAGATCTCCCTTCATCTCCACGCAAGCAACACGCAGCCAGTCCCGATAAGCATTGTGAGGGCAACACACATGATGACGCTGCGGGAACCTCCTGACGGCTACGAAGTCGATTATCCCAGATCGGACGACAAACGTCTTGGCGAAACGGATCTCCACCGTCAAGACATGGTGGACCTGATCGAAACGCTCAAGGATCGGTTTGCTGCAGATCCCATGGTGTATGTCTCGGGAAATTTGCTTTTGTTCTACGAAGAGGGGAACAAGCGGAAGCATATTTCGCCTGACGTCTTTGTGGTGCGGGGTGTGTCGAAGCTTCCGCCGAGAGACTACTATTTGCTATGGCGGGAAGGAAAAGGACCGGATGTCGTGGTTGAGATTACGTCGAAAACCACGCGCTCTGAGGACCAAAAGAAGAAGTGGCTGCTGTATCGTGATGTTTTGAAAATTCCTGAATATTTTCAGTTTGACCCCACCGAAGACTATCTGAAACCTTCGCTACAAGGGCATCGCCTCGTTCACGGAGAGTACGAACCCATCGAATTTGTCGCGGGGCGGCTTCCCAGTACGCTATTGGGCCTGCATCTTGAGCGAGAGGGCTTCGAGCTCAGGCTCCACGACCCCGTGAGTAGTAGCAGGCTGCCAACAACACGGGAGCGAATGGAGCAAGCTGAAATCGCTCGAAGACAAGCTGAGGCTGAAAACGAGCGATTGCGCCAGGAGCTCGAAACCCTGCGGCGACGTTTGACGGAGTGAGCTCCAGCGATATCCTTCAGCCTGCGCCGACCACTTGAGCGGCCGCGCGTTCCGAAGGGGCAGGGACATCCTGGAGGAGTCCGTCGATGACCTTGTCGGGCCCGATCCCTTCGGCTTCCGCATGGAAGGTCGTGACGATTCGATGTCGCAAGACGGGCTTGGCCACCTGGCGGACGTCGGCAATGCCGGCGTGGAAACGCCCTTGCAACACGGCGCGGGCTTTGGCGGCGAGGATCAAGGACTGGCCGGCACGCGGCCCCGCTCCCCAGGAGACGCATTTTCGTACGGTGGCCGAGGCCTCGGACTCATTAGGCCGGCTGGCTCGGACCAGATCTCGAGCATAGATGAACACGTGTTCGGGAACCGGAACTCGGCGGACGAGTCGCTGGAGAGTGACGATCTGCTCGGCTGACAGAGTGATTGACGTCTCGGCTCGCTCCTCGCCGGTGGTCTGACGCAGGATTTCAAGCTCCTCGGCTGCGCTTGGGTAGCGAACCAAGACGTTGAGCATGAATCGATCGAGCTGCGCTTCGGGCAGCGGGTACGTTCCTTCCTGCTCGATCGGGTTCTGTGTCGCGAGAACGAAGAAGGGGTCGGGCAAGGGGTAGCTCGTTCCACCGGCCGTGACATGCCGCTCCTGCATGGCTTCCAAAAGAGCCGCCTGCGTTTTCGGTGGCGTTCGATTGATCTCGTCGGCCAGGATCATGTTCGCGAAGATCGGGCCGGCGATGAACGTGAACCGACGCCGCCCGGTCTCAGGGTCATCCTGAAGGATGTCGGTCCCGGTGATGTCCGAGGGCATCATGTCGGGGGTGAACTGGATCCGGCGGAACGAGAGACTCAGGATTCGGGCCACCGTGCTTACCAGCAATGTCTTGGCCAACCCCGGTACGCCAATCAGGAGAACGTGGCCGCGGGCAAAGAGTCCGATCAAGAGTTCGTCCACGACGTCGTCTTGGCCGATGATCACCTTACCGATCTCGGCACGAAGACGACGGTAGTCCTCGGCCAATGCGGCGACAGCCACAACGTCATCGCGCGAGATTTCGGCAGAAGAAGGAGTTGGCATCGGGCTCAGTCCTCAACGGTGCATGGGCTTCTCATCAAAGCCTAACAGATCGGGGACGAGCTCTGAATCCGCGAGTGCCCGGGTTCGATTTTCTCAAGCGTCATTTTCGAACAAAGCCGTTACCGGAAGCCGAAATCTAAGACGGATGTCGCGACGTTTCCCTCGGGGAAGCAAGAACTCTTCGGAGAATTTGTTTGGTCGGGAGGATCACCAGCGATCGTCACGCCGAAGTCGGCGGCTGCCCAGGGATCGGAAGGCGTCGGAGGTGTAGGGGAGGGCCTCGAGCCGGAACCGAGGAAAGGCGAACGGTCCCTGAATGCGAATTACGAAAAGTTGGCCGCTGGCTTCACGCATCGCGTCGCTGAGGAAGGGAAGATGAATCCGGTCGCGGCCATAGACGGGGGAGAGTCGAAGATCGAGATCTCCTTGAACGTCCATGTTTCCCTTGCCTCTGAGGCTGAAGGCATCGCCAGTTAGCCGGATGGGGTCCAGGACCGAAGCTCCGTTTTGGATCGTGATACCGATGTCAGCCGAGTCAAACGCGGTCTTGGCTGCTGCTGAGAGAGTCAGGGTGTTCGCGAGCCGGAGGACGACCGGAAGTTCACCCAGAGCCCCTTGGGTGATGTGCGCCTCGCCATGCCCTTGAAGGGTGTGGAGGTCATTCCCCTGTCCATTGAGTTCGATGTTGCCGTAGATGATTCCGCGGTAAGACTGCTTGTGCGGTTGCGTCATGGCATAGCTTTGGAGGTCCGCGCCTTCGACGCGTACGGCAGCCGCGTAGCGAGGAGTGGAGTCCAGGCTCACGCGGAACCGGCCGGAGACGATGCCTCCCAAGAGCTTGCCTCGAATACTCTGGAGCTCTGCTTCGCCTTTCTCAACGACGAAGGGAGTCTCAAGATCGGTGACATGTTGCCCCATCAGGCTGATGCTGCCCAGGGTGAGGATCCCTTTGACGGCAAGCTCCTGCCCGTTGAACTTTCCCTGAACGTTGTCGAGCTGTCCCTGAAGATGCTCCAGGGGGACACCGGCCAGGATCTTGTTGTCGGCCAGGACGACCAGCACGTGGTCCCACTCACACTGCACGGCTTGTCCGGGGCCGGGCCAGCTCAGGCCGAGGTTACCGTTGATCCTCGCGATGGGGCGCCCTTCGTCGAGGCGGTGCGCAAACTGAGCCATAACGGGGGGCATCATCTTGCGAAGCTCGCCGTCCATTCGAAAGCCGCGTGCTGTGACCTGCGCGACCCGAAGCTGAAATTGACCACTATCCTCGACCTTTACCCACCCGCTGGCGAAATTGACGGGAGTTCCATGGAACATGAACCCGACATCGCGCATCTTCACCAGGCCGTTGTCATAAACAAACCATCCCCGCACGTTTTCCATCCGAAGGTCGAACGTACCCCCCGGGTCGATGTTCGATCGGCGCTCTCGGGTGAATTTGAGTTGAACGAGGGTTTCTGGTTTCGGGTCGATCTCAAGGTGATACTGCTCGGGCTTACCCGGCTCAAGATGGATTTTGGCGTCCACATCGCTTGAGCCGATAGGGTTGAGTGTCGCCCATGACTTCTGCCAGGCGGGGGGAAGAGAATCACGTAATTGCTGATTAAAGGGAATATTTTCGGCATTTAGATGTAAATCGATCACCAGGGGATCACCGTCTCCAGGCAAACTCCTGGTGCTGTTCCCTGGCAGCTTTTTGACGCTTCCACTTCCCGAGATGATCGCCTGCCCGTTGCTGCCCCGCATGTCTTCGAAGGTCCAGAGATCGGGGTGAAGCTCGAGGCGTCCGGTGAGGTTGCTCACAGGGTAGGGCATGCCCACCCATTTCATGGAACAATCACCATTGAGATCAAGCCAGGCGTCGATAGAGACCTTTCCCTCCGGGGGTTCGGTGGGATCAAACCGTGTGCGTTCGACGCGGGCTCGGCCACTTACGGTGCCGCTTGGCCGGAAATCATCGACAACCTTGCGAATGGGCGGAGGAAGCGCATCAAACAGGGTCTTATCGATCGGTAGAGAGCCACCCTCGAATTCAAGTATGACATGAGCAAAGTCCCCCGGGTTGTTGATCGTCCCGGTGACCTCCAAAGGCTTGTTTCCCACTACGGTTCGAAGATCGAGACTAATGCAGTTCTTCTCGCATGAGAGGACCCCTTGAATGTGATCCACCGGGTAGGGGAAGAACTTATACGTCATGCCGACGTCGCTGCACTGAATCGTCCAGCTACAACCCACGGCGCCCCCGACTCGATCTCGGACGAGGCTGACCGAGGCATTGATACGTCCCTGGGGGCGGAAGACATCCCAGAGTTCGTCGAGCTCCGGGGGAGTCTTATCTCGGAGCCGCTTGTCGAATTCCAGCCCGACGACCTGGATCTCGAGGTCGAACGGATTCTGTGCGAGGTCACCGACCGCGAACTGGCCTTTGACGAGGCGAACGACGGTGGAGCCATTGTTTCCGTCTGCACGTTCAATGGTCAGAGCACCGTCGTGTACGGTGACACTGGCGGAAAATTGGTTGATCGGGAAAGGGAGATTGGGACAATCCAAGACCCCTTCGCGAAGGTGGGCCGAAGCCTCGTAACGAAATCGCGGGGTGGCTTTGGGATCGTAGGAGATCTGACCGATTCGGACGTCGATTTCGCCGCTTTTCAGCCCGATTTTGTCATACTTGCCGCGGCATTCCACAGGGATTCGGTTGCGAAGGTTTTCTGAGACCGTCAAGCGAGAGAGATCTCCCGTCAGCTTGACCTTGCCCGTGGCACGATCGACCGTCCCTTGCAGATTGACACGCTCGAACGAGGCATCCCCCTTGGCGGTTCCCTCGAATTTGAGCTGGTCATCGCCGTCGGGCTCGATCTTGATCGAGACTTCGCGGAGAACCGCGGTTTCCTTCCGATCGGAACCTTCGACGAGGTTGACGGTCCCGTTCTGAATGATGATCGGAGGCGTTACCTTCATCGGTGGACCCGGCATCGGGTTCATCAAGAGGTTTTCGACGTTCCAGGTTCCGTCCTTTCGTCGGTAGAGCCACAGAGTCGGCTGTGCCACCTCGACTTTCAGCGGAACGAACCGTCCTTTGAACATCGCTCGATGATCAACGCGGATGTGGAGCCAAGGAATGCGAAGCGCGGGCAGGTTTGTCTTTTCGATCATTTGCCAGATATGAAGCTGGCTAAGGCTGATCTCCCCAATGAAGGGCCGTACGCGCACTCGACCAGGGTCAAGCTGAGCGTTCCGCAGGTAACGCGGAGCCCCTTCGCGAATGAGCTTGGCCAGGGTGTCGCTATCGGTCGCGTACCAATAGGCAAAGCCGATCATTCCAGCGAGGCTGGTCACCAGGAAGAACATACCCCAAAAGAGGATCTTCCTTAAGCGGATCCGGACACGCATGGGACTTGGCCTCCTTCCTTGGAGGGATCGTCCTCTCGAACAGAGAGGGTTCTGAGGAGATATTTCCTAATCCTCAACAAGCTGTCAGCGATCGACTCTGCCTCGATCCAGCAGTCGATTCAGCCCCATCGCCATGAGCACTATTGACGGGACAGCGGCGGGGATTCGATATCGCATCGAACTGGCGAATAACAGATGTAATGCACAAAAATAGAGGAGTGGCCCCGCGAGCAAGACGAGCGCACGAAAGTCGCGGCGGCGGTCCCAAAATCCAACGGCGAGAAGACCGTAGAGCGGAAGAGTGTAGATGGCACTGAGCATCGTGACGACCGGCCTTTGGAAGGAGTCGGCGTTGGGCCAGGGGCTCCAGTAGCGCGCGAGCTTCACGACCGCTAACCATAGTGCCCGCCTCGGCTGCTCTCGCACGAACTCCCAGGCGCGTTGACGAAGTAGGGCATCCTGGGTCTCCTCGTCGAGAGGCCAGAACTCGGTTTCTGCCAGGAATGTCATGTCGCTGGCGCCCGTGGCGTGGGGGTTGAGGCCGTCGTACAGGCTGGCCCCCATCCAAATGGCCGTGGGCACGAACCGTCCATAAATGCGGGCGTTGCGAACCCACCAGGGGGCCATCACGATGATCACGCCGATCACCACGAGCAATGCACCCCGCAAGGCCCCCTTCCGGCGTTCGCGCCCGCTGCCTATCACCCACGCGAAAAGCATTGCGGGTATGAACAAAACCCACGACGGGCGAACCAGAACTGCGGCGCCCGAAGCAAAGCCGGTTCCCAGGGCCTGTGCCCAACTCCAGCGCGATGGCTTCTGGTCTCCTTGCTGCCAAAGCGCCGCCAGGCCCCAAAGCGAGGCCAACATCAAGGGGACGAACAACGCCTCGGAGAGCAGAAACACCGCCGTCGCGACCAAATAAGGGTCGATGGCCGTCAAGGCCGCAGCAACCAAGGGAGTCGTCCAAAGGCGTGTGTTCGCTTTGTCGGCGGCTACCCGCGTGGATAACCGGTAAACCAACCAGACTGAGACAACCCCCAACCCCGCCTGTACCAACCGGACCATCAGCGTCCTGTCCCCAAAGAGAGCTCGGCACGCCGCGAGAAATAAGGGATAGCCTGGCGTCCTGAGTGCGAAATGAGGGATGTCCCCCCACTCGACCACCTCGTACGTCGAGCCGTCCCGGATGGTTCCGGCCAGCATCCAGTAATAGAGAGAATCGGGGAAGACGCACAGCACTCCCTTGCGCTGGGTAAACCAGTCCAATACGTCCGCCGCCAGGACCCGCACTCCAAGCGACCACTCCAAAATCAACGCCAGCGACGCAAATCGGTCGACGAAGCGGAGTTGAGACGCGGGTTCTGACATGGGTCCGCTTCGGTTCGAGAGAGATGTCTATCCTGAGGAAGACCGTCTGGAAGGGCACAGGATCGTACGCCAAATCAGCAAAGAGGGTCAACCGCAACTCCTGTCAACAAGCCCGCCGCCAAGGCTGTGAACAGGACCGTCTTACCTCATTCTCATAAAATACCTATCCCTTCCTGCGGCTCGATTCCATGAATCTCCAGCCTGGAGAGAGGTTAACATTCTTTAACAAAACATGCTGATTTGATACGTAAATTTCCCTTAAAGGCTACCCGTTTACCCCCAAGGGCTCCGATCAATTCAACAGCCGCGTTGAGGGCCTCTTACCTGAATTACCGTGTTGAGCGCTTCGAGATGACACCCAGGGCGATCCTCAGCGCGGTGGGATCCCACCTCATGCTTGAAGAAAAGGGATGTCATGGTGAAGCAGGTAAAAGCAAGGCTTTCGGTTCTCTTGCGCTGGCCCGAAGGCGGGAAAATGTCACGCAGGGCACGCCGCGCGCGTGCGGGGCGAGCGGGGCGATTCTGCGATTTGGCGTGTGAGACTTTGGAAGGCCGCGTGGTGCTCTCAGGTTGGGGAGTCGACCTTCTGGACGGCCTCTCCAGCGTGGGTGTTGTCCCCAGCGTGACCATCAATGTCCCCAACATTCCCAACCGACCTTGGGGAGGGGGAGGTCCAGGTGGTCCTTGGGGGAGTCAAGATTCGTCGTCGTCCTCACAACTGGGCATTGACCTCCAGCAGTACCAGACGGATTTGCAGTTGCTCGCGGCCAAGTCGCAAGTCACACTTGCAGATTTGAACAGCCTGAATTCGGACAATCAGGCGATCGCCCAGGCTGGCTTCAGCTTTGATCCGCAGAGCCTCCATACGGCGACCTATCAACTGGCCACGGCTGTCGTCAGCGGCAATGACACAACCGAGGCTCAGACAAACTTCTCCGCTCAATTCAGCGGGTCGAGTGTGTCGCAGACCGTGATCGATAAAGCGACAACCGACGTGGTTCAGACAATCAAGGATTCGAAGATCACTGCCGCGGATTTGACCACCATTGCTGCAGACCAGTCGGCCATTGAGACCGACCTTGGCAGTTTGCCCGACAGCATCGAATTCCCCAGCCAGGGCACGGGGGGGAACAACGCTTTGCTCTCGAGCCTGGCAGGCCTCGGCATTATTACAAACGCCAAGGTGCCGTCGGGGCCCACGAATACAACGCCGGGATCAGGAGGGGCTGGGACTCTGGAGTCGCGTGTCGCGCAACTCAACACCGATCTGGATAAGCTTCAGACGGAACTCAAGAGTCTGCTGGCCAAGTCGGGAGTCACCCTCTCAGATCTCAATAACTTGAACACAGATAGCCAGGCCATTGCCAAGGCGGGTTTCGTGTTCAGTGGTCAGGCACTTCCGAAGGCGGTCTCCGAGCTGGCAACGGCTGTGGTGAATGGAGGAGCCACAACCCAAACCCAGAGCGACTTCAATGCGCTCTTCAGTGGTTCCAATGTAACGCAGTCGGTCATCGACAAGACCTACGAAGACCTGATTCAGACCATTGAAGATTCCAAGGTCACATCTTCTGACCTGTCGACGGTGGCGGCCGACCAGGCTGCCGTCCAGACCGACGAAGCGGACCTTCATCAGACTCCCCCCGACCAGAACGGTCTACCCCCCTTCGCCGTGGTTACGGGAGGAGCCGCTGGAGCGGCGAACTCCCTCAGCAACAGTGACTCGGGCAGCACGACCGGCACGGGTACGGGCACCAGCGGCTCGAGCGGGACCACTGGCAGTTCCAACGGCCGTCCTGCAGGGCGCTTTCGCGCCAGAACATTCTTCCGCTCAAGACATCGTTGAGCGAGAGGTCGAAGTCCTTCCTGTGCAGGATGCTTTCTCGGGATCGAAATAAGGGTGTTGGATATGCCGTCCTCTCGAGCGCGGACCGATGCGCTACCATTAGAGACCTTGCCGCGGCTCAAGGACGAGCCGCGACAATGATCTCTTCTTCTATTCCACGTCAATAAATTACGAAAATATTTGGAATTCCTGAAGTCTTGTCGTCCCTCGTTCTTCTCACCGAGACGATCTAGCCTTTCTCTCACCAGTTCCCTGAGAAGTCAGAATCGCGAAAGCGAAAAAGTGGTGAACATCGGGCCCACCACACATTTGCTTTCTCGGCAAGTCGGCTGAAATCCAAAAGATTGTGGCATGCATTATCGCTTGCAAGCACGAGTGCTTGCAGCTATTATTCCTTTAGTTCCGGGGTTCTCGCCGGAATTTGCCCCGATCATTTCACGTCTTCGGGGCCGCCACTTTCGAGTTAGGAGTCGAGCGTTCGACTCCTATCTTGTTCGTTATGGTGAAGGAGAGTAACGATGCGTTCACAACGCGGTCGGTCTGCATTTACGTTGGTTGAGCTATTGGTTGTGATTAGTATCATTGCCGTGCTCGTGGGGTTACTTTTACCCGCGGTAAGCTCGGCCAGAGCGGCGGGGCGTCGCGCTCAGTGTCAAAACAATATGCGTCAGATAGGCACGGCTTTGCTCGCATTTCAGAATGCGAACCAGTACTTTCCCAATGCAGGTACATTCGTCGAAAACCCGCAAGTTAACGTGGCGGATCCCACGGATCCGCAGCATCCCTCGTTTATCTGGGAGTCGATTTACGATCCTCAGAACTTTTTGCCCAAGATAAATCCTTGTCTCTACAATTGGGTTGTCGAAATTCTTCCTTACATCGACAATCAAGAATTATTTAACGCATGGAATAAGCAGAACACTTACCTTGATGCCTCCACGACGAGTGGCGCCAAGCCTAGCAATTTCGTCATTGGCAATACAGCGTTGCAGATCTTGCGCTGTCCCGATGATCGAACAGCGAAGCCTGGGCAAGGTAATCTCAGCTACGTGGCCAACGGCGGCTTCGCTCGCTGGCACGCGGTGCCTCCGGCCTGGACGGGTCCGCAGTTCGACGGCCAAGGGTCAGGTCTCTACAACGGCTCTCCCGTGACCTGGGGAAAACCCTATTGGCATGGTAACCAGGATGTATGCCCGAAGCTGGGGATCATGTTTCTGGCCACGGGCACGGGGACTTATCCTTGGGATAACATCCGGACAGCCGCGGCTAACCTGGAGGATGGGGCAAGCACGACGTTGCTCCTCACCGAGAATAACCTGGCTGGCGCCTCTGCGGGCACGACCTACTCTGGGGGGCTAACCACGAACTGGGCATGTCCGTTGCCCAATTTTTGCATGTTCTATGGGTCCGATTTCGTTTGCCGCCAGATGGGCGGAAGCTCGACTAGCTCGAGCGATTGTACGAGCGGGACCTTAACTCCGAGCGGTGGAGTTGCAGACGGCCAGGGATGGGCGCATGCGAATATGAAAGAAACCTTCGAGAACATCAATTACGGCTATAATCTCACCGTCGAGGGAACATTCCCCTTTCCGTACAGCGGGCACACGGGAGGAATCAATACGTTCTTCTGCGATGGGTCGTCGAAGTTCATCCGCGAGACGATCGATGGGACCGTCTACGCCAAGATCATCACGCCGGCGGGAAGTCGGCTGCCGCTTTATTGTAAGCAGTTGCCGGTCTCTCAAGATGCGATCGCACCTTGACAATGAAAGCGGAAGGCCACTGCCGGAGGGGCATGGAGGCTCCTCCGGATTCCAGCGATCAAGGTTTGGATGTGGATGCGTCGGTCTTGGTGCTTGTCAGATCCTTGAACCAAGCGGGATCGAATTGCGCGGGCCACGGTCCCGTGAGAACCGCGTTCCTGATTCGGGCGGCGGTCTGGCTGCGGTCGTGGAAAAAGCCGATTCGATGGTCGTTTTCGGGTTCGAGCAAGCGCTCCGCCACGGTTTCACCGTTCAGAATCACTTGGACATTCTTGCCGACTCGTGTCATCGTGAGAGCATTCCATTGACCGGAGTGGAGCGGTAAACGAGCCGGCCCGCGACGGATCGCAGGTTCTTCCACGGCATTGCCGGCGCTTAGCCCTGTCCACAAGTCTTCCGTCCCTTCTGTCAACCAGTGCAGTGTCATGCCTGATGGATCAAGCAGAAAGGCAAGCGAGCCCAGAGTGGGATGGACCATGACCAGGCCGGGCTCATAGAAGAACTCGTAAGAAAACGTTTCTCCCTCGCGTAAGGGTCGAATGTAGGCGAGATAGCTTTGCATGGGGGAGTACGATGTGCGTGGCTCATCGCGCCGGCCGGTGATTTCTCCGTCACGCGCTGACCAGTCGAAAGTCATGTTCGAGGTTGTGGAAGAATCGAATCGGGGAGGGGTTGTCTCGCTGTAGCTCCGAGCCGCCCAACCGTCGAGCCGGTCCCTCTGCGTCAGCGTAACTTTTCGAGGTATGTCAACTTGCCCGCGCACGGAAACATTGCGAAAGATAGGGGTACGCCCCGCGCCGGCGTAGAGCGTCAACCAGGGGGAGGTTGGACTCGGATGGGTTTCCTCGAAGAAGAGCCGGCCGTTGACCAAGCAGCGCAAACGGTTTGGCTCAACCTGAAGGGTATAGGTGTTGAAGCCCTTTTCGAGAAGCGAAGACGAGACTTTTTCAAGCCGATCGTATGATCCCCACGACCAGATTTGGCCAGGACCCTCAGGCCATGAAGGAGGTCTGTCTGGAAGATAGCGAAGGAACCCCGGAAGGTTCCGAGGAGCGCCAGGAGGCATCGGCTCGAAGACGAGTCCTCCATAGCCGACGTGTCCCATCGCACCCGAATCGGCTGAGGCTTCAACACTCACCTCGAACGTGCCTGTGAGTGGGTAAGCGAAGAGAAGGAGATCGTTTTCTCCACCGGCTCGATGATGAATGGTTCCTTGGTCTTTGGTCCAATGCGCAGGTACGCTCGTCATACGAGTACGCGCCGTTGTCAGGCTCGAAGGAAGCCAGAGGGTCGAGTCCCCCTGAATTGCGTCGCCGCCATTCCTGGCTGGCTGCGAGGCCAGGCCGTGCTCCAGGTGGACCAGCGTTGTGAGGTCGTGACTTGCTCGGGCGTGATCCTCGAGAATGCGGGCCGTGCTCTTGCCAAGGGGGGCCAGGTCGGCGGTTGCGAGGCAAGCTTGTGTCAGAAGGAGATCGGCCCAGGCGATGTTTGAGCGATCCTGAGTAATCGTATGAGAAATCGTCTCAGATAATTCCGTCAGGCGACTTCGAAGGCGAGGTTCAACATTGGCTCCTTGCCCCCGGCTGATCTCGAGCAAAACCAGGAGGGCCTCCGCGTTGTCATCATGGAGGTCCGCGGCCTGGCGAAGGCCCTCGGCGAGATCATCAAGCTTGCCCGCTTCACGGGCCGTTGCAATCAGCCAGCCAGCGGTACTGAAGACGTCCCCGGAGAAGTCCGCGGTTCGCGTTCCCCGAGTGCCAGGTGTGCTGAAGCTTGCGGGCGGGGAATCATGCTGTGGCCCTGGGGCGAATCCTGCGAGCAAACGAACACCCCGAAACCCAGCCTGTGGGATGGTCCATGCTTTTAGCCGTTCGTAGCGTAACGTGGCTGGCTCGGAAGCAAGGATCTGGGCTGAAGCATGGAGCAGATCACCCAGAGGCACATCGCGCGTTCGGGGCGGTGACAGGTCGGCGATTGAGCCGAGAAGCTCTAGGGCATCGGGAGCGAGTCCGGCTCTCAGGTACTCACGAATCAATCGCACGAGAATTTGTTGTCGTCCCTCGTTGTTTGTTCCAGCGCGGTCGCTGGCCAGGGATCGCTCGAGCGCCTCGAGCTCGCGTCTGAGCCAGCGCTTTCCTTCCTCACGATGGCCGGCGGCAAATTCGCGACGAGCCGCCCAAACGCAGAGTGTTGCCAGGGGCTCGGCCCCCGCTGACTTCGCCAGGGCTTTGGCTGCCGCGTCGGTTGCACTCAGCGCATTCGCGGCAAGCTCGGGCGAATTCAGGGCGGGAATGATCGCATGACAGGCCAGTTCGGATGGGACTGAACGCTCTTGATCTCGAAGTCGCTTACTGAGTTGGCCGAGTAGAGCTGTGGCGTGTTCGGTTTGGCCCTCGGCAAGAGCGAGCTGAATCAAAACGACATCGGCCGCCACGTCGCTCATGGGCCGGCCTCGTCTCGCCTCGAGCTCGCGTTTCAGCTCCTCGGTCTTCCCCGATCGTCGCGACCATTCGACGAGCAGTGCACCTACGCTACGCGGCTGAGCGTGGTGTTCGGCTTCGATGGGTAGCGTGTAGAGAAAGATCTCCCCTGGCCGCGCTTTGGGGAGCACGATCGCCCGTAGCATGAGCTCGATTTCATCGGACGACGCACCGGCAGCCTGGAGCTGAGGCATGAGACCGAAAAGACGACGTGCGACAAGTTGGGTCGTTTGCTCCGCGACGGCAGAAGCGTCTCGGAGGGACGAGGGAGTATTGGGTCGTGTTGAGCGTTCGATGGGTACCAGTGGGGGACCACCTTGGAGGGAGACCTTGATCGCTCGGAGGGCCAGTTCGGATTTTTGAAACTGAAGCGCCAAATTCGCCAACTGGACGACTTGTTCGAACTGCTCCGGTTGAACGACCGAGTTGACGAGGGGTCGTTCCCCGGTATCGACACGGTCCCCTTTCAGGACGATCTCCAACATGCGTTCCCAGGTCTTCTCAATCGTGGCCTGATCCTTTCGCTGGGAGGCCTCTTCCAGTTGTTCACGAAGGATGGCCAGCAAATACCTAGGCTCTGCGGCGGCCAGCGCCTGCGACTCCAGTGGAGTGACCAACTCGGGCGGTCCTCCTTGCCTGTGAAGCTCTCGAGCGAGTATCCAAAGTCCGAGTTTCGTATGCTTGCCTTGGTCCCCGTCTGGAGGGGAGACCGCCGTTCGGATTGTGTTGGCCTGAGGTAAAAGCTCGAGCACTCGTTTCGCCCGTGGTAGAACGGTCTTCGGATCATCCCAGGCCACCGCAAGCAGGGCTGATGCGATTGCTACGGTGAGGTCGCGCGGAGCTTGTGCCTGAATCTGCTCCAGCCGTGTTTGGACTTCCTGACGGTGCTCTGGAGGGGTCGACCTCGCCATTTCAAGCCAAAGGCAACGCAATGTCATGTGGTCGAGTTCGCCCCTGTCAATCGCGATGGCGAGATCCACAGCCTCTCCATCAACGTGCTTTTCGGACATCCAGGTGAGTAGGCTTTTGGCCGTCTCTTTCGGGCCAAGAGCCTCGAGAGATCGCTGATAGAAATAATCGACTAAATTTGATATTAATAAAATCGGTTCAGATGAAGTATCGTTGGTGAAACGATTAGCTTGAAGATACGCGGCATCAACGGTTTTCAGCCAGGCCGGCCGAGCGCGAAACTCGGACAAAATTCGCTGAGCGTCGGCTGGGAAACCAAAGCGGAGCAAATCCACCGCGGAATAGAGACGGCTCGTGGCAAGATAATAGGGAACGCGTAATGCCGATGTATTTATTGGTGATGAAATATCAAGAACTTTAGGCCATAGGAATGTCCGAAATTCCCGGTCACGACCGAAAGTGTGATAAGCTCGGGCCATTTCGCGAAATGGCTCGCTCCCAAGGACGGAAGAAAGCTGGGCATCGGGGTCACTCGCAGCTTTCTCGTAGAAAGCGATGACGAGATCTCGCAAGGGTTCGATTGGGACAATCTCACGAGCAATGGCTCGACATGACATGATTCTTGGGGGATAGCGGCGCTCGTTAAGTAGCTGGTTCAAATCAACCCTGGCCTTGTCAGTTTGCCCCTGTCGAGCCCGAAGAATCGCGCGAATGGCAATCCCTCCCAGCCAATTGGGGCGAGCCTGGATTGTTTCGTCGACTTGGCTCGCCAGCGACTCGTTCTGATGCAGTTGTTCCGAGGCCGCAATCAACCAGTTCAGTGTAGAACACAGTTGGCCTTGCTCGTCATACCCAGCGATGTCTTCGATGCCCGCCCAGGGAGTGCTCGTCGGTTGAAGGGGATTAGGGAAGAATGTCTGGCGGAGCGAGTCGTACATCGTCTTGTCATTGCAAAAGTCTGAGAGCTGCATGGTCCTGATCAACGCTACACGGTCGTCAGTGAATGTTTGCCAAAGTTTGCGGCGGAGCTTGATCTTGTATGGTTGGTATTCCGGAGTGTTCGGAATGACGGAAATAAGATAGAGAACGTCTTTATAGCCTGCTTGGAAATCATAAAAATTCAGAGTATCGAGAAGCTCAGTAAATAGGTGAAATCTGTTGGAATTACTGAATACAGCAATAACTTCGCTGGGGTTGTACTGAATCAAGGAGGGGTCGGCCTTGATCGCAGCGGAAAAGTATTCGAGAGAGAGATCGGGTTCCAGCTTTGCGAGTTCAAGAGCCACCTCAAAGCGCAGCTTGAAGTCTTGAGGGCGCAGCTTGACAATTCGACGGGCTAGAGCGATCGACTCCGGCCTTGCGTTCACGGCTACTTGGTAGTCAAGAAGGTTTTGGAGCAAAGGAAGTGCGTTTGGTGTTACACGAAGCTGAGATTGGAGTCGTGCGATGAGATCTTTGATTTTACCAGTGCGCACCAGAGTTTGGATGGCCGGGTCACGATAATAACTCCGGTCTGCATTCGAGGTTGACGCTATTGAGAGACGAGGAAATTTACGAAGAATTTCCCGAGCAATTTGGGCTGCCGCGTCGGCCTGATTCTGGCGTACGTATTGATTCATCAAAGTAACTAAAGTCGCCAGACTGTTGCCTGAGCTCCGCTGAATGCGCGCCAAAACGGCCTCGGCCTGTTCAAGCATCCCAAGTTGTTGCATTTGATCGGCAACCACGACCTGTAGGTCACCCGGAAGCCTTAGCCCGAAAAGTCGCTCTGCGGCGAGCTTGGCTCGAGGCACGTTTCCCTCTCGGGTTGCGAGTCGGAGTACCGTCAGTTCGCGTTGCTGCATCACATGCTGGTCGCTGGGTTCGATGGCGTCGAGCACCTTGACGGCGGCTGCGATCTTCCCTTCTTGTTCAAACAGCTCGCCTTGCATCATGTGTAATCGCTCGGTCACAGGAGCGAATTTTAATGCAAGCGCCATCTGGTGCTCCGCTTCCTGGTAGTCTCGCCGCCAGAAGGCGATGATTGCCAGCGTGAGATGGGCGTCGAGACGCTCAGCTTCGTGGCCTGCTTTGATAATCTGCTGAAAATGGTCGACTAGCTGTGGGATCTTTCCATCGCGATGACAGAGTTCAAATACGTTACGGAGCAGTAGAATCGTAGGTTGTTCATAGTCATCCGATGGAGTGGGAAAGTCGATGGATACCGAACGCCAAGTGGCGCCGAGCCAAATACGGTTGAAGATATTAGGGCCAGATGACATCCAAATTGCCTGAAGGCTGCTTTGTCGGCGTTGCCGTCGAGTCGAAGGGCTTTGAGACCGGCGTGAAACAAGATAATGATCAAATATTTGAAAAATATCCGAATAGTCTTTCAACGAGGCGCGCACATTCATGGCTCGGGCCAAGACGAAAGCAAGACCGCTGCTTTCAAGGCCAAGGTATTTCTCAAGACCTGGCACGTCTTGGGCTCGATCAAAGAGCTTGAGTAACTCCGTGGTGTCTCCGTGTTCCGAAGTAAGGTCAATCGCGGCCGCGAGCGAATTGTTGTCGTGAATGGTGTCGATTGCGTTACGCAATAAGAGTTTTCGATCGGCATCGCGATGTGCGAGCAGCAATTCACGGTCGATACTTAAAAGAAGATGGGAACGGAGCCACTCCGGCCGTTGTCGTTGAAGGCAGCGATAAGCGAGTTGCATCTGTTCGAGTTCGGGATCGCTCAAGGGAGGTGTTGAATCCTTGCCGCCGGCGGAAGATGTTCCGACGATTCTATTGAGTGATTGATCGCCCGAACGCTGCCAAAGACTGTCGAGATAGAACCACTGCGCGTTGGGATCCTCTGCGGCCTTCCGGGCTAAATCGAACCCCGCGCGAAAAAGAGCGGGACCATCGTTGCGAAGAGCTTCCAGGTAGTAGATATCAAACTGTTTTCGAGCAGAGGCTGATGCTTGAGCCGCGGCATCGCGCAGGCTCCTAAGGTAAAGTTCACCGCGGTCTGCACGCACGGCAAAAATATAAAGCCATCCCAAGGCTCCGATTCTTGCCTGGCCAAAATCTTCCGGCGACCAGGCGAGCCGATTGGGATTGCTGAATGAAGAGCTTGTCGGTAGTCCCAATTCCTTTCGGAGCGAAACGGTGACAAACCTTGTGATTCGTGTCTCGACACGGGTTCTGACAAGCGACTGCCGGCGACGGTAAGCGTTCAGGGCCGCCGAAACTCGACCAAGGCTGATCGACCTTGGTATGGCGGCGCCGACCAGATCGTCGGAAAGTTGCAATGCGAGGAGAGATTGAAACCGTTGTTCGGCATCGGCTACACGTTTGAGCCGGGCTAAAGCCGTACCCTCGCGGAAGAGGAGCTCCCAATCGTTGGGGCGAGAGCGGCGAAGCTTCTGGGTGAGTCCCAGTGCTACCTCGTTTTGATTCCTACCGAGGAGGCTGTCAATCGCCAGGAGTGAGGCACGAAAACCCGCCGAGTCGACGGCGAGTCCTTGCCAGATGGCCTCAGCCTGTTCAATCTCACCCGCCTGGATGTGGAGTTGGGCAGCGCGCTGTCCTCCCTCCAGAGAAGGGTTCAAGGTATTGACCAACTGCTGATAACGAGCCGCGTTCGAATGGTCGTCTTCTAGCTCGGCAAGGTCGACGAGCTGTCGAAGCAGAGTCACATCGCGCGGGTTATCTCTCAGTATTTTTTCGAGCTCAGCGCGCGCGCTGCCGTAATCGCCAGCCTGGGAATAAGCCTTCGCCAGATAGTTCGCCAGCTCCTTTTTCTGATTGGCTTCGCCCCGCTCCCGCTGGAGTCGAGCGATCAGACCGTCGAACTGATTGCGGGTGAGATAGAGCTCACTCAAGCGAGTGACGACATTGAGGCGGCTATCGATGTCCGTTGTTTTATTGAAGGCGCGCCAAAAAATCTCGATCGATTCATCCGTTTGCAATTGTTGAGCGAGAGCTTCCGCTAGTGCGAGCAGCGAGAGAGAATCGCCGGAATTGACACGCACCGAGTTTCGAAGGATTGCCAGGCCTTCTTCCGTCTGTCCCACTTGAAAGCAGAGCCGGGCGAGGAATTCTGCATTCTCGGCGTTTGCGGGAGCTATGGCGATCGATTCCCTCGCGGCTTGAACGGCTTCTTTGGTGTGACCCAGTCGCCCTTCGAGACGAGCGACTTCACGAAGCGATTCCATCTTGCCGCGATGGTCGAGGGAGGTGAGTTTACGATAAGCCTCGGCCGTGCTACTGAGATCTCCGTTGTCCTCGAAGATGCGAGCCGCCTCCTTCCACGCGACGATCGAGGTCTTGTCGAGAGCAACGGCTCGGCGCACCGCGGCATTCGCTTCCGTCAGCAGCCGTGCAGCATGATACAGTCTTGCCAGTTTGACCAAGCGGACGACGCTCACCGTGTTTCCTGAGTCAAGCTCTTTCTGCAGGCGGCTAGCTTCGGAATTTAATATCTTCAAATCTCGATAGTTGACGATCTGTTGCTCGGTGACCTGCCTTCGTTCGTCATCGGTTTCTGCGAGCTGCTCGGCTGCGTCAAGCTCGGCCAGGGCGTCGGCGGAACGTCCGGCTTGACGAAGAACGTCAGCGCAGAAGATTCGCAAACTCAGGTCGTCAGGTTCCAATTGGCGAGCCTCGAGTGCGGCTCCCGTGGCTGGTGCGAGATTGCCGAAAGTCCGGAGCACTTCGGCGAGCCTGCGGAGGCTCTTGGCGTTGCGCCGGGGGCCTGCGGCGATACTGTTCCACGCGGCGAGCGCCTCGTCGGGGCGTTTCAAGTTGTGGAGGAACTCGCCGAGATATTCACGATACTGAGGGTTCTCGGGGGATATGTCGATCGCCTGACGGTAGAGCGCAATTGCGTCGTCCACGAGGCCGGCGTGCCCGAAAAGGTCCGCCACCGTGACGACGGTGACGGGGTCGTCGGGCTTGGCGTCAATCATCCGGCGCCAGACCTTGGCCGCGGCAGCCTTGCGTTCGGCTTCGGGAAGGTGGTCATCATCGAGGAGCAGGTTTCCCCAGTCGCGCAAGGTCTCCTGACGATTGTGGTCGGTTTCCGCAAGTTGCCGATACTGGTCGAGGGCTTCGGCGATCTTCTTCTCCTGCACCAACCGTTCGATGAGGGCTCGTCTTAGCTCCCGCTTTGAAGGAGCCACCTTGACGGCTCGCTCCAGCCAGTTTCGGGCGTCGTCCGTTTGTCCCTGAGCGGTCAAGAGTCGTGCCATCTGCTCCATGGCGTCGAGGTCGTCGGGAGCCTTCTTGATCCGGGCCTCGTAGTAAGCGACGAGGCCCACCCGGTCGTCGGCTCGGAGAAAGATCCCTTCGATCCGGCGCCGGACTTCGCGAAAGAGCCAGCTCTCAGGGTTGAGCCTCTCAAGCAAGGCGTCGAAATCATTCAAGGCTTCCCGGTGGTTTCCCAACCGCACCTTGAGGTCAGCCGCTTCGATTTTAAGTTGCACCTGCCGGCTGGGGTCGGTCGTCAGTTTCTCCAGTGCCTGGTAGCGAGTGAGGGCTTCTTTGAGTTGCCCTTCCTCGGCCAGGAGGGCGGCAACCCGCTCGCGAACCCGCAAGTCATCGGGCAGCATCTGCTCCAGGCGAGCCCAGACGGCCAGGGCCTGGTCGTAGCGTTGTGCGCGTTGGTGAAGCCTTCCCAGTGCCTGAAACACCTCGATCAGGTCGGTGCGTTGGGGCTTACGCGCGATCGCTCGCTCCAAGGCGCTTTCCGCCGCGTCAGGCCGCCCGATCAAGATCAGCGATTGGCCAAGGTAATAAGAGGGGAGAGCATCCTGAGGACGACTCTTCTCCGCTTGCTGAAACGCTGCGGCCGCGATGGCGTCGTTCCCTCGCTGCGACTCGATGAGGCCAAGCAGCATCGCCGCGACGCCATCCTGAGGATCGCGCTCCTCGCGATCACGATAAGTTTTGATCACAGCATCAATCTTGCCGCGCTCGACGTGATAGCCGTAGAAGCGGTCGAATGCCGTTCCTCGGCGCGGATTTTTTTCAAGGAGGAGCTGGAATCGTTCGGCAACCTCCTGTTCCTGACGCTCCTTCGAGAGGTCGTCGGTCTGACCCAACACCGCCGCCGCCAGACCGAAGATAGAAGCGACACACACGACCCCTGCGAACCCCCGGTACGCCATGTCAGCCCGTCTCCCTCAACTTGTCCAACTCAGGCGGCGGTGTCCCCGCATCTTTTCGTTATAATGGCGTCAAACGCGGGCCGATGGAAGCAAGTTCTCTCGATGATTGAACATTCGATAGGTAAGACAGGGATCTTCAAATAGAACGACTTCCCCGGCTTCTTTCCCCGACAGTCCGCATTTTTTCGCATCCGATCTACGACTTCTCGAGACCGCGTGTTAATCTTGTTAAGTCGACCGAAATTATCGAGTATGGAGTGGGGGTACCCAGGGTGATGGTTGAAGTCGAGGGCCTCGCCAAGGCGTTTGGGAGTTTACGCGTCTTGAAGGGAGTGAGCTTTCAGGTGCGTCGCGGAGAGGCGGTTTTTGTATTGGGACCCAGTGGCGCGGGCAAGTCCACCTTGTTGCGCTGTTTGAATGGGTTGATCAGCGCCGACGAAGGGAAGGTGAAGATCGACGGCGTTGTTGTCGATCGTCGTGGGCTCCACTTGGTGCGCAAGAAGGTGGGGTTCATTTTTCAGGGCTTTAATGTGATCGGGAATGTCTCGGTCCTTCAAAATGTTTTGATTGGAACGCTGGCAGAAAAATCGCCTTGGAACATTGTCTTTTCGGAGGCGGATCGCCGGATTGCCATCGATGCCTTGGCGGCCGTAGGGTTGGCTGACAAGGTGCATGCCCGGGCAGACACCTTGAGCGGTGGCCAGAAACAACGCGTGGGCATTGCTCGCGCCTTGGCCCATAACCCGAGCATCCTGCTGGCGGACGAACCCATCTCCAATCTCGATCCTCGGTCGGGAAACGAAGTCCTGGGGCTCTTGCGGTCCATCAACCGTGAGCGGGGAACGACCTTGATCTGTAACCTCCACGACGTTGGCCATGCAACCCGTTTGGGGGATCGGATCCTGGGGCTTCGCGATGGCCTGATTCAGTTTGACGGTCCTCCCGGGGCGTTGACCTCGACTGGCCTGTCCCGCATCTATGGTGAACACTTACCGACGTCGTCTCTCCTTGAGGTAATTCCATGAAGCGAGCTCAGGCTCTTTGGGGCTTCGGCCTTTTGTTCATAGCGGCTCTTTCTGGATGCGAGTCGAGCCAGAGTCCGCAGACCAGCTCGACGGGTTCGGAAGCGAAGAGTGCCAGCCCCAATGCCGTGGCGCATCGGAACCCGGAGACGCTCAAGATCGCCTTACTGCCGGATGAGTCGCCCGCTGAGATCATCAAGAAGAATGAAAAGCTGCGGACGTACCTCGAGTCGGCTTTGAACAAGAAGATCGAGTTGGTGGTGACGACCGACTACTCTTCGATGATCGAGGCTATGCGGCGAGGTCAGATCGACGTTGGTTATTTTGGGCCACTCTCTTATGTGTTGCTCAAGAGCAAGATGCCAGGCGCCATCGCTTTTGCCGCCAAGCTCGAAGCGGGTTCTCCCACGACCCGAGCGGTCTTGATCTCCGCGGTAGATAGCGGAGTCAATGAACCGGAGGACCTCAAGGGAAAGACCGTGGCGTTCGGCGATCCTGCGTCAACCTATAGCCATTTGATCCCCAAGCACATACTGCTGGAGGCTGGTCTTAAGCCTGGTCAGGACTACAAGGAAGTCTTTGCCGGAGCTCATGACGCCGCCGCGGTCGCCGCGCAGCATGGTAACGCGCAAGCGGGAGGCTTGAGCCGTTTCCTGTATACCACGCTTCTTGAGAATGGGACGCTCAAGGCTGATAAGGTCAAAGTGATCGCCGAGTCGAAGCCATATCCCAACTACCCTTGGGTCCTCTCCGATGATCTCGACCCCAAGCTCCAAGAGGCCATCAAGTCGGCCTTCTATACACTTAAAGACGCAGATATTCTCAAGCCATTGAAGGCCGAAGGGTTTGCTCCGATGCGCGACGAAGATTACGACCAGATTCGCGCGATGGCCAAGATCCTCGGTGTTGACGCGGAGCGGTCGAAGTGAGCGAATCGAACGCGCGGCCGCTCCGCCAAGAACCGATGAGCGCTAGACCGTCGATGGGGCTCGGCCTCTGGGCCACGGCTCTGGCGTGGGCTCTGCTAATCGTGGGGTCGGCCGGTTACACGCTTTGGATGAGTGGCGACGCGCTAACCTCCTCAAAAACCGTGGTCAACTTCGTGGCAATCATTCGCGAGATGATGCCCCCCGACCCGGCCGTCATCCCCTCGTTGGGCAAGCCGATGATCCAAACCGTGGCGATGAGCGTGATGGCCACGCTGATCGCTGCGCTGGTGGCTTTCCCGCTCGGTTTTCTTGCCGCTCGCTCGACGGCACCTCATCCGGTATTTCCCTATCTTGTGAAGGCATTTTTCAATGCCTTGCGCACGATTCCCGAGCTTATCCTGGCGATCATCTTCGTGGCCTCGGTGGGATTTGGTATTCTCCCGGGCATTCTCGCCCTTGCGGTTCACTCCACGGGAATGCTCGGAAAGTTCTTTGCCGAGGCGATCGAGAAGACCGACTCAGGGCTGGCAGAAGCGGTCACTTCTTGCGGAGGCTCGAAGTTTCATGTCATTGTCTTTGCGGTCATTCCCCAGATCCTGACGCACGCCGTCGACTACACCCTCTACCGTTGGGAGCACAACTTCCGCGCCTCGGCCGTTGTGGGGATGGTTGGGGCAGGGGGGATCGGCTTCGAACTGGTTTCGTCACTTCGCCTTTTGCAATATCGTCAAGTCTCGGCGATTCTGATCGTCGTCTTTGTGGTCGTACAACTCGTCGATGGCTTCGGCAATGCTGTTCGCAGCCGGCTTCTGGGGCAGGGGGGATAGGACCCATGGCCCCTTTCCCTGGCATCAGCGCTCGGAAGAGTGGTTTGGCGGATTCTTATCCCGCTTGCGAGGCAAGATCATGACGCCACTGGGCGACATCCAGAACCCCAAGCTACTTTACGCGAAGGGAGTCTTGTTTGTCGTGATGGGCCTTCTTGCGTCAACGGCCCTGCTGCTGGAACATCCCAGCGTCCGAGTTGCTTTTCTGCTTGGGTTGGCGATCTGGTCGTTCGCTCGGGCCTACTATTTCGCCTTCTATGTGATCGAGCACTATGTCGACCCGAACTACAAGTTCGCAGGTCTTTGGTCGTTTGCTCAGTATTTACTGCGTCGTCGCTGATTGAGTGCTGAAGTGGTGCGAGACCTGTCAGGTTCTGGAAATGAAACGGCCCGGACAACAAGGTCCGGGCCGTTCGTGATGCGGAGAGATCTCAGGCTGGCGCGGTTCAGAACTCGCGTTCGCTGAGGATACCGGGCTGCGGCCAAGGGTAGCGCTTGGTCACCGAGTCGACCTGGAGAGGAGCCGGGCTTTCCATGGTCAGCTTGTCGACATCGGGGGCGAACTCATGAGCACAGTTGAGCATGTCATCGAAGGTGATGACCTGGCCCGTGTGCGCGGCCATACGGCCCATTGAGGTCACGAGGCTGGCCTCGGCACCTCGCTTGACCTCGTTGTACACCTTATCCTTGCGGATGGCGTGGATCAGGTGATCCCATTCGAGCTGGTAGGGGTTGGGCTCAGGCTGCGGGAACGCCCAAACGACGTCCTTGCGATTGAACTTCTGTCCCTTGTAGATGGCGCATCGAGCCGGCGTGTGGGAGTTCGACGAGATGATCGCCGATCCCTTGCTGCCGTGAACGTAGCTGGCGAACTCCTGGTGGCAGCCGGGGATGTTGCGGCCTTCCAGGAAGAACTTGGTACCGTCGTCGAACGTGTATTCGACCGAGTAGGTGTCAAAGTTCTGATCGATGTAGTTCTCGCGGTAGGTGCGAGCGCCCGTGCCCTGTGCCTTGACGGGCCAAGCGTCCTTCATCCAGCAGCTTTCGTCGATGTTGTGGATCAAGAAGTCGCTGTAGCAGCCGCCGCTGGCCCAGAGGAAGCCGTGGAATCGTCGGATCTGGTAAGCCAGTTCGCTGATGTCGTCAGGCTTGGGCTCGGTCAAGGCCGTGCCGACCGGACCGGTCTGGCGGTAGGCCCGGAGCATGATGATATCGCCGATCGCGCCGTCTTTGATTCGCTTGTAAAGCTCTTCGCGAGCTTCACAGTGGCGGCACATGAGGCCGACGCCGACCTTGAGGTTCTTTTTCTTGGCTTCTTCGCCCAGCGCGAGCATCTTGCGGGTGGTCGGCCCGTCAACGGTGATCGGCTTCTCCATGAAGGTGTTGATGCCCTTCTTGATGGCGTAGCCGAACTGCACCCAGCGGAAGGCCGGGGGGGTTGCCAGAATGACGACATCCCCTTCTTTCAGGCTGTCCATGGCCTTCTGGTAAGCGTCGAAGCCGACGAACTTGCGATCGTCAGAAACGTCGACCTTGTCGGGGTTGCTCTTCTTGAGCTCGTCGTAGCTGCCGTCCAGCCGGTCCTTGAAGACGTCGGCCATGGCGACAAGCTTGATCGGTCCTTCCTTGGTTTCGAGCGCGTTGAGCGCCGCGCCGGTGCCACGGCCGCCGCAGCCCACCAGGGCCACCTGGATCGTGTTGTTCTCACCAGCATGGACCGAGGGCACGGCAACGCCCGCTAGAGCCGAGGCCGAAGCCACTTGGCTGGTCCGCTTCAGAAATTCCCGTCGTGATGTGCTCGGTTTCGGCTCGGTCATGTCCATCGGCTCCTGGTTGCGAGGAGGGAGGTTGCGGTGGGAAGTACGTGAGGTCTTCTCGGGGTTAGCCTTCGCAGGACGGCCTGGGCATGTGCGATCCATCACGTCAATGCAAGCACGACCGACGTTTTCCAAACGCCCTCTAACGGGATGGATCTGCCCAGCACCACGCACTTAGTGCAACTTTTGTGTGACCTTTATCGTATCATACGAAATTGAATTCCTCGTGGCGAGCACCTTCTGGCGGGATGTCCTACGTTTCTCGCCGCCACTTTGGCCAGCGACAGATCCTTTGGCATCGATCCGGGTTACGTAAACGAATTCTCTCGGAGATACATGGATCTACCTACGGATTGAGCGTTCATGAAACCTTCATTCGAAGGATCAGGAGGTCGAAGCGAGCCAGATTTCGGGCTCGTTCCCTCGTCTATTTCGTGGTTGAAGCGTCAATGGTTCAACCCTCTCAAAGTGTTCATGACGTTCGGTGCGGGCTGATCCGGTATGGTCAGGGGTGGAAGGCCGAGCACGCGTTCGACTTCTTCAGCCGTTACACAGAGGCGGCCGAGCACGCGCTGATGGAGCGTGGTGAGTCTTCCGGAGCACTCTTCTCCCACCTGGAGGAGCTCGCCGAGAGCGTTGTTTTGAGGAATCAGTGGTAGAGCGAAGCGCGTGAGAGAAACATTCTCCTGAGCATGCTCGAACGGGTAGGAAATGACGTCGCCGATCTTCCACTGTAATTCTCGAAGGCGATCGTGGACCTCGTTTCCCCCTCGGAGACAGGCGTTGATCATCGACTCATTTTTGCCGTGATTTCCTTCGCTGAAGAGCCGGCAAACGACGCCCAGAGCATGGAGGGAACGGAGCATCAGGGAGATCTCTCCCATCAAACGCCCGCACAATAAGTTTGCGCACGGGTAGAGTGCCCGAGCTTCCTCACGTCGGGCGGGGCCGTCGGGCACACGTAGAGAGATTGCATCAGCCTCCAGCAAGCCGAGAGCCACGCTAAGACGGGTCGCCGCGGCTTGGTTGAACGATTCGAAGTCAGCCTGGAGATCTCGAAGCTCGAACTCTGCTTTGCGGAGTGCTCCTTCGGCGGCCTGAGTCGTTGGCGCGTCAAGCATGAAGTCCGCCGCCTTGATGCGGTTTCCAGCCTTGAGCAAAAAGCGTGCAGCTTCCGCGTTGACGAAGCGCCCGTGCAGTTCCACCCATTTGGCCCCAGCCTCGAGGCATTGAATGCGAGTGGCCTCCATCGCCGACCTCGCTTCAACCAGGGCTCGTTTTGCCGCTTTCAGGTCGGCCGGAGCGGCCGGGTAGCTCGAAGGGAGCGGTAAGATTTGGTAGGTGCTTAGAACGCCCAAGAAGAAACGGCTGCTGGCTTCGAAACCCTGCGACGTCACTTCTTGATTTTGAACGCTATCCGCCACCGGATAAAGCTGTTCTTTCGTGATGCCGGGTCCGAGGATCGCACGGAAGTGGTCGAACGTCACGGCGCGGGCCAGGGAATCAAAGGCTCGAAAAAGATCCGTGGCCGGTCCCGCCAGGCGGAAAATCCCGTCGGTGTCCTCTGCCTCGGCGCGGGCGATTCGCTCTCTGTCGCAGGGATGGGTGTCGAACAGCCCCGTCCGTCCGTTCTTCTCGGCTTCGCGGAGCGCCTGGCGCGTCGACTCATGAATTTGCGGGATGTTGGCCAGAATCAGCTTCGGCAGGTTATCGGGAAGCCTTCGCTCCTGCCAGCTCGACGCGAGATCCGCGTAGGCTCCCTGGGCGGCGAGGTTCAGTTCGGCTAGCCGCCTCGTGCTCTGGGCGAAAACGTCGCTTCCGACCATCCTGGCTTCGTAGCGGTCGGCATCGAACTCCATCTGCCGTGAAAGGATCGAACTGACCGCGTGTCCCACCATCATGAGGATCCAGAGGATACGCCGGGTCAGCCAAATGGCCAGGCGAGCCAGTCCGACGATGAGTATCTGATAGCCGTTTCCGTCCCCTGACCAGGAGACTAGCGCCTCGTCCCACTCGTCGCGCTCATAAACAACGCGGGCAAACCAACGATTGATGGATCGGATCAAGTTCGACAGCCTCATCCCCGCGCCTTGCGAGAAGTGGCCGAACTCGTGAGCGAGAACCCCGGCGAACTGAACGAGACTCAGCCCCGCGGCGAGCGGCAACCCGATCGTAAGGACCAGGTCGTTGTTGAAGATCGCCAGGGGGCCGCCCGAGCGGTGGGCCGAGGCGTTGACGTCGCTATTCACCTCGATCCGCACCGGTCTGGGAGATCCCACCGCCATGCAAATGCCATCGACAAAAGCAAAGAGCAGAGGCTCACGCGAAGGGTCGAGGACCCGGGTTTTCTCTCGCTTCGCGGGTCGAGCAAATAAAGGCTTGAGCATGAACGCAACGACAATGACACCAACGACCAACGGCGCGATGTAAATAAGCACCGCGGCCTTGGCGTTGCGAACACTCTGGAAGACCGAGATGTTGTGCGTCGCGTGCCACCCAACCGCAATACCAACCAAGGCAACGATCGCAACATAGATGATTGGCAAAAGGATCATGAAAGCCGCAACAATGCCGATCCAGAACCGGTAAAGCAAGGTGGGGCGCACAGGCTCGATTTGCCCGCGCAGCGCCGCGAGAATTTGCGCGGGAGCCTGTGAAGGACGAGTCGGCTCCACGGCCTTTGCCATTGAGCTCGAGGTCTCGTTTTGACTGGCTCTTCTGGGCAAGGGCACGGTGCGTACCTTGGGGCCCGCACCCTGAAGCTCGTACGTGTCCGGTTCAGGCTCGGGGGCCAGTTCCACGGCGGCGGTTTTGAGGGCCGGAATCTCGAGGATCGTTTTGCAGCGCGGACATTTTCCACGCTTGCCCGCGAATTCGTCGGCGACGCGGATTCCGACCTGGCAAGTTGGGCACTCGACTCGAATCGACATCGCGGAAATCCTTCATGACATCAAGCCCATAACAGGACATGTCCAAGCTACTCAGGCAACACTTGCGAAGCAACCTGAAGAATGGCGAGCTGTATATCTCCGAAAGATTACGTCGGAGAAACATGGCCGATTGCCTTACGTTGTGCTCCAATTGTGGATGATTGTGGAACGTCCTGTTCCCATCGCCGACATGTGGGGATTCGCGGGAGGGAATACCGATGGCAGGATGGTGGGGGCTCGGGCCGGTCTTCGAGGCGGAATGGCTGACGACGACTCGCCGCTGGCAGATCTATGGCGGCCGCGTGCTCTTCTTGGGAATCTTGCTTCTGGCGCTCACGAGCATCTGGATTTCGCGCGTCTCGGACGGCACGGAACTGACCATTCGCGATATGGCGAGCATTGGCCGAGGCTTCTTCGCCGCCATCGTCTTCACGCAACTCACACTGGTTTTGCTCGCCGTTCCGGCCATGACGGCCAGTTCGATCTGTCAGGACAAGGCCCGCGGAAACCTGACACAATTGCTCATGACAGACCTCTCCGACAGAGAGATCGTTCTGGGCAAAATGGCCGCCCGGCTCATTCCCTTGCTTGCCATGATCTGCGGTACTTTGCCCGTCTTGATGCTATGCGCCCTGCTTGGTGGCATTGATCCCTTGGCTCTCACGGGGACCTTTGCGGTCAGCGTGGGACTCGCCATTCTTTGTTGCGCGATCACCTTTACATTTTCGATCTGGGGCACGAAGCCGTATGAGGTGCTTCTAGCCACGTTCGCACTGCTCGCGATCTGGCTTCTGGCGTTTCCTATCTGGGAATTCTTTACCTGGCTCAAAGGTCTGCCCCCGTTGCCACATTGGGGGATCTCGGCACACCCCTTTTTCTTGGCGTTCGCCCCCTACGCGAGGCCAGGGACCGTGGGAGTCATTGACTACATTGCGTTTACATTAATCGTATTGCTAATATCCGTCATTTTAATGCTCACCTGTATTGTAAAGCTTCGACCTGTTGTCATCGGGCAACAAGATCTGTCCACGGCGCGACGGACAGGCAGAGGGGCGGCGATCTTTGGGTTTGGCAATGGTCCGGCGCTCGATGCCAATCCCGTGCTTTGGTACGAGTGGCATCGCAACCGCCCTTCCACCTGGATTCGCCGGCTTATTCGGCTTTACTTCAGTCTGGCCATCGGTTTCAGCCTTCTCGCGATCGAGGACATCATCAGCCCAACGTCACGAATGCTCGCTTGGTTTCCCGCGTTTGTTAACGCCTTTCAGTTCGCGATGGGGCTTCCTTTACTCTTGGTCGCGGCCGCCATGGCGCTCGTTGAGGAGCGGTCGCGGGGCAGCCTGGACATTCTGCTGACAACTCCGCTCTCATCCCGAAGCATTGTTCTGGCGAAGTGGTGGAGTGTATTTCGGCAGGTCCCGCGTTTGCTCTGGCTGCCGATCTTGGTCGCCACGATTCTCGCTTGTGTGACAGACAACTGGTGGCCTCTCGTCCTGTTCGTGCTCTTTGTCGTTGTTGTTAGTGCTGCCTGGACGAGCATTGGCCTTGCACTCTCAACCTGGATCTCCAGGCCGAGCCGGGCAGTGACCGTCAGCGTGATCCTCTACGCTTTTGCGAGTCTGGGCTGGCCCCTGATGGCCTTAACGATTTTCGGAAACGATCGTGACCTCGGAGCAACACTTTCAGATGTCAGTCCCTTTCACGGGATCTTTGACCTGACGTGTTCCGTAGGGGGCCTGGGATGGTTCCAGCACGTCCATCACTCACTGACAACCTGGAGCATCACGTACGCACTGGTCGGTGTCTTGGTGCTCGCGGCGATCCTGGCCACCTTCGACCATGCTTTGGGCCGCGTCCCCGAAAAATGCCGACGCAGGCCGGCCCCATAGAGAGGAGAGCTCAAGGCACAAACAGAAGATCTCCCTACAGCCCGGCCCGTCCAAGGCGAGCTGTCCCCCTTTGGCCCATTACCGTCGGCGCAGGCTGAACCCGACAACCTTCAGCTTGGGCGTTGGGAGCCGGCCTGCTGTTCTGTGTAGAGAACCCCTTTCGGCCGAGTTCGCTTCATCCAGGCCATCCCCACGTTGAGGATGAGCGTTAAGAAGACGATCGAGGAAAAGGCACTCAATCGTATAGGGCCGCTCACAAAGGTTGTCCACAACCAGGTCGCGACGCAGACGGCAATGGCGACAAAGACCGGGGTAAGAGGGAGGAGCGTGATGAGGGTGGTTCTCGTGGGGCTGGGTTTTACGACGGCTAGGACGATGAGAATAACAATCACGGGTAGCGCAATAAGCTCGTAGGCTACCGTCGCAACGATCAACTCCAGTCGAGGTGATCTTAATACCCAGACGATCGGCGCGAGCGCAATCGCGACAATGAAGTTAAAGGCCATCATGTGAGCGATTGTCAGGCGAGCTTTCGGCGATTGCATGGGATGGTCTCGCTCCCTGGCGGGCGAATTTGGCCCGGGAATCGATCAAGATTCGCCGTCGCCTCCAAGGTCCCAGCCCGCGTCAGCAAACAGGCCTTCGATTGCTTCGAGCAACTCGGCCGGATCTTCGGTAGACATCTCCAAGGTGGCGAAAGTTGCGGCGCTATTCTCGATCGAGAAATTCAGCGTGGAGTCGAAACCATCGAAGACGACCCAGTGACCCCATTCATCGGCTTCTTCATGGCAGAGATAGCCGGCCTCCGTGAGCCGCTGAACGTAGTCGCCCACGGGACGGCGCAGTCCCTTTTCGGGGGCTGTGAAGTAGAGTTCGGAGCCCATCGGAAACCTCCCCGCTCTTTCGGGTGAGTCTCGGTTTGCGAAGTTCGACTGATTCGCACCAAGGCCTGTCGGGACCGTCGGACAAGCCGAATGAACGAAATACTTCGCGCATGATAAAGCCTACCCATGAACGAGGACCGTGTTAAGCCCTGTGTCCCGATAGGGGCGGCCTCATCCGGCGTGAGAAGTCTGTTTCATGCTTCGTGGCAACAAATCAGGGTAGGAAATCGTTCAAGAAGTGAAATGGCGAGAAGGGATGGAGTGGAGAAGTGTGCGGTGGCAGAGATGCCGGGGAATGTTGATTTTTGCCAAAGGCCTCACGGGCGCTTGGCGGGTGTTCGCAATACCCACCATGTGGTGGTTTGCGTGGCCATCGAGTGCTACCCCGGTGGCCTGTAACGGCCACCGGGTGCTTTGAAGAGCCTGGGCTCGGGGGGGAAAGGCTTATGTTAGTCCCTACTTCTCGATACTCACCGTTCCGTTGTCCTGGATCACGATGTTCACGCGGTTAGCGCCGGGATCAATCTTGACCTGGATGCCGGACTCGGCGGGCTTGGTCAACTTCTCGGGAACGAGGATCGGGTACACCTTGCCGCTTGGGTCGCGATAGGTCGGCGAGTCCGACTTGCGCGGCTCAGGCTTTGTACTTCGGGAAGCCTGGGCCGACTTCCGCGCGAGAAAGGCTTTGACCTCGTCTTTCTCTCCGGCAGCGGCGTCTCCTGGGCTGCTGACCGGGGTTTGCCCCAGGGCCAGGACGCCGACTTTGTGGAAGCCCACGATCGCGCCGTCTCCTGACTGTTCGGTCGTCATCAGGAAGTCACCATCATTGCCGATGATGCCCAGCGCGGGGGGGCCTTGCGTCCCTTTCGAATCATCGGGCTGGAAGGTGACCGTTCCTTGCCGGATCGGCTCTCCCTTATAGGTGACTTTGCCCGAGACCTTACCCAGGCTCAAGCCATTGCTGGAACCGCACCCTGCCATGGTGGAAATCAAGCACACGAAGACAGCGCTCAAGCATAACCGGCGCCTTGGCACCGATACTCTGCCAGCCCACGTCCCCGGGGTCTTACGAGGGCTCGGCGATCTCGTCATTGGGCAACCCGAGGTCAAGTCGGCAAGAGCCGGGTCATATCCGCGCATGGAAGAAGAACTCCTTCGCAATTCCATTCTCATCAAGTTGGCGATGCGGTACGACGGCGCGAGTGGACACTTCCCTCGCCTGCCCCTCAATAAGCATCAGCCGAGACGACTTCGCCGCCGGCCCGGCTTGCAAGCGCATTGATGGTGCGCGGATTTACGGACTGCTTGACGAATCGCACGGAGCCATCGGTCATCAAGAAGTTGGCTCCGCCTGCATGCCTGCTCTTGAATCCCTGGTTATATAACTGGTTGCGGAAGCAATGCGTGTAGCTGGTTGCGGAATCGAGCGCGGCGACCACCGCCTGGCAGACGGTGCCGTCGGTGTCGGTTTGTCCGTCCTGCAAATCAGTGCGCCAGTTTAGGGGGATCACGGTCGTGGAATAAGTGCCGTCGCCATTGGTCCAGGAGAGAGAGCCGTTGAAGTTCGGGGAGTTCTCTCCTATCAGGAACGTGTTGCTCGTACCATCTCTTACGGCACTAATGTTGACGCATGCTCCGCTGCCGGCCTCGCCGAACATTCCACGGAAGAGCCCGTTGTGGCCGTAATTGACGCCGTTGGGGTCTCCCGAATAGATATCAAAGGGGATGTTCCACTTGTTATCCCCCACGCACGCTACGTAGTTGGTCCCCGCGCCGGTCATCATGACACCCCAGTTTTGGGCGTAGCACCACCAGAGGTTCGTAAAGATTTTGGCCGAGTCGTCGGATGGGCAGAGGAAGGCCGAGACCATCGTCCGGAAGACGGTCGTGTTCTGGGGGTCTCCGTTGTTCATCGTGAAGTTGACGGACGCATAGAGTGCGGTCTGTTCCATCTGGGGCAAGATGAACGACGCCCAGTTCCAGGCGGGCCCCGCGAACGACGGCGAGTTGACAGCGCCTGAGGGGAAACTTCCCACGGTGCCGTGGTAGTTATGCATTGCGATGCCAATCTGCTTGAGGTTGTTTACGCACTGGGCTCGGCGAGCAGCCTCTCGCGCGGCCTGAACCGCCGGCAGCAAAAGCGCAATCAAAACAGCGATGATGGCGATCACCACCAAGAGTTCGATCAGCGTGAACGCGCGACGTACTTTCATGGACGATGCCTCCAGGGCAATGACAATGAGAGATCATGAAAAAAGACGTTTGCTCAATCCGATTGGAAATGGCATTGAGGATCGAGTGCTTTCGGCAGGTTGATCGTGACACCTCGCTCACACGAACGGCGACATAAAAATGCAATAATGAAAACATGCAAAGCGATCGAGCCTCACCCATTTCGAGAAAAATGGGCGCGGCATCGCCATGCGGGCGTGAGGCGCCCTCCTGTTTCCAGCTCAGGTCAACCGAAGAGACAACACCGACGCAGAAAGATGTCTCGAAACCTATCAAACCGAAGACGACAGGAAGAGCGGAAGGAGCGCTCGACCGTCGAGGACTCGAACTGAACGGGGTGGGCCATCGTTCTCAAGAACAAGGCTCAAGTCGCCCCCTCGTTTTCCGCAATCCGCAGCGTCGAGGAGAGGACCCTTCTTGGCTATCAAGAACGTCGTGATCGTGGCCCGCAAATGCCAACAGCGGTCTTGATACATGTGGGATTATAGCGATCTCTTTGATTAGCTGGTCGCATATTTTGTGAAAAGGTTGATTTCCCTCGAGTTAATTCAGAAGCTGTACTCCTTGGATTCGTAGTTGACGGACCTCGGTGCCAAGGCGACCTCAACGAGTCTTGCGATGGCCGGACGCCTGGCGCGTTAGTCAATGATTGATGATGGAGAAAACGTCATGGAACGAAATGCTCGATACAAGAATCTCGAGCTTGCCTCGTTACGTAGCTTCTGCCTGGCCGCTGAGCAAGGAAGCTTCTCCGCCGCCGCCAAGCGGCAAGGACTCTCCACGCCCGCGGTGTGGAAGCAGGTGCGAGCGCTCGAGCGCATCTTGGGGGCTTCCCTTCTGCTGCGGAAAGGGAAATCGGTCGAGCAGACGGAAGAAGGGCGGTTGCTTTGGGAACTGGCCAAGCCTCACGTCACGAGCCTCGACTCGCTGATCTCCTGGTTCGATGCGCGCCGGCTTGAGGTTGCCTCACAAATCACGGTTGCGTCTACCCCCTCCGTTCTGGCCTATCATCTCCCGAAACCGGTGAAGGAATTCACCGTGCGTTACCCTGCCGTACGGATGCAGCTTCGCTCAGGTATGTCGAGCGAGATCGTACGCATGGTCAAGGAGGGAGAGGCCGACCTGGGGATTATTGGTTACTTTGCCGAGGAGCCACTCGGACGCGTTCTCTCGTACGAACATCTTTACAATACCTATCTTGTTTTGATGGCCTCGGCCAAGCACCCGCTGGCGCGAAAAAGGCGGATAACCCCCGCCGACCTCGTGCAGTATCCCGTCATGACGTATCCGAGCGGCGACCGAGACCGGCAGGGCCTAGAGCGGATCCTGGGACAACACAATTTGGCGGACCGTCTCAACACGGTGATCGAAACGCGGAGCGTCGACATTGTGCGCCGATTTGTGCGGCTGGATGTGGGAATCGCTCTCCTCTATATGACCCTGGAGATGGCGGCCGAAATGCCGGAGCTCCATGTGCGAGCTATCGATCCTAAACGTGAATTTGTATCGATGGGGCTGGTGACGCGGAAGAGCGTGCATCTTTCACCGGTAGTTGAAGCCTTCCGTCAGCTCCTCCGAGATACGCTGGGCCAGCTTGGCAGCTCGCCTCAGGATTAACTCACGGCTAATTGTCCTTTTCACAAAATATCCGCGTGATTAAGAAGCTTTCCCCTTACAATACAGACGTCAGGCTGAGGTGCTCTGAAGCCGGCGAAGACAGCGGGTTTGAGAGCAGTTCCCAACGATGGGATGGAACGGCAGAGGCGGATTTTCCTCTGCCCAGGAGAGATGAACTTCTGCGGCAGGAGCCGGTCTTCTGAGGATAAACGCGAGATAGCGATCAAGCTGCGAAGATGTCATAGTCAATCTTGGCGAAACGATCGTGAGCCTTGGCCGAAGTTCTGTTCGCGTATTTTCGGCCTCGGACCGGAATTGATGCTCTGGGAAGAGGTGTTGGGCCACGTCGCGGGACGACGTCGATGTTGACGAAAAGGCTCAATGACTCACCGGCAAGCTCTCGAGAGGTCGTTTGGTGATGAGAACCGCTTGGGTGATGATCTGGGTGGGAAGCATGGCTGTGGCGGCCCAGGGGGCCGAAGGGCCGTCCGCGCCGAAACCCGTCACGCCGCAAGAGGCGGACTTCTTCGAGCGCCGGGTGCGCCCTGTGCTGGTGGATCACTGCGTGTCTTGCCACGGCCCCAAGACGCAGAAGTCCGGCATAAGGCTGGATTCACGCGCCTCGGTGATCGAAGACCAGGGGAGCGGGGCTTTGGTGGCTCCGGGAGCGCCTGAGGAGAGTCCTCTGATCGAGGTCATTCGTGGTGAGGGGGCCATCAAAATGCCTCCCTCGAAGCCTCTGAGCCCCGCGGCCATCGCCGACCTCACGCACTGGGTCAAAATGGGTGCGCCCTGGCCCGACTCAGAACGGCTGGCGCCTCCAGGTTCATCCGGCGCGGGGAGCGCGGATCCGAAACAGCACTGGGCATTCCAGCCGATCCGCCGGGCTCCCCTTCCCGCGGTCAAGAAGAGTGATTGGCCTCGAAGTTCCGTGGACTGGTTCGTCCTCTCGGCTCTTGAATCCAAAGGGCTCACTCCTTCTTCTCAAGCCGATAAACGCACCCTGATCCGCCGAGCGACATTCGACCTGACCGGTTTGCCCCCCACGCCGGAAGATGTCACCGCGTTTGAATCGGACAACTCGCCGGATGCCTTCGCCAAGGTCGTCGATCGATTGTTGGCCTCTCCCCACTACGGCGAGCGTTGGGGGCGGTACTGGCTCGATGTGGCTCGGTATGCGGATACGAAGGGGTACATTCTCTTCGAGGACGCGAACTATCCGTGGGCGTATACCTATCGTGATTATGTGATTCGTGCTTTTAACGAAGATCTGCCCTACGATCGGTTCATTCTCGAGCAGCTCGCCGCCGACCGCCTGCCGCTCGATACGGATAAAAGATCACTCCGAGCTCTGGGATTTCTCACGCTCGGAAGTCGATTTATGAACAATATCCACGACGTAATCGACGACCGTATCGATGTCGTGACGCGAGGCCTGCTGGGGCTGACGGTGAGCTGCGCTCGCTGCCACGACCACAAGTTCGACCCGATCCCCACACGAGACTATTACTCTCTGTATGGCGTCTTCGCGAGCTCTGTTGAGCCGACGACTCCCCCTTTGTTCGAGGCGCCCCCCGCGACGCCCCAGTACGCGGCGTTCGCCAAAGAACTGGCCCAGCGCGAGGGGAAGCTGGCGGAGTTCGTGCTCGGCAAGCATCGAGAACTGGTCGACGGATCGAAAAAACGAGCAGCGGAGTATCTGCTAGCCGCTCAAGCGGCCATCGGGCAGCCCACGACGGAAGACTTCATGCTGCTCGCCGATGGGGGGGATCTCAATCCGACGATGGTCGTGCGGTGGCGGGTCTTCCTGGAGCGGACCCACAAACGTCATCACCCTGTATTGGCCCCCTGGCATGCTCTGGCCGCGTTCCCAACCGAGGACTTCGCGAAGCGATCTCGCGAGTATTGTGGCAAGCTCGACCAGGCCGCCGATGCAGCCCATCCTATCAACCCCATGGTTGCGCGAGCCCTCGCGGAGCAGCCTCCTCAGTCACTGGCTGAGTGCGCTCAAATTTATGCTCGCCTGTTCAATCAAGTCGAGAAACTTTGGCAAGAGTCAGCGCAGCGAGCCGAGCTGAACCAAACTCCCTCGACGTCTCTTCCCGATCCGGCGATGGAGGAGCTGAGCCAGGTCTATCATGGCCCCGACGCCGCGCCCGAGTTGCCGTTTGATCCCTATGGCGACCTGGCGCTTTTGCCTGACAGGCCCTCGCAGGCGAAGCTTCAGGAGTTTCGTAATGCCGTTGTCAGTTGGCGATCAACCGGGCCTGGCGCTCCTCCGCGAGCCATGGCGTTGGAGGATCTCCCTACCCCTGTCGAACCCCGTGTTTTCGCTCGCGGCAATCCTCATAATCTGGGGCCTTCCATTCCTCGCCGGTTTCTGGAAGTGCTGTCTCAGGGGGAGCGTCAGCCCTTCCGCGATGGTAGCGGTCGGCTCGGTTTAGCTCAGGCAATCGCAAGCCGGGAGAATCCGCTCACTGCGAGAGTTCTGGTCAACCGAGTTTGGATGTATCACTTCGGAACACCACTGGTTCAGACACCCAGCGACTTTGGCTTACGCAGCGACCCCCCCAGCCATCCTGAGCTCCTGGACCACCTGGCGGGCTCGTTTGTGGAAGGAGGATGGTCGATCAAGAGTCTGCACCGAAGGATCATGCTCTCGAGCGCTTATCAGCAAGCGAGCGATGACCGAGAGGATGCTCGGACGATCGACCCGGAGAACACTCTCTACTGGAAAATGAATCGCCGCCGACTCGACTTTGAGTCGATGCGCGACACACTTTTGGCCGTCTCCGGCCGAATTGATGGGAAGGTCGGAGGCGCGTCGATTCCGGATCTCACCGGTGACGCGTCGGTTCGGCGAACCCTCTATGGCTTCGTCGACCGGCTCAACCTTCCGGGGATCTTCCGTACCTTTGATTTTCCCGACCCCAATGCCTCAAGCTCGAAGCGCGACGCGACGACGGTTGCTCCTCAGGCTCTCTTCTTCATGAATCACCCATTCGTGCTCAACGCGGCCAGGGCACTTCTGAATCGCCCGGAGATCGCTGGTAATGCCGATACTGGGCATCGAGTCGATCGAATCTACGGCCTTCTCTTTCAAAGAAGGGCCAACGCCGAGGAGCAGGATTTGGCCAGGAATTTCTTGTCCGGGGAGGGCCAAAATCCCAAAGCGTGGGAGCACTACGTCCAGTCGGTTCTGCTTTGCAATGAAGTGATTTTTATCGACTAGATCACGAAGAAAATGCCGCTCGTAACTCTGGAATGGCGGAGAGCGACACGTGAACAACACGATTCATGATCACGGTTCCTGTCGCTCGCTTTGAGGTGGAGGAGTCTCGAATCAATGTCTATCCACGGTACGCGTTCTGAGGATGGATTTCTGGACCGCCGCGAGATGCTTCGGCGCAGCGGCATGGGTTTCGGACTCCTTGGTCTGGCTGGACTCATGTCGGACCATGAGGCAAGAGCCAAGACAACGGACCTCAATCCTCTTGCGCCGAAGCCGTCTCACTTCGCTGGGAAGGCCAAACGAGTCGTTCATTTGTTCATGAACGGCGGACCTTCTCACATGGACACATTCGATCCCAAGCCTCTTCTGACGAAATATCACGGCAAACCCTTGCCGAACCCGAACCTACGCACTGAACGCAAGACCGGCGCGGCGATGGGATCTCCGTTCTCGTTCAAGAAGTATGGCCAGAGTGGGATCGAGGTCAGCGAGATCTTCGCACGCACGGCGGAATGCGTGGACGACTTGTGCGTGATCCGCTCGATGTACGCCGACGTGCCCAATCATGAGCCTTCGTTGCTCTTGATGAATTGCGGCGATGGGCGGCTGCCTCGCCCGAGCATGGGGTCTTGGGTTACATACGGGCTTGGCTCGGAGAACCAAAACCTCCCGGGTTTCGTTGCCATGTGTCCGGGGGGGTACCCTGTCGTTGCCACGCAGAACTGGCGATCCGCCTTTTTGCCTGGCGCCTATCAAGGGACGTACATCGACACGCAGCATACCGACATTCGCAAGCTGATTGAGAACATCCGTAACGACGGGATCTCATCGGCCGAACAGCGCAGGCAACTCGACCTCTTGAATCGGCTCAATGAGCGCCATCTTGAGAGTCACCAGCATGACCCCCGGCTCGAGGCTCGAATCCAGTCGTTCGAGCTGGCCTATCGCATGCAGTCCGAAGCTTCCGACGCATTCGATTTTGAGAAAGAATCGAAAGCGACCAAGGAGATGTACGGCACGGGCATTCATGGCCGGCAGTTGATGATCAAGATGTGTATAAGAGACAGGGCCTATCGCATGCAGTCCGAAGCTTCCGACGCATTCGATTTTGAGAAAGAATCGAAAGCGACCAAGGAGATGTACGGCACGGGCATTCATGGCCGGCAGTTGATGATCACTCGCCGCTTGTTGGAACGGGGTGTCAGGTTCATTCAAGTCTGGAACGGAGCAGGGCAGGCCTGGGATAACCACGAAAACATCAATAAAGATATTCACAAGTTGGCCACGGATTGGGACCAGCCGATCGCCGCGTTTTTGAAGGATCTGAAGCAGCGCGGCATGCTTGAAGATACGCTAGTGCTTTGGGGAGGAGAGTTTGGTCGAACGCCGGTTGCCGAACTCCCTTCATTGAGCGGCCGCGACCACAACCACTATGGATTCACGATGTGGATGGCTGGCGGCGGCGTCAAAGGGGGGACGGTCATTGGTGCGACGGATGAGTTTGGCTTTGCCGCGGTGGAAAATCGCGTTCACGTTCATGACCTGCACGCCACCATTCTTCACTTGCTTGGCTTCGACCACGAGCACCTGACCTACCGTTACGCGGGCCGAGATTTTCGCCTTACCGACGTTCACGGCCGAGTTGTTAAGGAAATGCTCGCCTGAAAGTTTTTAGTCATTCATTTCGATTGGTTATTTCGAACCTTTCGCATTTTTAGAGTGAGCGCGGCTCGCCAGTCTTATGCGAAAAGACTGTCGCGCTGCGCCCGCTCTCCAGGAAATGAGGTGTTCATGTCCCGCACAGTGATCTGGCCCGACAGTCTCGACTTCGACACTCCTGGGCGCCGCGATTACTGGGTGTCGCTCGAGCATGACACGATGTGGGGAACCCACTTGATCCCCCTGACGGTCTTTGTGGGACCTCGCGCTGCGCCGGGACGAGGAATCGTCGCGTTTGGCGCGACTCATGGCAACGAGTACGAAGGACCCTCGGCGATCAAGCAGCTCATGCAAGAGATCTCTCCCGAGCAAGTCTTGGGGAGAATCATCATGATCCCCGTGCTCAACCCTGAGGCTTTCCGCACGGGCACGCGCGACAGCGTTGCTGCTGACAACGTCAACCTGAACCGCGCTTTTGTGGATGGGGCGGGAAGCCAGCCGGCGCTCGGCGGTTTCACGCACCGGATCGCGGACTTCGTCCGGCGCTGGATTTGGCCGAACGTGCATGTTGTACTGGATCTGCACTCGGGCGGTCAGCAGATGCGGTTCGGCCTGTGTGCGAGCTTTCACCCCATTGATGACCCCGAGCAAGCCAAGGCTATTGCGGAGACGGCCCGATGGTTTGGCTCTCCGTTGATCATGACCTATCAGAATCGAACGCCAGGTCTGCTTACCAGCGAGGCCGAACGCCTGGGCAAGATCACGGTGGGGACGGAACTCGGTTGGGGAGAAGCGGTGCTTTCAGAGGGGGTTCGCTACGGTCGTCAGGGGATTCTGGCCGCAGCCATCCGGCATGGGCAACTCCGAGGAGAGATCGAGCCGATCGCGCACCACGCGGCGGGTACGCAGAAACTCGCCGAGATTGTCGACGCCGGTTGCTACGTGGCCGCGCCATTTGATGGGCATTATGAAGAGGTGCTTGCTTGTGGTACTCGCGTTCGACGTGGCGAGCTTGTCGGACGTCTGCACGACTTCCAGCGTGTTGACGAGCCCGCCTGGCCGGTGCGCTCCCCCATCGACGGCATCGTGGTGGCGCAGGCCTGGGGAGCTCGTGTCCGCCAGGGACAATTTGCTCTTTGCGTGGGAGTTGAGCGCCCCTGGTGACTCGTTGGCTTGGGGAAGATCGAACGGCTAATTTTCGGGAGCGCGGAGAGCCTATGAGTCACGACGATGTGCCGTCACGGCCTACGGGAATTCGCTGGCGCGTCTTTGCGCTCGCCTGCGGCGCGTCGTTCTTGTTGTACCTCCACCGCTACACCTGGAATTTCGTCGGGCCGAAGCTCCAGGAAGACTTCCGCTTCAACAATATGCAGACGGGGCTTCTCGTCTCCCTGTTCTATTACACCTACTGCGCGGGGCAGATTCCGAGCGGCATCATCGTCGATCGCTTTGGCCCGCACAGGGTTTTGAGCGTGATCATTGTGGCGTGGTCGGCGGCGATCGCGGCGATCGGGTTGACTGCGAACTTGACGATCATCTGCGTTTGCCGCCTGCTTTTCGGAGCGGCCCAGGCTGGGTGCTACCCGGCGCTCGCCAAGGTCACCCGCACCTGGTTCCCCGTGGCGAGCCGTACCACGCTGCAAGGTTGGATCGCCACGACGTTTGGACGGGGAGGGGGAGCGCTCTCGCCGATCGTTCTCGGAACGCTGCTCATGGGCTGGTGTGGCCTCTCATGGCAGGTGGCTCTCGCGATTCTGGGAGTCATCGGGATCGCCTATGGATTGCTCTTCTGGGTGGCTTTTCGGAATACGCCCGCGGAACATCCGAAGGTCAATCTCGCCGAGCGGGAACTTATCGATCCAGGCTCGACGAGCGCGGCCGCGACAGTCAACGCAGCGCCCCTCTCAGCTCGCCGCGCGTGGAAGAGTTGGAGTTTGCGGTTCTTTGTGCTCCAGCAATACCTGGACGCCGGCTCCGACGTGGCCTTCGTGACATTGATTGGCACCTATTTTTTGAGGGCGCGTGGTTTCGACATCAGCAAAACCGGGTGGCTCGCGAGTCTTCCGCTTTGGGGAGGTGCGGTGGGCGGCCTGGTAGGGGGTTGGCTCAATGACCGTTGCATCGTGTGGACGGGCAGCCGGCGTTGGTCGCGGAGCTTGATCGGCTGCGTGGGTAAGATCCTCGGCTGCCTGATGCTTGTGGTCATGGTCCAGCAATCGGACGGTGTGGCCGCGGCCTGGGTCCTCATGCTGGCCAAATTCTTCAGCGATTGGAGCCAGCCCACAACCTGGGGGGCTTGTACCGACCTCGCCGGTCGTTATAGCGCGACGGTCTTCAGTATCGTGAACACGGCCGGTACTCTAGGAGGCGTTGTGATGCCGGTTGTCTTTGGTGTCGTGCTCGACTACTTTACGACCCGCACCCAAACCGGCGGCTCGAGTATTGTGACCACCGACTGGGGACCCTTGTTCTATCTTCTGGCCGCGATGTATTTAGGAAGCGGCGTTTGTTGGCTCCTCATCGATTGCACGCGAAGAATCGACACCGACGTCGACGAGAAGCCGGAGATTGTGTGATCAGGCGGCGACGTGCGAGGCGTTCCGCAGCCGGGAATAACCCTGAGAATCGATCGAATCCACCGCATACGGAGAAGCGTCTATGCCGACGGTACCGATGAGCGACCTGAAGATCACCGCTGTGGAGGCGATCTACCTGCGACTCTCCCAGGTCAAGACCCAGTGCGACAGCGGACAGGACGCGCTCGTGGTGAAAATCACGACCGACTCAGGGATCGTCGGCTACGGGGAAGTGGACTCGGCTCCGTTGGCAGCGAAGGCTGCCATCGAAGGCCCCTTCTCGCACACGGCAACGACCGGGCTTGGGCACGTGCTGATCGGTGAGGACCCGTTCCGAACCGAGTATCTCTGGCAAAAGATGTATCGCGCGAACATCTACGCCGGACGCCGAGGCATTGCCATTCACGCCATGAGCGGCATCGACATGGCCCTTTGGGACATCAAGGGCAAGGTGCTCGGCCAGCCGATCTGGCGGCTCCTGGGAGGCGGCTTCACCCAGTCCTTGCGCCCCTACGCGAGCTCTCTCTTCGGCGCGACCCCGGAAGAGACCGGCGACCGCGCTCGGCGTTTTGCCGACCAGGGCTTCACAGCGGTCAAGTTTGGTTGGGATCCGATGGGCAAAGACGCGCGCACCGACGTTGCCCTCGTGCGTGAAGCTCGTCGAGGCCTTGGTCCCGACCTCGACCTGATGATCGACGCCGGCCTCGTCTACGACGCCAAGACCGCCATTCAGCGAGCCAAAGCCTTCGAACAGTACGATCCGTTCTGGTTCGAGGAGCCTCTCTTGCCTGACGACTACGAGGGCTACGCCAAGCTCTCCGCCGCGTCGACGCTTCGTATCGCCGCTGGAGAAGAAGAGAGCGAGCGAAAATCCTTCCTTGAGCTCATGGACGTGGGCAAGATCGACGTCGTGCAGGTTGACCTGACGCGTTGCGGTGGTTTCACGGAGGCAATCAAGATCGCCGCGCTCGCCGCGGACCGCGGCTTGCCTGTGGTTAATCATGGTTTCACCACGTACTTGAACGTCGCCGCCGCCCTTCACTTCCTGGCGAGTGTTCCCAACACCATGGGCTTGCTCGAATTCGTGGTCGAAGAGGGCACGACTCTCCGCCATTCCATCAGCGAACCCATCCGCGCCGTCGACGGCCGTGTCGCCGTGCCAAGCGGTCCGGGCCTCGGCCTTGAGATCGACGAAAAGCAGTGGGAGAAATTCCGCGTCTGATCCCCGCGACTTCTCGCCGCCAGGATCTGCGGGATTGGGCAGGGCAAGACATCTCTTCCGCGGTGCGGTCTAGAGCTGCCTGTGAACGAGTCGCTGTCAGACCCTCACTTCACCAGGCAGCTTCTGTGAATTTTGAGCATATTTTGAAGAGGCGTCCCTGGATAGCCAGGGACGCCTCTTCGCGTCATATCTGTGATGAAGAATGGCGCAAGGGAAACGAGAGCGCAGGGTAAGGTGCGCATAGGAATGCAAATTCGTTGAGCGCAACGCTTGCGAATCCGATGCGCGGATTACGGCGATGGCCCGGAATGCAGTCATACTCATGGGGCTGCGAAATTCGCTTCGAGTGTCACAGGCTAATCGCCGCGAATAACCCCTATAATTGAGCTGGGATGACCGTGGATTTGATCGATGGAGTTGCGCGCCTGAACGCATTGCGCGGGTCCAGATGATCGCGCCTTCGCGGGCCAGTTGTTCTTGGTTCTTCTTGGAGTTTTAAGGATACGATTTTCCGATAAGTATGACGTCGTTTGTTGGACTCTGAGCGAAGGGTCCTGCCGATCGCGATGACTCGTCAGATTACTCTCCGCGCTTCTCTGGAGTTTATCCAATGCGGTTTTCCGACGTGAGGCGTAACCTTCCGGGTTTTGCCCGATCTTCGGGTCAAGAACGTCGAAGCAAGCGAAGGCGTCGGAACGAGCCGCTTGGGCTTGAGGTGCTGGAAATCCGGGTGACGCCGACCGCGAGTACATGGTCCGGGGCAACCAGCGACCTGTGGTCGGTGGCCGGTAACTGGAACACAGCACCGGCGAATGGGAATGATTTGATCTTCCCATCGAATGCCACCCACATTGTGAATAACAACGACCTCACCACGGTCAACCAGTTCGGCTCGCTTTCCATCCAGGCGAGCGGCTACACGATCTCCGGCAACGGAATCTCACTCTCTGGTTCCATTGATGCGTCTCAAGCTTCAGGGGGGAGCACCATCTCCCTTCCGATCGCGGTGAGCGGCACGTCGACGGTGACCGTCGACAACAGCGGTAGCACGCTCACAGCCAGCGGGACGATTAGTGGAGCAGGAGGCCTGACCAAGGCCGGCGCGGGGGAATTGATTCTCTCGGGCTCGAACGCGTATACGGGAGCGACCGCCGTCACGGGCGGCTTGCTCCAAATTGATGGAACGCAGACCGGAAGTGCCGTCACGATTGGGTCAGGCGCGACCCTTGCGGGCAAGGGATCAGTCGCATCGGTCACGTCAAATTCTGGTAAGCTCGCACCAGGTGACGCTGGGCCAGGCATTTTGACCGATACCGGCGCTCTAACGCTCGGGACCGGCTCAACTCTGGCGATTCCTCTCAACGGTACGACCGCCGGAACCACCTACAGCCAGTTGAACGTAACCGGCCAGGTCAACGTGAATGACGCAACGCTTGACCTGACGCTTGGCTTCACGCCCACAGCTCATGAGCAGTTCACGCTGATCAACAACGTGGGTTCCTTGCCCGTGGAAGGAGTCTTCCACGGCCTTCCGGAAGGCTCCGATGTGACGGTGTCTGGACAACAGTTCCAGATTACCTACAAGGGGGGAGATGGCAATGACGTTGTCTTGACCCACCTGCTCTCGAGCACGACCGCGGTAACGAGCACTCCTTCTTCTCCGGTTGTGGGGCAGTCGGTCACGCTCACGGCAACGGTGACGGGAAGCGGCTCGGGAACTCCGGCCGGTAGCGTTGAGTTCTTCAACGGGGCGACGTCGATCGGTACGGCCACACTGATCAACGGCATCGCAACCTTGCAGACGAGTTCGCTGCCCGTCGGAGCCAATTCGGTCACCGCGACGTACCAGGGGGATATCAACTTCGCTGCCAGCACGTCTCCAGCGGCAACGGTGACGATTGGGCAGGCGTCTACCACGACGTCGCTTACGGCTACGCCGAATCCTTCTCCCTTCGGCCAGCCGGTCACCCTGACGGCCACGGTGAGCCCCGTGAGTCCCGGGGGAGGCACGGCGACCGGCACCGTCGAGTTCTTCAGCGGCGCGACCTCGCTCGGCACGGCGACCTTGAGCAGCGGCACGGCGACCCTTCAGACGACGGCGATCCCGACCGGAGTGAATACGCTCACCGCGAAATACGACGGAGACACCAGCTTCCTCACGAGCACGTCGCAAGGCGTGACGCAAACGATCTCCGCCACCACCCCAACGACCACGGGATTGACCACGTCGGCTTCGTCGAGCACCTATGGCCAGTCGGTCACGCTGAAGGCGACCGTCACTGACTCGGGTTCGGGTACACCGACCGGGTCGGTCCAGTTCTTCAGCGGCTCGACATCTCTGGGCACGGCGGCGTTCAGCAACGGTGTTGCCACGCTGGCGACCACGGCACTTCCCGTCGGTGCCGACTCGGTGACGGCGCACTATCTCGGCGATTCTAATTTCGCCCCCAGCACGTCGAGCCCGACCACGGTAACCGTCTCGCAATCTTCGACGACCACAGCTCTAACGGCCACGCCGAACCCCTCGCCGTTCGGCCAGTCGGTCACGCTGACGGCGACGATCTCTGCCGTGAGCCCGGGGGCCGGCACGCCGACGGGTACGGTTGAGTTCTTCAGCGGTGCGACATCGCTGGGGACCGCAACGCTCAGCAGCGGCACCGCGACTTTGCAGTCAACCACGATTCCCACGGGGACCGACACCCTCACGGCCAAGTATAAGGGAGACACGAATTTCGCGGCGAGCACTTCGCCCGGTGTGTCTCAGACAATTACACCGACCGCCTCTTCGACCACGGCTCTCAGCTCGTCAGCCTCGTCGACCGTCTTCGGTCAGCAGGTCACGTTGACGGCGAAGGTTACCCCGTCTTCGTCGAGCTCGATCACCCCCTCCGGCACCGTGCAGTTCTATAGCGGCTCAACCTTGTTGGGTTCGGCAATCTTGACCAACGGTACGGCCGCTCTGCAGACGACGTCGCTTCCGCTGGGCAGCGACTCGGTGACGGCTCAGTACAAGGGGGACAGCAACTACTCGCCGAGCACGTCAACCGCGTCGACCGTCACGGTCGGTCAAGCCGCGACGTCCACCGCGTTGTCGGCGGCACCGAACCCGGGAGGCCAGGGACAAGCCGTCACCCTGACGGCCAAGGTTTCGGTCACCAGCCCCGGTTCGGGTTCACCGACGGGCACGGTCGAGTTCTTCAACGGCTCGACCTCGCTCGGCACGGGAACGCTGAGCAGCACGGGCATTGCAACATTGCAGACCCCCTTGCTCCCGCTCGGTACCAATTCGCTGACCGCCAAGTACGCTGGCGACACGAACTTCACCACGAGCACCTCGCCGGCCTTCACCGAAACGATCCTGACGTCCACGACGACGACATTGACGACCTCAGCCACGTCGGTGGTCTATGGCCAATCGGTGACCCTCACGGCCAAGGTGATTAGCAACGGTACCAGCTCGAACACCCCGACCGGCACCGTTCAGTTCTTCAGTGGTACAAACTTGCTGGGAAGCGGGACGATCAGCGGCAACACGGCTACGCTTCAAACCACGGCAATCCCCGTGGGTACGAACTCGATCACCGCTGTGTACCAGGGCGACCCCAACTTTGCCACCAGCACGTCGACCGCGTCGACCGTAACCGTGGCACAGGCGTCGTCGCTGACGGCCCTTACCGTCAACCCGACCTCGGCCGGTCTGGGCCAAACGGTCACCTTGACCGCCAAGGTCACGGCGGTAAGCCCGGGTTCGGGAACGCCCACCGGTACGGTGACGTTCATGAATGGAACCACCACGCTGGGGACCGCAACGCTCAGCAACGGTGTTGCCACGCTCACGACAACCTCGCTGCCTCTCACGACGAGCAGCAACACCAACTCGATCACGGCGAAGTACGCCGGCGACACGAACTTCACCACGAGCACCTCGTCCGCGACGACGGTGACCGTGACGCAGGCGAACTCGGTCACGACGTTGACGTCAAATCAGAATCCGACGCTGACCGGGCAGCAGATTGTGCTGACGGCCACGATCCGATCTACGGCCAACCCGACCAATCCGACCGTTCCCACCGGCACCGTCCAGTTCTTCAACGGCTCGACGCTGCTGGGCACGGGAACGTTGGGCAACGGTCAGGCCACGTTCTTGGTGACGACGTTCTTGCCGGCGGGCACGTCTTCGTTCACCGCGGTCTACTCCGGCGATACCAACTACGTCGCGAGCACCTCGACGGCGCTCTCGCAGCAGATTATCCCGGGTACCTCGGCGACGACCGTTGGCACCGCTACAACCCCTGTCCCGTTCCAGTCGGTTACCTTGACGGCCTTCGTCGGCCCCCTCTATCCGTCGAACGGCCAGCCAACCGGCTCTGTGAACTTCCTGGTCAACGGCCAGGTGGTCGGCTCCGGTACGCTCTCCAACGGCAAGGCGACCTTGGCCGTGGGTAGCCTGCCGATCGGCAGCACGACGATTCTTGCCGTGTACCCTGGTGACGCCAACTATCAGGGTAGCACGTCTGTGGTCGGAAACATCACTGTTGGAAACCCGACCCAGATCTATGTCAATAAGATCTATCTCCAGTATCTCCACCACTCTCCCAGCGAGACCGCGCTGAACTTCTGGACGACTCGGCTCCAACGCGGCTACCCCGCGCCCAAGTTCGTTCAAACCATTCGGCGCGAGGCTATTGCCCAGGCTCGTAGAACTCACCGCGGCTAAGCGGAGCCTCAGTTTGCGAGCGACCACAATCGTGGATCCAGGGCGGGCCTTGTGCCCGCCCTTTTTGTTTGGCGGAGCCAAAATCGGTCGTTCTTGGAATGTTGATGACATGATCCGCCTTAATTGCGGATGAGTTTCGTTATTCCAAGGAAGGTTTCTCGCGCCAGATCTTCACCAGGGCCAGATAGGCGACCAGAGAGAGGGCAAAGCTAAGGAACCAAGCATAGTGGTAGAGTGTCGTCCAGAAGAGAGAGACCTCGCAAATCTTCACGGCCGCGAGAAACCCTGGAACGCAAGGACCGATGCCGATCGCGAGGGCGATCAAGGCTCTCGGGTTGAAACCCTTCGAGTACCAGTAGGGACCACCACGATGATAGAGTGAGGCCAGGTCGAGCTGGGTCCGCCTCAACAGGAAATAGTCGGCGATCAGGATCCCTCCCACCGCGCCCAGTAGCGATGAATAGGCAACCAGCCAGCGGAAGATGTAGCCCGACGGGTCGGCAATGAGTTTCCAGGGCTGAATCAAGATGCCGACGACACCCGTGGCCAAACCTCCGATGCGGAACGAGATTCGCTGAGGCCAGAGGTTGGCGATGTCATTGGCGGGGCTAACCACGTTAGCGGCGACGTTGGTGGCCAGAGTCGCAACGCCCAAGGCGAACATCGCCAGGGCTAGTACCCAAGGGTCGCGGAACCGCGCGAGCAACTCAACGGGATCCCAGATCATCTGACCGAAGATCGTCGCCGTGGCGGAGGTCACCGCCACTCCGATGAACGAGAAGAGCCCCATCGTTGAGGGGAGCCCCAGCGTTTGCCCCACAATCTGATCGCGCTGAGATCGCGCGTAGCGGCTGAAGTCGGGGATATTGAGCGAGAGCGTGGCCCAAAACCCAACCATCGCGGTCAGGGCTGGGAAGAAAAACTCCCAGAATTTACCCTCTTTGGGCCCGCCTGGTGCGAAGAGCGAAGGTTGGGCCAGCATCGGGCCGAACCCGTTCGACTTTCGATAGGCCCAAGCAAGCAAGATCAGCCCCAACGCGATCAGGAGCGGGGCCTTGATGTTGAGGAGGACTCGAATCGAGTCGATGCCTCGATAGATCACGGCCATGTTGATTGCCCAGAAGAACAAGAAGGAGCCGAGTTGCGCTCCGTTGATGCCGAGGCCCGGAATGGGCGCGAAATTGCCCCATGCCGGTAGCGCGATCGTCACGATCTTGTAAATGGCCCCACCGCCGATCCAACACTGGATCCCAAACCATCCGCAGGCCACAAGCGCTCGGAGCATTGCGGGAACGTTTGCCCCCCGGATCCCGAACGACGCTCGGCAATAGACAGGGAATGGGATGCCGTACTTTGTTCCTGCGTGAGCATTGAGGATCATGGGCACGAGGACGATTGTGTTTCCCAGGAAGATCGTCAGGACCGCCTGCCACCAGTTCATCCCTTCGGAAATCAGCGACGACGCCAACATGTAAGTGGGAATGCAAGCGGACATCGAAATCCAGAGCGCGGCCATGTCCTTGATTCCCCATCGCCTTTCGGCGGGGGGCGTCGGCGCGAGGTCCGGGTTTCCGTACGCAGTGTTGGCAAACGGCTTCTGCTCATCACCGAGCATGCCGGAAGAGGGAGATTGGGCCGCGGTCATCGTCGGTCCTCATTCCGCTGAAATTGAGAATCCACCGAGACGTTATCCCAGAAGTGTTCCCCGATCCACCCATTGTAGCTATCCCAAAGCGGGATCCGCACTTGGATCGGCGAGAAGGATTTCTCGGTGCCCCGTGGATTCTCTTAATTTTTTCGTCGGTCTTGACACAATTTGGCTGATCTTCACAATGGTGGCACTCGCAATTGTGATCGGAACCAGGCTTTCAAGGAAGAATCGCTATGATCGCACCAGGGATTCGGGTGTTTCGCATCTATTTTCTCTTCTCGCTAATTGTGGGGCTTTTCTTCTCCAGACCGGTTGCCGCAGAGCCTTTGTATGGGGTGACCGACCTGGGAAGTAGCTATCAATTCCAGACCGATGCCAGCGGGCAGATCAACGATGTGACCGCCGCGGATGGTCGAACAACCTACGCCTTTGATAAGGCGCCCGTCACAGCAATCAGTGAAAGAGCGATTTTTCCACCAAATCTTTCGCATTTTTATAGCTATACTATGTATACCTTGTCCGAAGGCCCATATAAGGTGGGTTATTATTATGATTATAATTACAGTGGCACCTCGACGATTCCGAACTTACCACACGAATTCTTCTTTCCCACATTCAATCACGCGGAACATGGGTGGTTCACCACCCCTGGAACATCGCCCGTGACGGATTTGAACGCACACGGTCAGGTTGTTGGGCTGGGCCAATACTACGATAAGCCGGGAACCTACGCAGCATTCTCCGATGTGAATGGTCAATCACATGGGTCCGGTCCCGACCTTCCGGACAACCTGAACCTTTACATTCCTCCTCTCGCTGGAGTGTCGTTAACGGAAGCGCTCAAGATCGACGATGACGGTCGAATCCTGACTGCGGGAAGCAACGGCGACTACTATCTTCTGACGCCGGTGGGTTTGGGGGATCCTGTGCCGGTCCCGGAACCGACCGTCTTGATGGCGTTCCTCACCGTAGCCGTGGGCTTGGGGATTCAACGGTATCGCCGCGTTCTTTAAACGCGGCTCGTGCACATTTTCAGCCTCGGGCCGGAGGAGCGAAGGCCGAGGGCAATGTCTCGTGTAACGAGATCATCGAGTTGCCGCGTTGGTCGTAGAATTCGACATGGATCAGGCCGTCGCGGCGGAAGTCCTGAATCAAAGCGGGCCAGCGCAGGCGGCGTTGCACCTAGCGTGTGCGTCGCCGCCAGAGCGCTGGCGGGGGTGAGCTTATCCACAATACCGGCAGTTAGCTCAGGGCCTCTCTCCACGCTGGAGACGCGCGTTGATGGTTTCAAGCCAAGATGGTAGCTCGGTCAGCGATTCGATGACGGCGTGCGCGCCAAGCGCGATGAACCGGCGCCGCACGGCTTCGATCCGGAGTTGTTTCTCGCTGTCAGCCATCGCGGCCCATTCGTCTTCGGTACATCCGACCTCGCTGCTGCTGGCGATGACCCCGAGGGTCCAGACGCCGGCGTTGCGGCCCTCGGCGATGTCGGCGGGGGTGTCGCCGATCTTGATGACCGCGGCCGGTGAATCGACTCCCGTCAGTTCCATGGCGCGGCGGATCATCCAGGGTTCGGGGCGGCCCGCGGGTACGTCCTCGGGAAGGATGTTGCAGTCGGGGATGTAGCCCTGGCTCGCGGCGGCCTGGTAAACGATGGTCGCCGCTTCTCGGAAATAGCCGGTGGTCGTTGCAATGGCGATCCCGCGAGATCTGAGGTCTCGAACGACCTCCAGGAGACCTGGCACCAAGCGGGTGTGGTCGGCGACCGCGTTGATCTGCATGGGGACGAAGTCGTCCTGATAGACCCGCTCCACGTCTGCCTCGTTCCAGTCCCGCCCGTAGTGGTCTCTCCACTGGGCCAGGGCTTCGGGAAGCCGAAGCAGGTCGCGTAGGTGATCTTTCTTGTTCGACCCCATCGGGCCGCGCGCCTGCGCCGGCGTCAACGTGACACCATGGCGTTCCAAAGCACGGATGAAGGAGTCGACGGGGCCGAAACAGCCGAAATCGACGGCCGTGCCGGCCCAGTCGAGGACCACGAGCCGGACGGACGTTGGGTGGGTCGTCATTGTTCAAGAACCTCCGAGAGTCGGGGGGTGACCTGCGTGTCCAACGGGCGTCGCCCGCAGGTCACCGGTTTGGGACATCCGATCAATATTGGTCAGCGCTAACGATCTCACTTAACCCTCGCGTGACCAGCGGGACGACCACGTGGACATTGATCGTGTCCTTCAGGAAGTGGACTGAGCCATCCGCGAAGAGGGCGTTGGCTCCTCCTGGGTGGAAGCTGTAGATCTCGTTGTCGCTGGTGCAGTTCACCATGCAGGTGCCGCCGCGTCGACCATTGTCACGCCCCTGGGCGCCGTCGAGGTGCGCATAGGTGTACGGGTCGGCCCAGGCCCCGCCACCGCCGGGTGCGCCGGTAAGAACGCCGTCTACGGGTTTGCCACCGCTGCTGTAAATCACGCGCTTGCCGTTGTAACCCACCGGCCGTGCGGAGTCTTCAGCGACCATCAACGTGTTCGAGGTTCCATCGAGGATCTTGGCGATGGTTATCCCCTGGCTTGCGGCGCAGATCGTGCCCGAGTCGCCGACGGCGGCGTTCTGATAGGCTGTGGAGAAGCCCCCCAACGCAAGCACGGTGGAGTCCAGACCGGGGACCGCGATGTAGTCGGTCCGACCCCACATCTGCTGGGGCGGATTAGCCGAATTGCTGACCTTGCCGTACCCCGCAGGCCCCCAGCACTCATTGTAGTAGTCGATCACCGCGGGCGCAGGTGACGACGGGCAGATGTATGCGTTGACCATGGTGGAGTACGACGTCGGGTTCGTGCCCAGGCCGAACCCGGAAACGCCGTTGAGCGAAGGGGGCAGGTTGGACGGGTTGAGGGCCGATATGGTTGTATTAATCGAGTTATAAAGGTTCGTCTGCTCGAGGAACGGCAAAAGCAGCGTCCAGTTGCTGGCACGCCAGGTTCCTTTGCTGGAAATGATGGCGTTCGGATCGGCGGTGGTGAGCAGGTCGATGTCGGGAGGAATCTTGCTGTTGACGTTCTCGAAATTCATGACGGCGAGGCCGATCTGCTTCAGGTTGTTGGCACACTGGGTGCGACGGGCCGCTTCACGGGCCGCCTGGACGGCCGGTAGAAGCAGCGCGACGAGCACGGCAATGATCGCGATGACCACCAGCAACTCGATCAGGGTGAAACCCTCGCGGATTCGGGAACGGGTGCGAACCATCCTAGGGACTCCCAAAAGGTGCCAGAGAATCAATAGACTCAGGTGACTCGGTGAGATTTGGACGCGCAACACATGGTCCGCATGTTCAGTCATTGATCTGGAAGGGGGGAATTTCCCCAGCGCCCAGCCCTACCTCGGCGAAGAAGTGGGGCTTCTCGGCATTCGCGTAGCGGCCCTTGAGGCGGTCGGTTGGCGTACGCTTGAAGTCCGAGTTCGAGGAAATCGTCCGGGCTTTCTTGGTTGGCGGCGGGTTGTCTTCGTTGAGATCCACCGGCCACGTAATGAGGACGGCGTAGCGCCCGGCCGGCGCGCCGGCGCCGAGGGTGTCGCTCGAGACCCGGAAACGGCCATCCTCATCGGTGATGGCCGACGGGATCAGGCCGCGATGCTTCGCGTCGTCGACCCCCTGGCGGTGGAAGTGGAGCGTCGCCCCGGCCGCCGGTTGCCCCTTATAGAGCACCTGTCCGGTTGCCGGGATCAGGTCGCTCGACCCGCATCCGACACACGCTCCAGCGACGACCGCCACTAGGGCTCTTGCGGCATTTTGCCAAATCGCGAGGCGTGAACAGCTTGAGATTAAGCCGACCATTGTGCCTCCGGTGCAAAGAGAAAACTGATATAGTGCAGATAGTAAACAAAGGATCCTGGTCAATGTATTCAGGTCGTGCTCAGCGGTGCACAGGATTGTTATCAGCGTTCGCCGCCGATTCAAGCCTGGATACCGCTAAGTTTTCATGAAGATTAGAAGTTTGGCGAGGCTCAAGATGCGTTTGACAGCAATCGCCAACCAAACAGATCGAGTGGAAGTGCGAAGATCTGGACTATACACTTTGTGGACGGACGGGATGTTGGTATACTCTGACTGGGATGCAACAACCCGTGAGTTGGTTGCAAACCTGCCCAGGCTTCCGAGGGGGTTGGGAATCCATGTCAGTGATCGAGATTCCAAAGTATCTTGCGATCTCTCAGGAGATTGAGTCGCGCATCAAAGCCGGCAGCCTGGGCGATGGCAAGATCCCCAGTTCGCGGCGGATTGCCGAAGAGCACGGAGTCTCGATCGTGACCGCGTCGCGGGCGCTTCAGATCCTCCGCGACAAGGGCCTGATCCGCACGCTGGACCGTTCGGGCAGCTACATTAGCCGGCGCGATACCCCAACTTCGGAGTCGCTGACCTGGGCGCTTTGCATCCGGGCGACGCCGGGCCCTTGGTACGACGCGAGCGTGGCGGTGACTCGCCGTGGCTTTGACGCCCTGGCGGTTCGCCTTCACGGCTTGCGGATCGATGTGGAATCGCTCGAGTTTCGTGACGTTCCCCCACCGGCGGAGCTAAAGCGGCGGGTGCGGGCGGCCGTTGATGCAGGGGTCTCAGGCATCTTTATGTTGCCCTCGCGGCGCAACGACGAGGCGGCTCGCGAAGACGGGGCGATCCTCGATGCGTGCCGGTCGGCGGGGATGTCGGTCGTCCTGGTCGAACGCAACCTCCGCGGGCACGTGCGGGCGCTGGAGCACGACCTGGTCTCCGTTGACGACTTCGACGGCGGCCTGCGCTGCACGCGCCACCTACTCGAGTTAGGCCGGAAGCGAATCGCGTTTGTCACCGGCTCTCCCACGAGCAGCCATGACGGCCGGATGGCCGGCTATTTCTCCGCGATGTACCAGGATGGAGCCGCCTCGGGACGCGCCACCGCACCGATCGTCTTTGAGGAGCCGTCGGGTCTGCCTGGGAAAGCGGCCTACCGTGAACTCGCGTTGCGAGTGCTTGCGGAGGGCATTGACGGGCTGGTCTGCTACCAGGATTACACGGCGGTCGGCGTGATGATGGAGCTCTTGACCCGCGGGGCGCAGGTGCCGCGCGACGTGGCAATTACGGGGTTCGACAACCTGCCGGTTGGCAATTCGTTTGCGCTTGGCATCACAACCTATAACTTCCCATCCGCGGCCGTGGCCTGGGAAGCGGTGCGGCTGATGCGGCGGCGGATCGAGGAGCCCGACGCCCCGGTGGTCCGCGTCGCGGTTCCTGGGGAGCTGATGATTCGTGAGAGTAGCGTGTCGGTCTAAGAACGGTGCAGGGATCCGGCGACACAAAGGGCGGCAACGATGACTCGAAGTGCAGACGTGGCGGTGATCGGCGGGGGAATTGTGGGGCTGGCCTTTGCCCTGACTGCGGCCCGGGATGGTCAGTCGGTCGTTCTGTTTGAGCGCGACCGCAGGGCACAGGGGGCTTCGGTGCGCAACTTCGGTATGCTTTGGCCGATCGGCCAGCCGGCGGGCACATTGCATCAGCTCGCGCTGCGGAGTCGCGAAATCTGGGCGGGTCTCGCGGGGAAGGCCGGCATCGCTTGGGATCCGTGTGGCTCCCTTCACCTTGCCTACGGAAACGATGAACTGGCCGTGCTGGAAGAGTTCGAGACGCAGGCAGCGGAACTCGGCTATGAATGCCGGCTGGTCAACCCCGCCGAAACGGTTCAGCGCTGGCCGGCTGTGAATCCCGCAGGGCTCATCGGGTCGCTCTGGAGCCCGACCGAAGTCTGCGTCGACCCAAGGCAGGCCATCGCACAAATTCCCGGCTGGCTCCACGAAACGTACGGTGTTGAGCTCCGGTTTGGGTCGACCGTGACTGCCGTGGAAATGCCCCTGGTGCACACGGCCGACGGCGAGCGATGGAAAGTCGGGCGGACGATCGTTTGCAGCGGCGCAGACTTCCGGACCCTATTTCCCGAGGTCTTCGCGACGTCGGGAATCCGGCTGTGCAAGCTCCAGATGATGCGAACCGCGCCGCAGCCGGACGCATGGCGACTCGGGCCGATGCTAGCCGGAGGTCTCACGCTGTGCCATTACCCAACCTTCCAGGCATGCCCATCGCTGCCCCGGCTGAAGCAACGGATCAACGAGTCGATGCCTGACTTCGTCCGGTACGGCATCCATGTCATGGCGGCCCAGAACGCATTCGGCGAGGTCGTCATCGGTGACTCTCATGAATATGACGAGGCCATCGAACTGTTCGACAAACCCGCCATCGACACCTTGATCCTCAACCACTTGCAGAGCATGGTGCGGCTGCCGGAGTGGACCATCGCGGCTCGCTGGCACGGCATCTACGCCAAGCACCCGAACCGGCCGTTCTTTGTCGCCGAACCGCAGCCCGGCGTCTCGGTGGTCACCGCAACCGGTGGCGCGGGGATGACCCTATCCTTCGGGATTGCGGAAGCCGTCTGGAACGGATGGTCGACCGACGTGTCAGCCGGAACCGTCCCAGCCTGGATTCCCACGGAAGCCTCCGGATCTAACAAGGCGGCCGACATCCATGAGAATGTCGCCAATCGTGATTTCGTCGGAAATTGACTTTGCGGCTCGCATTGCCTCAGGCCGTCTTCCAAGTGGTCTTTACCATGGCTGCGGGTTTGGGGATTCAACGGTATCGCCGCGGGGTTCTCAGACGGCTCTCGGTGTCAAGCTCAGGAAGTTCCCAAGTTCTTTGCGCAGCGAAAGCCGACGTGGGACATCCCTGTGTCTGGACTGCAACCGTGGCGGGCGCTGGGACGGTAGCGGCTGCAGTAGGAATCGTTGCAGAGGAACGAGCCGCCGCGCTGGACGCGTTGGGGAGAATAGGGGCGGCCAGGGTCATTGGATTGTTCGGGACCTTGTGGGTTTTCGATGGTTCCTTGTCCCGATCTTTGCTGATATAAATGGCGCTGATACCAGTCGGCGCACCACTCCCAAACGTTCCCCGCCATGTCGTATAAGCCATAGCGATTGGGTGGGAACGTCTTGACCGGAGCGGTTCGGGTGAAACCATCGGCTTCGACATTGCGGTGGGGAAACTCTCCTTGCCAGATGTTGGCCAGAGGATGGGTATCGTCAGGAGGAGCATCACCCCAGGCGTAAGGTTTGCCTGCCAGGCCTCCCCGCGCGGCGAACTCCCACTCCGCTTCGGTCGGGAGCCGTTTGCCTGCCCATTTGGCGTATGCCTGGGCGTCGTCCCACGAAACGTGGACGACGGGATGTCGTTCCTTTCCTTCGATGCTGCTCCCGGGACCCTCGGGATGCCTCCAATCTGCGCCTGGAGTCCACGTCCACCACTGCGAGAAGTCGTTAAGGCTCACTCGCCCTGCTGGAGGAGTGAAGACCAAGGAGCCGGGCACGAGCGCCTCCTTGGCCGGTGCCGATGCGCCGGGGGGACTCTGGCTCATGATTTCTTCAAGCACCGGCGGCTTTTCGGCCGTGGTGATGTAGCCCGTCCCGTCGACGAAGGCCCGAAACTGAGCGTTGGTCACTTCATGCTCATCGAGCCAGAACCCGTTGACGCGGACAGGGTGAGCCGGCTTCTCGTCGGGCCATCCCAGCGAGGAGTCGGTCCCCATCGAGAATTCACCCCCTGGGATCCAGACCATGCCGGCTTCCGATGGTTTTGAGGGGGGAGGGGGGGGATTCGTGCGACTTAGGCGAACCGCCGCGAACGTGACGACGAAGGCTCCGATGCCCATGAGGACGAGCAAGGTTGGGCGAGTCCAATGGTCTTGCTGAGAACCAGGTTCTCGACGCGAATGAGGGCGAACTCCCTGAGAGGCCTCTGCCCGACTCGTGGAGTCGGGAGAGGTCCTCGAAGTGCGTTTCCTTCGTCTCATGGTCTCTCGTGAGCTGAGCTTCGTGCGTGTGGGGAATCCAACCGAATTTTGGCAAAATGACGATGTCAGGGCGGCTCGAAGAACCGCGCAGCGAAGTCACGGCTTTTTCGCGCCATCCGTAGCGAGAGCTTCGAGACCTGCGCGAGCGGCCTTGGCCAGATCGTTGCTGGCTCCTTCGTGGATTGCGCGAATGATTCCGCCCTTATCGACCACGATGAGCGTGGGCAGATTGGTCACGCCGAAGTGTTCGATAGCCTTGTCATCGGAATCCAGAAGAACGTCGAGTCCCAGAGGTTGTTTCTTGACGTAAGCCGCAACGGCTGGGGCGTCTTCACCCGCATTGATCGCCAGGAACTCCACGTCCTTGAAGTCAGCCGGGAGCTTGGCGATCGCGGGCAAGGCCTGAACGGAGACGGCGTTCCACGAGGCCCAGAAAACCAGCACGGAGCTCTTCTTGCCTTTGGCATCGTCGAGCTTCATGGTGCCTCCCCCGAGCTTCGGCAGCGTGATCTCGGGAAGGGGCTTACCGATCAGGAGCTCCGTAGCTCCCGACGTCAGTGCTTCTTCAAGGTCGTCGACAAGCTTCGCCTCCTTGGGAAGGTCGAGCTTGAACAGCTTCGGGTCGATCGGCTTGCCGACGGCCCAGGTCAACGTGGTGGTCGTGGTGAGCTTGAGTGCGGCCTCGTCTTTGCCGGGAAAGTTGTAGATTCTTACAAGCTTGCGCGGCAAGGTTTGGCCTTCCGGGCCGAGCCAGAACTCTTCTTCGTCGCGGCCCCAGGTCAGGTGGAAGTGGTCGACGGATTGGTCGTCGATCTTCTCGTTACCGACAAGGGCGGCTTCCCGCGTATGGCTGAGAATGTAGTTCTTCAGCTCGGGCCGTAGCAAGCTATCGATCAAGGAGCCTTTGAGGCTCGTCGCGAGCATCGGGTTGACTTCCAGCAACCGCGCAGGATTCGGCAGGGGATCACGGGTGTAGAACTTTTTGTCCGGCAGGTAGGAGATGGCCGTTGTGCCGTCGTCGACGACGATCAGCGTTGGCTCCTGGCTATCGTGGGCTCGGGTTTCGATCCGAAACTTGTTCGGCCGCTCGAATTGAAGCGAGAAGAGGTTCGAGCCGGCAGCGCCGTCTCCTGCCTTCCAGTCGAGCTTTACGTTGACGGTGTAGGAGGGCAGAGATTTGAGCGTCTGCTCCATCCGTGTGACGGCCGCGGTATACCTCGGATCGAGCGGGGCCGGCTTACTCTCGGCCGTCGCGGGGCCGGCCGAGATCGTGGCCAGGAGAAAGGCCGGGATCAGCCATTTCATGGATCTATCCTCTCTTGACGGATGAGGAGAGTACGGGGAATCGCGAAGGCGCCGGGGCTAGCGCCTCGCGATGAAAAGAGAGTCACATGCCGATCGATGCACGGATTTGATCGACGAGTCCCCCCATGCGGCGGACTCGATCGATGTTCGGACCCGAGCGGAAACCGGCAATGCGATTGATTCGGTTCAAGAGAACGGAGTACGCTTGCTCCACCTGTCCGAACATGGCCTGAAGCTGGCCCGGAGGGGCGCCGGAGACGGCCGCCTGGCGAAACCCAATCACGACGCCGCGTAGACTTCGAGCATCCGCAAGGAACTGAAGTCCCTGCGGGATTCGTAGGGCCGTGGGCTGAACGGCGGCCAGAAAGCCTTCAACTTCTCCCAGAAGCTGCGCGGCCATGAAGATCGTGGGCTGCCCCGCGCCAGGATTCGGGAGACCCGGGTTGGGGAAACCAGGACCAGGGCCGGGGCCGATCGTCGGCGGGCTTGAGAGATCTGGAGGTACTCCTACCAATTGAGCGAGCGCGCTCAGCGGAACCACCGCGGCATTCCACGATGCGCGGGCGCGGTTCAAGGCCGGCGAGCCGTTTTGCATCATGGCGTTGATTTGGCGTACCCGAGGCCAGAGTTGCAAAAGGGTCGAACGCAACTGCCCCGGCGGTGAGCCGGACAAGGCGAGTTGGTTGATCTGCTGGAGACCGACCAAGAGCGCCTGGATATCAAGCATGACACCGTCGAATGGGGGAACCTGGCCAACATCGGTGGCCAAGAATCCATTCGTTGCGTTCAACTGTGAGGACGCCGTCTGGACAAGCTGCATCACCTGCTGAGACGGTCCCCCCATGCCCGGAGGCAAGAAGCCGCCTCCTGGAGGAACACCCGGTTGTGGGCCTCCTCCCATCGCGCGGTTGATCTCGTAGACCAGCCGTCCCAATCGCTGACAGATGGCCGTAGCCACCGGAGCGGTTCCGGGCGGGTTGTTGAGCTCGGCCTGAACCGCGTCGAGTGCTTGCCCGAACTGGTCGCGCCAGATTCCTTGTTGCCCCGGGTCTCCCCCTGGCTGCAGTGTTCGCGCGTAGCCTTCCGCCGCTGAGGCCAGGCCGTTACCGCGGATCACCAATTGGCGACCTTGCGGGGTGCCCCCCAATTCTCGGTAAATGGCGGGAACAAATTGACGTGCTTCGTCGTCAAGCAACCGCGCCAGGTGAGGGACCTGGTCGGGGCGGAATGCCGTGGGGCCCGGGGGTGAATTCAGGAAGCCAGGATCGATCTGGCCCCCCATCATATTCGGGTTGCCTGGGAATTGAGGGTTGAACTGGGCGTGGAGCGTTCCATTCGAGCTCAATAGGGAAACGGTCACGACCAGACCAAGGAACGTCTGTCTCATGGCACACTCTCTCCCCGAAGCGCGTTTCCTATGGAAATGGCGGGTGTCAATCATCGCCGTCTCTCGTTGCTGTTGCAAGCCGCCGGTAAAGAAGCGAGTGCTTTTCACTCACCCTTGCAAGGCGCTGAACCAGAGGGTTGTCTGACCCTTGTGAAACAGGCCGTCATCCCCAAAAGAGGGCTATGTAAACGACGTGACGTTGGCCGCGACGAGACCCGAAACAAGCAACCGCACGTCATGAAAGAACTCGTGAAGATTTGTTTTGGATCGAGTTTGCTTCGCAAAGACGAAGCGCGAATGCACCTTTTCTTTCACGGATTTAACCAGATGGTTGAATCTGCCGCCGAGAGTCGATAGGATTCAGCCTTATGGTTAAACGCACGCAAGCTTCCGCCTCGCGTCTCGATTCCATTTTCCATGCGCTTTCGGACTCGACGAGACGTTCGATTTTGCGAGACGTCTCCAAGCAGGAGAAGACCGTCAGCCAGATCGCCGAGCCTTACCAGGTGTCACTAGCGGCCGTGTCCAAGCACCTGAAGGTTCTTGAGGAGGCCGGGTTGATCAAGCGAGAGAAGCGGGGGAGCTTTCAGTTCGTGCGGACCAATGCAAGGCCGATGAAGGAAGCCGAGCGGTGGCTGGCCTATTTCGAACGGTTCTGGAACGAGCGCCTCGACGCCCTGGAGAGCCTTCTGGAAGAGGAAGAACCGTAGTAGAAACCCCGATCGCATGCGTTCAGCGAAGGAGTGAAATGAATTTATGAGCAAAACATCGAGAGTTGCCGTGACGGTAAGGCGTAAATTCAAGGCGTCTGCCGAACGAGTCTTTGATGCATGGCTGGACCCAGAAAAGGCCGGCAAATTTCTTTTCACCGAGACTTCACAGTACGTCCGCTACGCGGAAATCGACCCTCGTGTAGGGGGATCGTTCCGATTCGTGGTCCGCCGGGAAGGGGAGGATATCGATCATCTGGGTGAGTATCTCGAGATTGAACGCCCGCACCGGCTGGTCTTCGACTTCATCGTTCCCTCCTTTTGGCCCGAGAAGAGCCGCGTTGCCATCGACATCATTCCTCTGGAAAGCGGCTGCGAGCTTACGCTGACACATGAAGGCCTCGCACCCGAGCACGAGAGCGCTGTCTTCAACGGCTGGACCACATTCCTGGAAGGCCTCCAGACCACCCAGTTCGATCCCGAGTCGTAAAGACGAAGCTGGCTCTTGGAGCCGTGAGCCAAAACGTTCCTCGGACATCGAGGCAGAGTACAACCTTCGGCCTGTCACGCCGGTGGCCTAAAAATAACAGAGGGGATGAGATGACAGAGCACACGATCGGGACCCGCGAAGAGTGGCTCGCCGCGCGTCTGGAATTGCTGGAGGCGGAGAAGGAGTTAACTCGCCGCAGTGATGAACTCGCGAGGCGCCGGCAACAACTGCCATGGGTGCGCGTGGAGAAGGAATACGTTTTCGACACCCGCGAGGGGGAGAAGACGCTTGCGGATTTGTTTGATGGCCGCACCCAGTTGCTCGTTTATCACTTTATGTTCGGCCCCGGATGGACCGAGGGGTGCCCGGGCTGCTCGCTCCATGCCGACAGTTTCGACCGCACCATCGTTCATCTCAATCAGCGCGATGTCACGATGCTTTGCGTATCGCGTGCACCCCTCGATCGGCTTGAGGCCTACAAGCACCGCATGGGGTGGAATTTCCGGTGGGTCTCCTCGTTGCGCAGCGACTTCAATTTTGATTTCGGCGTTTCTGTTCCCAAGCAGGAAGTGCGGATGCCATTGCGTATAACTACAAAACCCCCTGGCACCAGGTCGAACGCCGGCGTGAAGGCATCGCCGAGGAGCATGCCGGCCTCAGTGCGTTCCAATTAAAAGGGGGTGTCGTTCATCACACCTACTCGTGCTACACCCGTGGACTGGAGGCGTTCAACGCGACTTACCAGTTGCTTGATCGTGCACCCCGAGGCCGGGACGAACAGCAGCTCTCAGTGCCTTATGCTTGGATTCGACTCCGCGACCGATATGATGATCCCTCGGCTGCCGGCTTTGCATAATCGTATCGACATGGGCGCGAAACTTGACATTTTCTCCTCATCGCGCCCTCGCCCCTGACTTTTTTCAGGGGAAAACGGGGAAACTCCGCTACGACTTAAATATCTGAATCTCGATCTTGTTGCTCAACATTGAACCAAAGCCGCAAACCTAAGAATCGAGTTGACACTAACCCCGACGAGGTTATAACTCCTATTAGTGAATTTGGTCGTGTTTCGGAGCAATTCTTAGTGCTTGTTTCGATCAAAGTCATTCTGGCCATCCTCATCACATGGGCGAGCATCGTCCCTACGGTGCCCATGCCGTCGCGCGGTGGGAATGGCAAGCGTGATCTCTTTTCGGGAGCACAACTTGCCAACCGGCCGCGCGGAAGAACGCGCACGGTGTGTCCGGCAATTCCCCCAGCGTGTCGAAAAATCGCGTTGGTCAAAGGGGGCCCTCACCGCAAACCGTTTGGGCTAGGCAAGTTTGCTCCTACCGCGGCGGATTCTTCGCCCAGCTTTGCCCCACCACTTCCTCTCTCGCTCGCACTGCATGTCTCTGTTCCTCTTCGCTGTTGACATTCCTCTCTCAAGGCGTTTGCGCCCCCCAATTTCTTCTTGTCGTGTCGAAATCACGTTCGATCGCGGCCTGAAACGCGATGGGTCAGCTCAAGGAATTGTTAGCAGGTATCGTGCTTGCTGCATAGCACGAGATCATGTGCTGATGGTTCTTCAAACTCTGGGCGATTCGACCGATCGACGAACGTTATATCAAGACATGAAGAATTGATGGATGTGGGATTTCATCGCTGGCGAACGGCTTCATGAGTCGTGGCAGCGCGGTTCCTACCGGACGCTCGACTTCCCAGACATGCTGAAGGCCATTTGTGGCGTCAGCAGGGCTTCCCTCGTGGATCTCCCACGATGGAATGAGAACCATCGACTTCGTCGAAAACCGGCCGCCGCCGTAAGTATCCCCCCCTCCACCGCGGCGTCCGTGGCGTTCACGAATCGACTCCCCCCCTGAGGTTCGTGACGTCCACGGCGCCCGCGGAGCGCTTGCCCTCCTCGAGATTCACCTCGGACATCGATCTAAAGAGTTAAAACATCGGAATTCCTTTCGGAATTACCGGAAAACTCGAATTAATCGTTTCACTTCGTCCGATTGCATGAATTAAACGCAGGTGGGTGGATGATGTTTGAACGAGCGAAGCGGGGCCAAGGGCCGGCCTGATCCGACACCGGCCCACTGATGACGCAAGGGAACACGACACTCGTGATGCCATTGCGGACTCCTCATTGGGATCGAACCGGGCGGGTGGGTAAAGCCTGAGTCGGGGCGGTGCTCGACGGCGATTTTATGCTTGTGTGAGGGGATCATGGGAAGAGTAAGGATGCGAGTCCGCGGCGTCGTCTCGATCGGGGGTGCACTCTTGTGCGTCTCGACGACGGGAGTCGACTGGTCGCAAGCTGATTCGGCGGAATTGAAAGGCGCGGCAGTTTCAGCCGCGACGTCGCTTCCCCGATCCGGTGTCCGGGTCGATCGTTCGGCAGCCAGGGACAAGATCCCCTCCACCGATCGTCCGGCGGTCAAGGAGAAGGGTGCGGCAACAGATTCCAAAGAGCCCGATGTTGTTGTTCCGGCTTCCCCCCCCACGATCCTCGATTCTCATGTCCATCCGCTCGATCTGAACACAGCACTGCGATTGGCGGGAGCACAGAATCCCCAACTGATGATCGCGCGACAGCGAGTCGTCGAGGCGGCGGCTCTTCGGCAATTGGCCGCCGCTCAGATTCTACCATCGATCAATATCGGGACGAATTACGACACCCACACGGGGCCGTTGCAGCAATCCAACGGCAACATCCTCGGGGTGAATCGATCCGCCGTGTATGTGGGAGCGGGATCAGGAGCTGTCGCCGCAGGGACGGTCTCCGTTCCGGGGCTTCTCCTTGAGGGCAACGTGGCCGTCGGGGTCTATGGCTATTTGATGTCCCGCCAGACGGTCGCTCAGCGAGAATTCGCCTCGATCGCGGTTCGGAACCAGGCGTTTCTGAAGACGACCCTGGCCTATTCTGAGTTGCTCCGAGCCGAAGGCCGCCGCGCCGTGGCCATGCAGGTTCGTGACGAGGCCCATCGCGTTGCAGAGCTGACCGCGGCCTACGCCAATGCGGGGCAGGGGCGCTTTGCCGATGCCCACCGAGCGTTGACGGAACTCGAGTCGCGCGAAGCCGACGTCAAGGCGGCGGAAGGGGCGATTCTTACGGCCTCGGCCCGGCTTTGCAACGTGCTGTTTCTCGACCCGTCGATTCGGCTTCATCCCACGGATGCCTGGGTTGTTCCCCAACCGATCATCCCTGATCCCATGCCGGTGTCCGAGCTGATCGCGCTCGCGCTTCTCCAGCGTCCTGAGCTCAAAGAACGTCAAGCGGCAATTCGCGAGGCGCTCCTCGCTCTTGAAGGGGCCAAGGTGCTTCCGTTCTCCCCCACGGTTCTCATTGGTTACAGCTCAGGAGGCTTTGGCGGTGGAAGTAACCTGGTTCGTCCCGTCTTCGGCGGGTTCGGCGGCCGGTCCGACTTCGACGTCATGGCCTACTGGACGCTTCAAAACATGGGCATTGGCAACGTCGCGATGATCAGGGCTGCCAAGGCTCGGTTTGGAGTATCGCAGTACCAGCAGATCGCCGTTTTGGACCAGGTCCGGGCCGAAGTTGCTGAGGCCTATGCCAAAACGCATGCCCAATACGCCAAGGTAGGAATCTCCGAACGAGCCGTGCGGAGCGGCACGTCGGGCTTCCGTGAAGACCTGCTCCGTATTGAGAACACCGTGGCTCCCGCCATTGAGACAGTGGACAGCCTGCGGTTGCTCGCTCGGGCTCGTTACGCTTACCTCGACGCCATCGTCGATTATAACCGCGCTCAGTTCGAGCTGTTCGTATCGCTGGGACAACCTCCTGCCGACACGTTAGCCCGTCCGGTTCCCGTGGCGGGGGTCACGCCTCCTGGAGAACCGCTTGTCGTCCTTCCCGAACGCATCTCCGATTCCGAGCCCAAGAAGAAGAACGCTCCCAAGTCTCGTACAACTCCTCGGCCCGCCCCTGAGGCCAAGGGCAATGCTCCCAAGACTGCGGCGAGTCCTCGCCAGCCGGCCGCTTGAGGTGGCGAGGGACGTAGGAGAGTGAACCGTCAGGAGATTCCGATGGGGAGAGCACAGATGGCTAGGAAGACAGGTCTGCAGACATCGATGAGAAGCGGTCCGTGGAGTTCCTCCGCGGGGCTCATCGCCTGCGCAGTCTGCATACTCGCAGCTTCCGGCTGCGTCGCTCCTCTCGATCGCCAAGGGACCGATGCCGCACAGTCGCAGGAGAAGCCCGCGTACACGGCGAAGAGTGCCGATGGCGCGAAAGCTTCCGCGGCCCTTCTCTCACCTTTGCCGCAAGGGGTTCCGAACGCGAGAACCCCCGCTCCGTCTGACACCCTCGTGAAGACATCTCACGAAGAGCTGGCGAAGAACCCCGCGCCCGATCAAGCTCTGGATCTTCCTGATCCACTCCCGCTGCCGGAGCGGGATGAAGCTTCGTCGAACGGATCAACGGAGAAGGATAAGACGAAGACGCAAGGAAAAGAAAAAGCGAAGCAGGATCAGTCGAAGGGGCAGGCGGAGAAACTCCCGGACAATTCACGAAGCGAGCTTACCCCCTCGATTCCTGCGGCGGCCCAGGAATATCCGATCGATCTCACGACTTCACTCCGGCTCGCTGAAGTGGAGAATCCCCAAATTGCCGAGGCGAGGCAGCGGATTGGAGAGGCGCTCGCCGTGCTCCAGGGAGCCAAGGTCTTGCTCCTTCCGAGCCTCAATTTGGGTATGAACTACCACGCCCATACCGGTAACCTTCAGCGCTCCTCGGGCACGATCCTGAAGTTGGACGAGAAGTCGCTCTACTTCGGCGGAGGTGCAGGTGCCATGGCGGCCGGTACGGTTGAGGTGCCAGCCATCAGCATCTTCAGTTCCTTGACCGACGCTTATTTCAAGCCGCTTGCGGCTCACCAGCAGGTGGAAGGGGCCCGGTTCCAGGCCTCGGCGATGGCCAACAAGGTTCTCCTGGAGGTGGTCGAGCTCCACTTTGAGCTACTCGCGGCTGAGGCCGATCTGCGTGTCCGGCTTGAGACGGCGGCCCAAGGGGCGGACGTCGCACGCCTCACCCACGCCTATGCGATTGCCGGGCAGGGACGTGACGCAGACGCCGAACGCGCGGCGACCGAGCTTCGCCTGGTCGAGCTCGAGGTGAAACAAGCTGAGCAAGAGGTCGCCGTGGCCTCGGCCCGGTTGGCTCACAGGCTGCACCTCGACCAATCGGTTCGTATCCGGCCGGCGGCCCCGCGCCTGGAAATGATCACCCTGATCGATCCCGGAACGCCTCTCCCGAACTTGATCGCAGTCGCGGTTGAGCGGCACCCCGAAATTAGCGCCAAGGCCGCGGCTCTCGCGGTCGCCGAGGTTCGTCACCGCCAGGAAATTTGCCGGCCGTTCTTACCGACGGTCTGGCTTGGGTACAGCGCTGGCGGCTTTGGCGGTGGCAGCAACCTGGTGGGAACGGAACTCTCCCATTTCGCCGGGCGAACGGATTTCGACGTTCAGGTGTTCTGGACGCTGAGCAACATGGGGTTCGGCAACCTCGCGCTCATCAAGCAACGGCAGGCTGAAGTAGGGGCCGCTGACGGCGAGCGTGCCCACGCCATTGCCGAAGTCCGCAGTGTGGTGGCCGCGGCCTACGCCGAGGTCGCCGCCGCTCGTCGCCAGATCGACGTCACGACGCAACAGCTCGCCAGCGCCGAGCGGGGCTTTCGCGAGGACATCGAGCGCATTCGCAACACAGTGGGTCGACCTATCGAAGTCGTCAATAGTCTTCAGCTTCTCAATCAAGCGCGTGTCGACCGGATTCGTGCCATCATCGAGTACAACAAGGCGGAATTCCGGCTGTTCGTGGCTCTGGGTACTCCACCCCCTCTGGGTGCCCCCGCAGACACTCCTCTTCCACCGGCGCCGATTGCCTCTCCGCTGTTACCGCCGCTGGCTCACGTGAATCCTGCTTCTCGTCGCCCGCTTGAGCCGGTTTCTCTTCGATTGCCGGGCGACGCCGCTCCCGCAGTAATTCAAGGCGACGTTTCAACCATCGTGTGGGCGTTCGTCGCCCAACCTTCTCTTCCAAGCGAGGCTCTTCGCCAGGTCGAAGCGACCGCGAAATGCGATCAACTGGTTTCCCCGTTCGGCCCCCCATCTCACGGACGGAAACTCGCTCGACAACTTGCTACAGGCCCCTGTTCCGACAACACGCCATGCCCCATGGTTTTTGAGATATCGGAGGCGTATCTGTGAACGGCTTGATCCGTGCATCGCTCGGAAACCCCTATGCGGTGACCGTCTTTTGTTTGACGCTCGTGCTGCTCGGCACGGTTTCCGTCTACATGATCCCGATCGACATTTTGCCGGTCTTCAAGAGTCCGGCCGTTCAGGTCCTAACGTTTTACTCGGGCATGCCCGCCGCGAGTGTTGAAAAAGACATCACGAACCGGATGGAACGGTGGGTTGGTCAGGCCAACGGAACCTCTCGGCAAGAGTCTCGCTCGATCGTTGGCGCCAGCGTCGTCCGCGACTTCTTCCGTAGCGGTGTCGACCCGAACGGTGCGTTGACGCAGGTGAACTCTTTGGCTCTGGCAGCCGTGCCGAATCTGCCGCCGGGTACGTTGCCTCCGGTGGTCTTGCCATTCGACCCATCGAGTACCACCCCAGTCGGCATCGTCGCGGTCGATAGCCCGGATCAGTCGCAGACGGAATCGATCCTTTATGACGTGGGGCGGTATGAAGTCCGCAACATGATCATGAGCATCAATGGAGCTGTTGCCCCGGTCGTCTACGGAGGAAAGATCCGGGCGGTCATGGCGTATCTCGATCGCCAGAAGCTCGAGGCTCGCGGTCTGTCGCCGCTCGACGTGATGACGGCGATGGATAAATACAACGTGTTTCTTCCGACCGGTGATGCCAAGATCGGCGATACCGACTACGCGCTCGACTCGAACTCGATGTTCGACTACCCGTCCGAGATGGGAGACATCCCCCTCCACTCGAAGATCGGGAACATCTCTTACTTGAAGGACGTGGCGACCACGAAGGACGCCGCTTTCATTCAAACCAACGTGGTGCGAATTGATGGGCGCCGGGAGGTTTACATCCCTGTCTTCCGGCAGCTTGGTTCCAGTACGCTGGCGGTCGTCAACAGCGTACGCTCAAAGCTGGAAGAGTTCACGGGTCGGCTCACGCGCAGCGGCATCGAGCTGAAGCTGGTGATGGATCAATCGGTGTTCGTGCGGCAGGCGATTTCCTCGCTGGTTCAGGAAGGGGTGCTGGGTGCGGTCCTCTGCTCACTGACGATTTTGCTCTTTCTGGGGCAGTGGCGCATGACGGCCATCGCCGTCATGACGTTGCCGATTTCAGTCCTCTCCGCCTGCATTTTTCTTTACTACGCGGGACAGACCATCAATGTGATGACGTTGGCCGGGCTAACGTTAGCCATCGGCCCGATGATCGATAGCGCCATCATTTGCTTGGAAAACACACACCGGCATCTGGGGCTGGGAGCTACTCCTCGCGACGCGGCTTACCTGGGGGCCAGTGAGGTCGCTCTTCCGGAGCTCGTCTCCACTCTGTGTACGTTTCTCGTTCTGTCTCCTCTGGCCCTCATGCCGGGCATGGGAGAATTCTTGTTCTTGCCGCTGACCCTGGCCGTGGCGTTCGCCATGTGTTCGGCATATATCCTGTCGCGAACCCTGGTCCCTGCTTGTAGCGCCGCCTGGCTCAGCGGCCATGGCCATGGCCCAGACGGTTCTCACGGCGGCGCTCGGAAAGGCCTGATCGCACGGGCGTTCGGTCGCTGGGAAAAAGTGGTCGATGGTGTGTTCGAGGCGTACTCCCGGCTTCTGCGGGTGGTCCTTCGCAATCGGCTCCTGGTCATCGGCTTCGGCTTCGGTTCGCTAGCGGTGACGATCGCGGTTCTGTGGCCGATCCTCCGCCGCGACTTCTATCCCGAGGTGGATGCCGGTGCCTTTGAAATGTACGTCCGGGCTCCGAGCGGAACCCGAATTGAGCGGACCGAAGAGAGAATCGCGGAGATTGAGAAGTTCATCAAGAAGACAATCCCTGAGCATGACCTCGAACTGTTCGTTTCCGAGATCGGTGTCAACGCGGACTGGTCGGCGGCCTACACTCCAAACTCTGGGCCGATGGACGCGGTGATCAAGGTTCAGCTCAAGGAGCATCGCACCCGATCCGCCCAGGAGTATGTCCACCTCGTCCGTACCGGTCTCGAGAAGGACCGCGCATTCTCCAACATGGACTTCGGCTTCGACGCGGGCGGTCTTGTGCGAGGTGCCATGAACGAAGGGAAGTCGACCCCGATCAACATCCGCGTCACCGGCAAGAACCAGCGAACGGCCCGCACAGTGGCCGAGCGGATCCGCAACAAATGTGTCTTGATCGACGGCGTGGTCGACGCCCGCATCATTCAGCGCCTCGATTACCCCGAATACATCATTGACGTCAAACGAGCCAAGGCCGCCGACCTGGGGCTCTCGCAGGAAGACGTCATGAAGAACGTGGTCGCGGCCTTCAACTCGAGCATTCAGTTCAACAAGAAGAATTTCTGGATCGATCCCGTCGGCGGTAATCAGTACTTCGTGGGTGTGCAGTACCCTGAAGGGGATATCAAATCGATCGAAACCCTCTTGAACATCCCCATCACGAGCGCGGATCAAAAGAGGGCGATTCCTCTGAGCAACCTCGTCAGTCTGCGGAGGACGACAGTTCCGACGGAGGTGACCCACGATAACATTCAGCCCACAATCGACCTCTCGATGGGGGTCTACGGCCGAGACCTCGGGCACATTTCCGAAGATGTGACCAAGGTCATCGATGAGATGGGGGTCAAGCAGGAGGACGGAAGCTGGCGCCCCTATGATCCCGCGTCAAGCCGTCATGAGCTGTTGAAAGGAAGCAAGATCGTTCTCAGCGGTGAATACTCCAGAATGCAGGAAACGTTCCGCAACCTGGGGTTTGGCCTCATGGGAGCCTCTGTGCTGATCTACTTCTTGATGGTCGGCCTCGACAAGTCCTGGGTCGTGCCGCTGACCGTCATGCTGATCGTTCCCCTCTGTCTCGTGGGTATTCTCCCGGCCCTGTACTTCACTGGGACGGCCGTCAATGTGCAATCGCTCCTCGGGTTCATCTTCGTGGTTGGTATCAAGGTGGCCAACACCGTCTTGATGACGGACTTTGCCCAGGAGTTGCGGCACGCAGAAGGGCTTACGCCCACGGAAGCGATTCATAAGGCCGCGTCGATCCGCGTGAAACCGGTGACCATGACCGCCGTGGCTGCCTTCTTCGCTTTGATTCCGGGTGCCTTGGCGCTTGAGCGCGGTAGTGAGGCGAACGCGCCTTTGGCCCGCGCCATTCTCGGCGGCCTCTTGGCGGGCGAGCCGGCAACGCTGTTTGTTCTGCCTTGTCTCTACTCTCTCTTGGTTCGCGACCGCGCGGGAGCACACTCGCATGGGACGGATCATGAAGGAGTGAGCTCCGGTCATCACCATGAAGGCCACGCGTCACCGTCAAGCGGCGATGCCGGTGGTCATAATCCCGAATCGATTTCTTGATGACCTGATGCAACCGAAGCCCAGTTCGGTAGTCTGGAAGGGCTACCGAGTGGGCCTCTCGACAGATTTTCCACGAAGAATAAGGACCGTCAACGCTTCGTACCCGATGAAGTGGGCTTGCGAGCGGGCTTCCGATTCAGATTCATGGTATTTGGGGGGGCTTTCCAGTGTCTACCGTAGCGCAGACGAATACTCGGGATCGTCAGAGTTCAGGGAAACGCAAGGGATGGCGAGGACTCTTAGTGCTCGCGGCGTTGGGCCTTATCGTGGCCACCGCAGGTTGGTTCTCCTCGCAAACCAAGGGAACGCACGCCGGAACCAGGAGCGTGGCTGTTGCAACCGCGGCGAAGCCCGAGTCAGCCTCCGATGAAGAAGCGATCGCTGTCGAGACGATCCGCCTTTCCCCCGGGGGAATCTTGCGGATGTCCACGCAGATCGGCTCCGTGCATCCCTACGAACAGGCGGATCTCTACGCCAAGGTCTCCGGCTATCTTGCTAAGCTTTACGTCGATTACGGCGACCGCGTGAAGCGAGACCAGCTTATCGCGGAGATCGACGATCCCGAGGTCGTCAAGGAAGCCGAGCGAGCGGCCGCTGACGTATTGCAGTCCAAAGCGGCGGTAACCCAGGCCGAGGCGTTCATCGAGTCCGCCAAAGCCGATCGCGCTGCGTATGCCACCGCGATTGAGCAAGCAGTGGCCGAAGTGGATCGTTTTGCCTCGATGCGATCGTTCCACGAGAAGAAGTTCGCCCGCTATAACCAGCTTGTGGAGAAACGCGCCATTCCGCAGCAGATTGCCGACGAGGAAGAAGAGAGCTACGAGTCAGCTCGCTCCTCCGAGCTCGCCTCGCGTAAGGCGGTGCTCAACGCCAAGGCCCAGTACACGGCGGCCGCTGCCCGGGTGAAGAAGGCCGAGGCCGACTTGACGGAAGCCAAAGCCAACGTCGCTGTAGCCGAAGCTAAGCAGGCCAAGGCTCAGGTCCTGGTCGGTTACACCAAGATCCGTTCCCCCTACGATGGTGTCATCACCAAGCGCAATTTCTTCCGTGGAGCATTTATCCGATCCGCCTCCGAAGGAGGGATCGTGCCTCTCGTCACGGTCGCTCGCACGGACCAGGTTCGCATCGTGACCGAGGTTCCCGACCGCGACGTTCCCTTGACCAACGTTGGCGATGACGCGGAAGTCACCCTGGATGCGTTAGGGGCGGAGGTCTTCAAGGGCAAGGTCTCTCGCTTTGCGGAAACCGAAGATCCCTCCTCGCGGACCATGCACACCGAGATCGACTTGCCCAACGCTGATAACCGGATCCGTGCCGGGATGTATGGGATCGCCAAGATTATCCTCGACTCGTCGACAAAGAACGCCACACTTCCAGCTTCCGTTCTCGTCGGGGAATCGAAAGGTGGTAAAGGGGATGTCTACATTATCAAGAATGGCAAAGTTAAAAAGACCCAGGTCGTGGTGGGAGCCGACGACGGCCTTCGCGTTGAAATCCTCGAAGGTCTCACACCTAAAGACGAAGTGATCGTCAACACCAGCTCCGTTAGCGAAGGGACCCCCGTTCGCGGCTTGCACGACTAGGGGCGCGTCATTGATCACCGGCGAGGCCGGATCTCTTCGCCTCGCGATGTGTACAAGTCATGGGCAAAAGCACTGGAGGAGGGCAGGATGCCCCCCGAGCGCGATAGGCAGGGAGGATGGAACGTGTCTAGAGACCGAAAACAATGCCGGCCCGGACTCGAGGGACTCGAGGCTCGCCTCGCTCTGAGCACTATGGCGGCATCTTCCGTCGAAGCTGCGGCAGCCTCCACAACAACGACCAGCCCAAACACGGTCGCGACCCTGGAGGCTTTCACCAAAGCCTATGAGAGCACTTACGGACAACCGAACTACAACCCGGTGTTTGACCTCAATCACAACGGCCAGATCGGTCAAGATGACGGCCGGCTGCTGCTCTATTCTCTTCCCCCCTTGGTCCCCAAGATTCCACTCAACGTTCGGCTCATCGTCGCTCCCCAGGATAAAGCCCATGGGCATACGTCGACAAACCTGGGGGGAGCGTCCGTCAGCAAAGAAACGACCGTGCTAGGGCACACAACCCCTGGTGCTTTGATTTTCACGGGAAATGGAACGCTCGACCTCAAACTCCGTGGGCCCGCCGCCGTGGCGGATGCTCAGGGTAACTTCTCGGTCAAGGTGAGCCTTTCCAACGGCATCAACCAGTTTGATGTTCAAGTCGTTGACCACTATGGCCAACAAACGCTTCGCGCCTTTCCCATCTTGTGGGTTGGATTCGGCAAGTATTCAGCGGCACATCCCAAGAAGACCTGACGCGCATTTCGTTTCCGATCGAGGGCGGAAAACGCGCGGGTGCTGGCTCTTGCATTAAGTGAAAAAATCAGCACTTGAAGAATATGAGAATGAGTGAATTTGGATGGACGAGCGTTGGCATACGACTCGTCAACGATGTGTTTGAGGGAAGTTTGGATGAAGGCGTTGCCGTTTTCCCCAAGAGCGCTCTCATTTTTTCTGCTCTTGGGCGCCCTTCATGGGCGGTCTGTTCCGGAGGCTCGCGCTCAAGACGTGAAGCCTGACAGTGCGGTGCAGGGACCCCCTCCTCCCTCAACAACCATCCCATCCCCCCCAGCGGTGGCGCCCGGATCGCGCGAAGCTGAGCTTGAGGCTCGTCTGCTCAGACTTGAAGAGATGAACCGCAAAATTCTCCAGCAGTACGAGGTGATGGAACAGCGCCACAATGAGCGCTATTCGTCTCTCTCTCGTGATTTCGAGATTCTTCGCACGCGCATTCAGCAGACCCCCATTCCACCTCCCACGGTTCCTCCCCCGGCTCCCAGTGGAGTCGATCGCGATGGTGACCAGATTCCCGAGGGATCAGAAGGGACGATTGGTCGTGGTACGGATACCGAGGGGAATACGCCTCAAGGGGGTGGCGCCGGAGGTACCGACGGCGATCGCGTGGGGGCCAGGCCGTACGGACCTTCCGATGACGTGCGTTCTGGAGGAGACACCACCCGAGGAGGAGGTGCCGGGCGCGGGCCTCAAGGTACGATCGGACGTCGAGGCGACGAGGGGAAGAGTCGACCCATCTCCACTGTTATCGGTAATGGCTTGCGCTTTGAGTCGGAGGATGAAGAATTCCAGCTCCAGTTTCACAACCTGACCCAGGCCGAGTTCCGTTACTTCCCGGGCATGGGAGACCAGAGCCCTCTCAAGGATCAATTTTTCGTTCCTCGACAGCGTTGGTATTTCACAGGAAGGACCACCAAGCACGTCGAGTTCTACACCGTGATCAACCGTGGCTATGGCAGTCTCGATTTGCTTGACGCATTCATCAACTACAATATCGACCCAAGGTTCCAAACCCGTATCGGCCGTACCAAGACTCCCACGTCATACGAGTATTACCAGATCGCGGAAGGAGATCTCATTGCCCCCGAGCGTTCGCTCTTCACGGGTAATTTCTCCGGCAACCGACAAGTGGGGATCATGGAACACGGCCAGATCTTGGAGAAACGCGCCGAATATGCCGTCGGCGTGTTCAACGGTCCTCGCCGCTCCTTTTCCGCGATGTCGAACAACAAGGACTTGTATTCGTTCTTCAACTTCCGCCCGCTTCAGAACTCAGACGCCATCCCTGCTTTGAAGTATCTCAACGTCGGCGGCGAGTATGACTTTGGCAACGAGGTCAACGCGAATATCCAGCCGAATATCTTGACCACTGCGAACGATCAGTCGGCCGGTACCTCGGATGCCGTGGTTCGGAGTCTTTCGCCAACCTTCTTGGCGTTCAACAGCAACGTTGTTGAGTTTGGCCCGCGCGCTCACACGGCGGCCTGGATTGCCTGGTATTACAAGAGCTTCAATCTCCTGGCGCAGTATGATGGGGGCTTCCAGGACTACGCACTCAACTCGGGAGTCGGGAAGCGTACTCGCGTGGGCCAAGATGGATACTTCGTTCAGGCGTACTACTTCCTGACCGGCGAACAAATCAAGCGACGAGTTGATATCGAACCGAATCACCCCCTTTCTTTCAAGAACGGGCGGCTTGAGTCGATCGGTGCCGTGGAAGTGCACGCACGCTACAGCGCCTTGAATCTCACGAACAATATTTACACCAGCGGACTTGTCGATCCGAACCTCTGGAGCAACCATGCCCAGACGATCGATATCGGCCTCAACTGGTATCCCTATCGGTACTCGAAGATCTACCTCGACTGGCAGCATTCGATGTTCGGCAGCCCTGTCTACAATGGTCCGCAACATCTGACCCGGACTGCGAATCTACTCTGGATGCGTTGCCAATTGTTCTTCTGATCATCGCGCCATTTAGACTGAGGTGGGCCCATTCTCAAGGGCTTTCGAAGGATCCCAACGCAGGCCGAGCCGTTGCTGGGTCGTCTCGGTGACTCGCACGCGCTCGGCGATACGATGGCCTACGACCCAGACGATTCCAAGTTGGTCGCAGAGCAGGGGAATGCCCGCTCTGGCATCCCTGGGGATGCGGCGGTTTCGTAGAAAGTCGTTGAGTGGGGTGCTTTGGCCATGCATCCCGAGTGGCTCAAAACGGTCGCCAGGGCTCGGCACGCGAACGAAGAGAGGTAGGGCAAGCCGGTCGAGATCGATACTCTCGTCACGCGGTTCTTCGGGGGCAAACGTGGCCGCAATCGAGCCACCTTCCCAGTCGACCTTGCCTGGAAGCTCAAGCTCTCTGGGCTCGGTTCGTTGAGGCTGAGGAGCATGGTTCAAAACCTGCCGGGATCGTCTGAGCTCCAGTAACTCCGGCCCAGAGGAAGCCTCGATTCCCTGGCCAACGGCCGCGCGAGGTTGAGGAGCGTCAACCATCAAGGCCAAACGTCGCCAGCGTAGGGCGGTCATGCCGACCTCCGGCCATCCCGCACGACGCCAGGCGCGGCGAATGACCTCAATTCGCAAGAACTCGGGGCATCGCTTCAACGGCCCGCGAGCAAGTGCCACGGCATCGGCGCTCACGGACAGAATCGCGCGGCTTTCGATCTTGGCCAATTGCCTTTGATGCGCCTGGAGCGATGAGGCGGCCAGTTCACCCAGGCGCACGAGAGCTTCCGCCGCGCGGGGGTTGTACTCTGCGGCGATTTTGGGAAGCAAGTCGTGGCGGATTCGGGCTCGGGTATGAGCCCGGTCGGTGTTGGTGGCATCCTCTCGAAAGGGTTGACCGATCGAACCGAGGAATGCTCGCAGCTCCTGGCGAGAGACTGCCAGCAAGGGACGTAGCAGAACGACCCGTTCATTCAGCCTTCGCCGGGGAGGGATGCCTTTGAGCCCTTGCAGCCCTGTCCCTCGAATGATCCGGTGCAGGATAGTCTCGGCCTGATCGTCTTGTGTGTGCCCGACCACGACAGCCGAGGCTCCGCGCGCTTGAGCCATCTCAACCAGCCACGCATAACGGGCGCGGCGGGCATCGACCTCGAAGTGTGCGGAGCGGCTGGGTCGCCACCGCCCGACGTCACAGGAGAGCCCGAGCTGCTGGGAGAGATCGGCCACGAAGGTTGCGTCAGCCTGCGCGGCGTCACCACGAACGCCGTGATTGAGGTGAGCCACCGAAAGTGTGAGCCCCAGACTTGGACCAAGCTGGTGGAGTGCGTGGAGCAGGGCGACGCTATCACTTCCCCCGGAGACGGCGACCACCCAGGTGTTGCCGGCTCCGCGATCACGCCAGCCACCCAGCAATTTCTCCAGACGCTCGAGCCACGTTGTACTCACGAAAACCCCATGGCTAACGACGCTTCAAGGCTGCGCACCCATTCCGATGACCCGTTGAGGGCGCGAGACCTCCTGATTTTACCATCGAGCAGGAATCGTCGGGCATGTCGTGGCGCCTGGCCGTGACTCAAGGCCGGGCACCTCGTTAGAATGCTCCGATGAACGCCGACCTCCTCAACACGTTGCGCTGTTTGAAGTGTCGCCACACCTTGGATACTCCAGGCGACGGCGCCAGTCTCTCCTGCGGGGGCTGCGGAGCCTCTTACCCTGTGGTTCGAGGGATCCCTCGTTTCGCCGGGGAGTCGTATACGGCCAGTTTTGGGCGGCAATGGAACCGCTATGACGTGGCCCGCGACGAGGAGGACGAAGCCACGTTTCCGGTCAAGACCGGTGTTGCTCCGAGCGCCTTGAAGGGACTGCTCGTGCTCGACGCCGGCTGCGGTGGCGGGCGTTACGCCATGCTCAACGCTCGGCATGGAGCCCGCGTCATCGGGGTTGATCTCAGTACGGCTGTCGAAAAGGCCGCCAGCCTCTGCGCTGATTTTTCGAACGCGTCGATTGTCCAGGCTGACCTTCTCGACCTTCCGCTGGCCGAAGGGGAGTTCGACTTCGCGTTTTCGATCGGCGTGTTGCATCACAGCCCCGACCCACGGCGCGCGTTTGCCCAGGTCGCCGCTCGCGTGAAAAGAGGAGGGCGGCTTGCCGTTTGGCTCTATCGCCGCAATACACTTCCGCAAGAGTGGATCAACTCCGCCCTGCGCGCGGTCACAACGCGGCTTCCTGCGCGGGTGCTTGAACCCATCTGCGTGGGGTTGGGGGTGCTCGGCGGCGTCCCGGTTTTGAACCGAACACTCAATAAGGTGGTCAACTTCTCGAACCACCCGGACTGGACCCTGCGCGTTTGCGACAGCTTCGACTGGTACGCCCCGCGTTACCAATCGCATCACACCGTGGCTGAGTTGAAGGGTTGGTTCGCCGAAGAAGGCTTCACCGACCTTGTTGAGCTGGCCCCGGCTCGCTCTGGCCGATTATACGACTGGGCCTATCGCAACGATCTGGTGATCGGCAGTGGCGTGAACGTGATGGGAACGCGTTCGTGAGAAGGCGTCGAGACTCTTAATGGGCCTTGAGTCCAAACACCTTGGCGTAGACGTCGAGCTTTTCAGCAAGCGAAAGCCGGCGCGGTCCTCCGGCGTTGTGGAAAAGAACGATAAGCGTCGTGTCGTCATCGAGAGGGAGTCCCCCTCGGTGTTCGCGGATCCGGGTGATCATCGCGGATCCCACCCGCTGCGGCTCCTCGATTTTGAGGCTTCGGGCGATATCGAGCAGGCCTTCCTCCGTCAGCATGGTTCCTGACGCATCGCTGGCCTCCGAGAGCGCATCGGTATAAAAGACCACGAGATCGCCCCGCCCTAAGTTGACGGCGAATTGGTGGTACGCGGTTTCATCGTCGATACCCAGGGGAAGATTGCCAGGCTCGCTGACTTCCTGATCCAGCAAGCCCCACGTCCCTGTTTTCGCTTGATACCAGAGGGGTCTCGGATGCCCCGCGTTGCAGACGGTCAGCCGTCGTTTTGTCGCCAGGTATGTGGCGACAACGGCGGTGGCGAATCGCTGCATCTGGGCCAACTCGGCGAACTGCCGGTTGAGTTTGTCAACAAACCCGGTCTGGCTCTTCCGATTGATGTTCTTCTTCATCAGAGTGCGGAGCCAGGCCGAGAACTCCGCGACCTTGGCCCCGTGCCCCGAAACATCGGCAATAATGAGCCGGGTGATGACCCCGCCACCACATACGGAAACGTAGTGGAGGTCTCCCCCTCGCTCGGCCCCTTCGTAGGGGAGGCTGTAGATCCAGGCTTCCAGCCCAGGGGTGGAGACGAACTCATCCACCGCATTGCTCCCCCCCTGAATCTCCATGCATCGCATCGCGCGGGGGCCTTGCGGCCCGGAACCTGAAGTCATGGCCAATGCCCCCGTTTCCCGCCCCATCTACAGAACGCCGCTCACGAGAAAATGGCTCTCTTCTCACTTCGTCAGCGTACTCAGAAGCCTCATCGCTGGAAAGATCTTTCTGTCAAGACTTATTAAAGAATTTGGATGAAAAAATAGGTGGATTTGGCGAATTTTGAAGCCCGCGGATTTGCGAGCGGAGCATTCTCGAGCGAAAGCCGCGTCTTGACCGGAGGCCTACGATAAAAACGTGGGGACGACCCCATGCTGCGCGATGATCGCTTCGCGCTCGCCCCATTCGTGCGGGGACGACCCCGTAGCCAACCCTTTGTCACCAAGGGGAACCTATGGCTTGGGTCGTTCTGTTTATTGCCGGGCTATTCGAGGTCGGTTGGGCGGTCAGCCTGAAGTACACCAAGGGTTTCACGCAAGTCTGGCCAACGGTTGGCTTTGGCGTCTCCATGTTGGCGAGTGTTTACCTGCTCGGCGTCGCCGTGAAGACATTGCCGCTCGGCACCGCCTACACCGTGTGGACGGGAGTGGGGGCGGTGGGGACCGTGGTCTTCGGCATGCTCATTCTCGGCGAGCCCGTGGACATTCGCCGCCTGGCCTGCCTTGGCTTGATCATTACCGGAATTGTTGGTCTCAAGCTGCTGTCACCGCACTGATCCTCTCTGCCTTGACCTTTCGCGAGCTACGGGAACGTCATTCTCAGATCCTTTCTCGTCGTCCGGTCGCGGCGAAATCGTTGCGTTTGAGCGGCGCTTTCGGAGGGTTGGCAATCGCCACCGAAAGCGTTGCGCCTCAACCGGATCGGCAGATCACGCCACGCCTGGCGGTACGGCCGAAACACGGCTGGAACCCATTCTGCAAAAAGTCGATCGGAGTAAGGACCCTTGACAGGCGGCTCACTCCTTGCTGAAATGAGTCCTCAGTTGACACTGAGTCTCATTCTCAGAAACAATTCGGTTGTGCCGATCCTGGTCCCATCGGTGTGACTCTTCTCCGTTCTCCAGAGTCGTACCGGTGACCCGCCACCGAGTTCGAAAACGCGATTTGCAAAGCCGTGCGCCGCTCCCCTCGTTGGCGCATCAGGTGGCGCGAACCATTCTCCCGATTGGGTGCGCACATCACCTCTACCGATTCGGCCCTCAAGAAAGGGCTCTCTGCCGCTGCGCCTGGAGATGGCACTGCGTTCACATAGAACCCACCGAAGCGCCTCCTTGGCTCTTCGATTCAAGAATGCGTCATTTGGCACGCTAATCGGCGTCGAATGTTCATTTCTTGATTCGAAAGTCAGACGAATAGGTGCGAATTTTCGTTCACGATATTTTCGATCCCCAACACGGAAAGGCCTGTTTGATGATTCGCCGTCGCGCGTTCACTCTGATCGAGCTCCTGGTTGTGATTGCCATCATCGCCGTTCTGATCGCGCTACTTCTTCCCGCAGTGCAGTCTGCGCGAGAGGCCGCAAGACGCATTCAGTGTGTGAATAATTTGAAGCAGATCGGCCTGGCCATACATAACTATCATGATATTAACAACGCACTGCCTGGCGTGAATGTGGCGGGAGCGGCCGGCCCTTACGTGGCGATTCTTCCGCATCTGGAACAGACAAGTCTGGTGAATGCCTACAATTTCATGATTGTCTGGAACAGCCCGGTGAACTCGACGGTCAATGGAACCACGATCGCGGCCTACAATTGCCCCTCCAACCCGGATGCGAGCCAGAAGCCGCTCGGCGGATTCCCGACCACGGACTACACCTCGCTTCGTACGGCGATGAACTGGAGCAAGTACAAGGCGATGTTTGAGATGGGCACCTATGGGCGTTTTAGCGCCGCCACGGATGGGCTGTCAAATACGATCATGCAGTACGAGTCCGCGGGGCGACAAAACTGGTACGTCTATCGGACCAAGAATCCGACCAATCCCGCGTTTGACTACTACGGCACCGCACCCTGGGGGACGTCTGTTGAGCCCTGGGCGGGGAATGTGGGCGGAGGCTGGATTTTCCCGGTCGTGGTGTCTCTCCCCGTTGGTGGAGGGGCGCCAAACATCGTCTGGTTTGTCGGTTCCTCAGTTATCGACGTGAGTAACTGGTATGGCTCCCCTTATTCGTTCCACGCCGAGGGAATTCATGCCGGTATGGGGGATGGCTCGGTCCGATTTTTGAAAGTGCAGACTTCCGTGGAGGTTCTCGGAGCGCTGAGTTCGCGTGACGGCGGCGAAATCGTCAGTGGCAGTGACTTCTGAAACGAAAAGGCTCAGCCATGAGAATACTGAGTGATCGCATGAGACATTGGCTGTTCTTCTGCGCTCTTACCCTCGCGCCGGCGGCCTCGGTGCTGGTCGGATGCGGCGAAAGTTGGCAGGCCGCCACGTATCCGGCTTCGGGCCGAGTTTCGATTAATGGCAAGGCTCCTGTTGGTGCATTGGTCCAACTGATTCCGACCGGGCAGAAGGTTGATCCTCGCAACTCTCGTCCCTGGGGCCTGGTCGGTGAGGACGGTACGTTTACGCTTGCGACTTATGCAGGTGAGACCGGGGCTCCTGCGGGAGACTACGCGTTCACAATCACCTGGCCTCCCGATGCGTCGCGCCCGTCCATGGTCGATCGTTTGAAGTCGAAGTACACGCGGCCTGACCAATCGAAGTGGAAAATGACGATCAAGGAAGGCAACAACGTTCTTCCTCCTGTGGAGATGACGAATGTTGATGTCGATATGAAGGTCGATTCCGGACCACCTGCCCCCTTGGCGGGGCCGATGCAATCGGTCCCCGCCAAGAAAACAGCGAAAGGCCGCCGCTGAGTTTTCCTCATCGAAGCCGGCGCTCTCTCTTGGCCCGTTTCCTCTTGAACCTGCTTTGAGCTGAGGATTTCTCGTGAACCCGGGCTCCACCATAAGAACAATCCGGACCGCTCCGGAGAGTCGCGCGGACGCGTCAACGAGTCCCGCCGCATCGGGAAGTCTCTACCGGGTGATCTGGCGTTGGCATTTCTATGCGGGGATGCTAATTTCGCCAATCTTGCTTGTCGTTGCGATCACCGGTGCGCTCTATGTTTTCCGCTCCGAGATCGAAGACTACCGCTATGCTCAACTTCGTTTCGTTGTTCCCGAAGGGGCTCCCCTGAAAGCCAAGGCCCAGGTGGACGTCGCGCGGGCCGCTCGACCGGGGGAGACTCCATCCCGCCTTGAACTCTCTGCCGACCCCAGTCGCGCTTCGATCGTCCGATTTGGCGAAGGGCAAGGTAAAAAAGGAACGACGGTCTACGTCGACCCTTATCGAGGATGGGTCATCGGCTCGCTGAGCCTTGCTGATGGCGACGATCTCGCCAACTTCTTTGACATTGTGCTGAAGATCCATCGTCAGCTTTTTCTTGGGACAACAGGCCGGCTGATTGTCGAGCTGATGGTTGGCTGGACGATCGTGCTGCTCGCGACGGGGGTCTATCTCTGGTGGCCCCAGCGGTTGGCTCAAACGCTGGGGGTTTGGTGGCCAAGGTGGCGGGCGAAGCCTTACACGGTCTTGCGCGATCTGCACAGCGTTTTGGGCATCTACTTGCTGGCGCCGATCCTTGTTATCGTTGCCACGGGGCTTTTCTATGCCCTGGTCTGGAGCGAAGCGTTCTACCAGGTAACGCACTTCCCTCCACGAGGAGCGCCCGCCTTGAGCGCGTCCCCAGCGCCGGCGAAACCCTCCGGCCTGGAAAAAACGGGGATGTCTCTCCTCTCCCTGGACCGGATCGAGGAACTGGTCCGCGCGCGTTACCCTGGCCGAAATCTCTCGATCGCCCTCTTACCGGACCCCAAAAAGAACGGGATCGAAGTCTGGGCGAACAATGATTTCAGCAACTCTTATGGTCCTTATGTATCGGCCCAGTTCGAATTGAACCCACGGGATGGCAAACTTCTCTCGCACAAGACGCTGGCCGAAGACGACCGTTACTGGTGGCATGGCTGGGTTTATCCATTGCACGTGGGAAGCATACTTGGGCCCACGACCAAGATCCTTTGGTTCCTCGCCTGCCTGGTTTTGATCCTTCTTCCCGTGACCGGGCTCTGGATGTGGCTGAAGCGACGTCCGCCCGGCCGAACAGGTTTCCCGCGCCGCCCTGAAAAGCGATTGTCTCCGGGCTTGCTCGCGATGATTGCCGGCCTTGCCGTAGCCCTCCCCGTTCTCGGTGCGAGCATGGTTCTGATCGTTGCGGGGGAATATCTTGTCCAGGCCATCCGCTCTCGCCGATTGAAGGCACGCCCCTTGTGAGCTGCTCCCTCTTTTTCAGCTTCGGCACAACTGATGCACTCTGAAAGGCTTGTCGAGGATACAATGGAGGCGGGCCTCTTGAGCTGGCGTCGGTGATAGAGAGTCAGCCAACCCGAGATTTCAAAACACCTTGGATCGGCCAGGAGTGAACTGGTCTCGATGGTTTAGCCGCAGCGACCAATGATCCAAGGCACAATCGGGGTTTGCGGAGAAATCGCCGATTGTTCGGGCAAGAGCCCCTTTTTGGCTTTTGAGACTCTCGTCACGGGAGGAATGAGAATCATCGGAGATGACCAATGAGAGGAGGTCACCATGCTTGTGACATACCCCGGATTCGTGGTACCTATCACACAACTCTTTAACCTGGCCAGCACCCCTTTCGATCCCAGCGTTTTCAAGGCCGCTTGCGAAGGCCTCGCCCCCTTCGATCGGAAAATGTCGGAAGGCAACTTGTGGACGTTCCCCTTCACCCCTCGGGGTGAACCCAGGCTTGTCGTTGCTGTCGAGACGGAGCCGACCGGGGAAATGAGTCCCGCCGGTGGGCTCATGGACCGCCCCGTGATGGTCGACTGCGCAGTCCTCTCTTGCTGCTGGTGGGAAACGTCACGCCGAATGTTTCATGGTAGCGATGAGTCTTTCGCGGCTGAGCGCGCCGAGTTTGACCGTCTCTTCGCGGAGTCTCTCGCAAAAGCGAATGCCCTGGTAGGTCCTCCGTGCCTTCTTACGACCGACCCGGAAAGCGGCTACCAGCACGCCGTCTGGCGCGGGCGAACCGGCCTTATGGTCTTGCAGCAAAGCAACGATGAGAGCCAGCCTGGTGATGACATCAACTTCTGGCTTCAACGGTGGTCGGGGCCCGACCCAAAACCGACGAGCCCATTTCTTCATTGGCTCACGGAGCTTCGGGTATGATCGACCTCTATAATGACATGCAGGAATTTTTGAAAAAGGGGCGATCTGTGAGGGAAATCGCCCCTGAGAAATGTGAGGCTAAACCAAGACTGCGCCTCCATCCACGACGATCACCTGCCCCGTGCTGAAACTCTCACGCATGAGATAAAGGTAGGCTTGCGCAAGGTCGTCCGGCTCTCCCACGCGGCCCACGGGCAACTGGCTGCCGCGCTGGTGGAACATCGCTTCGCGATCTGCCTCCGGAATGGTCCTCCAGAGTTCGGTCTTGACCATCCCCGCGCAGACCGCGTTGACGCGGATGGGAGCCAGTTCCACGGCCAGGGCACGGGTGAGCCCTTCCACGGCCCCCACAATGCTCGCGGCGACGCTCCAGCCTTTCCAGGGGCGCCGTCCCACAATTCCACTCGTGAGAGTGATCGATCCGCCGGGCCGTATTTGCCGGCTCCCGTACTTGGCCGCCATGAAGGCACCCCAGTAGCGGACCTCGAAGAACTGCTTGGCCTCTTGCAGGGGGACGGATTCAAGCTCGCCGAGGCGCAAGGCCTCTCCGGCCGTGAAAACGAGGTGATCAAAGGGACCGATGCGCTCGAAGAACTGGCATATCTGCTCTTCGCTTGCGAGGTCGAGAGCAAAGCCCTCCGAGCCCTGGGGCAATCGCGCGAGTGCCTGGTCCACCCGTTCTTGGCGGCTTGATGCGACTACAACCGCTGCTCCTTCGCGTGCGGCTGCCTCGGCCGTTGCCAAGCCAAAACCTGAAGTCCCTCCCAGCAAAACGATCCGTTTCCCATGAAAATTCATGTTCATAATCCTTTCAATAGATGCCTCGAGACGGAGGGCGAACCCTCCGCCCCTGCCGACGGTTCCAAAAATTCCAGGTTGCGTGCGAACGCTGTTCGGCTTGCGCGACAAGGCAAACCGACTCTGCCGTCGCTGAGCCATCAGCCCTTATGGATCTCGAGCTCTCACCCGAAAGGTGCCGTTTCGATGAGGCTCGACGCGTGACCCTTACGCATTCAAAAGGATCATTTTGTCTTGCGGCGTTTCGTGACTTGCCCTGATCCCTCAGGGATCCGTGGCGACTGAACATCGTGGGGCTCGCGTGGTTCGAGCCCCTTCATCAACAGATCCCAGATGGCATTGAACGACTGCTGAATATTAGGATCTTGCCACTCCGCGACATGCGCAGGGTGGTGGAACCGGCTCGTCGCCAGAAGAATGGCCTGGGCCGCTTCCTGAGGGTCTGCGCAGGCGAAGACACCTCTCTCGACCCCCTCCTGGAGGAGCTGGCGGAGCTGATCGATGAGCTCGGCCATGTGTCGCTGTACGACTTCGCGCGCTTCGGCAGCCAGCGCGACATACATCGCGAAAAGTTCTGGATCGGCCTGAGATTTCCCTCGTTTGAAGGCAATCAACGCTTCAACCCAACGCCGAAGCCGAGCCTCCGGCGGATTGTCTTCCGCCACGATTTTGTTCAGCGGTTCCGAAAGCCGCTCAAGCCAACGTTTGGCGACCGCATCGCGCAGCGCCGACTTGCTCTCGTAATATCGATAGATTGCCGCATGGCTGACATCAAGCGCCCGCGCCACATCCACGACCGAGGTCTTGGCCGGCCCAAACCGCCTCAACACCTGCTCGGCCGTATCCAAAATTCGATCCTTGGTCAGCGCTTCCTCAACCACGGTCTTAAACTCCTCCAGTGACTGTCGCCGTCCAAGGATTTGATTTTTCGTCTCGATCTAGTATTGGGTAACAAGTCACAAAAATCAAGTTCTGTAACTAGAAACTCGTAACTCAGGCGACTGGCCATACTTGCCGGCATAAAACTCATGGACCGAATACAAGTGGCGGATATTTTGCCTGCTCTTCGTCTGGGCTTTGGCGCTCTTTGGGTTTATTGCGAGCGAGAGCAGTGACTCTTCTCCGAAAACACGGCGGCCCCGCAAGGACACGTGTTTGTCCCTGCGGGGCCTGAAGCGATGGCCGGCAAATCTAATGAGGCGAGTGTGCCGTGGATTCGCGGAAATGATAACGTTACTTGATGCCCATCCTCTCAAGTATTGACGGTTTGGCTGTCGATTTTGGCCCGCTGCTTCGAGGGGTTTTCTCGGATTGAACGCCAGTTCGCAGCGTGCTTCTCAACGTTGGTTTGGGATCGACAGGCTCGGGGCGAAAACTCAGGGGGGGAGTCAAGGGAACCCGGCTGCGTGGTGTTGCGGTTGCGGAAGCAGATTCCGACGCCATTAGCTCGATGGGCTCCGCGCTGTGGTTCAAGGCCGTTGCCAGAACGTCGTCTTCATGGTCGCCGGGATTAGGAGCCTCCGCAGCGTCGGATCTCATTTCGTTGGGCAAAGGGATTCCGGTGACCGTTGAGGAGATCATCCGTCTGGCCTTGGCTTGCTCCCTTCTTGCCACAAGAACGGCGGGGTCGGGAAGGGGAGGGAGGGAGGAAGGCGAAGAGGATGTTGTTTTGCTCCCTGTTGTTGCAGGGGGATTCGCCGTGGGTGGCGTCGCCGCGGGCGTGCCGGCTGGGACCGCCGTGGGAGCTGCCGATGTTCCCGTTGAGGCGGGGGTCGAGGTTGGCGACGTCGTTCCGGAAGTTACGGCACCTGGCGTCAGGACAGGGGGCTGACTGGCGGCGGGAGAATCAGCCGGGGAGAACATTCCAGGAAGGACCGAGCCTTTTGGCGCGGGGGTCACGGTTCCAGGCGCTAACACGGAGTTGGGGGGCAAGTGGGTACCCAATGGCAATACAGTCAAGGCGGGCAGGGGAACGCCCGGCTGTGATGTCTCGAAATGCGTTGAAGTGGATTGTGAGTTTGGTGCATATGTCGTTGTTGTTGTCGTGTCGACCGAGACCGTCTTGGATGAGGGATCGTCGCCCGCGGGTTTGGGATTGGCTTCGACGTAGAGGTGGTTCGAGACGCCATTCGGAGTCGCCACGTGCACATCAAAAACAACCCGGCACGGAGGGAGCGGCGTCGTCTTCTTGGAACTGGATCCCTTGCCTGTGCCAGTCGCGCCGCCGGTCTGACCTGAGGCTTGCGTCATTTGTGAGGAGGAAGTCACGGGGGGAGTGGTCCCGTCATCCTTGCCACTGTCAGGCGGGCAATAGGAGGCTGCCTTGCAGGTGATGTTGATCGGTCGAGCGTTTGTCGGGATCACAATCTCCATGACGTTCCGGCTGATCTGTCTCCTTTGTGCCGGAGGGACGTCGACTCCGCCCACAATCACCCGAGTTTCGTAGACGCTAAATCCTCGTCCCACGAGAAAGATCATAGAATACGAACCAACTTGTGGAGATTCGCCATACCATGCCAGCAGGCTGGGTGAGAGAGTTGAGCTGTTCGAGTCAAAAATCTCCGATCCGAGCAGATCCCCTTCGTCGGGGAGGCTGACTAGAAAATCTTGGGTTGGAAGGAGATTGTCGAGTTGATTGATGCGTTGTTCGATGTGAACGAAGTCCTTGGCTCGATATTCTCGAGAGTCACAAATCCTCGTCAGAGCATTTCGTGCCCTTTGGAGCTTGTGCCCGAATTCAAGCATGTCGCCATTGCTAAGTTCCGTATGAGAGCAGTGTTTTGAGATGTCAAACCAGTTGGCGACGGCGTTCAAACGGAGCGCCGGGATGAAGTCGGGCGTAAGGATCAGTGCGATACACTCGCGCTGGCCTGGCTCGATCCTGCGGTGCTTGAGGTCGTAGTCGGGACTTGGACCATTCCAGTAGAGAAGGCTGGCGATCCGTCGAGGATTGCTTTGTGAAGGAGGTGTTTGGACCCTGGGATAGAACATCCAGCCGAACGTCGTGTCGCCGGCCCCGAAGCCCACCGATGTGCGATTGAGCCCGACCGTTTCGAGATCGAGGTCGAGTTGTCTCGCGTAAGAAGTTGCATTCTTGATATTGATTTTGCCCGCCGCCACGGAAGCCGCCAACGCAAGTTGCAACTCGGATCGGCGGCTAAAAGCGTCTAGGATGTTCTGTTGCTGAAGAACGGGATCCACCGAGTAGACGTGCAAGGGCCATTTCGCGGCGACGTAGGCTTTAAACGCCTCATTCGCCATGGTTGCGTCGTAACACAAGTCGTAAAAATAAATCGACTCGAGGGGAAAGTTGCTCAAGTCGAGCTTTTGCCGAACGCTAAGAACTTCCATATCGTGTTTGATCAAGCGGTCAACATCAAAGAACTGAAGCATCAACGCGAACGCGAGGATATCCGTGGGGGTAAGCTGGTCTTCCCATTGAGCAAGGAGAGGTTGACCCACGGGGACACCATTCCGAAAACTCACCAACGCCTGAAGAAATTCCTCGCGGAGCTTGATTAAGCTTTTGAAATCTCTTCGCAAATAATACTGTCCAAGTTTCTCGATGGCTGGAGGTTGAAAGTAGGGAAAGGCTGAAGCGTTTTTGCTAATAAATCGATAAGTGTCGAGAAGCATTCCCTGGAGGATAGAAAGCGTGGAGGGATCATGGCGAGCGGGATCTTGTTGAGATCTGTTGATAGCCCAGAACAGAACGCGAAGGCGGTTATCCGTCCCCTGCAACGAGGGTCCTAAATTTTTGAGATAGGAACCTGGACAGGTATGTTGTGACTGCGAATCATCACTCGATTCATTTGTGGTCGAAGCTTCACCATTGTTTTGTAGGGGAGGGGTGTTCGGGAGGGATTCTAGCACCGTCCCGGGCATGTTAGCGGAAGGTGTTGGGGGAACGTCGCCTGTATCCAACGAAACCGGGATAACTGACGTGGAGCTTTTGCGAGAAGATTCGTTTTGAATGATTTGTTTCGCTCCGCTTTGTGTCACTCGGTGGTCCAGTCGCGGATTTTGGAGTCGCCGTTGAGTGCTCGTGTGGTTGTGATGGACGGGACAAGAGGGTTTTACCGGTTGGCGTGGCCAATCCGTGTGGCCCAGGATAATCTTCAAGTCTCCTGGAAACGCGGAGCGAGGGCCGCTATTGGTCTGGGCTCGCTCGATAGGTGCCGTCGATAAAGCCATCCGTGTCTCACGAGGCATATCCATGTCGTGTGGAGATGATCCACTATTTGTGCTGGGGCTTTGTGGGTGCTCGTCGCATGACGGACAGGGCTGCTGGGGTGTTTGCGAGCAGGATTTCTGGTGCTCGTTGCATTGATGGCAAAGAAAGACGTGAACCTCTTCATTCAAAATTTGCGTCAAGGCATAGGTTAGGTCCATGATCACCGAATCGCGGAAGGTGCCTCTTAGCAAGTCGTCCGTGAGGCTGTGGCGCGCCTCCATCGTAACGATGGCGCCTTTTCCTTGGCGAGTATCGCTTCCGGGCATGAGTGAAATGGGCATCCGAAGCAAATAGAGTCCATATCCCGCCATGTCGGTCATGTCATCCCCTGCATTGACACGGCGAAGTTGGTGAAGGTGATTGATGTAGTCCGCTTCTTCGTCAAGCTGGAGTGTTGGTTCCAATCCCACCCCCGCTGTGCCCTCCTTGGTTGTAAAATTCGAGATATTCGTAGGCAACGGAAGTAAGCCGTTCTGAAGAGTCCCGAGTTTTGCGCTGATGTCCGCCAAGAGTGAAGTCGGGTCTGCTGCTGAGTTATCGGGTGATGCCGACCCGTCACTAGGTGTTCCGCCCGAGCTGTTCCCTGTGCCTCCCGCGGCCGGTGCGCTCGCTGGATGATTCACAGTCACGGCTTGAGTTGGCGCGATCGCACTTCCAGAGTTCGTGGGGACCGCCGCGGCGGCAGGCCGGGTGCGGCCTAAGAGCCCCCGTGAGGCGTTGGCGTTTGTCGTCGCCGCGACTGTTGCTGCTAAAGAAGTGGCACTCGTGAGCACGGCCGTGTCGGATCGGCGCTGGGCGCCTTGCAGAATCGTTTGGAAGCTACCAATGTTCTTCGCCATCTGGGTTTCATACTCAGCTCGATAGCGTGTCATCCGGTTTTGCCCCCAAACATCGGGGGTCTTGATGCTAATAATTCCTGTTTTTGCCAGTTCCTTGTCAATGCAGTCAACCAGGCACGCTGCATCCTTGAGCGTTATCGGATTCTCATCGCTAATGAATTGTCCTTTGATGTTCTCAAGCACACCCCCATAAACTGAGAGAGGATCTTGAATGATCGCGCCCATGACAAGGATGACCGGGGTCCAGCGACGTTTGCCAAAGAGAGTCACGAGCACGCCCTCCTGATATTAGTAGAGAGACGATATGACGATTTGATCTGGAATTCTCATCGGATAATGTTTCCTGATTCTGGCGAATAATCGGCTTTTTGCGACAAAATGTGAGCAAGAGGTCTTAGTCGGGTAGAGGACTTCACTGCAAATCTTGCCTATTTTGCTAAATTTCCGAAAAACACCCCGTTTTTCCAATGTGTGATAGATTTATTAGTGGATGAGCTCGATGTGTAATAGTAATGAGGTGTGTTTTGTCATTGTGAAGTTTTGGTCATGAAGATCGATCGCGACCCTACCATGGAGGAAGGCAATATATGAGGCGGAAAACTGGATTTCCGTTCATGTTATGTGAGCGGTTGGAAGACAGGTTTGTCCTTAACGGTAGCCATGCCGCAAAGCAACTCTCAGTCGTGGTCAGTGGGCTAAGCCCACGACAACAAGTCCTGAACTCCCACCAGCAGCCGGTGATTGCTGAGGTCAACCAGGCGTTCTCGTCGTTCCAAAACGACTACGGGCAGGCACGCGGCACCTACTTCGCGTCGATCCAGAACCAGACCCCGGGAGCCGACGCGACGAAGAGCGCGGCAACGGCTTTCACTCTGTACACGACCCAGCGATTGGAACTGCTGGCTCAGCAGTTGATCAGCAGCTTCCTGCAAGAGCCGCAGGGGGCCTCGCATGCCAAGGGTCAAACGATCACTTTGAAACAAATGATCTCCAAGAAGATCATTAATCCCCAGACAAGAAATGGCCCCACGGGGCTTTTATATCAGTCCTTGACCACTTCGATTCCACCGGCAGGCGCTTCTGCATCGACCGAGTCTCTTTACACGCTGAGCCAGGACAACGCCATTCAAGCGGCTCAGGTCACCGTTACCAACGCCGTGGGTGTCCTTCGGAACGGCCAGTTCGGGAATCGCACCAATCCCTAAACTTAGAGAAGAGGTGAACAGGGGAGGAGCATCCTCCCCTGATTCATCTTGGGAGCCAGCCGCGCCATGAGCCTTCGTAAGAAAGGTTGGATCTGGAAAACAGCGATCGAGCCGCTCGAGAGCCGTGAATTGCTCACGCTGGCTCTCGCGGCTGCGAATATTGTCGCGACAACCGAACCCTTTAGCGGTACCGTGGCGACATTAGTCGATACAAACCTTGCCGATACACCCGCCAGCTTTAGCTCGATCCGCATTAATTGGGGAGACGGCTCAGCCGTCGATACTCAGTCCGGTCATGTTGCCCGCACGTTGATTCCGGGTGTCTTTGAGGTCGATGGCACCCACACCTTCGTGCAGAACGGTGCTCTTACCACACAGATCACCGTTGTTAGTAATGATGGGCAAGTTGCGCAAGCCAACGGCACGGCCTCGGTGCCTGGGCCCCCCTTGACCATCAGTGGAAACGCGGTTTCGGGAGTTGCGGGGACTGCGCTTAGCGCAAGCACCTACCCTCAGGATCCTCACAAAGTTCCCGTTGCGACCTTCATCGACCCCGACACGACGGCGACCGCCGAAGAATTCAACGCTTTGATCGTTTGGGGCGATGGGCACTCGTCTCCTGGCTTTGTCGTGGGAGAAAAGGGTGCCTTCAGTGTTCTTGGAGACAACACCTATGCTACGGCAGGTTCCTACACCTTTACGGTGACCGTCGTTGGAAATGGGTCGACCGCCAGCACGACGGGGCAAGCAACGATTACCTCCACGTCTAAAAGCGCCGCGCTAACACCCTTGCAGATTGTTCAACCTGCGGGGCAGGCACTTGTCAATGTTCCTGTTGCGACCTTTACGAGCGCCACGGGAAGTCCCGCTCCTTCTCCCTCACTTTTTAGTGCGTTCATCGACTGGGGTGATGGCCATACGGGCACAGGACAGGTTGTAGCGGCCAGCGGGGGCCTCACGATCCTCGGTTCCTACACTTATGCTCTTCCGGGAACCTACAAGATTACGGTTTCGCTTCAGAATCAAAGCGGTCAATCTTTCACAACGACTTCGACGGGGGACATTACCAACACCGATGCCGTCGGAAACAGTTTCGGGTTCACGATCGGCCTGGCCCCGATTCCCTCAAACGGACCGAATGCGTCAAAGGGTCTAACGAATACGAATCGGCCGACTTTTAGTGGAACAGCGGCTCCTTTCGCCATCGTGCAATTGGCCGCCAATCGGATCGACATCGACGCGACACTTGCGCTGGGTCAAGCTGTGGCCGATGGGTCGGGCCATTGGAGCTTGGCTACGGGACCTTTGTCGGATGGTATCTACAACGTCACCGCCACGGTGACGGCCCCTGGGAGTTCGCCCGTTCTGGCAACAAATCCGTCGGGATCGAGCAATCCTCTCGATGAGTTTATTGTCGACACCCTGGCGCCTCGGGTGGTTGCGGTCACGCCACTTGGTGGAAGCGGTCAGGTCCTCGTCACCATGAGCGCAGGATCGAGTGGTTTGAATCTGGCGGATTTGTTGGACCGAAGTAATTACGTGTTCAATGGTTCCAATGGCTTGCAGATTCACCCGTCATCCGTTACGGCGGAGTTTACGGGGAAATTGCCGACCGATCCTCAGTCCGTGATTCTCTCACTAGGCAAGGGATCGAAGATACGCCGCCTCGTGCACGGACTGAGCATCAACGCGTCGGGGATTACGGACAGGGCCGGCAACGTCCTTCTGATTCCGAACGACTCCTTTTCGCTGACCCGCTCGCCGACGCACCATGTAAAAATCACGATTCGTTCGCAGAGTAGGCCAACGCACCGAGCGAGCCATCGTTGACCCCGACCTGGGAGCATGAACGAGCGTTCGATGCGAACGGATCACTTCGCCGGCCAGAGGTGGTGTCCGGTCATGGTGGTCTCGATGCGGTAAAGACCCTTGCCGGCGGCGATGTAGAGGGTGGAACGATTGGGGCCGCCGAATTCGACGTTGGCGGGGGCTTCGGGAACGGGGATGAAGGCGAGAGGCTTGCCTTCGGCGGAGAACACCGTGACGCCCGCTTGGTCGCCTGAGCCGGCCGTCGCGACGATGTGGCCGTCGGTGGTCACCGTCATGCCGTCGATACCTCGGCCCTTGCCGAAGTCATGGAGGACGCGAGGGTGCGAAACCTGCCCCTTCTCGCTGAGGTCGAGGGCAATCAAAGCACGCCGGGCCGAGCCGTTGTCAGCCACATAAAGCGTCTTGTCGTCGGGGCTGATCGCTAGGCCATTGGGCTTGAGGGCGGTGGTCTCGAGGCTCGCGACGGTCCCATCGGGATCGATGCGGAAGACCCCCTCGAAGTCGAGCTCCCGGGGTTCGCTTCCCACGTAGCGCGGGTCGGAGACGTAGACTCGTCCCTTGCGGTCCACGGTGACGTCGTTGGGGCTATTGAACCGCTTCCCCTGATAGCGGTCAGCCAGGGTGCGGATGGTGCCGTCGCGCTCGGTGATCGAGACTCGGCGGTTCCCTCCGGTATTGGCTCCCTCCGCGGCGATCAACCGCCCCTTGGGGTCGAAGATGAGACCGTTGGAGCGCCCGCTCGGATCCCGAAAGGGGGTCACTTTCTTGGTCTTTGGGTCGAACCGCATGATCCGGTCGCCGATGTCCGAGAACAGAATCGAGCCATCTTCCGCCAAAGCCCCTCCTTCCGTGAAGCTCCCCTCATCCCAGAGCTTCTCGAGCCGAGCTCCCGGCGCCACCACTTCGGAAGATGGCTCGGGCGCCGCCGAAATCACAAGCATCAATGCCAGGAAAGAGACGGGCATCAGGGTGCTCCTCAGACGTCAGGGAAACCAGGAGGATTCAAGGGCTCGTCGAGAGGGACTCGTTCAGCTCCGGCCGAATCCGAATCCCCCAATCGAGCGTGTTTACGATCAGAACCGAGCCGACGATGACAAGGAAGCCCAGAGTCAGCGAGGATACCACCGAGGGAGGTGCGGGGGCCTTCGATAAGTCCGGAGTTTTCGCGATCAAGGCTCGGTGCTCGGCGGAAACCACGCGTGAGGTTCCGCGGGAGAGCATAACCAGCAGCAGAAAAAGAGGTAGGACCTTCGAGAGGGCAATCTCAGGCCATTCCGCAAGGGGAACTGTGGCGCCGTGATGCCAGTGCCAGAAGAAGAGTAGGAGCGCCAGCACGCCAAACAGGATGTTCCAGGCGACCTCAGCCCAGCGAGCCCAGGGGCGTAGATAGCGAAGTCCCACGCCGATCGGCGCATTCATCGCGGCGACGACCAAGGGCACTCCGATGTTCAAGATGGCGATGGACGAGAAATTGCCGGAGAGGAAATAGCCCTGGAACTCCGGGATGACCATCACCAAGGCACGAAGCGCGAGGCCGTAGTTCAAAAGGCCGATCCTGCGCACGGTCCGCTCGCGCGCAAGCCGGCCGAAACGAAGAGCGCTCTCTTCGTCTTCGGGGCGGGGAGTGGAGACAAGGCGCTTACTCGCTCGGAAGAAGCTTCCGATCACGACAACGAGGACAACCGGTGGCAAAACGTAGAGGTAGAACGCCTCGATGAGCCCGATGATGTCGATGCTCATCATAAAGCCACTCTCGTCTCTTACCGCCGATAGGTTGAAACGGGGAGTCCCTGGACACGAGGCGCGACCGTAAACCGCGCGTCGACCTTAGGACCGTCGATGACGAATCGTTCATCCATGACAGGCGCGGGGATGATGCAGCGGTCGACGGGTCCGGTGATCTGGCTCGCCCCGGAGGAATTAGGAATAACGGCAAGGCCTCCGGGGGCGGGAATCACCCGCGCGGCGCGAAGGGGAATCGTGGTTGCCGTGCGAGGTACCAAAGGCCAGGCGGTCCCCTGCGGCGATTGTAGGAGGACCATCAGCCCGCCCAGGGCCCCCGCGGTTGCCAGTAACCCCAAGGTATGAGACAGCTTGGGCGATCGCGACTTGGGCGATTTCATCCTTGTTGCCTCCGCTCGAATTCGAGGGTTTCGAAGCTCGAACACACAACTTATACCAGGAGAAACGGCCGAAACCGAGATCTCTTAGAAGGCTGCCACGTCAATCACCTTGGCGAGATGGCCTTGTAGCGGGATACCGGAGAGGCCGAAAATCAAAGTCTGACAAGAGTTCGCATCGCGGCGTGTTGGGTAAAGGTCCCCGATGTGTCCTGGCATTCGGTGCGATGAGGTCGCGAGGTAAAGGCCGATGCGAGTTGTGGGAGGTTCCGCGCGGGGGAAGACGTTGTTGCTTGTCCCTGGAGATAGCACGCGTCCGATCCTTGATCGGGTCAAGACGGCACTCTTCGATATCCTCCGCCCTCGGATCGAAGGAATGACCTTGCTCGATCTTTTCGGGGGAAGTGGTAGTGTCGGCATCGAGGCGTTGAGCCAGGGCGCCGCACACTGCACGTTCACCGATCTTGGCGACAAGGCGATCGCCACGATCAAGAAGAACCTCAAAAACACGGGCTTCACCGACTGTGCCGAGGTTCGTCACATGGACGCCTTTGCATTTCTGAAAGGAACGGAGAAGACATTCGATCTGATCTACGTGGCTCCACCTCAGTACAAGGAACTCTGGGTGAAGGCCATGCATCTGATCGACGAGCGTCCGGAACTCTTGCGCGGTCCTTCCCACGAGGATGACGACGACACAGGTTTCGTGATCGTTCAAATCGATCCGAAGGAATACGAATCGCTCGAGCTGCGTACCCTCCGCGAAACGCGTCAGAAGCGTTACGGAAACACCCTGCTCATTTTCTTCGAATAGGCCCGCTTGTTTCCCTGGGCAATGGGCTGAGCGTTCACAGTTGTGAGTGGCATTCACAGAATGAAGTCATCGGACTTGTCACTGCGCAGGGAACTCTCGATGATCTAACGAGATACAACCGAGGTGTTTCATCTCTGCACTTCGGATATCTCTGCTCCCTTTTGGGCAGAACTTCGGGACGATCCAAAACCCGTGGCAAATAGGGGCGGGGCGATGTTCGCAGGACTGATTGTGGCGCTCATGCTATCCATGGCGAACCCCGACACGGTTCCCGCCGCCGCTCCTTCCGCCGACGACTTGGCCGCGTACAAGGAAGCCAACGCTCATGTCGGGCCGAGTCCAGAGGCCCATGTGAAGCTAGCGCTCTGGTGCCAGGCTCACGGCCTGCAACCCGAGGCGATCAAGCATCTTGGCCTGGTCGTGCTTTCGAACCCATCGCACGCCGCTGCGCGTGGACTCTTGGGTTTGGTCGCCTACCAGGGGAAGTGGCAACGGCCTGAGGTGGTAAGTAAGCGGGTTCTCGATGACGAAGCCCTGGCGGCCGTTCGGTCCCAATATCAGGCCAAGCGAAGCTCGCTCAAGAACAATGCGGACTCGCACTGGAAGCTCGCCCTCTGGTGTGAAGAGCAGGGTTTGAAGGCCGAGGCCATCACGCACTTCACTTCGGTGACACGTCTGGACCCTACGCGAGAGGCGGCCTGGAAGCGGCTGGGATGCAAGAAGCAAGGAGGGCGCTGGGTTTCCGAGGCGACGCTGGCGCAAGAGAAAGCTGAGATCGAGTCCCAGAAACGAGCCGACCGCCACTGGAAGCCGTTGCTTGAGAAATGGCGCGATGGATTAGCGCACAAATCCAAGCGTGTGGACTCGGAGCAGATGCTGGCTTCGGTGACTGATCCCCGCGCCGTGCCTGCGGTCTGGAGCGTTTTCGGGGCGGGAAACAACTCGCAGCAAAGGGTGGCCGCGCAGGTCTTAGGGCAAATTGATGCACCAGACGCTTCGCGTGCGCTTGCGTTCCTGGCCGTCTTCGGAAGATCGCCGGAAGTCCGCCGCGTTGCGACGGAAACCATCGTGCGCCGCGATCCTCGCGAGACCGCCGGTCTTCTGATCGGGCTGCTGCGCGAACGCATCAAATATCGGGTTCAACCTGGCGGTAACAACGGCCCCAGCGCCCTGATCGTGGAGGGAAAGAAGCAGAACGTCCAGCGCCGCTATGTTCCGGTTCTGCCCACCCTGCCAATCGCCCCCAATGACACGGTCTTCGTTGATGACAATGGCTCTCCCATCCTCTTTCACCCGCTGACTCCGCAGACGATGGCGACGGGGACATCGGTTGTAAACGTGCTCGATGCCGAGATGGCGGCCAATCGGCAATATGCTGCTGAGCTATCCACGTTGGTGGGAAGTGTTGCTCCGGGATTGGCCCCTCACTTGACCGCGAACATGAACTCGGCTCTGGCGGACCAGCGGCAATTTGCTGTCCACCAACTTCAGCATCCTACCCTTGCTCCCAATGCCGCTGGGATTTTGAAGCCGGAGATTCTTGGCCTGACCGCGATCCCTTACGAGACGATCAACCTGGGGGCGCTTCAGGCCCAGGCGCAGAACCTCGCGGCGCAGTCACAGAGGAATCTCGCCAACGACGTTCAGTCGATCGACGCGACGAACGCCCAAATTGCCGACCTCAACGGGAGAGTGCTTCCCGTGTTGAACCAGCTCTCCGGACAGGACTTCGGAGAAGACCTCGAAGGTTGGCAGAAGTGGTTGACGGAGGTCTCCGGCTACTCTTTTGTGAGCTCGCAGAGCGATAGTGAAAAACCCACGGTTGTCGAGGACATCCCCCTCACCTCAAACAGTCCTCTTCCCGTCGCGTTGAACGTGATGCAGGGACCGGTCACGCTGACTCCCCAGCACTCCTGCTTCGGCGCGGGCACCCTGGTGCGGACTCTCGCTGGGTTGTCCCCCATCGAAACCATCCGGGCCGGCGACCAGGTCTTGACTCAAGACACCAGGACGGGGGCTCTCTCCTACGAGGGAGTGCTCACCGCCTTTCACAATCCGCCCAATCCCACGCTTCGCATTGGCTTTGATGAAGAATCGATTGTCGTCACCGGGATCCACCGCTTCTGGAAGGCCGGAAGAGGCTGGACCATGGCCCGCGAGCTCAAGCCCGGAGACTCCGTGCGAGTTCTCGGGCAGACCGTGCGGATTCTCTCCGTCGAGAATGAGACCGTGCGCCCCGTATTCAACCTCGAAGTGACGCGACACGCCAGCTACTTCGTGGGTAAGCAGGGGATGCTGGTTCACGACAACAGCATCGTGCTCCCGGAGACACAGCCATTCGATGCGGCGTCCGACACGACGCCGCAGGTCTCTCAACCTTGAGATCGGCAACCGGCGACCATTGCCGTTTCAAGCAAGAATAGACTTGATCACGTGGCCATGAACGTCGGTGAGCCGGCGTTGGGTTCCATTGTTATAATAAGTCAGTTTTTCGTGATCGAGGCCCAGCAAGTGAAGAATGGTCGCGTGGAAGTCGTGGACGTCGACGACGTTTTCGACAGCCTGGTGGCCGAACTCGTCGGTGGCTCCGAAGCTGTAGCCCCGTTTGACTCCCGCGCCCGCCAGCCAGGCGGTGAAGCCCTTCGGATTGTGATCGCGCCCTTGTACGCCCTTCTGGAAGGTGGGCATGCGGCCGAACTCGGTTGTCCAAACCACCAGCGTGTCTTCAAGCATCCCCCGCGCTTTGAGGTCTTTGAGCAAGGCTGCGGCGGGTGTGTCCAGGATCGGTCCGTGGCGATCGTAGTCGGATTTGATTCGCTTATGGCCGTCCCAATTCAGGATCCCTTCTCCCATCGCGAACGCGCCGTTGTACAAGGTGACAAATCGCACCCCGCGTTCTAGGAGCCGGCGAGCCAGCAGGCAGTTTCGTCCAAAGCCGGCGAGGATGGGGTTCGGATCGTTGAGTCCGTAGAGTTCCCGCGTTGCGGGGCTTTCTCCTGAGAGATCGCCAACCTCCGGGGCACTGAGCTGCATCCGCGCGGCAAGCTCGTAGGCCGCGATACGGGCGCTGAGCTCGGTGTCGCCGGGGTTTCGTTCCAGATGCAGATCGTTCAGCGTCCGTAGAAAGTCTTTAGCAGCCCGGTCGGACGATGCAGACAAACTTGAAGGGCGGGCCAGGTGTTCGATGGGGCGGTCGGCGCCGAACGCGGTCCCTTGAAAAGCCGCGGGGAGGAATCCGTTGGTCCAGTTGGCCGGTCCTTGCTGAGGAACCCCTCGCGGGTCGGGGATCGCCACGTAGGCAGGTAGATCCTGGTTCTGAGTACCCAGCGCATAGGAAACCCATGACCCAATGCTCGGGAACCCTTCGCGGGTGAATCCCGTGCTCATGAACATCTCACCCGGCCCGTGCGTGTTCGTCTTGGACGTCAAGGAGTGGACGAAGCAAATGTCGTCCACGCACTCGCCGAGCTTCGGCAGGAGTTCGGAGGTGTACTTGCCCGATTCTCCCCTCGGTTTGAACTCCCAGGGGCTCTTGGTCAGGTTCCCGTTCTCTCCCTGAAAAGTGATGAGCTTGTCCACTCCCGGCATCGGCTCGCCGTGCCGCTTGATCAACTCCGGTTTATAATCAAACGTATCAAGGTGGCTGACCGCTCCCGTACAGAAGATATGCACGACCCGCTTGGCTTTCGCCGGGAAATGAGGGCTGCGAGGCGCAAGCGGGTTTTCCGCCTCAGCCGCAAGGAGCCCATCGTTCGCGAGCAGATAACTGAGCGCCACTCCTCCCATACCCCCTGCCATTTGTGCGATAAAACGGCGACGGTCGAGGAGGTGGCGGCCCGTCGGAATTCCCGGCACTTGGCTCATGACGAAAACCTCTCGCACGTGGGAAGGAAGGCGGAGCTTGTTTTGGGCAAGGCAAGGGGCGTTAGCCGTGCGATCCCGTGATCATGAAATTAAACAAGGATCACTTGCCCCATTGCCTTCCCCGGTCGCTCAAGGGACGTAGAGGAATTCATTCGCATTGTAAAGCGCCCGGCAGAACGTCTCGACGCCGTGGTCGCGAATGAGGGGAGCCGCGGCCTGGAGTTCACGGTCCGTGGCGTTTCGGCTGAAGGCGAGCTGGAAACCTCGCTGGGCTTGGCGGGTGGGGTCGTCCCCTGTTTCAGCCTTCAGGCGAGCGGCGAATGCCTGGGACTGATCGACCAGGAACTGGCTATTGAGCAGGTTGAGAGCCTGCAAAGCCGTGGTGGAAATGTTCCGGCGTGGGGCGACCAGGGCCGGGTCGGGGCAGTCGAAGGCGCCGAAAGTCGGGTCTTGTTGAGTCCGTGGTTTGAGCTGGTAGACCATGCGACGGAACTCGTCGGGGCCGAGCTTGGCTTTGGCCTTGTAGACGGCGACGTAATTGGTGTTCTTCTCCCAGAGCGAGTAGCTGGGACCCCCCATCGCGGGATTGAGCTGTCCGCTGGTCGTCAGGACGGCATCACGGATCGCCTCCGCCTCAAGCCGTCTCGGGTTCACGCGCCAGAGCAGGGTATTGTCGCGGTCCTTCGCCTGGGCCTTGGGAACCGGCTGGCTCGACTGGCGATAGGCGGCGGAGAGCATGATCAGGCGATGAAGCGGCTTCATGACAAAGCCGCCGTGAATGTACTCGCTCGCGAGCCAATCGAGCAATTCTGGGTGAGAAGGGGGAGCCCCATTGAAGCCAAAGTCGCTGGGGGTCGCGACGATCCCTCGGCCGAAGTGATAATGCCAGACGCGATTCACCATCACGCGTGCCGGCAGAGGGTTGTCAGCATGCCCGAGCCACTCTGCCAGGGCTCGCCGCCGCTGAACTTCCGGTGACTCGGGAGAAAGCACCAGGGGCGGATGGATCGAGCTGATCGCGGAGGGAGAAACCTGTTCCTGCTTCTGCATCGGATCACCGCGGCGAAGCAGGTGGCTGGGGCCGGGCTGCGTGAAGTTCCCCGCGTAGATCGGCCGTGTCGAACCCAGCAGGGTGAGCCGTTCGCGCAAGGCCTGTTGCCGGGCTAAGAGCGAGGCGCGGGCTTCCGCGTCCTTCGAGCTGTTTGCGGCGTCCTGAGGCCGTCCTCCCACCTGGAAGCTCGGGCGATCGCCTGACGAAGCGATGACCCGCCACTGGCCGGTGCCGTCCTGAGCTTCGATGTAATATTCGGTGGCGAGGCGATCCTTGTAGCTCCCTTCACGGTCGCGCCCCCAGACGATGCGGTCGATGGCCGTGGTTTTGGGCAAGTCGATCTGAACCCATCCCTTGCTGGGAACACGCGAGATCCAGCTATGACTGTTACCAACCTTGCCATCGTTGAGGTGGGCGATCTTGTGAATCGGCACGTCGGCATACTCTGACGATGCCGAGGCCTTTGCGCCGGCCAATGCCAGGGCGATGTTCCGAGGGGATGTGCCGACCGCCATTACCTCGATCTCATCGATGCAAGGTTCGCTGCCATCGTTGGTCGCCAGCACGGTAAACCGAATGCTGCGAGCCTCGACCGCTGGGAACCGCTCGACATTGCGTTGCGGTTTGACGACCCCTCGTCCCGGCGCTCCCAGGTCGGGGCGGGCAAGGGGCTCGAGGTCGTCGAGCGCCGATTCAACGCGGCCGAGCTCCGCGCGAGCGAGCACCGCCTCTTGCCTCCTGGCCTCGGAGTCGGGCCGAGCAACCGGCCGCTCGCCATGCTGAACCCCTGCGAAGACCGCGGAGAGTCCGTAGTAGTCTTTCTGCTTGATGGGATCGAACTTGTGGTCGTGGCAGCGGGCGCAGTTGACCGTCAGACCGAGGAAAGCTGTTCCCGTTGCCGTGATGATGTCATCAAGGTCGTCCGCTCGCTGCTGAAGCTGCCCTTCAATGGTGGCAATGCCCACTTCGTCGTGGGTCCCTCCCACCAGGAAGCCAGTGGCCGCTTCAGTGAGCCAGTCGCCATCCAGAAGGGAGTCACCGGCCAACTGCTCGAGAGCGAACCGAGGGAAGGGGGTGTCTCGGTTGAAGGCCCGGATCACGTAGTCGCGGTAGGGCCAGGCATTGGGGCGAAGCATGTTCGTCTCATACCCCTGGCTTTCGCCGAACCGCATCACGTCCAGCCAGTGCCTTCCCCAGCGTTCGCCATACTTGGGAGACTCGAGGAGCCGATCGACAAGCCGCTCGTAAGCGTCCGCCGCCGGGTCATTCACGAACGCCCTAACCTCTTCGGGCGTCGGCGGCAGACCGGTCAGGTCGAACGTGGCGCGACGGATCAACGCCGTTCGATCGGCCTCCTGGCTTGGCTCCAGCCCATTGGCTTGCAGCTTCGCGAGGATGAAGGCGTCGATCGGGGTGCGGGACCAGTGCGTGGGATCGAGGACCGTTGGGGGGGCCGGCTTGGCGATTTTGCGAAGCGACCACCAGTCATTCCCCGCGCGCCGAGGACTCAAGGGCTCGCCGCTGTAGGGAGCACCCGCCTCGATCCAGGTCTTCACGGCCCCGATTTGCTCAGCCGAGAGTGGGTTCTTGGGGGGCATTTCCCCGGACGCGATTTTTTCGAAGAGCACGCTCTCCGTGGGTTTTCCAGGCACGATGGCTTCGCCCCCGTCGCCCCCGGCCAGAGCGGATGTACGGCGCGTGAGGTCGAGCTTGCCTTTTGGCTGGTCGCCGGAATGGCAGGAGAGACACTTATCGGTAAGCAGCGAACGAACCTGAGACTCGAAGAGCGAAACGCCAGGTTCCGAAGCCGAAGGAGGGGCTGCCTGGGTGGCCGCTCCCCACGCGATGACAAGGAAGACGACGGACGTCATCGATCGGCTCATGTCGGAAATCTCCCATCGGTCCCGACGATCATGGGTTAGGTGCACCCTAAGGGTAAACCTGTCATCAACATCGGAGGACGCGAAGTCAACCCGTCATTCCACACTCCCGAGTCGCCATAACCAAACCATCCCCAACGCGGACCGTGAACGAAAAACGCGAATCAGGCCCAGGTCCATGAAACCTTGGTGTTGCGTAGAGAAATCAAACGGAATCGGAAGGACCTTGGTCGTCGTCCGCTGGGGAAGTCGGTGGGAGCTCTCTCGGCCCAGATGGTTACCGGACCTCAAGAACATCCCGCCCATCATACCACCGGGCCACGGCGGCGCGAACCACGTTGTTCAACAAAGCTTCAAGGCTGGTCGGCGGACGTCGATCTCCCTCCGTGAAAGCCGCGAAGGCATCACTCGCGCTGGCCTCCGATTGAGTGGCGCCCAGACATCTGCCTGCCCAGGGCTATCCCGATGGGCGATTTCCGTGAGCCTGATCGTTCTCACCGAATCAACGAGCGAGAACGTTTATTACCTCAGGAAACGCTCGCATAAATCTGTTTGGTAAACGTTGTCATAGAAGCAAAATCACGCGGTCCGTTGCGATCCTGCGCAGTCTTCTTCCATCGTGATGGCCTGGGCAGGGCACAAGTCGGCGGCCTCACGGACGTTCTCATGGTCTTCCATGGGGGGATTCGGGACAAGCAAAACGACGATGCCGTCCTCTTTGCATTGCGAGAAGACCTTGGGGGCGGACAGAACGCATTGCCCTGCGCCTACGCATTTCTCTCGGTTGATCACCACACGCATGAATTCCTGTCCTTTAAGAATCGGCTTTTGAAGTGCAAGGTTCGGTGGCCGTGAATGCAGGTTATTGGCTCCTGAGAGTTCAGTCAAGAGAAAATTCGCTTGACAGGAAAAAGTAAGTGACTTACCTTTGACTCGGGTTTGAGGGCGAAACTGTGCGTTCGCGCTTGAGAATCCCGAGGTCTGATGGAGGGAAGCTATGGATGTCATGAAACCTGAGGATGGGTCGACCAACTGGGTCTTTCCGATGAAGCGCGTGTGTCCCTTCTCTCCGCCGCCGCAGTACACCGCCCTGCGAGAACAGAAGCCGATTTCTAAGGTGATGTTGCCCAGCGGCAAGCCAGCCTGGCTCTTGACGCGGCATGCGGACGTGAAGGCGATTCTCGCGGACCCTCGGGTTAGCTCCGACCCGATGCGCCCTGGTTTTCCGGAACAGAAGGGGGCGGGTCGAGAAGATCCGTCGGAGAAGCGCAGAGCGCCCCTCTTGATCGAGATGGATCCCCCCGAACACAGCACCTATCGGAGAATGCTAATTGGTGAGTTCGCGGTCGCGCGTGTGAATGAGATGCGTCCCAGGATCCAGCAGATCGTCGATGAGCTGATCGACGAGATCGTGCGGAAGGGACCGGTGGCGGATCTGGTGGAATCTTTTGCACTGCCCATTCCGACTTTGGTCATTTGCGGATTGCTGGGAGTACCGTATGCCGACCATGAGTTCTTCCAGGCCCGCACGCGGGAAGTCGTATCCCTTTCGGCAAGTCCGGAACAGGCGGAAGCGGCCTTCAATGAGCTTGGGCGTTATGTTGACGAGCTCGTGGCGCGGAAGGAAGGCAACCCGCCCGACGATCTGATCGGACGTTTGATCGTCGACCAGTGTCGCCGAGGTACGCTAACTCATGAGCAGCTTGTTAGCATGGCGATGCTTTTGCTCGTGGCCGGACACGAGAGCTCGGCGAGCATGATCGCCTTGGGCATAGCCACCTTTTTGCACAACCCGGATCAACTTGCGAAATTGCGTGCCGCCCCTGAACTGGCGGTCAATGCGGTGGAAGAGATGATGCGGTTTCACTCTCTCGGCGACGCGGATGCCGTTCGCGTGGCTGTTGAAGACATCGAGATCGCCGGCGAATGGATTAAGGCGGGGGATGGAATCATCCCGCTGCTTCCCGCGGCGAACCGAGATCCCGAGGCCTTCGAACGTCCCGACTCGTTGGATATCCAGCGCCAGGGCCGCCATCACCTTGGCTTCGGCTATGGTATTCACCAGTGCCTTGGCCAGAATCTCGCTCGCGCGGAGCTGGAGATTGCATACCGCACCCTGTTCGAGCGCATTCCAACCTTGCGCCTGGCTGTTCCGGTAGAAGGGCTTCCCTTCAAATACGATAGCACCATCTTCGGCCTGCACGCACTTCCCGTTTTGTGGTGAGACATGAAGTTATGAGCGAAGATTGGGCTTTCAGTTGACGGGGCGAATGGTGGTGAGGCTGGTAAGATCTCCACTCGCTAGATTATTTCTGTCGGCGACTTAAGATAGTGACATGAAGAACAAGAAGGTCTCCTCGCCGCCCCGCCCGGGCTTGCGGGAGCGTAAGAAGGAACAAACCCGCAAGGCGATCGCTGAGACGGCCAAGGCGATGTTTGCGGAGCGGGGGTTTGACAACGTCACCGTCGCGGAGGTCGCCGACGGGGCCAATGTCTCGGTCAAGACGCTCTTTACGTACTTTGGGTCGAAAGAAGACCTCGTTTTTGAGAGCGAGAACAGCCATCGGGACGAAATTCTCGCTTGCGTTCGCGGTCGCGCCCCTGGGGAATCCGCGCTCGATGCGATCGGCCGTTTTTTCGAGGCGAGAATCTCCTCCTCTGGCCAACGCTCTGTGTTGGCCGGTCTCGATGGGTTTCGGCGCACCGTGGGAGACAGTCCGACCCTGCACTCCCGCCTGCGTTTGATGTGGGAACGTTACGAAGAAGCCCTGGCAGCGCTTTTGGCCGAAGAGACTGGGGCTCCCGCGCACGATCCTCGCCCCCGCACCGTGGCGGCTCAACTCATGGCGATTTACCGGCTCTTAGCCTCTGAGGCAGTCCGCGACTACGTCCGTTCTCACCGCCCCGAAGAACAGCGAGCGGCTCTCAAGAACTGGCTGAATATGTCGCTGGCGTTGGTGGGTAACGGAGTCCGCGACTACGCCCGTCGGCCCGAGCCCTGAGACGCAAGACGAGCCGGCAAGACAAATCACGCATGGATTGATCCTCCGCTTGGGAACCAGTAGGCTGAGGCTCCTGGCACCTCGCTTCATGTTCTCAGGGCTCAGGAGGCTTCACCGTGCTGGCAACCCTGACTGCGCTGATGTTGGTCGCACTTGCGGATGCTCCTGCGACGATCAAGCCACCGCCGGCGGAGTTAGCGGCGATCACCGAGCGAGGGCGGAACCTCGCTGGGTATGACGCGGCGTGCTGGCATGCGTCAGACGCGGTGCAAGCCGAGAAGCCAAAGGCCGGTAGCGTCACTCGCTACATTGCGCGGAAGGGGGATAAGGGCTGGGTCGTCGCCTTCGGAACGCTTGACGAAGCCAAGGAGCATTTCCTCATCGCCTATGAGGCGACACAGGGGAAGAATGCTGACCGTTTTGAGGTGAAGGCTTTCGATCCTCCGAAACAAGACGCGAGTTTCTTCCGCTCCGGAGCCCGCGCGATCGAGGTCGCCCTGAAGGACTTTGTCTCGCAGCCCAACCTGGAGCAACGCCCCTACAATGTCGCCGTGCTCCCCGCGCCCAAAGAGGAAATTTGGGTCTATTTGGTGCCGGCTCCGACGAAGGCGGGGGTCTGGCCGCTAGGAGGCGATGTCCGCTACCTCGTCTCGGCGGACGGGACCAAGCTTCTTGACCGAAGGCGATTGCACAAGTCGGTCATTGAAGTCGAGCGTCCGCAGGAAGCGGGCCAGGACCAAGAGCAGGTGGCCGGCATCCACACGCACGTGCTGGCCGAGATACCCGAGGACACCGACGTATTCCACGTCCTGATTCGGAAGCCTCGCGTGCCTGAACTCATCCGCACAGCCCACTGGATTTTCGTGGTCGAGCCCGACGGGACGATCAAGCCGCCTACGAAGCCCGATGAGACCCTCAAGACGAAGTGACGGCCGGAATTTCCACGACACGTCCGCGGTTCTCAGAGCTTGTCGATTGTCTCGCGCACCTTGAGGCGAAGGTTAGACTCATCGAAAGAGTTCGATAGCAGCTCGTCGACGGAGCGGCGCTCAACGTCGAGGACATATTTGACCATCAAATAGTACTGAAGGTAGCGAAACGAAGGGGATTTGCCCTCGCGGCCTTCCCGGATAAGGCGCTTGCCTTCCTCCAGATCGAAAGACGGATGACCGGCGACATATTCACAGTATCCCTCCTTTTTCCAGGTAGGGAGCTGATACTCCGTCGGGAGTCCGTAGTGGGCGAGTATCAGCGCATGGACTCGCTCGTGGGCGATCACGCTGGAAAGCGGTCGTTCATTCTGATGGGGTGTGGCGCGGAAAATTCGGTCGGAGGGAATCTCGGAGCGGTTGAGAAACGTGTTGTGTCGTAGCAAGTAGGTCACGCCGAACGCCTTGTCCCCGCGAGCGAGAAGCATCATTCGTGAAGAATCATTGCAAATGTAGATCCGATGCACCATTCCGGGGACATAGAGCGGGGAATGGACGAGAAGGTCCTGGGCTGTTTTGAGGACATCGTCGATCGAAGGATCGATGGGTTCGTCGGACCAGACTCGAAAGTAACCCTGCTGATGGTAGTGGGCGAACAAAAAGCCGGGAAAAGCCAGCACGCCGACGTAGGCCATCGTCAGCGTAAGTAGCCCATAGCGGGCCGCCCGCCATTTTTTGGACTTCGGCCTGCGAAAGATCCCGCCGACGCTCCCCGAAAGAATTTTGCCTAAGTTCATCGTAAACTTCTCCGGCCGTTGAACCAACGTCCTGCATTCGAAGGGTTGCGAGGCGCTTCCCCACAGGTCGAATCCGTGACTTCCCGATCCAGAAGGCGGTCGTTGGACACACGCGCCTTCCAGACAGTTCGGAAGCCGAGAGGAATTCTTAACCGCACGCGATCAAATTCAGAAGAATTCTATGGTTGTCGCGGAATCACGTCTCTCGTTTCTGCCTCTTCGCGCGGTCTTCATTCGGAATTCTTGGTGCGTTGCTTGTTGATTCTCTTGAGGGCCAAAAGTTCTTGAAATCTAACCCTTTGCTTCGCTGAAAGGGAGATTCCGCCGGCGTCGTTTGGCTCTTGATTCTTAGGGAGCCACGGTTATTCGTTGGAAATGATGTGGGCGCTCTCGTATGTTCGGGCTGCAGATTCACGGCGTGGGAATGCCGTGATCGTCGAACATTTTTGAAGGTTTCGACACGGAAGGAAGGATGTATGACGACGGCCGTAGGGAGAATGTTCCGCTCTTGCTGGCATGGCTATTGGGGCGCATGCCTAGCCTTGATCTTAGCGGCTCCGGCCCGGGCTGAGGACAAAGCCGTCGAACCGCTGGCGCGATATGTTCCGGCGGCGGATCTGGCGATCCTGCTGGAACATGACGGTTTCGATGCGCGACCCGAAGCCTGGAAGGGAACGGCCGCGTATCAAATGCTCAACAAGACCTCGCTGGGCACGATGTTTGAGGAGATTGCCACGCAGCTCGTGGATCGCGCGCTCCAATCCGCGCCGGGAGCCCCACTGAGCGCCAAGGACGCTGTCTCGCTTCTCGAGCACGTGGCTCATCAAGGGATTGTCATCGGATATTGCGGCACGTTCGGGCCCGGGGAGCGTCAGGCCAAGGCGAGCGTGATCGTGATTCGAGGGGCGGCGAAGAACGAGATTTTCCAGCGATTGATCGGCAAGATTCCTCCTCTCAACGAACCCGCCGCGAAGCGCGTCGAGGGGCAGGGAGACCGGACGGTCCTGGCCGTCCCCAACACGCCGCTGCGTTGGTGGTATGAGAAGGACGATGCTGTATTCTCATTCGTCCCGCCCGGGGCCAACGACCCGGTCGTTGAGGTGCTCGAGGGTAAAAGCAAGAGTGCCCTGGAGAATCCCGCCTATGTCGCACTCACGAAGCCCGAAGCGGGAAAGATACCGCTCGGCCGTTCCTTCATCAATGTCGAGGCGATCCCTTCATTGCCGCCCCAGGCCGCTCAATTGGGCCTCGACGGGGTCAAGCGGTTTGAGTCGCGGTGGGAGATTCAGGGCAAAGGGCTGGTGACCACCCTTGGCGTCCATGCGCCGCGACCGCGTAAGAAGCTTCTCGCCCTTTTTGATCAGCCGGCGATCGGTGACGGCGCAAGTCTGAATCTTCCCAAGGGGGTTGTGGACTACACACTTCTGTCGGTCGATCCGATCAGGCTGGGCGACGCGATTCTCGCGTTGGCGAAGGAGAGTAATCCGAATGCGTCGGAGCCGATTGCTCAGATCGCCCAGCGGTTTCGGGCGCGTACGGGCTTGAGTCTTCGCGACGATCTTTTGAGTAAGATCGGTCCTCGGATGGCGATCGTGGCCCCTCCGGGAGGGGGAGCGGGAAGTCTCTTCGGGATGTGGTTCAATCCCCCGGATTTCGGCCTGCTCGCGGAAGTCAAGGATGCCAAGACGTTCGAGGTGACCCTGGATCGACTCATCGAAGCGGTGAATCGTGAGCTCAGGGCCGCAGGGTCGCTAGTCCCGCCGCAGCGGGGGCAACCTCGAAAACCGGGAACGGAGTTCGCCGAGTTTCGTCGCCTCAAGACCCCTGCGCGGGGCTATGTGCTGGCGATTCCTCCTTCCGTCCTTCCGACTCCGGCGGGCCTCCGCCCCACGATCATCCTGGACTCAGAGCGAGGCGTCGTTGTATTCGCCGGTTCCCCAAAAGCCGCTCGGCAGGTTCTACCGTCGTTGGTTCTCCAGGAAGGTAAGTCCGACCCAGGTCGCGACCGCAACACGGTGTTCGAAGCGCAGTCGGATCCCAGCGGTATCTTGCCTGAGCTTTTGACCAACATTCCTTCGTTGGTTCAGTTCATCGGATTCTCGGCGGCGCAGCCCGGCGCGGTGCCTCCCGGCGCGGTTCGCCGCCCCGCTGGCCCTCCGTTTCGACTTGCCCTGGATCCCGACGAGATTCCCGATGTCGACGACTTGCGCCAGTATCTGTTTCCGTCAAAGGTCACATTGATTGTAGACGAAGGTTCGATCCGGCTCTCGACCTACCAGGCTTTTCCTCTCCCTTCGCCCCAGTTCAACGGCGCTGCGGAGATGCCGGTGTTGATATCGATGCTTTTGCCCGCAGTTCAAGCGGCTCGCGAGGCCGCGCGCCGGGCTCAATGCGTGAACAATCTGAAGCAGATTGGGTTGGCGCTGCACAACTTCCATAGCACGGAGAATCACTTCCCCGCGGCGGCCATTACCGACGATAATGGGAAACAACTCTTGAGCTGGCGGGTCGCGATCCTCCCATTCATCGATCAAGGCCCGCTTTACAACAGGTTCAAGCTCGATGAGCCCTGGGATAGCCCTCACAACATCGCGCTCTTGAAAGAGATGCCCACTGTATATGCTTGTCCATCGAAGCCGCCGGGAAATGAGCCGGGGATGACGACCTACCGCGCCTTCTCGGGTGCGGGGGCGTTGTTCGATCCCGCAGGCCCGATTGGGCTCGTGTCCGTGACTGACGGAACGTCTAACACGGTGGCTGTTGTCGAGTCACGCAAGGCCGTGCCCTGGACCAAGCCCGACGAACTCACGTTCGGCAACAATCAAGACATTCCACCGAATGATCTTCTGGGCGCGGGTTCGTCCCACCCTGGCGGATTCAATGCGCTCTTCGCCGACGGTTCGGTCCATTTCCTCAAGTCCTCGATCGGAGCCGAGGTTCTCAAGGCGCTGATTACCAGGGCCGGTGGAGAGGTCGTCCCCAATACCGCGTTCTGAATTCAGTCGCCGAACTGAATGATGTGTTCAAAAGTTGAGCGAAGGCCGCTCGCCGATCTTACGCTCTTGTGAGCCATCGGCGGGCGGTTTCATTTTCCAAGGAATTTCGCCTAGGCAAGGATTTCTGGAATAACGTGCCCGTGCACATCCGTAAGCCTGCGATCAATTCCGTTATGTCGAAACGTCAAGCGGGTGTGATCGATCCCCAGCAGATGGAGTGCGGTGGCGTGTAGGTCGTAGCAGTAAACGGGGTCCTGTTCGGCCTTGTACGACCATTCGTCGCTGGCGCCGAAGGTGGTTCCCCCTTTGATACCGCCGCCGGCCAGCCATGAGGTGAAGGTGAATGGATTGTGGTCGCGGCCTTTACCTCCCTGGCTGCAGGGCATGCGGCCGAACTCCGTGGTCCAGATGACGAGGGTATCATCAAGGAGTCCGCGCTCTTTGAGGTCTTTGATCAAGGCCGCGGCCGGTTTGTCCATGCTCCGCCCCATGTCGCCGTGGTCGCGGGCGATGTCTTCGTGCGAGTCCCAGTTGCGCCGGGGGAATCCATTGTCCGCGCCGCTGTAGACCTGGACGAAGCGAACGCCCCGCTCGAGCAATCGTCGGGCGATCAGGCAGTTCCGGCCGAAGTCTTCGGTCACGGCCTCATCGAGTCCGTAAAGAGCTTTGGTCGCGGCCGACTCCCCCTTTAGGTCCAGAACCTCCGGTGCGCTCAACTGAAGCCTCGCCGCCAGCTCGTACGAGGAAATTCGTGCGTCGAGCCGCGAATCTCCTTCGCGCTCGGCGCGATGATCTCGATTGAGCCGATTCAAGAGAGCGAGCCCTTCGCGTTCTCCCTCCGGTGTGGGAGAGGGATCGTCGGGAGGGAAGAGGTCGAAGATCGGATTCTTGGATCCTGCCCGAACCATCGTTCCCTGGTAGGTGGCCGGCAAGAAGCCGGCACCCCAATTCGCCGGCCCATTCGGGGCGAAGCCGCGGGAGTCGGGAAGCACCACGAACGCCGGTAGGTTCTCGGTGAGGCTTCCCAGGCCGTAGGACACCCAGGCCCCCATGCTCGGAAACCCGGGAAGCACGAACCCGGTATTCTGCATGAACGTTGCCGGCCCATGCACGTTTGACTTCGAGATCATCGACGGCAGAAAGGCCATCTCATCGACGCAAGATGCCAGGTGAGGCACCAGGTCGCTCATCCACTTACCGCTTTGACCGTATTGCTTCCAGCCCCAGGGGCTCTTCATGACAGCCCCGGGTGTGCTCTGGAATAGCTCGACCTTTCCTCCAGGGTCGAACTTCTCGCCATGTTTCTTGATCAAGAGGGGTTTATAATCAAACGTGTCGCATTGGCTGGCCGCCCCTGACATAAACAGTTGCACGACTCTCTTCGCCCTGGCGCGATGGTGCAATCCACCGTTGAGGTCTTTCCCCTTGGGCGCGGTGGTGGTTCCCGCCAGCAACCCCTGACTTCCCAGCAAGTGCGCCAGCGCGATCCCTCCGAGTCCACCTCCAGCCTTCCACAGGAACTCGCGACGTTGGTATTGCTGGGAGCTCATGGCATTCCTCGCGAATCTGAAGGTCGGCCGCGGCGATCTAAAAGCACCAGGGCGAACAACGGTAGGGGAGCTTGGAGTTGTACCAATTTGCCCGTCGGGGTTTCGTCAGTCTGCCAGGGGAATTCCTCGCGATTGCGATTCTCGGTCAATCCACGAAGACAAATTCATTCGTGTTGAACAAGAGCCGGCAAGCATTAGCCAATCCTCGCTTGCTTGCGAACTCCACCAGGGCCGTGCGTTCTTCGGGTCGGGGGGGACGCCCCAGCGCCAGGTGGTAGGCGGCGTCGATCTGGTTGGAGAGCTTGGGCTCAAGAGTTTCCAGGCGTCGTGCGAAGGCCTGCGATTGGCGGACCATGAACAGGTCATTCAAGAGGGCCAGCGCTTGCAACGCGGTGATGGTTGTCGGGCGAACGGGGGTGTTGATGTTAGGGTCGGCGCAGTCGAGAGAGTCCAGGAACGGGTTCGGGACGCTCCGAACCACGAAGCGATAGACGGTTCGCCGTCGCACCTCGGGGTTGTCGATCTTTTCAGGGGCGGTGTGGTCGTAAATCGGCGAGTGGTCATCCTTGAAACGGAAGAGCTCGAAGCCCGGTCCCCCTGCGCGAGGGTCGAGAGAGCCGCTAACGGCAAGCACACTGTCGCGAAGCGATTCGGCATCCAGACGCTGGCGATTCATGCGCCAGAGCCAGCGATTGTCGGCATCGACGGTCGCGGCATTCGGCTCGTGATGCGAGGACTGGCGATAGGTGGCGCTTCGCACGATCTGCCGATGCAACGCTTTGAGCGATTGTCCGTTCTCGAGCAACTCGACAGCGAGCCAATCCAGGAGCTCGGGATGGGTCGGCTTGGAACCGTTGCGACCGAAGTCGTTGGGAGTATCGACGAGCCCTCGCCCGAAATGATAGTGCCAGACGCGGTTTGCCATGGAACGCCACGTGAGGACGTTTTTGGGGCTAGCGATCCATTCGGCCAGGGCGGCTCGCCGTTTCCCCTCGTCTTCGGAGGTCGTGGCTGCGAAGTCGAAATCGAGTCCCTTGAGGCATGACAAGGCACCGGGGCCAACCGGTTCGGCGGGCTGCTCGACGTCACCTCGGCGCAGGAGATGGATCGGCCGCACCGTCGCTGGAACTGGGGCGTAGACCATGTCGGTCGTGGCGAGCGCTTTGAGCTGAGCTTGGAGTGAAGCCAGTTCCAAGGCGCTTTGCTCGATCTCGGAACGTATCGCCGGCTCAACGAGAGACTCATGGAGGGTTTTACGACGGGCGTGAAGCTTCTGTATCTCGTATTGCAGGTCGTTGCGCTGTCGGACAAGAGCCGACAGCTTCGGGTCGGAGAGAGCTGGGAGCTTGGTGCGGCTGTCAAAGCCGTCGACCAGGTTAGTGCGGCTCCATCGCCCTGCCTCGATCGAGTCCGATGAAGTGACACGAGCCCCTTCAGCCACGTTTCGACCTTCGGCGATGACTTCGAGCTCGCCAAGCGCAAAGATGTGGTAGTCGGGCCGGAGCCAAAGCCGCGAGGCCGTGATTCGCACGAACCGCGCCAGGCGTTGGTCGGGGCGGATCACGTAGGGATGATCGCCGGGGTTGGCGAAGTCCGCGGTGGAATGATCAGCGATGGTCGTTGCGTTCTCGAAATCGGCGTTGTCCGCCACCTCGACGCGGAACCGTGCGGGGAAGCCAAAGCCCGGTGTGTCGGGGAAATCCGTCGGCCTCGCGGGGATGATACGGATCTCGTCCATCGGCCACGTGCGACCGAGGTCCACCTGGACCCACTTCACCACATCGGCCGACGCCGCGAAATCGCTGTGGTAGCCGTTCGTTGGGCTGGCGATGTTGGCCACAGGATTGGCGAGTTTCGCGAGTTCTCTTTGAACGCCCGCGAGTTCGTCATCGACGTGAAGGAGCTCAGGGGAAGTGGACTCGGCCACTTTCTTCTGTAACAGTTCCCGGCGGGCTGCGACCTCGGCCTTGCGACGTTCAAGGCGCTGCTTCTTTTCGAGATTCTCGGGAGTCGAGTAGGGGCGATCACCCCGAGCGACTCCCGCGAAGACCGCCTGGAGACGGTAATAGTCCTTCTGAGGAATGGGGTCGAACTTGTGGTCGTGGCAGCGGGCGCAATGAACGGTCAGGCTCTGGAAGGTCGACATGGTGTTGGCCAGCATGTCGTCGCGATCGTTGAGCTGAGCCTTGAGCTTATCCACGGTTCCTTCGCGAAGCTCGACGTGGCCGACGAAGTCCCAGGGCCCGGCGGCCACGAAGCCCGTGGCGATCACGCTGCGAGGGTCGTTCGGCCAGAACACATCGCCGGCAATCTGTTCCTTGATGAAGCGAGCGTAGGGCACGTCGCCATTGATCGACGCGATCACGTAGTCGCGATAAGGCCACGCATGATCACGTCTTTTGTCCTTGTCGTACCCATGTGTGTCGCCATAGTGAACGACGTCGAGCCAGTGTCTTCCCCAGCGCTCCCCATACCTCGGCGAGGCAAGCAGCCGATCCACGACCTTGTCGTAGGCGTCGTGAGACTGGTCCTTGAGAAAAGCATCGATTTCGGCCGGAGTAGGGGGGAGGCCATGCAGGTCGTAGGTAAGACGCCGGATCAACGTGCGGCGATCCGCCTCGGGGCTCGGTGCAAGCCCTTTCGTTTTCAATGTTGCAAGAATGAAAGAGTCAACCGGCGTGCGAACCCAATCCCGATTCTCGGGGTCGGGAACCTTGGGGCGGTTCAAAGGTTGAAAGGCCCACCAGGATTCCCCTTCGAACCTGCGGTCCTTCAGAGCCAGGCTTTCCGGCCAATGGGCCCCTTGTTCGATCCAGGTTCGCACATGGGCCACTTCCTGGGCGGAAAGGGGGGGCCCGGTCTGGGGCATGTCCGGCCGTTCGCCGGAGATCGACTCGATGAGCAGGCTCTCTTCGGGCTTTCCAGGCACCACCGCGGGCCCGCTCGCTCCCCCAGACTTCAGCGTCTTCCCGGTCACCAGCGAGAGTTTTCCCTTAGGGGATGACTCGCCGTGACAACTCACACACCGGCGCTCCAAGACCGGAGCGACCTGCTCGCGAAAGAGCCGGTCCCCCTCGTCCCCCCGCACCCATCGCGGCTCCAACAGCGCAGCGGCGAACAGGAAAAACGCAACGGTCAACGTTCTCATCATCGTGATTCATCCCGGGAGGGTCGAAGCACAGTTGGTGTTGCAAGTGGTCAGACCAGTTGTATCTTAGCTTGTCGGAGGGTATTGCGTCAAGAGGGATGGGGGATCTTTCGGTACAAATGGGAATCTCTCTCTTTCCTTGAGAAGGGTTTTCGAGGAACTTGCAAGGAGTTGGCCGCCGGCTATGTGGGGGATGCCGTTCATCGAGACTTTTTCAGAAATCCGTGTCGCAAGGTTCCAGCCAGCCCTTCTATGCACGGAGAAAAACGATCGATTCCCCGCGGAGTTGAGACATGGGCAGCGCATCTCTCGGACCGACGTTGCGGAAGATCGGCCGGCTCTTTGACGAGGGGACCGTTGCCGGGTTCTCGGATACCCAGCTTTTGGAGCGCTTCACGACCAGCCGTGATGCCCAGGCCTTTGAGGCGCTGGTGGAGCGGCACGGGCCGATGGTACTGGGGGTCTGCCGAGGTGTTCTCAAGGACGTCAACGACGCTCAGGATGCCTTCCAGGCAACGTTCCTGGTACTGGTTCGCAAGGCGGACTCGCTCTGGGTGATCAAGAGCTCGTTGGGAAGCTGGCTCTATCGGGTCGCGTATCGCATCGCGATTCAGGCCAATGCCGACGCCGTGCGTCGCCGTCAGATGGAACGCAGGGCAAATTCGCCCCGCGAGGGGAGTGGGCCGGATCAGGCCCGTGGCCTGGAGGTCTTGCCCGTTTTGCATGAGGAGATCGATCGGTTGCCCGAGCGTTTTCGCGCTCCGATCGTGCTCTGCCACCTGGAGGAAATGACCCATGCCGAGGCAGCCGATCAGCTCGGTTGGAGCGTTGGCACCGTACGGGGGCGCGTGGCGAGGGCTCGGAAGCTGTTACAGGCACGCCTGACTCGCCGCGGCGTGGTCTTGTCGGCGGGACTGGCAACGGCCTTGCTCTCGGAAGCCGTGGCGAGCGCTGCGATTCCCCGGGAGTGGGTTGTGTCGACAGTGGGAATCGCAACGAAGCTTGCTGCCGGCCAGGCGATCTCCGGAGCCGTTTCGGCCACGGCTCTCGCTTTCAGCGGGCATCTGCTGAAGCGCATGACTATGACCAAGTTGAAATGGGCGACCGCCACTCTGCTCGTCATTGGTGCGGCGACGGGTGCCGCGGCGACCTTCGTTCCTCCTCGTGGAGATGACGACACAACGAGGCAAATCTCCCCTTTAACCGGCGCAGCGAATCCGGCCGGGAAAGCCGTTGTGAAGAACGAACTCAGCGAGAAAGACAAGCCAGTCCGAATCGCGGGACGTGTCGTTGACCCTGATGGTCGGCCGAAAGAAGAAGCGACGATCTACCTCCGGCACCATCACTACCGAGATCCCAACGAAGTGCCCAGACTTGAGCACGCGGCGACGACGGGGCCGGATGGCCGCTTCCAGTTTGATCTCGACCCGGCGAAGAGCGATGCTCCGGCGGGGGATCGCCCTTCCTGGCAAGAAGCTTTGATTACCGCAGTTGCTCCAGGTTTTGCGGGGACCTGGATCGATGCCGGCTCGACCTTGCGAGGCGAACTTGAGCTCCGGCTCGTTCGCGACGACCGCCCGATCCATGGGCGTATCCTCGATGACCAAGGCCGTCCCGTTGCGAACGCGACCATTCGCGTGGCCCGAATCGCGGTGCTACAGCCAAAGCTGAATCTCGACGCTCTTCTCTCTTCGGGAAAGCTGGACTGGGACGGTATGAACGTCGTTGCCCTTCAGCGCCCCGACTACGATTCCCCTCTATGGATCGGAAAGGGGGGAACCGTGACAACGGACACCACGGGACGTTTTCAGATCCAGGGGATCGGCAACGACCGAGCGGCGTTACTCTACGTCGAAGCGGAAGGGCTCGAACGCTCGGCTTTCGCGGTCTTGGGCCGAGTGCCGCAGAAGGGGAGCCAACCCAAACCCCGAGCGCGTTCGAGCCAGCCTGACATGATCAACCAGGAAATCGAGCTGACGCTCTACGGCACAACGTTCGACCATGTCGTGGGACCAGGCAAACCCATTTCCGGCGTGGTGCGCGTCAAGGGGACCGGCCTGCCGGTAGCGGGAGTCACCGTCGCGGGGCAGATTATGGGGCGCCCCTGGACCACGATCATGGTTTCGACGGACAAGGACGGGCGCTATCACATGGGAGGCCTGCCCAAAGCGCCTTCATATAACCTGGATGTTCGCACGAAGGCTGGCGGCCCCTATCTCATCAGGCCGCGCACCGTGGTGGGTGACACGGAAGGGTTGAAACCGATCGCCGTCTCTTTTGAGCTGACTCGAGGGGTGGCGATCCGAGGGCGTGTTCTGGACAAGGACTCAGGACGGCCCGTGGCGTGCGACTGGGTGCAGTACCATCCGCTTCCGGGAAATTCTCTTCAAAGCACGATTTATGGAAACTATTCCCCGTCGGATCAAACCATGCGGTTAACAGTTCCGCCGGGGGAAGGAATTGTCGTTGTGAAAGTGGCGGGGACGTCTCATCGCTACCCGGGAGCGCGTCTGGCCGCCGTGGACAAGGGCAAGTTGGTCGTCCAGGGAGAAGACGGCGCCGAGTTCGGCTTTCCGCTGTCGATGTATCACGCCTACCGTTTCGTCAAGTTTCCCGCGGAGACGGAATCGGCGACGATCGACCTTGAGGTGACTGCCAGTGTGCCGCGCAAGGGAAAGCTTGTGGATCCTGAGGATCAACCCGTGGAGAACGCTCTGGCTCTAGGGCTGGTGAGCGATCGGTTCGCCTCATCGACCCTGAAGGGCTCAACGTTCGAGGTCAACGGCCTTAGATCTGACGAATCACGCCTGATCGAGGTACGCCAGGAGAGCCTCGGGCTCGCGGGATCCGTTACGGTTGAGGGTTCCAGCCCCGCGGGACTCCCGTTGGTTGTCAAGCTTGAGCATTGCGGTGCCCTCACCGGACGCTTGGTTGATGAGGACGGATCTCCCCTGAAGGGAGCCGAGGTCAGTGCCTGGGTCAGGGAACGTCGAGCTTTCGTCCCTTCGGATCCGGCGTTCCGTTCGCGAAGGGGAATGACCGACGCGAAGGGAAACTTCCGCATCGAAGGGATCAACCCCACGCTTGAGGTCGTTCTTCAGTTCCAGGATCCGAATCATCCCACTCCGAAGTTTATGTCAAAGCCGGAGAAGGATCTGGGACATTTGCGTGTCAAACCTGGCCAGGTTCTCGACCTGGGAGACATTCGCATTCGATCGCAGCGCCTGCCGTGAGGTGGCTCGGGCCGGGCAAGGAAGCTCGGCCCCTTTATCGCGTGACCGACTCGCGTTGATCCTTGCCACCAGCAAGCGGGAGGACTTCAGACTGCCTTGGTGCCGTGGTGAACTCGTGGACGACGTAACGATCCTCGAACCAGATTTCGTTCTCGCAAACCCCTTCGTTCACCACATACGTCTTGGTGCTCTTGAGCGCGTACTGGCTGGACATGCTGCTGAGCCACTTCACATAGGAGGGGTCGAGCTCGGGCAGTTCTTGCCAGGCCTCGGAGGAACTCTTGCCAAGCGGGTGTTCGTCGAACAGCACGAAACGTAGAGGATGATTGGGGGAAACCGCATTCCAGTCGGGGGTGATGGTGGGGCGTCGTCCCGAGTAGATCGCCTGGTTGCAGAGATAGAGCGGCGTTCGAATCAAATGCCAATGATTGGGGGTGAACGCAATGCCCAGATCTTTGCGCAAACAGATCAGCTCGGCATTTTGAGACTGAGCGGGCCAGAAGCGCTTCGCAAACTCACGGGCCTTCAGGTCATGCAACGAATAATAGGGATGGGCGAAGTCATAACCGATCATCGTCAAACCCATGGCTGCGAGTCCGACGATCGCCGCTCCCAAGAGCCGCCGCCGTCTGGGAGGATGACGAAGCCGCGCAAGGAGCATCGCGGTTCCGTATCCAGTCAAGAGGCAAATCGGAGGTGCGAGAAACAACATCGTCCGCGTGCTGCCGCCGTAAGGGTAGCGATGAAGCGCCGAGGCGATGAAGGCGAGAGCGAAGGGCCCGGTACAAATCCCCAAGAGCGTGAATTGCCGCCGGCGCAGCAAGGCCAGGACCCCCACCAAGAATAGGAGTGCCGTGGCGGTGCTGGCCCCCCGATCCCCTCCCGCCGGGTATGCAAACATGTGCCCAGTGTGCGCTCGCAGCAGCCAGATCAAGAGTTGACCCGGAGAGGTTAGCGGTGGAAAGCCCGAAGCCCAGTAGATGTACATCTTCCAGGAGTTTTGCGCGAGGTTCGTTTCCAGGGGGCCAGTGAAAAGCAAGTAGAGAGCGAGGAATGAGAGAACCAAGACGACATTGAGAACAGCGTAAGCGACGACGGTCTTTCGATCTCGCGAGCGCCAGATAGCCCCGCCAATTCCCAGGCTAATTCCTCCCGCCACGAAGATGGCGGGGTGAGACAGAACCAGGGCTAAAGGGATCAACCCTGTCAAAATCCAGAGCCACCGATCGTTGCGCGACCGCCACCATTCGATCACGGGGATCCACAGCAAAAACCCCGCGACCAGGTCGGAGGCGTAAGGTTTTACGTCCGCCCCATGCCGAATCGGATAGAAGGAGACGGAGAACACGGCCACGGCGATCAGAAGAGGGATCCCGCGAAAGGCCCGGCCGGCCCAGTATCGAAACAGGAGAACGCTGGCCAGGCTGCTGATCGTGGGGAACAGCCGGAGGGCCATCTCATTGAACCCCAGGCAGTCGACGAATGCTCGTTCGATCCAGAGGAAGAGCAGGGGACAGACCATCCCGTGGTCGAGAGGTCGCAATAGACCCCGATAGTCGCGGGTCAGGAAGTGAACCGATACGAAGGACTCATCGCCCCAAAGGGGATGGTTCAAGAAGTAGCGGACCAGCCGGATCAGAATTCCAAGGCCGACGAAAGCCCAGATCAGCCATTCGAGCCGAGCGCTCGTACACGGTTCTTCAGAAGAAGGGTCGAATTCGAGAGGTGTTGAAGGGGTACGCGCTTGAGCCCATGTACGCTCATCCCTGAAGAAAGGCCCGCTACCCATCCGTTTACCTCGGTTTCGATATTCGCCTACCACGACGTTCGGCGATGCGAATCTCTGCTAACCCGCCCAGGCACTCGGCTAAAGATCCGTCTTCGCCATGAAATGAGGGTGGGCGACGCGCGCGACGCGGCCATGGCGTGGGTAACCCACGGAAGACTCTCTGGGCTCGCGCGTCAGACAAGAAGAGAGATCACGACCTGGAGGGAGAGGGGGGAACCCACGCCAGGGTCTCTGATCAGGATTCGCTGGAGGCGTACCTCGGACTGAACTCACGTGGCCAAAAAGGGGCCGCGGCAAATCCGCACCCGCACCCGGAAACACGTGTTGGCGTGGCCCGGGGTGCCGATCTATGACGCCATCGTCATAGCTTGCGAACCTCCAGGTTCGGCACAGCTATGGGATCGGCTGTCCCGACCACAAGATTGAGCCCAAGTTCCAGGCTTTGAGAGTTCTCTTTCCGAGGTTATGGAAACTCGACAAACGAGGGGGGAAAACAACAACCAACGGGAAGTCCCGGTTCCACGAAGCTCGCTCCGAGGACCTTTGACCCCGCTCATGAGGGTGAGCATAGATCCAACCCTCGATTTTGGGAAGGTTTTTCAGCGTTCAAAGCTCGGAATTTATCATTCGTCAAATTGCGTGGTTGCACGATGTTGGTTTGTTGAGGTCGTCCGGCGGCTCTCGTCATTGGCGGTTCTCTCTCCGGTCGTTGCTCCCCGCCTCATTGGCGAGGGCTTCCAGAAGGCGTCGGACTTCTCGTTCCAACAGCGCCATGAGTTCGATTCCTTCGGTAAGGTCATAATTTCGACTGGCGCTTTCCAGGCGGCGAGCGAGATCGGTGGCTTTGATTGCGCCGTAGAAGCTGACCGATCCTCGGAGAGTGTGTGCCCCCCGCGCCACCGCTTCCGTGTTTCCCGTGTCGATTCCTTCGCGGATCCTGGCGAGGCAATCGCCGATGTGGTCTCGAAACAGGAAGATGGCCTCGCGAAGAACACGTTCGTCTCCCCCGGCATGAGCCAGAGCCACGGCACGGTTGAAAACCGTGTCCCTGACAGGCTCTGAGGGGGCCGGCGGGGGTGCGGAGGGCACCGACGCGAAGGGAACGACCTGGCGGATGGCTTCCCAGAGATCCTTGGGATCGAGCGGCTTGGTGACGTAGCTATCCATTCCAACCGAGAGAAATCGTTCTCGGTCTCCCACCATGGCGTGCGCTGTGAGTGCGATGATTGGCAGATGTCTTTCTGTTCCCTCTTCGGCGGCGCGAATGGCGGCGGTGGCTTCCAGCCCGTCTACCATGGGCATTTGCACGTCCATCAATACCAGGTCAAACAGCTTGGTTGTTGCGAGCTCGGCCGCCTCATGGCCGTTGTGGGCGATCCAGACCCAATGGCCGTGTTTTTCAAGCAAGAGCTGGGCAACCCGTTGATTCACCTCGTTGTCCTCCGCCAGGAGGATGTTCAATGGGCGGATCGCGCTTGCCGCCTCCGTCGCCGTTCCCCATGTCGTCGGATAACGACGAAGCGTGTCAATGGTTGCGGGAGATAACACCCTTTGGATGGCCAGCAACAACTCGCGCATCCCAACAGGCTTGACCACGTAGGCCCCCACGGCGAGCTCTTGACGGCGGTTGGAATCCTCCGAGCGATCGGAGGATGAGAGCATCAAGATGGTTTTTCGCGCCAGGGTCGGGTCTTTGCGTATCCGAGCGGCCAGGTCCAGGCTATTCGTCTCCGGCAAGCTCGAGTCCATGAGCAAGAGCGAAAACGGCTCGCCGACATCCGCAGCTCGGGTGAGCTTGTCCAGGGCTTCTGCTCCGGATGCGGCGGAGACAGCCTGCACTCCCCAGTGCGTGAGCAAGCCCTCCATGATGCGCAAGTTGGTCGCGTTGTCGTCCACCACCAAAACGGTGAGCCCACGTAGCGGATCGAGCGGACCTAGAGGCAACGATGTCGTTGGTTCGCGAGCCGGACCGAGGCGGACTGTGAAGTGAAACGTGCTCCCTTCTCCGAGCCGACTCTCCACCCAGATACGTCCCCCCATCATCTTCACCAATCGGCTGGAAATGGTCAGCCCGAGGCCCGTGCCCTCGAACTTCCGGTTCGTAGCGGTCTCGGCCTGTTCGAAAGGAGAGAAGATCTTGCTCAACTTGTCAGACGAAATGCCGATGCCTGAGTCCGAGACCACAAAGTGAAGGTTGAGATCATCTTGGCCATGATCATCAATCTGGACATGTAAGACAACTTCACCCCGTTGCGTGAACTTGATCGCGTTTCCGACCAGGTTGATCAGCACCTGGCGAAGCCGGTTCCAATCGCCGTGAAGGGCGTCGCGAACATCAGGATCAATCTCGTAGGCGAGCTCGAGCCCTTTCTTGTGGGCCCGCACCGCCATGGGTTTGAGCATCTGGGCGAGGCTGTCGCGCAGAGGGAAATCAAACGGAACGATGTCGAGCTTGCCAGCCTCGATCTTGGAGAAGTCGAGGATGTCGTTGATGACGGTCAACAAGCTGTCGGCTGAGGACTTGATCGTCTGGATGAGCTCTTGCTGCTCAGGGGTCAGTTTGGTGTCGAGGGCCAACTCCACAACGCCAAGGATGCCGTTCATCGGCGTACGGATTTCATGGCTCATGTTCGCGAGAAACTCGCTCTTGGCGCGGTTAGCGGCGTCGGCATCGATCTTCGCCTGCTTCAAATCCTCATTTAACAGCCGCTGCTCGGTGATATCCCAGTTGCTCCCCACGATGCGAGTCGCGATGCCGTCGGTACCGTAAATCACGCGCCCCAAAGACCGGAGATGGCGCCACTCTCCCGAAGGTTTCCGGATGCGAAACTCGCATTCGATCGTGGGGTTTTGAGCCGAGACTTTTTCGTTCTGTTGCAGAAGCCCGGATAGATCGTCAGGATGGATAAGCGTGAGCCATTCTTGATGGGTTCCACCATATTGCCCTGGTTCGATGCCCGCCCGAAAACCTACATCGCTTACGCCGTACAACTCGTGCATCCGGGTATCCATGAGGTACTGTCCCCGGGCGAAATCATACTCCCAAATGCCGATGCCGCCAGCCTGCGTCGCGAGAGCCAGGCGCTCTTTCTCTTTCTTCAAGGCGATCGTCAACGTGCGTTGCTCGGTGACGTCCCAATTGGTTCCCAGTGCCCGAGAGGGGGTCCCGTCGCTATCGCGAAATACCTGCGCCAGAGCCCGAATGTGGCGTTCCGCGCCCGATGGCTGCAAGATCCGAAACTCGCTTTCGAAGACCGAGGTCTCTGACACGGTAAGTTGCCAATCGCTCGCGATTCGCTCTGAGTCATCTTGATGAATGATGGCCAGCCATTGCTCCAGACTTCCGTCGAAATCCCCCTGTTTCATGCCGTAGATCGCGTGCATTTGATCGTCCCAGATGAACCGTCCCTCGGCGAAATCGACGGCCCAGATACCGACCCCTCCCGCTTTGACGGCCAGGCGGATGCGCTCGTTCAAGGCGTGAATACGGTTCTCTGACTTCCGGCTTTCAGTGATGTCTCGCATCAGCCAAATTTCATGTTCGCCGACGAGGGCTGTGGCAAATTCCGCAAACCTGGGTGTGCCGTCCTTCCGGTAAAAAGGAACCTGTGCGATCTGATGATGGCCACGCTCCCGATCTTCTCCATAAATGAGCATCAACTTCTCATACATGTCGCGCCAGAGTATTCTGAACCACTGGTCACGGGTCGCCAATTCATGACGTTCGTAGCCTGTAGCCTCCTCGACGGCGCGGTTAATACGAATTCGATCGCCGGTTACGAAGATGGCGCCAAGGGGGAGGTTTTCCACCATTTCCGACAGCCAGCGTTCCCGCGCGACGAGTTCTCGCTCTATCAATTTGCGTTCGCTGATATCTTGAATGGTTCCGAAGAGACTGACGATGTTTCCCTGATCATCACGACAAGCCTGGCCCGTGGCGATGACGAAGACTGGCTTTCCGTCGACCTCGAAATGCTCCAACTCGAGATGGAACGGTTCGCCGAGTTTCTGGCACCTTTCGGCCGCGGCTGTGAACATCTGCAGGCTTTCCGGCTTGAGAATCTCCTGAAGTTGGTTGAACTTCGGGGGAGGCCTGGAGAGGTCCCACCGGTTGATCTCGTAGAGCATGTGAGACCAGGTCAAGCGGTCGTTTGCGATGTCCCACGACCAGTTGCCGATCCTGGCGAGTTTCTCGACCCTTTCGAGATTCTCACATGCGGCCTCTCGTTGCTTCTCGTGGTCCGCCTCGTGCTTCCGGGCGGTCACATCCACCATGATGCCATCCCAAATGGTGCTTCCGTCGGGACCGGGCCGAGGCGCCGAGCGAGAGTGAACCCAGACAATCCGGCCATCACGTGCCTGGTGGCGGAATTGGCAATCGAAGAGGCTCTTCAACGATGCCGAGTGTTGTTCGGCCTTTTCAACGAGAGGGCGATCTTCCTCATGAATGGTTTGCCGCAGGGCCTGTGGATCCTTCATGGCTTCATCGGCGGGAACCCCGGTCAAGGCAAAAATCCCCGCGCTGATGTAGGAGTAAGAGACCTGGCCGTCCGCCTTGATGATCGTTCGGTAAATCGCTCCGTTTGGCAAATTGTCGATCAGCGTTGCCAGTTGCGCCTGCGCTTCCTGGCGCTGGGCATCGAAGTAAATGAGCTCGAGATGACTCTGAATTGCGTCGCGGAAGGCCGCAATTAAACGCTTATGAATCTCCGCGTAGGAGTTTTCCTTCTTGTCCAGGACGCAAATGGTTCCAAATGGCGTTTTGTCGGGCCAGAGGATGGGAAATCCCAGGTAGGAAACCATGCCGTGCTTGATGTCGGGGTTGTTCTTCCAGCGTTCATCCACAGTCGCGTTGGGAACGAGCAATTCTCTGACTTCTCTGAGAACCGTTTCGCAATACAGGCCCGAGCCAAACAGGTGCTCCAGGTTCCCTGGGCGATAAGGATTGCCCTCGGTTGTACTGGCGATGAGGACCTGGATATTCTCTTGCACCAGGCGCATGACGAGCCCGGACGGAACGCCGATGACTTCCGCCATGATATTTACAAGATTTTGCCACTGTGCCAGCATGGCCTCGGGAATGACCGGATAGGTCCCCGTCCCAAACGCTGAGGTGGCAGAAGAAGTTTTTGATGCCATGACCGTGTGGTTTTCCTTAGAGGAAAGGAAACAGGGCCACAACGATAGTCATTCTGCAAGGCAGAAGGCCCCTTCTTTGGGGCTATCTCACAGCTTCACGAGCGATCGCTTGTTCAGAAATGGGGCCGAGAAGGTTGGCTCCGGCACGTCGTCGCAAAATTTATTGATATCGTGAAATCAAAATAATAAAATTCGAACGAGCAAAGAGAAGCGATCCTGGGCACGCGCATCCCAACGGTTTTGTAGCAGCACCATGACGTTGCCACGGGGTCTCCGGTCACTCTACGACTTGTCAGGCCGTCACCGTTCGTTGACCAACATGGTCGAAAAGCGAGGGGGAAGAAGGGAATTTGGTTGCCGATTCTGGTTCGAAAACTTCATTGGGGCGATGAATGTCCTCGTCGACTCCTCTCCAGCCTTGCGTCCTCCAAGGCCTCCCGTGAGAGAGGATATCCCGGGGGTGCTTTGAGGCCATTGCTTAGGAGTTTCCAGGAACATCCGTCAAAGCCGCAGCCATGCTGAGTTCGACACGGTTGCGTCCTCCGCGTTTAGCTTGATAGAGCGCGAGATCTGCCTCGCGCAACAGAGAGGCGACATCCTCCTTTCCGGAACCTGGATAGACGGTTAATCCTATGCTTATCGAAATGGAGATGGAATTGTTTTCATAAACGACGGGTTCCGCCGCCACGTTCTCTCGCAGCCGTTCCGCGAAGTGAAGCGAATTGGAAGCGTCGCCCCCCGGTAGGAGAACGAGGAACTCTTCACCGCCGTAGCGTCCGACCATATCGTAAGGGCGCATGACGTTGCACATACGCGTGGCGGTCTCGCGCAGCACGGCGTCGCCGGCCTGATGCCCGCAGGTATCGTTGACGTGCTTGAAGTGGTCGACGTCTACCAGCAAGATGCCTAAGGGCTGCCCTTCTCGGCGGGCGCGGCTCACGTTGCTGGTCAGGAGATTCATGATGGCCACCCGATTCCAGATATCGGTCAGACCATCGCGCATGGCTTGCTGCCGTAATTCCTCACGCGAGGCGATCAATTCCTTTTGGGTCGCCAGAATACGTTCGCCCACCATGAGCCGTGCTCTCAACTCAGGCGGCCGGTACGGTTTGCCGAGGTAGTCATCCGCACCCGCTTCCAGACCCAGGACGATATCATCCGTTTTGTCCTTAGCGCTCAGGAGTAACAAATAAACGTAGCGATCTCCGCCGCGCGCTCTTACTCGTTCGCAGACCTGGTTGCCATCCAGTCCTGGCATCGTCCAGTCGAGAATCGCCATCTCCGGGGCATCATCTTCTTGGAGTAGTTGCCAGGCGGCTTCACCATCGGCAACCGAGATCACGTCATATCCCCAATGAGTCAGCAGAGACTCCAAGACATACCTGTGCGGCGGATCGTCCTCAGCCAGGCAAATTCTCACGACTTCTCCCCCGTTTGGCGATTAGCCATTTTAGACAGGGCTAAGCCAACGATAGCGTTCACGTCCGTTGGCGATGAAATCATTCGACCCAGTTCTTCTCCTGCCAGGCGTTTTTCGCGGCGCCACCATGGGGCCATCCGAACAAGGGGTCGAGGGAGGAGGGGGGGAGATGGGACCTGCTCTCCTTAACCTTCGCCTCATGGGAGAAATTGGCTCAAAGAATTGATCATATCTTCGAAGGAGTCTTGTGCAGTCGACTCTTTACGAGATGTTACGTGCTCCGGCAACTTGAGGGACAGTGTGTCTTAATTTTCTGAAAAAACTAATTCCTTCATCTGGGTATTTGCCACAATTCTACCCAGCGCATCGTGGAAATTCACGGCGTTTAGAGCTCTTACTCCTCGGGAAGTCTTTTTTGGGAAACATTCAGTGACCATCTCGATCAATTCGCATTCTTTATTTTTCCGATTCTGCCGCGGCATTTTATGGACGGTGGTCTCGCTTCGGCACTCCTGAATCCATCTCGATCAATGACGTCGGATTTGACGTAGCGATTGTCGGCTTCTTTACCGGCCTTTCGACTCCTCTTCGGATGTATGCGTCTACGAACGTCAGTGGCCTGAAGGGATGCCTGTCCGCCACTCGGAGGGCGAGCTTTGATTTCGATGGGCATGGTGTTGCGGAGTGGTTGTGTTTGAGTGTCGAGGAGATTCCGCGAGGCGATGGAGGGATTTTTCGAGGTGCTTACGGCCTCCGCAGGCTAAGATCCGCGCTGAAATTGCGTGGAATCAAAGACGTGGCCCGGGAATCTCACGTAGGGAGGGCTCAGATGAGCCGACGTTGGTTTGGGTTCGTATTGGCACTTCTGAACCTGGCGGCCTTTGCTCGAGCAGAGGACTTGGGGCGCGAAGGGTTTGTGGACTCCGGTGGAGTGCCGATCCATTACGTCACGTCGGGGCAGGGGACGCTCGTTGTCTTGATTCATGGTTTCCCCGACTTTTGGTACACCTGGCGAGCGCAGATGCCTGCTTTGGCGAAGCACTACCAGGTCGTGGCAATCGACCAGCGCGGCTACAACAAGAGTGGCCAGCCTCAAGGGGTTGAGAATTATAAGCTCGATCGCCTTGTTGGCGATCTCGAGGCGGTCGTCAAGCATTTCGCCGCGGGTGAGAAGCGCAAAGCCATCATCGTGGGGCATGACTGGGGTGGGCTCGTGGCCTGGACCTTCGCCATGGTTCATCCGGAATTGACGGAGCGTCTCATCGTCTTGAACCTTCCCCACCCGAACGGCTTGATCCGTGAGCTGGCCAACAACCCTGATCAGAACAAGGCGAGTCAGTACGCCAGGAACTTTCAGAAGCCAGGGGCTGCCGCGACCGTGCTGCCCGCGATGCTGACTTTCTGGGTGAAAGCCCCTGAAGCTCGCAAGGTGTACCTCGAGGCGTTTCGCCGGTCATCGATCGAGGGGATGCTGAACTACTACCAGGCGAATTTTCCTCGAGAGCCGTACCAGGCTCCGGCGGGTCCCGAGCGGCCCCCCGTGAAATGCCCCGTGCTTTTGATCCACGGACTCAAGGACCCTGCGTTGCTGCCCGGGGCCTTGAATGACACATGGAAATGGGTTGACGCCGAGCTGACGATCGTGACCTTGCCTAACGCAGGGCATTTCGTTCAGCAAGACGCCGCGCAAGATGTGACTCGAATTATGACGTCGTGGCTGGGATGCGCGGTTCCCGGAAAACCTTGAGAAGCGACGCGCAAAGACCCGGCCCGTACGTTTCGACACGTTTTCGTGTCGAGTCCCACCGTCCCGCAATGACGTCCCGAAGCCGCCGAGCGCCGAGCGGGAACCTATGTAAGGGATTGATGTGTTCACGAATGAACGTATCAGGGCATAACTAACAATTAGCCTCGCATTTTGCGGCCCATCCGCTCGGCGATCGCAGGGAATCGCCTGACCAGATCGGCGTCGGACAGCGAATGAGGTCCCCGAGGTCTCTCAGGAACTCTCCGACTCGGCAAAATTGCTTCCACAAGGACGCCGAAAGGACCAAGTAGGAATCCAAGGACTCCGCCTTCGACCTTCCGCCTCCCGTTCTGAACTGCGATCCAGGACCCGAGGACCGCGTACACGAGCACGACCGCCACGACAACGATCGCGCCGAGTATTCGTAAACCGTTCATCGGCCACCCCCTAGCTGAGCAGTATTTAAAGTCTAGGCGCCTCGAAACGGATTCGGTAAGTGGACAAACGTTTCCAGTCAAGAGTAAAGTCCGTGCAATGCCACCACGGACCATGCTCTCCGAGCCTGGATACGAATCTCGCAGAAACGCATTTTAGAAGCGTGGAACGACCGATATCTGAGAATGCCACATAAGGCTCGCAAAGAAAAGAGGGGCGCCTTTTTCTTCGCTTTGCATCACGACTTGGGCGAAAGATTTCAGATTTCCGGCACAAATAGCCAGGGCAAACCCAGGTGACTTGTTCTTAACACTGTATCCCCTCGCAGAATGGTCTGTTGAGAGAGACCTGGGATATCTGGTGATCTGTTGCTTTTTCGCCACAAGCGGGGCGCGATTACGTCTCACTCGCTGCATGTCTCTATCGGCGGAAACTATGCGCAGGTGAAATTTTGGCGGGTCCGCGGCCGAAACCAGGGAGATTCCGGGAAACGGCTCCATGGCCCCAGGAACGCGATCGAGCTTGGAATCCGTGGCGGCAAGAGCGCGCCGTCGACTCGGTGATAAGCTTGAGAGGGGGCGGAGAGCGTAAACGCGTGGGTCTGTTTTGAAGAGAATTGGCTGACGCGTTGAGCCCGTCGCGACCGCCGGATATTCGAGGTTGCGCTCCGTCTCGAGGATCAGTGAGCCATGTCTCGCGTTGATCGGGTGTCCGAGATTGCTCAGCAACTGGAGCAAGCCATCTTGTCGGGTGAGCTTGCACCCGGCGATATTCTCCCTTCGGAGCGAGAGATCAGCGCCCGGCAAGGAGTCAGCCGGAGCGTGGTGCGAGAGGCGCTTGGCCGTCTGGCGAGCCTTGGGTTGGTGCGGAGCGTTCACGGCTCGGGGACGCGGGTTGAGGCTCCGAACGGCCGCCAGGTGACCGACGGGTACCGCCGCTTGCTGGGCCTACCCAACTACCCGCTCGAACATCTGGCCGCGGTACGTCTCCCGCTGGAAACGACCATAGCCTCGCTCGCGGCCACGAAGCGGACGCAGGAGCATCTCGACCGCCTGCGCGAAACCCAGGAGGCTTTGGGGGAGCCGGGCCGGCCGTTGGAGGACCATATCAAGGCGGACCTCGAGTTTCACGCGACTCTGGCTGATGCGACGGGCAACCGGCTCTTCCATCTCGTGCTGGTTCCCATGCAGGAGATGATGATCGAGAGCCGTCGACGGACGCTCGGCCGTTATGGGTCGGAACTTGCCCATCGGCATCACGCCCGGATCCTCGAGGCCGTCATCGCGGGAGACGCCGAGGCGGCCGCGCAGGCAATGCGCGAACACCTCGAGGCGAACTATCAGCACCTGCACGAGGTGTCCGGCTTGCCTGTAACGTCTCCTGAACCCGTCTAACTGGCCCCTTTTGCTTCGTCTTTTCCGTTACGAAGGAAGCGACAGGGGACCAACCTGGTCCAATCCGCGGTCGACCGTCACTCCGCCGCGGGTTCCGACGAGGCGTGACGTCGTCAGGATCGAAACATTATTGCGGCGAGCGATCTGAACATGGCTGAACGGTTCGCCGATGATTGCGGAGTCCGAGGCCCGGGCGAATTTCACCAGGTTGAGGTTGCCCGCGTCATTGAGCACCAAGCCCTGGGCATCTTGGCCACGAATGGATTGAACATCTCCCTGGACGTCAATCAGTGCCGAGCCTGCGATGTCGGGACGGAAAGATTCGCTCAAGTCGGTGAGCAGATTCGCGTCGTTTAGGGTCATCGTCCTCTGGTTCGAGAACCCTTGCGGGCTAAGCAATTGCACGGTGTTGACGCCGTTGGAAACCCCCGTCACGAGAGCCAGATTCTGATCGATGCTGCCGACGGCTTGGGGAACCTGCGCGGGGGTCGCGTTGAGGTAGGCTCCGTGGCTCGTTACGGCGGACATTCCCGCGCTCTGGAGCTGGCCTCCCGTCGTGCTGATCGAGGCGACACCGAACTGCGTGGCTGCCGGCTGGAACGTGTTGAAGTGAGCGGCTCCCGTCGCGTAGAGCGTCTGTGAAGCCGGAATGCCCGTGATTCCCGCGGAGAGGCCGAACTGCCCGTTCGGGGTGTAGGGCTGGCCCACGACAACAGCTTGACCGCTCGCGAGGCTCGCCGTCACGTTGATGAGTACGGCGAGTCCACCGTTGCCCGCCGTGGGGTCAACCACGGCCGTTTGGGTGTCGGTCGAGCCGAGGCCCGTGATGGAGGTGAGTCCCAAGGCCGCGAGGCCGGTGGTGGAGAATTGCCCCTGGTAGGCGCCATTGACCGCGTTGTAGGCCAGGATGTTCGTTCCCTGGTTGACCAGAACCACCAGTTGGTTATTGTCCCGGGCCAGAGAAATTCCGGTCGCCGGCGTTCCGGTCGTGGGGAGAGGAATGGCCTGAAGCTGGGCTCCGGTTGACGCGTCGAAGCGAATGAGCTGATTGGCGGTCGGGTCGTAGCCGTAGATCTGGGGGTCGCCAATGGAGGCCGGAATCAAGGGGTTTCCGTTGATGTGGTTCACAACCATCACGAACCCCGGAGGAGCCGGCGGGGGGGCGGGCACGGTCGCCACGCTGTTTCCCGTACCGACGGTCTGCTTGGGCTCGACGATGTTGGGCCCAGCGACGAATTGTCCGGAGACGCTCGTCAGCGTGAGCGAACCGTTCGGGCCGTTGCTGTAATTGAGAGTGACCCCCTCCGCGGTATTTGTCTCCCCTCCCTGAGTCACGGTGGGAGAGGAGGGGAGGGTGCGCACGTGGACCTGGCTATTACTGGCCACCGAGTTCAGGAAGAGGTTATGCACCCCTGAGGTCAGGTTGATCTGGCCTCCGCTGACGAGGTCGAAGTCTTTCAGGTTCACGACGTTCAATGGGTTGCCGCCGACGCCGCTGAGGTCTCCGAGCGCCAGGTTTTGGTTCTGGATGCTCTGGAGTGGAGCTCGGCCTCCTCCTCGAGAGACGTGGGCGACGATGCCACTCGACGCGTTCGTCCCGCTGAAGATGAGGTTTAGCGCGCCGTTGGTCTCGGTGTTCGTGCCGGCGAGGCTTCCCGCTCCGAAGAGGTTGATCGTGACGTGGGCGCCTTGCGGGGTTGTGTAGGTATAGTGGTGGCCGTCGGGGGAAAGGCCGCTGCTCAGACTGAGCTCCTGGATCGCGCTGGCCACGCCGTGGGCCGCAGAGGCTGCGCTCAAGAGCGCTCGCTCCTCGAGGCCTTCCAAGGCCGGCTGAACTCTCCGAAGGAGCCGCATCCATGTCTGACTCATCGGCTACTCCCTGACCTGGGATTTCCTTGACGGCGGATGCCGCGGGCTGAACGTTTCGGCCAAATCCGCCTGTGTCTTCAGAGGCTTCGAGACTCATGGCTTTCCGGCTGCCCACTGAGTTATCGGCAAAAACGTCGCAAAAGCTTTTCTGGGAACAACAAGACGGATTGGCCTATTCGTTCGGGCGCAAACCTGGGAGTCGCCGTAAAGTCTTTCGCCGTGAAAGACTGGTAGCGGCGAATCTTGACAAGAATTAACTTCCCGCGCGGACCGTTTGGATCTTTCCTCATCACGGGTTGGCGAAGTGCGGCAGGACGTTCGGCTCGTAAAATGGGATGGGTTCGTAGAATAGGGCGGATAAAGTGGTTTAAAAGTCGTTGATATGGGAGCTAACGCGAGACGAGTTTTTCGCCGCTGCGGGATTTGACACTTCTCAAACTCGATGCACCTAGCACATGGGCCAGAAGGCCGTTACACTCGGCAAATCCCGCGATTTAGGCACCGGTTCGTTCAGGGATCGAGCCCCGAACACCGTACCGAAACACAAAGGAGATTTACTGGTGCGCCGTTTCGCCACACTTGCTCTGTCCACTGCGTTCTTGCTCGGACTGACCACGATCGATTATCTGTTCGCCCAAGATGCCCCGAAGGCGGACGCCCCCAAGGCCGAAGCCAAGCCGGAAGCGGCCCCGAAGACGGAAGCCCCCAAGGCCGAGGCTCCGAAGGCGGAAGCCCCGAAGGCGGACGCTCCCAAGGCCGAGCCTGCAAAGTCTGAGGCCGCTCTGCCCCCGATTCCGCCTGAAGTGCAGGCGAAGCTCGAAGCGGCCCGCCGCGCTGTGGCCGAAGCGATTGTCGCCGCGCAGGACGCGGGGTTGGTTCAGACCTCGATCGAGCCGCCGCCGATCCTCGACATCCTGATCACCGGTCGCGCCACCGATGAAGCGGCACTCAAGGCTCGCACGGGTGTCAGCCCGGAAGTCTTTGGCGCCTGGTTCACGGGACATGGCAAAGTTGCCGGCGTGGTCATCGAGAACGAAGTGCGGATCATTCCTCCGTCGGCCGGCCTCAAGACCTGGTACGACGAGCGCAAGAGCATCCTGAACCGTCACATCAAGGCCGTGCGTGACGCCAAGGCTCTGGCCGAGAAGCCCAAGGAAGAGCCGAAGAAAGAAGAGCCCAAGAAAGAAGAACCCAAAAAGGAAGAGATGAAGAAGGAAGAGCCAAAGAAGGAAGAACCCAAGAAAGAAGAGCCGAAGAAAGAAGAGCCCAAGAAGGAAGAGCCCAAGAAGGAAGAGCCAAAGGAAGAGGCCAAGAAGGAAGAAGTGAAGAAGGAAGAGCCGAAGGCAGACGCCCCGAAGACGGACGCCCCCAAGGCTGAAGAACCGAAGAAGGAAGAGGCCAAGACCGACGCTCCCAAGTGAGCTTGGTAAGAGCTGAGAGATTTCAACCGCCCCCCGCCTCTTGATCCCCTGGGGTCAGACGAGGCGAAGGGGGCGGATTTCGTCTTTCGACCTTGTATACCGGCGCGATTTTCAGGCAGGAGTTGTCCGGTCTGGGCCGACGCAATACAGTAAGTGTCCCATTCGGCCAAGGCCGACCATTCGGGAACGTTCGGCCTGAGGAAAGGCCTTCGAACGACGAAACAAACCCCTATCCCCTAGCGCCGAGCGAGGCCGCTCTCCGTGACGCCGACCGTCTTGAACAAGGCGACGACGACCCTCCTCACGCTGGCCTGCGACGCAGTGGATCGCTTGGGGGCGGTCGGGATCCTGGTCCTTCCGGAAGAACCGATGGACTGGGATGCGATTGCGCGCATCGCGGGGGACGTACGAATACTCGTGGCCGCGTCCACGCCCAAGCATCTCGACGCGGTTCGTGCCGCTGGGCTCATTCCCATCGAGGTCGAGCCCACCGACGCGGCCATCACTGAGCGGATCACGCTGGCCCTCATCGAGGCTGTCGCCAACGACCAGCTCGAAGCCGGCGCTCGTGTCGTCGTGGCCTATTCGGGCTTCGAGGCCGAGGCTCTCGATTCAGTGACCATCGTACGGCTTGGCGAACACCTCGAGCGGCTCAGCTCTCGTGACTTGCGGGCGCTTGAGACCTCGGTGCCGTTCGAGACGTTGAAGGCCGTTGTCGACGTGGCCGTGGAAATCGGCCGCGAGGGGCGGGAAGGGAAGACAGTTGGCACTCTGATCGTGGTGGGAGACGTCCGCAACGTTCTCTCTCGGTCGCGAACGCTGGGCTTCGATCCCTTCAAAGGCTACACACGCAAAGAGCGCAATCTCCGCGACCACCGCGTGCGCGAAGCGATCAAAGAGATCGCCCAGATGGACGGTGCATTCGTGGTCGCTCGCGATGGGACGGTCGAGGCCGCCTGTCGCATCATCGACGCTCCCAACACCGGCCTGACGCTTCCCAAAGGGTTGGGCACGCGACATTGGGCGGCCGCCGCGATCACCAACGTCACCAATGCCCTTGCGGTGGTGGTCAGTCAGTCTACCGGGACCGTGCGGCTTTTTCAGAAGGGGGAGATCATCCTCCGGATCGCCCCCATGCGCCATGCGCGCGCGATGAAATGGATCGAGGAAGATACGGAACCCTCGCCCCCCTCTCCGCGCGAGAAATGAGCCGCCGGATGAGTTCCGTCCTCTCCGCGATCATCCCCCCGGCAGGAGAGGCGCGAATCTGGCGGTAGTCTTTGCAAAGACAATGACGTAAGCTCTTCCTTAACGATCTTCCGGAATCCGGAAGAACCCGGGCTCGACTCGATTTGCCGGGTTTTGGCCATTTCGCTCACCAGGAGCGCTGATCGAGGCTCATGCTGTATTCGAGCATGCTCAAGGGGGTCTTCCGGACGCTTTACGGCGAGCCTCCGGACCTCTCATATTCGCGGGATGCCCAGGGACTCGTCTTGGTGGCCGATGGCGTTGGAGGTCTCGACCTTTGCGCGACGGGCCTGCGCTACGTCATGGGCTCGTTGACGCTACCGTACGACGTTCGGGTTGTACCCTGGGGACACGGTTTCGGCCGCTGGCATGCGGACCTGACCAACGTCGAGAACCGGGATCGCTGGGCCCGCGAGATGGCCGCCGAGGTGGAAGCGTTTCACGAGCAGCATTCTGGCAGCCCCGCGTTTCTCGTCGGCAAGTCAGGGGGCACCGGAGTCGTCGTCAAGGCGCTCGAGCAAATCCCTGAAGGGGCCATTGAGAGGGCCGTTTTATTGGCTCCAGCGCTCTCTCCGGACTACGACCTCTCGCGAGCCCTGCGTGCCGTGCGCCGCGAACTCGTGGTTTTTTGGTCTCCGCTTGACCTGATCGTGCTTGGTTTAGGGACGCGAATCTTTGGCACGATCGACCGGATCAGGACAGTGAGCGCGGGCCTGGTGGGATTTCGCCCTCCGCATAGCCTCGACGAAGTATCACGCGCTCAATACAGCAAGCTTCGTCAGGTGCGATGGCGGCCTGAAATGGCCGTAACTGGCTATGTTGGAGGTCATGTCGGACCAGACAGTCCGGCCTTTCTCAGGAAATACGTTGTGCCTTTGTTGCGGGGCGGCGACGCCCCCAAATGTTGAATCGTTGTCGAGGTTAAGCTGGCACCGCCTCGCGCCGATAACCTTATGGCCCGGGGATGGTGAGACCCACCGAGTCGCGACGAAACAAGAATCCTCATCCAATTGCTGTTGTCGTATTCGAGCCCGAGTCCGCACGTAGCAGGGCGGCGGTGGGGTTTGTCCCACGTCGTCTCGCTCGTTTTCACGTGGCAAGCCCGCTCACCGGCTGGTCATGATGATCTGAAGTCTGTAAGGAGAATTCGCAAGTTGAGAATGTGTTCTGCTTCAAGGCCGGAGAGAAAAGAGCGTTGGGGCCGCAACCCTGCGAGGGTTTCAGCCCGTACGCTCTCCCGAGTCTGGTGAGCGTCCACAAGAACTGGCACCGTGAAGTTCAACGCGCGGCGGTCTTCCCCCTCTCTTCTATTGAGAAGACAGTTTGCCCTCTCTTGCTGTTTCACCCCGAGATGGGAAGGCCGCCACGCGCATGAATTCCGAGAAGGCCGCCCGCCGATCTTCGTGCGACGGGAAGGGGTTTCGTGTTCACGAGTCCCCTGTGACCTGTGTCCGAACGATCGCAAGAACCTCTGCCGGCTTGACCGTGCCCCACTGAAGCTGATAGGACAGGGATCGATTCCCTGTTGCTAAAGCAAGTCAGAACGACCAGGTCAAACGTCTCGAGACGAATGGAACGCCCCTTTTCTTTTTTGGATGGAGTAGTCACGCACCGATGAGCACGCACCCTGCCCCGATCGCCGCTGTCCGCGGTCGCGAGATCCTCGACAGCCGCGGTAATCCGACCGTCGAGGTCGACGTCATCCTGGCCGATGGAAAGCTTGGCCGCGCTGCGGTTCCCTCCGGCGCCAGCACGGGAGCCCACGAGGCAGTCGAACTCCGTGACGGTGACAAGAAGCGCTATCTCGGCAAAGGGGTGACCCAGGCCGTTGCGAACGTGAACTCAGTGCTCTCGAAGGCGGTGATCGGCCTTGATCCGAGCGACCAGGTGGGACTCGACCGTGCCCTGATCGCGGCGGATGGGACCGAGAACAAGGGCAAGCTCGGCGCCAATGCGATCCTCGGCGTTTCGCTCGCCACCGCCAAGGCGGCCGCTCTGGCCCACGGCCTGCCGCTCTACCGCTATCTCGGCGGCGCCAACGCCCGAGTTCTGCCCGTCCCCATGATGAACATCCTCAACGGCGGCGCGCACGCCGACAACAACGTCGATGTTCAAGAGTTCATGGTCGTCCCCTCAGGCGCCACCAGCTTCCGCGAAGCTCTCCGCTGCGGCGCTGAGATCTTCCACAGCCTCAAGGCCGTTCTGAAGGCCAAGGGCCTCAACACGGCCGTCGGTGATGAAGGTGGTTTCGCCCCCAACCTGAAGAGCAACGAAGAAGCCATCGAAGTCATTCTTCAGGCCATCGAGAAGGCAGGCTACGGCGCCGGCAAGGACGTCTTCCTGGCCCTCGACGTAGCTTCCACCGAGTTCTTCAAGGATGGCGTGTACACCCTTGAGAACGACAAGCAGCCCAAGAAGACCCCCGAGCAGATGGTCGAGTTCCTGGCTTCATGGGTTCGCCAGTACCCGATCCGCTCGATCGAAGACGGGTGCGCTGAGGACGACTGGCAGGGCTGGAAGCTGCTGACCGAATCCGTCGGCGACAAGGTGCAGCTCGTGGGCGACGACCTCTTCGTCACCAACACCAAGCGGCTCCAGAAGGGGATCGAGGACGGAATCGCCAACAGCATCCTGGTCAAAGTGAACCAGATCGGTTCATTGACCGAAACCTTCGAGGCGATCGAACTGGCCCAGCGCAACCGCTACACGGCCGTGATCAGCCACCGCTCGGGTGAGACCGAGGACTCGACGATCGCCGACATCGCGGTCGCCACCAACGCCGGCCAGATCAAGACCGGTAGCGCCTCACGCTCTGACCGCATCGCCAAGTACAACCAACTCCTCCGTATCGAAGAGGAATTGGGCGCGAGCGCTCGCTTCGGCAAGTAAGTTTTTCTGAACGCTTGCGGAACTCGCTGAAACATTGCCAAAGGGGGGCTTGGACCTACATCAAGGTTCAGCCCCCTTTTTTCGTTGCTTCCATCCAGGCGCCGAAGCGAATCCGACGGATTATCGTATCGGACATCGTCAATGTAAATGTCGGCGCGTGCGGAAACAGGCCGTCCGCGACGCGCGTAGGCCTGTGTCCATGAGCCTGAGAAGCCGCCTTTGAGGTCCGCCGCGAAGCGATGAGAATGGCCTACGACTTTTTCTCGAATCGCTTGATCAGGGTGACCTCGTTCCCCTTGTCGTTGTAGCGGAATTCGTCCACGAGGCCCTTGGCGAGCATGATCCCGAATCCCCCTTCGCGGATCCCGAGTTCGTTGCGCACGTCGAGGTGGCCGATCGGGTCTTCGTCAGAGGCGGCGTGGGGAATTTGAGCAGGGTTGAACCCCGGACCCTGGTCCCGAATGATCAACGTGATGGCCTCGGGATCAATTCGATAGGTAATTTGCAGGACGAGGTCGGCATTTTTGCGGTGGCCCCACTCGATGGCGTTGCCCCCCATCTCCATGATGGCCTGCTTCAGATCCTTGATTTGGCGCTCGGTGAGCGGGGTGTGAGCGAAAAGGTCAGCCAACATGTCGTTGGCCTGTTGGAGATACGAGGCTTCGCTTCGGACATCCACGTTAATTTCGCCGTGGGTTCCCCGTGTCTCATGCTCGTGGCGCCAGGCCATGGCCTTTTCGATGGCTTCGAAAAGCTGTTCTGGAGAAAAAGGCTTGGCCAGGTAACCGTTGGCTCCCACGCGAACACCGGCAGCCCGGTGCTTAGCGTCGTGCAGCGCCGTTACCATGATGATGGGAATCAAATTCGTGTCGCGGTCACGCTTGAGTTGGTCGCAAATCGTGAAACCATCGACATCGGGCAACATCAAGTCGAGCAAGATCAGGCTGGGCGCATGTTCGCGAACGGCCGCGACGACTTGGGAACCTGTGTAGAGCTGGATCGGCTCGAAGTCACGAGCCTGCATCAAGGTTGCCAGGATATCGTTGGTGTCGCGCTCATCGTCGACGATCAGCACGGTACGCGGCATGGGCAAAAACTCAACGGGATGACGGCGATCTAGTTCGCGCCCAACGGCCCCTTCAAGTCTATTGTCACGCGCAGGAGGGGCAGTGGCAAGCCATTGGGTGCTTAGACGTCGCGGCACCCTTGCGAGATGGGATGCAGTCACGGAATAATCAATTCCTGTCTCTGATCGGTTTCGGAACGCCTGGCCCCTCATCGTCGGGTTCTCCACCAACGCCTCATCGACCCGTTCGCCTGAGAACCGTCCATGGACATCACGAAAATTATCGATGCTTTCGGCTACGCCATTTACGCGGCTTTAGCTTTGCTAGCCGTTTGGGGCGTTTATAACGCGATTCTCCTGTATCGCAGCCTCTCCAAGAAAGCCGTCGATCAACCTGCCGTATTGATCCAGCAAGTTCGCGACTTTAGCCAGGCAAGCAAATTTGATGCCGCTATAGCGTTATGTCAAGGGCCTCCGTACTGGCATTCGGCGCTGGCGCAACTGATTGCCGTCGCATTGAAGAATCGCGACAAGGGACTGGCCAAAATCAAGCAGATCCTGGTCATGGAATTCCATACCGAGGTCATCGCGGGCATGGAGAACCGGCTTGCCTCGATCGCGACGATCGTGCGAATGGGGCCTCTCTTGGGGCTGCTGGGCACGGTCGCCAGTATGATCGGGGCGTTCGGGCGCATTGGCGGCTCGGAGAAGGTCAATCCCACGGCCTTGGCGTCGGATATCAGCTTGGCACTCTGGGCCACCGGCTCGGGGCTGCTGATCGCGACCCCTATGATGATCGTGGGCAATGATATTCATGCGAAGCTCCGTCGCCTTCGCGATCGCACCGAACGCCAGCTCCAGGACTTCCTCGAGGTCCTCGAGCAAATCGAGAATAGCTCGCCGCGTTCCGGTTCGAGCTCACGCTCAGGCACGGTGCGGGCGGTCCTCCCTCGCTAAGTTTCAAAGCGAGGCCCGAACATTCTCTTCGCGTTAAGACAGGGAACGATCCGTTCCTACGGAATTTTCATCGGCCGACCGGACTGACACCATGCTCCTCCGCCGCCAGGTCAACGAAGAGCGCGACGAGCACATCGATATGACCCCGATGGTGGACGTCGTCTTCCAGTTGATGACCTTCATGCTCTTCTCGGTGCAGATGACCGGTGGCGAAAAAGTGGATATTCCCCCTGCGCGGCATGGTGTGGGGGTCGAAGAGTCTGCGGCTACCTTCTTGACGCTCTTGAAGCCGGAGGGGCCGGGGGCTGAGTCTCGGGTGCTGATCGGCAACGGCGAGGGGTCGCCGGCCACTCTCGACCAGGTGCGTAAAGCGGTGGCCGAGGGGGTAAAGGCCGGACGGCGTAAGGTTGTGCTCCAGGCGGACGGTGCGGTGCCCCACGGTGAAGTCTTGAAGCTCGCGGCGGCCGTGACGGAACTCGAAGGGGTCACTCTGCACATCGGCGTCCAGGAACCTCAGCCCTGAGTTGGCTTACCAGCAGCCGGTGGCCTCGCTCACGAAAGACGACGAAGCTGAAGGGGAAACGAACTTGGCGACCTGGGACGTGTTTCATGCGGATCGACTGGAGGTCGTGCGAGGGCTGAGCACCGCCGCGGTCCGCGAGGGCCTGGCCAAGGGGGACCTTCGCGACGACGACCTCATCCGACCAGCAGGGACCACCGTCCCCTGGACCCCGATTGCCGACTTCGCCGACCTGACCGAGCCAGAACCGGAGCCAGAGCCGGAGCCGGCCCCTCCCTCCGCTTTCCTCAGGACAGAGGAAATGACCGCGGAGAGGGCGTCGTACCCCGATGAGCTCGATCCCTCGAAGGATGATATCGAGAGCGTCGAGATCCTTGACGATTCCGTCGAGGAGTATGCCGACGACTACGATGAAGGCTTTCCCTCGAGTTCGGCGGAACTGATCAGCGACGATCTTCAACTCGTCGAGGACGATGACGACAGCGTGCTGGCGCTTCCCGTCGTTGAGGATGAGGCACCAGGCTACGACCAGGAAGAAGAGTTCGACCCTCAGGACGAAGACGAAGAAGCTGCGGAATTCACGCTCTCACGAGGTGGTCCGGAGCGTGTGGAAGAACTTGACCTGGCGGCCATGGTCGACGTGGCTTTTCAACTCGTGCTCTTCTTTCTGGTGACCGCGACAACGGTCCTGTACAAGAGCCTCGAGGTTCCCAAGCCGAACCCGGATAGCCCCACGGCGGGGGCGCAGCAGGGGCGTTCGCGCAGCCTGGATGATCTCAAGAACGACTACATCCTCGTTGAGATCGATCCCGCCGGAGTGATGAAAATCGACCGTGAACCGGTCGCCAGTGAAATGGACGCCGTGGTTGAGCGGCTCCGTGCCGCTCGAGCCAGCACCAAACGCCAGGCGATGCTGCTGACAGCAGACTTCGCCACGCCGCATCGCAGCGCCGTCATGGCCTATGACGCGGCCAATGAGATCGGACTGGGGATTGCAATCGCTCGCCCATCCGGTCCCGACGCGAACAAGGCTCCCCCGGCTCCGGCTACGAAAAAAGCGGCGAAGCTCTGATGGGAGCCGTCGCCGCCTACCTGGCGTTATCTCTTGGAATCAAGAAGTCGAGGTCAGGTCAGCGACCTCGAGAGGGGAGGCCGAGCTGGGCACGTCGCGCTTGCATGGCCTGGGCGAAGGCCGCCCGCATGCCGCGCTGCTCGGGAGTGCTTTGATCGAGCCGTTGCCGACGGAGGGCCGCCCGTTGATCGGCGGTCAGGTTCTGGCGCCCTTGGCCTTGCCCCTGTCCTTGGCCACCACGGCCGTTGTTATTATTGTTGTTAGCGTTCGCGTTGTTGGATCGATTGTTGTTATTGGCGCCGTTGCGATTGTTGTTGGTGCCGTTCTTGGTGGTGCCACGATTTCTGCGACGCTGTTCGTCACGCTTGATCATGTCATCAAGAAAGGCATTCTTGTCTTTCTGTGAAAGCTTGAAAAAATCTTTCATCCGCTGTTCGAATCCCCCCTCGAAGACCTCTCGGCGCTGCTCGGGGGTGAGCTTGCTCATCGCGGTTCTCATCTTCTCGCGGGCTTCTTTGCTTTGTTCCGGCGGAAGATTGCGCATCTGGGCGGCCAGTTGGCGGACCTCCCGCATGCGTGACATGGATGCGTAACTGCGATAACCGAAGAAGAGGGCTAGGAGAATCGCCAGGGCGGTTCCCACTTTTAAGATTCGACGCTTCGTCTTGGACGTCATGGATTCTTCTCCGCGCAGAAACAAGCCCGGTTTGGGGGGAACAGCCTCGTTGGCATGAAGCCGGTGAGATCACGTTTTGATAAGCCAGGATTCACAACATCGCCGGCGAGGTTGCTGCGGGACCGCACCGAACCCTCAATAGGGTTCGGCATGGCCGTCAAGATAGAGCCCATTTCGCGACTTCGGCCCCAGCGGTCCATGAAAGGGATCGTAGTCGTAAAGAATGAGCACCTTGCTACTAGGGCGGCTCGTGGTCAATTGGAGACGAGTTTTGCCCGCGACCGAAGACTGGTATTCGTAACTGATTCGCTGATCAGGAAAATACTTGTTGTCCACAGGGCAATGAAAGACACCGTCGTTCTTCTCGATAAACTGGGCGATGGCGACCGTCAAACTGGGCAATTGCGGCGAGAGGGTCGGCATTTGCGCGGCGAAGGGAAGATAATCCCGGTTCAGATCCATGTACATGTTGAGTGCGAGCCCAATTTGCTTCATTTGCGAGAGGCATTGGGCTCGGTTTGCCGTGGAGCGGGCATTTTGGACGGCGGGAAGCAAGAGCCCGACAAGCAAGGCGATGATCGAAATCACAACCAAGAGTTCGATCAATGTGAATCCCAATTTGGGATAACGGCTCTTCACATAGATGCGCATACGTAAGCCCTCCCTTAGATCGTCCACTGCGCAGCAGGGGGCAACCGGGGCGTTTCTTGAGGATCTTCAAAACGCAGGTATCGGTCGGCAAAGGGGGCGCAGCGCGAGACTTCGCCTTACCCCTTGAGACTCATGTGCCAACTCACGGCAGGGTTCGGACTGACACCGAACCTGCGCACTCGCAGGCGAGAGGGCCAGAGCCATGGATTGACTACCGGCCTATGATTGCCTGGCAGACGACACCGTCCACCCGACACCTCATTAGAGCGACATCGCCCGAGTTGATGTCCCAATTTTATTCGTGTATTAGCCCGATGCGCCTCGAGATCAAGCGTAAGACCATTTGCCGAGGACCACGGGGTGCCGCGCTCCTGTAACGCTCGGGAGCGTTGTGGGATGACCAAGAAGAGCTTCGTTGGCCAGCACGGCGAAACCCATGGCTTCTCGTGCGGTTACGGGCACGCCGAGCTCGTCGGAGAGGCGAACCTGCACCGGAGCGACGTTCGCTTTGATGCGATCGAGCAGGGCCGGATTGCGAACTCCTCCGCCGGCAACGATCAGTTCCGTGCTCGACGCATTGGGCATAAAACTTTGTAAAGCCAGGGCGATCGAGCGCGCGGTGAATTCGGTGAGTGTGGCCATGAGATCGGCGTCCGTTTTCCCGTGAGCCTGCGCGGCTCGGTCAAGGAACGTGTCGCCATACATTTCGAAGCCGGTTGATTTAGGCGGCTTGCGGGTCAGAAAAGAGTCGTTCTGAATGAGGTCATTCAAAAGACCGTCGTTGACGACTCCACTCCGCGCCAGGTGGCCGTCCTGGTCGCAAGCCATTTGCCCGCCAGAGATCCTCAGAGCGAGCCGGTCGAGCAGGGCATTGGCCGGTCCGGTATCGAAGCCGAAGACCTGGCTCGGGTCCGGATCCAGGACCGTAATGTTGGCAATGCCCCCCAGGTTCAAGACAACCCGGCGCGTTGTATCGGCCGCTCGAGAGGCAAATAGAATCGTATCGGTAAAGGCTGTGAGGGGAGCACCCTCCCCCCCCGCGGCAATGTCGCGCGTGCGGAAGTCGGAGATCACGGTCAAACCGGTCAACTCGGCGATCTGATCGCCGTCTCCTACCTGGAGCGTCGCGCGCGTGGCTCCAGGGATCGAGCTGTGATGATAGAGCGTCTGTCCGTGTGAACCGACCAGGTCAACCTCATTGCGCGTGAGTCCCGCCGCGGCAATTGCGGCCAGGCACGCCTCGGCAAAGAGCACCCCCACGTGAACGTTCAGCTCGGCGATGTCCCGTACCTTCAGCTCCGACGCCCCTCGAACGTATTGTTTCACGCGAGGGTCATAGGGATGGTCGTGTTCGTGAATCAACTCCACCTCGGCTCTGGGGCGGCCGGGCGCAGGCACGCCTCCCCCTTTGATGCGGCAGACGGCCGTGGCGATTGAGTCGGCACTCGTGCCCGAGATCAACCCCACAACCACCCGCTCGGGCTTCGCGCTGGCTTCCCGCAGGCGCTCCAGAACCTGATTCATGGACGGTCTTCCTCTGCGAGCCATTCTCGAAATGGGACCGGCTCGAAGCTCACGAGCCCCCTTCGCGCTCTGTCACGCGTCTTCTTCTGTTTCGTCATGCTAACAGCCCCTCGCTGAAGAGGCGATGCGAGCAAGAACCCTGTCTTTTCTGTGGCGAGCGCGACTCTACCCCCTCACGGCTCTTGCACCATCCTTCTGACTGGTTTCTAATCATGGTGTCTTACAAATGTCTATGGTGTCATCCCGGATGGTTCGCATGACGCTTGGTCCTATGATCCGACGTGAGCTCGTAACTTCGGCGAGACGTTGGGCAACCTATTCGGGGCGGGCGTCCTGGGTGCTGATGGTCTTCGCCATCATGGCGGTGTGCTCCGCCGCCTGGAGCTGGACGGGGGCCGATCGCGACACCCTTGCGGGGAGGTCGCGCTTCTGTCTGGTCGTGTTCATCTCCATGGTGTCGATTCAGGCCTGGGTGACGATGCTGATGGTCCTCAGTGACGTGGCCACCCTGCTTCCAGCCGAGCGCGAGCGAAAAACACTGGATGCTCTGCTCTCCACGCAGCTATCGAGCACGGAGATCGTTTTCGGAACGTTGGGTTCGGGGATGATCAAGCAGTCCTGGAGCCTTGTCGTCGTTTTCCCCATGATGCTGGCCATGATCCCAATCGGAGGAATTGACCCTCGACTGGTGTTCTGGGCCTACGCGGGGATATTCGCGTCGATGTTTGCGATGGCGGCGATTGCCATGGCCTCATCGATCGGATTCTCGAATCGACGGCAGGCCGTGCAGAGGGCCGCGGTTCTGGGATTCACCTGGCTGATGGCTCCGTTTCTGATCCTCGTTTTTGCCCCCCGGTTTGGGCCTGCCTGGGGAAACTGGCTCATACCTCCCGCCTCTCTGATGCTCGACACCAGCCCACTCGGTGTCATCACGAACGCGATGGGGATCATACGGCGGCGAGGACTCATCGAGCAGATCGTGAGAATGATCGGGGCAGAGCTGTTGTTGGGGTCGTTGCTTCTTGTCTGGGCAATTGTCCGATTCCGTTCGGCCTGCCGCGCAGCGTATGACGGCGAGTATAGATCTTATGGACTGTTCAAAAAACGCGCTCGCGGAAAGCGGTGGCCTGCTTGTGGCGATCGCCCTGTGTTCTGGCGTGAACGGCATGTTTTGCGAGGGAGCCGGGGCGCGGAATGGTATCTCGCTTATTTCATCAATTTGAGCGTGCTCGTGGGATTGGTATTCATGACGTACCGGTTCGCGGAGCCGGCTTTTCGAGATCTCTTCGCTCACGGTTATCGAACGAACTTGGCCGCGGTTTCGGCCTCGGAGGTGAATCCCATTGCCTCGATATTCCTGGCGAGAGGCGGAATCTCTCAGCAGCCCGGAACGGCTCGCGTCGAGTTCAACGTGCTGATTCGCATGGTTTGCGGAGTCTTCGCATTGGGATATGTTCTCGTGGTCGCGGGGTTCGGGGCAGAGGGGGTTGCCGTCGAACGAGTGCGGGATACCTGGTCCGGTTTGATCGCGACACCCCTGCGAGGGCGAGAGATTATTCAGGACAAGATATTCGCCGCCATCTGGCGAGTGCGCGTGGCGCTGGTCATTGTGGTCTTGTTCTGGTTGGTTGGCCTCCTCTCCGGCTCCCTCCATCCGCTCGGATTTGCCGCGGCCCTGGCCGAATTGGCGGTGACGACCTGGTTCTTCTCCGCCTTCGGCACCTACTGCTCGCTCATTTCACGCGACCTCAACCAGGCGAACAGCCGGGTCTTACTTCCTAGCATCATCTTTGCCTTCAGCGCGATCTTGTTGCGATTGCTTCCCGTCGGGAATAGCTCGGTGTATGTGGGAGCGTTGTCCGTACCGTTTCGCCTGATGTTGATCCTCGTCTCATATGGCGATGTCAAGATGGCCTTGAGCACGGGGGCTTTCCCCTACCTCGCCTCGATCGGTGTTGAGACCGGTGAGGGAGCAGCACGGGTTCTGGTGATTTACCTCTCGGGATTGATCCTTCAAGTTTTCGGGGCGCTCTTCTTCACCCGTGCCGCCTATCGGAGATTTGACGAAGCCGTCGGCCGGCCTATCCGTGGCAAGTCTCCACGTCCTCTGCCCACGGTTGAGCTGGCTCATTCCTAGGACTCGTGGTGCAGGCTCTCTGCGTTCAATTGGTGGGAGCCGGTGCATCGGCGGAGCCGTTGGCGAGCAAGTTGGTGCCCTCCTCACTGACGTGCGCCATCGCCTGGTTGAGCGCGTGTTCCGCGGGCGTCGCCGCGCCGTCTATGGGAGCGCTCGAAGCGGCATCCGCCGCTCTCGAATCCTTCCGCAAGTTGGCCTCTGCCTGGGCCGTGGTGACGATTCCGCTGGGACGAACGATAGTGTCGACGCGGGAATGGCTCTCGGCGCGAGCCACGTCGATGGGGACACGGCCAAGGACGGCGACCGCTACATTCGACGGCGGCGGCGTGATCTTAGCCTGTTGCAAGGCGACCTTCACGCGAAGCTTGGCGTCACTCTGAAGTCTCATCCCGTCCACCCCCTGAACCGGAAACCAAAAGTAGGCCCGCAGCCTCACTCCGGCGACCTCCAGCCCATCAACCAGAACCCGAGATGGAGGGTCGGACAAGATGCCGTCCTGCTCCTGGAGAGCCGTGTTCATCGCCTCGATCGCTTTCGCAGTTGAGACCTCATAGGGGATGAGCACGTCGAAATTCCCCCGGCAACTCGTCGAGGCCGACGAGTTGACGAGAATCTCCTTGTAAATAATGGCGTTAGGAATGCGAATGTGATTACCTTCAAGTGTCACCAAGACGGTCGCTCGCGTATTCAGCGAGAGCACAACCCCCGCCTGGCTGGCGACCTGGATGTAGTCGCCAATTCGGAAGGGTCTTCGCACGCCCAGGAGAATCGAGGCGATGAAATTCTCTGCGATGTCGCGGAACGCGAAGCCCACGGCCAAACCGACAACGCCCGCCAGTCCCAAGATGGACAGCACGGCGTGGGTGAGATTGAGAATCGAAAGAGCAATCATGATTCCGCCCAGAATCATGAGGCTGCTCAGTAAGGAGCCGAGTACCGCTCGTAACAGCACGTTCGTCACAAAGGGAGCGAGAAGCGTCTCTGCATGGGTCCCAAAGATTCGCGCCAGGCCCAGAGCTGCCGCGGCGATGGCCAGTGCCAGGAGTGCGAGAAGCCATTTCTGGGAAATCGTTGTGCCGATTTCTTTGAGCACTTTCCCAGCTAACTGGTAGGCCGACATCACCTGCGCATCGGTTTTCATACGATTGAGCACCAGGCGAACCCCTTCGACCTTACGGGTGAACGCGGTGATCTCATCGCATGTGTCGTCGTCCTCGGCCTGTCCCTCCAGCGTCACAACTCCGTTTCTCACGCGGACATCCACGTGACGGACATGAGGATATTGAGGGAGCAGTTGGACCAAGGTGCCTCGCAGGGCCTCGTCATCGACCGACTTTTCGACGGTAATCGGTCCGGAGGGAGCAGCCACGGTTGCGTGGGGGACGTCCGTTGCATTAGCGTCGGCCTTGGCCGGAGCGTTCGCGGCTTTGCCGAGGGGGGGCAGCCCCGGGATCTGAATCTGCCCCCAGCACGGCTCTACCAGGGCAAGCAACACGACCCAAATCCCTAACGTCGTCTGGCATCGGAGAGAGCCGGGAGCGTGTCTGCCGGCCGTCTGGCTGATACTCGGCCGACATGTGCCGAGGCGCGACTCGACACTGATGGTTTGACGAAGCACCAAACCCCCATGTCCGCGAAAGCGTCCCAAGAATAGCCTTGAAAGTTCCATGTTCGTTCCTTCCTACAAAGATCTCTAAGGCTGCGAAAATCGAGAAAAGATCCCTGGGGGACCGGGCCTTTTCCTTCGCGTTGCCGTGAATCGACTGTCATCGGAAACCGTGTGTCAGCCCGCGAATCCGGTCGCGGTGTCTCGTCGGAGTGCCCGCAAACGTCATGTGAGGCGAGGGTGTTTTGGAGCGTGCGGCGGTTCTCAAAGCCTCAATGTTGTGAACGAGCTTTCGCGACGAACTCCTGCGAAAAACACGAACCAGGGTCGCAAATCACGGACCATCGCTGCCTGAGAGACACGCGTGCGAAGGAACTTCCCAAGGCCGTCTTCGCTACGGCCTGATGTTTGAGACTGCAGCCGATCGACCTTGTGGTTGACGGGCGTGCCGAAGTTAGGAATGCTGGGGATTATGCCGGTATTTAACCTTTGTCGGACTTTGCGCGGACCGGCCAATTCCGTTGGGTTCGATGTCGCGAGCAACTTGAGGTGGAAATGCGAGTGAAGTTGCTCGTGGAACGTGGATCCACAGGGGAAAGTTATCGAGACGGAATTTCCCCTCTCACTCTTTCGGACCGACCTCTCCATCATGCGAACGACAATGAAACAGATCAGACTGGCTTCATGGATGGCTCTCGTGCTGACCGTCGGAGGCATTGCCTACGGCGCTGATCCGCGGGATCTAGAGAGCGACACGTGGGTGGCGACGGATGCCCTTGGCCGTAGCCTTCCCGTGTTCTCGGAAGTGGGGGCGCCCCGGGCGAACAAGTTCGTCGGTGTCTTCTACTTTCTCTGGTTGGGTCAACACGGCGATGAGGGGCCTTTCGATATCGCCAAGATCCTTGCGAAGGACCCCAGCGCGATCAAGAACCCGAACAGCCCACTGTGGGGAAAAGACGCCTATCCGCACCACTGGGGAGAGTCGATTTTCGGTTACTATGTCTCCACCGACGAGAGTGTCCTCCGTAAACATGCGCAAATGCTGGCGGATGCCGACGTCGATATGATCGTCTTCGATGTCACCAACCAGTTGACATATCCGCAAAGCTGGAAGGCTCTCTGCCGGGTCTTTGATCAGATGAAGCGCGAGGGCAATCGCGTGCCCCAAATCGCCTTCCTCTGCCCATTCTGGGATCCCAAGAAAGTTGTGTACGAGCTCTGGGAAGAACTCTACAAGCCCCAGCTTTATCCGGACCTCTGGTTCAAGTGGGAAGGGAAACCCCTGATCCTCGCTGATCCCAATCTCCTCGGAGCGGAGAGCGAGCAAGGACAACGCAAGGCGCCCGTGGAACTGGCCGTGGGGCATAAGCTAGGGCAAAGCTTTACGGTCGACAAATCCTTCCGAGCCGTTGGTGCCGCGGCTCCCACATGGACGAGCCGCGATTCCGCCGTCACGCTGACCCTCTTTCGCCTGGGCGCGAAACGAGAGCAGGTTGCCTCGCGCCGCTTCAAAGATATCGGCGATAATGATTGGCTCATGCTCAAGCCCAAGACGTCGCTCCCTGCCGGGACCTATGAGCTTGTGATGTCGGAACCTCACGGGAAAGTCGGTTGGTGGAGCGATCCTCAAGCCAAAGATACGAACGGCCACGCGTCAAGCGACGGTGTGGAAACCGCCGGCAATCGGACCTTGCAAATTATCAAGATCAACGAACGTGACGATCAAATGCGCCAGTTCTTCACCTTCCGCAAGCCCCAGCCCGATTACTTCGCGGGGCCAACGGGACCGGAGCAGTGGAGCTGGCTGGAAGTCTATCCTCAACACGCGTTCTACAAGACGAAGGGCGTTCCGGAGCAGGTTTCCGTGGGCATCGGCCAAAACGCGGCCGACGGCAAGCTGAGTGTTTTCACGAACCCTCGGGCTCATGGCCGCAGCTTCCATGACGGTAAGGAGCCGGGACCGGAAGCACGCGATACCACGGGCCGCAACTTCGCGGAGCAATGGCGCCGAGCCCTTGAGATCAACCCGGCATTCGTATTCGTCACCAACTGGAACGAATGGATCGCCGGTCGCTACAACCCCACGAATATGTCCCTTCATGGCACCGGGGCGGTGACCTTCGTTGACGAGTACGACAACGAGTTCAGCCGTGATATTGAACCGATGAAAGGGGGACACGGCGACAACTATTACTACCAAATGATCGCCAACATTCGCCGCTACAAGGGGGTTCGCCCAGTCCCGGCGGTCTCTCCCAGGCCGATCACGGTGGATGGACACTTCGATGACTGGAAGGCTGTGAGTCCCGAGTATCGTGACACGGTCGGCGATCCCGTGCATCGAGATCATCAAGGATGGGGCAAGACGCTCCACTACGTGAACAAAACGGGACGTAATGATATCGTTGCCGCGAAGGTCAGCTTTGACGAGAAAGCCGTATCGTTCTACGTTCGGACGAGCAAGGCGTTGACGGCCTCAAATGAGCCGAACTGGATGCAGCTTTTCATCGACGTCGATCATAACCCGAAGACCGGCTGGCTCGGCTACGACGTTGTGATCAATCGCAAGGGACCCGGCACGTTGCGAACGTCCCTGGAGCGAAACATCGGCGGCAAGTACGAGTGGGGTTCCCCTACCGTCGTTCCGTTTGAAGCCGCGGGGAACGAAATCGAGGTGACAATCCCTCGCGAGGCTTTTGGTGTGGCCAATCTGCCGGCGACCCTTGATTTCAAGTGGGCGGACAACATCCAGCAGACGGGAGACTGGTCAGACTTCACCCTTAACGGTGACGTTGCTCCCAACGATCGCTACAACTACCGGGCGATCCTCGAGAAGTCCAGGCCATAAGTTTCGGTTTGTCTCGGGGCGCCGGCCGAATCCCATCGCCGGCGCCCTGCCACTTCGACTCTCGTTCTTCCCAGAGCGCGGCCTGTCAATGCCAGGGGCTCGTCGCAGTCCACATTCCCTGGAATCACGCGCTCAGTAGGAATCCGACGAGAGGACTTCACCCCCCGACGTTGTCGACAGCGCCCGCCAATTCGAAAGATTGATCGAGCTCTTGAAGAACCGAACGCTGCCATCGCAAAGGAGAGCATTCACTCCGCCGGGGTGAAGGCTCCGCGCGGCGACGAAGGTCGCGGTCTTTGTATTTACGGCAATGCAGGGAGGGTTGACGCCCAGCGGATAAGTGCAATATCCCAGGCGGTCGGGGAATGTGGAATTCGGCGCGGTGTATGCCATGAACACGGCGCCGCACTGGTCGTCGTTGTAGAAGTCCCCCCGGAGATCCTCCGTCGTGTTGTTCGACTGATCGACCCCGACAATCACCTCAGCCATCATGAGCGTGTTGCTTGTTCCGTCGGTGATATACGAGATGTTCCGCGAGACGTTTCCGGAGAATGGAGCTCCGCCAAACGCGACGGTATCCCCCAGAGGACCGACGAAAGGGTTGGGATAGTTCCAGTGAACTCCCCCCGTGCCGTTCGCGGTGTCAGCCTGGTTGAAGTGAGTATTGCCCCAATTCACCATGTAATTGCCTTTGTATCGCTCTTTGCTCGTCACACCGGCGGTGGGTGAACCGAGCTCCATGACGTTGGTGTTGGGGTCGGTTGGGCAGTGGAACGTGGCCACCTGAGTTCGCAGGACCGTGGTGTTGGGCGCTTCGTAATAAGACACGGAGAAGTTGATCGCCTGGAAAACCGACCCTTGCTCGATATAGGGCAGAATGCTGAAAGCCCAGGTACGCCGGTTCGGATTGGGAGTGATGGTCTTCGGGTATGTGTAGTTCTCTCCCATCCGGCCGATCGGGAATGAACCTGCGCTGTCGTGGTAGTTGTGCATCGCCAACCCCAGTTGCTTCAGATTGTTCGTGCACTGCATCCGGCGAGCGGCCTCACGCGCAGACTGAACAGCCGGCAGGAGCAAGGCAATCAACACGGCGATGATCGCGATCACCACCAGCAGTTCAATCAGCGTGAAACCTGGACGTTGTTTGACGGACATCGCTGCTTCCTTCTTCATTGCCGAGACAATGGAGTTTTAAAGTTCCGAAGAGAATAATTATTCAGAGAATTTATTCTCATCGCGGCCAAGTGTCGTCGGAATGGGGGTTGGCGTCAAATGAATAAACAATGAAGACTCTTTTCTGTTTTCTTGAAAACCGCGTAACTTCTTTCTTGAAAAGGAATTAGAGAAAATGAGAGAGCCGGTAACGGTAGAATGGGCAAGGGTGTGCGCGAAAGTTGTCGCGCAGGAATTCCTGGTCGCGATTTAACCGAAATAGGTACGTAAGAACACTATATTGCTCGTATGACATTGTCCGTAGGTCTCCCGACTCCTTGACAAGCGTGGATGTGATCGTCGAAACTGGAGTTCTCGAAAATAATCATTCTGGATAATTATGCAGACCGATTTCCTGAGCAGAGAGCCTGCTGACGCGCGCATGGCTCAGGAGGGAGCGAAAAGAGGTTGCAGGTCGAGAGTGGGGGATTGCTTTCGAGTTAAGATCGATTTGAGGTTGAGACTGGTCGCGAGGTCAGCGCGTGATTCGGGATGGCCGCGGGATTTGCCGAAGGCTTGGGTGGATTCATGAGCCAGGTTTTACAGCAAAAAGATGATCACGAGCTCGAGAGTGCCCTGCGAGCCGCGCGCGACACCCGCTATCTCGTGGTGGATGATGGGGTGCGTCACCGCGCGGTGGAGCCTTTTGTGCGGGCGTTCGGAACGCGGCCGGCTCTGATCGTGGCTGACGAGCGCACTTTTGAAGCGGCGGGTCGCGATGTGGTTGACGGGTTTTACCGATCAGGCCATGCGTGCGAAGCTCCCTTTCTGTTTGACGCGGAGGTAACGGCTGAGATCTCGTATGTGGACCGGCTGTGTGAAGGTCTGGCAGCCGTGGACGCGATTCCCGTGGCCGTCGGGTCGGGAACGATCAATGACCTGACCAAGCTTGCCTCGTCTCGGTTAGGCCGCCCGTACATGGTGGTTGCCACCGCCGCCTCCATGGACGGTTACACGGCGTTTGGAGCATCGATCACGGATCATGGGTCGAAGCAAACGTTCGACTGCCCCGCCCCTCGCGCGGTTTTGGCCGATCTCGAAGTGATTTCATGTGCTCCTGAAGGGTTGAACGCGTCGGGATATGCCGACCTCATGGCCAAGACGGTCGCCGGCGCAGACTGGATTCTGGCGGATGCCGTCCGCGCTGAACCGATCGATCGGACGGCCTGGCAGATTGCCCAGGGATCGTTGCGGTCCTGGCTGGACGCGCCCCGAGGCATCGCGGCATCAGATCCCTGTGCTTTGCGCCGACTCACCATCGGCCTCATGATGAGCGGCTTCGCGATGCAGGCGGCAAAAACGAGTCGGCCGGCTTCGGGCTGCGAGCATCAGTTCAGCCACCTCTGGGATATGCAGCACCATTCGTATCGAGGAGTCGTTCCTTCGCATGGATTCAAGGTGGGAATAGGTACCCTGGCGTCGTTGGCCCTCTATCGGGACTTGCTCGAGCAAGGTGTCGAACCCATCGACGTGACCACCGCGGTTGCTCAATGGCCCTCGTTCGAGGAGATCGATTCACGGCTGACGGAGTTGCTGGGAGAGGGAGAACTTGCGGCCAAGGCCCGCGAAGAAACTCGCGCCAAGTACGTGACGCGTGAGGCGCTTCGCTCTCAATTGATGCGCGCCCGAGACGTTTGGCCTGAACTTCGCAGCAAGCTTCTGCGGCAACTGATCCCCTACGCCGAAGCGCGGGAGATGTTGAGCGAGGCTGGTTGCCCGACCCATCCTCAACAGATTGGGATCTCAGTCGACCGACTCCGCCGAAGCTACGAGCAGGCGTATTACATCCGGCGCCGCTATACGATTCTCGATTTTTGCCAACGGTTTGGCGTGCTTGAACCCGCGCTTGATCGCCTCTTCAACCAAGACGGTTCCTTCGCCCGAGAGCCGCATCTGGACAGCGGGGTCTCTCTGGTCTGAGACGGTATCATGACGGTATTCTTCACCGACTTTGTCTCTGTGGAGAAGCTCAAATCGGCCTGATGGTCTCCTCACGGGGCGCCAGCCAAGGGGCACGAATTCGCGAAGCTCCTTCGGATCCAAAGAATGCGGTTCCCTGGCCTATCTCCCCGGCCGGCGACCGGTTCCGAGGCCTTGGCTGGTGCCCTCTACGGGGCGACCCTTGCCGGATACGTTCCTCTCTCTGCGCTGATGCCCTCGCTCGCTCCTGAGAAAAAGGGGGCGGCGATGTCCCTTCTGAATCTGGGGGCGGGCATCAGCACGTGGATTGGCCCCGCCATTGTCGCCCTCTTTTTGCCCTCGCTGGGAACGTTGGGGGTGATCTGGATCTTCGCGATCCTCTACCTCGTCAGCAGCGTCCTCACCTTCTTCCTGACGCTGCCCGAGCCAAAGGTAGACAGCTAGACATTGGCAGGCGTCTTCGTGCCGTCGGGCAGCGACCAGAAGGGGACCCAGGCCAGGGCCACGAGCTTCGCGGTGATGTTCATTTTCTTGGGGCGTAACGCCACGCTTTCGAGCGGCTCGGTGAGAGGATCAATCTTCGAGATGATTTCATCCGACTCGGCTCTGAATTGTTTCTCCAACTGGCCGTACTGCTCGTAGAGGGCTCCGAGCGCTTCCTTGGCTCGGGTGTGGTCGTCCGACTTCTTGATGGCCTGATTCGCGGACCGAGCGGCCGAGCCGGCTTTGTTGATCGCGGCCGTGGTGATTCGCTTGCGTCCTACCACGGCGCCCAGAATTGTGCTGCCGATGTTGATCATGGTCGTGAAACCGGAGCTGCGAGCAAGCTCCGCCTCGCGATCGACGGCCTGCTCCGCGCGTCGAATCTTCTCTGTCATCGCCGCGAGCTTGGGCGCATATTTCGTCCGAAGGCGATCGAGCTCGGCGTCGCGTACCTCCTTCGCCGATTGCTGCAAACGAAGGCGGAAGTCGCGCTCGGCTTCCCCGGGCGTCGATAGGATCCCCAGGGACGGTGACTTCTTGATCTCCAGCGTCTCGTTGCGGAAGAGCTCGGCAATGAACGCTTTGGACCACGCCGGATAGCTCTTGGCTTTGGTGGTCTCCGCGGGAGGTGTCTCGAATGTTGCTGAAGGGACCGGTTCTTTTTCGAGCTCGTCGGTAGTCAGGTCGATGTGATCGGAGTTGCTCCAGTCGACGGAGATGGCCTCATCGGAGAACGGGGTAAGCAGCGTAACCGGCCGCGTGATGGAGATCCCTGTCTTGGCATCATTGAAATAGACGTCGCCACATCCGAGCAGCATCGGCCGGTAGAGCAGGGCCGCGCCACTCGGTGCCTTACCGCGCACCGGGACGAAAAACTGAGGGATTTCGGGAGGAAGAAGGGGGCGTTGGGTATCGGCATTTCCCTTCGCCGGAGGCGCCGGCTTACTGGGTTCCGGGGCCGGCGTTGAGCCGCCGGTGGAGAGGGCGCCTTCTTCTTTCCGCGTCGGGACAAGAGCCGCCTCGGACCGGATCGGATCCATGAGCTGCTTGATCTGCTGGCGCGTGAGTGGTCCTCGCAGATAAGACAACGCCCATCGCACCTGGAAAATCTCGGGGTGGTCTTCGTGCACGTTGTGCAGCAGGAAGATCCGCTTTCCCAACCCTGAGAGGATCGTATCCATTTTCTGGCGATCGAACTTGGCCGACTGCTCAGCCGCAGCGCCCGCCAGTCCGTCGAGTACGCGGAGCTTGTCGCGCTCGGTCTGGAGACGGCCAATAAACCAGGTGCCCGTATTCGATAGCCCTTTGTAGTCGAGGTCTGCCGGGTTCTGAGTGGCCAGGACAACTCCCAGGCCATAAGCGCGGGCCTGCTTGAGCAAGGTCAGGAGCGGCCGTTTGGAAGGAGGATTCGCAATCGGAGGGAAGTAGCCGAAAATCTCGTCCATGTACAACAATGCGCGAAGACTTCCCGTTCCCGGCTGACTTCGCGCCCAACTGAGAACGCGATCGAGCAGCATCGTGACGAAGAACATTCGCTCGGTGTCGGAGAGGTGAGCGATCGAGATGATCGAGATCCGAGGCTTTCCCGTGGGGGAGTGAAGTAACGTGTCGACGTCGAGCGGTTCTCCTTCCAACCAGGCCTCGAAGCCCGGCGCCGCGAGTAGGTTATTGAGCTGCTGGGCCAGGGCGAACCGCTCTTTGGGAGGGAAGAAACTGTCCGTGTCGATCACGCCGACGCGGCTGAAGGGGGGCTTTTGGATCCGATGAATCAAGGCGGGAATGTCGATGGGATCCCCCGACTTCCACGCGTGGGAGAGAATATTCGAGATCAGGATGTGTTCGCGGCTCTGAACAGGATCGCCATCGATCTTGAGCATCCCCAGCAGGCTGCTGGCCGTGGTGACAATGCGATCGTTCAGGGCTTCAGGGTCATCGAGGATCGCCGCAGGAGGAGCTTCGAACGACTTCAGGATCGAGACCGGGAGCCCCATTTTGCTGCCGGGAGTGTAGATGCGAAACTCACCGCTGTCGCGGAGGCGTTGAATTCTCGCACCGTCCTCCCCCCATTCGGCGAGCCCATTCTTCCAGAGCTCCGCCTGCTTCTCAGCGAACTCGGCCGCGCTCAAGCCGGCCCTGGTAGCTTCTCCCTCGTCGACCCAGGGGGCGAAGTCTTCACCACGAAGCTGCGGAAATGTCAAAAGTAAGTTCGAGAGGTCCCCCTTGGGGTCAATGGCGATCGCCGGGATATGGTCGATAATCGCTTCTTCCAGCAGACTGATGCACAAGCCCGTCTTACCGCTCCCCGTCATGCCTACGCAAACGGCATGCGTGACCATGTCGCGCGAGTCGTAGAGGACGAGATCGTCGCTCGCCTTCTTCTTTGCGAGGTCGTAAGAGCGGCCAAGGTAGAAGAGACCTAGCTTCTCGAAGTCTTGCATGATTTTGCGACGAAAAGAGAGAGGGGAGAAAGTTCCGTCGTCGTATGGAAAGAGCTTAAACCATGGCGTGACCTCCGGCCACTCTTCCTCAAGAGAACCGGTTGATTTTGGAAAACGTTGAAGGAAAACATCGCGTGTCCTTGACAGGTCGTGAGAAAGATTTTGGGAGAAGGCATCGTGGACGTTGGTAATTAATGGAAATCCGAAATAATGATCAAAATAACATGATTTTATGAATTGCGAGTTTGAGTGAAGAAGAAGAAAGACTGGAGTTATCTCCGTGACTTCGCACGTCTCGGCCCAGAGCGTGCTTTGCGGTCGCCAGAGACGTTGCGGCGTGAGCCATCAATGCTCTCCGAGGCTTGTGCGCGGCGCCGGGTGGGGCCGACGGAATGGACCAACAGGCTCCCTGATCCGTCGACTGGTCTCAAGTGTGCCGGCTTTCGTGCTTCCTCGGAAAGAATCTTGGTGCGTGTGTGACGAAGAGATTCGTGGTGGGTTCCTTGGCTCCCTGATTTTGTGGGAAGGTCGGGGAATAGGGCATCGCCCGGAAAGGTCCAGTCGTGTAACGTCATCGGGAGGGCACATCCGCTTTCGGGGTGACGGTCTGACTTTCTGGTGGACGGTCGGTTTCACTTTCCTCGGCTCTAGGAAAAAGAGGACAAGGGATGAGCTTCCAAGACCCAATAAGCTCTCCGCGCGCATTCGGGGACTCTGGTCGTGCGAAACTTCTCTGCCCGGCCTTTCTGGTCCTTTGGTTTCTGGCGTGGGGACAATCTCGCGTCGTTGCGCAGAGCAGCCCTTCACCCATTCCCGAATTCACCGGCGCGCGGGTTTACGTCAGCGGAGTGGCTGATGAATACAGCTCTCTGCGTGATGATATCGCCCGGCTCGAACGATCCTCTTCGCAAACATATTACGTGGCCGTCGTTCGTTTTGCCGGCCCCGGCAAGAAAGCCACGCGTAGCTATCTGGAGCAGATGATCGCTCAATGGGAGTCGCAGTCGCGCAAGCGCGGCGTTCCTTTTGACGAGAAGCGGTCGGTCATCGTGCTACTGACGATCGAGAATCGCCAGATTATCGTCCTGGGAGGGGAAGAGCTTCAGGAGCGTTACGGCTTCCGCGATCCTTATATTGAGCGCGACTTGATTCAGCCTCATTTTATTTCCTACGCGCGAGCGGGGGACTATTCCCGAGGACTCAGGGTGCTCCTGACCCAGATCGACCGTTGGATCAGTGACCGCGACAAGAGCCTTGCGAGCCACCGTCAGGAATCCGTGGCTCGTGAGGCTCAGCTCAAGACGGATGCGCAGTCGGCTCTTCAGACCTCCAAGCAATTACTCGGAGAAACTCGCAAGGAAGTCGAAGCCTACAAGGCGAAGGGGACGCAACTCGACGCGGTGGAAACCCGTGTCCGTCGAGCCTCGGACGATATCGACGCCGCGGCTCGGCGAATCAGCAGTTCACCGGGGGAGGCCCTCGACCTTGCCCAGCAATCCGAGCGCGCACTCCAGGAAGTTCTCGACCAGCTTCAGCGGATCTCTGCGCGCCAGACCGAGATTGACGGGACGCTTCAGAAGTCGACCGCCTTAGCCGCTCAGGTGCTCAAGGCCATCGAAGATGCGGGTCGCGAGAGTCTGCCAATCGCTCCCGTGCACGCGGAGCTCGATGCCGCCAACGCTCAGATTGAACAGGCGCGACAGGCGCTGAAGTCCGATCCTGAAAAAGCGGAGGCCCTCGCCGCCAAGATCAGTAATCATCTCCATGCGACTCTTGAGCATGTCAAAGAACTACCCGACCTTCGTCACGATGTTGAGCAGAAAACCCACGCGCTCTTGACCCTCGAGAAAGCGGCGAAGGCCGACTTCGACCGAGCTCGTTCGGCCGGTGTCGACTCCGACGACCTTAAGAATATCTGGAGCAAGGCCAGCAGTTCTCTTGCCTCCGCGCGACAGAACGCCGGCGCCGACGATCGTCGATCACTGGCTTCATTCAAGGAAGCCGAGGCGACGCTGCTCGACTTTCGGGAGAAGGCCCAGGCCAGGGTCGATCGTCACTTCCTCTACACACGCACGGTTCCGTTGATGTTCTTCGGTATCTTCTCCGCGTGCGTTCTTGCCGTCCTCGCCGCGCTTTGGTACCGCAAGCGACGTCTTCAGGGCATGGTCGACGCACAGTTCAAGGGGTTCCGCGAGAAGGCCGTCGCGCTCATGGACAAGCTCGACGCCCTACGCCACCGGCACAAAACCCTCCCGGCGACCGACCCAGATTACTCGCAGCCTCTCACCGGGGAGACCCTGGCTCTCTACCAGGGAGTTGAGAAAGACCTGAACGCGCTCTGGGATCGTTGGCTCCGCGTGATGGAGGTTTGGGATCAGGCGCAAAAACTCGTGCGCAGCGGCTCCGGGCTCGCGGTGGCGAAGACCGAAGAAGCCAAGAAATTGATCGAGAACGAGGGGAACTTCCAGGAGATCCTTGGTGAGTGCAACTCGTGCCAGCAACGGCTTGACCGCCTTAACCAGGCCCATGAACAGGCCCGAGATGCGTTGAAAGCCGCGCGGAATGAAGAAAACACGCTGCGGAAATCGCTCGACACGATTGCGGCGGCAGGCCTGCCCACCGATCCCTACTCCAAAGAACAAGCCAACGTGGATGGTCTCTTTTCTCAGGCGGAAGGGTTGCTTGTGGCCGATCCCATCGGGGCGGGGTTGGCTATCGGCCATTCACGCCAGGCCCTTGTCGCGATCGCCCAGCGCGCGGGAAAGGTGCTGACCCGGTTGAAAGAAGCCGATGCCGTTCTCACCACCGTGAACGAGGTCGCCGCTCAAGCATCCGACCTCCGATCGAAGGGGGTCAAATTGACCGAGGATGAGGCCAATCCAGACCACGGGATCGAACAGGCCCGAACCCAACAAGCCGCCGCGATGGATGCCCTGCGCAATGCCGATCCGGAAGGAGCGTCGGCACTGATCAGCGAAGCCAAATCGCTGGTCGATCACGCGAGTAAGGGAATCGATAGCCACTTACGAGCGCGTGATACCGTTCGGAAGGACCTCCCCGAAGCACGTGATGCCGCAGGCTCGATCCGTCAGGGAATCGAGCAAACACAGGAAACGCTAGAGCGGCTACGGCAAAGCTTCGCTCCAGAGTCTTGGCGCGATGTGGGCGGCAACCTCGACCAGGCCCGGGCTCGGTCGCAAACGATGGAAAGCCTGCTTACCCGCGCCGGTGAGCAGGCCTCGGACGCCGTCCAGAACTACCTTGGGGCTGTTTCCTCACTGGGAGAGGCCGCGCTCGCCAGGGTCGAGGCTGACCGGCTCCTCCAGGGAATCGCCGATCGAGAGGCCGCGCTAAACGAGCTTGCCCGGCAGTCTCGAGAGTTGTCAGCGGGTCTTGATGAAGAGGTTGGCCAGGCTCGAACCTTCTTCCAGCAGAATCCGCAGGCGATCGGTCCCGAGGCTCGCCGCTCCCTGGACCAGACCGTCACGACGTATCAGGGGCTGGCCGGTCTTCTCAATCAATCGCTGCCCAACTGGCCGGAGATCCAGCGCCGGCTTTCGGTCGTGAAACAGGGGGTGGCCGTGGCGCTTCGCCAGGGGAGGGAAGACGTCGACGGTTTCCGCCGCGCCTCCCAAAAACTGGACCAGGTGAAGCAAAGGGCGCGAAGTCTTGGGGCCATGCTCAGCCAGGAAGAAAAAGATCGCCCTCCCGCCAATCAGCGATATCGTGCGGCGGTCGATGCCCTTGCTCCTCTTGAGAACGGCGGTGGTAACGCATTCGATTGGGATCGTCTCCTCACTCAGCTCAACGAGGTTGAGGGGAACCTCGATCGCGCCGAGTCGCTCGCCAAGGAGGACATCTCGCTGGCCAATGGCGCGATTGCTGAAATCGGCCAGGCCGATCGCACGATCCGAGAGGTCCGGGCCTTCTATGAGGTCGGAGTCACGGCCGATGTGACCGCGGCCGAGACGGAACTCGCACGAGCACGAGGAGCCCTGGCGTCGCAGTCGTACGAGCAGGCCATCGACTTCGCGAATGGGGCCGAAAAGGCGGCCAACGAGGCTCGGGAACGCGCTGGGTATGAGGCCAGGCGACGTCGAATGCGAGTCGAGTCGGAACGTGTCTTTAAAGGGCCCGACGCCTCGGTTGTCATTGCCGCCGCCCAGGCCGCCGCGCAAGCTGCTGGATACTGGATCGGCACACAAGCCGCGCAGGCTCAAGCACGCCCCCGCGCGTTCCCGCGGGCACCCGAGCCTGCCCCGGCACCAGGGCCCGGGTCGGGTGCATCCACCGGCTCCTGGGATAGCGGACCCAGTCAGGGGAATTGGACGCAAGGGGCCGACCAGGCAGGCTGGTAAGAATGCTCTTAGCGCCTCGCTTCCATCCTTATCCCGCGACCATCAGCTCTGCGCTACCCTTGGAGTGGTCGAGAGGTATGACTCATATTTGCTTGACTAGCAATTGACGGTCGACGATTGATGTGAGGTTAACCTTTCCTATCCGTCGTCGCCGATGCCTCGCGGCGTGGTCAATGGTCGTGGGGCGCTGGGTTTGATCGAACGTGTTGCATGCGGAAGTCGTCGGTAGCCAGATCTGCGTTACGCGACTTCCTGCGTGGGAATTGGACTAAGCGAAGGTTGACAATGGGCCGATTGAAGTTCTACCGGGAAGCCCGAGGAGGTCGCGCCTTGTCTTCCCGCGCGAGCCGGTTCCGAAGCAAAGCCACAACGGCGGCTTCTTCGGGTTTCAGCTTCCCGAGCGTCTTCGCCATCTCTTGATCGGCCCGCTGCTTCAACGATTCGATCATCGAGCCATCGAGATAGGAGTCGAGGATTGCCGGGTGGATGTAGCACTTCCGGCAGACAGACGGTGTGTTGCCCAGCCGCTCGGCGACACGTTCGATGGCTCGGACGACGTTCTTCTTGGCCTGCGCCTGGGAATCAAACGCCTCGAATTCTTGCAGAGCCATCGCCGCCAAAATGGTGCCGGCCCAGGTGCGGAAGTCTTTAGCCGTGAAATCACAGCCAGTTCTTTCTCGCAGGTATTCATTAACGTCTGAGGAACCGACGTCGTGGATGGCTCCCTCTTCATCCACGTATTGAAAGAGCTCTTGCCCAGGTAGTTCCTGACAGCGCCGGACAACTAACGCGAGGCGACGGTCCTGAATGTCGATGGCATGGTGAAAGCCACTCTTTCCGCGAAACTTAAACGTGATCTTCGATCCCTCCAGAGTGACGTGCTTGTCGTGCATGGTCGTCAGCCCAAAGGAGTGATTTTGCTTCGCATATTCTTCGTTGCCCACGCGAATGAGTGATCGCTCCAGCAGTTGAACGACGGCCGCCAGTACTTTGCGGCGGGGCATGCCTTCCAGAGTAAGGTCATGATCCGTGTGCTTGCGAAGCCGAGGGAGAATCTCCCCGAACTCCATCATTCGACCGTACTTGGCTCCGTCACGGATCGCTCGCCACTTCGCATGATAACGGTACTGTTTCCGCCCCTTCTGATCTCGCCCCGTGGCCTGAAGATGCCCTTGTGGCGAAGGGCTGATCCAAACATCTTCCCAGGCCGGCGGAATCACTAAGCTATTGATACGCGCCAGGATCTTCGGATCACGAATTGCGTGGCCGTCTTGATCAACGTATCGGAACCCCTTGCCGAAGCGTTTGCGTCGGATCCCGGGGCGATTGTCAACCGCATATTGTAATCCGGCGGTTCTCACGGCCGGTTTTGCATCTTTGGCGACTGGGCGTGGGGCTCGGCGAAGCATCGTGGTGCTCATGCACGACTGGGATGCAAGGGCGGTGCCAATCCAAGATCACTTGGGCCATGACCGAAGTGAATTGGATGATCGCGTCGGAATCTCGTGAGCACCAGATAGAGATGAGGCCGGCACTCCCCAGCGCGGGAAATCGTAGCCCTTCGTTTCGTCTCAGGAAGAGACGATCTCCCCGGCTCGACGGTGGCTTGGCCCCTTCCGGCTCAGGCCTGGGCTCTCCACACAATGAGCGAACGATTTCCCGCTCGCTGGGAGGGTGGGATGGGAAGGTTGCGGTTAATCGCGAGCTCTTCCCTGAAGAAGACCTCGATTTCGCCGGCTTCGATCGGCGGGAAGCCGTTGAAATCGAGGTTGATCGTTCCTTGGTGGACAAAAGATTCGTTGGTAAGCCGGACCGAAGTCGCCGGCGAGCCTCAACCTCGGAACTTGGTTTTGGGTCGGTTGGCCGTCAGTTCGTGAAGAGTGTGCATAATGTTGTAGGCCGTCAGTTCACAGAGTAGCGCTGTAACATCGTGATGCAGGTGATCGGACAGTTCAGGTTCAACCTTCTTCATGAGGGCGACGACCCGAGCCTCTTGATCCTGTAGCTCATGATCATCGACCTTTCCATCGGCGAGGGCGTCGACGAAGCTGGATAGTCTCTCGGTATAGGTCTGGATTTGCGGGTTCGAGTTCTCGTCCAGCCAATGCGTGCGCTGCGTCTTGCTCGACATCTTTCGGCCTCTTTTCTTTTGACCTGCGTCAAGAACCTGCCCCGGTCTCTTACGGGGCGCCGATCGATCATTTGCACAACATGGTGAATCAGACGTGCGAATATTTCTCAATTTGTCGCGCGAGAGAACGCGGGTTTAGTCTTCGATCATCCTCCGAATTTCGGCCATGCGCTGCTGGAGCCGCGCTCGCCCTTCGGGGGGAAGAATCCTGGCTCGCCAGTCCTCCGGAAGAAATCCCAGGGACGTGCATTCGAGCACCGCGGCCAGTTCTTGTTTCTCTTTTTCCAGGCCCTGGGCTGACGGAATGAAGTCTTCGAGGGCGCTCTCCATGTCTTCACGCGTCAGAGCTTCACGCTTCAAGGTCAAGGCTCTTCGCTTGGCGGTCAGCACGATGCTCTCGATATCGGCCCCACTAAGACCTCGTCCCGCCAGATCGTTGGGCAGGGCGTCCGGCGCCAAGGCGACCTTATTCTTCTTCGCCATGGTCTGGAGCATGAACCGCACCTCTTCGTCACTTCTCGGACTGAAGAGAGGCAGGTGGATCTCCGCGCGACCCTGCCGTTTGAGGTCGATGGGGAGCAGGTCCGGACGGCTGGTCATGAGCATCCAGATCAGCTTACCGCGGTAGCGAGTGTCCCCCATCTGGCTCGCGATCATCGAGAAGACTCGACTCGACGTGCCCGAGTCTCCTCCGCCTTCGCGGCTGCCAAGAGCCGCATCCGCCTCATCGATGACAACCAGCACGGGACCCATCGCGCGCAACACCGTGAGGATTTGTTCGAGGTTACCTTCACTCTCGCCCACATACTTCGAGCGGAAGTTGCGGAGCTTGACGCACGGAATGCCGATCGACCCCGCAAAGCACTCGGCCAGGTACGTCTTTCCCGTGCCCACCGGACCGCAAACGAGGTAGCCCATCGGCGCGACGTCGAGACGCCCCGCGCTCAGCAGGGCGGCGTCTCCAATGAGGCGTTCTTTCACGGCGTCGTTGCCGACGAAGTCTTCAAGGGTGTGCGGCGGATCGATGAACTCGACAAGCCCTTTCGCCTGGCGTTCGATCAAACCCTTTTTCAGCAGCTTCAATCGGGGAGCGTCTAGCTTGTGTTCCGATCGTTCGGCCTGCGCGAGTAGTCTCTCGATGCTCACCAGGCTCAAGCCGTTCGTCAGCGCGGCGAGTTGGGCCGAAGAGAAGTTGGTCAGGTTGCCGAGCTTGTTGTCTCGCTCGTCAAACCACTTGGCATACTGCTCTCGCGCCGCAAGATCGGGCATGGGGACGTGGACCGTCGCGACCTGCGCGCTACCCGTTAGTCGCTCGTTCATCTCGGCGAGCTGATCGGCTAATAAGCAAAAAGCGATATTATGGCGCTTGATGTAAGGATTCTGGGCCCAGGTGAGCAGTTGGACCAGCCGGGTGCCGAACGATCCTCCCATTTGGATCAACTCGGCGTTTGGTACCAGGTACTGGGCATGCTCGATAATCACCCCCAGGCTGAGCGGCGTTCCCGACTTGGGCTCGAGCAAGATCTGTTGAACCAGACGATCGATTTGGCTGAGCGCGGCGTCTGGGTCGCGGGGCCAGAGCTTGGGGTCGCCGATTCTCCCTTCAAGCTGGCTGAGCATTTTGCGATGCCGTTCGGAGTCGCTTCCCGCATAGACACGTAGTCCCTGGCTCAGGTCGTACAACAAAACGAGATCCCATGTACCGAACATCTGCGTTGCCAGGAACCGGGCGAGACTGCCATATGTCCCACTGGTTCCTTCAGCCACCCAGGTCAAGTCGTGGACGTTGCCGTGCAGCAGGAAAACACAAGTCGTCTCTGAAAAATACTGTTCGGAGAACTCTCCGGCCCAACTCGGGAACCAATGAGGCACCGTGCGGCCGCTTTCCCCAGGGAGTTGGGGAGGGCCCACGAAATCGGCGTCCGCGGTCTTTACCTCTGTGCTCATGTGATGAACCACCGCTCACTCGATGTGAGAGTCGGGAAAGACCGGCTGTCCGGAAGGGAAATGGCAGCCTACGTTGAAGCGGACCCGAGTTGAATGTGCGAACATAGTGATATGAACAGAGCCAGCTCGGAGGTCCGGCACACGAATCCGGGACCTCCGAGAGGAATCGCATGACCCGCGCCAGGATCGCGCGTGCGGCACTGAGATCAGATTTCGGGAATGGGCTCGAGCACTTTGGCTGGGCCAAGTTCCTTGGTTGCCTTGGGAGGCGCCGTTGCCCCGGCGGTCTCGGGGGTCACGAGCCCCTGGTCGACTTCGAATTCGCGGAGGGCCGCATCGGCCATGGTCTTTTCGACGGCGATCTCACGCTGAATGTCTTGAACGCCCTCGCCCGACATGTCGGCGGCCACGCGAACGCGTGCCCGATTGCGGTCGATCTGGTCCTGGATCACCTGCTCGGCCTTACCAAAGTCGGTCGTGACATTGAAATTGAACTGAGTGGAGAGTTCGGCAATCTCCGACTCCGCCCGGCTCATCTTCAACTCGGCGTCGTATTTGCCGATCTTTTGTTTGATTTCGTCAAGCTTCTGAACGGCTCGCTTGATCTTGAGCAAGTTGTTCTGATACGCCTGCTCATGAAGCGCGAGCTGCTTCTCATTTTCCGCCAGGTCATCCTTGGCTCGCTTAAGCTCGAGCGCGAAGCGGGCCGCCGATTCTCGATCGTTGGCTTGAAGAAACGTTTTGACCTTCGCCTCCAGCACGGCGACGTGTTTCCGCTGGTCGTCAGCCTGGCGAGTCACGCGCTCCACCAACGCACGATACTGAGCCAGACCTTCGCGCCCTTCCTTGATCTGCTCGACCGAGCGGTCATATTCATATTGCATCTCCGCGACCGGGTCGTACCCGCTGATCGCGTGAGACAGCTTGTTGAGCTGGGCTTTGATCGATTTCCAGATTCTCGCCAGAATCATGTCGGATGTGCCCCCAAGGAGACCCTGACTCCGGTTTCCCACGACGCTGACTTCGATGTTAGCCGTCGCCTTGCATGAGTTCCACAACGTACCCAAGAATTCAACAACCGTGCGCCGACGTCTTTCGGAGTAAGAGAATGCTCGTCAATCCCTTGTTTTCAAGAGACCAGCGATGTTCAACAGAAAAAAGACAAGTGGTCGTGCTCTGACGCTCCGTGAGCCATCAGGCGTCGAGAAATGAGGCCGCTCACCAGTGACAGGCCAGCGACAATCCGGCCTCTCAAAAGGTTCCTGAAAATCCATCGCATAAATAACAACGAATTGCGAGTGAAGTGGTGAATAAGCAACATCATTGCGAGAGTCGACTCAGGCGATTCAGCGTATCTCCGCCGTGAGCGGCTTGAAGCTGGCGATGTGATCCTAGGCGCGAAGGATTCCTCGAGCGCAAAGAGGTCTTGGCCGTTCCAGAATCGGCCCGAGAACCGTGATCGAGTTTTTTCATTTTCTTGTCCACGAAGAGCAGGGGAGCTGCGGTTACCTCCCGAGTCGAATGTCAGCGCTCGTGAATGCCGAGAGCGATTTCCTTTATGGACAACTCATCGAGGTTTTACCAAGACACCATCGAGCCGATCGAAGACCGGATGATTCGCTCGGTTTGGAGAATTACGCGGAATGCCCAAGACGCTGAAGACGCGATGCAGAATGCGCTCGTAAGGATCTGGAAGCGACGGAGTCGGATCCATCGCCACCAGGTTCCGCAGGCGCTCATTCTGAAAATTTGCGTGGATGCCGCGTGCGACGTGGTTCGACGGCGGTTGCGGCATCAGAACAAGGTCTTACGGGAGCATCCCGCCCCCCTCCTGATCGATGGCGCACGCTCCCCCTGTGAAGAGCTCGTCTCTCGGGAAATTGGTGAAGACATTGTCGCGGCGGTTAATCGGCTCGGCCGCCGCCAGGCGGTGGCGATCACGTTGCGCCTGTTCGAAGACCTGCCTTACGAACAGATCGCCGCGGCCATGAATTGCAGCGAGGCGACCGCTCGTAAACACGTCGAGCGCGCTCGCGGACACCTGCGTCTCGTGCTCTCGAAGCACGAGCCGAGCCGTCCCATCAGGAGCTAATCATGGAAACGAATGAGAGCCGATTTCTTGACGACGAGATTCGCCAACATGTCGCGGGTGCGGTCTCAGTTCCACCCGAAGTCGAGCATCGTTTGCGCTCGCAGCTCAGCGAGTTTCAAGCGCGCTTGAATGCCGAAGAGACGCGCCACACACTGGCTATTTTCCGATGGCCAAGGCCCTCCTGGCATCAACTGGGAGTGGTAGGCGCTGCGGCGGTTCTTCTCCTGGCGGCCATGGCGACCTTGCTGCGGCCTCGTACGAGCTTTGCCGATGTAGCGTCAAGTGTTCTCAAACAACCCTGGGTCTACTCCCGAATTGTCGATGGGCAGCAGCGTGAGACGGAATGCTGGTTTTCTCCTTCCAAGGACATCTCGGCTTGGCGACGGCAGGATTCCATCGACTATGAAGACCATCGGCTCCAGGTCTACTACTCTTACAAGCCCACGGAGGCCACCGTTTATCGAGGACCGATCGTGTGGCACTCTCAGGCGAGTCGATTCGAGACCATGGCGGCGGCGATGAAGGTTCTGGTGCAGACGGGGCGCCCGCCGGACGCTTCGACATCTCGAGCGGATTTTCTCGCATCGACGAACAAAAGTATCAAAATACTCGGTCAGAGTGTGGAGAAGGTGACCGAAGAAGGAAAGAACTGGACCAACTTCCGCCTGACAGTCCAGTACCCCGAGTCCAACGAAAAAGTCCACATGTTATTTCGCGTCGACTCGACGTCCCAACTCCCCGACCTGTGTCGCGTGGAAGGCCATCGCGATGGAAAGCCCCGGACGGTTGAAACGCGGTTCGAATATCCCGGCCGGGGTCCCACGGATATCTACGACCTCGGCGTGCCGAAGGAAGCCAAGTTCGTCGACCGCATGCCCGTCGGTGACCTCAAACGGATCTTGGAAACCCTCCGCGCCGGGCGCGAACGCATGGACAATTACCGCGCTGTGTTCGTCAGGCGATCGGAGATGCCGGATGAGCGTTGGTGGCTTGACAGTCCGATGATTTTTTATCGCAAAGGCAACCAATTTCGTGCCGAGTATCCGGGGGAGTCCAAAGGGGATTTCACAAAGATCCAGCGCCCCGCCGACGGCGAGGATCTTGGCAAATGGTGGCTCTCTCGCACCAAGGATTACTGGTACTTTCCGCAGTATGTGCTCCAAGGATCCGTGTTACTGACGTCAACCGTCAAGCCGGTGACCGATGCTGATGGTTCCAAGCACCTGGACCTCGTCTCGGTTCACGAGTCGCACATCAACATGGTTCCGGGAGAGACGTACCCTGCCGAGTATTCGATGCGGCCTGAGTTTGCTTGCCGTCCCCCTCTGGGGATTGGCGATCCGCACCAGGAGCCGAGCCTCGATCTCCACCCCGCGGAAGGACCTGCCGGTTGTATTCTGTTGTCAGTGGGGCACACTTCGAAGGAAGGGCGCGTCAACGACAAGGGGGTCGGAATTGTCGATGGCCAACGTTTTTGGCTCGATCCTCATCGCGACTATATCGTCATGCGGTGGGATCTGATGATGCACAATGCGGATGGCAAGGACGTTGTCACTGACAATCACACCGTTGAGGAAGTTGCCCGGTCACCAGAGGGCGTCTGGTATGCAACAAAGGTGCGCAGAAAGAACGCCGTTCGTCTTTCCGACGGCCGCCGGTTTGACGAGATCTACGAAATGTACGTGGACTTTCCCGTGAATTTACCCGACGCGCTCTTTGAATCCCCCGCACCGTCACGGATTCACTAACCGGCCAGCAGCACATCCTCCAGGAAGACTCAGGGAATATCTTGGGCAAATGACAACGAAGGTGGCTTGCTGATCCGCGGGACGATTACCAGTCCGCGGGTCGGCAAGCCACCGTTCCATCGCTTTCGCGAACAGGTGACTTTGTCCTCGAGGTTCTGCAACAGATCGTTCCGCCGCCCGCTTATTACAGCAAGAGCTGGTGGCAGTGGCCCTACGGATTGGCCGCAAATAATGCAGCCGCGAGCGGCTCTAGCGGTGGGCCCGGGTTTTCGAGGTTTTCTTGACGACCTTCGTGTGAATTTGGCGTTCGAGCTGTGCTTGCAAGTCTTTGTCGAGTGGAGTTGCGACGACGGGGCCCGTCGGTGCTTTATACCCCTCATCGCTTCCGCCACAACCGATAACACCACTCACCAGCAAGGCTCCGACGGGAACAAGGCGATGGAGTCGCATGGCTTCGAGTCTCCTGGATGCTGTTGAGAAAGCCAATGGCGCCCGGTCCGCGCCTTGCCTGAAAGGTTCATCGATCAGGCAAGGCACGGAAAGACCGGGAATCTCACGTCTAAAGGAAGAGGGAGCCGCTTCGAAGATTGCCGCGAGCGGCTCTCGTAGCGTCGATCGGAAATTACTGCTTAATACGAGTCGCTGCTGACGACTTCTCCCTGATTGCGGGTACCCAGAGCCCACCACGCCTGGAGGGCGACCGTGTTCTTGATGAATTTCACCGAGCCATCGGCCATACCGATATTCACACCGCCGGAGTGGTTGCTACTCGGGGGCACAGCATCCTGAACGCTGCCATATCCTCCGGTGTTGCTGTCCGCCTGGTTGTCGCAGCCGAGCGTGTTCGGGGGCATCCAGTGGTTATAGGCGTCCCAGATGAAGAAGGAGCCGGGATGGCCGGAGATCCAGCAGTTGCCACTGGTGGGCACCAGGCCGCCGAAAGACACCGTTGAGCCGGGGAGGCTCTTGCAGGTGTTGTAGAACTGAAGCGCCGAAGCGCCGGAATTCAAGCCTCCGTCAGGCGACAGGTTCATTCCACTGGGGAAAAGATAGGTCGTGGCTCGCTGAGTGGTACTGATCGTAACCGAGCCGGGGCCGGAGCCGAGTAACGTCTCGCTGAACAGTGCGGTATTGGACGATCCATCCGTGACCGATTCGAGGCCGAAGGTGCCGCAATTGGAGTTTGTATACCCCTCACTAATTCCAGGGTAACTGTTAGGGTCCGGCCGGAACGGGACGAAGATTCCACTCCAGGCGCTGACGGCGGAAGGGCCTCCCGTGTTGGCGACGTAGTTCTTGTAGCCTGCCTGAATCGAGGGGATCTTCTGATTCTCGGACGGACAGAGCACGGCGCCAATCTGCGTGTACATCACCGTCGTGTTCTGTGGCGTTGAGTTGGATTGCGGATTTCCTCCGTGCAATTGCCAGTTCAGCGCATTGAAAAGAGGCTGTTGCTCCAGATGTGGCAGCAACATGGCCGTCCAGTCGAGCGGCCACCAATCACTGTTCCCGGTCATCTTGAACCACGCGGCAGAGAGGTTTCCGACGAGCGGCGGGAACGCATTCTGTTGTGAGTGATAGTTGTGAACGGCCAGTCCCAACTGCTTGAGGTTGTTGACGCATTGGGCCCTTCGGGCCGCCTCGCGGGCCGCTTGAACGGCGGGAAGCAAAAGAGCGATCAAGACTGCGATGATGGCGATGACCACCAGCAATTCGATCAAAGTGAAACCGGAACGACGACGAACTCCCATGATATGCAAACCTCCAAGATCAAAAATGGGTGGAGCTACTAAAGAATTCGTTGAAAGCGCGTGAGTCGAGCCTTCGAGGCTGGACCCCGATGATTCGGCGAAAAGGTTCATCCCGTCACGGGATCAAGTGGGCAACTGTTGTTCGCGGTGTTGCCTCATACGGCCGGGCCGTAGTGGTAATCTGAGCGCGCACCGACCACCCATTGCCGTTGGCGCCTGGAGAGAAGGCGTGAGGCGGGATGGAAAACGACGCTTGAGCACTGGCCGCGAAGCCCTCTCAAGAGAGCCGAGGCGGCCGCTCAAGCGGAGAGGATACATGCAGACTAACGCCGGCTTCCGTTCGAGAAAGGAGAGCACCAACGCCCACTTCCTGCGGCCGTGTTCGGGAAGGCACGAGACATACCCAAATCTTGGCACGCGTCGAAGTGCGAATCGGTGTATCCTTTGGGGGAACCTGCCTCTGAGAGTACGCGACACCGAAACAACCGGAATGGCTGCCGGTGAACGAGCCTTCTTCTCTAGGCACACGTGTGATGTGCGCCAAGAGCGGCAGGTCGTAAAGACGACTCATTTCAGGCGTGTGCACGGGTCTGTTCGCGTGCCCCTCACAGCCTGCCCACGCGGGGGACGGCGTGAGAAACATGCCACCGAGGTGTACAATGGACACCCCAATGAACGCGAAGACCAGTCGCCTGCGGATCGTGAGCATGATGATCCGGGACCGATCAGAGTTTATTCGCAAAATAATGCGCTAGTGCAGCGCACGACCACTCTTCGTAAGTTTACGAGGGCTCTAACAATAGGACAAGGGTTAATTGGGGAACTCCTAAAGAGTTAGTTTGCAAAGAGGGGTGTTGGCACGCGCCGGAAGCTCTGGTTTTGGCGGTCAGATCGCGCGATGGAAATGACCGTTGTTGGGGAGATTTCGCCGCAGTTTAGGTGTACAAATGAGAGTAATCGCTGAAGGCGTTTTATGGAGAGAGGAGAGGGTGGTATTCGACATGGATCGAACAACATGGGTGAAATCGATGGAAATCGGGAGTTGCGTAATATCAATGATCAAAGAACAAAGTTCTTGGGAGATCTATGGATAAGTCTCCAAGCTGACGAGGCTCTTTCTCCCGGAAGCCGCGATGAATTGCCTGGGTGGTTCCGGGAACGACCATTGCCGAAACGACAAGGGTTTGTTACCACATCGCAACGGTCCAAGGTTGCAATCTTTGGGATTTGAGTCGCCGTTTACGGGCGTGCGTTTGAGGTAGAAACTGCTTTATGAATGCCGGGAGAAGACGTCGACTCCTCATCTACGTGGTGATTCTGGCGGTGTTGATGTTGGCCGGAGCCTTGCGGCGCCAGCTTTGGCGGCCGCGGGAAGGCCCCATTGGTGGCGGACCTTTCCTGGTCGTCCCTTATATTCAATGGGGAGAAGAGAGTGCCGGCGGTGAACTCGCGGTACTCTGGCAGTCAGTCGATAGCGACGGCGATTGGTCGCTGGAAGTGCGGCCTTCAGACTCGGACGCATGGAAGCCCGCGGGTCAGCCGGTGATGCGGCGATATGAAGCGGGTCCGGTCAAGTCCCGGCGGCTCTTTCGTGCCAAGGTCAGTGGCTTGCCGCGCGGCCAGGCCTTCTCGTATCGCGTGAGGCGATCAGGCACGACGGTGTTCGAAGCCAAGGCCCGAATCCCGGCAGCAGCGGGACAGCCTCAGCGCTTCGTGGCGTTTGGTGATGGCGGAGCCGACTCGTGGGAGCAGCGGGCCGTGACGTATCAAACGTTCCTGGCCCGTCCGGACTACGTCGTCATCACGGGAGACCTTGTCTACTTTAAGGGACTGATGTCCGAGTACCTCGAGAAGTTTTTTCCGATCTACAACGCGGAGGAAGCGTCAGCGAGCGCGGGGGCTCCGCTGTTGCGTTCCACGCTGGTGATGGCCGTCCCCGGCAATCACGACCTTCTCGAACGCCATCTTGATGACTACCCTGACGGACTTGCCTATTACCTGGTTTGGTCATTGCCCAAGAACGGTCCGCTCACCGAGCCCGGAGAGGTGAATACGCCAACGCTTCTGGGGAATGAGGCCCGGCAACAGACCTTTCTTCGGGCGGCCGGCGATGCCTATCCTCGGATCGCGAATTACTCGTTTGATGCGGGTGACATCCATTGGACGGTCCTCGATACCAACCCGTACGCGGATTGGTCGGACCCCAAGCTGCGTGATTGGCTTGAACGTGACTTGGCGTCGGCATCGGGAGCTGCCTGGAAGTTTGTTACTTTCCATCAACCGCCGTTTCAATCGTCGAAGACTCACTACGACGAGCAACGTACGCGGATTCTGGCCCCGGTGTTCGAGAAACACGGAGTGGATCTCGTTATCAGCGGCCATATCCACAATTATCAGCGATCCTATCCTCTTCGATTCGTGCCGGATAAGCGGAGCGACGGGCGCACGGTCGACCTGAATGGGCACGTGAGCGGGCGATGGACGCTAGATACTACCTTTGATGGCAAGACGCACACGAAGCCTAACGGGGTGATCTACCTGGTCACGGGGGGGGGTGGGGCACGGCTGTATAACCCGGACCAAAACGATGATCCTTCTTCCTGGCAGGAATACACCGCCCGATTCGTCTCTCATACGCATTCGCTGACGGTCGTCGACGTTGAGGCGTCGAAGCTCAGCGTGAAGCAAGTCTCGGCGGGCGGAGAGGAACTGGACCGGTTCGTCGTTACGAAGTGAGGCGCGGGTTTCGGCCGGCCTTCATCGTGACGAATCAGGAATGAACACCGCGATCGCCGGGGGGAGCCGTTCCCCAGCCGAGTTTGTCTCGAAGCGTGCGGTAAAAGCTGTGGCCAGGGAGCCTGACCATCGGGAAAGGGGTCTTGCCACGGCGAACGATGACCCGGTCTCCGCTCGCGACAGGAACCTGCACCTGGCCGTCGATAACAAGGACCGTCGCGACGCCTGTGGCCAGGGGGACCATCTCGTAGACCTTGTGGGTGCCGTCAACCAGTGGCCGCTGCGTGAGCGTGTGAGGGCAAAGGGGGGTCACGACGAACATATGGGAATTAGGAGGGAGGATCGGTCCTCCCGCCGATAGGCTGTGCGCTGTGGAGCCGACGGGGGTTGCCAGGATCAGGCCATCCCCCCGGTAGGTCATGACCTCTTCACCGTCGATACTCAGTCCAATCTCCAGCAAGTGAAACACCGGCGCCGCCCGGAGAACCACATCGTTCAGGCCACGGAATTCTCGGGTCGGACCCGACTTTGGCGCTAGCGTGCAGGCCAGCGTCATGAGGTTGTCGATGGTGTATCGGCGCTCGGCCAGGTCACCGAGCCGATCCATGAATCCGTCAGGCGTGAGGTCGGCCAGGAATCCGAGCCGTCCCACGTTGATGCCAAGGACTGGCGTGGGACGATCTCCCATTCGCCGGGCGGTGTGTAGCACGGTCCCATCACCCCCCAGCACGAGGGCGATGTCCGCGGTGAGCTCCGACAGGTCGGTATCGGACCCGAGGTCGAGTCCTGCGACCGTGATGTCCGGATGTTTCTCGAGGGCCTGGGCCAGTCGCCGTGATTGAATGTGAACCTCGGGTTTGGTGCCGTTCCCGAGGATCACGATATTCAAGGGTATCACTTCACGGGGCCTGGCTTCGGTTGTCGATGGACGTTTCCCCATGGGCTGGTCCACGAACCTCGTCGAGGGAGAACGAACATCGGATTCTTGCGTATTCTACCAGGGTCGGATAGTCCCGGGTAAAAAGCCAGTGAACGTGGTGTGAATTTCGATAATCGATCCCACTCAGGTTCAGGTTGCACAGGCCTGACCGTTTTCCGCGTGAGCAACCGGCAGGCCGACAGTGCGGGCCAGCTCCACAGCAGATCGAGTGATCCCCTCGACATCGAGTCCGACTTCCGCGAGCTGTTCGTCGCGCTCCGCGTGCAGCACGAAGCGGTCGGGGAGGCCAAGCCGGCGAACGTGGGCGGTCGAGAGGCCGGCATCGTTCGCGGCTTCGAGCACCGCCGATCCGAATCCACCGGAGAGGCACCCTTCCTCAACCGTGATGACGAACCCGCACTCTTCGATTGCCTTGACCACGGTGGTCTTGTCGAGCGGCTTGACGAACCGGGCATTCACCACGCCCACTCGCAGCCCGTATTCTTCACGGAGCCGCTCGGCAGCCCGCAAGCAAGCGCCGACCAAGGTGCCGCAGGCCAGGAACATGCCGTCCGTTTCCCACTCCAGAACTTCGGCCTGGCCGAGTTCGATGGGCTGAACTTCCCGCTCGATCGTTTCCAGGTTCGCCTTGGGGTAGCGAACCGAGACCGGGGAGGTGTGCCCGAGCGCGAATTCGATCATCGGCGCCACGTCCTTCTCGTCGCCGGGAGCCATGACAACCATGTTCGGGAACATGCGCATGTAGGCGAGGTCGTAAGTTCCGTGGTGCGTCGGCCCGTCAGACCCGACGAGCCCAGCCCGGTCGAGCGTGAAGACGACCGGCAGATCCTGGAGCGAAACCTCCTGGAAGATCTGGTCGAACGAGCGTTGCAGGAACGTGCTGTAAATATCAACGACCGGACGGGCGCCGGCCTTGGCCATCCCCGCCGCGAAGGCGACGGCGTGGCTTTCGCAGATTCCCGTGTCGAAGAATCGGCTCGGGAAGGTTTCTCGAATCTTTTGCAGCTTGTTTCCTTCGCACATCGCGGCGGTGAGGACAGCGACCTTCGGGTCGCGCTGCATGGCGTTGAAGAGGGCCGCACTGATGGCGTCAGTGTAGGCCTTGTTCGACGAGGTCTTGAGGGGGACGATCCCGTCTTCGGCCATTTGGAAGGGAGCAGGGGCGTGGTACTTGACCGGGTCCTTCAAGGCCGGCTCGAATCCATGTCCCTTGTCGGTCAGGACGTGGAGCAGGACGGGCCCGTCCATCGCCTTGACCTTCTCCACGTAAGTCCGCAAGGTCTTCAGGTCGTGGCCGTCGATCGGCCCGATGTAGGTGAAGCCGAGCTCCTCGAAGAGCATGCCGCCGTGGACCGACGCCTTGATGGCATCCTTCATCTGCTGGAGCCAGCGCTCCGCCTGATCGCCCACGAGGGGGATCGAAGGCAAGAGCTTCCGCACCTTCTTGTTGAGGTCGTTGTACATCGGCGTCATGCGGGCCTTGTCGAGGTAATAGGCCAGACCGCCGACGCGCGGGCAGATCGACATCTTGTTGTCGTTGAGGACGACCAGGAACTTCTTGCGCAGACCTCCGGCGTTGTTGAGCGCCTCGAAGACGATGCCGGAAGGGAAAGCACCATCGCCGATGACGGCGACTGAATGCCGTTCCGGATGACCGACCAGGTCGTCGCCGGCCTTCAGGCCCAAAGCGGTCGACGGGGCGCAACCGGCGTGGCCGGTCATGAAGAGGTCATAAAGGCTTTCGGCCGGGTTGGGGTAGCCCATCAGGCCCCCCTTGGTCCGGATTGTGTGCAGCTCCGCCGCGCGCCCGGTGATCAGCTTGTGCGGGTAGATCTGATGGCCGGTGTCCCAGATCAGACGGTCTCGGGAGAAGTCGAAGGCCAGGTGCAAGGCCAAGCAAAGCTCAACGACCCCGAGGTTGCTGGCAAAGTGCGCGGAGCGCCGGCCTACCACGCCGATAAGCTCCTCACGCATCTCCGCCGCAAGTTGCTCGAGTTCCATCTCGTTGAGCGACTTCAGGTCGGCGGGCGACCCGATCTTGGGCAACATCGTGCTGCTCATCAGCGATCCCTTTCCAAAAGATCCAGGGCCAATGCCCGCAACCGTTCCCCCTGCTCTCCCAGGAGGGCCAGCGCCTCGACAGCCTCTTCAGCCAACTGCCTGGCTCGCTGGCGACTCCCCTCGACACCCAATAAACCGGGGTAGGTCCATTTTCCTAACTCAGAATCCTTGCCGACCCGTTTCCCCAGCTTGGTCTCGTCCCCTTCCACATCGAGCAGGTCGTCGATGATTTGGAATGCCAACCCTACTGCGTGGCCATAAACGTCGAGTGCCCGCAGGGTTGCCTCATTGGCCCCCGCGACCACGGCTCCCATGCGAAGCGAAGCGCGGAGCAAAGCTCCGGTCTTGCGGCGGTGGATCGCCTCAAGGGCCTCAAGCGTCGCATCCGTTCGTCCTTCGGCCTGCAGGTCGGCCATCTGGCCGCCCACCATTCCCTCGGGGCCGGCTCCCTCAGCCAGGATGCGGACGCAGGCAATCGCCGCTTCGGCGGGCTGAACGTGCTTGGCCACGACCTCGAAAGCCAACGTCAACAGACCGTCCCCGGCCAGAACCGCGGTCGCCTCGTCGAACGCCTTGTGGCAGGTGGGCCGTCCCCGCCGCAAATCGTCGTCGTCCATCGCCGGAAGGTCGTCGTGGATCAGAGAATACGTATGCACCATCTCGAGTGCGCAGGCCGCCGGCAATGCCGAGGTGATATCGCCGCCGCAGGCCTCAGCCGCCAGAAGGCAAAGGATCGGCCGGAGCCGCTTTCCCCCCCCAAGCACACTGTACCGCATCGCCGAGGCGAGACGAGCCGGGCAAAGAGCCTTCGGATCCTCGTCTTCTTCCGGCAGGTACAGCCCTAACGCCTCATCAACACGGCGCCGGGCATCCTCGACAAACGGGGCTAGTTGGGAACTCGCGGTCGACGTGGAAGTCATCATGGATCAATGAGTTCGAGCGGCAAGCCGGGGCCGGGGCGGTACGTCGTCCCTGATCGTGCCTGAACATCCCATCACGGGGGCCACTCGCCAACTGTGCCTATTGTTGACAATCGAATCGCGATTGTCCACATGGCTCCGGAAAAAACTTTGCAACGTAAAGTGAAGGGGATCGTGGCGCAGGCCTGCGTGGCCTTTGCGTCGCGGCCTTCACGCCGAAATACTTCGCTCAGAATGGGATGCCATCATCGGTCGTGACGGTACGCGATTTCGATGATGCGGGAGCTTCAGGGAGGGACTTGTCAACCGTCGCGGTTGTATCGAAGGGGGCCGTGAGAGGTTCGCCCCCCTCTGTGACACCGGTGAGTAGGGCCACGGTGCGCTCGGCTCCGTCCAACAGGCCGTGGCAGTGAGCCAAGAGATGAACGCTTCGTTCATACTTGGCGAGCGCCGCCGCGAGAGCCGGCTCGCCTCGTTCTAGGGTTTCCACGATGGTCTCGAGCTCTTCGAGAGCCTCTTCAAACGCGAGCTCCGGTTTCAAAGTTCAAGCACTCCCTTCCACGCGGCTAACAATCCGGCCCGAGGCGAGCCGGGTATGAATCAGGTCTCCGGGGCGGACGTCCTCAGTCGTGCGCACAAGAGTAACATCATCGGCCTTCAGCGTCAGGCTGTATCCTCGCGAAAGCACCGCCAAGGGGCTGAGCGCCTCGAGCGCGGCCGAGGCACGCCCAAGCTGGTGCCTGCGCTCGTCGAGGAGGCGTCGCAGGGCCCGTTGGTTGCGATCGCGGAGCAGCTCGAGTTGATCTCGAGCCGATTGGACCTGATGTTTTCCGGCCACTTCGAGCCTTTGGCCCAATCGTTCCAGGGCCCGGCGAATTTCCGATGCGTCCGGGACGCAGATTTCTCCGGCCTCGCTGGGGGTCAATGCTCGTCGATCCGAGGCAAGGTCGGCGATGGTCACGTCGATTTCGTGCCCGATCGCAGTCACGACGGGAAGACGTGAGGCGACGATGGCGCGAACCACGATCTCTTCGTTGAACGGCCAGAGATCCTCCAGGCTTCCTCCACCGCGGGCGAGGATCACCAGATCCGCTCCCGCGACGCGATTCGCCAACTCGATTCCTTGCACGATCTCTTCGGCTGCGCCGGCGCCTTGTACTCTCGCGGGCGCGATCAGAAGGTCCGAGCCTCGCCAACGCCGAGTTACGACCTGGAGCAAGTCTCGAACTGCCGCGCCGGTCGGACTCGTGACGACCACGATCCGTCGCGGGAACCTGGGGAGAGGGCGTTTCCGGCTCGGCTCGAACAGCCCTTCCGCGGCCAACCGCGCGACAGCCTGGCGAAAGGCCAGCTCGAGCGCTCCGATCCCTTCTGGCTCGATCTTGCGGATCGTGATCTGGTACTCGCCACGGGGAGCGTAAACGGAGACCCGGCCCCAAACGCGAACCGCCAGGCCGTCGGTCAGGTCGAAGACGAGCCTTTGAGCCTCGGCCTTCCAGATCACGGCACGCACCTGCGCCGCTTCGTCTTTGAGCACGAGATAGACGTGCCCCGACCTTGGCCTTGCGACGTTCGACACTTCAGCCCGTAGCGCCACATCGCCAAATCCGCGCTCGAGCGTGGCCTTGATCCGCGCTGTTAGCTCAGAAACCGACTCCAACCCCTGCCCGACCGAATCATCCATGGGGTCGAACAGCGACAAAATGGACATGGCCGAGTTTTTCCCGAGATATAAGGCCCTTCTTCGGAATCTCTCTCGAAGGGCCTCAGGCCCACATGCATTCGAGAAGCCCGCGAATCAATTCTTAATTGGATCGCGATCCAACCCGACCGCGATCGTTTGCCTATTCTAGCGTTCACCCCAAGCCTCTGGGTAGAGGCACGGAATCGAGAGCAAGCCAGGCAGTGCCCCAGTCTGTTCTCGCCATGGACTCCTCAAACGGCGATTCGGCTCTTCGCCGTAAACGCGATGGAAACGCGTATTTCGAAAGGCTCACATGACTAGCTATTCGACAATCCAGACTTCATGGATGTTGGCGATCAAAAGTCTCTCTAGGAAATCCCACTCTCGGGCCCGATGCACGCGTGCAAATCTCATCAAAGTGTCGATATTGATCCTTCAAAACGACCTCGCTGTGTTGACGCTGACGCGCCTTCCCAGTCGTCCGGCGGAAAATCCCCTAGAAAAAAATGACGGCGCGCGAACATCTCATGGGAGGTCTGAGTCTACGAGAGTGTGACCACGCCGGAAGCGACTGAATCGCGGGCGAGGTTGTTTCAGGAACACAAGCCGCAGAGTGGTGCGATGATAGCCTTTCCGCAGCGACGAACTGAATCTCTGGCCGAGTGTTCCTCGACAACCTTATTGGAGTGTCTGCGTTCTTTTTACCGGGCGTTTCGTAGGTGAATCTTGGTCGATCTCATTCGATCGTTCACTGCGGCCCGGGTCATGCGACACCGGGCTTTTTCTTTTGATGGGTCGGTAGCTGAGATGGTGTAGCGGCGGCTTGAAAAGCCGTAGACGTGGATTCGAGCGCCACCCGGCCCACTGCACGAGTGTCTTTGACAATGAGGCCTTGTTGTTACCATTCCGATGAGATTGCGATCGTTTTGCACATTTTAAGAATAGTCTCTCAATGTCATAGAAATAAGTCATGCGAACATGACGACGGCCCGGTCTTCTAGTGGCAGGATACTTGGTTCTCAGCCAGGAGAGGCGGGTTCGACTCCCGCTCGGGCTACTGAGGTGAAAGGGAATGTAACAAGCGACAAAATTATCAAGAAAACCGCACGCTGATTGCTTCAAATACAATGAGGTTAGAACAGTCTCCGCAACGATAACGCTGGAGCCAGACGGTCAGGCAGCCGGCTGCAACCCGGTTCAAGTGGGTTCGACTCCCACCAGCGTTTCTCGCGCAGCCTGAACAGGGCGTCGCGCACGATTTCTCAAGCAAGCGGCTGATCGCGTCGGGCCCGCGGCTCGCTCTCCTCGTCTTGCGGCGATTGGTTGAGCGTGTTCCGTGCAGGGATTCGGAACCGGGGCGGGATCAGTTCGTGGTAGCTCAACGGGCAGAGCACCAGGCGCAAAACCTGGCGGTAGCGGGTTCGAATCCCGTCCACAAAACGCCGTAGTCGGTTGTGAGACCGACTCGACCGAGGCCTTGAAACCGCCTCGCACATAGCCCGAGGAGGATGGCCGGCTGGATTAGGTTGGCTCAAAGCCGACACAACGCGCCTCAAAGAGGCGAGGCGGTTGGTCTTGAGCAGCGCGAACGGACGCCCTGAAGCACGCAGATTCCGCTCTCTTTGATCTTCCGTGACAAACCATCAGAGCGCGCCCGGTCGAGTGGAGTTCAAGCCACCTCGTCTGTGCCGCGCAAGAGGGTCTGTAGCGGACGTGCGAGATAGCTCAAGCGGAGCTCCGCGCCCGAACGTGTGACCACCGGACGTGCCATCCTCCCAAGGCATTCTCGCCCTTAATCCCACGATCAATTTCGAACTTAGAAATCGTTTCGTAATATGCTAAACGTCCGCGGAAAGTGAGGAGGTTGTATCATGGTCTTCTTCAAGGCATACAAAATTCGCAGCTTTGAGATGGGGCTTCACTTCCGCGAAGGGGAATTTCAAGGCTTGCTTAAAGCAGGTACTTACAGTTTCTTCGACCCGCTGGGACGCGTCTCCGTCGAAATCGTCTCCCAGCGCGAGCCCTTCCTGGTTCACGAGAAGCTTGATTTGATCGTCAAGTCAGGAGAATTGAAGGGGCACGCGCAGGTTCTCGATCTGAAGGACGATCAACGGGCCCTGGTCTGGATCGACGGCCGATTCGCGCGTATTCTTCCGCCCGGCCAATATGTTTACTGGTTGAACCACCGCGCTCTGCGTGTGGAGGTCGTCAATGCACGGCAGCCTCGGTTTGAGCATGAAGACCTGCGTGTGATTGCTCGCCATCCCACGACCCGTGAGATGATCGACATGAGCGCGGTCAATCGCGGCAGCGTGGGGGTTCTCTTCCTCGACGGCCGCTACGCCGGCACGCTTGAGCCTGGCTCCTGGGCGTTTTGGAAGGGGGTTGCCGATGTCCGTGTCGTCGTCGTTGACCTTCGTGAGATGACGCTCGATGTTCAGGGCCAGGAAATCATGTGTGCCGACAAGGTCACGCTACGCCTGAACGCTGTGGCCACTTATCGGGTCAGCGACGCGCGACGCGCGGTCTGCACGGCCGATGACTACAACCAGGCCCTTTATCGCGAGGCGCAGCTCGCGCTTCGCGCCGTGGTCGGCGCTCGCGATCTTGATACGCTTTTGGTCGACAAGGAGTCTCTGGCACGCGACGCCGTGACGTTGTTGACGCCACGCGCCGAATCGCTGGGGCTCGAAGTGATCTCGTTCGGTATTCGCGACCTCATTCTGCCCGGAGATATAAGGGATCTCCTCAATAAGGTTACGGAAGCGCGCAAGGCCGCGGAAGCGAACCTGATTACCCGTCGCGAGGAAACCGCCGCGCTTCGGAGTCAGTCGAATACCGCCAAGCTTTTGGTGGAAAACCCGACACTGATGAAGCTTCGCGAACTCGAGGTCATTGAGAAAGTCGCAATGGCCGGCAAGCTGAACATCACGCTCAGCGAGAAGGGCCTCTCAGAGCGTCTCTCGACTCTCCTCTAATTCCCCCCCCTGGGCTGCGGCAATCTTCCGATTGCCCAGCCTTTTTTGCTCACCACGCCGTACGTCAGACCCAAGTGGTTGCCATCCACCAATTCATGACAGGTCGAGCGAATCCATGGATTGCCTAAATGCCTGTTTCGCTTAGCGGCTCGCAAGAAAGGAAAGGAAGGATTTGGAGTCGCGACGTGGTTGGAATGGGTTAGGGGGGGGCCAGCATCAATTGGTCGCGACCGAGCGATTTGGCCCGGTAGAGGGCTTTGTCTGCCTGAGCGAGGAGATGGGAAATTGAAGACTTATCGCTCGGAACCGTGGTCACAAGACCGACGCTGATGGTGACGATCCCGCGGGTTACTTCGGAGGAAGGATGCGGGATCGCCAGGGCCCGTATCCCGCGCTGGATGTTTCCGAGAACTTCGACCGCGCGTTTCTGTCCCGCTTGTGGCAGGATCACCACGAATTCTTCCCCACCGTAACGGGCTGCGAAGTCTTCGCCGGCACGCAAGCTTGAGGCAATGGCCTGGGCAACTGAGCGGAGACAGTCGTCTCCCGCGAGATGTCCTTCGCGGTCGTTGTATTGCTTGAAGCAATCGACGTCCAGGAATGCCAGGGACAAAGGGGATTGCGTTTGCGTGTGCTTGATCCACTCGGCGTTGATGGTCTGATCGAATGCCCGGCGATTGGGAATGCCGGTTAGGCCGTCGCTACTCGCCTGAAATTCCAGGGAACGATTGGCGGCGATCACCTGGATTTCCACCAGCTTTCTCCGCGTGATGTTGTCGTGACAAACGACAACGTGCGTTTCTCCATCGATCTCGAAGCGAGTCACGCGCATGCTAAACCACCGTCGTTCCGTCGGGGAATGACAGGGGTATTCCAGGTCAAAATCGAGGCTCCGCCCTGCGAGCACATTTCGAATACCTTCACCGGCAGCGGAAGCTTCCTCGGAGAACTCTCCTCGCGCGCGGTCACAGGCATCAAGGTAGTTGGTGCCAGGACCAAAAAGGTCTTCGCTGATCGCATTCCGGCGGGCGAATTCTGTCCAGGCCGCGTTGACAGCGACGATTGTCCCGTCGTCTTTCAGAACGGCGATGTGCGTGAGCAGCGAATCCAACGTCTTCTGAAAGAAATCACGCGACTTAAAGGGAGGCCGCCTGACTCGATTAGACATGACCCAGACCGACTTGGAAGCAAACTTTCGGGATCATCATCGATGCCCAATTCATGAGAAGAAAGAATCCAGTGTCACAAACGAGTTAACGATTCTTAACAACGAGTCAGGATTCAACGACCACGGAAAACGCCGTGAGGATATTTGACGTGCGAGACATGGTTTCCATGCCTAGCAAATCGTCCTGGAGCGAGTGGGGGGTGAGCAGAGGACGGGAAGCTCTCGTGGTGGAATGAAGAATCCAGGGTGCTCGGATTTCGATCTCCTCGTTTGCGGATGAGTTCGCTGTTGGCTTAATGGAAATCTAGGTTAGAAAACCCAACCGTAGAGAGTACGAAGCCCACTTTTTTACGTTTAAGATATGCTACCACCATGGTCGAGAAAGGGTATTCAACTCCCCGGCCTTGGGTGGTGTCAAGCCCCTCGGTTACGAATCTCGTCGCTCTCTTCGCTTGTCGTCGAATTTCGTCATCGAACGGACAATCACGATTGCAGCCCGAACGATTCTCTCTTCCTAACGTGCACCATCGACGGTCGGGCGCTTCGTGCGAAATTGAGGGAAATCCGCGAGTTTCCGATGACTTCTTTGGAGACCTTCAGAAATCTGTCGACGTTTTTTTTCTTTTTTGTTGTCACAGTTCCAGCATGGGAGCGTTCACGTAACCGGCCCCCCTCTGTGTGAGTTTGCTAGGCTCTAAGAATGGCCTAGTAATCAGTGTTTGTGCATCGAACGGACTCGGGCGGAAGTGTTTGGATCGCCGTGCCGGGCCCACCAGAATCCTTGCGAGTGTCCAGGTCCGCGGTTCCTTAGGAGAGGAGCCGGACTAAAGTGAGATCGTTTAGATCCATGGCGACGAGGCCGTTTGGCGCTAGCCAGGATCATCCTCGCAAGGCAGAAAGCCGAGAAGTTGGTCTGGCCGACTAAAGGGATTGCCGAAGTGTTCGTGTTTGGACGTCGCCATGGCCGTGGTGCGACGTTTACAGGACGAGTTCGCGCCTTCGAAGGCGTTGCTTATGCGATCCTCCTGTTGAGAATCAGGTCCGGTTGTCCTGTTGTAATAAGCGCTCCTGCCGTAATAAGGTCGACCGGCCGTTGATCGGGTTGCGCCCCCGTGCGATGAGCAGGGAAGAAGGCAAAGCGCTGATAAAGAGGACGGTTGGGTGGCAATGGTGATCACCACCGGTGACGAAAGCCTTGGCCCACCGGTAGGGACCGCCAGTGTCACTCCAGGCACGTCTTCACGATGTGTCTGGCTTAAGAGATGTCCGGCGGGCGTCCTTCCGTTTGGGCCCTTACGCATTTGGGGACCCTAAGAGACGGGCTTCCTGATTGTGGGCGAAGACAACAGGATACAACTCCAAATTGATCGAGGTCCATGTGAATGAGATCACGATGTGGGTTGCGGGGCTCGCCATAGATCTACAGTGTCGAAGTTGGGAATGTCGCAGGTTTATTTTGCTGTAATTCCGCTTTCAAGAGGCTTGGAAGGTGCGGCGTATCCGGCCAGGAATTCGTCGATTGTATCTATGAATAGAGATATCTCAAAACTATAAATAATCAAACAAAAAGTAATGTGAATCTAAGAGTTTTTTGAGTGCAAGAAGCGCAAGCTTATCTTCGGGAGCCGGCATCTTGAAGGCGGTCTGTGGTTTGTCTGGCATGCGGCTTTCCTCTCTTGCCCGCCATTCTGTGAATATCGACGTCTCCCTTTGTTTCAGTGGATACGGGCCGTCGATGATCATGGCAGGATCTTCATGAGTTTGTCTTCATCGAGATTGAATGGCGATCATTCTGAATATGAAGCATTTGTGTGGGAAGCGAAGGGATAGCCGGCATTGCCTGCATCCTGTCGTGTATCGGAAGTTCGTACACCGGGCAGAGAGACGCTTTGCGGCTTCATCGGCGGATTGCGATTTTTGATCCGCTGGTATACGCTCGAGAGTTAGGCGAGGTGGCAAACCGGCAGGACGTTGTGAGCGGATATTACGCAATTGTTGCACGGAACGACCCTGGGGAAAGCAAGCAAATCTCGTTTCAAGAGACCTTCGACGTTGCCAAGGTGCTTCGGCAGGATCGGGGATCTCTCTGGTCGTCGTCTGCCCGCTTACAGGGCTTGAGTCACTTCCTCCCCCCTCGAATTTCGGTCCACGGCCTCTCGAGACAGTCGTCTACCGGCGCATTAAGAGAAAAGCTCTTATCGCCAGCAGGTCAAGAAGATCGCCGATCTCCCTTTGTCTCCGCCAAAGATGTTAGACCTACGGAGTTTTCTTCATGGCTCATTCGGTGAAGGGGTGGTGTATCGCGAGTTTCGTCTGTCTGTTCTGCGTTCAGGAAAGGATTGATGGAGCGCCCAACGAGCCGGATTCGGAAGATGGTCCGAGAATGTACCGTCTGAAAGACTTTCGAGAGGAATTTGGAGTCACCGTTGTCAACAGTAGCCGAGGATCGCGGACAACCACCGAGTTCGGAGTGATCAGCTCCACCTACGCGACGGCAAGGGCGATTGAACGATACACGCCGCTCTTGCGTGCAGAGCTAGCCTTGTATCCGTTGAAATTGATCAAAAAACTAAGGATCAAGAAGATCGTTGTGTGCCAGGAACTCACGTTCAAGGAAGAGCCCATTGCAGGACTCTTCAATCCGGAATCTCGAATTATTTATATGGATATTCGCAAAAACTACATGGACAGAATGACCCAGAGGTGTGCCTTGCATCATGAGATTTTTCATATCGTCGATTACGTGGACGACGGCGAGATGCACCAGGATCCAAAATGGGCCTCGTTGAATCCCAGCGACTTTGAATATGGAGAAGAAGACTTTGAGGTTCAGTCAGACCCTAGGCCGACGAGTACCCCGGGGAGTATTCCCGGCTTTCTCACCGGATATTCGACGACGGCCGTTGAAGAAGATAAGGCTCAACTCTTCGCATACATGATGTGCGACTATTCCTTGGTGAGCCGATACGAAGTTAAAGATAAGATTATGAAGAAGAAGTGCGACATGATGAAAAAGTTGCTGCAAAGCTTTTGCAGCGACATGAATCCCAGTTTCTGGTCAACCATCTCGCGACGAAGACTCGCCGCCAACTAGCGTCGCTCGGATCTCCTGGTGTTCCCCGGCCTTCGCTTTGGAAGACCCGTTCCATCATCGCGAACCCTGCCGAACGGCCGAGTCTGGCCGTTTGTTCCAAGGGATCCGACGTCCGGATTTCGAGGCCTCTTCGGCGATATCGATTAGATGGTGCATGCGCACGGCATCGGCGAAAGTCGGCGCGTGAGAGGTTCCCTCGGCGAGGTCGTGCGCAAAGGCCGCGTACAGGTCGGCGAGTTCCAGGACGCTGCCACGCAAGGGTGAGCCGGGCGTCCAGCGTAGGCGATCGGGGGTGGGCAATTCGACCAAGGGCTGCCGTTCTCCCTGGGCTCCTTCAAGGATACTGTCCTGTGTGTTGCCGAACGCTTCCGAGTAGGAAAGGCGGAGGTCTCCCTCGGTGCCCGTGATGTCGAGGCCGGCACCATAGCCGTTTCGCTTTCCCCCCTCCACGTGAACGGAAAAAACAGCGCCGCGGGCGAGCGTGCCGCAGATCAGCATTTGGTCGGGGGCGGTCGTCGGAAGGACGTCCCCGGTTTCAGCGATCGTGACTTCTCCGAACTGGCTGGCAACGACGGATGAGATCTCGTTCGGCTCGCCGACAGCATTGACGAGCATGTCGAGGAAGTGACCGCCGTAGATCGAAACCACGCTGGAGAAATTTTCGCTGGGGATGGTAAAGGCCAGAACCTTGGCCCTGCGCTTGTAAAAGGTCGGTTCACTGACGTGAAGCCGGACGGAGCGCACCTCACCGACGTAGCCGTTGTCGAGAAGCTGGCGCAAGTGACGACAATTAGCGGCCATCCGCCGCTGGAGCCCGACGACATGACGTACCTGGGCCTTCTCGGCGGCTCTGAGAAGGACTTCCGATTCCGAGGTGCTCGTCGTAAGCGGCCACTCACAGTAGACGTGTTTACCGGCTTCAATGGCCGCGAGGGCAACCGGGAAATGCTCCGGAGCGCGCGTGTTCACGACCACGAGGTCAATGTCCGGCCGGCTCACGAGAGATTCGAAATGGTCGTAGGCGTGGGGAATGCCAAACGCGGCAGCAGCCTCGCTCGCTGTGGACATGCGCGTCGTCGCCACCGCCAGCAGCTCATAGTTCGGTAGGCTCTTCAACGCGGGCAAATGGCCGAACCGGGCCCATTCTCCGGCCCCCACCAGTCCGACTCGAATCTTCGGAGGAATAGCCGTTGTACTCATGATTTGTGCGCTTTCCCGGTCGATTTCACCATGGATCACGTGCATGCGACACGTTCGAGCCACCGCCTCTCGAGGCGACCTCTGCACGGCTATGGCAACGATAGACCCTTGCATCCTCATTGTCGAGAAGACACTATTTAGGGACGTAGTTACCAAATGGTGCCGTAGTCACACCGAGGTTTCTGTCGATGCCTCAGCCCAACGCCATCGTATTGGATGAAAACTGCGCTCCACGGCGGGTCCTGGAGCTATTCTCAGTCAAGTGGACCAGCATGGTTCTCCACGCGATTCACCTTCATGGCGGTTGCTGCCGGACGGGAGCGTTGCAACGGAGCCTGCCAGGCATCTCCAAAAAGATGCTCACGCAAACGGTTCGCGAGATGGAGCGAGACGGACTCATCGCGCGCAAAGTTTATCCCGTTGTCCCACCGATGGTCGAATACTCGCTGACACCCCTGGGACAGCTCTTCATCGAGCCCATCGAGATGCTTTATGCCTGGGGGGAAAAGCACGCCGAAGCCTTGAAGAAGCTTACGCGGAGGCGAAAGGCCGATGCTCTCCCCAAGGCCCCGAAAGGTTCGCGACGGACTTCGTAGACAGCAGAAGAGCGCCGCCTGAACGTGGCGGCCCCGTCCGAGACGAAGATTGGCGGATTGCCGTGTGTCGCTCTGATTAGAATCAAAAATCTTGGTTGTTTGAAACAAATTGTAAATGGATAAGATCAGGGGCCGTTAGGCAGGGGTAATATCGAAGGGCATATCGAATCCAGGGTAAAAACGCTTCGCAGGGGAGAGCTGAGAGAACTCTCTTGCGAAGCGTTTAGTTCGTGCCGAAGGAGGGTTTCTCGGAAGGCATTTCCGCGGCTTTCGGCGGCCAATTCGGCAAGAGAGAGTTTTACTTTCCCTCGGCCGAAGACCGCTCAGGTGTAGGCTGCCACTCCAGGATGGCGAAGAACGCACGGTGATCAGAAGCGATGGCCTCGTCGAGGACTCGCGCTTCGATCACTTTCCATCCCTGGGCTGGCCGGGTCAGGATGAAGTCGATTTGCCGCGTCGGTTTGTCGACGGGGAAGGTCGGCATTTCCTTGGAGTTGACCCGGGTCCAAGAGGAGTCAAAGCCGCGAAGAGTTTCACTGCCGATGCGGTCGTTGAGATCCCCGGCAAGTAGAGCAGGGCGGTTAGGTGACGTGGAGAGAACCTCGGCGATTTTCTTCACGGAGGCGGGGCGTTCCTGGCTCCCTGAGCGATAGTCAAGATGCGTCGCCAGGAAAAGAAGAGGGGGCTCAAAGCCGGGTAAGTTGATCTCAGCCTCGATCACTCCACGCTGCTCGTTCTTGTAAAAAGAGGGCAGGGGGTGGTTGCGGGTCTGCTTGATCGGGTGCTTCGACAGAATTGCGTTGCCGTAATCCCCCCCTTGGTAGGGAATGTTCCAGCCGAAGAAGACGTGCATGCCGGTCAAGCGGGCGAATTCCGCCGGCTGATCCACTTTCCCTGTCCGTTGGGTGTTTCGATCCACTTCCTGCAAAGCGACAAGATCGGGCTCCGTGGACTTGATCACGCGAGCAAGCCGTTCTAGATCAACCTTGCCGTCAACCCCTTCGCCGTGGTGGATGTTGTACGAGAGGATGCGCACGCGCACCGGTTCAGCCGCCCAAGCGGTGCCATTTGCGCTGAATGCGGTGAGCGCGAGCGCGAAAATCAAGAACAGGTTGCGGGGCATGGAAAAGCGGAACATTCCGAATCCTCAACACGGGAACGATTCGTCGTCAACAGTCAGTGGATTGTACGCAAGCATTATGAAGAGTTTGTAAGCTCGCGGTGAAGTGGTCTGTGGCCTGGGATTGACGAGTCTTCAAGAAAAAGCAAAAAATTCTCGCATGGTTATAACTACAACTAACTCCTCATCTCTCTTCTTGTGCTTCATCTTTCAGGACATGATATCGCATGACTCGTCGGGCTTGGCCGGGAGGAGTCACGTCTCGGAAGCCGGCGGCGAGGAAAGTGGAAGGGGAGCCCATGTAGGTGTAGAGCTTAGCATCGGGTTCGACGGGATAGCCTTCAACGATAGACGCCCGGTGCGACCGAGCGTAGGCAAGACCCGCTCGCAGCAGGCCCAGCGTCAAACCGTGGCGCCGAACGTGGCGATTCACGAAGAAACAGACCACGGACCAAACGGGTTGATCGTTGATACGAGGCAGAGCCCGATAGCGCTCCAGGGCTTCATAGGTTTCTCGAGGGGCGATCGAACACCAACCGACCGGGGAATCGTTCTGGTAGGCCAAGATCCCGATCGGTGTCCCCTCCGTGGCGAGCCGAGCCAATTCGTCCACCCGACCTTCCTTGGTTGAGTTGCTGAACTCGGTGCTTCGCATTCGCCACCTCATGCATGAGCAATAGCGAAACTTTCCGTTCTCTTCAGAGAAGCACGCGAGGTCCCCAAGCCGTTCCCGAGTGACTGGGTGAAAATGAAATGAAGCATTTGCCGTGGGCATCGGCGTGGCGCCTCGAAGGGTCTGAAAAAGAGGAGACAAGGGTCGGCCTGGAGGAGGCTGCTTTCCCGTGCCGACCCCGTTTGACGTCGGGTTCACTTCACTGGCTTTTGGCCCTGCTCCCACTGTTTGTGAGAGGCCTCCTGAAGCGGATGGCTTCCGTCAGGCAGACGGTCGGCGTTGATCTCCCAAAAGAAAACGCCGCGCAGATTTTTCTTCATCGCCCAGTCGGTCTTGAGGGAGACGGACTCGGCGTCATCGTAGCCGATCACCGCGGAGTGGTCAGGAGCCAGAAGCCAAGGGTTCTTGGTTTCTTCGTCCCATTGCCGAGTCCAACCTTGTTCTTTCTGGAGCCGGTGGATGTTCGAGTAATTCCCTTGCGGCAAGCGCGACTTGGCAACCCCCTTTGTCGAGGCATAAGGCTCCTTGACGCCAAAGCCTCGCCCGTAAAGAGGGATGCCCAGCGCCAGCCGGTCGGCGGGAATTCCCCGTTCTTCGAGCAGGTACTTCATCGTCCGCTCAGCGGATGGAGGATTCTTTCCTGGGGGCTTTGAAGAAGCGAAAAGAGGAGAGTGGTGTCCCGCATAGCCGGTCCAGTCCCCCGCGAAGTCGTAGGTCATCACGTTGATCCAGTCCATCGTCTCCAGCAAGAAATCCTTGCTCAGCCACTTGAGCGTACCAGGGTTGGCGGCGGCCGCCATGGTCAGGAACATAGGTCGATGCTTCTCGGCACCGATCGTGTCGAGTTGCTTGCGGAACCGTCGCGAGAGCCGCTCGAATCCAGCAACCTCGGCCTCCTTGTCGGGATATTCCCAGTCGAAGTCGATGCCGTCATAGTCTCCCTTCTCAATGATCTCCATCACCGACTGGAAGTACCGCTCTTCGGCTTCCGGCTTCGCCACGATCGCGGCGAACTGGCGGTCCCATCCCCACCCTCCCAGTGACAGCAAGACCTTCACGCCGGCCTTATGGGCATCAGCCGTGAGTTCCCGGTTGGGGATGTTTCGATGCTGGCGGACCTTTCCCTCCGCGTCTGCGACGAGGAAGGCCTGGCAGATGTGCGTATAGAGCCCAAAGTTCAACCCGCGGGGCTGGCCGTAGAGGTAGCCCACAAACACTTTTTCTTTCTCCTTGCCACTTGCGTTAGGATCAGCATGTGAGAATTGGGCCGTCAAGAGACTAATCAGCAAAGCGCCAAGGATGATCGAAGAGGGGGCGGGCGATGGCTTCATCATCGAACCTCGTTGCCAGGAGTTCTGGAGCGAAAGCGTTTCCCTTGTTGCAAGGAGCGAGCTTTGTTCCGGTTCGGTCCGCGTCTTATTTGCGCAAGGTTCACACTTGTCATTTCGTCGCCAACATCTTGTTCCCAATATCCCCTGCAAAGGAGCGCGCGAGGGTTTCCAATCTCACTCGTAAACTCGATAAGAACAATGGCGCAAACTGCTATAGCATAAGATGTTGTGGCAATAAAAACCATTTCGACCGACATGGCGAGTAATTTTTGTTGACGAATTCGATCGACAAAGAATAGTATTGCCCTTCATCGAGTTCATGCCGGCTGGCCGTTCCTGACGGCCTTCCTACCAGGCAGCCAGACATACAAATTCCGAAATGAATGATCCCATGCAAGAATTTGGCGGGCAGCGTCATCGCACGCGCGGTTTTACTCTGATTGAGTTGCTGGTTGTCATCGCAATCATCGCGGTCTTGATTGCCCTTTTGCTGCCGGCCGTGCAAGCGGCCAGGGAGGCGGCCCGGCGCATCCAGTGTACGAACAATCTGAAGCAGCTAGCCCTGGCTGCCCAGAACTATCATGATATTCACACGCGATTTCCACTGGGCGGGATTGGGCATGACCCGGTCACGGGAGCCTATGTAGGAACGGTGGCCTATCGACAACCCTTTGTCGTTAGCGTGCTCCCCTTTATCGAGCAGGGCACGTTGTACAGTGCTTACAATATGAGTGACTGGTATGAGAATGTGGCCAACCTGACGGTGCGGTCGATGCATATCGCGACCTATAATTGCCCGTCCGATCAAGCCATTCTCTTTTACAAGACTCCAACGGTCTACGACGTCAAGGGAAGCTACGGAGTGAACTGGGGGCAAAATGTGTACTTCACCCCAGGATTGAAAGGGCCATTCTGGTTAGCCTACGGCGCGTCGATTGCGGAGATCACGGACGGTACGAGCAACACGATCCAATTTCCGGAATTGATCCAGACGCCGTCGCCAAGCACGACCGTTCTCGATCGCCGTGCCCGGATCTGGAACGACGATTCGGCAACGTACCAGGTTACGGCCAAATTGACTCCGAACAGTTCGGCTCCGGACTACGGCACCTGCCAAAACAACCCGGTTCCCAACACCCCTTGCGTCAGCGGCGGATCCGATACGCTCAACTTCTACCTGACATCGCGAAGCCAGCATCCCGGCGGCGTGAACGTATCGTTCTGCGATGGTTCCGTGCACTTCATCAAGAATTCGATCAACCTCACCGTTTGGCGCGCTCTCTTCAGCGAGTCGGGGGGAGAGGTCATCTCGGCGGACCAGTACTAAGCCGCGGGAGAGAATCACGATGAAAATACACGCTTATGCTGGGGCCATGCTCCTACTGGCTCTGGCATTTTCAGGCTGCGGTTCCTCTTCCGACGGCATCAACCGTGAGGCAGTCTCAGGCGCGGTGATGCTGGACGGAAAGCCGTTGCCGGATGGCAGCATTCTCTTCTCGCCCATGGAGACCGGTCCCTCCGCGGGCGGGGTCGTCGTTGGCGGGAAGTTCTCGATCCCGAGAAGTGATGGTCCCGCACCTGGTTCTTACCGGGTGGAAATCATCTCCGTTCAACCAACCGGGAAGAAGATTCCGGATCTGGATGGACCTCCGGGAAGCTTGGTAGAAGAGAAGACGAACGTCGTTCCCAGGTATTACAACACGCAGTCTGAGCTCAGAGCCGAAGTGAAGCCGAACGGCAGTAATGCGTTCGAATTTCAACTGCGCTCCGCGTCTAAGAAGGTGCTGGCGAAGCGGCGCTTTTGACGCCATGCTGATGCTTTGTGCGTTCTCAGCTTCGATCCTGATGCGTTGTCGGCCCGATGTGGGGGGCTCCCCACATTCGGGTTCGTTGCTTGAAATCGTTTGCGTCGAAGAGACGGTCAGCTTTATGAAAAAGACAATCATGCGAAAAATTGTTGGCTTGAGCGGACTACTCGGCCTTTGGCTGGTTGCGGCCGCGACGGTCGTCGCGGCCGACCTCAAGCGTCCCAACGTCGTTTTCATTTTGGCCGACGACCTTGGTTATTCGGATCTGGGATGTTACGGCGGGGAGATTGCGACATCGAATGTGGACCGCTTGGCGAAACAGGGGCTGCGCTTCAACCAGTGCTACAACACCGCGCGTTGCTGGCCCTCGCGCGCCGCGTTCTTGACAGGGTACTACGCACAGCAGGTGAATCGCGACCCGGCGGGGCAGCGTCCCAAGTGGGGGGCCCTTCTCCCTGAACTGCTCAGGCCGGCGGGCTATCGTTCGTATCATTCGGGCAAGTGGCATGTGGATGGGCCCGTGCTCAAAGGGGGCTTTGCGCGCTCGTATCACCTTGAAGACTCAGATCGCTTCTTCACCCCCAGGCAACACAACCTCGACGATCAGCCACTGCCGCGCCCCACGCTGGAGGACGGTTATTACTCCACGCGAGACATCGCCGGGCATGCCGTGAACTGGCTCACGGAGCACGAATCGAAGCATCACGACGATCCGTTCTTTTTGTATGTGGCGTTCACATCTCCGCATTTTCCGATTCAAGCACTCCCGGAAGACATTGCGCGATATCGGGGACGCTACAAAGAGGGGTGGGACCGAGTCCGTCACCAGCGCTGGGAGCGCCAAAAAACGCTCGGAATCGTCGATGGCTCTCTCTCAGATCGCGACCCGATTACGATTCCGAGCTGGAATCTGGCCGAGGATGAGCTGAAACGCCGGGTCAGCGGCGGTGAAGCAGGGCATGCCGTCGCCTGGGATGAGCTCACCGAGGAGCAAAAGAACTTTCAGGCTGCGAAGATGGAAATCCACGCGGCCATGGTCGACCGAATTGACCGTGAAATTGGCCGAATCGTGGCGCAGCTTGAGAAATCAGGGCAGCTTGAAAATACGATCATCTTTGTGGCGAGCGACAACGGTGCGAGCGCCGAGCAAATGATCCGAGGAGATGGCCATGATCCGTCAGCCCCGGCAGGCTCCGCGAAGAGCTTTCTCTGCCTCGGGCCAGGATGGTCGACCGTGGCCAACACGCCATTCCGACTGCATAAGTCTTGGGTGCATGAGGGGGGAATCTCTACCCCTCTGATCGTCCATTGGCCCGCCGGCATTCAGGCGAAGGGTGAGTTGCGCCACACGCCAGTACACTTCGTCGACTTCGTCCCGACCCTGTTGGAGCTAACCGGGCTTTCGTCTCCGGCGAGTTGGAATGGCGAACCGCGTCCCCCACTCTCGGGCAAGAGTTTTGTGTCTGCGCTCGCCAAGGACGTCTCGGTGAATCGCGAGTTCCTCTATTTCCATCATTCCGGCAACCGAGGCCTCCGCGTCGGCGACTGGAAGCTGGTGTCTGTTAAGGGGGGGGATTGGGAACTCTATGACCTCTCCAAAGATCGCGCCGAGTCACACAATCTGGCGGCCAGTCATCCCGAAAAAATCAAGGAGCTCGTGGCGGTCTGGACCCAGCACGATAAGGAATTTCAGCGGCAGGGAGCCACTGGCAAGCCCTTAACCAAGGCGGCCAAGGGGAAGAAAGCTGGGCAGACCGCTGCGAAGGGGCTTTGATGAGAAGAAATGGCTTCCATCCACCCCCTGGACTTTGATCGTGATAAGGTGAAGATTCAGGAATGCGTAAATAATATTCATCCATATTCAAGATCTCGCACAAGCTTCGAGATCTTGGAAGTCTCCCCTTGGCAAAGTACCTGAGGCTCTCGTCTCGTTTGCGTCGTCCTTACGTGCGCCTATCTCAAGCGGTGGCGGCGTTGTACGATTGTTGAACCTTGGGAGAGCCGGCCTTTGTTGAGGGGATTGGATACGGTGATACGCATTCTTTTTTCGCGGGTTGGCGTTGTCGGCATTTTTGCGGCCGTTTTTGGGTTGAGTCTCGCCATGGGGGAGGAGAGTCAGCGACTTTCCTCTCACGGGCTTCCTTCCGCGGAGGAAGCTGGGGGGAGCCGACCCAAGAGCGACTGGTTGCTGGACGCCTCATTCTCGAAGGCGAGAGTGCTGCGGGGGGATTCCGATCAGGCTCTGGTGTTGGACAATGGCCTGGTGCGCAGGACGTTTCGACTGGAGCCGAATGTCGCTTCGGTGGCGATCGATCACCTGGGGACGGGGGAGTCCTTTCTTCGGAGTGCGCGGGCCGAGGGGTTGATCGAAGTGGATGGCCATGCTCTGGCCATTGGGGGGCTGAGTGGTCAGCGGGTCCACAACTTTCTGACTCCGGCAATGCTCGGCGCGATGCGCGATGACCCTGCCGCCTGGCATTGCGTGGGCTACCACGTGGGTGCCACGGAACCTCGCTTCGCGTGGAAGCCGAGGAAAGAGTGGATGAGCCTCCCTGCCCCCTGGCCTCCGCCAGGCGTGAAGCTGAGTTTTGACTACCGCGCCACTCCAGCCTTGATCGAAGCCGTGGTGGAAAGCGAGACGAGCCGGCGCGGAGTGCTTCTTGAGGATGATTTCCGAAAGCTAGGCGGCGATTGGACGGTGCAGGCCAGCCCAGCTTCCGCGCGGTCGTCCTTTCAGAACGAAGGAAAAGTCGGCGAGATCATGGCTTTCGAGAACACGGCGGTCTATGCCGAGCGGCCTCTTCCGGCCGCCACTCGGGTTGTGCAATGCCGCGTTGATCCGGGGACAGACCGAAGCGCAAGCTGGGGGCCAGGCATCACCCTCATTTGGCCGAATCATGTTGTGAAATGGTATTTGCGCAGTGGCCATGGGAAGTTTGGACTCACTGTCGACGGTCGTGAGGACGAATTGGATTCCCTCGAGCCAGGGCGACCCTACTGGCTCAGGATGCGTCTGAATGCGAGTTCCGTGGTTTGCGAGTATTCCACCGATGGAGAAATCTGGAGGGTAGGGCGGAGTGTACCGTTTTTGGAGTCGCCTGGAGCGGTGTTGAAGGTCAGGCTTGGGAAGACTTCAAATACCGGCGGCGCGCAAGATCACGGGAGCAAGGGAAACCTGGAACGCTGCCGTATTGAGCGGTTCTCCGTTTTCGGCGGCCCGGCCAAAGGGAGCGAGCCGGTCCGACCTTCTCTGGCCGACCTCGTGGTGCGGGTTCACTACGAGCTCTACGATGGCCTTCCCCTCTTCTCCAAGTGGCTAACGCTCCATAACACCGGAAAGGAGGCTGTTCGCCTCAATGCGTTCACGGTAGAGCGCCTTGCCGTGGTGGAAGCCGAGTCCATCGTTGGGGGGAAGTCCTCCGAATTTCGCAAGTCTCTTCTCAAGCTTGACGTGTTTACCGACTACGCGTTTGGCGGCGGGATGACGCGCGAGACCGATGATCCCTCGGTCGCGTGGAAGGTGGACCCCTTGTATGAGACCCAGGTCAACTACGAGCGGCAGACCCCTTGCTTGCTGGAGTGCTCGCCGAAGTGGGGACCTGACGTGGAGATCGCGCCGGGCGGAACCTTTGAGTCGTTTCGGGTGTTCGAGCTGTTGCACGATAGCACGGAACGCGAACGGCGTGGTTTGACGGTGCGTCGAGCGCTGCGGGCTCTCGCCCCCTGGACCGAGGAGAATCCCATCTTGATGCACGTCCGAAGCGCGGACCCCAAGGCGGTTAAGCTGGCCATCGACCAGTGCGCGGAGGTCGGCTTCGAGATGGTGATCATGACGTTTGGGAGCGGGTTTAACATCGAGAACCCTGACCCAAGCTATCTCGCTCAAGTCAAAGCCTTGGAAGACTACGCACGGTCCAAGAACGTGGAGCTCGGGGGATATTCACTCCTGGCGAGCCGCTCGATCGGTCCCGACGATGACTGCATCAACCCCAAAACAGGGCGTACCGGAGGGATGACGTTCGGAGAGTCACCCTGCCTGGGAAGCCAATGGGGAAAGGCCTACTTCCAAAAGCTCTACCACTTCTTCGAGACCACAGGGGCGGGAATTCTCGAGCATGACGGCTCTTATCCCGGCGATGTCTGCGCTTCAACGAAGCACCCGGGACATCGTGGGCTGCTTGATTCGCAGTGGCGGCAGTGGGAGCAGATCCGAGACTTCTACCGCTGGTGCCGGGGTCGGGGAATCTATCTGAACGTCCCGGATTGGTATTACTTGAGTGGTTCCAACAAGTGTGCCATGGGATATCGTGAGACGAACTGGTCGCTGCCTCGAGCCGAGCAAGAACTCGTCGAACGTCAAAATATCTACGATGGCACGTGGGAAAAGACCCCCAGCATGGGCTGGATGTTCGTGCCGCTGACCGAGTACCAGGGCGGGGGGGCCGCCGCCACGATCGAGCCGCTGGATGAGCATCGTGAGCACTACGAAACGAGGCTCGCGAACCTCTTTGGCGCGGGTGTTCAAGCCTGTTATCGCGGGCCTCGGCTTTACGATAGCGAGGCGACCAAGGCACTGGTTCAGAGGTGGGTCCGTTTTTACAAGGACCACCGCGCGATCCTCGACTCGGACCTGATCCATCTGCGTCGGGCCGACGGCCGCGACTGGGACGGCTGGCTCCATGTCAATCCGGCACTCAAAGAGCGAGGACTCGCCGTGCTCTATAACCCCTTGGAGCAACCCATCACGCGGCGTCTCTCGCTACCGCTTTATGGGACAGGGCTCAAGAACGAGGCGCGGATTCGCGAGAATGAGGGGGCCTTCAAAGTGGTTCCCCTCGGTCATGATGGCCGTGCTGACCTGGATGTGACCATCCCTGGCCGTGGCAGAACGATTCTCGTGATTGAAGAGCGTTGATTTCCTAAAGCATGGATTCGTCATGGTGTTTCTCGAACGCCGCGTCAAACCTCGCCGCGGCGTTCGAGTTGTTTATACCGGACGAAGGAAAAGAGGATAGGAGTCACAAGGGCCGGCACCAAGGTAGTCATGGCCCCAAGCGGGTAGCCGGCCAGGGCGATCAAAGCTCCAAGCAGACCGGCGGCGAACAGAAGCCAGGCGGCCAGGCGGTGTGTCTCATTCCAGACACGCTCACTGGCCAAGGTCCAGGGCACGCGCACTCCCACGAAGTAATTTCGTCGCACCTTTCCCAGCACGTTGCCGAGCAGCGCAAGACCTACAAAAATCCCAGGGATGAGGACTCTTCCAAGGTTGAGGCCCGGCCGTGAGGCGGCGATCAGCATCGCGACCTGGATGTAAGCGAACAACCCAAGAACGACCACGATGATGTATCCATAAGTCGCGCGAAAGGTGTCCAGTTTGAACGACACCGGAGACATACTCGGCAGCAGCAAGGACAGGCCGAGCATGGCTATCATAAGGCCTGGCATGAGGAAGACCGCCCATGACTTCGACCCGTATGCATCAATCCGCCCGTGCACATTCCAATGGGTCGGAATTTGCTCGGGAAGGGACGGATAAACCATCGCGGATCCGATGAGAATTGCTGCCACCAGCGCGATTGCCATGATCACGTGCCTTCGTATCATGGTAGTTCTTCCCCTTTCTTATCGTTTGCATGGAACAAGTCGTAGGTCCATGTCAAAAGGTCTTCGACGACCGTCGTGTTGAGGGAGTAATAGATCTGCTGGCCGTCCCTGCGGCTTCGGATCAAATCCGCTTCCTTGAGCACCGAGAAATGGTGCGAGACGGAAGGTTTACTCATGTCGAACTGCTCGGCGAGTTCACCGGCCGTCTTCTCGCCAGCGGCCAGCAACCGAAGAATCTCGCGCCGGGTCGGATCCGCCAGAGCCTTGAAGATGGCATTCACCCCCAGCCTCTCCCCTTCTTATTCGGTTCCGCGATTTCAGTATTTAGAATATCGTCTAACTATCGATCGCGGCAAGAGGAACCCACATGGGTTGTACGAGAGTTGGACTTACAGGAGAGAGAAAAAAAGCTGGGGCTGCCCTAGGGAGACGGAAGCAACTCCTTCTGCTTCATAAGATTGCGTAGGCGCGAGGACCCCCTCGAAAGGGAAGAGAGCGTCTAGGACCCAAGAATTTGAAACGTTGCATCAAAAAGATGAAACAGGGGAGCTTTGGCGTGCCTTTATAGTGCGGATCACTAAGGAATTCCTTTTCGCCGTCCTGGTTCGAGGGCTGTATGTATGTGCTTAACCTATGAGGTTGCCCGTCTCGTCCTTGTCTTCGGGCTGTGTCGTGTTACATTTGTCATAGACTCGTCGTAATGCCAGCCGCAACTCTGACATGTACGCGAGAAGAAACTGCGGGCTGGTTTCACACCGACGGAAGTTTTGGCCGTCATAACGATTGATGTTATGTTGATTATTATTCTATTGCCGGTGGTTCTGTCCGCAAGCGGGGTAGCGCGAGGAGTCCAGTGTGCTAGGGCCTTCCGGTAGGCTGGGCACGCGTTTCCGAATGAGCACGATTCTCACAAAGGGTTTCTTCTAGGTAGGGTCCTTCGAAGGCTTGGCGTTGCCGCGCTTCGTGGAGGTTGGGGAACTGGATTGCTCATTCGAGAATGCTTACTCGTGTTGCGCTAAGCAACAGCTAAATTTATGCCATAAATAAGCCAATGAATAATAAGAATCATTAATGAGGAGATGGCTTTGTATTCTTTCGGGTTCGCTGAAACAACTCCTCGCGGCTCGAGTAATCCTTCCGAGGCGAGGGACCGATTCGGAACCTTGATGAATGGGGACCTAGCCTCAGGCTGGTCTTTGGCGAGTTATGCGTGGACGCGATCGTCGCTTTTTTCGATGTGATCGCCGCGTTGATGAACTTAAGTGACGAAGAAATCAGGGAAATCTCGGCTTTCTCTTGGAACTCGACACCAGGAATTGCCGGCACTCGGGAAACACTCCTGATATTCTAGGAGCTTCCGTCATGAAGATGTTGCTGCATTCACTAGAAGAGATGATCCTCGATCGATCCGCTGAGGAATTGATCGGAGCGCTCTTGATTGCGTTTGTTTTGGCAGGGGCGGGCTCGGGAATTTATTGCTTGAGCCGCCGAAGAGTCAGTGACCAGTTCACTCTCATGGTGGGGTTGATGTGTGCCGCCAACGTCATCGCGATGGCGATGGCCGCAAGTTTCATGGCCAAGACCCTGTCGACGGAAGAGTTTCATAGGCCGGGGCCGATCCATTTTTCGTTCGATCACGCTTTGGGGGGTGACATTGGCATCGATAAAAATCAAATGATGCTCATGACCCAGGCCAAACTAATCATCGCCTCGGCGGATAAAAACGGAGACTCTCGTCTTTCCACGGATGAGGCTGCTCAGGTCGCGGTGCAGCTTGTTCGAGACGTGGATCAAGACCATGTCGGGTCCATTGATGCGCAGACGTTGAGCAAAACGGTCACCCAACGAACGAATCCGATGACCTGGTTCTTAACCGCCTGGTTCCTCTCGAACAAGGCGTCAACGCCGTTGGGTCCCGAGAGTTTTGTGGCATTTCGGATCGTGGAACTGGCCGATAGCGATCACGACGGACGTGTCTCGCCGGATGAGTTGGCGCAGCTCGTGCGAGCCACGGATATGCAAGGGGCAGGAGGTATCGATGCCGTAAGCTTGAGTGAAGCGCTGCGAAAACACTCTTCGAAAGCACAGCAGCCCCATGTTCCCTCCCCACCCGTGAAGCAGCCACCGGTTATCCACTGAGAGCCGAACGGTTTTCGTGGCTGGATGATTGCTTCGCTTCCGGGGGGGCCGTGAGTCAAGCGATTCCTTTTCAGCGAACCCCTCGGAAGCAGAAGGTGGTGATGAAGGCAACAGCGGCTCCAACGTATCGGTGAGCTCAGTGATACGTGGATGAGTTCAACGAAGTTGGGCTTCCGGCTGCTCGCTGGGTTGCAGGTCTTCCGGCTCGCCGGGCTCCGCTGGAACGGTTTTGGGGTGAGGTTGATGGTAGCCGGCGGGGCCGAACAGGCGTACGAGAAAGGTCGGACGAACAACCCACTTGAAGAGCAAAAGGGCGATCGCCGTAGATAACGAGGCGTTGACGAGTCCGCTGAGCCACCAAGGAAGATGCAGTGGACGGAGTACGGGCAGCAACGGCACCACGATCGACAAGTGGACAACATAGACCCAGAAGGCCGTGTCCGCCAGGTACCGGCCGACGCGGGTGGGGCGGTTGAGATAGCGCTCGAAAAGCCCAAGGAAGCCGAACGCGGTAAACGCGGCCCCTACGCAATATGTCAGGTACGAGGCCCAACGGATCAAGCCGTAGTGGGCGATCTTGGTTTGCGAGAAATAAGTCTGCGACAGCTCAGTGCCGATCGTGAACACGATCGTTCCTATCAAAAGGTTGGGAATCCAAGCTCGCGCCAGTGCGGGCAGGCCCTCCTTGACGCTGTAGAGCCACCAACCGGCCAGAAAATAGAGCAGGTAGAACCCGGATTCCGCGTCGAGATGAAGCGCGAAATCGGGGAATGGCAGGGAAGCGGCCGCCGGGGTTCCCAGAGACCAGCCGAAAGGACTCGGGGCCAAAACAAGAGCGGGGGTGCTGATGAGCCCCAAGATAAGGGGAGCCAGGCCGGTACGGATGATCCATAGGCCTTTTGGCTCGAAAACCGCGAAAGACAGAGAAGGAAAGGCTTTGCTCTGCACCCAGGCCGCCGCGGCGAACAAGGTGATAAAGAGGAGCAGATACCAAAGGAACCAAAGAAAGCTGAGAGCGAAGAGCCCGGCGATCTCACCGATAATTCGCGAGGCGATCGTCGGTCTCCCTGGAGGAGAAAAGGCATCGACGTTTGAATCCTTGGTGGATTCTTTGGATTTGACCTGGTCCTCGCCCTTGAGTGAGTCTTTGGCTGGTTGGTTGGCTTGCTCTTTGGTCGAGCCAGTTTTGGATTTAACGGATGTTGATTCTTGCCCGTCCTTGTCCTTGGTGACACTCTGAGCCGGATTCCCCGCGGGTTTCGGGGGCGAAAACGTGGCGATCATTGCGATCGTGGTCAACGGGACGAGCGTCAGTATTGCCGTCATCATGGGTACGCCAATCCGTGACCACCGTCGTAGAAAGAACGTCCTGATGCCGTATTTTTCGAGCATCATGGCCCCGAAGAAACCGGAGATCAGGAAAAAGAGAGGCATGCGAAAACTGTGCATCCATTCCATGGTCCAGCGCTGGCCTGGTTTCGGATGCAAGAAGGCCTCGATTCCCCCCAAAAACATACCGAACACAATCGCATGATAGAGGACCCCCAGAAGCATCGCCGCCGCCCGCAAGGAGTCGAGGGCGTGAAATCGAGGGCTTGATCCCGATGTGCGATCACTCATGGTCCCAGCACCTTGGCCTGCGAGAAAGAAACGAGCCCGATTCATTCGCGAAAAACGCGTCGCAACGCGTTCGTCGTCTTGAGAACGCGCGATCTAGTTGCTCTGTCCTTCAAGGTCAACAGCCACTGTCCGGCATCCTTCACCAAGTCAATGTGTTGACCTCGAGCGCAGCGATCACGAGAGGGTTCGTTGGCTTGTCCCTCTTGCGCGAGTCGCACCGCAGTCCGAAGGTGTCGACGACTTCAGATCGCTTGCAACTCCGATTTGCAGTCGTCTATTCGGAAGTGAGCAAGATTTCTTAACCGTTACCTCGGCCAAAGGCCCCGGTTTCGAAAATCCGCGAACTTCGCAGGAAGGTTGACGGGTGCGGTGGAAGGAGGGTCAACCTGCCTCGTGGGTCAAGCTCTTTTCTTTCGAGTAGGCTTTGAGAATGGTTTTCACGAGGCCCGGGAACCGGGCTTCAACCTCGTGAAGCCGAAGTCGATTCAACAACTCGACCCCTCTCCGCTCGCTCTCGATGATTCCCGCTTCACGGAGGATTTGGAAATGCTGCGAACACGTGGATTTGGGCATCACGACTTTGACCTTGCTCATCGTCTCCACGCAGTTGACGGCCGACTCAGACTTCAACAGCTCATGGACGATGGCAAGACGTACCGGATCCGATAACGCATGCAAAATGCCGGCGACGGTGATCGTCTCAATGTGCGGGTGAATAAGAGGTTTTGATGCCATAAAGAAGTTCGTGTGCAAATGCGAGTGCATTTTCAGGAGAGACTCGCCGAGCCAATCTCTGGTATTCCTCAAAACCGGAAATAGCCCGGCTGGCGAGCATGTCGTTCCGCGTTAGCCAGGAATGTGACCACACGGCCTTGCAGGAGGAGGTCGAACTTCGTGACCAGGCCGTTGCAACCATTCTTCACGATGGGATTGTAGTCAACCCACTCCTGGTTTCCACCTGCCTTTCACGGGACCCAGGCGAAATTTGTATAGTTCCCTTGTTCTTGAATTGTGAACTACCTATCCTTGGAGCATCGAGTTCCCCCCTCAATTTCACGAGAAGAAGGGGGCGCCCGGAGCCGTTCTTTGAGGTCTTGAGGTGCTCAGGCGTGAGGGGGAGAGCGGCCAGGGAAGGTCAGGCCAAGCAGGATGTGGTCCCGGTAATTTCGGGGCTTGCTAAGATTACGAAAAGAACGGTGAAAAGGGGCTGCGGTGATGCCCCGGGTGTGTCGATGTGGATTCAGTCCGAGGACCATGGAATTCAATGATGTCCAAGCTCCTTGAGCCAGTGACGATTGGTGAATGGCATCTCCCCAACCACGTGATCATGGCGCCATTGACGCGTTGCCGGGCGAGCGAGGGGCGTATCCCCAACGTGTTGATGGCCCAGTATTACGCGCAGCGAGCCTCGGCCGGATTGATCTTGTCCGAAGCGACCGCCGTCTCTCCCATGGGGGTGGGCTATCCCAACACTCCCGGGATCTGGTCTCGGGAACAGGTCGAGGGCTGGAGGCTCGTCACCAGGGCGGTCCACGCGGTTGGTGGTCGAATTTTACTTCAACTCTGGCACGTGGGTCGGATCTCTGATCCCTACTACCTGGACGGGACCTTGCCGGTCGCCCCGAGTGCGATTGCCCCCTCAGGACACGTGAGCCTTCTGCGACCGCAGCGTCCGTTCGTTGTGCCTCGTGCCCTGGATCCTCATGAGATCCCGGGAATTGTCGAGGCGTATCGCGTTGGTGCGGAGAATGCGCAGAGGGCCGGGTTCGACGGCGTCGAGATCCACGGGGCGAACGGTTACCTGCTCGATCAGTTCTTGCAGGACAGCTCGAACCAAAGAAGCGACGACTACGGTGGTCCCATCGAGAACCGAGCTCGGCTGATGCTCGAGGTTACCGACGCGGTTGTCGGTGTTTGGGGCCCGGGACGGGTTGGCATGCATTTGGCTCCCCGAGGGGATGCCCACGGTATGGGAGACTCCAACCTCGCCGCGACGTTCGGCTATGTGGCCAAGGAGCTCGGGCGGCGTAAGATCGCGTTCCTCTGTGCGCGAGAATCGCACGACACCGCCCCCCTGGGGCCTGACCTCAAGGCGGCCTTTGGGGGTACTTATATCGCCAATGAGAAATTCACGAAGGAGACCGCCGAGCACGCTCTGACATCAGGGTATGCCGATGCAATTGCGTTCGGGAAGTTGTTCATCGCGAACCCTGATTTGCCGCTGCGTTTCGCACTCGACGCACCGCTCAATGAGCCGAAGCCCGAGACGTTCTACGCGCCGGGTCCGGTGGGCTACACAGACTACCCGTTCCTCGCCTCGCCTGCGCTTAGCGCCTAGAATGAGCGAAGGAAACCCTGGAACACCTATCGAGGGGAGCCGGCACCTGACGGGCTCGAAGCCTCTCCCCTCTTCCGGTAGGCAACGTGAAGCAAGGTAAGGGCTCTTTGCGATGGAATTTCGACAGCTTGGCGGCTCAGGTTTCAACGTTCCCGTACTGAGTCTCGGCACGGGAACGTTTGGTGGCGGCAACGAGTTTTTCAAGGCTTGGGGGGCGAGCGACGTTGCTGAAGCGACTCGGCTCGTGGATGTCTGCCTCGATGCCGGATTGAACATGTTTGATTCGGCCGACGTCTACTCGGCCGGTATGGCCGAGGAGATCTTGGGGCAAGCGATCAAAGGACGGCGCGACCAGGTGATCATCTCCACCAAAGCCACGTTTCGCTTTGGGCCGGGTGCCAACAACCTGGGATCATCGCGCTTTCACTTGACAAAAACGATCGAAGAAAGCCTGCGTCGACTGGGGACAGACTACATCGACCTGTTCCAACTCCACGGCTTTGACGCCCTCACGCCGGTCGAAGAGGCCCTGGGTACGCTTGACGACCTCGTGCGCGCCGGCAAAATCCGCTACATCGGCTGCTCGAATTTCTCGGGCTGGCACCTGATGAAGTCGCTGGCCGTCTCGGAGAAATACGGGCTTTCGCGCTACGTGGCTCATCAGGCCTACTATTCGTTGATCGGTCGCGACTACGAGTGGGAGCTCATGCCCTTGGCTCTCGACCAGAAGGTTAGCGCCGTGGTCTGGAGTCCGCTGGGTTGGGGGCGTCTCACGGGCAAGATCCGTCGCGGTCAGCCGTTGCCCGCGGTCAGTCGCCTTCAGAGCAAACTCGCGAATGATATCGGGCCGCAGGTCGACCAGGAGTATGTCTATCGCGTGGTCGATGCTCTTGACGAAGTGGCCAAGGAGACCGAGAAATCAATTCCTCAAGTCGCGATCAATTGGCTCTTGCAGCGCCCGAGTGTGGCCAACGTGATCATCGGCGCACGAAACGAGGAGCAGCTTCGCCAGAATCTCGGTGCGGTGGGTTGGAACCTCACGCCGGCACAGGTTGCCAAGCTCGATGCCGCTAGCGTTACGCCTGCTCCCTATCCCTACTGGCATCAACTCGGCTTCAAGGAACGGAATCCTCATCCCGTTCTCTGATTTTGAGCGTTTCCTTTCTCTTGGTCCGGAGAGAACGCCACGCGATCCAAATGACAACCGAGCCGGTCTCAGCAATGAATATGCCGAAATGCTCGTTCGGCGATTCGTTTGACGAGAACCGGTTCGGCCGCGGCTGTGGGCCTTTGCGCGCCTACCATTCACCCTTCGGAGAATGCCATGAATCGCCGAGACATTTTGACCGGGGCCGTGGGGATGTCCGTACTGGCGGGAGTACGGCGTCGAACCGAGGCCGATGAAGCATCAACATCCGCACGATCCCATCGCCCCAAGACGTTTCTTCTGATTCATGGCGCATGGCACGCCGCTGCGCACTGGAGCGAGACGGCGAGGTCGCTGGTGATCAAGGGACATCGGGTCCTTGCCATCGACCTCCCCGGCAACGGCCTGAAAGCCAAGTATCCCGCCGCCTATTTGAAGCAGGACCTCGCGGCCCTTGCGACCGAGGTATCACCGCTCAAGGGAATCACGCGCGAAGACTACGTGGACTCGACCGTCGCGGCGATCCGAGAGCTGGCGACGAGCGGCGAGAAGGTAACAGTCGTGGGGCACAGCATGGGAGGCTTGGTCATCACGCGGGCCGGCGAAGAAGTGCCTGAATTGATCCAACGTCTTGTTTATTTGACCGCATTTTGCCCTGTCAAACTACCGAGCCTGCTCGCCTATGGAGAGTTGCCGGAGGGCGCTGGCAATCAGGTGGGAAGCTTAGTCGTCGGCAAACCAAGCGAGGTTGGAGCGGTTCGCCTGAATCCTCGGTCGGCGGACCCTGCCTATCGAGAAAGAGCCCGCGAAACCTTCTACAATGATCTGACCATGGAGCAGTTTCTCCCCTTTGCTTCCGGCCTTTCCCCCGACCAGCCGTTGGGACCGGTTTCGAGCGATACTCGCGGCACTCGGGAACGCTGGGGGATGATTCCTCGTACATATGTTCGCTGTACGAAGGATAACGCGATTCCCATCGCACTTCAGGACCGGATGATCCAGGAAGCCGATGAGTTCACTCCGAACAATCGCTTTGATGTAAAGACCTTGGAGACGAGCCACTCCCCGTTTGCATCGCAGCCCAGGAAGCTCGCCGAGATTCTCAGCGAGCTGGGCTGAGCGCCGGGGAGGGTTCGCCGGCGCGTTCCACCCGCGATGTTTGCCGCCCTAGTTGAGAGCCACGCTATCGGGCAGGGGACGTGGCGGGTGGGCGTGTGGGGGATGAGTTGTGATGCCGTGCCCGTGAGAGAGGAACTCTGCGGGGGGACCTTCGACGGTGTGCTCGCCAGGCTTGGCCCACTTGATCAGCTTGAAGTCTTCCACGAAGAGAACGTACAGAACCGGGACCACGACTTTGGTCACGAGCGTGGCGACCAGAAGGCCGACAATCTGCACGTAGCACAAGGGCTCCCAGAGAGGCCCTCCCTTGTAGACGAGCGGGATCAAGCCGCCAACGGTCGCGAGCACGGTGACGAGCACCGGCCGTAGCCGTACCAGGGCGGCGTCAATCACCGCGCGATGGAGGGTCTCTCCTCGCTCGTGAGCCTCTTCGATGTACTCGAAGAGGACGATGACGTGGCTGATGATCACCCCTGCCAGAGAGGATAGCCCCAGGAGTGCGAAAAAGCCGAGCGGCACGTTGAATAAGATCAACCCCATAAGTCCCCCCACCATTCCAAAGGGGACCGCCGCGAAGACAACCAGCGGCTTTGTGAGGCTGTTGAATTGGAGGACGAGAGCCAGGTAGATCGCCAGCACCGAGGTGATCATGGCAATCTGCATCGAGCCGAATCCCTTTTCCTGCTCTTCTTTCTCGCCGCCGAAAGCATAGTGATAGCCCGCGGGCCACGCCTTCGAGGCTTCCTTGAGTTTGACGTCGAGCGCTTCGACCACCTTGCTGGCGAGAACTCCGCGAACGACGTCGCATTTCACCGTCAGGCATCGCTCATGATCGCGCCGACTGATCTTGGGGGCGACACGCTCGGTACGGAAGGAAGCAATTTGGTCGAGAGGTACCCGGCCTCCATTTTGCGAAAAGATATTCATTGTTTTCATATCTTCCATCCGCCCACGTTCGTCGGGGCGGAGGCGGAGCATCACCGGGATGAGGCGATCACGTTCACGAATGTAGGTTGTCACCATTCCGGAGAGCCCGGAGTTGGTCACGGCGGCGACATCCTGGTGAGAGACTCCGGCAACGTTTGCGCGGTCGGAATCGACGCCGATGCCGATTTGGAGATATTCCGGATCCCAATCGTCCTGAATGTTCTCAGTCCCCGGATAGGCCCTCATGAACTCCTTGATCTGCTCTCCCAGTCGGCGCATCGTTGCCAGATCGGTTCCCTGAATCCGGACCTGGACCGGAATGCCAATCGGAGGCCCGGATTCAAGCTGCTGGACGTGCACCCGTGCTACCGAAAGGCGAGGCGGCAGGTCTCGCTTGAGCCGGTCCGCCAGGATCTCGGTCTGCCGCACGTCACGTGTGTGAACCATCACCTGGGCATAGTTTGACGCTGGCTGCTCGGGAATCACCGACAGCCAGAACCGAGGCCCTCCTGCGCCGACGAACGTTGTGTAGGCCTCGACGTTCTCGCCAACAAGGTCCTCGATGACCCCCACCGCTTTCATCGCCTCGGTCTTGGTTTCGCGGATCGAAGTGCCTTCGGGCAAGAAGAGATTGACGGTGAAAGCCGTGTGCAGATCTTTCGGAAAGAAGTTCGTGCCAAGCAAGGGGAAGAGGCTCATCGCCGCCCCCAGGATCACCAGGCAGGCCGTGAGAGAAGCCCACTTATGATCCATGCAGAACTCGGAAAATCCATTGTAGATTCGAGCAAACCGAGATCCCTTGCCCCCTTCGGCCAATCCCGCTTCAAACCCGTGTTGCCCCTTGAGCATGTAGTAGCCAAGCAAGGGGATGAAGGTCATCGAGACCACCCGGCTCGCCACCAAGGAGCAGGTGACGACCACCGGCAGCGACCAGATGAATTCACCAACAGCCCCGGTGACGAGCAACAGAGGCAAGAAGGCAACGCAGTTGGTGATGGTCGCGTACAGGATGGCGCGCGAGAGTTTTTGAGGGCCGAGCCAGGCCGCAACGTCGGGGCGAGTACCGTGTGCGAGTTCTCGATTGATGGCGTCTCCCGCGACCACGGGATCGTCCACGAGCAATCCCAGCGCGATGATCAGCGCGGCGATGGAAACCTGCTGCATATCAACGCCCAGCAGATGGCAGAGGCCGAGCGTCATCGCCAGAGTGATCGGAATCGAGATCGCGACCAACAGCGCGCTTCGCCATTCCATGAAGACCAGAGCCACCACGACCACGATCACGACGGCTTCAATCAGGCAATCTTTGAACTGGTCGATCTTGCGGGCGACTCGCTCGGGCTCATCGCTGGTCCGTTCCACGGCAAGGTCTTCAGGCAGAGCGCCACGAAGCGATGCGAGCGCAGCCTCAACGTCGCGATCGAAGTCGGCGATCTGCGTTCCTTTGACCTGCCGGACAGCCAGGGTGACGGCGCGCGTGGTCCAGACCGACCTCGGTTTTCCTGCCGTGTCTTGGGACTCAGCTTTGCCGTGTTCCGCCGCAAGGGCCTGAGGGGAAGAGGGAGCGTTTGAAGTGGGTGATTGGCTCGCCGCAAACTTTCGCGACCGAAAATTCAGGGCCCGAGGGGGATCCTCATAACCTCGAACGATCTCGGCGAGGTCGCGGAGATAGAGCGGAACGCCGTCTCGGGTGTCGACGACCATGTCGCCGATCTCAGACTCGCCTCGGAGTTTCCCACTGGGTTTGACGACGATACTCTGGCGAGGAAGCTCGACTGTTCCCCCGGGCTGGTTGATATTTCGTTGAGTTAATCGCAGGCCCAATGAGGAGGGATCGAGTCCAAAAGGAGCGAGCCGACGGTTGCTGAAGTAGAGATAGATCGACTCATCAACAACGCCAAGCTGCTCGATTTTACCGACCTTGGGAGATTGGCGAAGGCGGTCCTGAATCTGGTCGGCGAAGCGATGGAGCTCCTCGTAAGAGTAGCGGGCGATACCTCCCGGCTCGGTCTGGCAGTGCTTTTTGAGCTCTGCGGTCAAACTGTTGGGATCTTTGATCAGAACGCCCGGCCAGATATCGGGGTGCCCCAGGCCCGCTCCGAAATTTTCCTGAGACCAGTGCTCGACTTCGGCGAGGAGCCTGGTTTCGTCGCGTCCATCGGGAAGCCGGAAGTCAACCGCGCCGGCGCCAAGCAGGCCAACGTAGCGGCCGTCTTCGGCCAGGCCTCGCAGCGTCAGGTGCTGGAGGAGCTGCCGGCCGAGCCGTTCAATCAAGGTGCGGTCCACGGTGGAAGGATGGACCAAGACGCCGCTGTATCTCCTGGAACGCAGAGCCTCGGGGCGATCGGCCCGCTCCTTGATGAGCCGGCGCGTGATGACCGCACCTCGTTGCTCGACCTCGAGGTCGGAGATGGGGGGACTGCTGATCGTCAGCATGATCGCCACCGTATCGCCGAAGTCTTTGTCGAGGCGAGGCCGCAGAGGTTGTCCTCCGACGGCCGGGAGGTCGGTCATCGACGAGAGCTTGTTGTCGAGGTCTTGCCAAATGGCCTCAGCGTTCTTGGTCGTGTCGTACAGGTCGACGAAGACCACGGACAGGTTTTGCCGGCTGATCGATCGCACGTGCTCAACGGCCGGATTCTCGGCCAGTTTCTTCTCGACCTTGCGAGAGACTTCTTGTTCGACTTCGACGGCTCCCGCGCCGGGATAGTTGGTGAGTACGACGCCGCTACGGATCTGGATGAGCGGATCCTGACGCTGGGGCATGGCCAGGTAGGCATAGGCTCCCCAGAGGCAAGTGAAAATCAAGAGCGTCCAGGCGATCGGCCGTTTGTAGACGAAATATTGCGATGTGGTCATGGATTCGTCCTGATACAGCTCGGCCCCCAAGGGGCTAAGCGCAGTCGATCGACCAGGGAAATGAGTTCACTTGACGACGTGAACAGCCTGACCATTGCTAAGTCGATGAACGCCCGTTGCGACGACGACGTCGCCCGGCTTGAGACTGTTGGCCTCGGTTCCAAAGCGAACGACGACACGATTGTCGATCACGTCGTCGAATTCGATCGGAACTCGTCGGACAACCTGTTGCTTGCCCGTGTCTTCCACGCGATAGACCGCGTAATCATGATCGGAATCGCCAGGTGTGACGGCAGTCAGCGGAAGCAGATGGGCCTTGGTCTCACGGCGGAAATGAGCCGTGGCCACCATGCCGGGGCGAAGGCCTCGGGGGTGATCGACCCGGACTTCCACCAAATAGGTTCGAGTCTGCGGATCAGCCGTCGAGCCGATTTTGTGGATCACGGCGTCAAACTTCGTGTTGGGCAAGGCGTCTGTTGTCACTTCAACCGTCTGCCCGATCGCGAGCCGCCCTACCAGAGTGTCGGGAACGCCTAGCGCGATCGAAACACTCGACAGGTCGAGGAGCAGAAACGCTCGCTGGTTGGCCATGACCCGTTCGTAGTTCTCAACGTAGCGAGAGGCGATCGTTCCCTCGGGGAAGGGGACGGTCAGGGTGCAATAGGCGAGGTTAGCGTCTGCCTGTTGCAGACTGATCCGAGCCGATTCCACCTCGCGGCGTGCGGCTTCGGCGGCAGCCGTCGTGTTATGCAATTTGGCACGCGCTGAGTCGAGTTCGGAGTTCGTGGCCGATCCGCGACGGACGAGCGCGTCGGTTCGATGATGATCGAGTTTCGCCAGCTCGAGGTCGGCTTCGGTCTGCGCTTTCCTCGCGGTGGCCGCGGCCAATCGCTCCGCGGCCATGCTTTGATCGCGACGGTAGTCGACCGGGTCAAGTCGCGCCAGTACCATGCCGTGTGGGAAGCGATCCCCCTCGTGCACGTCGCGCAGCTTGCCTCCGGGTCCTTTGATCTGACAGAGATATTCAAGCGTTCCCGCCACACGGAACGAGAGCTCGACCTTTCGGAGCTCTTTGACAATGGCGCTGTAGTGCATCCCGGTTTCGACGACTTCTTCTTGCAAGGCCGCCACTCGCACCGAGGACGGGGGAGAGTCCTCCGGTTTGACCGCTCGTGATTGAGCCATCAGGGCCGCTTGCTGCCTTCCCACGATCGCCAGGACCACCACGAAGGCCAGGGCAGCGAGACCCTGCGCCGGTTTTCGACACTTCGTCAGAAAAGTCCAAAAAAAAGAGGGGGATCTATCCGAGTCCAGCGCGTTGCCATTCATCGGCAAAGATCTCCTTCGAGAGTCGTCGGAATGTGTCCGCGTAATCCCACTCCGAGGAGAGTGGTTTCCACCCTAGACCATCGAGAAAAATCGGAATTCCTTCACGGAGGGCAATCAACGGCTCCGTGATGCCTGTCTGCTGCAAGAGTGAACGGAAATTGAGCATGACATTATGTGTGCCGATCGACATGGCCAGGAGGTTGAAGACGATCTCGTTGGGAGCCCACCCTTTGGGTAACGTCAGGTCTCCCTGGTCGATCGCTTCTTCAATGACCTTGCTGACGTCGGCAAAGCAAAGGCACTCGAGGTCGTGGAGCGTGCCTCGTCGTTCATTCGACGCCCGATCTTCAAGGTCGGCCATCTTGATGATGAGCTCGGACCGAACGTAATGCGGGTGGAGCCGAACAAACAGCTCGTCGGCCATACCCACCCCGATGAACCGTTCACGCGGCCTCCCGTGAAATGCCAGGGCCCTATGAAACAGGTTCTTCCGTTGCTCCATGCTCTGAATCGCGAGTGCGCTGACCAAATCTTCCTTGGTTGAGAAGTGTTGGTAGACAGTTCCCTTCGAATATTCCGTGGCCTCGGCAAGGCGATCCATGGTCAGCCCAGCATAGCCCTGCTCGATGAGTAGCCGGCGCGCAGTCTCGAGGAGCATCTGCTCGCGCAGACGAACCTCACGTTGTTTTCGAAGAGAAGTCCCCATGTCGCTTCCAATTATTGACGGATCGTCGAAATTCGTCAAGACGTCGAATGGTTTGAGATCACTTTTATGAGCGGTGAGCGTGGCTCTGCGTATTCTTCTCGAAGTTACTGGAGGGGAACTGTTCGCGAAACGGTCGGCCGATCGATCCGTGATATTGCCGCCTCAGCATGGGTTTTCGTGGCCGAATAAGGTTGAGATTTGTGGGCGCGTTGATGTGGGCGATGCCGCCTTCCGCATTGGATGCAGGACAGGGCAGCGGCACGCTGGCTTACTTTTGTGGAGTTCGAGAACAACTTCTTGATTCGAAGTCCTCCCTTCGCAACATCAACTTGGTTGAATGCCGCCATCTCGGTCGGCGCGAGGCCTTTTCGAGCTGACGAGGGAATTTCGGAACACCGATTCCCCTGCGCCAGGGGCCGAAGCAAAGGTGGCTTGCTTTGGCCGCAAACAATGGCAAGCCGTCCATTTTCGCCATTTTCGAGCCAGGTCGTGGATCGCGTTTCGTTTGTTTTGCCGGCGTCTTCCCCATTAGGAGACAGAAGTCGAGCAGAGAGAAATGACATTGCAAATGTTTGAGAAATGGCAAATCGAGAGAGATCGAAGTTGTGTCGTTGCTTCTCCGTCAAAAATTGGCTAAGCTTCAAGCAGTCTTCACAAACTACATTGGATGGATGTAGATTTGACAACGGAGAGCGGCGCAGCGTTTGTTTGTGAAGATTTTCTTGGTTTTTGCCATAGGTTTCATTTTTGTGGCCTAGGGTTGCGTTGGACTAGGCGACTGTTTGAGCCGATAGTAATTGACGCAACGGCAAAATTCAGCGGTGGCCAGGAAGGGTATCATGATCGCGTATGTGACATTGTGGGACGAACGTATCGATGGAGGGATGCTCCCTCCGCGCGAACATTACTTTTTGGCAAGACTGCTTTGCTTGATTCGTGGCCACTGCCAGAGGTTGGGAACGACGAGCGACCAGGGAGGAGATGTTGTCAAAGAGGAGCCCGAGAAGAAGGTCTCGGAGGAAATAGCCGTTGTTGAGGAGAAATGGGATCCGGGTGTAAGTACGGAACAGTGTGACAGTGCCCGAAGGCTGGCAAACGAGTACCTCAACGAGGCCTGGCTTGAAGTACGCCGATTGTTCCCCACCGAAGACGACTCCATACGGGTGCTGGATGGGCCGGTGGGAAAGGTTGTCTGCGATGGTTGGTATCAGGTGTATTTGAAAAGCCTGAGGTATCCGCCAAGAGTATGCGAGCGACTAAAGCAAGGCGGGGCCCGTCTGCTCTTCGATCGGTTCTTATTGACCGGTCTGAGGCAAGGAGAGTTTGGAAAGAGAGCCGGGCTCAAAGATGCCCAGGTGACACGTCTCTTCCGCTTTGCGCTAGGCTGGCCCGGAGTCGAGAAGCCCAACCTTTCTCTCGAAGCCTTTCAACGTGCTTGTGAGGGGTTGGGAATGGTGCTGACAGTGACAGCCCGCGACAGGCGATCTGTCACCACTCGCGAGGATGGAGAAGCTGCGGTAGTGCCGTCATCCGTCACGGCTCGGGAGCGCCATCTTTGGGCTCTTGCCTGTGTGGCAGCGCGCGCCCTCTACTCACAACAGCAGATCGACCGGCGCGTGCAAGATGCCTGCCGAGGACTCGTTGCGTTCCAGTCCGGTTACCTCTACGGGGTCAACGAGCCGTTAGCCTTGGATCATCTGACGAACATGTTGTTTGGCGATATGATCGTCCCGCCGCATTTGGAGGCGATTTCGCCACAGGTGTCGGGCGAGGTCGTGGGTGAGGAGATCGCCGACAAGGCGATGCTGTCTCTGCTCGAACCCGGTTTGAGGCGGGCGGGGCCGATCGCCCTCTTTGCTCATGAGTCGGAAGCAAGAATTCTCGGCCCCGTCCTCTCTCGCGGGGTCCGATGGTTAGATGATTTCCAACCTACGGAAACACCTCTCGCTCCGCGAGACTTGGAACCCGCGCAAGTCCAGGCAGCCTCCGCGAGGGTCCATTGGCAGAGCACCTACCGGGTGTTCGAGCGGTGGCAGAAACTAGCCGTGCGACACTCCTCTTCTCAAGAAACATGGGAAGCGATCCACCCGTCACTTGAACAGTTTCAGGCAGCCCAGACCGAGGGGTGGTCACCCGAGGAATTCTGGCATCTCGAGCATTGCTCGGAATGTGCCGGCTTCAAACAGATAGCCTCCGCGAACCTTGAAAAGGACCAGCGTGATCCAGAGCGATTTAGTATAAGCCGGGCCATCCGGCTTTGTGTTTTTATGTCGAAGAAGCAGCAGAAGAGATTCCGCGATCAGAGAACAAACTCAGGCTCCGAGCCGCGCAAGATTCAAGCCGTACCCCCTGGGCCTGATCCGCGCGTGTTGGATGTTAGGTTTCTGTCTGATCGGGCGTTGGGCTACCGCCTGATTTGGCAGGGGGATCGCCTGGTGGTTTCGGTTTGCGCGAAGCGTGGTAGCAATGCGCCGGAATTGATCTTCTGTTCGATCGTTGATGGCCGGCGTCGGCTCGATTCTTGCTTTCTCTTGACTCAGCACGGACCCGTCGAGTCGAAATTGATTGCCGGTGAGTGCGAGTTCCGACGGGAACAGCTCGAAGCATTGACGTTGGTCTCGGCGACCGGCGATCTACCCCTCGAGTTTAACTACCCGCGGCTTGACTTGATTCATGTTCATAACCTGGTGCAGCTCTTAGGAGGAGATGACGAGGACAGTGTCCGGCGGCGCAGGGATGTGCTCAAGGTCATTATCAAGGGGCCGTGGAACGGAACGGCATTCCGGGCATGGGGCGATTGGGTGGAATGGGCTCTGCCTTGGGCAGAGGAGAATCCGACGCTCCTGGCCTGGCTCGCCGAGATCAGCAAACGGCAACACTGGGATCGCGTTCGGGCTGTCACTCGCCTGATCGACGTGCGTCGGAAGACGCTGCGGCGTCAGCTCGAAGGGAAGATCGATCAGGGGCAAGCCCGGATCTTGGGGAAGTATCTCCATTCACGTCACGCTTGGATCTACGAGTGCTGGAAGTCTTTCCTCAGCGCACCGGGGGATGAAGCAAGCTATCGCGCGGCCTTCAACGAAAATGTTGACAGCGCAAGCTGGGTGCTTCAGGCACAAAACCCATCCATTGTTCGCCACGTTTATGAGTCATCGGTCGGCTATTACACCAACAATAGCAAGGCCTGTCCGTACTATTGGAATTGGAAAACCTCGCCCGATGAGGCGTTAGACAAGAATACGTACTCCGCGCTCGCCGCACCAATCGACATACCCGCGCTTGGCCACTCGGGACCGGCGTTGGTCGACGAAACCGAGGAGGCGCGGGACGAGGAACGAATCCACAGGCAACTCTGGGAATTGCTGGGTGTTGCGATTCTCGAGACCGACGATGCCAATGGATTCAATGCGGCCCAGGTCGCCGACCTGACAGCCAGTGCTCGTATGCTGGCGCCTGATCTACTTAGCTGGAAGCATCTGACGGAAGAGGGGGAGGAACCCTGTCCCTGGCATCCCAACCGTGGCAGCAATCCGAACGATCAATCCTGGCATGCGCAGGGTTTGTTGGAAGAAGTCTGCTACGCGATTGCCAAAGGGGCAACCGGGCAGGGAGGTCTCTGCTCGCTCTGGTATCTCGACTGGAAATATGACAAAGCATTTCAATTGGCAACGACCGGCTATGCGCAAGAATACAGCGCAGTGGGAATGCCCTTGAGGGGGGATCGAGGTCGCCAATCGATCTTCGAGTTGGCGGAGGAGGGGGCAAGAAGGACGGGGGTCTTCCGGGCCGACGAAGAAATTCTCGCGGCGTCGTTTCCCTCATTGGCCAAGCGGGGCTTACTGCTTGAAGCTCGAATTGCTCCGGTGTTCTGGGGAGAAGCGTCGGACGGTTCGAATAAGCCGACCTGCATGCTTTTCGTCCATTGCTCCCAGTATTCCGCGTCGATGGAACCAGGGCGGCCGATTCTGCCGGATGATGAGGAGATGTCGGAGTTGGCCAAGATGGTCGGCCACTTACTTGGCGACTTCCAGCAGCATCGCCTTCGGATGTCTCGCGTGTGGTTGCGACAGCATTCCTCGGTGGCCGGCTCGACGCCACGAAGCTCACTGAAGCAACTTCAATGGCTTCTCAAGTCCATGTTCCAGGCGGACGACAGTGCGATTTGGGTTCGCGACCCATCGGCTGAGAAAGAGGCGGATAGGTATGTCAATATCGCGCCTCCTTGGATCGATCAGGGCGAAAACACCTCCGTTTGGAATCGCCGGGTCTTTCATCAACTACAAGTGCTTCTCCGCAGAAGCCGAGGCAAGCCGAACGTGCCTTGTTCGGTGCGGCTCTACGACTCGCGCGAATTCGATTTAGCCGTCAGCAATCTTCTTGATGTTCGGCCGGTTCTGCCGACGAGAATGCTCGCCTGTGGCATTGCGGCGGCCGATGGATCTGGAGAATGGGATCTCGTGATCGATCTCCGGCAAAAGATCACGACCCGTCCCTTTACGCAGTTTACGCAGCAGCTACTCGCCGAATTTGCGTCGGCCGTGATGCCGCTGGTTACAGACTGGCAGAACGCTCTCCAGTGGCTCCGCACCGTGCGCGACGACCATGCAGCGGTTATTGCGCTCCAGAAGGACTACCCTGTCTACAAACTTCCTGTTCCTAACGGTCCGTCGATTTCTACTCTCGCTGAACACGCGCTGATGTCTCTTTTGGCGACAACCGGAGGCACAGCAAAACCGGGGATCAGTAAGGAGCATGAGGTTGTTGCAAAGCTCTGGTTCGCACCAGCCTTGTCGCTGAGTTGTGGTAGACCCGTTTATCAACTCTACACAGAGCAGCCCGGCGTCATCGTTCTCAGTCCCTCTGTTGCCAACAGAGCCAGTGAGTCTGACGAGTCAACGATCCGACAGGAGTGTATGAGTTGGGCTAAATTCTCCACCTGGATTGGAGACCATCTCGGGAACGGCATCATCACACTCGGGTTGCGTGACCGAGACACAGGGCTTCCTGTCAGGTCACGATCCAACCTTCTTCCCGACTCTCAACGAATGCTCGAAGACGTCGCGCGCTATCTGTCGGCGGTTTTCAGCAAGGAGAATGAACGTCCGGAAGGGTTCGAGGCGTTTCCCCCTCCCCTCAGGATTGAAAACGCGGTTGAACAACTTCGGACTTACGTTTGCCGCACGATCGCGGACAGGTCGGACGCGACCGACATTGAGCCGAACGACCTTAATCAGTGGGTCACCGTCGTTTCTCCTGATCAGGAGATCGCCTCCTGGCCGTTGATCGGTGAGAGTGGTTACGTCCATGACGACGACCGAGGCCTCTTCTCCGACCTCGACGTTTACGGTGTTCGGATTGCGGAAAAGGACCAGCTCTTTATTCCTCTCGATTCGCCTGATCGTTCTCCGCGAGGCCTGGTGGTATCCAATCCTGAATGGATGCCACTCAAGACCTTCTACCCTCCAAATCCGGCGCACTTCGATTCTGTCTTGGCGCGGAAGGCCGCGCTAGGAACGCACCTTGTGCAGCTTTGTCGCCTGGTGGGTCGGAGCACCGGCTACTGGAACCATCTCTTGCTGGGGCTCAAGCGCGAAGACGTAGAGGCTCCGAGCCGCCCGTGGGACCCTCAGTGGCAACCCGAAAGTGGGGATCTTCCTCAGCCGCTGGCGCTGGAGCACCACGCGAAAGCAACCACACTTTGCTGATGAGATTCGCGCAAGACCGAACGGGACTTTCGATCTTGCGCGGAGTTTCACCCTAGAGGGCAGGGGAGCATGGCATTACGCGTGTTAGCCGTGGCTCCTCCTCAATATTTGGCGGAACCTGGGGCGTCGCTCGCCTTGCAGAGCGAGGATCCCGCAAGCCTCTTCAACGCCTGTCGATATGCTGCCCAGCAAGCTGAGGCGGGGCATGGAGCCTGGGGAGAAAGCCACTGGGCTGACTCCCGCGGAGCGAGACGGGCGGCGGTATTGATGCTCCGTTCCTGGGAGACGGGAGAGGCACTCCTCCGCCAGCGTCTGGACGAAATCCGCCCCAATCTTTTGCTCATTGGCAGCATGTCGATCTGCCTGCCGGGCGCGGTGGCCTGCGGACGTATTGCCAAGGAGTGTTTGGGGGAAAATGTCTGCGTGATGCTGGGAGGACGGCACGCCACGGAGAGCATTTACCTCGATGGCCAAGCGGAGGTTACGCATCATGCGTCTTCTCCACTACGGTTGATGGCGGAGGGAAAAATCCCTCCTGTCTTCGACGTGGTTGCCTCGGGAGAAGGGGAACATCTCATCGCGGCGCTCGGCGAACTTTTAGCGCGCCGGCTCAAAAGAGGGTTGGTCCCTGCTTCGATGGGAGAGGCCTTGGGTGAGCTATCGGAGACGCCTGGGCGATGGATTCTGGGGACTTGCTGTGGTGATCGTGTGGCAACTCTGGTGGGTCGAGGGGAGAGCCTTGACTATGACAAGATGCCAGCGCCATGTGCCATGTTTGGTGTAACCGCCAAGTTCAACGTTTTCGATGGTATTCCGACGGCGCACGTTTACAGCGACACAGGCGGCGGCTGTGTCTACGACTGTACGTTCTGCTCCGAACGACGAGAAGTAACCGGCCTCCCTCGCCACCTGGAAACAAGTGCGGACAGGCTTTTTCAGCAACTGGGGGCCGCTTCTCGTGTCATTGCCGAGGACTATCCGGGCGTCGGCGCCAGTGCCTTCTGTGAAGACTCAACGTTCTTGACCTTCTCGCCTCGACTAGTGGAGCGCTTTGTTGCTCGGATGACCGAGGCGAACCTGCGGATTCGTCTCGGAGGACAGGTCACGATCGATCAGGTCCTTCTGCGTTCACATCTTTTGAAAGGATTGCGAGATGTGGGCTTGGAGTATCTCTTTGTAGGGGTGGAGACCTTCTCGCCGGTGGAGATCGGTGGCATGGGCAAGGATGTACGCCGGCGAGAGTCCTGGATATCTCGCGCCGATCGTGCGCTCGGCATGATTCGTGACGCGGGTATGCTCGGTGGCACCGCGATCTTATTCGGCCTGGGGGAGTCACACGCGAGTCGTCTTGCCTTGATCGAGCAACTAAGGGCTTGGCGCAGGGTTCATGGCATGCCCTATCCCATTAGTCTCAACTGGGCCGTGCAACACCCCTTGTCGGGAAACGACGGCGGCTCGGGATACACGTACACCGATTGGGCAATCCCCGACGGGGCGTTTCTTGAGGCTTTTCGAGACTTTGGTGAAGCCTCAGTGCTTTACCCACTTGCGGGGCAGCTTCCTCCTCAGCTTCATGAAGTCCAGGAGGTCTGCGAAGGATTTCTCGATCTTTTGCAGGCTCCGGAAGCTCGGCGAATGGGCGATTAGCGGGAAATTCAGGACTCGAAAAATCCGTTGATCCAGGCGGGAAGAGGTTTTTTGGGAGGCCACGGATGGTGGCGCTGATTTCTTTTCCAGTCATGAGATTGCGAGCATGTGCCGTAGTTGCCGTGGTTTGCCGGAACACGCCACTCGCAAAGCGCTTCACGAGTTCCCGTTTGATGCGATGCTAGCCAGCGAAGCCTGGGGTGCCGGTCGATGTCAAACGCATGGGGCGTGGGAAAGGACTCCGATTGCGCACCGAACAGCGCCCCCAAATGAATGCCCCCTTTTTTGAGGGGCTTCTGGTTTCTATTATTCCAAAGCAAAGGTGCAAAGAGAAACGAAGCTCCACCGGCGTTTTGGATCTCAAGAAACTCAGAGTTCTTTCCAAACTGATGGAACGTGGCACCGAGGCCATCGCCGGTATTATTGAAGGCCCGCCGATTCAAGACAGCTACCAGGCTTTGAGCATCGGTGTTCGACGAGAGCCCCTCGATGATGGCCTGGAGTTGGGTCTTCCAGTCCTTCGCCTCGATCGTACCTAGCCGCCACGAGACCAGGTCAAGACCTCCGGCCAAGACGAATCTCTGTTCCTCGGAGCGCTCGGCAAATCCCCAGCCGTGAGCGGCAGGGGCTCCGAGGTCATGGTCGATTCTCTCCCGGCTATGGAACCAGATTTTCTTTTCGCCATCGGTCGCCACCGTTACGAAGCAAATCGAGTGTTGAGCCATGGCTTGCCCGTAGCGCTCGAGAGCCGCAAGAAAGACAGCCGGGCTAAGTGTGTCGACTGGATATCGTTTGGAGATATTAATCTCAGGGCACCACTGATTGGTAAGTACGGAAGTGTTGGCAGTAAGCCCTGCTGGGAATGGGATAGGTTTGGGAATCCACAGGCCGAGAGAGAACTCCCAAGTCTCGAGAGGTTGAGGAAGGCCCAGGCTTCGCTCCCAGTCGTCTCCGATCCGTTTTGAGGCCAAAGCAATAATGGGTCTTCCAATGTCGCCATAGCGTTGAGGATCGCCCCCTTCGGACCAATGCCCTTCGAGGATCCCGGAGAGGTCGGACTCGAGCTTCTTATAAGTCGTTGTGTCCGTCCCGTTGCTCCCGATCCGGGAAATGCGAGGTTTTCGGAATGCCCGTCCGGCTGCGAGCTCGAAGCAAGCCGCATGCAAGGGATCGGTGCCGAAGCCGTCATGAGTCAGACTTAAGAAAGAGCCTTGAGATAGTCCCTGATAGATGAAATCGGGCCAGGACCTTGCTTCCAAATCGTGTGAAGTAGGGCAGAGATCCGCGAACTTTGTCAGCGGGCACCAATGCACGATAATCTCACGGATCGTACTCCATTGCTGGAGGAGATGGGATTCGGAGTCTTCTGCGGTCATCGGAGAGGTTCTCGAAGGTGCGACTCGGACGTGAAGGCGTTGCCCTTACCAGAGTCGAAGGCAAATGTCAGGATCGCTATCAGTGAGGAATTGCTGGATATGATCGTGCCATGCCTTCGGTTTCATCCCGTTCTCCTGCTTCTCGGGCATTTCCGCTACTTTCGAAGGGTCAAGGCTGGGCTCCAGTGTTTTCCTGAGTTCCTTATCAATCTGTGCGAGGGCTTCGCTATTGCGCCGGTAGACAAGACGCCAAAGCGTTTCTGGGTCACGAAAAATGCCCTCATCAATCGCGTGCATTCGGAAGAGGGGGCCAGACCTGCGCGCGGGGTCGAGAACAATTCGAAGGGCTTTGACTTTACGGGATTTTTCCGCCGTTTTGCCGGCGCCGTTCACGTTGATGGATTCGAAGTCGAGCTCGCGGGTTAAAAACTCGAGGCTGCGCATCCCGTGGCGGAGCGGAACCGCGCCAAGGTAATTCAATAGCGATGAGCGAATAAATATGGGTGGTCGGTTTGGGTAATTTTTGCTCAGCGCGTTGAATCGGTTGCGCAGGTTGAACAGTACGCGAAAGTGACGCTCGACCATTAGCATGCTTTTATAGATAAGCAGAGGGTCGGCGGGCGCCTTGAAGACATAGGAGAGGGGGGCGAATCGAAGGCGGTCATCGCGATTCTTGACAAGCTCGAGGCGTCGCTCCAAAGTCTCCTTGCGATTGGCGTCAGCGTTGGGAATATCCGCGAGAATCTGTTCTTCGTCGAGGTCTGTCTTTGCGTTCTCGACACGTTCCGCCGCTTGAACCATCTCAACGATCTCTCGGAGCAGCGTTCGTTGGCCTTGGAGATCGCGGTCGCGGGGCCAGACTTCTTCGAGCGAATTTGTGCGCGATAAAATCAAAGGATCGCCGGTAACATTCATCGGGTCGGCCAGGTTCGGCAGCTCGACGATGAAACCGTTGATTCTCGAAAGGAAGTCGGGAAGCTTGTCGAGACGGCGAAGAAACTCGACGGTATCTCGTCCCGGAGTCATGCGGTCGCGAGCATCGCGATACTTAATGGTGACGTCGAGGAAGTCGCGAATGACTCGGTTCTCGTTGTTCTGGAACCGCCCTGCGCCGTAAAGTTTGAAGAGGAACTTGATCAGATCGAAGTCCACAGCATGGCGCTGGAGAGCCTCGAGAGTGGCGCGATCTTTAAGAGTGCCTCCGGAAAACAGAAAGACCGTCTTACCAAGCTCCCGGCCCTCGTCGAGCCGGCCGTCATACATTGGCTGAATCAGGTACTGAATCATCGACGTACCTCCCGAACGAACATCGAATTCGTCCAGGAGCACGATTTTGGGCTGCTTAAAGGTTCGGTTGATCCGAACGATCTCTTCGAAGATCGCGATCACCTGATCGGTGCTGTCGCAACGGCTCAGGTTATATTCAAGAAAAAGGATCTGCCGGCCGGTGGCCTTACCAATGGTTTTGGCCAGGGCCGTCTTTCCTGATCCTGGTGGACCAAGCAGCAAACAATTGAGGGGGCGTGTTGTCGAAGGATCATCAAGGTATCGTCGGACGGTCTCGACGGCCTTTTGTAGAGACTCAAAGAATTTGAAGTGGACGGAGCCGTAAGGTTGATCCTTCGGGCCGATCGACTTGAGCTGCTTCTCGTCGAAGGTAACGATGTCTACAAGTGGGCGGCGGAGAAGCTCAAGATAGTACTCGGGCTTGAGGTCTCTCGTCGTATGCTGGAGGTCAGATGACGGAGAAGACATCATCCCTCCTCCCGGCTAGGGTCGTTGCGAAGCTGGAGCAGCTCGAGCACATCTCGGCGTTTGAGAGTCATCTTGCCCTCTAACGACGTTCGATGCTTGCGATCGGGGATGCGGTCGAAGTCTGCCTCCAGAATATTGTGGTCGTTAGGTTCACCTTTTAAATAGAGTTGTATGATCGCATATAAATTTCTTCGCTCATGGTTGTCAGTCACGTGGTCGAAGTCATCGAACGCTTCTCGGATTTTGGCGAAATCGCTGTGAAAGAGGCGTTCGTCACTCAGGTACTCGTAGACACTGAGTTCAAAATCCGCCAGGGCCTGTTCTTCAAGCTTCTTCAACGCTTGGATTTCAATCGTCGTGCCTGGTGATGCGCCGGCGCCTTCCTGTGTGGCTTTTTCTCGCTCCGTAACGTTGTTGCTCGCTGCTATCCAGGCGTCACGGGCCTGTTTGAAGTATTCCAGGGCATGAGTGCAGGCGTCGCGTTTGCGCTCGCAGATCTCCTCCTGAATGCGATCTTGCTTGCGTTCACGTTCGACCGTGTAGAAGCGATAGCCGAAGTACACGATGGGAACGCTCGTCGACTCGGCCTGTCGCGACGGAAGTTCGTGAACCCTTCGCGGGGGAAGGGTCAGCTTGGAGAACTCGCTTTGAAAGAAACCTGTCTCCAGATATTCCTGACGCTCCTGCTCGTGGAAGGCCTCTGTACGTATGCCCCAGAGTGAGAGCTCTCCGTCGCGGAGATCGATGATGCAATATCCCTGACTGAACTTGTCTTCCTGCCCTTCGGAGCCTCCAACCGAAGTGACTTCGTACTGATAAAAGCCTCGGGCGAAGAGGCTCCAGCCGATGTATTCGTAACCGACGTTCCGGCTGGCCCCGAGCAGATACTCACCTCGGATCCAAGACTCGATAATCTCTTCTGGAACCAAATCAAAGAGTCGATTCCCTTGTCGCGTAGATAGAGGTGCCGCTTTCATCTGTGAAGGGACTCCAGCAGAAGCCGTTATTTACCTGCCGATGACGAACTTTTTCCGGAAAGTGATAACCTCGAGCATTATCATCACGATGTCATGCAGTTCGAATACGACATTGCCCTGGCATCCACCCCATTTCCCGGGAAGATGAGCCATACTGAGCGTGTTCAAAAATGATTTGATGGTATCTTTGATGCTTTAGAACAAGCTGGATTCCCATCGACTGGGCGTTCGGGTGGGGCGAAGGGTCGTCGTCGACTCGCTCCAAACTCGTCTGCGAACGATCTAGCAAGATCTCATGATCATCGGGTCTCTCGAATTCGAGGCCATATTCAAATCGATCGGATGCATCGATTCAAGAAGATTCCTTGCAAAGTTATAGACGAAAATCAAAAAGATGAGAGAGACAGCCTCTCTTTTTGGCCGAGTTGGGACGATTCCCCCGAGTTGGCGGCGTCTCGCTTACATCGGTTTTCACGCGAGGCTGTGAACCATGGTTCCAATAAACCTTCGAGCTGAGTGACTCCCTTGCTCTGTTTGCTCGCCCTTTTGATTGCGGGCCGGCGTGGCCTTCGGCGGCTGCTTCAAATGATGAGTTGGGGAACGCCGTACGGCGAATCGCTCCCGTTCCTGATCCGTTCCCTAAGCATCAGGTGGGCGCGATCGCAGAGGACGAACCCTGTGAGCAAGATAGCGCTCACAAATGCTCAAATTACAGAGGGGTTCTCACGCCTGCCGCTGGCCTGCTCGTGAGTATTTTTGTGCTCGTCTGCTTGTTACGAGAGAAAATGGAGAGCTGGATTTGACAAAAGTCTGAGCGGCTGGATGAAATGCGTTTGGCGCAGTCCGTGGAATAAAGATTATAAAAATTATAGGATTAAAAATAATTATTGATATGACTGAAGTCCGGTACGGGCCGCGAGGCTTGAGGAAGTGGTCGCCAGGGGCAACTAAGTCCTAACAGTATACGATCAATTATTGGCATATATAAATTCTTTGGAGAAGCACTAGCGATTAAGTGGTTAGATTGGTCCGAACCACTGTTCGTTTCCTGGCGATATCACCATCGTCCATCTTCAAGCGGTTTGCCATCGCTCCAATCCGTCGGTCAATTGCGGGGAGCTTGCGCTTGCGGCCCGTGCGGTCTTCGGGGGCTCATTGGCCTGCTCATATCGGCAATCGCGCCTAATTCGGAATCGCATGGCCGTAGCGGAGCGGAGACGTGGGGGAGGAACCGCGTCTACGTAGAAGTCGCCGGGTTATGGAGGAAGTCGATTAGGGTTCGCTTGCGGACGTTGTTGCGCAGGCTTCTTCGATCTCATCCGCGAGATTGATCGCTGATGGGTGACGGTCTTCGGCCTGATAAGCCATGGCCCGAAGAACAACAGCTTCGAGACGACGCGAGAGCCAGGGGCAAAAGTCATGCAGCGGAATGGGGTCGGCGTTCGCGAAATAAGCGGGGAGGCAAGAACGAGGGACCTTGGCAGGGAAGGATCGCGGATGGCGGAGCGTGATGGCCTCGTAGAGCGTGACACCGATCGCGAAGATGTCGCCGAGCACAGGGTTGACTTTGCGGTTGAGGAGTCGCTCCGGGGGCATGTACGGCAGTGTTCCCCAGCCGTATTGTTCGTAAGGGTCCCCTCCGCTCAACCTGGTGGCGGACCCGAAGTCTCCGAGAAGAGCGCGGCCGGGGCATTCGCGATCGATCAAGATATTGCTCGGCTTGATATCGCGATGCGCCACGCCCTTGGCATGAGCGGTTGCCAGCCCGCGAGTCATCCGCGCGATCGCCCGGGCCACGGTATATGCGTAAGTTTCGTGCCCGAGTTCAAGCCACCATCCTCCCTTTGCCGAAGTGTGACCATCTTCGCAAGTTTGATAGTGGTCAGGCCTGACACGATCCCATTGATCGGCGATCACCTGAGAGAGTGTTGGGCCGTTGATGAGAGGCATCGACATGTAGACAAAGCCTTCATCTTCACCGGAGTCGAGAGCCGCAAGGAGCTCATTGGCTTTGAAGCTACGGCTCAGTTCGGCCGCGCGAAGAAACGCGGCACGCCGCAAAGGGTCTTCGGAAAGATGAGGTCTGAGGACTTTCATCGCGACGGCACGTAAGCCACCGGAGGCGCGCACAGCCTCCCAGACTTCCCCCTCGCTCCCACGTCCCAACCGGCAAATCAGGTGATAGGGACCTAGTCTCCGGCCCGGAGACGCGAGGGGCTCTTTGTCGGTAGATCCGGTCTCCGTGGCCGGACAGCGAAGAGCCTCGAAGAGCTCTGTTGAAGTCGAAAAATTAAGCGTGGACTCATCGGACCCGCCACGAAGTTGGCAGGAAGCCGGGGTTCCGCATCTTTCTTCGCGCTCGCCGGCGAGTTCCAGGAGCGCGAGCAGATGCCCGGGCTGGCGGTGTAAGGGCGCCATGACTGGATATCCGGAACGATCTTTTGAGACGATTGGATAGAGACAGACCTTGGCTCAATCCCGCTTGGTCGGTCACCATCATATAAAAGAAAACTCTGCGCATCTATAGGTGGGCCGAACGCATGTGGAATAAAAGCAACGCGGCTCATCTGCTGCGTGAAGCCTACTGGTATCGCGTTCGGGGGGACATTCGCTGAGTTGTGGATGCGCGAGGTCGTGACCACGCACTCGTCTGATGCCGTGTCCTGCGAACACGTCGGCTCTTTCCGACCCTCCTACAATTTCGTCAATGCGACGCGGTTGTCGCAATCAAGTTGGTCGTGTGGAAGCACTTGGAAACCGGTTGGAAGAAACTGGCGGAAGAGTGTCCGGGCTCTTTTCGCTTGCTTTGAGCCGCGCCGTTTGAGCCCAGCATCGGCGTTTCGGCAACCCTTGACCGTTAGAAGGATGGTGTTTCGATGGATCGCAACCCACTTCCGCGTGCACTTTTGCTCGATCTTGACGGTACCATTGCCGACACCTTGCCCCACGTCTTCGACGCATACCGCCATGCCGTGGCTCCTTGGGTGGAGCGCCCCCCCACTGATGCTGAGGTGGAGGCCACATTTGGTCCCGCGGAGCGAGACTGCATCGCCAAGATGGTTCCCATGTTAAGCCTCGACGAGGCCGAGGAGCGGTTTCACGCCTACTATGAGGCCGAGCTCAGCAGGAACGTAAAAGTGGTGGAGGGCATATCGGAAGTGATCGATTACGCCCGCTCGCTCGGGTGGCGTATCGGAGTTTTCACGGGTAAAGGACGGCGCTCGGCTGAGATGACTCTCAAGGAACTCGGGCTCGAGGATCGCATCGAGTCTCTGATTTCCAGCGACGACGTGAATCGTCCGAAACCGGATCCAGAGGGAGTGCATCAGGCCAGTGAGAAACTGGGAGTCCCCGTGGACCGCATCCTCTTTGTAGGAGATACCCTGGCTGACGTGCAAGCCGGCTCCGAGGCGGGCGCGAAGACGGCGGCCGTTCTTTGGGCGGCCTTCCAACCGGAGCGGCTCCGCAGGTCGAGCGCGGATTTCATTTGCGAGCAAGTTGCCGATCTACGTGTTGCTGTGGATATGATTCATCGCCAATAGTGTAAAAATGAAGGTGAAGAAAGCCTGGCGTGGTTCAGCCCGCGTATTTGCGAGGGACGGCACCGATGGGGTAAACTGGCATCAGGATATGGAGGCCCTTTCGGGGGCCGACGGTTTGCTCCTCGAGATCATTGATTCCCTATGCGAGACATCCGAATTGCCACGGCTCAATTCGAGCATCGTGACGGCGACAAGGCCTACAACCTGGGACGCATTCGCGAGCTGACACGGCGGGCGGCCACGCTCGGAGCAGAAATCGCGTGCTTTCATGAGTGTAGCATTACGTCGTACACCTATCTGCAGAAGCTCAGTCGAGACGAGCTGGACGCCGTGGCCGAGCCGGTCCCTGACGGACCCTCCGTGCAGACGCTGACGGAGATCGCTCGCGAGTCAGACATTGTGGTTATGGCGGGGTTGATTGAGCGAGAGCCGGACGGGCGTCTTTACAAATGTTACGTCACGGTCGGGCCCGAAGGTTTCATTGGCAAGCACCACAAGCTTCACCCGTTCATCAGCCCGCATCTTACCCCGGGGCGAGGGCCCCAGGTGATCGACGTGAGAGGGGTGAAGGTGGGGGTCTTGATCTGCTATGACAACAATCTCCCTGAGAACGTGCGAGCGACGACTTTGCTTGGGGCCGAAGTGATTGTCATGCCCCATGTGACCGGCTGCACGCCATCAGCGATGCCCGGCCGAGGTCTTGTGGATCAAGCACTCTGGGACAATCGTCACCGCGACCCGGCTCGCTTGCGCCTTGAGTTTCAGGGGCCGAAGGGACGGGGATGGTTGATGCGATGGCTCCCGGCTCGGGCGTGGGAAAACGGGATCTTCGCCGTCTTTGCTAACAACATCGGACGTGACTACGACACCATCAAGCCGGGACTCGCGATGATCATTGATCCGAACGGCGATGTCTTGGTGGAGAGTACAGCGCTCGATGATGACGTTGTGGTCAGCTTGCTCTGCGCAGAGACCTTTGACAACGCTCCGGGCCGTCGATACATCCGGGCTCGCAGACCCGAGCTTTATGCGAAGCTTGTGGAACCGCACCCTCCTGGACACCGTCCTGTCACCACGCCCGGCTGGAAGCTCGAATATGAGCAGAAGGCTCGCTGATTGTGCGCTCCTCTTTGGCAGTCTCCGCCGGTTGAGACCTGGTCTCAGTCCCTCTGGGTCGTTTGCGCCGCTTACAGATGTCTAAGAGTTCCTCTCTGACGAAGAGGGGAATTCGACGGAGGTGAAGGAGCTTCGAAATCGCGTGAAAACCCTGCGCAAGCTGCGATTTTGACCTACGATGAATGGTGAGTTCCTGATTTTCCGGCCAGGCATGCCGGCATTCGGTCGAATTCTTTCGGATGCGTGTCACGCGGACTTTCATGTGGCGTTCAATATGATGGCACGGAATGCGCATGCTTGACACGTAAGCTGGCGGAGGTCCGAACTCGAGAGGGATCACGGTTGTCTATGGTGGGTCGGCACCATGGGAGCGGTGGGTCCCAATGAGTGATGTGTGGGTTTCATCCGCCGCCGGGAGTTCCCCATGTCAAGACGATGGTTCGTGTGCCTGGGCACTCTTGGGTTGCTCGGGTGGTTCGTCTTTGGGCTCGCTTCGAGTTACGCGGCCGATGATGAAGCGGTTGTCATTCGCCGATTGCTCGATAAGCAGGTAGAAGACTGGAATCGCAAGGATCTCGACGGGTTCCTTGAAGGATACTGGCACGCACCTGGCGTTGTTTTCCAGTCTGGCGGGAATCGGTCCGAGGGCTTTGAGGCTTTGCGTACGCGGTATCGCAACAACTACCAGGTTGGGGGCCGTGAGATGGGACGCTTGGCCTTCTCGGAGGTCGACGTGGTGTTGCTGGGCTCGGAGGCGGCCCTAGCCCGTGGGCGCTGGCAACTCACCATGAATGACGGTAAGCGCCCGGGAGGTCTGTTCACGCTCATTCTTCGGAAGTTGTCTGAGGGCTGGCGGATCGTCCACGACCACACCTCATCCTGATCGCGATGGCAAGAGGAGAATTGTGTAATTGTGTTGATATTATCATTTCTGCCGTGTGTTACCCGGGCCGTGCATGTCCTATCTTTGTCCGAGGTTTTGCGGCCCAAAGTCAGAGAAACGAAATATCACGGAGTCGCGACACGTTGGGGGCGTTCCGTGGTTTACTTAGTATTGGTTCGCGTCGAGGCGTCTGTTCGGCGACGAAGTCGTTAGTCAGATCCAAATTCCCAGAGATTTGATCTTCCCCGATTTCGAGGGTGTTCTAAGATATATTGGGGAACTGAAAGCAACCCACGGGAGGGGGTTAAAGTGGCATCACGTTATATCAATGCCGCCGTTTCCACGCTTGCGATTCTCTTGGCGGTTCTTCTCGTCGCCATGGAGATTCGCCATGTACGACGAGAATGGGAACAGGCGAAGCTTGACGGGGCCTATATCAGTCCGACGCGGCTGGCCGTTGATACGGATTTCGATCGTTGACGCGCAGAGACCGCCGGTTGATTGAGTGCACTTCAAATCAAGATGTCGCGTTTTTTCGTTGTGTCGTTACGTCGCGGTGGCGACGCGTCGACTCGGTCGAGTAGCCCTGGGTGAAGGGGCCGTCTTCGGGCCGTAGCACGGCCATAAGAGATGTGCAACAGCGTCGTCCGGGTGGTTGCGGATCTGCGCTTCGAGCCTGGCTAAATAGTCAGTCACCGAAGCGAGTTCTTGACCTGCGGAGATGGTGCGCGCTCCGTCGATGTGAAGCGCGTACCGTCCCTCTGGACGATGAGTGCAGAAGAGGAAAAAGACGGGAGCTCCCGTAACGGTCGCGAGATCGGTCCACACCGAGAGAAACATCCGGTACTGGCCAAGGAGTTGACCGGGGCGGGAGTTGGAGCCGACCCAGGGAATATCGCCGGCGAGATAGACTGCCAAACCGTCTCGGAGTGCCGCTCGCGCACGAAGCAACCGCTCGGTTGCCGCACCTGGCGGTAAATCCCGGCGTAGGAAGAAGGCCGACTGGGGATGCGGCTGGTCGCGGTCGAAGCTTTGATCAAGGTATCGTGAGACGTGCCTGGGGCGCTGAACCAGCAGGCGTAAGGGAATCTGGCTGCGATAGAGCCAGTGGAGGGCTGCGATGTGCCCCCCAAGGTGGCAACCGACAATGATGGCCCCTCGGCGTTTTGCCAGCGCGCTTTGAAGCTCTTCAAACCCCTCGACGTCAAACCGTGAGAGAACCTCCGCGTCATCAGCCGCGTCGAGAGGATAGTCACGCGCCAGGAACCGTACGGCATTGGCGGCCAGGGCGGGGCGGAAAACCTTCGGATTCCAGTCAGCCCCAAGCATGGTGCGGGCCCATCGCAGGGCGCGAGCCAATTGTCGGCGACGCCACGGCCATAGCAAAGACAACCGCCCCATGCTGGCGAGCACCGCATCGCAACGGCCTGGGCCTAATCGGCGCAATGCTGGAAGCAAACCTTCGTAGAACAGAGGCTTCCAACTGAGGAAGTGGCGAAGGTTCATGGTCCCTCCGGTGCTATGTCAAGTGCTGAATCTGGGGTGACGTGCCAGGGGATCTGCCTCTGGCTATGTCAAAGTGAAAATGTCGAAACGAGATTACCTTTTATCGCTGCTTGGGGAGCGCTTTCCTCTTTCGCGAAGACCGAAGCCAACTTCCTGGCGTTATCCCCGCGCGTCGGAAGCGGCCAATCGCTTCAGGCCCTGGTAGTCCACCTTGTCGGTTGACGTCGTGGGAAGCTCGGAGACAAAAGTGATCGAGTCGGGCACCATGTAATGGGGGAGGTGGGCGGTGCAATGCCTCTTCATGGCGATGATCGACCCTTTATGCGAGGCTTTCATCGCGACAAACGCGGCGATCGAAACGCCTTCGTCGTCAGATTTCGCAACAACGGCCGCACGCTCGACTCCATCATGGCGGTAGAGAGCGGACTCGATTTCTCCGAGCTCGATCCGATAGCCTCGCTTTTTGACCATGCGGTCTCTGCGGCCGTGAAAGACGTAGCAACCTGTTCCGTCATCGACGACCAGGTCTCCTGTGCGGTACCAGCGGCCGCCGTCGGTCTCCTGGAAGAAGGCTTTCGCGGTGAGCTCGAGCTGACCAAAGTACCCGTGCATGACGCCGGGGCCGGCGATGACCAGTTCCCCCACATGCCCGATGGGGATGTCCGTTCCCTGTTCGTCCACAACGCGTCCTTTGAGGGGCGGGCAGACGGTGCCAATGGGGAATGGATCCGTGCGTTCGTCGGGGATGACAGTGGGAAGCCGATACGCGGTGCAGACGTTGGTTTCCGTCGGCCCGTACAGGTTCCAAAAGATGGCTTCCGGCCAGGCGCTCCGCAAGGCTCGCAGAGGTGCCATCGGAAAGACCTCCCCCGCGAACAAGACGACGCGAGGGTCAGGAAAGCCCGGGCGGTCGATTTCGCCATGACGGGTGAGAAGCGCAAGGATTGACGGTGCGGAGTACCAGACGTCGAGCTTGCTCTGCGCCAGAAAGGCTCCCAGCCTTGCCGGCTCACGTCCGAGCGTCTCGCCAATCACGACCAGTGTCCCTCCCACCGCGCACGAGGCGAAGAGGTCGAAGACGGAGAGATCGAAATGGAAAGGGGCGTGTGAAGAGAAGCGGTCGTCCGGTCGGAGGTCGAGCGTGGCCAGGCACCAGTCGATAAATGTGAAGGCGTTTGTGTGTGAGAGCATGACCCCCTTGGGCTGGCCCGTCGACCCGGAGGTGTAGAGGATGTAGGCGAGGTCACGCGCGACGCGGTTGGGGGGTAGGGGGCTTGGCGCCGTGTCGGCCATGACGTCGGCCCAGGTGGTCTCGCAGGGAGTCGTGGGCTCGTGGTTTCCGACCACGATAAGCCGTGGTCTTGGTCCGGTCCCTGGCCATTCGTCTTGGAGTGCCGCCGCGTGTTCGGGAGCGATGACAACGGCTTTCACACCGCAGTCCGCGAAGATACCCGCTCCGCGTTTGACGGGCGCGGTGGGATCGACGGGAACGTATGACGCCCCCGCGCGGAGGATGCCGTGAATCGCGGCGACGGCTTCGATTCCCTTGGGTAGGAAGAGGCCGACGCGGTCGCCGCGCCCGGCTCCCCAGCGAGCCAGGCGAGTCGCCACGCGATCCGCGGCTTGTAGCAGCTCGGCATAGGTCAGTGTGCGGCCGCATTCATCCTCGACGGCCACGTGAGTGGGCCGTTGCGACGCGGCTCGGTCGAGCAGTTGGCTAAGGTGCGTTCCTTCCATGACCGTGCTTCTTGATTGAAGGCGTTAAAGGCGTTAGTCCGATGATTCAGGACACGAGAGATTCACTCCGCAAGGATGATTTTCATGATCCCCGGCATCGGCCGTCTGCCGGGGATGTGTGCCCAGGATCGATAGGCGATCTTACACAGCCTTTGCTGGTCTGACACTCGCCGTCAGGTCGACTGACTCAGGGGCGATCCGCCTTCCGTGCGTCGTCATGGGCCGCGGAAGATAGGTTTCGCGTCTCTGGCTTTTGAGGGGCCTTCGTCTCGAAATCGTGGATGAACTCCCCCGGTGGGCCTTCCTCCTGGTGCCGGTTTCCGTTCTCGGGAAAGAGCGTTGTGTAGAGGTTCTTATCATCAACAATCGCATGGGCCAGTGCACGGAAGAGGAGCTTGTGCCCTTCCGTATTGGGATGGTCGTCCCAGGCCGCCATCTCGACGCTTTCAGGGTCGACGTTATCGAATGTATTCGAGAGGTCGAGCAAGTTGTCGGCGTTTCGGGTAATAAGTTCACGGAGTTGCGCTAGCATGGGAGCCCGCGCCTCCGGCGCGTCGGCCTTCCCAACGCGAGGAATGATCGCGCACGCAAGCGGAGCCCCGGTAGAGTGGCAGTTGGCCGCCAAGGCTTTGAGCGTCGCGTCGTAGATCTCCCAGTAGTGGGGGCGAAGCTTCTTCTTGACGAGATCCTTGTAGCGCAGCCTGTCATTGGAGTCGAGACGCAGGTCCGCAGGAGTGAGCCCCGCGTCGACGACCGCTTTCTTGATGAAGTCGTACGTGAGATTCACGCGACACTGGAAGAGGTCGCAAATGTGAATCTCCATGAGCCGGATGTCCAGCATGGTGGCCGCGTAAAGCACGAGGTCAGGCTGGAAGGGGGCCGCCTTGCGGCGATAAGCATCCAAACGTTGCTCGGGGCTGTAGGCGGCGACGGCGAAGTTGAGCACCTCGAACCGCCGCTCGAACCCGCGCTTAGACGCGTGGGCATTGAGCCAATCTTCGAGCAGATTGACATACGTAGACTCGGTGCCAACTCCCCACCCCATGTCCATCGATGAGCCAAGAACCACGATGCGATAGGTTCCCGGCGGTTTCTCCAGGGTGTACGGCCGGTCGCGCATCCCGAAGGCGTTGGTGGTGAACTGTTGACCGAAGAGCATCCGATTGGCGTTGGGGCGCAGCTCAAACATCAAGAAATCGTCATCGATGTTCCTGGAAACGTTCGCGGCCCGGAAGCGAACCCAATCGGTCGGCTTACCCAGGAGTCGCAGGGCGAGCTCGGCGGGAGCTCCTTCGGGGCCGTCGACTCCAATCAAGCTTTGGTAGTACCCCCCCGCGTTGATCTCACGGTCCGAGCGATTCATCTCGTTCGAACGGGCGCTATCCAGCATCGACCGCGCCCGCGCCCAGCCGGCGGGTAGAGGGGCCAGCCCGAGAAGCAGCACTCCGAGCGTTTGCGCGAAGCAGAGCCGGAAGGAACGGTTACCTTGGGTTTCGCTAGTCATGGTCGTTCGCCTCCGCCGGAGGTCGTCTTCTCCAGTGGGCTCCATTGCGGCAGTGGTCGCATGGCTTCTTCGAGCTTCTGGGCGAGCCGAGCGTGCCCATCGGCGTTCGGGTGGTAGTCGTTAGGGCTAATCGCCAACTCCTTGGGATCGAGCCCTTGATATGCATCGGAAAGATCGATGATTTTTGTAAACCCTGAATTCCGTGCCACGTCGATAAGCCGCCGTTGTTCGTTAGGATCCGTCGGTTTGCCGACTCTTGGAACGAGAATCCAGATGCAAGGGATGCCTCGCGCCTGGCATTCGGCCGTGATCGAGCGATAAACGTTCGCCAAGAATTCTCCGCGGAACGGCTTGAGGACCTTCTTGTAAGAGTCCATCGTTCCCCCTGGCTGGGCTTTCGCCTTAACCAGGATGTCGCGATAGAAAGGGACGTCCCAGCCGATTCCTCGGGGCAAGAGTCCTCGAAGCCGCCGTTCATCCCAGCCCATGTCGGCCAGAGTAGCTTCATAGATCAGTAGATCAGGCTCAAATTCCCAGCCCACACGTGAGAATTGCTCCCAGCGCTGACCAGGTCCGTGCCCGGGAACCGCGAAATTGAGGATTTCGACCGAAGGCCCCCCCGCTTTTCGCGATTGTTCGTCGAGTCGACGCTCAAGGGTCGGCTCAAACCCTTTTCCGTCATCGACTCCCCAACCCGAACCAATCGAATCGCCCACGAAGGCCATCCGGAAGGTCCCCTTGGGCTTGGCGATGTCGTAAGTCCGGTCGCGCATGCCATACGCGTTCGTGCTCCAACTGGCTCCATCGTGAATGATGGAGAGGTTGGGTTTGAGCACGAATTCGCGAACATCATTAACGACGTTCGCCAGCGGTCCCGCCTCGAAGGGGGGCGTGTCGAGATGAGCCCAACCCGAGCGATTGGTTGGCGTTTCACCTACCGGGCTTCCGAGCTTTCTACCCACATCGAGAATCTGCTCGTAGTAGCCCCGTTCCATTCGCTCGTAGTCGGCCTTGCTTAGGAGATCACTGCAGAGGGCATTGCGAAGTCTGAGAGGCATGCCCAGAGCCAACTCACCCGGCAAGAGCCCCCAGATCAGCAACGCTGCCGTCGCCAGCAAATGCGGGGTGAGCGGCAGTCGACGACGCATGGATTGATGGCCTCTGACTGTGACTAAGAGTCTTCGATCACCAACTCCGCATCGAACCTCACCGGCAAGCAATCGTTATCACACATCGTAACGATCGTGCCTCGTTGTCATTAGGACGGGCTGGGACGCTCAGATTTTCATGCCACGGTGAAGCATGTCGACCCAAGCCGAAACGCTGGGACTCGACCAAAGCGACCACAGCAACGCGATCGTTGTAAAGGTTCCGGCGATCTTCGCCCCTTTGAGACCCAGAGCTGCCAATGTCGTGGGATAACGCTTGGACTCGCGTGCCCGCGAGCGCCTCGCGTCAAGCTGAACGTTAACCATAACCAGGATGCCCAGAATCCCCCAAAATAGGGCATCGGGCGTGCTGAAACCCCAACTTCCTCGTAGCCAGAAGGACTGGTAGGCGTGGAGTGTCCAGGTGGCGAGAAAGACCACGGCTGTCGCCATGGCCAAAGCCGCCGGCTGTGGCCACCGCTTCAGGCGGAACACCACCGGATTGAACACGATCCGCACCATGAAGTCTTTCCAGTAGATGTTGATCCGGCGCCAGTAGTCGGTAAAACCCGTGGCCAAAAGGTAATTGTGGTGGGTTTCAGGAAGTTGGAAGCCGAACAGATGCAACATGCCGCAAGCCATGTGGAATTGGCCGGAGACACGAAGATAAAGCAAGTAATTGCAGACGAGATAGCTCGTCAAACTTGCCAGGTTGTGAACATCTTCAACCGGGATCAGGTACTCGTGGTACACCAAGCGGTAGAGCAGCAGATGAATCGTTCCTCGGAACATCATCTTGAGGCCGGCGCGCTGGGTTTCGTGAATGTCCTTGGCGAAGTATCCCCGGAGGAACGTGCGATAATCGACCACGGGGAAGTGCAAGAAGCAGTAGTTCGGCAACAAGAAGAAGTAGCTCAACGTGTCAACAAGTGATTCTTGCTTCTTGGCGTGTTTACGTTCGTAAAGAAAGAGAATCATGCGAAACATGAACATCGTGGCGAGCACGGGCAGGGCACTATCGGGAATCAGCGATGAAGGGGAGCCGCCGTCAGGGCGGAGCAAGATGAGTGCCACCGTCAATGCGGCCATGAGGCCTGCGCGGGCATACCACGAGATCGGCAGGAATGTGATACCAATCAGAGGGACGGAGAGAGCCAAGACCCAGGCCGAGGTTACGAGCCCGAAGACCCAGACCAATCCCGCCATCGAGACCGCGACGAAGAAAGGCTTCTTCCAGCGATAGGCCAACAGGTAATGAACCGGAAGAGCAGCCAGTGCGATACCAACGAGCGAGAGAAAGGCGCGGCCTTCAACACGGAAGACCTTGAACACGGCCATGAGCAGGCCGAGGTGCGCCAGGACCGGCAGAAATTCGCCCAGCTTGCGCCGGCAATTCTCCGGTTCGCCCGGGTAAAGCCCCGTTTGTTCTCCGGGAGCTCCGGCGTTTGGGAAAAAACGACGATGGGGCGCGGGCCGCAGCGCAACAGAGCGTTGGATCACAGGCCACATGGGCCAGCCCCCTCTTGGCATGCCGGATCGATCGAAACCGAATCGCCGACGCCCTCATCAAATAGGGACCGCCGACCATCGGTGATTCGACGCGCGTTTTGACTCGCAAAATAGGGTGACGTGGAGTGCCCGGCGCGGGTAAATGACCGAAAAGAGGCGGGGGCCTGCCCATCCCTGAGCCGGTTCTCTCCCCGTAGCGGCCGCGACATCCCTACTTCGCAGAAATTGGAAAACTCAATCGAGTCAGGGAGACTCGTCGCGCGGTGCCTCAAACGGCTGTGACGATCGAGAAAGGCTCATCGAATCCTATCGATGACGACCCCATTCTCAAGGTCCACGGTGACTCTCCTCCCTGAGGACGCCAGGGGTATACCCGATCTCCCGAGACCCTGTCAACCCGAGAGAGTTGTCGATGACAACTCCCCCTGAGTTGGCTCGCGCAACGTCGGGTTCCGCCGAATAAACCCAATGCGTGCAGACTTTATGTCGAAAGCATCTTAGCCTTTGCGGTGTTTGAGAAAGCCCCTGCGATCCTCTCATGGCCACGCTCAGAGACGCTCAACGCTTGTGCGTGAGGTACCTATCTCAAGAACTTGTGGCATCGTCCGCGGTGAAACGCTCAGGTAGAGAGAGAAACCTCAAAGGATCTTTTCCCGCGGAATCAGGAATTTGAGGCGGATCCATGGTGCGCAGCGACGGCGGTGGCGTTCGCTCGGTCGTAGAGTGGACGCTTTTCCCGCTCGCTCCCGCGATTTTGGGGCGAGCCTATCACCAGTCTGTCGGAGGACTTTTCTTTCAAAGAGACCCTCGGATGTGGACATGGCTGACCTGGCTGCTGATGTTAGGTCCACTATTGGGATATGGCTTTCTGGCCGGAGCCACGCTCAGGCTGCCGGATGACCCAGACCTTCGAGGTTTCCGAGCTTGGACGTCCCGCCGCGCCTTCTGCGTGGGAGTCGGGCCCTGGGTTGGGTTTCTGCTGGGGGCCGCTGTTTTCTACCTGCTCGAGGCCCTGGAGTATGTGGCGGCCCGCCTCCATACCCCGGATCCGAGCCAAAATTCTTCCTGGTCGAGCTTGGCGCCCCCCTGGCTGAATACCGTGGCCTTCTGGACGGCCTTTGTTCTTATCGTGGCCACCATAGGTTATGGCTGGCTTGTTGTTGCATTCGGCGTGGTCCGACGCGCGAAACGGTTGGGGCGGGCCTGGAGAACCTTCGAGCAGGGGCTAGCCGTGGCCCTCGGATTCGTCGGTTCTCTTTTTGGGAGCTTCTGGGCGATTACGGAAGCTTGGCGAAGTTATTTCTTTGACCCCAGGATCATTCCCGTAATCCTGGCGGTCTCGGGGCTCTTGCTTTCTTCGGGCTGCGCCTCCCAGGAGAGTTATGGAGATGTGCGTCGCCGAGACCTCTTCGCGGCAATGCTCACCGCCTGGCTGCTTGGGCTCGCGTTCGCCTGGCGCTGGTGGAGCCGGCGCCCGCGCTAGCCTTTGGCTTGTCGAATGAGCGAATCTCGGTTATTTTCCCACATCTTCCTCGGTTTGAGGTGGGATCGCCAGGGAATGTGCGACCGTTGGCCGAGGATGTGCGGCAACGCTCAGGAAGGAGTCGATGCCGATGCTGCGCACCATTGAGTCATGGCTCCGTCGTTTCGGGATGGAATTGGTTCTGTCGCTCCTGGCGACGGTGGTGTTTCTCGGTTTTCTGGGCTCGGTTGATCTCTGGGGCAAGCGCGAGCAGCGAGCCTCCGCCGAGGCGCTGGACACCGTCGATCACCAACATTGGCTTGTCGCGCAGATTCAAGGGCGCCCACGACTTGAGAAGCCTCCTCTGCCGCGCTGGACGATTGCGGCGTTGGTTTCGTTAACGGGTCGCCGCGATGAATGGATCGTTCGCCTTCCCAGCGGTCTGGCGGCGCTCGGCATGGTGGCTCTCGTCTATGCCCTGGGGTGTCGGCTCGGCGGGCGGTCGGTGGGGCTCTCGTCGGGCCTTGTGTTAACGTCTCTCGGCTTCTTTATCAGCGAGCTTCGCCAGGCCGGCAATGATGGTCCGCTGGCCTTATTTACCACGCTCGCCCTTTATGCGGCCTGGCGCCGGCTCCATGGCAATGGTGAAGGGGTTCCGGGGGAGCGGCGCTGGAGTCTTCTCCTCTATCTGGCACTCGGCCTCGGGTTCTTGACCAAGGGACCGATCATTGTTCTGCTCGTTCTCGTGGCTTTGATCCCTTATTTGTTCTACGCAAGCAAACTTCGATCCGGGATAGTCCTGCTCGCCGACGGTTGGGGCTTTTTGCTCTTTCTCGTGATTTCGGCCAGTTGGCCCATACCCGTGATGCTGAGAGACCCGAACGCCTTTCACGTCTGGTATCTGGAGATGGGGCAGAAAACGGGTTCCGCGGGTTTCTCCCATTATCGCCATCACCAGATCCTTGCAGGCGATTGGCCGTCGATGACGGTTCCCTGGCTGGTGCTTGCCTTCTCTTCCGCGCTCTTGCCTTTTCTTCCTCGGGCAAAAGCGTATCGTCCCATGATCTGGTTCCCCTGGTTTTGGGCAATCGGCAATCTGGCGATGTTCTGCCTCTGGCGCGTGGCCAAGCCCAACTATTACTTGCCTTGCATTCCGGGTGTGGCGCTTTTGATCGGCATCGAATGGGTTCGCTTAACCCAACTCGCCCGCGAACAAGGGGTGGGGGCCGCCTGGGCCCGCCGCGCGTTACAGCTCCATTGGGTTGCCCCTTTCGTTGTGGGGGCGGTCGCCCCCGTGGTGGTGGGGCAGCTTGCGCCGCAATACTTCGTCTGGACGTCCCTACTGTCTCTCGCGGTCATTGCCGCTTCAGTCGCCAGCGCCTGGAGCTGGCGTCGCGGAGCGGACGCCGGGGCGATGATTCCATTGGTCGCGGCCTGGGCTCTGGGTATCACCGTCCTTTACGGTGCCGTGGCTCCGGAACTCAACGCGAGACGAAGCCATCGCGACCTGGCAATGACGCTCGATCGCATTTTGCCCTCCGAAGCGCGGACCGTCATGTTCCTCCAGGAACTTGACGAAGGCCTCTGGTTCTACCTACAGGGACGAACCCTTGCCCCCGTGCCGGGCAGCCAGCCTCAATACAACAAGGGGTTCGACCTTTACCGCGACTACCACGACGGTCAGCTTGAACTCGACACGAACAAGCGAATCGATTTGATGAGGCAGGCCTTCCTCAAATGGGCGGCCGTCGAGGGAAGAAAGACCTCTTACGTCCTTGTTCGAAAGAGGCTCTACGACGCACTTGCTTCGTCGCTGGTTGGTCTCGTTGAGCCGCTTCACACCGAAAAGAATCTCGATCGACATGAGCTAGTGCTGCTGCGGGTGAACCCGAGCCAATCCCTTGCGACGCGGCCGCCGGAAAAGCCAACTCGCCAATAGAGCCTGATCATCCCTGCTATTTCTCATCGCTCGGGACGAGGAACGGCGGTCGGCTATCTCCTGCGCTAGCGGGCCGAGCCGCGCTGCGTCCCTTCCGTTCCCGCCTTTCCGCCGAATCTCATTGCCCTCCCCTTCGCTTGGTCCTCTTCTTTTCCCTTGCCGTCAGGAACGGTGCGGTGAGCCGTTGTGATTTGTCAGGGGCTACGACGGCTACACCGAAAAGGATCGCGAGAAAATTGCCGCGATCCAGGGGGTTGGCGACCTCGCTGGATCCGTTGAGTTTGGGGCTTCGCGGGGTGGTGCGGAGTTGAGTTTGCGGATTACCCGGAATGCTGTGCCGCTCTTTTTTGTGTAGATTTCCTAGTTTTCCCGACCCCGATGATCGTCAATGTGGCTCGACCTAACTCCTTGCAGCAAAACGTGAAGCGTCCTCAAGGAGGGGCATGGGGATGACGATAGAAAGCATGGCTCGCCACGGTTAGCCACGGCGAGGACTCGGGAGCACCGAATGGGAGGCGTCATCTGGAGGTTGGGCCGCAAGGCTCCGGGTTTTCGGGAAAACCCGCCAACGGAAGACGCCGTGACTAGCCCAATATAGGGTTGAGCGATACGGCCGGCCGAATTCGCCGCCCTTGAACGAAACGAATGCCAAGGAGATATATCTCCCATGTTGAAGCCCTTGACCTTGAGCCTTAGCCTTGCCTTCGCTCTTGGCGTGTCTAGCATGAGCATGGCTGGCGGACTTCTTCACGGTAACAGCGGTTGTTCCACCTGCGGCCTTGCTTCTGCGCAAGGACCGGCTCCCAGCGCTCAGGCGCCCGTCGTGGCTTCGGCTCAGAGCGATTGCGGCTCTGGCTTCTGCGGCGCTGCTCCTAAGAAGTGCAACTTGCTGAGCAAGCTCCACAATATTCACTTCAAGAAGCCCCACCTCTTTGATGTTCAGTACGAGTGGGTTCTGAAGAAGAAGCTCGTTTGGGCGCACAAGGGTTGCGGTGGTGGTTGCGGCAGCGATGCCTGCGGCGCTCCGGCCGTCTATCCTTCGAGCCAGGTGATTGCTAGCCCCCAGGCTTCTGGCCAGGCGTACCCCGCCTCGGGCCAGGCGTACCCCGCCTCGGGCCAGGCCTATGGCTTGAGCGCCCCCGCCTTCGGCGTGCCTGCTCCTAGCTATGCCAGCACCCCGGTCTACAGCGCCCCGACCGCCCCCGCTGTTGCCACCGCCGCCGGCGACGAAGCTCCCCCGGCTCCCGCGGCCACCGAGCCTCCCCCGGCTCCTGCCGCTCCGGCTCCTTCGATCCCGACGACCCCCGCTCCTAACGCTCCTCAGACCAGCCTCCTGTTCTCCACCCCGAGCAACTGAGCTTAACCCGAATCCGACTAACATTCGGCCCGGAAGCATCCAAAGCCCACGCATCTCTGATGCGTGGGCTTTTTTGCGTTCTTGCTCCTCTTCAATGGTCCCTTCGGTTCCCAAAAGCGGCCCTCGCGCTGCTTTCAGCCTCTCTTTCATTCCCCAGGTTCCCCGACGCCGGATTTGCTCGTTGCGTGCGTGAGAGGACGCTTCACGCGCAATTGACAAACCTCGCCGATTGTGGATAACAACCCTCGCAGGATGCGACGGGCCCCACGATCCCAAAGGATTGGGATGGCGGCCGCTCGCGGCGGGCTGTGGGGACAGAGTCTTCCAACGTTCTCGCAGTCTTCCTTCCTCGAGCGTTCCGATCGGGCCTTTCCCGTCTGCTTTCCCCGCTGTTGCGCCTTGACGTTGCGCCTGCCTGGCGAGGGAGCCTCTACGGAAATTGTGTCGGGGGTGTCTGTCCCGACCGAGGCTTCTCTTTGGGCCGTCCGGGCGTGACCAGGTTGCTCGGAGGAGAGTCGATGCGGACCGAGAACCCCTCATCAGCGGCTTCATTCATTGCGAGGCTCCGGACCCAATGGGCCCGGCTTCGCCGGACGGTACTCGCGCAAAATGTCTTTGTGCGTTGGCTGGCCGGGGGGGCCGTGATCGCGCTGATCGTGGGCGTCGGCTATTTGGCGACCAGCCCAACCCCCGGTAAGTACATTCAAGGGGGGAAACAGTACTCGGCCGACGACATTGCCAAGATCACACGCGCGCTCGATGCGCAGTCGATCGCTTACCGCGTTGAGGATCGACGGGTCGGCGTCTCGTCGGATCGCTTCGGGGAGGCGATGCAAACGATTGCCAAGTTGGGAGTCGACCCTCGTCCCATTCCCGAAATCCGCGAAGAGCCCCTCAACACCGGATTCTTCGAGAGCTCGTACGAGAGCGAACAACGCAGGCACGTGGCCCACGAGAAGATCCTTGAGGCAATGATCCGAACTCTGGATGGGGTCGTCTCGGCTGATGTGTTCATTCATCGAGACTCGGGGCGAATTTCGTTCCGCCCGGCGGCTTCCGCAACTGCCTTCATCCGGATTGAGACGGAAGGGGATCGAGCGCTCGAGCCAAAAGTTGTTCAGTCGATTCTCAACATCATTCTTGGAAATAATCGCGATATCAAAGCGGACGCCGTGACCGTCGTGGATCGAAAAGGGACGGCCTATCTGCATTCCGGCAACCCGGCCGTGGGGGCAGTCTCGCGAACGCGGGCCCACGAAGAAGAATTGAGCCAGGCGATCCTGGAGAAGCTTGATTGGATCAAGGGGATTCGCGTCACCGTGCAGCTTGTTCCGGGGCCGCCACCGGCGCCGATTGCCACTCCCGTCGCCGTGATTGAGGAGCCGCCGGCCGTCGAATCTACCATCGGCGTGAACCAGGGTATGGATCTGGGCACGGAGCTCAAACCCGCTTCGCCCGCGCCCCAGCCTCCCCCCTCGCCATCGAAGCCCGTCGTTGAGACGCTTCAGGCCCATGTTTGGGTACGCGTTCCGATCAGCTATTACTACAAGGTGTCCCCGTCACGAAACCCATCGGCGGATGACTTTCAACCCTTGGTCCTCAAGACCGAGCACTTGATTAAAACCGCTGTCAAACATGTGGTGCCTCCCGATGAGTCGGGGGAGATCGTGATCGACACCATTCCCGACCTCTCCGGAACCCGAACGGCACTCGAAGCCCCTGCCGTTCCCGAAAGTCGAAGCGCCAGCTCTTGGTGGATGCCCGCGGGCATTGGCGCTGGAGTGATGACGATGTTGCTCGTTGTTGGGGTTCGCCTGTTCGCGACGCGCCGCCCGACTCGCGTTGCGAGCGTTCAGCAAGAGCGAGGTCGCTACGACCGCGAGGATCCCGCGGAATCTCGCCCCGCGCCGTCGGAGCGGGTACGCGAGTTGATCCGCCGTGATCCTGAAGCCGCTGCAAGCGTCCTGAACCGTTGGATCGGACAGGGAGGGCATGCGGAATGACACGACTCGAATCGGCTCGTTCAGGAGTCTCAAAAGGCGCCGGAAGTGGCGGAACTGCCGCCGATGCCGGTGATGGCTTCGAGCTCGCAGTCACACCGCTGCGCAAAGCGGCCATCTTGCTGGTCAGTCTCGAACAACCGTTAGCATCGCAACTGCTGGCCCAGCTCGACCGCTCGGCCGTGGAGGCGGTCACACTTGAGATCGCCAAGCTGGAACGGATTGCCCCAGCCGAACAGCATGCGGTTCTTGAGGAATTTTACGGTCTGGGTTTGCGCAGGCTTCGATTTGTGTTCGAAGACGTCATCAAGTTGGACGATAGAGACATTAGGGAAGCGTACCACGAGGAGGATGCAGCAACCTGGGCCCTGGCCCTGGCCGGTGCAGCCCGACCCGTGCGAGCCAAAGTGCTCGGCGCGCTCTCATCGGTATCGGCCGAATCGCTCCGTCAAGGGCTGGCCCGCTTAGGCCCGTTTCGCCTTGATGACGCAGAAGCGGCCCAGGCCGACGTGGCCGAACGGCTCCGTCGCCTGCATGACCATGGACGACTCACCCTTCCCGACCCCAATGGTCAGGAGGCGATCCTTGTCTGACCTCGTTGCGTTCGAAGATTTGGGTGACCTGGACGGAACTGACCTGCGCGCGGTTCTCGGCCAAGTCTCCCGCGACCAACTGCTCGAAGCGCTGTACGGCACCAGCCCCGGTCTTCGTCGGCTCCTCCTGACGAAGCTCTCTTCAGCCTCGGCTACGGAGCTCGAGGCCCAGGTTAACGCACACGGTTTCGTCTCTTTCGAATCCGTTCATACGGCGCAGCGCGCCGTGGTTGACGTTCTCTGCCGGCTGAGCCGGGCAGGGCAGGTTGCCTTCGATGATCCCGAAGACATGGTGGCTTAAGGAAGCAGCCTTCTGTTTTTCGGTCATCTGAGACAGAACTCTTGAGCTGATGCCGACGACGGCCTTTTCGCAAAGGATTTGCGGATGCCGAGCGCAACCATTCGCCGCCCGTACTTCGCCGGGGTGGTGGCCTTCCTGATCGCTGGATCATGGATCTTGGCCTCTTTACCACGCTTGGCCCGGGCGGATCATCAACCGCCCGCGGAATCCAAGACAGCCACCGCGGAATCGGCTTCCAGCGAACGCGTGATCGTTCCTGCGCGAGGCTCCACTCGAAAGCATTCTTTCGGCGGAGGAAGCGCCGAGAGCTCAAGCGGTTGGTGGCTCGGCACGGTGGGCATCGCCGTGGCCCTTGCCATCTTCGGCGGCGTTAGCGTCGCCTCCAAACGCTTCTTGCCTCAACACGGTTCGGGACTGCTTCGTGTCGTCGGCCGTACCAGCCTCTCTCCAAAACACACGGTTTATCTGCTCAAGGCTGGCGATCGCGTCCTCATCGTCGGCACGGGGCCACAAGGATCTCCCACGCTCCTTGGCGAGCTCGATGACCCGCAGGAGGTTGAGCGTATCGCTCCCTCTGCCCAGGCCGTTGCGCCCCGCGTTTCACTAACCCCCGCAGGACCTCGAGTCGGAGGTTTCGACCGCCGGGTGGGGGACGACGAATGAGCCGAAGACCCATTCAAAAACCGGCGCACGCCTTGGCACTGGCCATCGCCTTGATCGCAACTCTCGGAGCCGGCCCGCCTTCGAGCGCGGGCACGACCGTCAAGAAAGTTTCGAGCCCCACGATCAAGAGCAATGAGGCCATCGGTGAAGCCGGCGCCGCATCCGCGTCCGGCGCCGTTCACACTCAACGGCCCGAGCATCCCACTCCGGCGCCTCGCCGTGAGGTCCTCACGCTCAATCCCGAGCAACTTGTCGCAAGCCTCAAGACCGTCGCTCCCATTGTGCTGATCTCCCTGGCTCCGATGGCGTTGCTTGTAGTGACCTCGTTTGTACGAATCAATATCGTTCTGGTCTTACTTCGCCAGGCTCTCGGCAGTCCGCAGATCCCAGGAAACCAGGTGCTAACGGCCCTCGCCCTGTTGTTGACCGCGCTCGTGATGCGGCCGGTGGCCGAGCAGGTCTACTCCCAGGGGATTGAGCCCTATCAGGCGGGGCGCATGACGGCCGCCAAGGCTTGGGATGCGGGAACACGACCGATCAAAGTGTTCATGGTCAAGCAAATCGTCCAGACGAACCACGCGGACTATCTTCGGGATCTCTACGAGCTGGCCACTTCGCCTGACTCTAATCTCCCTGAGCCGAAATATCCCGAGGATTTTCCCTTTCGCGTTGTCGCTCCGGCGTTTCTCTTGAGCGAGCTGACCACTGCGCTTGTCATTGGATTCTCGCTCTACTTGCCGTTCCTCGTCATCGACCTGGTGGTCTCGGCTGTGCTCGCCGCGATGGGACTTTTTATGCTTCCCCCGTCGCTTGTGGCCCTTCCGCTCAAGCTGATCCTGTTCGTGCTTGCCAACGGTTGGCTGCTCGTTGCGACGATGCTTCTCAAGAGCTTTGCGGTTTGATGCTCACGTTGAGCCAGTTGAGATTGAGATTAAGAAATTTTTAGATATTGAGTTCTGCGAAATATTTTCGTGTAAGTGATCGGTGAGAGGAGAGCAAGGCCATGGAATTGGCGCACGTCATCGACTGGTCGCGCGACGCGATCCGATTGGCGCTGCTTCTCAGCGGTCCACCGCTGGCAGTGGCGCTCGTCGTGGGGCTTCTGATTGGAATTGGCCAGACGCTGACGCAGTTGCACGAGCCTGTCGTGGCAATGGTTCCTCGGCTTGCCGCCGTGCTTTTGTCGGTCCTGGTGCTGCTGCCCTGGCTGATCTCACGCTGGGTGACGTTTACAACCGAGTTGATCGTAGCGATTCCGGGCTCTCTATAGCCGTTGACTCATTCCTTTTCCTTTGGACGCGGGCATCCGGCTCATGAACGCGGGCGACGTCGCATGGCTTCTGGGGCACGGGGGTGTATTGGCTCTCATCCTTGCGCGGATCGTGGGCGTGGCCTGGACCGCACCCGGATTGGGAACGCCCGGAGTTGACTGGCGCTCTCGCCTGATCTTGAGCGTCCTCCTGAGCGCGATCCTGCTCCCGGCGGTTGGGGCGAAGGTCTCGGCGCCGCTGGGCTGGGCTCTACTCGGGCAAATGTGCATGGCGGAAGTCGCGGTGGGAGCCGCACTAGGCTGGTCGGCCGCCTTGGTGATCTCAGGCGCTCGCCAAGCCGGCGAGATTGTCGGCGCGCAGGCGGGGCTCTCGGCCGCGGCGCTCTTCGACCCAGAGGCTGGAGATGACCTCACGCCGCTCGGGCATTGGTATGCGCTCGTGGCTCTGGGGACCTTCCTGGCGCTCGATGGCCCTCTTGTGATGGTGAAGGCGGTTGTTCAGAGCTACGAAGTCGTACCAGCCGGCACCCTGACCCTCTCGAATGGGACGGTGCAGCGCGTCTTTGGCCAAATTGGAGGGGCACTGGCGCTGGCGCTGCGAGCTTCCGCGCCTCCGGCCCTGGCTCTCGCGCTTGCGGGACTGGCTCTGGGATTGTTGGGGCGGGCCGCGCCGTCATTGCAATTGGTGTCCCTCTCTCTTCCCGTCCGCGCGGCTTTGGGAATGCTTCTGGTTGGTTTGGCGCTAGCCGCTCTCATGATGACCCTCTCTACGGCCTGGAGCCGGTGGCCGGGAGGGTTGTGAATCGATGTCGGAAGACCGCACACAGAGCCCGTCGAACCTTCGAAGGCAACAGGCTCGCGAGAGTGGCCAAGTCGCCCATAGCGCTGAGCTAACGGGGGCCGCAACCCTCTTCACGGCGGTTGTGCTCCTGGGGGTGCGCGGAGACGATCTGGCGGCCAGTCTCATCGCGATGCTGCGAGATCCGCTGGTGGGGGAGCCAACTCTCTGGGCTGATCCCGGCGAAGTAGTCACCCGCGTGCGACAGCTTGCCCTGGGAGTGATGGGGCCTCTTGGCGTGATCGGCCTTGGCGCGGCTGCCGCGGGAATCGCCACGCATCAGGCCCAGGTTCTGGGCCTCTGGGTGCCGAGTTTGCTCGCTCCCGATCCTTCTCGGCTCTGGGCCCTCGGGCACGGCCCTGGCTTTGCCACGCGCGGAGCCCGAGGCGTCTGGGCGGTGGTCAAGGCTGTGGTGGTCGTCGGGGTCGCTGCGTGGGCGATACGCTCGGGATGGCTCGACTGTCTGCGTCTGTCGGGCACGGAGTCCGCCGTCCTCGCGCGAGGCGTCGCTGATGCGATGCGGCGCCTGGCCTTGATGCTTGGCGGTGCGACGGTTGCTCTGGGGCTTATCGATTTCGGTCTTCAGTATCGCCGCTACGAGGCGATGCTCCGCATGACGCCCGACGAGTCTCGAGAGGATCAGCGTTCGATGGAAGGGGACCCTGCGCTCCGGGCTCGCCGTCGCCGCATGGCCAAGAGCTGGCGAGGGGATACAGCCGAGATCCTCGCGGGAGCGACGCTGATGCTAACGGGGCCGAGCGGTTTGACCCTGATCATCGCGGGCGGCCCCCCGCCTCGACGCGTATCACTTCGTTCGGCCCTTCAGGGGGCCTCTGGTCTCAAGCTGCGCGCCGCCGCCGAAGCCGCTGCTCTTCCCTCGGTCTCCGCTCCCGACCTCGCCTGGCGGCTTGCAAGGCGTCCGGCCCCCGCGCTCCCCCTTTCCCCCGAACACTGCGCCGAACTCGCCGCGATCTGGCCTGTTGAGCATCCCTCAACGAGTTAACGATTTCTATTCTCAAGAATCTCGACAATCCGCAACCGCGGAAGCGATTCCGTCCTTCGCTGGTGACCGCGTCGTGAAGTCTCTCAAGGCTCTGTAAAATCCATATAAGTTTCTGCGGAGCCACCTTGGTTTCGGACTGGACAGCGTGGTCGATCGGCGGTATTGTCCCGCCACACGTCCCAGACGCTCATCGCACGATCAACCTTGCAAACGCTCGTAGCCAAAAATCATTGAATCGACCGACGGTCCGCAAGAAAAAGATCGCGGAGGAATGGTCGAGCATGGATGCTCGCCGCCTCAGCGATTCGCGGGTTTACGCTCGGATTCGATTTTGTCCTTAAGAAGGTCGTAGGGGGAAAGGATGCCTCCCACAGCGCCAAGTTCCGTCGTCACCGGGTGGTCGCGCCTCTCCGGCGCGATCCTTCCCGTGACGATTGTCGGCGCGATCCTCGTGTTCATCGTGCCGGTTCCACCCGGGGTGCTCGATCTCCTGCTCACGGCGAACGTGACGCTCGCCGTGCTCGTGCTGTTGACGACGTTGTCGATCCGCACTCCCCAGGAGTTCAGCGCCTTCCCGACGATTCTGCTCACCACGACCCTGACCCGGTTGGTGCTCAACGTCGCCACCACGCGACTGATTCTCACCAACGGTGGAAAAGAAGGTGTGGAAGGAGCCGGACGCGTGATCAAGGCCTTCGGCGAGTTCGTCGCCGGAGACCAGGTGGTTGTGGGTGTGATTCTCTTCGCGATCCTGGTGGTCATTCAATTCGTCGTGATCACCCGCGGGGCGACCCGAATCAGCGAAGTGGCCGCGAGGTTCATGCTCGACGGCTTGCCTGGCCGCCAGATGGCGATCGATGCCGACGTCCACGCTGGAGTGATCGATCAGCACGAGGCGCATCGACGTCGCGACGCTGTTTACCGCCAGGCTGACTTCTTCGGGGCCATGGACGGTGCCGGCAAGTTCGTGCGCGGCGACGCGGTCGCCGGTATGATCATCATTGCAATCAACATTTGTGCGGGACTCTATCTCGGAGTCGTCGAACACGGCATGGCCATCGGTGAGGCCGTGAACGTTTTCACCAAGCTGACCATTGGTGACGGCCTGGTGAGCCAGGTTCCCGCGTTCTTGATCTCCTTGGCCGCCGGTTTGATTGTCACGAGGTCTTCCTCGGAGACTGACCTGGGGCGCGACGTTGTCTCGCAGCTCTTCGGCCGCCGGAGTGTCCTTGCGATCGCCGCGGTCTTCGTGGCAACGTTGGCTTTCACCCCGCTTCCCAAGATCCCGCTGCTCGTGCTGGCCGGCGCCATGGGATTTGGAGCTTACTGGCTCGGAACGCAGGAGCCGGAGACGGAAGAGTCCACCGAAGAGGTGGTCGACCTTCCGCCTCCTCCCGAGCCTGCTGCCGAACGCATGGAAGACCTGCTTCACGTCGATCCGCTCGAACTCGAGATCGGCTATCGCTTGATCGCCCTGGCTGAGCCCGCGCGAGGAGGCGACCTCCTCGACCGGCTCCGCACGGTGAGGCATCGCGTCGCCCGAGACCTTGGCTTGATCGTACCGCAGGTGCGTATCCGTGATGAAATCGGCCTTGGCCCTCACGAGTATCGCCTCAAGATCCGTGGTACGGTCGTCGGCCAGGGAGTGGCTTACGCAGGGAAACTCCTGGCCGTGCCCCCCGGTGGTCTCGTCGCCCGCCCCGATGGTCGCGACGGTGTTGACCCCGTCACCGGGCAACCCGCCGTCTGGATTCACTCCGATGGTCGCGAGGTCGCCGAGCTTGCCGGCTGCCGGATCCTTGAAGCGTCGGCCGTTGTCGCTGGACACTTCGGCGAAATCGTGCTCGGACATGCCGACGAACTCATGACACGCGACCAGGTCAGCCGCCTTCTTGACCGTGCCCGCGCGACTTCGCCCGCCTTGGTTGATGAAGTCGTGCCCGGGCTACTTCGAGCCGGCGAACTCCAACGCGTTCTTCAGAACCTGCTGCGTGAACGTGTCAGTATTCGTGACCTTGAAACAATACTTGAGACGTTGGCCGTGCACGCGGGTAGGATCAACGACACCGATACTCTCACCGAGCATGTCCGTTGTGGACTCGCTCGGCGCATCACCGAACAGTACAAGGGAACCGACGGACGCCTGCGCGTGGTGACCCTCTCGCGGTTGCTGGATGCAAGACTCGCCGCGGCGGGAGGGCAGACCGAGACCCGGCCTGCGGCGGCGCTTGGAACCGATGCTTCGCGAAGCATTGTGCGAGCGGTGGCCAATGCGGTGGGGTCTCTGGTCGAGGCCGGTTATCCCCCGATCGTGCTCACGTCGGCCGAGGCTCGTCCTGTTCTCAAAGATCTTACGCGGGCCGATCTATCTCGACTCGTTGTTCTGAGCCAGCGCGAGATTCCGCGCGATACTCCGGTCGAAACGTTGGGCCTCGTGATCGAAGAAGAACTTCCCGCCGTCACATCGATCGATACGGCGGTAACGGTACAGCGCTAAGTCGTTCCAGGAACGGGAGAGGACGTCGAAAAAAGAGCATACGATCATTGGCTGCTAAAGAGTGCTCCTTGTCGCTGGTGGCGACGGTCTGGTGTTGGGTTTGAAAGGTCCAAGTTGTAATGAGTGCAAGAACCTACCGTGCGGGAACGATGAGAGAGGCGCTAGCCCAGGTGCGCCGGGATCTTGGCGGAAGCGCCGTGATTCTGGGGACTCGGGAAGTGCGTCGGCGTCGCCTGTTCGGCCTGGGAACGCGCGACTTGATCGAAGTGACGGCCTCGAACAGCGCGGTGGTGGTTCCCGCTCAAGGAACCCAAGCCGACAGTGCGAGATCCTCCGCCAGCGTGCTTCAGTCGGAGTTCGGCGAGCAATTGTCTCAACTCCACGCGATGGTCGAGGACCTCAGCCGTCATGGACGGATCGATCACCTCCTGCCCGATTTGCCCAGCGAATTGGTTCCAACCTACGCCCAGCTACTGGAAGCCGACGTTCCCGAGGTTCTGGCCAGGAAGCTCGTGCGGCACATCGCTGAGCGTCTTGAACCTGAACAAGCGGTTCGGGCCGACGCCGTAAAAGACGCTCTCTGCGACGCCGTCGAAGCTTTTGTTCCGATCGCTCCCCCCATCGCGGCTGTGGCGGGAACTCGCCGTGTTGTGGCGCTCGTTGGTCCGACCGGGGTTGGCAAAACGACAACGGTTGCCAAGCTCGCCGCCAATTTCAAGCTTGCTCACGGCTTCCGGCCTGGCCTGGTCACCGTGGACACCTATCGAATCGCGGCGGTCGAGCAGCTTCGTACGTATGCGGAAATCATCAGCCTACCGTTAGCGGTCGCCAACGCGCCCAGCGAGATGCGCCGCGCCATGGACGAACTCGGGGATGTCGATCTCGTTCTCATTGACACCGCCGGCCGCAGCCCGCGTGACGAGGTCAAGATCCGTGAGTTGGCTGACTTCTTGCATGCCGCCCAGCCAGATGAAACGCACCTGGTCTTGAGCGCTGTCGCGGGTGAAAGAAGCCTGCGGGCTGCCGTAGAGCGGTTCTCCGTGGTTCACGCCGACCGTTTGATCTTGACCAAACTCGACGAAGCGGATGGACTCGGCGGCGTTCTCGCCGTTCTTGGCCAAGCCAACCGTCCCGTCAGCTATTTGACTACGGGCCAGGCCGTGCCCGACGACATCGAGCCGGCCGATCGCCGAAGATTGGCCCGTTTGATTCTGGGACTGTCTCTTATACACATCTCATCGAGCCGGCCGATCGCCGAAGATTGGCCCGTTTGATTCTGGGACATGAACCCGTCGCCTAGTTCCAGCCTTGAAGTGGTTCACCGATCTTCCGTTCAGGTTTCGGCAGGCTCCGGGTGCGAGTCTTGCCTGGAGGACCTACGTGCTCGCGAGGTGTTTCCAAGGTTCTTTGAATCGAGATCTTAACAAGAAGTGGAATGTTTACGAAAAGACACTCACGACTCAGGATGAGATGAATTGGGATAACAGGAATTTCGAGAGTCGTTATAACCGTAGGGTGCACGAACCCTGAGGGGACGGACGACGAGAGTGGGGCCCGGATCACTCATCGATCAAAGGATCGTCGGCCGGGCGCAGATTTCTCGGGGCGCGTCTCTCGTCGATTGGATCGTATCGGGTAGCAATCACTTCTTGCAGCGGACGAGTTGGCCGGACTACACCGTTTCCAATATTAGTTAAGGAACCGCCATGTCCGATCAAGCCGACGGACTGAGACAGCTCGTGCGAGAGCGTTCGGGAACGACGGCACTCGCCGATCCTCCCGAACCAGCGCGGAAAGCCGAGGCGGCTTCGCGGGCTCGCTCGATTCTCTTGACCAGTGGAAAGGGGGGGGTGGGAACGTCGAATCTCGCCCTTAATCTGGCGATCGCCCTGGGAGAGTTCGGGCAGCGGGTGGTGTTGGTGGATGCCGACCTGGGACTCGCCAATATCGACCTGTTATGCGGGCTGGCGCCGCAGTGCGATCTGGGCGACGTCTTGGCCGGTGATTGTGCTCTGGCGAACGCTCTGGTCACCGGTCCGGGGGATATCCGGATCGTGCCCGGAGCACACGGCATGCGAACGTTGGTCGACGTGCTCGACGAAGGCCCAACGCGGCTGGTCACTGAGCTTGCGGAGCTGGAGGAGGGAGCCGACTTCCTTCTCATCGACGCGGGTTCAGGGCTCGGGCCGGGAATCATGACCCTGGCCGCGGCGGCCGAACAGGTCGTGCTGGTGACGACCCCCGAGCCGACGTCCGTGGCTGATGCTCATGCGGTGGTAGGCAAACTACGCAGGCTGCCGGGTCCCTCTCGACTGCGAGCCGTCGTGAACCAGGCCGCATCGTCCGCCGAGGCGGCTGATGTCCTGGCGCGGCTCTGTGCCTCGAGCCGGCAGTTCTTGGGAACGGTGGTCTCTGGGCTAGGGCACATTCGGGCCGATCCGCATGTCCCCCTGGCGGTTCGTCTCCGACAGCCTTTCGTCGTAGCGTATCCGGGGTCGGCGGCCTCGAAAGGGGTCCGTCGTTTGGCTCGCGACTTGATCGAGGAGCGACAGCCGTCGAGCCGACGTCCTGGCTTTTTTGCCGCGGTCGCCGCGCGATGGGCGTTGAGCCGTGTCGCTCGGTGATTGGCCTCGCGTAACTTGAAGATCGACGCCAGTGTTTCCAGGTAGTGGGGTCGATCGTAGCGAATGTTTTTGAAGTGCAGTTCAAGCCGGTTCCGCCGGTTGTCCGATAACTGAGAAAGATCGGGTTCCTTGAACCGTGAGAGGTTAGAGGGATGGGATGCAGGTCTCCTTGGCCTTGGCTGAGGCCCCTTCGTCCTTCAAGCACCAGTTCACTCGCCGCGGCTGTGACCGGTGTTTGCCTCGATGCACATGGATGTGCCCCTCTCGCGCAGCCGACATGGAGGTCAGGATGTCAACAAAGCTGGACGTGGACGTTACAGAACTCTGGCGGGAGTTCAAGGAACACCCAACCACGCCCTTGCGCAATCGCCTTGTCGAGCGTTACTTGCCCCTCGTCAAGTACAACGCCGAGAGGATCTGGCAGCGTCTACCGGAAGGGGTCGACCTTGATGACCTGATTTCGGCGGGCGTGTTCGGTCTGATGGATGCGATCGACGCGTTCGACCTCAGCCGCGGGGTCAAGTTCGAGACGTATTGCGTCCCTCGTATCCGAGGCGCGATGCTCGACGAACTTCGAACCATGGACTGGGTTCCGCGCCTCGTTCGCTCCAAGCATACGAAGATGGAAGAGGCCCGTAAGTCGCTCGAGGCTCAGCACGGCCGACCGCCGACCGATGCCGAGCTTGCCGAACGCCTTGGCCTGCCGCTCGATGAATATGAAAAGATGGCGATGGATGCCAACGCCGTTGGCCTCATCAGCCTCAATAAGAAGTGGTACGAGACAGACAGCTACAAAGACGTCCGCGAGATCGACATCCTCGAAGACAAAAAGGGGGAAGACCCCACCCGTAGACTCCAGCGCAAAGACTTGATGCGCATGGTGACGAAGGGCCTGAACCGCAACGAACGTCTGATTATTATTCTGTACTACTATGAAGAGTTGACCATGAAGGAAATCGGCGCTACGCTTGACCTGAGCGAGTCCCGCGTTTCTCAAATGCACTCTTCCATCATCCAGCGTCTTCAATCGCAGCTCTCGTCGCGGCGCCCCGAATTCGGCACGTAACACCTGATACGGCCGACGACCCCCCGACTGAGTCCCTCGTTGAATTTCCCGGGCCCGTCCCGGCGTCTCCCCACGACGAAGTTGGGAGTCGCCGGGACGGGCTCCCGCGATTTCGAAGACAGGCCGGAATTCCTCATCCATCGCCCTTCGTTCCTCTCAAGCCTACCTGTCTCTTTGCGGCAGTCAAAGAATGTATTGCTATCATAGAATTGAATAGAATTACATATAAAGATAATTTTTCCTATCGGGTGCGTGTGCCGGACGCCTGATTTCGGGGCTTGGCAAGGGCCGCAATCCTTGATGGTCGTGTTGCCTTTGGCTCTTGGCCAACGGCAAACCACTCGCTTCAGGCAACAAGGGTGCTATTATCAATCGTTGGGGTGTTCCGCGTTGAGGAAGGCCGATTCCGGCTTGGGCAACGCCTGGGTTGTGTTCCGCGCCTCTTGGCCGAAGAATGGCTTCCTCGCCTGAGAACGAACGAGGCCCTTGTGAATCCCGCGAGCAATAACGATGTGGCGGTTACAAGAAGGCGAGAAAATCTACATGATTATCAACAAGACATTAGTAAGAATTTTTGTTGTTGGATGGTTTTGTGGAGTGGCAGCCTGCCACATTGCAGGAGCCCAGACAGCGCGAACCGGCGCGCCGGACAAGCGGGTTATTGAGATCTCCGCCGAAGATCTTGCGAAGGAGTTTGCTCCGGAGACGCTCGACCCGGTTAAGAAGTACCAGAACCAAACGCTACGAGTCCGCGGGCGAGTGTCCATGGCCCACGAGCCGTTCGTGTATCTGGGAACTGGCTTGAACTTCCCCACGGGACAGCCGGTCCAGGTGACGTTCGAGTTCAAGCCGGGGCCGTTCCCCAAGGTCTCTCGGGGCGATGAGATTGTCGCGGAAGGGGTTTTCGACCGCGCGGGGATCTTCGGGCCGATCATGACGAAGTCGCGAATCATCAGTGGAAAGAGCGAGCCGAAGCCGGCCGAGTCAACCAGCGCACCGAGCCGCAAAGAAGGCCCTTCCAGTCGAAGCGAAAAAAAATCCTCCTCCAAACGGCAATCTCTTGCCGTCTCCAAATCCATTGCCTTACGGTTCGATGGCCGGGTCCAGGAAGGAGAAACCGGCTATCGTCCCGAGTGCTCGTCGTTTCGTCTCCGGTTTGGTCCAGGAGCTTGGCGCGGAACGACCGTCGGCGAGAGCATTGCTTGGGGTGAAGGCAACCAGGGGAAGGATTACTGGGGTGCCAGTTCCGGAGAGAAGACTTTCAGCTCGGAGGTCTATCAGGACAAGGTGGGTTCGTACTTCGTCTTCTCGCTGAACGGAACAGATTGGGAATCCGAGGTCCTTGCCGTGCTCTTTCGCCTTACGCTTCCGGACGGCCGGCATGGCGTGGCAACCGCGCTGATCCCTTTCCGATGAAATGCAAACACCGAGACGGACGCGAAGTCAGGGCCAGCGACGTTCGCGTCCCTCTCGGCGGATTCTTGCCGCTCGCGCGACTGCCGACTTAATTCGAGTCGCAGGGTTCCTTGCCCATCCCGCTGGCCATCCGCTGTTGCATCTCTTCGGGCGTGACATCTTCGAGATGCTCGGAGATCGACCACTGATGTCCGAACGGATCGACGAGTTTGCCGTAACGGTCGCCCCAGAACATGTTGGTCAGTGGCGCCAGCACCGTCGCGCCCGCGTCCACGGCCTGGTTGAACGTTATATCCGCATCGGTTACGTACAAGTGAACCGTAACGGGTGATGGTCCATTGGGCGCGATGGAACCGTATTCAGGGAACTCATCCGCCAAAAACAGGTGCGAATCGCCGATCTTCAGTTCGGCATGTCCCAGCCGGATCTGGCCGTCCGGGCCCGGGAAGGGCATACGGCAAATCTCTTCGGCGTTGAAGGCCTTCTTGTAGAAGTCGATGGCCTTGGAAGCTCCCTTGATCACCAGGTGCGGAGTGATCGTGTGATATCCCGCTGGAATTGGATGCGCCATGGTCCCCTTCCTCCCTTGAGTGGGAATCTGACACCTTCTGTCGACAAGAACAGATGTTGTGTCGGATTCGATGATTCAAATAAGGAATCGGCAGTCTGTCAACATCCGTACAGTTATTCTGCAGGAGTCGCGGTTTTTTCGCAAGACCGTCAACCGGTGAGGAAACGAGGCCGGCGACAGGCCTGAAAAGAAAGGGCTTCCCCAGCCGGCATCTCGGCAGGGGGGACTCTGCGGAGGGCGTTCCGTCGTTGCGGACAGACCTACAGATCTTAATCGAGTGACAGGCGGTTCTGCGTGAAGATTGGGCGGAGATGACGGCTTTTCGCGAGGAGGGGGGCTTTCTCGGGCGCCGCGGATGAATGACATCCGGGCGCCGAGGCGATGTGCTTGCCTGTGGGATGGGGTGTTATGGCCGGTTCACTTGCTGGTTGCGGACTGCGGTTGGGTTTTCTGTGCGTCCGCTCCGGTGTGGTGATGGTGGCTGGGCATGGTGAGCATGGCGATGAAGAAGACCAGCAGAACCATAACGCCAATGGTCCAGAGAAGAGCCTTCTGCGCCTGGGAAAGGGGAGCAGGGGGCGTCTGCTCGAGGTACTCGGTGAACGGCCGGCGCGGCCCCGAAGCGGTCTGCTTCTCGAAGAGCTCGTGCTTGCGCGCCTTGATGGAATGATCTTGCTCGCGAGGCATTTCGGGAGCCATGACTGGGCCTCCTCGGAGAGTTCAAGGCGAGTGGGAAAAGTTTCCGTTAGACGTTGGCGCGGAACGCCCAATCCCAGCTTCGGGGATAGTCCGCAAAATCGCTGCCGCCGGCCATGCTTTCGTCCCAGGGATAGAGTACTTGGTCGAGCTCGATGGACGCAAATCCCGCCTTTTTCAGGCGGTGGTGGATCTCGAACGGCTGCCAGAACTTTTGTCGTAGTCCCAGGAACTTGAATCGTCCGAAGGCGAATTCATAGTACTGATGCTCGGCGTGGAAGGCCGCGGTACGCTCCGCCTCTTCGGGCGACATTCCCTTGTCGAGTGCCTGGTCCATCAAGAGCATCGTGTGATAATGGATCGCGTCGATCGAGGGAACGACCCCCAGGAACAGGCCGCCGGGTCGCAGACTATCATGGATCGCGCGAAGGGTCTTGTCGATGACCCGGACATCGGGCATGACCAGCGAGTTGATGGCGACCGCGACGTCGAACTGGCCGGTGTAGTCGCTCAGTTCGTGCATCGGCCTGGTCTCAAACGTGACCTTCGCGGCGTCGTCTCCTAGCCGATCACGTGCGCAGGTGATCATGTCGGGGGCGAAATCCAGCGCCACGATCCGCCCGAAGCGGTCGATCAACCGGGGAAGGAGCGGACCGGTTCCGCATCCAAGGTCCGCCACCGTGCGGCGCTCCGGCTCGGGGACGGCCTCGAGCATTGAGAGAACCGGGTTCACCACGTTAGGGTTAAGGGAATCCAGGAAGAGCTCGTCGTATCGCGAGGCGTGGCGGCTCCACTGTCGGTCCTGGTCTTGAAGATTGCGCACGAGTCGACATTTCCTTGGAGTTGCTCGCGCTCGGTATACGCGAGGGCCGCTTTTCTCGGATCTGCTTTGATTCCGACCGTACCGATCAAGGAGAATTGGCCGATCCGACGGGAGGGGGATTCGGTACGAACCGAACCACGTCGATAGCGACCCCCCGCGAGGCGCCTACGACATCGCGACGGTAGCTTCGAGGATAGCCCAGTTTGGCATCAGGCGTGAAGCGCAAGATTGCCTTGGTTCCCTTCGGCCGCCCAAAAGGAGTCGGTCCTTTGAGCTGAGCCAACTCTTCCGCCAGCGTGATGAAAAGCCCTTCGACGCTGTAAAACTTAGGCTCGGCGGGATGAACCTCCGTGAGCTGCCCATCGGGTTGAACCATCACGACGGTACGAACGCGACCTCCGCGAACCGTCACACGATAATGAGCTTGGTTCAACCCCGAGCTTTCCCACTCCAGGTCATAGTCTTCGATACCGGCTCGGCTCCAGAGCCTCCGCGCCTGTTCGAGCGATTTCGCGGTCACGTCCTCTCCCCCCGCGCAGCCGAGGGGGAGCAGCGTGCAGCAAACAGCCAGCGCCTGGGTCGCGACCCTTGTCCAGCGAGAAGTGACCATGGCGGCGATTATACGGAGTTCCGAGCCGTGAGGCATCAACCGCGTGCGAGCCGGCTTCGAGGGAATCGGTCGCGGTGATCTGCGACGTCACTCGCACAGGCTTTCGACATGTCGCGACGCCGGCGAAACGGAATCTCGCATGTTAGCTTTCGTTGTCTTCCTCGAGATCACGTTTCAATTTCGCTTCGAGCATGGCGATCAGCCTCTTCTCTCGAAGAACGCTCTCCGGAAGACCAAGGATTTCCGCCAGGGGAAGCATCCAGGCGGCACGGTTCCACCCAGAAACGCGCAAGGCCTCGGCGGCCCATGCCGCCACATCACCATGCGAACGGACCGCGGCGGCTTGAACGCAGGGGAGTACCTCGGACGGTAGGGAGTGGATGAGATTGTACAGGTCGTGGGCATCCCTGCGGGTCTGGCTATGGGTCGCGGTGTGTGACAGGAAACCCCCTCGCAGGGCTTGCGCGAGGGCAGTGATATCGAGGCCCCACCCGATCCAGGTGTGCAATCGGTCCGGTCCCAATCGACGGTCGATATTCGCGCGAATGCTTGCGAAAAGATATGCCGGGCCTTGAAGTTCCTCCTCGCTGGGATCGGCCTCTCCGAAGGAGAAGCTCTCGACCCTCGCGAGTTCTTCCTTGTCGACCTCGGCCCGATGATGAGCCAGGTAATGCACACAGAGCGAGTTGGTGAGGTCGCCACTCGGCAGATGATAGTCGCAGCTCGAACTCGTCGCGCCGCAGACGCACTCATGAATCCCACCGTAAGCGTAGTCGCTCTTTTTCGCCTTGCGGAACGCTGCGCATATCTTTCGAGTGGCGCTATCCAAGACGGGCGTGGAGGACGCGGGTTGTACGGGCTCCATGAAGAGTAGTTGCTTTGCCGGTATCATAAATTACGCTCTCCAAAGCCAAAACGTATGGTGGTGCAATCCCCACGACGGACCATGGTGCCATGATAAAGAACCCGACTGCTGTGCCGGAGTGTCCTTCCGTTTGCCCCCGCCCAAAAGGAGGCTGTTTCAGGTGAACGATTGCCGGTAATCTCAGAGATTAACGAAACTCCACATGATCACAGAAATTAGACACATTCTCCCCTCTGAAGTGACAGCGTGAATTGTTGAAAGGATCGCATTATATCCACAGTTGCCGAATCGCCAATGTGTTTCATCAAGTCCAGGTAAAAGTTTTACCTTCTCATTGCCCGGCGCATGCCCGTTGATCGCGAATCGCTCGGGAATTCCTGGGGGGAGTCGGCGAGATCCGAAGCGGCGATTACAAGGGGCGATCCATTCCTTTCTTTCTTGAGATCCGTTGCGCACGTTCCTCGAGGGGAATCGCCTTCAGATCGTGCCCCATGCTTCGAAACAAGAGAGCACGTCCCCTGAGACTCTCAACCACGGCGGGGTGATTCTGGCCAAACACACGCTCGCGCATCTCGAGCCCTTGCAAAGAAAACACCTCGGCGTCACGGTAGCGCCCTTGAGTCCGATGAAGTTCCGCGAGGTTGTAGAGACAGTCGGCCGTCAAGGGATGAGAGGTCAACTGGCGGCTTTCGCAGATCCCGAGCGCTCGCATTCCCAGAGACTCGGCCTCCTCGAATCGGCCTTGCTCGCGGCGCAGTTCGGACAGATCGTTCAAGCACTTTGCCGCAGCGGGGTGAGTGCTATGATCGCCGGTTTCATAGATCGCCACGGCCTTCAAATAAAAGGGTTCGGCTTCGTCGCGGCGTCCCTGGGCGGCGAAGATTTTTCCCAGGTTGTCCAGGGCCAGGCTTGTCTTCAGATGGTTCTCGCCCAGGGATTCTTGCAGGATTTCCAGGGAAAGGCGGCAAAACGGCTCAGCCTCGTCATAGCGTCCCCATTCCCGATAAAGCCGCGCCAGCCCCCCAAAAAACTCTCCGGTTTCGCTATGGTGTGATCCCAGGACCGACTCCGCGATCATCAAACAATGCTTGAGCATCGGTTCGGCCTCTTCGTAGCGAGCCAAGGTCACATAGAGGCTTGCCAGGTTGCCCTCTCCCCGAGCTGTTTGGATGCTTTCTGGCCCTGAGCTTGCTTTCCAAATGGAAATCGCGCGATGGTAAGAGCGTTCTGCGTCTTCGTGCCGAGCCTGAGCCATATACAAGACCGCGAGATTGTTCAAGGAATTGGCAACCTGAGGATGGGAGGGGCCGTGGACTCGCTCGTAGATTTCCAGAGAACGCTTCATGAGAACTTCGGCATCAACATAGCGGGCCTGCCCCAATCGAAGGCCTGCCAGGTTCATTGCGGCCGTTGCGACCAGGGGGTGCGCCGGACCCAGCGACTGCACCAGGATTTCCAGGGCCTGGCGAAAGAGGGGCTCAGCCTCGGAATCGCGCCTTTGAGTTCGCAGAAGCTCGGCCAGATTGTTGAGGCATGTGGCCGTACTCACGACGTCAATCCCACCGAGCTTTTGCCGCAGGTCGAGAGCGCGGCGATACAGAGGTTCCGCCTCGGCGTAATGACCTTGATTGCGATGGACTTCGGCCAAATTATTCAGGCATGTGGCCACGTCTGAATGAGAGGGTCCCAGGGACGATTCGATTAACTCGAGAGCGCGGCGCTGGCAGACCTCGGCGTCGGCATATCGGCCACGCACCCCGTAGAGTTGCCCCAGATTGCTCAGGGTGCGACCGAGATCGGGTCGACGGTTACCGGGCGCGCTCTCGAAGATTTGCAGGCTTCGCTCGAAGGCAGCTTCAGCTTCGGCGTAACGAGCCTGGGTTTTGAGGGTCAGTCCCAAACTGTTGAGAACGATGGCAACAGAGACATGTTCCGCCCCAAAGATCCGCTCTCGAATTGCCAGGGCGTCGCGGTATCGTTGCTCCGCTTGCGGATATTGACCGCTTTGTTGAAAACGTCTTCCGGCGAGCAACAGCAAAGTGGCCCGAATGCTGTGCCGGGAAAATAAGAGGAATCCAGCGAGAAGTAAGGTGATGAGGACCAGTTGCTGAGAAATCGGTAAGTTGTTCATTGATGTTCAAAACAAGGGAGAATTTTCGCCGGCATCGCCACATGGCGCGGGGAGTGATTCCGGCGCCGGTGGGCGCTGATACCTGATTCGGGGCAGGCTATCCCACTTGGGCCGAATCAACAACGCTCGGCGTGTGCTTCCGCCCCCAGGCTTGATCATTATCGCCGAGGTAGGCGATCGAGGAATGTGAAATAATGCTGAAGCGCAGGATATTCCTGCTTGCCGAGCGAGAGCGGCCGCACGGGAACATCCAGGGCCAGCGCGTCAGCCAGCGCGTGCGTGGCTTCCAGGGGTGAACGCCGATGAGACAAAGAGAAGTCGTCGAGGTGGAACGACCAGGCGAGTGTGTCAAGCTGCCAGCGGAAGGGGCCCGTGGCGAAGTCGGAGGGGAGGACTCGGTCGGGAATGAAGCGACGGATTCGGGAGTCCCATTGGCGAGCTAGGTCTCGATCTCGCGCGGATTCCGACGGTTCCTTGGTTTGCAGACGTCCTTGTTCCGCAGTCGTCAACAGCGGTCCGACGTAGCGGAGTCGGGCTGCGATCAGGCTCATCAAGGTCGCAGGGTCGCCGTTGCCGGGAACGGCCGGATCGAGGACGCCAAATCGCTCGGCCATGTCGACGAGCCCTTCGACCACTCTGCTTCGCTCTTCGGGTGCGAGAGGAGTTGCGGGATAATCCTCGCGATCAGGAGGAGGGGGAAGGAGCTCCGACGTTCCATGAGAAACGTCCGGGAGACTTGCTTCTCCTGTGTACCGGGTGAAAAAGAAGAGGAGACCGATACCCAACAAAAGGACTGCCGCGGCAAACCAGGGCCATGATTGGGGGAGGCGTTGAAATGTCCTCAAGGCCCGAGCTGAGAACGAAGCCTCGACCCAAAGCTCATTGTTGAGCGAGACGGGATCGAGGTAGGAGGAGTCGAGGGAAACTCCGGCCAACCTTGGGAGAGCGACGAGGTCGAAGCGGTTGCCGTTGCCGAATGCCCAGGTCGCCAGTGAAAGCCGTCCGCGAACCTGCGGTGGCATCGCTCTCCAGACGTCTTGAGCCAGATCATCGATGGGCTCGGATTCCTGCAGGGCGACGCGGCGTCCTCGGGCCAGTGCCAGGGCGATCCGGCTCGCTCGCTCGCTGGTCTCTAGGGTGTAGAGAGAGGTGGCCGACGGCTCCTCCCAGGTCCCGGTGGGGAGCGTGGCGGTCTCCGCGGTCCAGTCGTTGCGAAGGAGGGGGACGAAAGAGAATGGGTTTCCCCCCGCGCGACGGTAGTCGCTGGGTTTGAGGAAGATGGCGTGGAAGGCCAGGGCACCGGGCCGGCCTTGGTCGTCGACCCCTTGAGGGCCGACCCCCACGATGACCCAGGGGCCGCTTACCAGCCGCAACGCAAATAGCGCGTGGGCTTCACGTTCCCCCGACGGGCGCTCACCGTAGCGTTGGCAGACGGCTCGAAGGTCGGAGAGCCATTCCGGCCGGCAGCCCGGGGAAGACGCCAGGATGGCGTAGCCTCGATCCCAGAAAGGAAAGCTCCCGTAAACCGCTTGCTCGTATTCGACCGAGAGCTTCGTCATGATCCCTCTTCGATTGGAGGTCGCCTCAATGCGCGGAGGAAAGACGGCACGGTTGTGAGGCATGTCGATTCGTTGCGGATCGGAGGAACTCCGGCGAACTCTCGCGTGGAGCTTACGCCGAATAATTCTCTTTCCCCGTGCGGTCCACCACTTGTTGCGGCCTGCGCGCTGTCCGTATCATGCCCCAAGCTCAGGGAGATGTCATGACCGCAAAGGAAACCGCATGAGACGGCCTCTCATCGTTGCCGGCCTGGTGTTGGCTCTGATCGGGTTCTCGGAACGTGCCCACATGGTTCTGGGAGCAAACCCGAACCCGAACCATGAAGATCTGCTTCAAGGAAGCTATCGCCTCGAGAAGAACGGTTGGATTTATGTCCATCTGGAAGGTCCCCCTGAGCGCCTGGGCTTTCAGCATGGATACCTGCTCGCGGCCGAGATCGAAGATCTGCTTCGCGTGCTTGGACCCTACCAGCATCAGACAACCCATCGCGACTGGGCCTTTTACCGAGAGGCCGCCGAACGGATGCTCTGGAAAGGGATCGATGGAGAGTATCGGCGAGAGATCGACGGCATCGTGCAGGGGGTTCGCGCCAAGGGAGTGAAGGCCGATCGGTGGGATATCGTCGCCCTCAACGCGCTGGAAGAATTGCCTTATTACTACGTTCCCTGGCTCGACAAACAGAAGGGAAAGCCTCCGACCACGCACGCCCCGGGAAATTGCAGCGCCTTCATCGCCACCGGCAGTCACACGAAGGATGGCCGCATCGTCATGGGGCACAACAACTGGACAAACTACGCCGTCGGCACTCGTTGGAACATCATCTACGACCTCAAGCCTGAACACGGGCATCGGATCTTGATGGATGGTCTGCCGGGCGTGATCGCCAGCGATGATGACTTCGGCATCAACTCCGCGGGGATCATGATCACCGAGACCACGATCACCCAGTTCGAAGGCTGGGATCCGGAAGGAACTCCCGAGTTTTTCCGGGCTCGCAAGGCCATGCAATACAGCAACTCGATTGATGATTTCACCCGCATCATGCTCGAAGGTAATAACGGCGGGTACGCCAACGACTGGCTGCTTGGAGACAACAAAACCGGAGAGATCGCCCTCTTCGAGCTCGGTTTGDAGGAGCACAGTGTGCGACGGACGAAGGACGGCTGTTTCTTCGGGGCGAACTTCCCCGTGGATGAGAAGCTCATCGCCGTCGAGACCAAGTTCGACGTCAAGAAGAAGGATTCCTCTCCCAACGCCAGGCGAGCTCGTTGGGAGCAACTCATGCTTGAATTTCAGGGAAAGATCGATGTCGAAGTCGCAAAGCGGCTCGAGACCGACGTCTTCGATGTGATCGATCAAAAGGAAGGATCGAACGACCGCACGATCTGCGGAAGCATCGAGCGTTCGCCGCGCGGAGTTCCTGAGTGGGACTGGCCCTCTTATTTTCCGGCGGGCACCGTCCAGGTCAAGGTGGTCGACGCGTCTCATGCGGAGCGCATGGAGCTCTGGGCAGCCATCGGGCACCCCAACGCGCCCGACTTCATCGCCGAGGACTTCCTTAAGGAGCATGCGGAGTACGCCTGGGCCAAGGATCTCGTGCGCGACCTGAAGACGCGCCCCTGGACGCATTTCTCGAGCGGCATGCCAAAGCCGGCAGCGTCGAAAAATTGAGGCTCACGCCCTGCTATCGAGGCAGGACGGTTGATGAGAGAGCCTCAGTATTTCTTCGGTCCACTTGCGTCAAGATCGTGCGGTTCCCGGAAATTCGCGGCCGCACGATCTGAGAACCGGCCCAACGACCTTTCGTTACTCGGGCGGGCTCAGGGTGGGAATCGAGAAGTTCGAGGCGAAGACCAGCGTGGTCTTTCCTCCCTTCGCCGCCTTGATCGTGCCCGAGATATTGCGGATCGCGAGGGGATCTCCCTTGCGTGTATTGAGCGTGCAGACAACCGAGTCGGACCAGTCGTAGTCGAGGATCCGGACGGTGATGGGATCCCCCAGCTTCCACTTGATCGGGCGTGAGAACGTGTAATCCCAGATCGGTTTATGGGTGTTGCGAACGACCGGCGAGGGGCCGTAGGTGACTCCCGCGACTTCGAGTACCACGCCCAGGTCGGGACCGCCTCCCGACAGGTATTTGCCGACGTCCGAGTCCACCTCGCCACGGCGAAGCGTTACCCGGTATTCACCCGGCACCGAGACTTTGGCCCACCAGGCGAGGTAACGCTTGGCTTCCTCGGCATGACGCCCCTCGGGCTGCTCCTGGAGATACTCGCGAAGCCTGCGGGCGACCTCGGCAACGTCGTCGGGGTGCGCCTGGAGGTGGTCGTACGCCTGCCGGTAGGAGAAGGTATCCCACTCACGAAGGATTCGGTCACGAGCCTCGGTGGCCTCGCTGATGAAACGCCCGCCCCCTTGATGAGCCTTCAAGTAGTCCTGATAGCGTTCGATCCGCGTCGCGAAGTTCGTGGGATACTGCCGTGAGTATTGCCGAGCGCGGTCGATGTCGCGTTCGTCGAGCTTGGCGACGTAGCCCGCGAGATGTTGCTCCGCTTCCCCGCGCCACGCGCTTTGGGGATGGTCCGAGAGGAACTGTTGAGAGCGATCGATTAGGTCGCGGAAGTCGACGCCGGGCAAGCTTTCTGCGCGAGCCAGGTCGTCGAGCAGGCGCCGTTCCACCGCGGAGGCGCGAGCGGAAACCTGCGACTTGAGTCCGTCGACCAGCGCCAACCCTTCCTTTCGCTTCGGAGTTTCGGGGTAGTCACGGAGGAAGGCCCGCACGGCCGCCAGCGATTTTTCCGGCTCATCGCCGGGAGTCAGAGCGTCGGCCCGAACCTGCTTCCAGCGCTCGTCATGGCGAACTTGCTCCTGCGCCCGTTCCACCATCCGGATGGCTGGTGCCAACTCTGGAGCCTGTTCCTTAAGAGCCGTGAGGCGCTCGCGAAGGTCAGGGCCGGCCGTGCCAAGCTCTACCTGCACGCCGGCCGCCTTGACGGTCCACTCAGCCTGTTTGAGCTGGGCGGCTCGAGCGTGGGAGGGCCAGAAATAACCAAGTGAGGGATGCCAGGCCAGGAGGGCTGTCCAACGTCGAGCGACCGCGGGGGCCGGATGCTTCCCCTCGAAGTTGACCGCAGCGCGATAGCCGAGCAGGTCGTAAGTGGCCATCAAGGCGATCAACCCGACCGCGGCCACTGCCAGACGAATACCAAAGCGCCGGGTGCGCCGCTTTCGAAGGGCGCTGAGGCGATCTCGAAAGGCCAGGGCCCGATCGGAGCTCGGATAGCGGCGGCTATAGGCGGCCACGCAGCGCGACAACCGAGGCAAATCGTCCGGGGCGAGATCCCAGAGCCATTCCAACTGCGCCTGGTCGCTGGTTTCGAGTTGTTCCGCCATCCAGCCGAGCGGTCGCTCTAATCCCAGGGGATGGAGCACCGCGGGAGGACGCCCTTCCTTGGCACCGCGACCATACGAACTGACCGCGAAGATCGCCCCTTGAGGAGCGTGCGCTGCCAGGGCATGCAAGGTCATGCCATACCGAGCTTCGACCAGTTGATCGACTCCCCAGCTCGACGGATCGTCGGAACCGCCATCCCCTTGCTTCTGCAAGGCGGCGAGCACCCGGTCGTACTTGGTCAAGATGAGCGCGATCGGTCTTCCGGTGGTCGTATCTTCCGAACGGTCGATGTAGCGCTCAAGCAGGTCTTCGATCTCCTGCTGGCGACGGCGGCGGTCAGTCGGATTCGTGGAGCCGTCGGGGTCGAGACAGAGAAGTACCGCGTCACAGTCGGCGAAGAACGCCTGGATGGGTTCATCCGACCCAAGCGTGATGTGCTCACCCTGGTAGTCTTTGACGATGATGTCGAACCGCGCCTGGCCGCGATAAAGGCGCAGCTTGAGTTCGGTTTCGGCCAGGGTTCCGGCCGGAGGCTCTCCCGATTCGATCTGGGCAATCTTCTCAGCCAGGTATTCCGCACTCGCCGGTTCTGCGGCGGCAAGGCGAAGGCCGGGCACCTGCCCGGTGGATGCCTGCCGGTAGAACATAGCCAGGAGCGTTGTCTTGCCGACATTCCGATGCCCAAACAACCCGATCCGCTTCGGCCCGGTCAGCCGAGACTCAAGGGCGTCGAGGTGGATTTTGCGACGGTTCGGCATCCCAGCGATCCTCCGGCGTCAAATCTCGCAGACCAAAGGCAGACTTCGTCTCGTTCCGACGCATGAGAATAATACGGCTTGTCCCTCGGGAACGTTCAGACCGATCCGCGGTCTCGGTACCCCACGGAAGACGGAAAATCCCTGGCTCCGTCGCAGACGTCTTCCACTACGCGGGCATGGCCCACCAAGTGGTTGCCTTGTAAGACGATCGGTGAGCGTTGCCAACCTGGCCGTTGCCCCGCAGGGAGATCGATGGGGGTAACCATGCCGCAGCGGCCGGATCTGATTTTGGATCGTCGCCAGATGGCTCAATCATCGCGATGGTCTGGGACAGAATTTCGGGTTTCCGAAGCAGGCTCTTGACCTCGATCCGAGCGAAATCAAGCCTCGCGACGTCTCCTGAAATGATGTTGGCGATCAGTGGGCTCAGTCCTCCTAGACAAGCTTGCGCGAGTCCAAAATTGGGGGGAATATCGCGACCGTAGCAAATCATCTTCCCATGACATGAAAATGGACGCTACCCTTCACGCCACTCGCGTGGCCTTCCACTTCCCGGCGAAAAATCGCATTGGCCAGGTGAGCGGCCGAATGAACCAGGTGATGGGCAGGCCGAGGACAACCATCGCCGCCAGGATCACCACCAGGCCAGCGAGAAACATTCCCAGGTAACGGAGAGGAAGGAAGTCGAGTCCTCGAGCGGCTAAAGTCTGGGCGATTGCGCTCTCGATGCCGTTGCTAGCCCCTCCTCCGATGGCGCCCGCGAGTTGCACTCCGGCCTTGGCGAACTCACGCACGGCATATTCGGTGGCTCGCCCGGCATAGTCGACGAACTGGTCGGGGTTGGCCATGAAGGCGGCCAGCACCCCCGCCGCGAGCAGCTTCTTCTTGTGCGGAAGGACCTGCTCGGTGAAGAATCGCCAGCCTCCGCGCCCGGTCTTCCGCAACACGCCCAGAGACTCAGGACCTTCTTTCACGAGCACTTCGGCGATGTCATCACCATAGACGCGGACGGCCGAGAGCCCCTCGGTTCCCAGCCGGCGGATCATGGTCTCCGCCTGGTCGGGATACCGCCGCGCGAGGCGTTGCGCGGTTTCGCCCATCTCAACGACCAAGCGCTTTTCGGCCGGTTTCAAAGTGCCGAATACGCGAGCCGCCTCGGAGTCATGGGGGAGCAGCCGCGTGAACTTGGAGCGGAGCAGGGTCTCCGACGGCTCTTCCAGGCGTCGACCGGCTTGAGCCAGGTCTTCATAGCGGCGGGCGACGACTTCAAGCCCCTCGTCGGCTTCATGCACGAAGAGCCGTCCCGTGACCCGTGCGCCTGCTTCTTCGCCGTTCTTGGCAACCGAGCGTCCGCCAGCCCTGGCTTCGCTCATGACGCTTTGGACAACCTCATCCAGCCAGGACAGCGATCCCGCTTGCAAGTCTCTCGGCAACGCAAGTGCTGCGAAAAGGCTTAGGCAGATCGCCGCGATTCGGCCGGGGCGGTGATGCGAAAGCTGAAACATCGTGAATGGTCCTTGGGCTTTGGCGGCACGGGTGGAAACCCGCTCGCGCCACCCTTCTCCATGCGAATTCGTATCGCCACGTGGGCTTATTTGTCGTGTTTTTGAAAATCGAGCCCGATTTTGCGGGCTGAGTCGTGGATGAATGCCGGAGCCAGAGCAGACGAAGGGCTTGGTTCCGATTTCGACGGGAAGGGGGAATTCCCTCTCGCGTTCGACACCGTCCTTGGACCACCCCGCAAAGAGAACCTTGGCGCTCTTGAACCCCCGCGCTCGAGAGCCCTCGCGAGTTTTCGAGATGCCGACCTCGTTCCCCTCTGTGGGACCGACTTCCCTGGAGGATGAGTCCCCTGCGGCAACTGTTGTACCGCCGGGCCTTCTCCTTCTCTCAATATATCGCACGCGGAGCTTTGCTGGCAGTCGAGAGCCGCTTCTTCGACTCGGGGAGATCGACAGATCCGTCCAAACCCTCGTGGTCCGCGCCGCGGATTCGTGAAAATCGTCGGGCCGGGGCCAATCGCGGGGAATTACGTCATCACCTGGGTTCCCGTGGATCCGAACAGTCCCCCGCCCGGTCGTCGCCTCCCTACGAAGCCGCTTGGCCGAACCCTGCGGGAGCCAGCGCTCGCCTTCAACGGATGGCGATGACGGAACTCGATGGGAAAGAGGTGTGGACTCTGGCGATTTTTTCGTATGTGCGGCGACTCGGTTTCCTCACGGCCTCCGCAAGCCGTGTGGCAAAACGGTCTCGCTCGAGTGACATGGCACCGTTGCCGATAACGCTCACATTGCAAGGGGTGCACGACCCTCTCACTCCTTCCGTAATCTTACTGAGCAGGCTGTTTTCTCGGGTTATTCTGATTTTTCCGAGGGGTTTCGGCTGTCTGGGGCGGGCTTAAGGAGGAGCTCCATGGGAACCACCACGGAATCGAACGACGAAGAGAGCCCGAGAGAGCGTCTAGGCTGGAAATCGTTTCTAGCGATTCTGGCGTTACACACCGCGGCCCTCGCCTGCGCCACGTACCCCATGGTTTTGAATCTCGGGACGAAGCTTCCCGAGGCCTTTGATTCACTTCAGCATCTTTGGCTTATGCGGTGGTATCGGTCCTGCCTATGGGAAGGGAAGTCGATCTTCCTTTGCCCACAGATTCAGTATCCCGTGGGGGCCTCGCTAGGATCGTTCTCGCCGCTCCATCTCCAATCGTTGCTGTTTCTTCCTCTCTCCATCGTTCTTGGCAATGACATTCTGAGTTACAACCTGGTTTGGACGTTCGGCCTTCTGATGATGGGAATGGGGACGTCGCTGCTTATCTGGGAAACGGTGCGAAGCCGCCGCGCCGCCGCGTTCGGCGGTCTTCTGGCGATGCTCAGCGGGCCGATGACGGCCCACGCGCACGGACACCTCGAGCTGATTTACGCAGGGTTGTTCCCTCTCTTCCTGGCGGCCTGGATGCGCTTCGTCGATCGGCCGAGCCGCAAGGGACTCATCTTGGCCTCGGCTGGCTACGTGCTCGTAGCCATGAGCGCGGCCTATTTCATGGTCTTCGCCATCTTTCCGGCGGCCCTTTACGTGGTATGGCGAGCCGCGCGCGAAGGACGCGCGGGGGCAGCGCTGTGGGTTCGCGAGCGCTCTCCCTGGTTCCTGGGGTTTGCGGGAGTGAGTTTGCCCTTTCTGCTCTTCCTCTTCTCGGGCCATCTTCTGGCCGTGGGGCAAGGGCATTCGTTGACCCGCTCCCGGGAAGAGTTCTCTCACTTCGGTGCGCCGCTCTGGAATTACCTGAGCCCAACCCCCGAACATCGACTGAGCGCCTGGCTGCCTGCTTCACTGTGCTCGACGATGGATGAGCATGCCGTGGAGAACATCTCTTACCTGGGATGGGTGACGATCGGGCTCTTGGTCTATACTGCGGTCCATCGGGTCAAAGCGCGACGAGGTGCCTTCCTTTGGTTGGCCCTCGGGCTCACGGTGATCTTGTCGCTAGGATCCTCATGGAAGCTGGGCTCGCATGCGATCAGCCTTCCTTCGGCCTGGCTCTGGAACATTTTCCCTCCCTATCGACTCACGCGGGTTCCTGCCCGGTTCAACCTGTTTGCCAGCGTGTTGGCAGCCACGTTGGCGGCGGCTGGATTGCGGCATTTGCTGTCTCGCTTGCCACGTCGAGGGCCGCAGGCCTTGGTCTTCGCCACGCTAACTGTCCTGGCGGTCGCTGACCTCGCGGTGGTTCCGTTTTGGAACCAACCTGTTCCGCGAATGCCGGCGTGCTACACCTTCCTGAAGCAGCGCGATCCCCAGGGGACCGTTCTCGAGATCCCCTATCTCGGAACGGGAGGTGGGCTTGGTAACGTCGCTCGGACGTACTGGCAGTCTCTCCACGGGCTGACCACGTCGGCGGGTTACAGCGGCCATCCCAACGTCGAGCAGGAGACGATGCTTGGCCTGAACTCGCCGTTTGCGTTGAGGACGCTCGAGCTCCCCGCCGACACAGACGATCCCACGAGGGCCGTTTGTTCACTCACTCTGGAAGAGTACGTCTGGCTTTCCTTGACGGTCTATCGATTTGATTACGTGGTGCTTCATCGCGCCGGGGTCTCGAAGTTTTCCTCGCCGATCCTCCTGGACCGAGTGAAGTCGCTGCTGAACGAGTCCAAGATTTACGAAGACGAGGCCTCGATCGTCTACGAACGCGCCCGCCTTCGCCCTCCCCAGCGCCCCGTCGTTCTCATCCGCGACGGCTGGCGTCCCCTCCGCCCCTGGCAGGGTCGATGGAACGGGGCCATGGCCGACCACGTGCAACTCGCCCTCTACAATCCCGACCCATCGCGGGACCTGACGTTTGAACTCGAGGCCTCAGCCCTCCGCGAGGCTCGTTCCGTGCAACTTCGGTCGGGAGCCCAAATCCTCGCCCAATCCCAGGTTCGACCCGGCCCCTACCAATCCAGTCTGACCCTGCCGTTTCGCCTTGCCGCCGGCCTTCACGACCTCACGATCGAGAGCGTGGGACAAAACCCTTCGACAGTGATGCTTCGGGCTCGGAAAGACCCGCGCTCACTAAGCCTGCGGATTGCCCGCTTGAGCATCGCTCCTGCGGACGCCCCAGTTTCGGTCGTGGGGAAGAATCGCACCGGGGCCTCGACGTTGAAGATGCGTTGAGTCGGTCCGGAATTCTCTCGGCGGGGTTCAATTCCCTGATTGGTCTCCACGACGACCTCGCGAAATGGCGACGACGGGTTCGCATCTCATCGGCGATTGCCTCCTTTTCGGCAATTTTCGCTGGACGAGAGGATGGGGCGCCTGTCCAATAGATGTTAAGCAAAGCCGAGCGAGGTAAGAAAAGGCGAGTTTGTGGTCGGCTCATGAGAATGGGGAGACCAAGGACTCGCAAAAAGCGCTTTCTTGATGGTCGACCCCCCTTAAGTCAAAACAACCCCGTCCGGGTGCCGACCTGGACGTCTACGGTTGAACTGAGCAACGTCGGGACCGTCGAAATCTACCATCACCCGCAACCTCGACCCCGCGCTCTACCATGAAACCGATCTTCTCAGCCTTGTTCGTGTTGACGTTCCTTGCGGCGCCGGCGATGGCGGTGAGCCCCGCGATCCGGGGCATTAAACCCGTAGGGGGCCAACGCGGCACAGAAGTCGTCGTGACGCTCACCGGCCAACGGCTGACCGATGCCAAAGAGCTGCTCTTTTACCAGCCTGGCATCAGCGTCGCCAAAATGGAGGTAGGCAAGGATGGCCGGGTTGCGGTGACTTTGAAGATCGCCGCCGACGCGCCGCTCGGGCTGCACGACTTTCGTCTTCGCACGGCGACCGGTGTAAGCTCGCTCAAAACCTTTAGCGTGGGCGTGCTCAAAGACGTGGCGGAGGTCGAGCCGAACAGTGAATTCATCAAGCCGCAACCCATCGAGATGAACGTCACCGTCAACGGTGTGGCCGACAATGAAGATGTTGACTACTACGCCGTTCAGGCAAAGAAGGGGGATCGAATCACCGCCGAGGTCGAGGGGATTCGGCTTGGTCTGACCCTCTTCGACCCCTATGTGGCGATTCTCAACGCGAAGCGGTTTGAGCTGGCCTCGAGCGATGACTCGGCCCTGATCTGGCAGGACGGATTCGTCTCCATTGTTGCCCCGGAAGACGGTACGTACATCATCCTCGCTCGCGAGAGCGCCTACGCGGGAAACGCGAACTGCCTGTATCGGCTCCATGTCGGCAATTTCCCTCGTCCGACCGCCACGGTGCCCGCGGGAGGCAAGGTGGGTGAGGCCGTGATGGTGCGCTGGATCGGTGATGTTCTCGGTGAGAAAACGACGAGCCTGACTCTCCCAACGGCGATCGACCATCACTTTGGACTGGTCGCTCAAGACGAACGAGGAACAGCACCGTATCCCAACGCGTTTCGCTTGAGCCCGTTTGGTAATGCCATTGAGGCGGAACCCAACGACACTCACGCAACGGCCACTGCGTTTACGCCGCCGCTAGCCCTCAACGGTGTGATCGAAAAGGCGGGAGACGTGGATCTCTACGCATTCAAGGCAGCGAAGGGGCAGATCTACGACGTCCGCGTTTTCGCCCGGCAAGTTCGGTCTCCTCTCGACGCGGTGCTATCCATCTCCGCACGCAACGGCGGCCGAGTCGCGAGCAACGACGATAGCGGCGGCCCTGATAGTTACATTCGATTCAACGCACCCAAGGATGGGGAGTTCGTTGTCTCGGTGGCCGACCACCTCAAGAAGGGGGGGGCCGACTACGCCTATCGCGTCGAGATCAGCCCCGTCGAACCGAAGCTCACGCTCAGCACCCCCAATGAGTCGCTCCGCCGGGGCTCGGGAACGATGGCCGTCGCGGTGCCCAAAGGGAACCGGCAAGCCATTTTGATTAACGCCAACCGATCGGACTTCGGCGGAGCTCTGTCCTTGTCGGCTTCGGGACTCCCCGCCGGGGTGCAGTTCGAGGCGGATACGATGAGCGCCGGAAATTCGCTCCAGCCCGTCCTGTTCACGGCTGCCGCGGATGCGCCCCTGACCGGGACTCTGGCCAGTGTTTCCGGTAAGCCGATTGACTCAAAGCTTGATGTGCCCTGCGAATTCCAATCGACGGCGGAATTGGTCCTGGGTCAAAACAACATTCCCTTCTGGACCCGTGCGGTTGACGCACTGGCGGTCGCCGTCACCGAAGAAGCGCCTTTCTCCATCGAGATCATGGAGCCCAAGGTCCCGATCGTTCGTGGCGGGACAATGGACCTCAAGGTGATCGCGAAGCGTAAGCCCGGTTTCACAGCACCCATCGCGATTTCCCTCCCGTGGAATCCTCCGGGAATTGCCTCCAAGGGGGGAATCATCATCCCCGAGAACAAGAACGAAGCCCTGATTCCGATCAACGCCAATAACGGGGCCGAGCTCAAGACCTGGAAGATCGTGGTCAACGGCACCTTTGTTGACGTACCTGTTGGCCCCCCGCTTCCTCCAGGGTCGCGGCAAGGGCGCGGTGCTGGGCGGCTCATGGTTTCTTCGCAGCTCGCAAAGTTGACCGTCGCGCCTCAGTTCCTGACCCTCAAGTTCAACGCCATCACGGTGGAAAAAGGCCACGAGGTCGACCTTGCCGTCAAAGTTAACAAGAACGTTGACTTCAAGGGGGAAGCGAAGGTCATGCTGATCGGCTTGCCCAACAAGGTGACGACTGAGCCCGCCACGATCACGAAGGACAGCACCGACATAGTCTTTCACCTCAAGACCGATCCTGCTTCGCCGGTCGGTGAGACCAAGAGCCTTTTCTGTCAGGTGGTGGTCACGCAGGACGGTGAGCCGATCGTGCACAACCTTGGCAGTGGCCGTCTGCGGATCGATGCCCCCTTGCCTTCCAAGAAGAACGCTTCGGCGAAGCCCGCACTTGCCGTGGCGACGTCCAAGCCCAACGAGAAACCCCTCAGTCGTCTGGAAAAACTAAGGCTTGAGAGCCAGGAGCGAGCCAAGGCAACAGCCGCGGCCGCCGTCGCGAGCGAAGGAGTGCGGGCTCCGATGCCCGAAGAGGGGACTCAGCAGCCCTGACCAGGAGCGCCCATGGGGCGCTCCCACGCTTTGCTTGCAACGCGAATCACGCGTGCTTGGACTCATGATTTCTAGCCATGTCCATAAATTGATGCCGTAACACGGGTGGCCAAGATCACCCGGATTACGGCATGCTTCATTGGGGGAACTCCGTCACCGCCCAATCATCGGCTCGATAGGTTCTCGTGGACGGATCTACCCGCTCGACAGAATGGCCGAGGTATAACTCTTGTCAGGATGTGCTGGGGCCTTGGAAGCTTGTGCTTCCGCGTCTCGAGAAGAGGTCTTCGTTTCGAGGGAGCCATTCCGGCGAACGTCCCTCATTCCTCGCCGAGAGCCATCTTGAGTGCCTTGGCATTGATCTCGTGCAGAGGGGCATGATCGGTGTTGACCATGACGATCACACCCGTCTTGCGAGCCGGAACCAAGGCGAGCGTCGTCAGGAATCCGTCATCTGAGCCGTCATGGGTCATGACCTGTTGGTCCCTGTGCTTTGTCAGAAACCAACTGATGCCGACGGCATAGTCCTTGGCGACCTCGTGCTGGGGCTTCCACATGATATCATACGTGGAATTCTTTAAGATCCTGTGCCCGTTCCACTCTCCACGATTAAGATTCGCGAGAATCCACTGGACCATGTCCTTGGCGCTCGAGTGCAAGTTCGAGCTGGGAGTGTGGCTGCGGTTATAAGGGTAGTGAGCAACCGGGACCTGGGCCCCGTCCTTGGCCCGGGTGTGGCCGGCGGCCAGCTTGGCGGGGTCGGCCTTCTTCAGTAAGAGGGTGCTCGAAGTCATATCGATAGGTTTTAGAATGTTGGCGGCAACGTAGTCTTCAAAACTCATACCGGACACTTTGGCCACCAGGTCTCCCAGCACTTCGTACGCCATGTTGCTATAAGCGAATTTCGAGCCCGGATCCCAGCGAAGCTCTTTATCCTCCAGGCTGCGAACATAGCGTTCGAGTGCGCCCTCGTCGTACTCCGGTTTGTTCCAGAGGTAGTCTTCGACGTCGGGCATACCGGAGGTGTGTGTCAGCATCTGGCGCACGGTGATGGCGCGATAGCGGGGATCTTTCAAGTGGAAATAGGGTAGATACTGGGTGATGGGCGCTTCGAGGTCGATCTTCCCTTGCTCCACAAGCTGCATGACCGACGTGCCCACGAAGAGCTTGGTGATCGAGGCCATGTGGAAGAGCCCCTCACCAGTCATGGGGCGGCCGGGATCACGCACGTCCATGACGCCGAAGCCTCGAACATAAACCGGTCGGCCATTTTCCACGATCCCGATGGCGAGCCCCGGGATTTTCTTCTCGGCCATGATCTTCTGAATGAAAGGAGCGAGTCGCTCGGCGAACCGGGGATCGTCAGACTCTCCCCGTGTCGGAAGGGCGAATAGCAGGGAAATAAGCATCGCGGGAGTCATGGCTTTCGTCATGCGGCACCGTTCCTTTCCAATCGTTCGAGCAACTCCAGGCGGGGCGGACGCTTCGTCCCCAAACTTTGATCTCTGCTGCGTAACCGTGCCCGTTAATACAGCCAGGTTGGAATCAGGGAGGGGGCAAGATTGCCGCCGCTGATAACGATGGCAACGAGTCGATCTCGATAGCGAGCACCCACCTCGATTGCGGCGGCAAGGCCGGCGGCTCCCGATGGTTCGACGACGATCCCCAATTCCTGGTGCAGGAGACGAACAGCGTCTCGCAAACGGTCTTCACTGACCAGGATCATTTCGTCGACGGTCGTTCGCATCTCTTGGAGGGCCAGGGGGACGGGAATCCGCACGGCGAGTGTATCCGCGGCGGTCGCGACCATCGCACTCGTGCACAGTCGGCCCGATTGCCAAGACGCAGCCATCGCCGGAGCTCCCTCCGCGCAAACTCCCATCACGTGACAGCCCGGTGCGCGGTCGTGCATCCAGCGCCCGACGCCATTGATCAGGGCACCATTTCCCACGGGAACGAACACGGCGTCGATGGGTTGGGGCCACTGGCACAGTTCCAGGGCGATCGTCCCCGCCCCTTCGGCGATCGCCGGCTCGTGCCCGTCCTCAACAAACCGCAGGCCGTTTTGCTCGGCGAAACGTTTCGCTTCGTCCTTGGCGGCGTCGAAGTCATTGCCCGCCAGCCGTACCTCGGCTTCCAAGGCGCGCATCCTTGCCACTTTCGCCGGGTCGGCGGTTCGGGCCGCGAAAACGATCAGCCGTTGACCTCGTTCGCGTGCGGCGTAGGCCAACCCTTGGCCAAAATTGCCGGCAGAAGCGGCCACCAGGGGGCCGGAAGTCGGCCCATTTCGATGGAGGAAATACCAGGCCCCGCGCCCCTTGAAAGAACGAATCGGATTGAGTGACTCCAGCTTGCAGAGCAGCCGAAAACCCAGCCGCCGGCTCAGCCCCTCACTCACGAACTGAGGACTATCACGGACGATCTTGGGAATCGATACGTAGGCCTCTTCGATCCGTTCTATTGCGAGGGATGAGCCCTCTTTTAAGAAGGGCATGAACACACCTCCCATCCTTTGGTTGCGGGAACCCGATCCCTCCGTGAAGCGGCGTTCTCCTCCACGGGCCGCTCGCTGCGACGAACTTGGTTGTCAGGCCATCTGAGACGTGATATATTACATGCTACTTTGACGGTGTCAAGCAATCCCTTTACGTCCGTGGATGACCATGCCGCTTCCTGATTCTGCTCCCAAGGTGTCACGGACCCTCGCTCGTGACGATGCCTACAACAGGCTGCGAGGGTGGATCATTGATGGGACTTTGAAACCGACGGAGGTCCTTCACGACCAGGAAATTGCCGTGGTCCTTGGCGTGAGCCGGACCCCGGTGCGTGAAGCCTTGCGCCGTCTCGAGGATGAAGGGCTCGTAGAAACGGCCTTGAACCGGTGGACCCGCGTGGCGCCCCTGGACCTCATCAAGACCCTCGAGACCTATGTGATCATTGAGGCTCTCGAGGTTACCGCTCTCGAGCTGAGCTTTTCGAAACTTTCTCGCGATGACTTGAAGAGCCTCGAAGATACCAACCGCACCCTCCAAAAGGGGGCCAAGCAACAAGACCCGATGCAGGCGCTGATCGCTGATGAGGAATTTCATGAGCGTTTGATTGTTCATGCGAATAACAGCGAGCTGCTGGTCTTGTTGAGACAGCTCAAGTTGAGGCTCCGACGTGTCGAACTTGCCTATTTTGATGCTTCATCGCGAGCCCAGGCTTCGTTTCGTGAACACGCCGCAATCATCAAGGCGCTGCAAGAAGGATCGTTGGATCGCGCGATCGCCGCATTACGGCTCAACTGGAGAGATAGCGGGAACCGGTTGCGTGATCTGGTGGCGAAAAGAGAGTCGGAAGGGGAGTCGTCGAAGAAGTAAGAAATCTGGAAATGTTGGTGTTCCGGGATCGCGCGAGCATTTCGCCTGGCAGGACTTCTCACGTTCCACGGGGAGTGGTACCTTTTTCGGCGACCCGGAACAGGAATTCCGGAATCTTGCCGGATCACGCGTGCCCCATCCGATCGTTGACGACGCGGTCACGCGATCACCTGAGGATCAGATCGATGGTCGCCTTCATTGGCCTTCTTGTCACGATCATGGCGGCACCGGGCCCGGCGAACGCCAATGTGTGGTTTGCTCGCGCGGGAGCGGCCGGAGACGGTACGCACGCTTCGAATCCGATTGGATCGTCGGCCGCCCTCGATGCTGCCACGAAGCCCGGCGACATCATCGTCCTGCTTCGAAGAGAGCAGCCGTTCGACGGTGGCATCGCCCTCAAGAAGGGGCAGACGCTCATGGGGCTCTCGGAAGGGAGCCATAAACCATCAATCACGAATTCGAAAGGGGACCAGCATGGCGGTCATGGAGTCGTGCTGGCTGACGACTGCAAGATTCTGAATGTCCGCATCGAACGTACGAAAGCCTGCGCGGTCTTTGGCCTCGACGTATCCGGCGCCCATCTTCTTGGCGTCGACGTCGAGGAAGCCAACCAGAGCGCGACCTCCACGGCTATTGCGACGAACCTTCTTGGCTCGGTCCCTCACGGGGGCATGGTCTTTGTCACCACCAAAGCTGGACGAGTTGTTGAGAACCAGGTCCATCAATCCACGGTAATGAATGCCACCGGCCTGGGGATTGGGTCGTTTGCGCTAGGGGGTGGCAAGAGTCGTCTTGTCGTTCGTCAGACGCGTGCCGAGCGGGGAGCTGCTGTTCCCCCTTTCATCGACATGGGGGTCGTCGTGCTGGCGGATGGGCTGGCGTCCGAGGCGTCGCTGGAGATGGCCGACACGACCGTGGGAGGAAGGTTGGGAGAGCAGGGGCGCAACGTCCTGATCTTCGCGTGCGCCCAAGCAAAAGCCGCGGCGCGGATCGAGCGATCAACGCTTGGCGCGGTGGGGCAAGATGGACTTGCCGCTATCATCGCGCACGTCCCCGCGACGGTCGAGGTCGAGATTAGCGACTCCACGATCGAGAAAGCAGGTCAAATGAACATCGAAGGATCCATTCTCAACGTCCCCCCTTCCGACCTTGCGCGGGCTGGGGAAAGTGTGGTGTCGATCGACGTCAAGAGATGCGTCATCCAGGATGTGGGGGCGGTGGATGGCTTCCGGGGCGATGCGCAAAATATCTGGATGGGTCCCACGGTCTTCGATCGAGGTCCGTTTGCCAAGGGACTGTATCGTCTCTCGTTGACCGATTCCATGGTGAGAAAGGCCTATCAAACGGGCATCAGGCTCGGTAACGAAGGAAAAGAGTTTGGAATAGCCCTCGACGAAAGCCGGTACGAGGTACGCTTGCGCGACAATACGATCATGGATAATGGCCAATCCGAGATCACCATCTCCGCGGCGGCCGCGCATGTTGACGCCCGGCGGAATCACTGGGGCCGCTCTGAGGGGATTACCGACAAGCGGATTCGCTTGTTAGAGGCAGCCAAGCGATCTCAGCTCGACGCCTCGGAGCCTCTCGCGCGTCCCAAAGAAACATCTAAGAAGTGAAAGCAACGCGGGAAAGAACGAGCATTTCCTGAGAGGAATAGCAAAAGGCCGAGGGATGTAAACCCCTCGGCCCTTTTTATGGATTTGAAGTCGATTTCGAGCGGATGCGCTCATCGACGTGGTCAATGCGCCGGGCCGTTCTTTCCGTTCCGGGTTCGGACGGGGAATTCGGGGCGAGGGAGATCCTTCGGTGGGTTGGTCTTGAGCTGCTCCAGGGCAATCTCAATGGCCTTGTCGAGTTGCGGGTCCTTACCGGCGGCCACGTCGGCCGGCCACTGCTCGACTTCCACGTCGGGGGGAACTCCTTCGTTTTCAACCTTCCAGCCGTCGTCTGTGTAGAAGGCCAGGTCGGGAGCGGTGACCTGTCCCCCGTCCATCAAGGCGGGGAAGCCGAGGATGCCGACCAGGCCTCCCCAGGTTCGTCGCCCCACGAGAGTACCCAGCTTGAAGCGGCGGAACATCCAGGGAAGCATGTCCCCCCCGGAGCCGGCCGTTTCGTCGATGAGCATCACCTTTGGCCCAAAGATGGCCGCGCCTGGTGTGCGGATCACTGCGCCGTGGCGCATCGCCCAGTAGCTGACGACGGGGCGCCGGAGCATATCGATGTAGTAGTCGGCCACCTGGCCGCCGCCATTGTACCGTTCGTCGACAATGATCGCCTCTTTGTCGACTTGCGGGAAGAAATACCTCTTGAAATAAGCATGCCCCAGGTCGGCTGTGTTGGGCACATAGACGTAGGCGACTCGTCCTCCCGTACGTTCGTGAACCTTCTTGAGGTTCTTCTCCACCCAATCGAGGTTGCGCAGAGATCCTTCGTCGGCAATGGGTTCGACAACTACGGTGCGGGAATTGGACCCGTCGGGTTTGGGGCCGACCTTGAGCTCGACGCGCCGTCCCACCTTGTTCTCGAACAGGCGGAAGATCTCGGTGTCGGCGTTGAGGTTCTCACCATCGACGGCCAGAAGGTAGTCACCTGTTTTCACGTCAACGCCAGGTGCGACGAGCGGGGCCCGAAGCTGAGTATCCCAGTTCAAGCCGCCGTAGATGGTCTTGAAGCGGTAACGGCCATCCGCGATTTCGTAGTCGGCTCCCAGCAGTCCGACGGGAACCACCTTCGGCTGATAGAGGCGTTCGCCTCCTCCGAGGTAGCTGTGGCCGACCGCCAGTTCGCTGAGCATCATCCTGATCACCCGGTTGAGATCGGCTCGGGTAGGAACTTCCGCGAGGAAAGGTTCGTACTTGGCGCGCACCGCCGACCAATCGGCGCCGTGCATGTTGGGAGCATAGAAATAGTCACGATTGATGCGCCAAGCTTCATGGGCGATCTGCGGCCATTCCGTGCGCGGGTCGATGCGGATGGAGATGGCCTCGGTTCCGAGCTTGCCCTTATCCGTTGTGAACTTGCCTACCTCCACGATCCCCGCGGTTTCCTTGGGGGTGTAGTAGAGCAAGTGTTTGCGGTCGGCAGAGACACGGAAGCCCTGCACCTTCTCCGCGAGAGTCTCCTCCTCACGAGTCTTGAGCTCGAACTTGACGAGCGACGGCGTTCCCTCGAAGTTCTCTCCGGATTTGCCCGGGAACATCCCCACACGTCGAATGTAGAAGATCGTGTCTTCGGCCCCGGACTTCAAATCCGAGATGTTGCCCGCGGGAATCGGCAGCGCCAGGATGCGGCTCTCGATTCCGTCCAGGTCGATCACCGTTTCCGGGACTTTCTTCTCGGGTTTGGACGATTTGTCGTCGCCGCCCTTACTGTCTTTCGCATCCTTGCTCGCGTCTTTATCTTTGGGCTCCTTGGCTTTGTCTTTCTCTTTGTCCTTGGCCTCTTCTTCCCCTTCTCCTTCTTCATCGGTCTTCTTGATCAAGGGGTTGGGGGTCGCCTTGGCCAGCACAGCGATGAAGACGGAATGCGTGGCCTGGTTGTCGGTGTTGGACTGGTCGAACCACTGCTTGACTGGGCCCGCATCGGTGGATGTGAGGAAGTAAAGGTACTTGCCTCCAGCGTCGAAGGCGGGTTCTCCCGTGTCCGCGAGGCCGTCGGTGATGCGATGCGACTTGTCGTCACCGACCGAGTACAGCCAGATCGACTGGAAATAGACCTTGTTGATCAGCGTGTACGCCAACCACTTCGAGTCGGGCGACCACTGAAAGGCCATCGTATTGACGGGACCGTAGATGGGTTCGGAGGCGATCTTCTTGGAAGTGGCGCTTCCGAGATCCAGGATATAGAGAGTGCGCGAGTTATCGATGTAAGCCAGTTTCTTGCTGTCGGGGGACCAAACCGGCCGTTCGTAGAACCCCGCCCCTTGAAGTGCGTAAGTTTTCACCTCTCCCTTGCCGTCCTGAGGGCGGACGTGCAGGGTGTATTCCCCCGAGGCGTCGGAGAAATAGGCAATCGACTTGCCGTCAGGAGACCAGACCGGGGAGCGTTCGTGGGCATCGGTGGTTTGGGTGAGGTTGCGTATATCCCCTTGCTTGGCGGGAACGGTGACGATCTCGCCTCGGGCCTCAAACACGGCTCGCTTGCCGGAGGGGGAAATGTCGGCATTACGGATGGACTTGCCCCCTTCCGCAAATCGAGGGCGGGTCTCGACGATGTCGGCGGCTACGCCAATCTTGATTCGCTCGGCCTTGCGAGATTCAGGGTCGTAAAGAAAGACCCTCCCCGCTTGCTCATAGACGATCTTGCCCGCTCCGGCCGACGCCGTCTCCACGGGGAAGTCGTCATGCTCGGTAAGCTGGTCAACCTGCTTCGAGGCGGGATCGTATGAAAACAGGTTGAATTCGCCATTTCGGTCGGAGAGAAAATAAACTTTTCCACCAACCCACATGGGATAAGTGTCGTTGCATCGGCCTTCAGGCTGAGGAACCTGCGAGACGCTGAGATCCTCGAACTTCAGGAGCCAAACGCGCGAGTTCCGGCCACCTCGGTAGTGCTTCCACTGGCGGAACGCCTCGGGGAGAGGAGTGTAAGCCAGGAACTTACCGTCGGAGGAATACGCAGCGCGATCGCCGCTCGGGATCCGTAGCGGTGAGGGGAATCCCCCTTTGATCCCTACCGTGAAAAACTGGGCCCACCGCTGTGAGACCGAGCGTTGCGATGCGAACAGCACGGCTCCCTCGGGGGAGAATCCGCGAACGGAATCCGCCCCGGGGTGAGAGGTCAATCGGGTCGGCTCCCCTCCTTCCGTAGGGACGACGAAGGCATCCACGTTGCCGTCGTATGAACCCGTGAAGGCGATGAGCTGACCGTTTGGGGAGAAGTAGGGGCCCGTCTCTTGTCCTGGGTGTGCGGTCACACGGCGAACGTCCGAGCCGTCATGCCGGGCTGTCCAGATGTCATCGGCATACACGAAGGCAATGCGATCGGCGGAAATTGCGGGATCGTGCAGGAACCGCGTGTCGCGCGTGTCCACGGCACTCGTTTGGTTGGTCATTCCCAGCGCCAGCACACAGGCGGAGAGCGAAAAGAGGGATCGGTATGGTTGCTTGCTCATGATCCTTGACCTCGACTCCTTCATCGATGTGGTCGTGGGAACTCGGTCTGTAGGCCCAAGAACAGGCCGGAAGTGGTCGTTGTCTTCAATGATGTGTGCGGGTATACCACCCTCAAGGGCGGTTCGCAACACCCTCATGGCGTAGTTAAGCGACCGAAATTCTCACGCTGGTCGGTTGTGTCGCGCGTGACATTCAGCCAGCAGGGGTAGGAATCAGCCGTGGAGCCCTGGGTGCGCAGGAGTCACGTTGGCCGATCTCAACGAGAAGGGACATCGCCTTACTTTTCTGACCCGGCTCCTCGAACCGAAGCCGTTTCAAACGCTTGGGTTCGAATGAGGCCGGGTCTTTCCACCGAACTGGACATGAAGGAGATACGAAACTGAGTCCCCCGTTCACAGCCTAAAAGTCGCCGATCACTTCCAACAACTTGGCGTGAGCCACGCGATAGTTTGCCTCGGCGTGCAGTTGCTCGAGCTGGGCTTTTGCGGTGGCGGCCTTCGCGGTCTGGATGGCGAGAGGCCCTTTGGCGGCTCTTTCTGCGTCGCGACGTGCCTGAGTCATTTCCTGGGTGAGGTTCCAGTCAGTCATGGCCTGCTCGAACTTGCTGTAGGTCTGGCGAGCTTCGAGCACAACCTTGTCGATGGTGGCCTGAGTGTTCTTTTGAGCTAGCGCGATCTGGAATTCCCGCTGATGCTTGATGTGCCGCCGTTTGCCCCAGTCCACGAATGTGTAGGAGGCGGAGATGCCGAAGGCCCCAAAGTTGGGCTGGATGATGGGGACGGCGGTCTGGTTGAAGTAAGCACCAAAAATGTTCACATCGGGAAGAAATTCGGACCGGGCGACCTGGAGTGCGGCCGCTGCTTTCTGAGAGGTGGCCATCGCTTCCTGGACCTGGGGATTACAGGCCAAGGCCCGGCTCGCCGCTTCTTCGGCGGAATGGACGGGAATGGGCGCGGGCATGGGCTCTTCGAGTACAAGCAAGGTACCCGCGGGGAAGCCAATCAGGTTGTTGAGCTCCTCGGTGATCTCGGTGGCCTGCCCATGCACCTGATTCAGGGCCTGTTTAGCCTCGATCGCGGCCACGCGAATCTCGGGTGAAGGATTCGTGGCGGCGAGTTGTTGTGCATAGGACACTTGAAGCTGGAGGAGGCCCTCGATGCGCTGCGCACCGTGCAGCCCATAAAACGCCTGGCTAACCCCCGAGAGCAGCTCCTGTGTTCCCTTGGCAAGCTGTGCCCGAGCTATCTGTTGGTCGGCCTTGGCGATCTTGACCGCAGCGTTGACCGCGATCAGCTTGGTGATCGGTTGAACAAGTGTAATGGCGGTGAGGTTGCTATCCTGGTTGATGGCGTTGACGGCGAAGGATCGTGCGCCCACCGGTAGGATGCCATGTTGCCCGGTGCGGATTGTTTGGACGGTGCCAAGGTTTGAATTGAAGTGAAAATAGTTGACATTGCCGAGGAGCTTGGGCAGGTAATCCGTCTTGGCTGCGGCGGTTACTTCCCCCTTCTCAAGCACAGCGAGATTGGCCAGTCCAAGCTCCTTGCTCGTTGCTAGAGCGCGCGCTTTGACTTCCTCCAACGTCAGGCGGTAGACGGCCTGATGTGTGGCGACGCGACTTGGCTCGGTAAGAAGAGCCTCCTGAGCGACGGCCGTCGCCGCGCAAGCGATCATGGCGACGGAGGCTGCCAGCGAGATCAAGGGGCGTGAAGACAGCATGTACCCCTCCTGGGGGGAATCCTCGTTCGGCGATATCCTCATCGCCGATGCCTGCACAGCAGGTGTTATCGGTAGATGTCCGAAAAAAAGGTAGGCAAAAGAGACCGTCGCGCGAGGATAGCACCTTTTCGTGAAGTCGCCTTGCTTCGGGGCCTTTCGAGTTAAACTCCATCGATGAGCCTGCCGAGAGGGAGCGAGAAGTCAGGGCTTTGGACATGTCGAATGTAGCCTTCGGCATGACGATGGCCGCTCTCGATACCTCTGAGTCGAGTGATCTGCTCCTGAAGCGCGTAATATCGGTCCGGCGTCTGGCTGGCGTGGGCATAGCAAGCCCGGCGCTTTTGCGGCTCGGTCTCGGTGATATCGATGTAATGTGTGGGAGTGAATTGGACGGTGTCTTCGCCGTTGGAGACCTCGTAGTAATAGAGAGCAAAACTCTTTTTCATCCGCAGCCACGCGTCATAAACCAGCATCGAAATCGCGCGATGGTCAGCGTGGTTGTCGATCGGCCAATGAGTGAAAACAACGTCGGGGCGCTCGGCGATCAAAATCTTTCGAAAAGCCTCATAGTGGGCGCGATCGACAATCGCGTTGGCGTTGAATTGTCCCGCATAGAGAGCTCGGGCCTTCAAAATTTCGCAGGCGTTTGCGGCCTCGGCGACGCGAGGGGCTCCATCATCATCGGGCTTCTCAGGCGATTGGCCTCGATTGAGATAAAGCAAAACCACCTCGTGACCGAGCTTGGTGTAACGGGCGACAGTCCCGCCACAGCCGTACTCCGGGTCACCGGGGTGTCCCCCCGTGACGATCACCTTGGACTTTGGCTTGGGCGCAGGCGGTGCGGCGGCCTTCACGGACCCTGTGGCCAAAGCGGCCCCGAGGACGCTCGAAGCACCGAGCAAATTCCGACGAGAGAGGGGCTTCATCCTGGTGATTTCTCCGGAAGGGCCTCGATCCCGGGTGAAGAGAGGACAGGGCCCGAGAAGGCGGTTCTTATTAATAGGCGTCAGCGCTGATCACTTCTCCTTGCGCCCGAGACCCGAGGGCCCAGAGAGTTATCTGAGTTGATGGCGTTCTTCAGGAAGCAAACTGAGCCGTCCCCATCAACATGTTGGCACCTCCGGGATATCGGCCGCTGAGTCCGAAGTGGCGGTAATCGTCGTCACTGTCCCCCTGGCCGTAAATGTCCGCCGCGCGGTTGGGAAATGGGGGATTCAGGCCGACCAGCACATGGCCCACCGTATGCTCAAAGAGTCCTTTGCACCAGTCCCGGCCTAGCGAATGGGAGAAGTTCCCGCTGGCCACCGCGGAAGCTCCTTGCTGGGCACAGCTCTGGAGCCACGCGTTGAAGCCGCTTCCTTCCGCCGGTCTGACTGGAAAGGACCACGTCTCACCCGAAAGGTTAGCCCAGACAACGTGTTGTCTGGGTGGCGCAGCCACAAGAGGTAATGGAGAAGCCAAGGGACAAACAGAAACCTTGGCCTGCGATGATCCTCTTGTCGCTTCGCGCCCTGGACAAACAAGTTGTCCAGGCTCTCCAAAGGCTTGGTCGTCGAGTCTATTGCCCGTGGAGGACTGAGAAAGGCCTATGAATGCGATGGTGCCATTGAAGAAGCCAAGCTCCCAACCACAGTGTGCGCTACCCGAGCGTTAGCAGTTTAGAGCCGCCATTTCGCTTGCGTTTTGCTTGCAGGCGCTGGAGAGCGCGAGATGTTGACGGTGAGAAGCGGAGTTTTGCGCCTTGCCTTGAAACGCAAAAATATCATCATGCAAATTTGTGAGAAATCCGGCGTATCGAAACGTCCATCTCCAGAGATCAAGAACGACGGCGCTTATCAGGCACACCGGACTTTGATAAAGACGAACTTTCCAGGTGGCGACCGCCTCATTTTTGTAAGGTATTTCCGAATTTTTGAGATTTTGCGTTGGTCGTGCCGTCGAGTGCCTGCACCATAGTCACGACTCTCACGACAGTACCGTAGGTCAGGGCGGTGCGCCTGGCCTTTGAAGGGGAGTGCGAACAACCTGGCATGCCGGCACGCCCTGCTTTGAGCGGGGAGCCGGCATCGGAAATAGGTAACGCTCGACCTGATCCGAGAAAGGCCGAGCCAGCGAGGAAACGGACGGGCGCTTTCCGCGAAGGCCGCCGCCCGGGCCTCGAGGTTGCTTTGTCGCTTGACCGATCTCATTGTTTGGGAACGACTTCCTTACGTTGTTGTCGTGTTCCCGGTGCCCTGGTTCGTCGACGGATTTGGCTGGTCTTGCGTCTTTACCCGAAGGTAGGTCGAGACCGTTGAAGTAAGTAGTGGACCCCGAACCCCCCCAAATAGCCCATGAATGACGCCACGCAAACCTTTGTTGCTGTCGAGCGAGGTAGCTCTCGAGCGACCGACCAACTTCTCCCACTGGTCTACGATGAGCTCCGCCGACTGGCTCAGCATCGGCTGGCCCAGGAGCAGCCTGGCCAGACGCTTCAGGCCACCGCACTGGTCAACGAGGCGTACCTTCGGCTCGTGGGCTCGGAGGAAGCGCGCTGCTGGGATAGCCGAGGGCATTTCTTCGCCGCCGCCTCAGAGGCCATGAGGCGCATCCTGGTCGAAAATGCGCGTCGCAAGGGGCGCGAGAAACATGGTGGCGGATGCCGACGCGTTTATGGTGATCTGGATGCACTCAGCGAGCATGGGTCTCCGCAGGACATCCTGGATTTGCACGAGGCCCTGACACAGTTCGCGCGGCATGACCCTATCAAGGCCAAGCTGGTTGAGCTCCGTTTCTTCGGCGGTCTAACGCTGACTGAGGCTGCCGATTGCCTGGACATTTCTTTGTCCACGGCTGATCGTGCCTGGCGGTACGCACGTGCTTGGCTGTACGCCGCTATGGCCGACACCGAGTCCGAAAAAAAATCCGAACCGGCCTGACGTGTTTCGGACCCTCACGTCGCATGAGGGGGGTGACGAGCGCGGTCGACCTTCGTCGCTTCGGCGGCGAATCACCGCGTACATCCCCTCTCCACGACTTTTCTTGCACCTGGGGGTCCGTGATGCGAAGAGAACAGGCCAGGGAAACGAACCGATCCCACGCGAAAGCCAGATCCCGGCGTGTCTTCCGAAAAACCCTATGGCAACCGACCTTGGAATCGCTGGAGATCCGGCAAGTCCCGACAACCTTCGCCGTAAATACGACAGCGGATACCGTGGCGGTGAACTTACAAACGGGCAAAGATGCGGCGGGCAACATCTCGCTTCGGTCGGCGATCATGGCGGCCAACACTCAGCCTGGAGCCGACACGATTCTTTTGCCCGCCGGTACCTTCGGCATCCAACTCACGGGCACCCCTGAGGATGGCGGCTTGAGGGGGGACTTTGACATCAAGGGGGACCTCACGATTGAAGGTGAAGATCCCCTCGACACCGTGGTCAACGGCAACAACCTGGACAGGGTCTTCGAAGTCCTGAGTGGGAAGGTCACTCTCTCGGAAATGACGATCGAGGGAGGAAGAAGCGGCCAAGGTGGTGGCGTGCTCAACAACGGCGGGCAGGTGACGCTCTCGTCGGTGACACTCTACAACAACCTGGCGGTCGGAGCCAACGGCGCCAATGGAACGGCCGCAGCCCCCTTCGTGAACCCCACGAATGGTCAGAACGGTGGCTCGGCCGCGGGGGGAGGGATCTACAACGCGAAGGGGTCGGTGACTCTGATCAACGACATCATCGCGGGTAACCGCGCGGTCGGAGGCCAGGGAGGGCAAGGAGGCGCAGGGCTTGGTGGGACGGGTGCTCCGGGCACCACTTCGTTTACCCGGGGTGTTCCTGACGGCCGGCAGATCAATGGCGGCAATGGCGCGGCCGGTGGCGCCGGCGGCTCCGCTCAAGGGGGAGGCGTGTACAACGCGACCGGGGCGACCTTGACGATCACCGCCACCGAGTTCAACGACAATGTCGCGCAAGGCGGAGCCGGTGGCGTGGGAGGGTTAGGTGGCACCGTTACGGGGGGACGCGGAGCCGCGGCCGAACCTGTTGGAGAAGAGACGCAGGGCACCGGTGGTATGGGCATCGGCGGTAATGGCGGGGCGGGAGGCGCGGCCGGTGCCGGAGAAGGGGGCGCGGTTTTCAACAGTGGCCTGGTCGCGCTTACGGTCGGTAGCAGCCGGACGAATATCTTTATGAACAACGATGCCATGGGAGGCAACGGTGGCGCCGGAGGATTCGGCGGCGCGGGTATCGGAGGACGTGGCGGCGACGGTTCACCTCCCGGAGGTCCGTCCGGCGGCGGCTTTGGCGGCTTCGGATTCGGGGGCGCCGGGGGAGTGGGAGCCGCCGGGGGAATTGGATTCGGCGGCGCATTCTACAACACGGCGACCTCGGTGATGACGAGCTCGGGCCCCATTCAATTCACCGCGAATCTGGCGGCCGGCGGTCAAGGAGGACAAGGGGGCGCGGGCCTCTTTGGGAACTCCGGCGACGGGGGAAATGGGGTGAGCTCTCTCGGTTCCGTCTTTGCTGAAGGAGGCAATGGCGCCCAGGGAGGCGCCGGAGGCCAGGGAGAAGGGGGAGCTCTGTATAACGTCAGTGGTAGCCGGGTAACCTTCAACGCTCAGACAGGTACGACGGCCGAAACCCTGGTTTACTTCATCGAGAATGCCGCCGTAGGAGGCCTTGGAGGGGCCGGTGGCGCGGGAGGCCTTGGGCAAGGGGGCTTCGGCGGCAATGGGTCCAACGGCGGCGTCACGAGCCTTATCAGCTCGGGAGGCAATGGGGGGGATGCCCAGGGAGGTAAAGGAGGCCTTGGAGGCAACGGTGGCCTTGCCGAGGGGGGTGGCATCTTCAACGCCGGTAACCTATCTATCACCGGCGTTACTTTGGATGCGTATTACAATGAGGCTCTTGCCGGGCACGCTGGTTTCGGCGGCGTGGGCGGTTTCGCCCAAGGGGGGCTTGGGGGTAACGGGCAACGGATTGGGACCGGTGGGGATGCCACCGGTGGGGATGGCGGAAACGGCGGCAATGCCGGCAGCGCCTTCGGCGGCTTCGCCTATGACACGCCGACCGGCATCATGCTCATCGATCCTCGTCAAGGCGCTCCCGCAGGGTCGGCACAGGCCAAGGCAACAAGCATCATCACGCTGAACCAGGTGGTTGCCAACTTCCCAGGAGCGGCTGGCTACGGTGGTGGCGCCCACCCAGGCGGACCAGCCGGCCACACCGGCACCGCCAAGGCGGGGAACTTTGGTTCCGCCGGCTTCATCGGTCAGGACGTCGGGGGAGGGATCTATATCACGGCTGCCAACAAGGTGACCTTGAGAAATACCTCGGTGACCGGCAACAAGGCCCCCAGCAGCCCAGACATCTTTGGCCAGGCCTTGAGTTGACCCCGTGTTTGCGGCTTCCTTTTTCCTTGCGTCGAGGGCTGTTGCTCATCTTGAGCGCGGTCCTCGGCCGCGAGGTCTCATGGATGTGAGATAGTTTGGAAGCTGAACATCATCACATTTTTCTTGGACGATGTGTCGCCAGGGATCGGAATCGCCGATGCGGCCCACCGTTTGAGATGGGCCCTGCGTCGAAGCTCCGTACCCAATTTCCACGCCGGGAGTCTCTCGGCTTCGCTCTTTTGCTTACAACCTCAGAGATGACAACTATGTGGAATCGTAAATCTGGCAATAGAGATGCTCGTGGCCTGGGTCAGCGACGGCCGTCGCGGCGTGTTCGCCTGGTCGATCTCGGCGGCCTCGAACCGCTCGATCGGCGCATCCTGCCGGCCGTCACGGCCACCTTTTCCCTGGCGCAGGGGACGTTGACGGTCTTCGGAGATGCCCAGAACAACAACATCACGGTCTCACGCGACGGCTCGGGGAAGATACTGGTCAATAATGGTGCGGTGAAGATCGTGGGAGGGAAGGCCGGCGTCACGAACACCAAGCTGATCCAGATCTTTGGCCAGGCGGGAGACGACAACCTCGCTCTGGACGAGTCCAAAGGGCCCTTGCCTCGGGCAACCATCTTCGGCGGTGATGGCAACGATACGATCAAGGGGGGGAGCGGTAATGACCAACTCTTCGGCCAGGCCGGCAACGACGTTCTCCTTGGCATGGGAGGGGACGACCAACTCTTCGGGGGCGAAGGGGATGATGTCTTGACGGGGGGAACCGGAAATGACCAGGTCTTCGGCCAGTCGGGCAACGACCGTCTGATCTGGAACGCCGGCGACGGCAGCGACCTCGACGAGGCTGGGGATGGGAATGACACCGTGGAGGTCAACGGCGGCGGTGGCAACGACAACTTTGCCGTCGCGGCCAACGGCACGCGCGTCCGCGTCAGCAGCACAGGAGCGACGCCTTCCAACCTGGACATCGGCACCGCCGAGAACCTGATCGTCCGTGGCAACGGCGGTGATGACACGATCACGGCGGGAAATGGTCTCGCCGCGCTCATCCAGATCACGATGAACGGCGGCGCGGGGAACGACACGCTGATCGGCGGCGACGGCAATGACGTTCTGATCGGTGGTGATGGCAACGACATGATCAGCGGCGGCCGGGGCAACGACACGGTCCTGATGGGAGCCGGTGACGATACGTTCGTCTGGAACCCCGGCGATGGCAGCGACACCATCCAGGGGCAGGGAGGCAATGACACGATGGTGTTTAACGGCTCCAACGTCAGTGAGAACTTCAACATCTCCGCAAACGGTTCCCACATCCGACTCACACGTAACGTGGCCAACGTGACCATGGACCTGGTCGGCGTTGAAGGGATCAACCTCAACACCCTGGGAGGTGCCGATACCGTTACGCTAAACGACCCTGCGGGAACCGACCTCAAACAGGTCTCGCTCGACCTTTCCGGCATTTCGGGAACAGGGGTCGGCGACGGCCAGGCCGACTCGGTGATCGTCAACGGCACCAACGCAGCCGACAACGTCAATGTCACGAGCTCAGGATCCAGCTACACGATCAGCGGTCTCAAAGACCTGGTTACGGTCAAGGGGTCCGAGGGTGCCAACGACTCTCTCTTCCTCAACACGCTCGGGGGTAATGACACCATCAATGCGTCGGGCATGTCCGCAACCGTGGCTCGGCTGACCGTCGATGCTGGCGATGGTAACGACTCGATCCAGAGCGGCCGCGGTAACGAAACGTTGATCGGCGGTAACGGCGACGACACCTTTGTCTGGAACCCCGGCGACGGCAGCGACACCATCGAAGGGCAGGGAGGCAACGACACGATGGTCTTCAATGGCTCTAACGTATCCGAGGATTTCGATGTCTCTGCCAACGGCACGCGCGTTCGCCTGTTCCGCGACGTAGCCAACGTGACCATGGACCTCAATGGTATCGAAGGGCTTGACCTTAATACCCTAGGGGGTGCCAACACGGTGACCGTCAACGATCTGACCGGCACCGGCCTTTCACGAGTCAACGTCGATCTTGGCAATCCCGCGGGAAGCGGCCATGGGGATGGTCAAGCCGACTCGGTGATCGTCAACGGCACCAACGCCGCGGACAAGATTACGGTGGCTGGGGGAGTGTCCGGCATTACCGTTTCAGGGTTGGCTGCTTTGGTGAACATCACAGGAAGTGAGCCTTCGAAGAGTTCCCTCATCGTGAACGGGCTCGCGGGTGACGACACCATCAATGCCAGTGCTTTGCGACCGAATGTCACGGCGCTTTCCATCAACGGTGGAAGCGGCGCGGACCTGATCGTCGGCAGCGCGGGGAATGACCGCATCAGCGGCGGCAGCGGCAACGACGTTGTGCTGATGGGAGCCGGCGACGACACGTTTGTCTGGAGTCCCGGCGACGGCAGCGACACCGTAGAAGGGCAGGGGGGCAATGACACGATGATCTTTAATGGCTCGAATGTGTCGGAGAAGCTCGACGTCTCCGCCAATGGCTCACGCGTCCGCCTGTTCCGCGACGTGGCCAACGTGACGATGGACCTCAACGGCATCGAGAATCTGACTCTCAACGCCCTCGGGGGTGCCGATACGGTGACTGTCAACGATCTGACGGGCACGGGTCTCACGAATCTCAACGTCGATCTTGGCAATCCCGCGGGAAGCGGCCATGGGGACGGTCAGGCCGACTCGGTGATCGTCAATGGCACCAGTGGAGATGATGCTGTCATCGTGGCGGGAGACGCGAACGGAGTCTCGGTGAACGGCCTCTATACTCAAGTGAACATCCAGGGTGGCGAGGCGGCGAACGATCGTCTGACGATCAATACGCTTGGTGGCGATGATGTCGTGGACGCCTCGAGCCTCCTTGCCACGGCACTCTCTTTCACCGCCAATGGAGGCGATGGAGACGACATCCTCCTGGGGGGCTTGGGCCAAAACATCCTGAACGGTGGCGACGGTGATGATATTCTCATCAGCGGATCGTCACAAACCATTCTCGACGGCGGTTCCGGCGACAATATCCTCATCTAGTTTTCTTTTCAAACGGGCTGAAGGACCCGTTCTGCTGGACTCTGTTGAGATCCTCTCATTTCGCCGCTCGGTATCCGGAATCCCCCCTGCTGCTCCGTGTTCGCGGGGCGGCCGGCGCCGGGCGTCGGAATGAGAAAACGGGACAGGTGCTCGTGATGAGGCTGCCGCCTACCGAAACCTTGCCTCTTCGAGTAACTTCTGCACGAGGTATGACGTGCTCATGGATCCCGACGACACGGAGGGCGCTCGCTCCGAGAGGCCAGGTGCCGACGAGTGGTGTGCATCGGAGGCCTTGCCGATCATCGTCGGGCGTCCTCAGTCAGGCCGTCATTTGCACGTACATTTTCGCCGGAATTATGTTGCTGGGTCGATGACCCGAGTGCTCCCCAAACCAGAGCCGCATTCTAAAGAGCGAATGATGAACGAAGAGTCTCTTTTTGTCGCGGCCCTGGGAAAGCCAACCGCGACCGAGCGGCGGGCGTTTCTGGAACAGGCGTGTGCCGGCAACGTTGCCCTGCGGCAACGCGTGGAGCAGCTGCTGGAGGCCCACGAGAAGACCCTTGGCATCCTCGACCAATCCGGTGCCGGGCCAGGCTGGACATTGTATTCGGCGGATCCGGGATCGGCGGCCCCCGGCAGAGATTTATGCGTGGGCACAATCCTCGCGGGGCGCTACAAACTGATCGAAGAGATCGGTGCGGGGGGCATGGGCACAGTCTGGAAGGCAGAGCAGACCGAGCCGGTGCGGCGAATCGTGGCGCTGAAACTCATCAAGCCGGGTATGGATTCGCGGACGGTGCTCGCCCGCTTCGAGGCCGAGCGGCAGGCCCTGGCGTTGATGGAGCACCCGAACATCGCCAGGGTGCTGGATGGGGGAACGACCGATGACGGCCGCCCCTTCTTCGTCATGGAATATGTTAAAGGAGTTCCCTTTACCCAGTATTGCGATGAAGCGTGCTTGAGCATCGCCGAGCGATTGGAACTCTTCGTGCCGGTCTGCCAGGCTATTCAGCATGCACACACGAAGAGGGTGATTCACCGGGACCTGAAACCCAGCAACATCTTGGTCTGTCTTTATGATGGCCAGCCGGTTCCCAAGGTGATTGATTTTGGGCTCGCCAAGGCAATCCAGCAGCCGCTGACCGAGCAAACGCTTCACACGGCCCATGGCGCGGTGCTGGGTACTCCACTGTATATGAGCCCGGAACAAGCCGAGATCAACAACCTTGACGTGGATGCAAGGGCTGATGTCTACGCGCTCGGTGTGATCCTGTATGAACTGCTCACAGGCACGACTCCTCTGGAACGGGATCGTTTTCACAGGGCCGCCTGGCACGAGATGCTGCGGGTGATCAAGGAAGAGGAACCCCCTCGGCCCAGCGCCCGGCTAAGCGGTAGCACCTCGCTGCCGAGCCTGGCCGCACAGCGGCGGCTCGAACCCATCCGGCTGACCAAGCTGGTGCGAGGCGAGCTCGACTGGATCGTGATGAAGTGCCTGGAAAAAGACCGTTCCCGTCGTTATGAGACGGCGAACGGGCTGGCGCGTGACGTCCAGCGCTACTTGCTGGATGAGTCGGTGGAAGCGTGCCCCCCATCGGCCGGCTATCGCTTCACCAAGTTCCTCAGGCGCAACCGAGGTCCCGTTTTCTCGGCTATGCTTTTGCTCCTGCTTTTGGTTGCCGGGATCATCGGCACGACGATCGGGCTCCTCCGGGTCCAAAAAGCGGGTGAGGGGGAACGAGCGGCCAAAGAGATGGCCATGAAGCGTCTCGCACAAATCGAGCGAGGCGTCGACATCCTCGGCTCGATCTTCGAGGATCTCGACCCGCGGGCTGAGGAACGGGAGGGCCGGCCGTTACGGGTGATCCTTGGGGAACGTCTCGATCGGGCCGCCGCGGAACTGGAGGGGGAAGCGGTCGCCGACCACATGGTCGTGGCGAAACTCCAGGATCGACTGGGACGGACTTACTTGGCCCTCGGCCATGCCGCCAAGGCGAAAGACCTGCTCGCCAAGGCTGCGGAGAGCCGTCGCATTCAGTTGGGCGCGGACCATCGTGACACCCTCGCGGTGATGTCCAGGTTAGGGCAGGCCCTATGGGGTGTCGGCCAGGTCAATGAGGCCATCGACCTTCTCGAGAAGGTGCGTGCTGCGCAGATCAAGAGTCTCGGGGCTACGGACCGGGAGACGCTCGCGACGGGAACAACCCTGGCCGAGGCGTACCGGACGGTCGGCCGGGTGAAGGAGGCCGTCTCGCTCCAGGAGCAAATCCATAGCGCTCTGCTCGCGACGCTAGGACCCGAAAACGATCAGACGCTGGACGCCCTCGCCAGCCTAGCGGAAGCCTACGTGGCTGTCGGCAAGGGAGAGGAAGCCACCGCATTGTCCCAGCAGGTCAGAGATATCTATGTAAAAAAATATGGGGCCGGGCATACGCTGGCGATCCTCGCCCTGGGAGACCTCGCTTTCAATTATCAAGCCGTTGGAAAGATGAGGCAAGCACTCTCGCTCTACGAGCAGGCGAGGGATGAGCTCATGCCAACCCTTGGTGCGGCTCACCCGAGGACCCTGAACATCCTCGACAATTTGGTACGAATGTACCGAGCGTTCGGCAGGCTGGACGAGTCCATTGCCCTGGGAGAGAAGATGCGCGATGCTCACGTCATGATTTCCGGAGCCTATCACCCGGATACGATCTACGCGCTCAATAATCTTGGCTTGGCTTATGCGGCCGCACAGGATTCCGAGAAAGCCCTGCCTCTTTTCCTACAAGCCGCCGTTGGTCTTGAGAAGCTCAAATTCACAGACGGTCATGCCGGGCGCATTATCACGGATCTCTGTGAATCTTTGGAGCAGCGGAAGCAAACCGATCTGGCGGATCGTTGGCGGCGGAAGTGGCTGGCGGCCTCGAAGGAGAAGAACGGAGCGGAGTCGGCCACATACGCCCAAGACTTGGAGGACCAGGCCGGCGCTCTGATCCGCAACGGAAGACACGCCGAGGCGGAGCCGATCTTGCGCGAGAGCCTGGCCATTCGCCAGAAGGTTCAACCTGATGACTGGACGACCTACTTCGTCCGTTCCTCTCTCGGCAGCTCTCTGCTTGGCCAGAAGAAGTACGGTGAAGCCGAGTCGGACCTCTTGCAAGCGTATGAAGGTCTCAAGGCTCGCGAGCGCCAAATCCCTACGCTGTTTGCGAAGGCCTTTCTCGCCGATGCGGCCGGGCGGATCATCCGGCTCTACGAGGCCTGGGGAAAAACCGAGAAGGCCGCCGAATGGCGGGCCAAGCACTCCCGCCCGGACCAGCACGGACATGCGCCGTGAACCAGCCCTGAAACAATCCGATAGGAGACCGGCTCTGCTCTCGAACAGCCTGGGCCGAGGGGAGATTAGCGACTGACGGGCCTTCGGCTCGCCAGGTGCTCCTCCATTTTCCGGAAGGCAACAACGCCGGCGGTGGCCTGGGCGGTCTGAACTCCCAGGTATTTCAGGCCACGACTGGGAGGGATGCGAAGGAGGACTTCCTGGCCTTCCTTGAGGAGTCGGACGGGGGTCCAGGTGCTGAGACGGATACCCGCCTTGGCACAAAGGGTCCGCCCGAGGTCGGCAACCTCGGAGACTCCCAAATGAGGGAGAGCTTCGGGAACGCGGCGGAGGACGCGATAGGTGCCCCCGGCGAGTCGAACCGTCCACCAGCGAGAGAGACGCTCCGTGGAAGCCTCCGCTCCCTGAGTCACGGCCTCGCGGGCGACTGTCTTGCTGACCGACTCAACCCCTTCCTCAACAGCCTCTTTGATCGCCGCGCGAACTTCGACGCGAGCGGCTTCGGCGGCTACGGCTCCCTCAGGCTGGACGGCGGCGAGGCTCAACGCATCCGCCACCACGAAGCAGCCGTCGATGAGGGCCCAGGTCATTTCTCCGGAGGTTGGGGTATAGCCCTGACCAAGCACGTGTCCCAGGTGCAAAAGGTCGTACAGGGGGAGGAACTGGGTAAAGTTCACGTCATTCGAGCCGAGCTGAGCGACTCGCTCGAGCCCTTCCTTCTTGATGGTGCGAATCGTCGCCTGGCCGTTATCCCCCGAAAGGAAGAGGACGGACAGAGCCAAAGATTCCGTGAATGACCGCTTGGGCTTGGCCCGAAGGTGAGTCAGCGTTTCGGGGCCGGCATCCGTCGCCGCGATGGGAGGGATAATCGCGGCGCCATAGGTGCGGAGGATTTCGCGGAAATCCGCGTCGGACGCATACTTGTCCAGCATCGCCAGCGCCATTGTCCCGTGATCGGCAAGGGCCTCGACCGCCTGGTTGCGAAGGGTTGCGTCGGAGAAGTCGCCGTAGACCACTTCGGCGGCATCGGCACCGGCTTGCGAGAGGGCTCGTTCCCCTCGTTCGCCGAACTCAACCGCGAGACGAAGCGCCTCGGGGCTTCCCCCCACGGCATCGACAAGCCCAGTTGCGGCGACATGTCTCAGATGGACGGCAACTCTCTCCGCCGATTGGGTCTGGAGCAATTCGTCCACATACCCGGCATTCACACGCAACAAAATCAGAGCCTGTTCCAGCGGCAACGATGTCCCCAGGGCACTCAAGACCGTGCCATACAGTCCAACGAGTGCGAAGCCGTCCAACCCCTGCAACCGGAAGGCGTTGAGAGCCATGGGACCATTGTCGTCGAGGATGCGCAAGGCCGCTCGGAGATCGGCTGCGCCATGCTCGAGACTAACGAACTCGAGGATGACAAGGGCGTCGGCAAGGTCTTTCGGATCTCGCGACCAGCGCTCGATCAACTCGGTCACCCCGACGGGATCGGCCAGAATGAGCGGGAGAGCGCTCGGATGTTGCGCGGCGACGCGCTGTTGCCGGCTGGAAAGTCGCGAAACCTCGGAGATCAGAAGGGCACGATCGGTCTCGTCGGCGCGTTTGAGGCCGAAATACTCGCGCCAGTGCAGCAGCAATTCCGCGGCGGCCTCATCGTTCAGGCTGTCGCGGAGGCGCCGGAAGTCGCTCGGGTATTTTTCGTAGAGGAAGATGGCTTCGAGATCGAGCCGATCCAGCAACGTGAGCCCGCGCAAGCCGTCGCTCTGCTCGATCGCCAGGGCCGTTTGGCGATAGCGCTTCAACGTTCGCTCGATCAGGGCCTTGTCTTCGGGCCGGGTGTAGCGGGCTCGAACCTCGGCTTCGAGGTCGACTGGAGCAGACTGGGAAATCTTTGTTCCCAGGTTTGGGGGAGCCAATGGCGGCGGTCCCCCATCCTTGAGGGCGAGTTTGCAGAGCACCCCAAGGGCGGCCAAGAGCGCGACGACCGCAAAGCTTCGCTTCATGGATGAGGAATCCCAGGTCAGGTCCGTCGGTGAGAACACTTCAGGTCAATCAACTCGGCGGATCAGAACGTGTCGGGAACCGCGTCCTTCCGGGAACCTTTGCCGCCCCTCGATTACACCCAGTCTATTGTCCGACACTCAACCTGTTCCGTCAATTTGGCTTGTGATTCAGAAGCCACGAACCAGGCAAGGGCGGACGCTCGACCAGCGGAGCTCTGAGGCGGGGCATCGTTCTTCCTTCATCTACGTTCATTCGACAGCCAGAGGCCGAAACTTGAGCTTTTTCTGGAAATTCAGGGCGGGAAGTCTTGGGAAGGCTTTTTGCTTGGAAGGTGTGGTGTCGAATCCGAACCCGTGCGGAGAAGCGGAAAGGCCGATAGACTGAGGGCCGGCGGCCTCCGGAACGAACCGCTGCTTCCATTTCATCAAGGCGAGTGACGATTGCACATGCCAAATCTACCCCATGAACCGCTTGGGAAGGTCCGGACCAAGATTGTGGCGACACTCGGGCCGGCGTCGCGCTCCGAGGCGGTTCTTCGAAGGATGGTCGAAGCGGGGGTCGACGTCTTTCGGCTCAATTTCTCGCACGGCACTCAGGCGGAGCATAGCGAAGTGCTCCAACGCATTCGCGCGTTGAGCGATGAAGTAAAGCGGCCGATTGCGGTTTTGCAGGATCTCGGCGGACCCAAGATCCGTCTCGGAGCAATCGCCGGAGATGAGGTGGAATGCCACCTGGGTGAAAAGTTTGTGCTCACCGCCGAAGGCTCGTCGACCGATCCCCATCGCCTCACCTCCACTTACCAGGGGTTGGTGCAGGATCTGAAAGAGAATGACCAGGTCCTCTTCGCAGACGGTATGGTCGCGATGGTCGTGGAATCCGTCAGCAAGGAAGAAGCGCGGCTGCGAGTGACACTTGAAGGACGCCTGCGATCGCGGCAGGGGATCAACGTCCCCGGCGCGGCGCTGAGCGTAAACGCCCTCACCGAAAAGGATTTGCAAGACCTTGATTGGACGGCGCAAAATTCCGTCGACTACGTGGGGCTCTCGTTTGTCCGTCGGCCTGAGGATGTCGTTGCGTTGCGACAGGAGCTGGAACGGCGGGGGAGCCGGGCGCGGATCGTCTCCAAGATCGAGAAACCCCAGGCGGTGAATCAACTCGAGGAGATCATCGCCCAGTCCGACGCCGTCATGGTGGCGCGAGGGGATTTGGGTGTCGAGATGGATGTGGCCCGGGTGCCGGCAATCCAGAAGCGCGTGATCGCCGCCTGCAACCGAGCTCGGGTCCCCGTGATTACGGCCACACAGATGCTCAACAGCATGGAGACCTCAAGCCGGCCGACGCGAGCGGAGGCGAGCGACGTCTTCAACGCGGTCCTCGACGGGACCGATGCGGTGATGCTCTCAGGCGAGACGGCGATCGGCCAGTATCCCGTGGAGGCCGTTGCCACCATGAATCGCATTGCCAAAGAGGCGGAAGATCTGCTCTTCGGCCCTGGAGGCAGCGCCTGGTCGGCGGTGGACCCTCGCGCCAATACCGCGTCTCGTGCGCGGGCCAGCATGATCCAGCCCATAACCGAGAGCGTGGTGGAAGCGGCGAGCCTCGCGTGTCGCCGTTTGGAAGCACGCCTGTTGGTCGTGGCGACCCACTCGGGACGAACCGCGCTGGCACTCTCCAAACAAAGGCATGCGACCCCCACCCTTGCGTTGACCGACGATTCAGAGGTCGTGCGCGCAATGTCCCTTTACTGGGGGGTTACCCCGCTCGCTTGCGAGGGGATGCAAGGAGCCGAGCAGGCTCTTGCCCTGGCTCTGGATTGGGCGAAACCGCGCGGCTTGATTGCCCAGGGAGACCTCGTTGTTCTCGTCTCCGGGACCATGCCCAACAGCCCCATTCACAACGCAATGCTGGTTCGCGAGGTGGAATGAGCAGAGCCTGGGTCTGACCGTTGGCCTGCTTTTTGGATTCGGATGGCAAGTGTCTGGGGAACTCCTATAATGGGCGGGCCCGGCGGGGCCATTTGAGACGCTAGCAACGAGATCATGGAACGGTTCTCTTCCGAAGTGATTCCGCCTTCCCGTGTGGATCACGCCCCCGCCCTTCTGTGAGTCAAGCCTCCCCCCTGAGTTGTAGCCTCGAAGGATTGAGGAACCCGAACTTGACCACACCAGCTATCACGTCGCGCATCGATCCCCGCGCGGAGATCGGTTTCGACGTGGAGATCGGCCCTTTTTGCACCATCGGGCCTGACGTCACGATTGGACAGGGGACTCGTCTGCTCTCTCACGTCTCCATTACCGGAGAGGTGAGCCTGGGACGGTTCAATACCATCGGCCCCTTCGCGACGATTGGACACGCCCCCCAGGACGTCTCCTATCAAGGAAGCTCCACTCGGGTGGAGATCGGTGACCACAATATTTTCTGCCAGGGAGTGACCATCCATCGCGGCTCCGAGAAAGAGGAGGGGGTCACTCGCATTGGCAGTCATAATAAACTGATGGCCGGCGCGCACGTGGCCCACGATTGTCAGCTTGGCAACCGCATCACGATGGGGGAGCGCACCGTACTCGGCGGTCACGTCCGCGTAGAAGATGATGTCGAGATGGCTGAAGGAATCGGTGTCACCCACAACGTAACCATAGGAACGCACAGCCTGGTGAGTAGCCGGTCGAAGGTCACCCAGGACGTTCCGCGGTACATGGTCGTCGAAGGGCATCCGGCGAGAGTCCGTTGCGTCAACAAACTCCGGCTCCGTAGCTGTGGCATTGGTGAAGAAGCCATCGAAGGGTTGCACGAAGCGCTGCAATTGCTCTATCGAGCCAAACTGGGTTTGCCGTCAACGTTCGAGAATCTCAGCGTTCGCGGCCTCCTCTCGGCCGAGGTCCTGCATCTCCTCGCCTTCGTCGAGGCTCAACAATCAGGTAAGAAAGGACGTTCGCGTGATGGCGGACGCCCCGCTCCGCAAACTCCGCGTGATCCTCTCCCGCAAGATTACGTCTGATTTGCCCGTGAGATTCGATGTAAATATGAGGAAGGGCTCGCGGCGCGACGACGTGTCGTTGACCCTGAGGTGAGCACGGCGGCCGTCAGGGAGTTTTCTTGGCCTTCTCGGGTTCGTCGTGCGCTCCCTCTTCCTCGTCCTTCTCGAAGACCCCCGTGACCTGCTTCTGGTCGTTGATCGCGGTGGCGGAGACGAATGTCGGTCCCCCTTCTTGCAGGGGGCGAATCTTCCCATCTTCGTAGACAAACGCGCGCGGCAAGATCTTGGAGCCGTGCGGTCCGTCCATCATGCCGACCACCACCCCTTCATTATTAATGGCGAGGGCTTCGTTGCGGGTATAATCCTTGGGCGCCTCGATCTCAAAGCACCCGTCTTTGCGGTTCCAGATGATGGCATGGGTCCCGCCGTCGCTCGAATGGCGGAGTCCAACCACGACGCCGGAGTTGTTCACCCCTCGAGGAAGAAGCGAGCCAGACTCGCCGATCACTTCACGAGTCCACTCGCCGGAGGCGTCGTCTCGCGTCCAGAGGCAAGGGAAGACCCCGTCAACCGCGGAAACAAACTTGCCGTTATCACTGATCACGACGGAGTTGGAGCCGAGTTGATGGGCGTGAGGGAGGGGGGTGCCTTTCCAGCTCTCCCCATCGCGATCCCAAACGCAGGCCCTCATCCGGTTGTCTCCCACCGAGAAGCCGCTGATTCTCCGGCCGTCACGCGTGATGCCGCAAGCCAATGAAGACGAGTCGTCCTTCAAGACTCCCAGGCCTCGAATTCCCCCCTTGGCGTCCCATATAAACGCCTGGTTGCGCATGTGCACCCTAACCCGCGGGGGGGCCGGCTTGCTGGCTCGTCCCACGACCACCCCCTCATCGCTGACGGCGGCGGGGAAGGTTGCGGTGTAACCCTGGAGAATCGGTAGATAGGTGATCACCTTTCCCTTCGCATGGAAGGGAACTTGATTGATCAAACCAGCGTGCTGTTTGTCCTCTATCCACTCGAAACCGATGATTTCGCCGCGGGCGTTCATTCCCGTGGCGATGATTCCATCTTCTTTGGGGGTGATCACCTCATACGTTTTGGCTGGTTGGTCGGCTTCCGCAGCGAAGCCCAAGCTCATCGAGGCGAACAACAACCACGCGGTGCGCATTGGGAACTCTCCCCAATCTCTCTATGAAGAAGGAACGACCTGCCCACCCTACCGAACCTCAGCGAAAAGTCAAACGTCCCGCCGGTTCAACCGATGGTTCGTAACTTCTCCAAATTCAAGCCTTTGAATAGATCCGCCGCGAGGTTGTCTGTCATGTCTCGCGAGTTGCGACGGCCCCGATCATGAGGTTCTCAGCCGAGGTGCAACCTGCTCGATTGCGCCAAAAGCGCTGGAAAGAGTGACAAGAAAGCCGGAGGCCTGTCGGGATCGTGCCGATATTTACGAAGAGTAGGAAAGAAGGGAGTCTTGGTTTAAAAACGAAGGGATCGGCCTTGCCACCGTTGCCGATAACGATAAGAATGTCGCCCCGACCGGAGATCCGAAGGTCTTCAATGACCTTCGCACGTCATCATATTCGGTCGGTCCGGCCAATCTTTACCCGTCGTCGGCCGGTTTTAGGGAGCTTCTCAGGGATGAGGGGATCCTCGATGTGCGTCAGGCTGATCGCAGCCGGAATCATCATGGCCGTTGCCCTGGCAAATACGGGCTGCGCCGTGATCGAGCCGTGGATGGCTCCTCATCCGGTGCTCGAAAATCCAATTATTGTGCCCACCGGTGACTTTGAGACCGTCTGGAAGGCGACGATCGCATCTCTCGATGAATACTTTGATATCGCCACCGAAAACCGGCTCTCGAAGACCATCGTGACTCAACCGAAGCTCGGAGCCACATTGCTCGAGCCCTGGAATCGGGACAGTGTCGGCTTCCACGATCGGCTTGAATCGACGTTGCAGACCATTCGCCGATTCGGCCAGGCCACCGTAACCCCCGCCCCTTCGGGAGGGTTTGCCATCAAGATCGTGGTGTATAAAGAGCTTGAAGACCTGTCGAAACCTGACCGCCAGGCGGCGGGTCGTGCCGTGTTCAACAACGACTTTCCGATCAATCGAAGCCGAGAGATCGTTGGCCCCGTGCCGGTCGCCAACGGTTGGATTCGGCTCAATCGCGACTCGAAGCTCGAGCAGGAAATCCTGCTGAAGATTCGCGACGCCTTGTTTCTCTAAGTGAAAGACGCAAAAAAGGGGGGAACGGCGATGGAATGACCCATCGCCGCTACGTCATCAGTTGCCGGGTCTCGAGAAGTTCCCCCGTGTGGTCCGCCAGAAAGGGCGGAATACGTAGCGGGACTCACGAGCGCGATCCGTCGCGAGGTAACGAGACGCTCAGTTGGCGTTGAAAGTCCAGTAAGACCCCAGCCCGGCGATTCCGATCGAGCGGATCGAGGGATCCAAAAGCGCAGCACGGTGGGCCGGAGAGGCCATCCACATCGCACCGATGCTGGCATAGTGCCCCATCGCCGAGTTCTGACGACGCGCTGGGCCCATCACGTGATGGCCCATCCCGCGAGCCTGCTGCTGGTTGTTATTCGCAGCAGCCCAGTTCGACAGGTTCGGGTCGTAACCGACCGCGGGCAATCCATAGCTCGCGCGGACCGAGTTCAGCCAATTCGTGAAACCGTAAGGGTCTCCCGCCGATGCTGCGGCGGCAGGTTGAGCGTAGGTCATCGTCTGGGCAGGACGGGCGTAGGTGACAGTCTGCGCCGGCTGGGTATAAACAACCGACGGGACAGTCTGATAGACGATGGGCTGCTGCGCTCGAGCGGCGAGCGGGCTGCTCGTCGCGACGAAGGCCAGAATCCAGAGCGGAGCCACGATGCGCGTCTTGATGAGGTTCTGGATAGGCAACGGAGAATCTCCCAATGATGATGTGGGCTGCAATCGCACCCATGGCGATATGCCTTTCTCCATGAGCAAATCCTCCAGACGAATCCAGGAGGTTCATCCCATAGGCACCCACGGTGTGTTGCTAGAATGGGATTCCAGTTTTGGAAACGCAACCCTTTTTTTCGGTAACGAAAGATTTTTTTCGTAAGTATCGACAGGTGCAGCCATGGATACACTCGCATCTCACCCTTGGTTGCCGAGGTATGAGCGGGTGAAGCGATGTGATTCTTTTCGTCTAAATTGCAATAGGAGTGTCACAACGTGAGTGGATCAGCGTATCGACGCCCCTAACACGTGCCTGTTTGACTCTGAAACGACTAAAAATGGGAAGGGGAGTAGTCAGGCCGTTCAGAAAGGCGGCCCTCAAAATCCCTGACAATCCCTGTTGAGGCCGCAGAATTCACACCTCGCTGAACCTGCGCAGATTTCTGCGTCAACCTCAGTCGGCAACCCGAGAATGACAGCGATCCGGCACATACGCGGTTCAGTCGCGCCGGCGTTTGAGGGAGATTCCCGAGGCATACGGGAGAGAGGGGGTGAGCACGCAATGAGCGGGAAAAGAAGGGGATTTCGCTAGCTGAGCCCGAGCGCGGCCTTCACCAGTTTCTGGATCATGGGGACCACCTCTTCCGGACTTCGTGAAGGTCCCGCGAGGATGTCGAAGGTCTCAAAGCCGGTGATGGCGAAAAGGACATCGATGGTTTCGTCCATCAACTCGGGAGCCGGCCGCCCATAGCGCTCGTGAACCCGCCGCACCATCACGCGCATCGCCTCGCGTCGCCTTTCTTGGCGATCGCGCAAGCCCTGCTCAACCTCCGGATCAAGCGCGCCGAGCGCATGAAGTCGTCGGACCACCAATCGATCCATCGTCCAAAAATGGCCATACGCCGCACATAGCGCAACGATCCCTTCGAGGGGGTCGCTCAGCGTGAACGAATCCCGCACGCGCTCGATCTGCCCGCGGATCGCGAGGTCGTCAAAAAGTGCCTCGAGCAACCCCCGTTTGGACTCGAATTGGTAGTAAACCGTCATCCGAGCCACTCCGGACTGGCGTGCAACCGCCTCGATCGTGAAGGCCGCAAACCCCTCAGATCCCGCAAGTAGCGCCCTCGCGGCCTCGAGAATCTTCACGCGCGTTTGATCCGTGGCCGCCTGGCGCTGGCCAAGGCGATAAGGACGTGGACTCATGGCACCCTTGACAATTTGATCTTACAGTCCATACAAATAATTGGCTTTTGGGTAAGGTCGGGGACTTTGGTGGAGTCCAGGCCCATCAAGAGGAGCACATTTGATGAGCGACGCGGCCGTACCGAATGGAGCCGAACAGGCTCCATGCTATCCGGACCTGGTCGGAAAAGTCGCGGTGGTTACGGGAGGATCGCGTGGGATCGGAGCGGCGACTTCCCGGCTTCTGGCGCGCAACGGGGTGAAGGTTGCGGTGGTCGGTCGAGACACCACCGCGCTGCGGGAAGTTATCACCACCATCGAGCGTGATGGTGGACGGGCTTTGGATGTTTGTGCGGATTGCGTCGATTTTGCAGCCCTTGAGAGAGTGCGCGAGCGAACCGAAGAAGCGTTGGGGCCGATCGATGTGCTTGTCCCCTTCGCAGGGGGATATGGCGAACCGGATCCCACCGCCGGAATGACCGAAGAACGTTGGCGCTTTGTCGTCGACGCGAATCTCACGGCGACGTTCCTCACCATTCGGTCGATGCTCCCCGGCATGCTTGCTCGCGGCACGGGTTCGATCATCACGATGGCCTCGAGCGCGGGGCGTCTCCCTTCGCCGGCATCAGCCGCGTACGCGGCCGCCAAGGCTGGGATCATCATGCTTACCCGCCACCTTGCGGCCGAGGTGGGGCGCCAGGGGGTTCGGATCAACTGCGTCGCCCCTTCGGCAATTCGCACGGAGCGAATGGAGCGCTTGATGTCGGGGCTTCAACTCCAGCAACTCGCCTCGGCGTTTCCGCTCGGCCGGGTGGGACGCCCCGAGGATGTCGCCTCGGCCACGCTTTTCCTGGCCTCGGAAAGTGCGTCGTGGCTCACAGGTGTCACGCTCGACATCGCGGGGGGACGGATCATCGTCTGAAGAAATTCTTCATTTCTCACCTGATGCTCTCGAGAAATTCTCTCATGGAGGCGCACCGATGAATGAGCAGGAAAAGCCGTCTGCCGGCCTTGAAGTACCCTCTTTACCCACGGAGAAGCCTCGTTCCAGGAGTGGCCGACGAGTTATCCGCATTGGCATCTGGGTTCTGGGCGTCTTGCTCCTCTTGCTGGCCGGTTTTGTGGGATACGCGCTGGCGTTTCCCGGCCGCTACTCTGTACCGACGGTCGATATCCGGATCGAACCGAGCCCAGACCGTGTGGCTCGAGGTAAAGCTCTGGCATCCATGCTCTTTTGTGTCCAGTGCCATGTTGACCCCGCGACCGGGGTGATGAGTGGCAAGCGCCTGGACGAGATCCCTGCCTTTTTGAGTCCGAAGCCGTATTCGGCCAACATCACGCGCCACCCGGAAAAGGGTATTGGAAACTGGAGTGACGGCGAACTGGCCGTGTATTTAAGGACGGGGATTGACCGCCAGGGGCGTCTGGCTCCTCCCTGGATGCCTCGCGTGCACAACTTGGCAGACGAGGATCTGTACGATCTTATCGCGTTTCTCCGTTCCGACGAACCTCTCGTTCGTCCGAACATCGATGGACCTGGTCGCGGTTCGCTCTCGATCCTGGGCAGGGTTCTCTTCCGATATACGCTGCGGCCCCCGGTTTACCCGAAGACCCCCATCATCGCGCCGGATATCTCCGATCGCGTGGAGTATGGGCGCTACGTGGTTCAGGCCAAGGCGACTTGCTTCCGCTGCCATTCGGCGAGTTTTACGAAGCTCGACCATGAGCATCCGGAGCGTTCCGCCGGCTATCTGGGGGGTGGAAATGCGCTGGCTGATGCGGGAGGAGAGCCGATTTTCAGCCCCAATATCACCCTTGATGACGACACTGGGCTTGGTCGGTGGAGCGAGGCCGAGTTCGTGCGCGCGGTCCGCGAAGGCATCGACCGCCATGGGAAACCGCTTCGAGGCCCCATGCAGCTTTACCCCGAGTTGTCCGAAGACGAGGTGAAAGCGGTCTTTTCTTATCTGCACACGGTTCCGCCTCTTCACAAGCCTCGCAAGCACCCTCGCGCGTCGTCACTTTCGACTGTGGCGACGAATTCTGGATCTGCCAAGGGACGCGTGCTCTACGTGAAGTATGGTTGCCGCTCCTGCCACGGCGATATTGGCGTTGAGGTTGGCGACCTTCGCCGGGCCGACGCGAAGTATGCCACGGACGAAGCGCTCGCGGCCTGGGTCCGTCGTCCTTCCTCCTTCAAACCGGGAACCAAAATGCCCGGATATGAAGGTGTGATTGCACCCGAGGACTTCCCGCCTCTTCTTAGCTACGTCCGCTATCTGGGCCAGCAAGCGGCCAAGGCGGCTGCCTCGACGGCTTCGAGCAAGCGGAATTGAGTGGCATGTGAGACGAGCCGCGGGCAACATGTGCAGAGCATCTTGGTCGCGCCCTCATTATTGCCTGTCGACGTTACGGTGACGAACTTCATTCAAGAGAGGGTCAGGAGCATGAGTCTCGGCCAGCAATCAGGAACGATCGAGGATCGCCGCAAGACCGAGCGCCGTTCTCTTGTCTTTTCGAGCCTTGATCAGGTGATGCCTGACGTTGAGCTTGCGCTGGGTGGGTATCGCGCCGTCGGGAATTGGAACTTGGGACAGATTTGCAACCACCTGGCAATCGTCGTTCGCGGATCGGTCGAAGGAGTTTCGGGACGGGCTCCTTGGATCTTGCGAAAAACGGTGGGTCCGCTCGTGCTGAAGCGGATCTTCGCAATGGGACAGATCAAGGCGGGGATGCCGACCTCGGAGAAATTCGTACCGGGATCCCAACTTGATGATCGAGCCGAGGCCGAGGCGCTACGGGCAGCGCTCGGCCTCTTCACCTCAACCACCAAGCCTCTCGCGGACCACCCGTTTTTTGGAACGCTTTCACGCGAACAGTGGACCCGTCTTCATTATATGCATAGCGCACACCATCTGAGTTTTCTTTGGCCTCATCAGCACGAGAGCCATTGAACGGCTTGGCTTGGCGACCATCGCTCAAGGCGCGGTTTACAGCGACTTTTGCCGTAGGCCGCGCACGAAATCCGCCACGGCCGCGCCGATCTCAGCGGCGCTGTCTTCCTGCACGAAGTGAATGCCCTTGGCGGTAATTTCCTTCTGGTTTGGCCAGCTCCGGCAGAACTCGCTTGCCTTCCCTTGATCCAGAGCACCGGGTTCGACGTGAATGTAGAGCTTGGGCACCTGGCTTTGCGCAAGCCATTGGGCATATTCTCGCACGGTCTTCACCACGTCGGCGGGCTCACCGTGGAGGGGAATTTGTCGCGGCCAGCTTAGCGTTGGCCGCCGGTCTTCGCCGGGGTTGAGAAACGGTTTGCGGTAATAGGCCATCTCCACGTCACTGAGCGGCCGCATTACGGCTCCCGGCAACAATTGTTCGACAAAAAAATTGTCGCGTAAGATCATATCATCACCCGATGGTGAACGAAAGGCCCGGAATACGTCTCGAACTTGTTCGGGAAAATCGCTCCACTCCAGGGGCATCACGATAGATTCCATGTACGCGATGCCCTGCACGCGACTTTGGTTCTGATGCGCCCAATCAAAGCCGAGCGCAGAACCCCAGTCGTGGAGGACCAACACGACGTCATTGCCCAGGCCGAGTTTTTCCCAAAGGGCGAAGAGAAAGTCGCGTTGCTCAGCGTAGGTATAGCGGTCCGGGCCCGAGGCGTCGAGCTTGTCGGAATCCCCCATCCCGATCAGATCGCAGGCAATCAAACGGCCGAGTCCTCGGCACGCGGGCATCACGTTGCGCCAGAGATAAGACGAAGTCGGATTGCCATGCTGAAAGACGATGGGCGCTCCTTCCCCTTCGTCGATATAGGCCATGCGGCGCCCCTTGATTTCGACGAATTTCTTCTCGGCGAACGGTAACGTCGTATCAGGCATCGGTCGTTCTCTCCCTGGATGGTTGGCTCTTCTTAGCTACCCATGCGATGAGGCAAAGTGGCGTCGGACTCAAATCACGGCACTGTTGGCAAGTGCGTCGATCTCTGCCATCAACCCCAGAATTTCGCGCCGCCGAGAGTGTAAGAGCCTCACTGCCAACGAACAAGCACGTACCTTTTGGTAAGGACCGCGACGAAAGGACGATCTTGAATCGAGAACGTGACCGTTGCGAGGCTGAAGTGTTCGGCGCAGGTACGAAATACGCGTACGCGAGGATCCCTCCCCGCGTGTTGATGATTTGTCGGGACGCGAAGACTGATATCAGGCACCCGCGAAAAATTGCGGATTCAGCCCTGGCGTGAGATGAAAACGGGCGGGATCATCGAGCGAAAGAAGTCTTGAAAAATGCGGTATTGTTGGCGGGGCTATATATCAGCGATGTAGGGAAATGCATTCACCGAAGACATGAAGCAAATGAAGCGCGTTGCTGAGCGATCAACAAAAGTTGACGAACTTGGCGAATCGCCAAGTTCCGTCCCCCAGGGCCAAGCCTTGAGCCTGCTTGCGAACGCCCGTCACTTGCGCATGGGTTTTGGTGATCAAAGAATGGCGCGGGCATCACGATGAGGATGACCAGCGAGTCGGCCAGAGAAGACGGCGAGGCAAACCGACAGCGTCTGACCGTTTGGAACGCAGGCGGCGCCCAGCGCGTGCCTGGATGACAATCATGCAAAGGTCTTCCGATGATGTATTCCGCCAGGCGCGAGCGGCCGTCGGAGCGACGCGCAGCAACGTTCCAGCGGCGACGTCAATCGGTTCGTCGTCGATCAGAAATTGCCCTTTCCCCTCGGTCACGACATAAACGACTTCGTCCTTGCGGTGCTGCATTGCGAACGGTGTGCCCGTGCCCGGCAGCACCCGAAGAAACGAGATGTCCGTTCCGGTCAGCGAGAGCATTTCGCCAAGCTGGGCTTTGCCCGGGCCGGGGGACAACGGCACGAGCCCCAGCGACGACACCTGGTAGAGCCGCTCCATTCCCTCGGCCTGGATCGCAGAGACCGAAGGCATGTCGAGAAGCGGCGTCGTCGCCCCTTCCTTCGCCGACCGGGCCCGGGGCATGATTCGGCTGGTGGCTCCCTGGAGCCGTCGACCAAGGTCTTGGAGTTGCGAAACCGGAACGGATTTCATGCGTGTGCCCTCAATCGCGTCGAAATCATCGAATCGTTCACCGTCGTACTTGCCAACGCTCGCTTCGCCTCGAAGATCCCTGGCCTGGCTCATCGCAATTAATGACTTCAAGTCATTAATTGGGACGATGCCTCATTATTGGCAGCCTGTCAAGTCGTGCGCCAGGATTGTCATCAGGGGGAAGGTGGGTTTAGCATGCTGTGTGTGCTGGAGGCGCTGTTGGTTTTTGGCGGATGATTCCTTCGGAAAAGGGGTTCTGTGTGCGCATTGCCGACCCGGCGAAACTCCCGCGCATTCTCGAAGCGGCGGGGCGCCTGTTTGCTGAGCGAAGCTTCTCCGAGGTTCGCATGGAAGACATCGCCGCTCTGGCCGAAGTCGCCAAGGGGACCCTCTATTTACATTTCAAGGACAAGGAGCATCTCTTCCGAGAGATGATCGCCGAGGTCTCTCGGCGCAGGCTCGACGAGAGCCAGGTTCGGCTCGATGAGACGCAAGACCCTCGCGAGAAACTCCGAATCTTGGTTCAAGACGCGATCCGCTTTTCTGATCGCTATCCGCATTACCTCGAAACGCTCCACCACCTGGACGGCAATCCCCCCCGTAGTGAAGACGCCGCGATTCAAAGAGGTCGTGAGCGGTTGTTCGTTCTGATCGAGGACATTCTCCGCCAGATCGACGGTTCGCGAGAACTTCCCGTCCCCGACCCCGCCCGATCGGCGGCCGCTCTCCTGGGCATGATGCACCGAGTCATGCTGTGGACCCCTCGCCCGTGGCCCTCAGACCTTAGCGATTGGATCACCAGTCACTTCCTTTATGGAGTGACGGGCGAGCCGCGAAGCTCTTGAAAAACGCCCCCTTTGTTCAAGACTTCGGCAACACCGACTCACGCTTCCTCGCTACCTGCGATGCCGCGTTCGCCTGGCTCTTTACGTTCTCTCGCGACCCCCGATCGGGGGCAATCAGGCGGAAACCCGGACCCGAGGGGCTGTGCGTGGTTGTTTTGAAGTGGCTGATGCGAAACGACTTGCGACAAATTTGGAAGGTCGAGGGAGATTTCCTGCATTGTTATTGAAGTAGGGGAGACTTCCTCTCTGGCGCCGCAGGAGATTCGATGCCGTGATGATCGTCCCCTCTTCCACCGCCGAGCGGCATCTGGCGACCTTATTTGGCATCGGGGCCCTGGGGCAACTGCCTGATGCGGAGTTGCTGGCCTGCTTTGCATCCGGACAAGGCGACGCCGTGTCCGAAGCGTCTTTCGAGGCGATCGTCGCACGGCATGGGCCGATGGTTTTGGGGGTCTGCCGTCGGATCCTAGGGGACGCGCACGCGGCTGCTGACGCGTTTCAGGCCACGTTTCTCATCCTGGCCCGGAAGGCTCCGTCGCTTCGGGTCGGCGAGTCGCTTGGTCCTTGGCTCCATAGCGTCTCTGTTCGAGTGGCTCAGCGGGCCAGGGCCGTCGCGAGGCGGGAAGGCTCCCGTGTCCAGTCGCTCGAAGGATTTGACCCACCAGGTAGGACGGAGTCGTTGGACCGGGTGCAGCAGGTTGACCTTCGCTCGGTGATCGATGGCGAAATCCTTCGGTTGCCGCATCGCTACCGCGCTGTTGTGGCACTCTGTTACCTCGAAGGATTGTCGCAAGAACAGGCTGCCCGGCGGTTGCGTTGCCCGGTCGGCACGGTTCAGAGCCGCCTGCACCGCGCCCGCGAGCGTCTGCGTACCCGCTTCGCCAAGCGCGGATTGAACCAAGGCACCGGAAGCTTTGCGATCGTCGCTCGAGTCGAGATACCCCCCCCACTTGCCAAAGTATCAACCGTATCGGCAACCCGTCTCGTAGCGGATACGTCCGCTGGAATGATCCCAATCACCGTTTCTGAACTCGTGCGCCATACACTAAGGAGTATGTTGATGGCCAAAACATGCCGAGTAGGACTCATGCTGGCCGCGTTGGCAATGCCGGCGACCTGCGTTGTGGCATTCGCTAATCGCCTAGACGGGGATGAGAAAACGAATACGTCCTCATCTCCCAATTCTCCTCAATCGAAATCGGAAGTCCGGGATGTTCGAAACGAACCCTCCTTGGCGGACCGGTTCGCGCAAATCCGCGCCGAGTATGAGTCTCAGCAAAGCGTGCTCGAGGAGGCGTTAGCGAAGGCCAAGACGCAGCGTGAGGAGAACGAGATCTACTCGAAGGTGTCGCCTGACGAAGTCGCATTCACACGCCGGATGATCGCGCTCGCGGAGTCGTCTCCGAAGGAACCGGTGGCTCGTGATGCCTTGATTTGGGTCCTCAACAAACCAGGAATGGGCGACCAAGGGCCGTACGGGGACGAGTTTGCTCGAGCTGCGGCGCTCCTGCTCCGTCATCATGGTGACGACCCAGAGGCCATCCGCATTGGCTTGCAGCTTGACAATGTACTGACGCTTCACCGCGATGCGCTTTTGCTGGGCTTCTACGCATCGGCCAAAGGACATGAAGCGAAAGGTCTGGCCCGCTTGGCTCTTGCCCAATACCTGGAGAAGAAGTCGACGTTCATCAAATCCAGTCGCAAATCCCAAGGACGACCGAAAAAAATTCTCCATGGCTTCCGTGACGAGGAAGGCAAAACCATCGAGAAGAGAGTTGAATCGACAGACGAAGAGTATAGTTATATTATGGATCTTCGTCTGGGTGATTCCGAGGCTACGCGAGCCGAGGCTGAGCGGCTCTTTAACGAGGTGATCGCCGACTACGGTGATGTTCCATTCATCACTCTCAAGCACAGAGAGCTAGAGCGGGTTCTCCGAGAGCCTTCATTCACGTGGAAGGGCCAACCTCTGACGAAAGAACATCGGCAAACGCTCGAGCGTATGCTTTCCGCTCAGAAAACATTGGGTCAAGTTGCCGAGGCCAGGCTAGGCGCGATCCACGACCTCGTCATTGGTAAGCCGGCTCCCGAGATCGACGGCGTGGATCTGAATGGCAAGCCTCTCAAACTCTCGAACTACCGCGGCAAGGTTGTCGCTTTGGTCTTCTGGGCCTCATGGTGCGGCCCGTGCTTGCGAGAGATTCCGAACGAACGGGAACTGGCCGAAAAGCTTAAGGACAAGCCATTCGCGATTCTCGGGGTCAACTGCGACGAGGACAAGGAATCTGCACTCAAGGTCGTCAAGGACGAAAGGATCACATGGCCTAACTGGCGCGATGGAGCGCACGGAGAAGGCCTTATCGCTTCTCGCTATTGTATCCGAGGCTATCCAACCGTCTTCATCCTCGATGAGCAGGGAATCATCCGCCATACGAAGGCGCTTGGGAAAAGCTTGAACGAGACGGTCGAAAAACTACTCCAGGAGCTCGAAGCAAAGAATGCCGCAAAGTAGCTCCTTGAGAGCGATTTTCGTCCGGACTACGACGGCGAACCTTGGGAAAATCCGGGGTTAAGGAGTATGACCGGGTGCCCCTGACAAGCGTTCTCGCTTGTCAGGGGCTTGCGTACGGGCCTATGGGCAAGTGAGAACACTTCGGAAAGTAAATCGTCTTTCATCATGGGCATTGTCCATTCTGGGCAATAAATGAATCAATGCTCCATCATTATGAGCGAGATGTCCCATCACGAACTCTCTTTATCAGGCCCGTTCCAGCGCAAACACCTCCACGCTGACTCCTTCCGAGTAATGGGCGAGCGGTCGGGCGTCCTGGTGAATGATCCCCGCGCAGGGGAGAAGGGTTTCTTGGAGCTCCAGAACTTCCGCGGACTGAAAGGGATAGGGGGTATGGTGGACCTGCCCTCGGTAGAGTCGATCGCCTCGCGAAGCGTAGAGGAAGTAGCGTTCGATTAAAAAATGTTCGAGTGTTCCAGGCGCGGCGGAGCCGATGGATCCCTGAGGAATACACCGAATCGACGATGAAGCGGGGCAAAGGCCGGGCCAACGCCGCTCGGAGGCATAGGCAATGGCTTTTGCCTCCGAATTTTCGAACGAGAGTTGCATTCGAGCGTAGTGGTACGGCAGGTGGAACCAGGCGCGAGCGGCAACGACGGCAAGAGGGTTGGCGGCTTCGAGGCTGAAGAACCAGACCCCGGGATTCTCCCCTCCTTTGTGCACATAAGTCCGCACGTTTGTTTCGTGGAACCGTGACAAAAGCGGGAGCGCGGGGACGCCGACAGGGCGTACTCCCGACATGGTGAAGGGAACGAGGCCAACGTAGGCTTTCCCTTCGAACAAATCGAGTTCGAGCCCCGGTGGTAACAGCGGGCGTAATAGGTTTGCGGGAACTTCCCAGTGCAGGAAGAGCAGGTGGCTCCACGTCTGGTACATCACGGCTCGGCGCGCGGGCCGCTTCGTAGGGGCGATTCGGTCGATGGTCGCTGAGAGGTCTGCGGAAGCTTTGGACATGGTTATCCGAGCCCGCCGAAAAGTCGACGTAACGGGAGTGAGAAGCCTGGCAACACATCACGGCCGTCGAGCGTTGCCTTTTCATCGAGCAGGATCGATGCTTCAAAAGCCTGGTGGACGACCGCAGTGCGAGCGGCCGGGTCGATGAACCATACCAGGCGCACGCCGGTCGAGAGATACTCATCGAGCTTGCGCTTCATCTCACGAGCCGTGTTGCGCTTGCTCAAGACTTCGACGATGAGGTCGGGAATCAAGCTTGGGATGGTCATTCTCGGCTCGCGGCGCCCCGACGTTCGATCTGCGCTGGTGAAGCAGATGTCGGGGATACGCACCAGGCCGGGCATCAGCCGGATCGCCACATCGGCTCCAGCTACGGTTCCCAGACGATGCTCCGCAACGAACTCCACGAGATGATCCATCAAAATGGCGGAAAGTGTGGACTCTTGAAATCCAACGACTTTTTCGACGAGCACTCCATCGACCAGTTCGCAGAGCCGATTTTCTCTGACCTCGATGTCGACCACGTCCAATTCCGTGGCCGATCCGGGCGCCGGGCGCAAGAGTACGCGTTGAGCCGGGATGTCACCCAGCCTGGTCAGCAGGTCTGCCACTGACGGGGTCGGATCGACAACCATCGAGATGCTTGCCATGGAGGATTCCTCGCCCACTGGCGAACGGCCGATTCAGGACCTGCGAGCGAGGCGCCCTTCGCTCGGGACAACACACTCTATTGTGGAGTGGGAACCGAGGCATCACAAGCAGGAATCCCGGATGAAGAGTTGCCTTGGCGGTCGACACCAAGGCAAACTCCCACAACCAGTGGGCTTCGGGATCATTCATATTGGATCCGTCTTCGGCCGCTCGGCGAACCATGGGTAGATCGCGGGCAAGACGAGGGTTGTCAGGAGCGTTGATGTGATCAATCCACCAATAACGACGGAGGCCAGGGGGCGCTGGATCTCGGCGCCGGGGGTGGTGGATGTGGCCATGGGGATGAAGCCGAAACCGGCGACAAGTGCGGTCATGAGGATCGGCCGGAGCCGTACAACGGCGGCTTCGCGAGCGGCCTGGTGAGCTTCGTGCCCCTCCTGGCGCAAGTGTTCCACGGCGCTCACCCAAACCAGGCCGTTCAGGACCGCCACACCGAAGAGTGCGATAAAGCCGACCCCCGCGGAGATCGAGAACGGCAAGTCGCGAGCCGCCAGGGCGAAGACTCCGCCGGTGGCCGCCATGGGAACGGCAAGGTAGATCAAGACGGAAAGCCGAAGCGAGCCGAACGTGCTATAGAGCAGCAGGAAGATCAAGGCCAGGGCGATTGGAACGACGATCAAGAGCCTTTGCGATGCCGTTTGAAGATGCTCGAATTGTCCTCCCCAGCGCAAGATGTAACCTGGAGGACGTTTCACCTTGGCTGAGATCGCAGCCTGTGCCTCGGCGACGAACCCGGCGATATCGCGGCCTCGGACGTTGACGCCGACCACCGCGCGTCGCTGGACATTCTCGCGTTCCACCTCGCTGGGGCCCTCTTCGAACGTGACGTTGGCGAGTTCGCCAAGGGCGATGGGTCTTCCCTTGGGATCGACGACCCGGATCGACCGGATTTTTTCCGGATCGTTGCGCCAGGCTTCGGGCAAGCGAACCTGAATCGGATGGCGATACTGTCCTGAGAAGACCGTTCCCACTGTTGTACCGCCAAGGGCGGAGATCGAATCCAGGATGTCCGTTGCCTTGATCCCGTAGCGTGCGAGCTGGTCGCGGCGGACAGAGACGCGAAGCATGGGTAGGCGTCCGGAGGTAGGCGTCTTGATGTCCTGCGCTCCGGGAATGCGGCTCAAGACATGCTCGATCTCCGTGGCTTTTTGGCGCAAGACGTCGAGGTCGGGTCCGTAGATCAAGATCGCCACGTCACTCTTCACGCCGGCCACGAGCTCATTGACTCGCATCTCGATCGGTTGACTGAAGCCGAACTTGACCCCCACGACGTTTTCCTGGAGAGCCTTGTCAATCTCTTCGATGAGAGCGTCGCGCGTTAGCCCAGGGCGCCACTCGGCCTGGGGTTTGAGCAGGGTCCAAACATCGGTTTGATGCACCCCCATGACGTCGTTGGCAATCTCCGGCCGGCCGGTCTTGCAGTAGACCATGCGCACTTCGGGAAAGGATCTGAGGATATTTTCGATTTGAGTCGACATGGGAACTGCCCCCTCGAGCGCCGCCGAGGGAATGCGCACCGCCTCGATGAGAAGGTCCCCCTCATTGAGGCGAGGCATGAACTCTCCTCCCAGGCCGAGCGCCACGGGCACACTGATTCCCACAAGGGCCAGGGCAATGAGCGTGGCAATTGCGGGACGACGAATCATGGCGTCGAGCAGAGGTTCGTAGAATCGCTTGAGACCGCGAACCAGCCAAACCTCCTTCTCCTGGATCTTGTTACTGAGGCCTAGTGAGGCAAGAACCGGCATCAAGGTCAATGAGAGCACCATCGAACCCGCCAGGGCGAAGATCACGGTCAGGGCCATGGGGCGGAACAGTTTTCCCTCTGTCCCTTGAAGGGCGAGGATCGGCAGGTACACGATGGCGATGATCAACTCACCGAACATGGTGGGCTTGCGTACTTCAACCGCCGCATCGCGAATGATGTCAAGCTTCGGGCGCGAATCCCCTTCATGAGACAGGCGCCTGACGCAGTTCTCCACCATGATGACGCTCGAGTCGACGATCAGGCCGAAATCGATGGCCCCCAGGCTCATCAAGCTGGCGGTGACCCCCGTCGCCAGCATCACGTTGGCGGCGAAAAGCATGGAGAGAGGAATCGCAACCGCCACGATCAGGCCGCCGCGGACGTTCCCCAGTAAAATCAAGAGGATCACGACCACCAGGCTTCCCCCTTCGAGGAGGTTGCGAAGCACCGTGTCGAGGGTTTGGCTGATGAGATGTGTGCGGTCGTAAAGGGGCTCAATGCTGACGCCTGGAGGCAGGCTCTTCTGAAGCTTGGCGATTTCGTCGGTCACCCGCGCGACGACCTGGCGGGAGTTCTCGCCGATGAGCATCATCACCAGCCCCGTGACGATCTCGCCTCGCCCGTCGCGCGTGACCAGTCCCGCGCGAATCATCGGTGCGGGTTGAACCTTGGCCACGTCGTCGATGGTAACCGGAACACCGTCCCGTTCGTCGATCACGATCGCTTCAATATCCGCCGCGCTGGATGTCTGGCTCTCGGCTCGGATGTAGCGAGCCTCCCCCTCATGGACGAGGTAGCCGCCGCCGGCGTTGGCGTTGTTGTTTCGGAGGGCGTTGAACACGTCGGTCATCGAGAGCCGATAGCTCGCGAGCTTGTCGGGGTCAAGCGCGACCTGGTAAGTCTTCAACTCGCCGCCGTGGGAATTGATCTCAGTGACGCCCGGTACACCGCGAAGTTGATAGGCGATGAACCAGTCGAGGAGTGTTCGCAACTCCATGGGAGTAACGCCCGACTCCTTGGTCGCCCGTACCTCGAACTGAAACACTTCGCCGAGAGCCGTTGCGATCGGACCGAGAGTGGGAGTGCCGTATCCCCTGGGGATGAGTTCCGTCGCACGCGTGAGTCGCTCTCCGACGAGCTGGCGAGCGCGATAAATGTCGGTTCCTTCATGAAACACGATCGTCACGACGGAAATCCCGAACTTCGAGATCGAACGGATTTGCTCCACGTTGGGCAAACCACTCATCGCGCCCTCGACGGGGAACGAGAGAAGCGTCTCGACTTCAAGTGGGCTGAGGGCAGGGGCCTCGGTGATCACTTGAACTTGAACGTTTGTCATGTCGGGGACCGCGTCAATCGGCAGGCTAATCGCCGAGTGAACGCCGAGGCCCGCGATGAGGAGCGTGATCATCAGCACCAGGAAACGATTATTCAGGGACGCCTGAATCAAAGAATTGAGCATATTCCCACTCAAATAGACGGAAACGCGGAGCCCGACCGAAGACCGGAGGACGTCAAAGAAAGTGGACTATTGTCGAAGACCGATTGCCGCCCTCCTAATGAGACCGGCCAAGGCGGCTTACTCTTCTTCGGTTTCACTTTGAAGAATGAGCTCACTCTTCAAAGTGAAGGCACCGCGAGACACGACACGATCTCCCTTGGAGAGGCCGGTATTGATCACGCAGTGCTCTCCCGATGTTCGGCCGGGTTTCACCTCGTGGAAGGTGTAGGTGTGTTTGGCTGGGTCGGTCGGAAGGAAGACACCCATCTTGCCGTCAATCTCGACGATTGCCGAGGAAGGAACGACGAGTGCTTCTTGAGTGGTAGGGGTATCCAGGGTGATCCGGACAAACATACCCAGCTTGAGCACGTCGTCTGGATTTTTGACTTCCGCCATCATGGGAACCGAGCGAGTGGCTGGGTCAACGGACGCGCCGACGGAAAGAAGCTTGGCGTCGAATGTCTGCCCAGGATATGCGGCGGCCGTGAGGCGGAACGAGCCGCTTTTGAGTGCGGGAAGCACGCCGAAGTCGGACTCGGGGACGTTGGCCATGACCCAAACGGTGGATAGGTCGGCCAGGGTAAAGAGGACGTCGTTGATCTCGGCTTTCTGACTCGGAACGATCGCCTTGGAAATGATCGTGCCGTCGAACGGTGCGACGACCTTATAAGCGATCACGTCGTCGCCCGTAGTGGAGGTGGCCGCCACGTTCCCGGCGTGCTCGAGGACCTGCTTGATCTCTTCCGGTACGCCGAGGATCCGCAGCCGCTGCGCCGCGTCGATCACGGCGGCTTCCGCAAGTTGAACCTTCTGCTCCGACAAGACCTGCTCGTGGCGGGAGTCGAATCGAACTTGTTCGAGCACTGACTCAAACTTGGCCTGAGCCGCCTCTTGGGTGTGCTGCGTGAGGAATTTCGGGTGCTCCCCCACGATCCTCTCGCGGTGGAGGTTGCCCGTTTTCTCGGCCTCGTGGGAGGCGATCTCGACCTCCGTGTAGGCCTGAATCAGCAGGCCGCGATACGACCCGAGTGGGCGGTCGGCGTATTGTTTTTGGATCGTCGCCGCCGTGACCCCCTTGCTGAGTTCGGGGATCAGCTTGTTGACGTTCGTGGCGATTTGCCGCTTCCAGTCGAGCTCGATCCGCGCGGTGGCGAGCTCAATTTGCCGCCCTCGCAGGTTGAGCCGTGCCGTGCCGATGTCGGGACTGTCGAGGATCGCGAGGATGTCCCCCTTCTTCACCTTCTGGCCAAGCGTGGCATTCACCTGCCGCACAATGCCCGACGAACGGGGGCGGATCGCCATCTGGCGATCGGGATTCGCGTCGATCTTTCCTGGAACTCCCACCTCGGATGAGAGCAGCACAACCGCCGCGGCTGCGGTCTGAATGTCCGCGACTTTGAGCTTGCCTTCGGAAAGGGTCACTGAGTTCACGGTCTTCGGCTCTGCGGTCGAGGACGGCGTCGCGGTAGCGGCCCCTTTGGTTGCTGAGCCCGCGCCGGAAAACGACTCGCCGTGGAACAGCATGTCGTGCAAGAGCAGGCTCGCTGCCAGAGCGATAAGGCAAACGGTCAGCGCGACCCAGGGCACGATGAGCTTCATGCTCTGATGGGTAGGCTTGGATAAGGCCAATGACATGGGTATACCCTCTCTTTCGCTCCTGCGAACCTCGGCGGCCCTGTAGGGCTTTCGCGTACGAGGTCAGGAGACGAAAGTGCGATCTCGGGATTCGTTAAACCTGGCCACGAAACGACCCGGCGAGATCCCGGCACTTGCTAGAAGTGCGGAAACTCAACCGTGGAACGAACGGGGCAGGTTCAGCAAACCCAGCGCTGGAGGAGGGAATTCAGGGAGCCTGTGCGCGCAATGAGGGCGCGCGCGTCGAAAACACGCCAAGATTCGAGGCCGAGCCGAGCCGTGACTTCGGTCGAAGGGACCAAGGGCGCCGCCCAAACGGAGACGCTATCGGCGGCAAGGCGGCTCAAGAGACGAGAGGCGTGATCGGGCACGACAAGCGGCCCGTTATCCCAGTTCGAATCGAACCAGTCCGAAATATGGGCGTGAATCGCCAGGCCGGAGCCGGGGAGATCCCCCTGTGGCTCGTCGGCAAAGGGAACGAACCAGTGCCAATGCAAGGTGGCCACATCTTCAGCCAGCCCAGCTTGCGGATGCCATCGCAGGAGGTGATCGTGATAGTCACAAACCTCGCCAGGGCTATCGTGGTGGCGAATGTTGTGAAAGTCCGGCTGCGGCAACGGAGTGTGCACGAGCCCGAAGATCAACAAGATGATCCCCGAACCATGCAGCCCTCGTCGTCGTGTTGGACGCCGAACCCTCATTGAACGCTCCCGCACGCAACCGAACACCGTCTCTACATTTGGATTATCGACTGTAAAATTTTTTCGGTCAAGCAGCCTTGGCCACAGTGGCGTGCCGTGATTCTCGAAACGACGTTTTCCACAGCGATCTCACGAGCCCGGACGGTCGCAAGTCGACCGGCCGGAAGGGCCGCTCCGCAGTTGCCCCTCCTCCGGTGTCGAGGGTTTTCACCCACGCATGGACGGATTGGCTTGCCGAGTGGAACGACTCTCGGTTCCCCCGTCCGCCTGAATTGCCGGCAGACTCGCCAAAATTGAACCGCGTCGCATGCCTCCGATGCAGGGACCTCCGAAGTATTCCTCGGGTCGGACCAGCTTCGTCACTCCGGGCGTGGCAGGGAGTGACGAGCTGGCTGTCGACGCCGGAGAATTCACTCAGCGGGAGCCGGTTCGTCGCGACTGCTTGACGATGTCGTCGATGGCGGCGGCGACGGGGTCGAATCCTTGAGGTTCCACGAAGGTACCGAACGACGTGGCGGTTGCGCCACCGAGCGGCTGCGCGAACACGGAGGTCGTAGAACCCCCCTGAGTCGCGAGAGCCAGCGGGGCGCCACTCGAAGACGAAGCGGACGGCGTTGTCGAGACCGGCGTGGCAGCAGTACGAGCCATCGAGTATTGGGATGGGCCGTGCTGCCCCAGGACGTCAACGGCAAGGATAATAATATTGGAATTATTACCGCTGCTGCTGAACGTAAGCGAGCTGACCGTCCTCGTCGAGTCGACGGTGATCGAATAACCGTAAAGGTGATAGGGACCGAACTGGGTGCTCGATCCACTTCGCGTGTTGCGGCTGGTCATGGATTTGACCAGTGTTTCACCGGAGGCGGTGGTGGTCGCCGTCCAGTCGCTCAACGTCTGGGTAACGACGGTCGGGGAACCCGTCGTGTAGTTGACGGTGAAGGTCCCGACCTGCGAGCCGTTAACTCCGGTCCCCAGGAACTGGATACTGGTGTATTGGCCCTGCGGGAGCGTGATGGTGACTGGCGAAGCCTGGGATTGAACGACGTTCTTGAGAGTCGCGTCGCCGATGTTGAAGGTGGACGTGCCCCAGGTGATGGTGTTTCCGAGCTGGTTTGCGGAGTAGCTGTTGCCGGTACCGTCGAGTCCAACAAAGCCGGTTCCCTGGCCCACTGTGGTGTTGTCGTCGGTGGTGATACCGATCTGGTTGAAGGCCGTGGCTGACCCGTTGACCGACGCACTCAGATTCACCTGCGGCGGATTTTTGATCATATCGACAGCAAGAATGATAATATTGGAATTATTACCGCTGCTGCTGAAGGAGAGCGAGCTGACCGTCCTTGTGGGGTCAATCGTGATGACGTAGCCGTAGAGATGGAAGGGCCCTGACGTACTACTTGAGCCGCTTCGCGTGTTGCGATTGGTCATCGTCTTGACGACGGTCTCGCCTGATGCCGTGGTGGTCGCCGTCCAGTCACTGAGCGTTTGTGTGACGACCGTGGGGGAACCGGTTGTGTAGTTCACCGTGAAGGTGCCAACCTGTGACCCATTCACGGCGGTACCGAGGAACTCAATGCTCGTGTATTGGCCCTGCGGGAGCGTGATGCTGACTGCCGAAGCCTGAGACTGCACAACGTTCTTGAGAGTCGCGTCGCCGATGTTGAAGGTCGCAGCGCCCCAGGTGATGGTGTTTCCGAGCTGGTTTGCGGAGTAGCTGTTGCCGGTACCGTCAAGTCCGACGAAGCCGGTTCCCAGACCCACCGTGGTGTTGTCGTCGGTGGTGATACCGGTCTGATTGAACGCCGTAGCTGATCCGTTCACCGACGCGTTGAGGTTGACCTGGGAGGGCTGGTAGACCTCATCAACGGCCAGGATTTTGACGTTGTTGTTGTTGGCGATCTCCATGTAGGAGACGGTTTTGGTGGGATCGACGGGGAAGCTGTATCCGTAGAGATAGACGTTTCCGGCGACTCGACCGGTGGTGGAGTCATGATAGGCCATGGTTTTGACGAGGGTTTCGCCTGGTGCGGTAGTTCCACCGCCAGTATATCCGCCGCCCCAATCGCTGAAGGCTTGCGAGAAGGTGACGGTGCTGCCATCGGTGTAGTGGAGGATCAGCGGAGTCGCGGGCTGAACGCCTCGGATCGCAGCTCCGAGGAACTGAATGCTGGTGAATTTGCCCTGCGGCAATGTCAGAGGGACACCACCGGCCTGGAAGATGTCGTTAAGCCCCGCGGGCCCAATGTTGAACGTTTGGCCGTTCCAGGTGACAGAGGTGCCAAGATCCTGCGAAGAGTAGCTGTTTCCGTAGGGATCGAAACTTCCCGCCGTGGGATTGCTTGGGTCCGTGATGCCAATCTGGCTGAAGGAGTTGAACAGATTGACCTGAGAGGGTTGAGAGATCTCGTCGACGGCCAGGATTTTGACGTTGTTGTTGTTGGCGATCTCCATGTAGGAGACGGTTTTGGTGGGATCGACGGGGAAGCTGTACCCGTAGAGATAGACGTTTCCCGCGACTCTGCCCGTCGTCGAGTCATGGTAGGCCATGGTTTTGACGAGGGTTTCGCCTGGTGCGGTAGTTCCACCGCCAGTATATCCGCCGCCCCAATCGCTGAAGGCCTGGGAGTAGGTGACGGTGCTACCATCGGTGTAATGGATGATGAGCGGCGAGGCCGGCTGAACGCCTCGAATTGCGGCTCCGAGGAACTGAATGCTGGTGTATTTACCTTGAGGCAGGGTAATAGGAACACCGCCGGCCTGAAAGATATTGTTAAGGCCGGGAGTGCCGATATTGAAGGTCTCACCATTCCAAACGACGATATTGCCGAGATCCTGCGAAGAGTAGCTGTTTCCGTAGGGGTCGAAACTTCCCGCCGTGGGATTGCTCGGGTCGGTGATGCCAACCTGGCTGAATCCCCCTGACAGATTGACCTGAGAATACGTGGAAGAGGCCAACGGGATCGAGGAATTCACGTTGTCTTCAAGGACCCCATTGATCTCGCCGGAGACCACGTTCATCGAATACGAGGGGGGTGTTACACCATTCCACTGAATCGTGTTCCCCTGCATGGTCAGACTCATATCCCGCGGATCGCTGAATCCGGTCGCGCCCGAGGCAAGAGAAACGACGCCGCCGGTTACGGACGCGTACCAGCCACCGTTTCCGACGGAAATTGGCGGAAACAGGCTTCCGTTGGGGTACTGGTAGGCTGTCGAATACACGAATTGATTGTTACTGAAATCCGCGAACAAATACGTCCTGCCGATCGTTGTCTTTGACACTGGCAGGAAGTTATTCATGTAAAAGCTGATACCATCAATGGAATTGACGATGGTATTGTTGGAGATCTCGATCCCTGACATCGGAAGATAGGACCATCCGTCGAATGGGCCTCCCTCGGTGTAGCCCGATTCGACACGGATTGCCTGGTTAACGTGACCAGTGCTGTAACTCGTCGTCCCGTCACCGATGAAAATATTGCCGCTGACGTTCACGTCGGACATCTCGCTGGAAAGAACGAGAGCCGTGGACACGGTGCCCGTAAGGTTAAACGTGTTGTTTTGAATCGTATAATTCCGGTAGCCCCCCGAGAGGGCGATGTCGTAATTCCCCTGCGGTAGCGAAGCGAACCCCTGGAGCACGAAGCAGGTCCCGGTCGAGTCCGCGGTCGGGAAGGTCTGGGCGATGTTATAGTGGGCGCCCGCATTCGGCCCGTCGAGAATCGTGAGGACGGCCGCTCCGGTCTGCACGTGAGGAATCGCGTAAACTGAACCACCCGAGGATGTCGTCGCGTGGTTGAGTGCCGTGATGTTGCCTTCGAACAGGAACGGATAATTCTCGGTGAGAATCTCCTCAACGTGATTCGGGACGGCATTACCGGGCTCTTTGCTCGGGTTGATCCCGATCGCCACGTTGTTTCCCGTCAGGTTGACGTTATAGCCGCCTGCCGCGGAAACGAAGAAATCATAGACGTCTCCGCCCGTGTAACCTGAAGTCAAGATGTTCGCCGTATTGTTCTGAATGTAGACGTCGACGGGGTGATCAATCGAGAAGATGCCGATACAGGTTGTCCCCGCCGGTGTGCCCGTAAATGTATTGTTCGAGATATACCAGGGGCCTTCACCTTCTACGTCTTGCCCGGAGTAGACGCCTCCTCCATAGAGCGTATTGCCCTTGATGACGCCGGACTGCTCGATCCCGAGATAGATGTCAGTCATCGCATTCGGGTAAGGATCACCGGGAGCTGTGGATGGCTGTGAGTCGACCACCGCTTGCAGGTTGAGATTGAGAAGATTGATGTCAACGATCGAATAGAAGTAATACTGCATCGTGTCCTGGTTGTCGGTGTCGATGATCCCCCGATTCAGGTGAGTTTGAGTTTGGTTGGTGAACGAGACGGTGAATCCTTCGAGCGTCGTATGACTGGCGTGAATGGAGATTGCCGCGTTGTGGGAGGTGGCGCCAAAATTGAACGAGAAGATCACGCTGGAACTGCCGACGCCGTTGAGGATTTCCGAATGATTGACGTTGAGCATCTCGTTAAAGAGATATGTGCCGCTATTGAATACAAAATTCGTTTGAGGGTTGGTCGCTGATCCCGCCATATCCAGAAGCGTCTGGATATCGGTGGTATGCGTGCCTGTGGAATCTGTGTAATTTACTTGATTGACCGTACTTGTGGCATGGACTTGAATGGGCGTCTGGTTCTGCAGAAGATTGGATGCGACGGGATCGCGAAGATTTGGGTTGGTTTGCGAAGAAGATGCGCTGAACTGATAGGTATAAAGGGTGCCTGAAGAGTCGTTATTGAGCTGGTACTGCAATGTCATCATCGACCCGGCTTCGGGCCTTAGCGGACAGAATTCGATGGTATAAGACGTTGACGTCGATGTCGTTACGGGATTGCCCGGATGCAAAAAGGAAACCCAGTCTCCCGCGCTGCCGAGGAACCAGAAGTTTCCGGCGGCGTCCGAGAGATTGATCGACTTAAAGGTCGCGCCGACTGGTAATCCTGCAATCGTGAACTGGGAGTATCCGTTTGTCGGATCCTGGTTACCGAGGGTGACGGTGTAAGTTGTCGAGTTCGTTACAACGGGTGAAATCGTGGGCAGAGTGTCGGTGATTGTCGAGCTTAGAGCCGGCTGAAAGCTTGTGTTAAAAGTCGTGCTTGTCCCATTGGCGTTGTAGCCGAGCGCGAGGGTAAGGGTGCTTCCGCTCGGGAGCGATTGAGACTGCGTCTGGCCTGGGTTAAGTGTTGAGCGGTTAATATAAATGTCGATGGTTTCCGTCGTGGAAGTGCTCGTGTTGATTGGCTCAACTTGATAATAAATATTGGGTTTGACCGAAGGATTGGTCCCATATTCCCATGAGAAGTTCGTGGGACCGTTAATTGTCAACGAAGTCGGCTGATTGATTTGATAGCTGGTTCCATTGGGTGTGGTGGGAACGCCCGACACAACAATGTGGATATCGGGAGTTCCATCGGGCCCGACGGCCGCCGTGGGGCCAACAAAATCACTGCCGTCCATACCTGCGTAGGTAATCGCGGGTACCGTCAGTAGGCGACGATTTTCAAGATGGCTCACATCGGGGCGAAAACGTCGGACCGTCTTAGTCTTGGTGCTTCTCATGGGAATGCAAGCTCTCGGGAGAGAAAAGACGTGCGGAAGCAAGCGTCCACTCACTTGAATGGACGTTCAAGAAAAACATAAGCGATAGTAATTGTAAAAGTAGATTAACGCTTTGAAAAGCGTACGTTTTAGGCGTCACGCCTGCAAGCGAAATTTTCTTAGTTAAAAAATTTTGGGTTGGCCGAGAAATTGTGGGAAGAAGTGAGCTTCTGAGACGTTTCCCGTGCTGTGTGACGAGCATCAAGGGGGTTAAGAAAAGTGGGTGTTAGCTAAGTAAGGTTGTAGCTAAAGAGATAGGGATTGGCGGTCGTTAAGCTACGAACGGCGTCGACAGTGAGGGGCGCTCTCCATGAAATCTTCATGGAGACTACCGCCCTCTCTCATCGACTCCCCTTTAAAATCATGGGTTCGTGATTTTAGGGATCGCTTTTCGCGTGGCGACTTGAGGTTGCCCCCGCCTCGGTCGCCTCTGCCGAAGTTCTGCGAAAGAGGAGTTGAAGGTCGATGATTGTGCGTCACATTGAGCTGTTGCGCTCCACATTCGTTTTGGGGGCCGTTATGTTTGCGGCCTCCGTGGCCGCGGCAGATGAGCTGCGTCTTGAAAGTGCTTCGCTCCCGGCGCCGTTGCTCGAGGCCGGCAAGGTGAACGTGGTCGTTGAGGCGTCGGGCGTCGAACCGATCGGTGATGGTCGCCGATTCCTCGTCGCGCATGACAAGTCCCCGGCGCTTCACGTTGTTGATACGTCGACCGGCCGCCTCGTGGGTGAGCCCCTGGGTTCGGCCAAGTTCCCGCCCCAGACCAAGACGGGGCCCAAATGGGAAGGGATGGCCGTCGACTCCGAGGGAACCTTCTATGTCATCGGATCGCATAGCGGTAAGACCGATGAAGAGCGAGGATCCCGGAGCACGCTCCTTCGCTTTCGTCTGAAGGACGGGGATGTCCCCGTGATTGACGATGCTTCGGTCGTGCGCTGGGACATTGCCCGCTCACTTGAGCAGGCATTGAAGGTTGCGGGGCTTGATGCGAAGAATGTGGCGAAGCGCAAGATCGAAGGGCTAGCCATCCGCGAGCGCAAGCAGGCCAACGGTTCCATCCGCCGTGACCTGGTTATTGGTCTCCGAGAGCCGAGCGACAGAGTCCGGGCGTTCGAGACGGATATCACGGCGTCACCCTCACCCGAGGCCGAACTGCCGCTGAAGCCTACGTTCGCTTTTGAAGCGGAGCCGCGCGAAGGGGTTGCCTCGCAGCTCACTTCACTTGAATACGTTCGGGCGCTTGGCGGGTTCCTCGTTGTCACGGCGACGGAAGATGCCGACAACGCGTTTCACGGCAACACGCTTTGGTTCATTGCCGATGGCCAAACCAGCCATGCCCAGAAGATCGCGGTTTTCGAGGTCGCCATGAAAGCGGAAGGACTTGCGGTTCTTGGCGTCAAGGAACAGGGTGCGCGTACGGACGTCAAGCTCTTGATCACCTTTGACAACGACGCGCACACGACGAAAATTCCTAGCCGGTTCCAGACTGTCACTCTCGTTCGTGAGTCGCGCTGAACCGACTTCGGCCGCTGCTGTTCAAAAGGCAGCAGCGGCCTCCCTGAACGCCTTTCGCGGACGTTGGCGATGGGGTGAATTCACCGACACGCCCAAGCCGTTCCGAGTCGACGCATAGCCTCGGACTCCGCGGCATTTGGTTGAGAAATGAGCCGCTCTCGATGGACAGCCGCCAATGGATAATCGGCGGTCTCACTCTCCGTCTGCGCGCGCCCGACCTGCCAAACCAAGTTGCCCAAGTATCGGTGCTAGGAATCTTGAGTCGATTCGGCATAATGTGAATTTTTACGAATCCATCCTTCGGTAGATTTCTCGATACCAACCCGACATCCTGCGCTTTGCGAGCAGCGCAGATCTTGTGTCCTCATCCTTTCGGGACTCGATCATGCCGATCAGATTTGTGTGCCCGAACCAAGCCTGCGGAAGAAAATTAACCGTTCCCGACAACGCTGGAGGTAGGACAGGCAAATGCCCCGGTTGCGGCGGGCCAATTGTCGTACCCCTTCCCGAGGATGATACGATCCCGCTGGAGCCGGTCGCGGCTCGAACGTCGTCGTCCTCATCCGCATCGGTTCATGGACAGTCGGCGTCTCCTCCTCCCGCCACCCCAATGCCCCCACCGGTCTCGGCTGCGGCCGTGGATTCATCGATGGCTATGGCTTCTGCGCGAACCCAAATACGGTTCGACGCGGTGGGACGAGCCTGGACTCTGTTCCGGCAAGAGACGGGGGTCTGGTTGCTGGCCGTGGTGGTTACCGGCATCGCCGCGGGAGTGATCAACGCGATTTCCTTCACGGTGTCGGTGCCGCTGGGATTGATGGTCAGCGCTGTGCTTGGTGCCTTGGGGAGTGCACTCGTCTCCCTCGCAAATTTCGCGCTGGTCGTCGCGGTGAATGCCTTTTTCATGGGCAACTTAGTCCGGATGGCGATCAAGCAAGTGGACCGGCAAAAGATCGCCGTGGGGGACCTCTTCGTCTTCGACGCGGTCTTTCCTCAAGTGCTCATCGCCTGGCTTTTGTATGGGCTCTTGGTGATGGTGGGCCTTTGCCTCATGATCATCCCTGCATGGATCGCGGCTGGCGTGTTGATGTTCGCCCTTCCTCTGGCGGCCGAAGGAAGACGCTCAGGGATCGACGCTCTTCGGGGAAGCTGGGAGACGCTCAAGGGGGCGTGGCTTTCAGCGACCGTCTTCCACCTGGTGCTGGCTGTCATCATGGTGTCGGGCGTCTTGTTGTGCGGTCTAGGAAGCCTTGTCACGTTTCCGCTTTATGTCCTCGCCCTCGGCGTCGTGTATCGGGATCACTTTCCGAACAAGGCCAAAGGGCAGGGGGGCTTTGCTGACGATTTGCTCCCAGCGCCTCCCGCACGAATTCCCGGCTGGGCGTGGGGGGTGGTCGCGGTTGGCCTCTGTATTCCAGTGGTTGCCATGATAGGACTTGGATTCGGTGCCATGGCGGTGATTCAGGAGATGACGCGTCCGGGAGATCCTCGGTTCCAGGCGTGGCAGCCGGACAGCGCGCCGACTCGAGCCCCCGATCCCAACGGAAAAGCCAGGCAGGTGCCTCCGCAAGCCAAGGCTTTACCTCAGCCCGATATCGATCAGCTGATTACGATCTTGAACGGGAAGGGGATGGAGAAGGACTTCACCCTGGCGATGCTGTCAATGGGCAAGCCCAACAACGTCCCGGGCCAATCCAAGGTTGCGAATGCCCTGGTGCCTCTTCTTGACAATCCGATGGATCGGGTAAAGGCCGCCGAGGCACTTGCCGTATGGGCAACTCCGGAGCAGGCGCCTGCTTTGATAAACGCGTTGGCGAGTGAAGATGATGCGGTGCGTCGTGCCGCTATCAAGGGGCTGGCAAGATTGAAGGATGAGCGCGGTCTCGCGGCGCTCGCCGAGCATTTGATTGATCCTCGAGATCGATCGGCGAGCAGCGATGCTCTAGTCCTGGCGGGCGATTCTGCCCGTGATGAGGTCCGCAGGTATCTCAACCACACGGATCCGGACGTTCGCAAAGAAGCGGCTGAGATCCTTCGGAAAATCGATGAAGCTCCGTCGGCTGACCAGGGCGCTCCGGAAGGAATGCCGGCCCTTGCAGCGATGCCGGCGAACCCGCTCGGTGGGGGCAACCCGCAACCGCCCAACGGGCCACGACCCACGAAGGGGGCCAACGCGCCGGAACGGTCGATCACTCGGATCCTTGCCAACTTGCGCGGAAATGACCAGGCGGCACGCCTTTCTTCGTTAGACATGCTTGCGCGTTCGGCCCCACTTCCGCGTCGTCAAGGGGAAGTCGCCGCGGCGATCTCGCCTCTGCTGAAGGATGCGGACGCCAACACTCGTCTCGCCGCGGCGAAGTCCCTTTTGGGGTGGGGAACGCCCCAAGAAGTTGAGCCTCTGATCGACGCGTTGAATGAGGAGACCCCGGGCGTCCGCAAAGCGGTCGTCGCTGCTCTCGGCAAGCTCAAGGATTCTCGAGCGATTGCTCCGATCGCCAGTCTCTTCCTGGATCGGGCGGTTCGACCCGATGCGATCAAGGCACTCACCATATTCGGTTCCGCTGCCGAGCCCGAGGTTCTGAAATACCTCCAGAACGACGATGCCGCCGTGCGCGCCGCGGCCTGTCGAACCCTGGGGGCGGTCGGAACGAGCGCGAGCATCGCGGATTTGGATCGGGCGACCCATGAAACCGAACGCACCGTATCCACCGCCGCCAAGAACGCGGTCCGGAATATCAATAAGCGCGGAGGAAAGGCGAACCCGTAAGGCAAGCCGAGTTGTTTTTCGGGGAGGAGAGCCGAGTCTGTGAGGAACCCTTCCGAAGGTGCTAACGGATGCTGTCTATCAGGTGATTGACCGTACGCCGCAAGGCTTCGTCGCCGATGGGAAAAACCCGGCCCAGGACACTGCGCCCCTGGTGGAGTGTCAGGAGCGATTCGGCGGCGTCCTTGACGGCGAGCGGAGCACGCCGCTTCGAGCCTCCGCGAACTCCCTGCAGGGCCTGTATGATGGCGTCTCTGAGCCGGATGACCTGCGCGTTGAGGATCGACCGGATTTCCGGGTCCTCAGCAAGCGGAGAGGCCGTGGTCTTCACGACAAAACAGCCCATCGTCGAATCCGAAACGCGTAGCATCCATCCGTCGATCCAGCGCTGAAGGCCCTCCTCGGGTGTGGGGCCGCCGAGCAACGCGTCGATTTGCGGTTGCACATATTGCTCGATGTAACGCTGAAGCGCGGCGATGAACAGGCTTCGCTTGTCTCCCAGCGTGTTATAGAGACTCTGCCGGCCGACCCCCACGCAGCGCTCAAGATCCCCCATGGAGGTGTTCTCAAAGCCGTGCTCCCAGAACACCTTCAAGGCGGCATCAATGGCATCCTGCCGTTCAAATCCTCGGGGGCGTCCGGAGCGCATTGCCGCGTCGATCCTCACCTTTCATGAAGGTTGTCATCGCCGACTTTCCAGCATGGTCGAAGCCCTTCATTCGGGCAAGCGTTTCGACGCGAGGCAATGAAGGCCGCTCGATTTCCCGGCAAGAAACCCCTCTCTTGTGCCTCAGGCGATGGCGCCGCCGTCGACGGTGAGAGTAGCCCCCGTAACGTTCTTGGCCTCGGGCGAAGCCAGGTAGGCAACGGCCTCCGCGATGTCGTCGGGAACTCCGTACTGCCCCACGGCGGTCATCGCCCGAGTGTTGTCGGCGCGTTCGTCATTGGCTGGGTTCATGTCGGTATCGATCGGCCCCGGCTGCACGGCGTTCACCGTGATCCCTTTCGGACCGAGGTCGCGGGCCCAGGCCCGGGTGAAGCCGTTCACGGCGAACTTCGTGGCGCTATAAATGCCGATCCCCGGACTCGGCACGCGTTCTCCCAATACGCTGCTGATGTTGATGATGCGTCCCCCCTTGGGAAGAACCCTCGCCGCGGCTCGCGCTGCGATGAAGACCCCTTGGACGTTGACCGCAAACGAATGTTCAAATTGCTCGTCCGTCGCATCCGTAATAACCCCGGCCTCGAAGACGCCGGCGTTGTTGACGAGGACATCGAGCCGCCCGAAGCGCTTGACTACGCGATCGACAATTTCCGCCGTTTGCTTGGGGTCCGCCGCGTCGACCTGGGCAACGTCGACTTCGACACCATGAGCCCGCGCTCGGCTGGCGACTTCATTGGCCGCCTCAGCCGACTTCTGGTAGGTCAAGAAAACGTTGAAACCATCCTTCGCAAGCCGCACCACGATCGCAGCCCCGATACCTCGGCTTCCCCCCGTCACCAGCGCAACCCGACGACCTGATTCGCTCGGCATCGTTCTCTCCCTTTCGTTCCAAAAAACAGCGTCAATCCACGCGAATTCCCAGCTCGAGGGGATTATTGACTGGTCAGACAAAAAGTCAATCGTGAGACTGTGCGGAGGATTTCGAGAGGGGATTTGCCCAGCGGGATTCTCTTCGGCCGTAATTGTGGAGAGAGAAAGCGGGTTTTGATAAGTCGTCGAAACTCCTTCTCCCAAGGGGTGTATTCTTGGCGGTAACTTGATCTCTTCAGGAATCGTCAGATAATCTTACGGGCTTGCGGAGTGCGAGGGAGGGAGACGAGAGGGGTGAACCGCAATGTTGGAAGCGGTGAAGCGTCAGAAGATTCGGGACATCGTCGCCGAGCAGTTGGAGGCGTACATCGTCGACCAACGGTTCAAGCCGGGGGATCGCCTTCCCAGTGAAACGGCCTTGGCGGCGCAGTTTGGCGTAAGCCGCCTCACCGTGCGTGAAGCTACCAAGGCGCTTGAGTTCTTCGGCCTGGTAGAGTCCAAGCCGGGGGTTGGTCTTACTGTCGGCCGGATCAACTTCCGGCGCATGACCAAATTCCTCGAGTACGATCCCGCCCTCTGGGATGCCACGACCGTCCAGTTGGTTGAGACCCGCCTGATTATCGAAGTGGGCATCCTGCCGCACGTCATTCGGCGCATGCGTGAAGACCCCACTGTCTATGATGCGCTCTGCAAGATCAACGAACAATTGCGCCAAACGCGAGACCTCGTCCATTGGGTCGAGCGTGATATCGCCCTGCATCACCTCCTCATTGAATCGAGTGGTCTCACGCCCCTTCTGGCGATCAACGAACTGCTGACCGTGTTCTTTCAGCGCTTTCGTGAGAATGTGGTCAAGGCTGATTGGCAAAAAGGGATCGAAAGCCACCAACGAATCCTTGATGCACTCCGGGACGGCCACCTCGAAATCGCCTGTGACGAAATGACGCGACACGTGCGCAGCCACCTCCCGCAGGACCAGCGGCCTGAAGCTTGATTTATGGCTTTTTGATACTTTTGAGTTTAGGCTCATCCACGAACATCCGGAATTGGAAAGAGTAAGCAAGTAGCATATCTTAGAGATTACCTTGGCAGTGTGCTTTCTGTGCGTTGCCTCACAATCCGTGCGAGCCAAGAGATCGCCGCAATTCCAGACGACTGGCGGCGATGGGCGATGTATGGCGTATCGAATTTCGAGAGATCGTATGAGCGCTCACTGTCGATGACCCAGGGGTGGTTTTGCGCGTCCCGGGCCAGTACTCTGTGAGGATTGGCCTCCCGGGCGGGGGGCCAGGATTTGCGCTCGAGGGCGCCTTCCCGAGGGTCGAACAATGATGGGTTCGCGGATCTTATTCGCGGGTATTCTCACGGCATCAGTGGTTATCGCTTCCACGGCATCGGCCCAAGAGAGCGCCAAGAGCTCGCCGGTGACCTGGAAGAAAACGGTGGTTGAAGGAAAGTTTCGTGCCGAAGGGGCGGCGATCGCCGACGTCAATCGGGACGGCAAGCAGGATATTTTCATCGGCGATTCGTGGTACGAGGCCCCTTCCTGGACGAAGCACGATGTTCGCAAGCCCGGGGATTTCGGCGACGGCTTGCATAGCTATAGCCAGTGCATGGCCGCCTGGTCTGACGATGTGAATGGCGATGGCTGGGCCGATCAAATCGTCGTCGGGTTCCCGGGTGCGCCGGCCTACTGGTATGAGAACCCCAAGGGAAAGTCGGGCTATTGGCCTCAGCATGAGATCTGGCACAGCGCATGCAATGAGACGCCGCTTTACGTCGACGTCTTTGGCGACGGCCGACGCGTGCTTGTCATGGGCTGGCAGCCCAAGGGCAAGGAAAATGAGGGGCAAATGGCCTGGTTTACACCGGGCAGCGACCCCACCCAACTCTGGGAGATGCATGCCGTTAGCGAGCCGAGCAGCCCTGGCAAGGTAACCCCCGGCACCTTCAAGTTCGCCCACGGCCTGGGTGTTGGCGACATCAACGGCGACGGCCGAAAGGACGTGATCTGCACCGAGGGTTGGTGGGAGCAACCGGCTAATGGCCGGAACGCCACCGGGCCTTGGGCATTCCACCCCGCCAAGCTGGGAGACGCCGTGGCCGACATGATTGCCTACGACGTCAACCTCGACGGCAAGCCTGACGTCATCAACAGCTCCGCCCACAAGTTCGGCATCTGGTGGTTTGAGCAAGGGGACGTGAAAGACGGTTCCCCTGTCTTCATCAAGCACGACCTCTTCCCGGAGCTCGTTTCCGAAACCCATGCCCTGATCGCCGCGGATATCAATGGCGACGGTCTCAGAGATCTCGTCACGGGCAAGCGATTCTGGTCCCACGGCAAGAGCGAACCCGGTTCCGACAAGCCCGCCCGGCTCTACTGGTTTGAGGCTGCCAAGGGATCGGACGGCAAGATCAGCTTCACCCCACACGAAATCGATGACCAGAGCGGCATGGGAACCCAGTTCACCGTGGCCGACTTCAATGGCGACGGCCTCCTGGACATTATCTCCGCCAACAAGAAGGGCGTCTTCCTGATCGAACAGTCCCGGGCTGGGAAATAACAGCCGGCAGCGGATTTGACATCGACAGCGATGCGGACGTTGGGGCTGCAAGGCCAATCTGCCTGCGGCCCTGTCCTCTCTGAATGGGCGATTCCGGTTGGAAAGCGACCGGGGTCGCCCGTTTTGCTTGGTGCCGAGGTGAACTCATCACAAATGGGACGAACGGCTTTTTTGTGAGTCAATCGATATGATAATGGATGTTGTATTATTATTTGGATAAATAGATTGTTCGGACCGGGTGTTGCAACTGCCACGGAAGTTTCGCAACTTCTTCCAGTGAACGAACTCGAGCTTTCTTGATCGCCCTCTGTCCCAATCGGCCTTAGCGTTAAATAAGAAGATTAATATGAATTATAAGGAAAAATAGCATAGAAAAAATAAACATAAAAACTTACATATTATTGATGATGGAAGACGACGTCTTTCGAGAGTGGCTTGAGTGCGGATATCAAGGCCGCCCAGGACAATTGAGTGTGTACATCGACCCTCGAGCACGGCACCTCTTGACGCCCAGGGGATTTCTCCGCTCTAATTCGAACTCTCGACAGGTGCCTCTAGCCCGGCTTTGGGGTAGGGGAGAATAGGGAAGACGGTGAAAATCCGTCGCGGGGCCGCCGCTGTGATCGGTGAGGCCCTCGGATGAAGTGCGCCACTGCCTGGTTCCAGGCGGGAAGGCCGTCCGAGAGCCGTTACAAGCCGAGAGCCAGAAGACCTGCCCGTCGAGTTGCTGTTCTGATGCTTCGGCCACGAGCATCCGGACGGGCCGCTCGCAGACTGTCTGCAACGGGCCGTGCGCTTGAGGGCCGAAGCTTGTCCTCTTGCCCGACCCGGCAGAAAGCTCTGCGCTCATGATCTCCCGCCGTCGTCATCTCTCCTCCGCCTTCACCTTGATCGAGCTGCTGGTGGTCATCGCGATCATCGCGGTCTTGATCGCCCTTTTGCTACCTGCCGTTCAATCGGCCCGAGAGGCTGCTCGCAGATCCCAGTGCGTCAACAACCTCAAGCAAATGGGGATCGCGCTCTACGGTTATCATGACACGATGGGCTGCTTTCCGCCGGCTTCCTACTCTTGGAGCCCTTCGGACGTCAGCAACAATTGCAGCAACCAAAACCGCTCGCACGGCCTGTTCACATATATTCTGCCCTTCATGGAGCAACGGTCGATCTACAACTCGGTGAACTTCGTGTTCGCCGTGGGAATCAGCGGGGCGGGATTGCAGTATGGCGTCAGCCCAGGGGCCGTTCAGACGACGGCGCTCAGCGCCCTTGTTTCTTCTTACCTTTGCCCTTCTGACTCTCGGCGTACGCAGGACAGCACCGGCAATGACTCCTATTGCCCTTATTCGCCGGGATCCTACGGGGCGAATTGCGGCACGTGGGATACCATCCATTACTATACCTGTCCAAGTTATTTGGAAACCAACGGCGCTTTTAGCCGAGACTTCATTTATCGTGTTGCCAGCATCACGGACGGCACGAGCGGCACCCTCTTTGTGGGGGAGACTTCGCGCTTTCTCAACGATCCCGAGACGTTCTTCGGCTTTTGGAACCGGGTAACGTCCTTTAGCGGCCGCAAGGTTGCCGGTACGAATCGTCCCCAAGGTCTGGGGTTGGCGACTCCGCGTCCGAATGCCAATCTGATTGTTCCCGACCCTGCCAAAATCCTTCCGATCGAGGCATGGCTCGATCCCAAGCTATCTCCGCAGGCGATTGAGGCCGGCCAGTTTGGTTTTCGCAGCCAGCACCCGGGAGGGCTGAATTTTCTTTTTGGCGACGGCTCGGTGCGTTGGATCAAGAATTCGATCAATATTCAAATCTATCGAAGCCTGGCCACCCGCGCAGGGGGTGAGGTTGTTTCGGCGGACTCCTTCTGAGGCGAGGAACCTTCTCATGGCCTCGATGTTTCGACCCAGACTGATCCTACCTTGCTGGATGATTCTCGCGACGTTGGGATGTGACTCGAACCCGGACGGGCCTCGCGTGATGCCTTCCGAGAGTTTAGCACCTTCCGATGTTTCCGAAAAACCGTTGCCGAAAAAAGGGGCAAAGAACCCTCGGGGTCTGCAATACGCACAGCCTGATTGACCTCGAACAGTTGCAGCCCATATTCCGTCGTCAGGCCCGCCCTGGGCGAGCGTTTTCGATCGGAAACTGAGATTGATTTATCATTATAAGAAAATGAGTGGGCTCGGCTACGGGAACGTGTTCGCCTTTCTTGCGGAGTCTTGAACCATGATGTTATCGCCAACTTCCGCCGCGTCCAGCACAGAGCCGCAGCTCGGGCCGACTTCGGCGCGTGCTGAGAAGTCGCGGGCCCGTGTTCGCTACAACATGGCGATGAAATGGCTCCGCCGCGTCCATCTCTTCGCCGGGCTCTTCATGACTCCCTGGGTGTTTCTCTACGGAATCACCGGCTTCTTGTTCAATCACCCGGAGACCTTGTCCGACCGTGAGGTCCATTTTGCGGGGCGGAGCGAGTTAGCGGGAACCGCGCTCGAGGAGTTTCCGAACGCGAAGCGAATGGCTGAGGATGTCGTGGCGGCTCTCAATGCGCGGGGAGGGGGAGGAGACGAGGAATATCGCCTTGTGGACCGCGACAGTGCCACGCTCTCTCGCACGCTCTTCGTGACCGCCACGGGGGACGGCGGTGAACACAGCGTTCGATTCGACCCGGATAGCGCTGAAATCTTTGTTCGCTCTTCCGTGAAGTCTGGTCCTCCGGCGCCTCGCTGGCCGGGGGGGGCGAAGCTGGCACTACCGGTCACGCCGCATGATCGCCTCGCCAGAGGAGTGCCCGAAGTGCTCACGAAGCTTGGCGTCAAGGCGACCGAGGTGGCCGTGCGCACTCCTCCCGAATTGCTCTGCACCGTCGAGCGCGAAGGCCGGCGATGGCATGTGGCCTACAACATCGAGACCGGGGCGATTTCCGGGAGTCCCGTGGAAGAGCAATCAAAAAGGCTTTCGAGCCGGCTTTTCCTCACACGTATGCACCTGGCATACACTTACCCGTCCCAGTTCGACGCCCGCTGGTTTTGGGCCATCGCGGTCGACGCCATGTTCGTTTCGATGGTCTTTTGGGGATTCTCCGGGCTTCTCATGTGGTGGCAGATGAAGAAGCTGCGGGCCTGGGGCGCTGTGACGTTGGTTCTGAGTGTTCTCGCGGCCACAGCCCTGGCTCTTGGTATGCACGAAGTCCTGAGTTTTCGCGCCTGAGCCGTATGAACCGCCTCTCATTGACGATGGCATCTCTTGGGGAGTTGAGCCCTCGCAGGCTCAACTCCCTTTGTGTTTTTCCACCAGGTCTCGTTAGCCCACCGAAATCGTACGGAGTGAGGGGTCGTCAACCAATGTCAGTGCCGTTGACGGATCTATACGAAGCCGTCTGACGGGAAATTCTACAATCACTCGCGGAATCGAAAGGGGATCTGTCGATGCCGGAATCGTCCCGAAGCGCTTGCCGGCGACGATAGTCATAGAGAAGGGTGCTTGAGATGACAAGGTGGCGGCGTGGCGTTGGAATGGCGATGATGGGCCTGGCCGTCGCGCCGAGCATGGTCGGATGTGGGGGACATTCGTCCCCCATCGACCAAATCATGACGAAGCTGGCGAAGGGACCCAACTCGCTAACGCCCACCCTTGGCAAGGAACTCAAGGAAGCCCAACCCCCCTGGGAGACGATCCAGGGGCAGGCCAAGGAATACGTACTTCTGACGGCGGAACTTGGTAAGCACCAACCTCCCAAGGGAACGAGCGACTCGTGGGCCAAGCTGACCGGAGAATATGCCGAGTCTGCCCTCGAGCTGGATAAGGCTGCCCAGGCCAAAGACAAAGATGCGGCACTCGCCGCGCACAGCGAGCTCGCCCTCTCGTGCAAGAGCTGCCATCAGGCTCATCGAGGAGGAGGCCCTGGCATGGGGGGACCTCCGGGCGGTTTCCCGGGGGGGCCTCCGTCGGGCAGGCCGCCCGAGTGACGCTTTCTTGCCACGATTGTTTGTATTCATTTCTTTTTCGACGCGCAACGATCCTCCAATTCAATACCTTCAATGCCGTTCACGTCCATGAACTTTGACATGAGGGGACCGAGATGAGGTTTATGACAAACGCGAGAGCTGCCGGCGTCTTCGCGGTTGGGCTCGCCCTGGGCATCACCTCGGGGGCGGCCCTCGCCCAGGGGCCAGGCATGGGTCCACCGGGCATGGGGCCGCCTGGAGGGCCTGGAGGGCCGGGCGGGGGCCCCAGCCTCATCACGGCTGCCTCAGTTCAAGAAGAGCTAGGGTTGACCGCAAAGCAGAAGGATCAGCTCAAGAAGCTTGAGGCTTCCATGCGGCAGAAGCGCCGGCAGGCGATGCCGCAGCCAGGAGAGGGGGGCTTCGACCCGCAAGAGATGATGGCGGCGATGGCCGCCATGCAGCGGGATCGCGATGCAGCGGTCGCCAAGATCCTCGATAAGCGTCAGAAGACCCGCTTGGGACAGATCGAACTTCAGCGCGAAGGGCTGTTGGCCGTCGCCAAAAAAGAGATCGCGACCAAGCTCAAGCTCACGGCGACTCAGTCGAAGAAGATCAAAGCCGCTATTGATGAAATGCGGGCGGCCCAAGCTCGCATGCGGCCGGGCCCCCGCGGCGGCGGCCCAGGGGGTGGTCCCGGGGGCGGAGGTCCTCCCGGAGGAGGGGGCCCAGGGGGCGGTGGTCCACCTCCCGGGGATGGCCCTCCTGATGGCGATGGCGGCCCGGGCGGCCCTCCTCCGGGGGGTGGATTCCAGGCGGAGGGAGAGGGGCCTGGGGGCGGCGGCCCGCCAGGGGGCAACGGCGGCGGCCCGGGGGGTGGTGGTCCACCGCGAGGGGGACGGCCTGACTTCAACAATCCCGAGTTCCGAGCCCAGATGGCCAAGAGGCGTGAGGCGGAAGAGAAGGCTCGCGCCGCTGTGATTGCCAAGATCGAAGAGATCCTCACCAAGGATCAAAAAGCGTCCTTCAAGAAGCTGCTTGGCGAACCCTTTGATCTCGCCACGATCCGCCCGGGCCCAGGTGGTCCCCCTGACGGGGGCCCTCCAGGGGGCGGTCCGCCGGACGACAATGAGCCTGGTCAGACGAAGTCGAGATCGAGGCGCGGCGCTGCGGCCGATTCGACTTTGTGACGTCACCGCGATATCAAGATAAGAGACCTCTCTCTCGTACAGGAGATTCCTCCCATGATCTGGGTTCCCCAAAAGTCGAGTCGCCGCATTTTCTTGACGACCATGGCCACAAGCGCAGCCTACTTCACGACCAAGGGCCTGTTCGCCGAGCAGCTTGCCCTTACCCCTGAGCGCACGGAGGGGCCGTTCTATCCCGACCGGCTTCCGCTTGATACCGACAATGACCTGATCATCATCAAGGATTCGATCACTCCGGCCGTGGGTGAGATCACGCATCTGACCGGCCGCATTCTCGATGCCGGTGGCAGCCCGATTCGCAACGCCACGATCGAGATCTGGCAGTGCGACGCCAACCAGGTTTATCTCCACACGGCGGATAGCTCGGAGAAGCAGGATCAGCAGGACAAGCACTTCCAGGGCTTCGGCCGATTCACCACCGGGTCCACGGGCGAGTACTACTTCCGCACGATCAAGCCTGTTCCCTACCCGGGGCGCCCTGCGCCGCACATCCACGTCAAGGTCAAGAAGGGGGGGCGGGAACTCCTCACGACCCAGATCAACATCGCCGGGCACCCTGGCAACGAGATCGACGGTGTCGTGCGCGGTGGCATCGGCGTTTTCGATCGAGAGCTGCTCATGACGGAGTTCAAGCCGGTCAAGGGATCGAAGATCGGTGAACTTGCCGCGAACTTTGAGATCGTTCTCGGCCGCACGCCGGACGAGAGCACCTTTCAGCCCAAAGGGAACGCGTCGCGCTAAGGCTGCGGTCTCTTGGATTTCCACCGTCCCCATCCTCCTTTTTCTTGATCGGGAGAACCGATGCGAACCCTGGCGATAATCACGTCACTCGGAGGGCTGTTGGCCGCCTCTCTCGTGCTGGCGCAACCCCCTGGCGGAGGCCGGGAGCCCGCGGCGAGATCGAACGACGATCTCGTGGTGCGAATGATGGCGTTTGATACCGACAAGGATGGCAAGCTGACCAAGGTCGAGATCACCGATGCTCGCTTGCACAGGCTCTTCGACCGGGCCGACGCCAACAAGGACGGAAACGTCACCAAGGAGGAGCTGGCCGCCTTGGCTGCCAAGGAAGAGTCGAACGACGAGGATGGACCTCCGGGTTTCGGCCCTCCCGGCGGAGGCCCTGGTGGTTTCGGTCCCCCCCGCGGTGGCCCGGGTGGCCCCATGATGGGCCCGCCGCGACCGGGTGAGATTCTGCCCCCGTTCCTGCAGCAGCGCCTTCGGCTCACGGCCGAGCAAAAGTCTCAGCTCGCCGACCTTCAGAAGGAGGTCGAGGCCAAGCTTGAGAAGATCCTCGACGACGAGCAGAAGAAGCAGCTCAAGCAAATGCGCGATCGTGGCCCCGGCGGCTTCGGCCCTCCCGGTGGACGACGCCCGGGTGGTCCAGGGGGCCCTGGCGGTCCCGGTGGTCCGGGTGGTGACGGACCACCGCCATTCGAGCGTCCCTGATCAGACGATGAAGTCTGTCAGGGACGTTCACCCCGGCCGAAGTCGAAGGGTAAGACTGCTTGAAATGTGGATAAGCTCTCCGGGCGGCGCTGGCGGCAAGCCGTCAGTCTTCGCCCGGAGCGTGACCTGAGAGAGGCGATGGCTGCGTTCAGGGGCTTCTCTCACTTCTCGCCGGGCCTGAAAGCTGCGCCACCCATCAGGAGATAACGAGTCGAGAACCTTGGCTTTTCCAGGGAGATTGGGAAGACCGAGGTTCTCTTACCTTCAAGTCTGATATCACAATCCTGCCACAAGCTCCTGAACTCACGCCTCGGCTGAGGTAAAATGAAGGAAGCGAGATGAGGTGGCAGGGGACGCCTGAATTCCCAGGGGACGAGGCCAGGTGGGGTATGTCGATGGTGCATCGACCCGATCTGAACGTGGAGGCGGCACCCCCTTCCGGCTGCTCGCTCTTGCTGGTCGACGATGATGTCGAGCTGTGTGAGCTTTTGCAGGAGTTCTTCACGCGTCGCGATTTTCGCCTCGAGGTCGTGAACGACGGCCGCCGAGGACTCGCCCGCGCGCTCGCGGGAGAGCATGACCTCGTCTTGCTCGATGTCATGATGCCGGGTCTGGACGGCTTTGAGATGCTCCGGCTCGTCCGCAAGCGGAGCCAGGTCCCGGTGATCATGCTGACGGCCCGCACCACGCAGGTGGATCGCGTCGCCGGCCTGGACGCGGGGGCCGATGACTATCTCCCCAAGCCCTTCGGTACCGCCGAGCTACTGGCACGCGTCCGGGCGGTGCTCAGACGTGTGGGGCGAACCCCCGTCGAGACCGAAGTCCTTGAGGCGGGAGGCATCAAGCTCATCCCCTCAGCGCGCGAAGCCTCCTCCGACGGTACACCGCTTCCGTTGACGACGGTGGAATTTGACATCTTTGAATACCTGGTTCATGCCGTGGGCCGCGTCGTCTCACGCGATGAGCTGACGGCCGCTCTCTATCAGCGGCGGACTTCGAAGTTCGACCGTTCCCTGGATATGCACATCTGCAATCTTCGAAGAAAATTGGGTCCCCAGGGGGACCTGATCCGGACCGTGCGCGGCGTGGGTTTCCTCTTCCGTAGCCCCTCCGAACCGAACGGGGGAACGTGACGTGCGGTCGATCTTCGCCAAGGTGGTGCTCTGGTCGCTCGGTACGTTCGTTCTCTCTCTGGTCGCCTACTGGCTCATCTCCCGCGCTCTGGATCGGCGGGGTCCTCGTGAAGGGGACCCCATGCATCGGCTGATTGAACTCGTCCAGGACGACGCTCGGCGCGCCTACGAGGAAGGGGGACCGGAGCGTCTCGCCTCCTATCTGAAGCGACTTCCCCGTTATCTCCCCGGCGAGCACCTCCTGACCGACGCCGCGGGACGGGACCTGGTGAGTGGCGACGATCGATCCGACTTGTTGAGGTCGTGGCAGGCCCACTCAGAACCCAGGCATTTGCCTCAGGGATGTTTCATCCACGTGGCTCCCCCTCGTGACCCGCGCTATCGGTTCATCTCGATCGTGCACCACTGGTTCAACAGGCCGAACATCTTTCCTTACTATGGCGCCATCGTCCTGGTCATTACGGGCATGGGATCCATCTTGGCGGCTCATCTGGCGGCACCATTGCGCCGGCTTCGGCAAGTCGTCGATCGGTTTGGAGAGGGGGATCTCACCTCCCGCGTTCATTCCGCGCGCAAGGATGAGATCGGTGAAGTCTCCCGAGCCTTTGATGAGATGGCTGGACGCATTGAGACACTGCTTGCGGCGGAACGCCGCCTGCTTCAGGACGTCTCTCACGAACTCCGCTCCCCCTTAACACGGCTCGACGTGGCCGTGGACCTGGCCCTCTCCAGCGAAGATCGTGGGGAATCGCTTGGGCGCATCAAGCGCGACATTGGACGTCTCACGGTCCTCGTCAACGAACTGCTCGAGCTGACCCGGGCCGAAGGGGATCCTTCCGTCCGTGCCTTTGAACCCATGCATCTCGACGACCTGCTCGGTGTTCTTTTCGAGGATTGCGAGGTCGAGGCGGAAGCCAAGGGGTGTCGCGTCGTCTTGCACAATCAGCATTCCACCGTGGTCGAGGGAGACTGGGAGCTACTCCGGCGCGCGATCGAAAACGTCGTTCGCAACGCCATCCGCCACACCCCCAACGGAACGTCGGTCGAGGTCCGTCTCGAACAGCGCGAGGATCTCGCGTCCGTCACGGTTCGCGACTATGGTGCCGGCGTCCCCGACGATGCACTCACCGCGATCTTCGACCCCTTCTTCCGCGTCGAAGGACATCGCAGCCGCGCCAGCGGAGGCGTGGGTCTGGGACTCGCCATTGCTCGCCGCGCTGTGGAGATCCATGGCGGCCGGATCTTTGCCCGCAATGCCTCACCCGGCCTCATCGTCACCGTCGAGCTCCCCGCCCGCACGTCTGAGGAGATCGCCTGACAGCTTCTCTGCGCTCGCCTTCTGGATCACAATCAGGTGATGTTGGAACGTTCATGCGGACGCGTTCGTGGGCTTGAGGCCGCTCAAGCTCGGGACAATCCGGCGCGTCCTTGGGCTCTCAGACCTGACTGTGAACCTGCGCTCGAATGTAAGGTGAAACAGAAACGCGGCGGCGATGCATAAAGCAGGGCCGAGCAGGATCAGGCTGATAAATCGGGTTGAGGCTCCCCACTGCCAGTTCCTCATGAGGAGGTTGCCCATCGATAGAATCGGGAAATGAACAAGATAGAGGCTGTAGGAAAAAGATCCAAGAGCCAACAATCCAGGGCTCTCGAGGACGCGAAGAATCCAGAGGTGTTTCTCCTCCTTGACGCCTCGCGCTCCGTGGACAATCAAGCACGCCGTTGCCGCTCCGATACATCGGTCGATGTCGCGCATGCGATGGGGGTAACGAGCCAGGAGCAAGATCGCAAAAATCAACAGGATCCCGGAAAGGGCGAGCCATGGTGTCCGCCGTTCACAAGCTTGAAGTCGTCGGTCCTGAGAGAAATTCACGAGTGCCGCGGCAAGACCGAACGCGAACAACCCGGCGTACCAAAACGAGGCGTTGAAGAAGAGTTCAGCGCGCGTAACCCTCGTGACAATCTCGGGTAGATCGCCGACGAGAATCGCGACGGCCACCGCCGCAATGACCCCGGCGCGTCGCCACGCCACGAGCAGCAAGGGAAAGAGCAGGTAGATCTGCCATTCCGTCGCCACGCTCCACATAGGAGGGTCGATGCGGTAAATCCAGTCCGCGTTCAGGTTATGCACCATGAAAATATGAGACAGAACCACGGTGGGAGTCAGCGCGGGAAGAGCCGCGTCCCAGCGTGAGCCGTCGGGTTGGCGCATGGCGGGTATCAGCGCGATCAATGCGAGAAAGAGCGCAAGAGCGGCGTAGTAGGGGGGTAAGACCCGCACAGCCCGACGTTTCATATAGGAGAAGAAGCCGCCCCGGAGCTTTCCCTCAGGATCTCTCGCGATGGGAAGCATGAGGCAGTAGCCTGACAGCACGATGAACACCGCGACGGCATAGTGGCCGTAGTCGAAGACGTGTCTGAGAATCTGATAAGGTTTGGATAGCTGAGAATCGGGAATTTCGAACGCCGCATGATGGAAGACAACATAGAGAGCGGCTAACCCTCTCATGCCGTCGAGGAACTCCAACCTGATGCGTTGCGGCGAAACGCTCGTACGTTCGGTGGCGGGAATCATCGACCATCCTTGGTACGCAGTTGAACCCGCTGGCTGTGGGGCGCAGCGAAGGTGTCCGTAGTGTGCTGAAGCGCTTAGCGGGACCGGGGATTCGTGAATTTTTACAAAAGGTCGAGGCTCTTGGCAAGATCACAAAACGGCCTGTACACAGAAGTGACTGTAGACAATTTCCCATGCAGAATTCTGAAATCCGCGCCCGAGAACGATGTTCTATGGAAAATAGGAAATCAATAATGCTTGTGATAAAAATAGTGAAATTCAGAATTTATAGAAAAATAAAAATGATGACATGTGGATTTTTATGCTATAGATCGTCGCCACCAGGGAAATCCGAGGTTCTCGCACGGCACCGCTGAATGATCGTCAGCGATTTTCCAGGTTGGGCCGACACGGGTGTCGATTTTGGGCCAAGCTGTTCGTCTTTAGCGACAGAGGCTCTCTACGGGGCCTCCCAGGAGATGCGATGAGTCGCATTTCGCCCTGGCAAAGACATCCGAAGAACGCGAAGGAAAGTCGTGATGAAATCACGGATCGACAATCCGGCAATGATGTTTCCTGAGGTGATGCATGCTCTTCAAGCACTAGGAACGTCCACGAAGAAAGGGAGCGTGCCGGCGCGGACGATCGACCTCGTCAATTTGCGTGCGAGCCAGATCAACGGTTGCAGTGTTTGTGTCGATATGGACGCGCGCTTTCTCAAAAAAGGGGGAGAGACCGACGAGCGGCTTATCGCTGTGGCGGCGTGGCGAGACACACCTTACTTCACCGAAGCGGAACGCGCTGCCTTGGAACTTACAGAAGCTGTCACTCGGCTCAGCGATCGCGCGAGTCCCGTCCCTGACGAAATTTGGGACCAAGCCGCGCGGCACTACACCGAACAGGAACTTGCGACCCTGGTCGTTGCGATTGCCGTGATCAACGTCTGGAACCGTCTCAATGTTTCCACCCGACAGATTGCCGGCGATTGGATGGCATCTCCCGAGGCCAAGGCCTGGGTAGAAAAGGGGCACGCAGGCTGACCCCCTTGTCACCGTCCTGGGGAACATGCCTGCTTTTCGAGGCAGGACCGCTCTTCGGCTTGGCCTCTCTCTGAATTCTTGCGTGGCGCTTGGCGAATCGCGTGGACGGGAGGGGATATTCTCAGGAGCATACCGGGCCGCTCGACCGCAATCGCTCACGTCGAAGTCGACCGCGGGAGGTTCCTGAGAAGATCATCGCGATCGGTGGAGTCCAATAGCTCTGGTTGATTGCGTTAATGATCCTGGAGACCGTTGCCGTTGTATGAGCCCGGAGGTCGACCGATTGAGGCTTTGCTTTAATGGGAGACGCGACGTCAAAGTGTACGAGCGGCTTCGACTGTCGCGGTGGTTTCGATCGGCGTTCGATCTTACTTCTTGATCTTGGTGGAGATGAGACTGTCGTCTTTCATGCTCCACTTGATGAGTCGGATACCGTTGGCGGGGAAGACGCGAGGAACGGTGCTGAGGTCGTCGCTGACGACGGGATGCTCGACCGCTCGGCCGTCGCTCCAGTAGCCGAGATGGCGAAGGATTTCGCCACGGCTGGTAGCCTGGTCAAGGGTCATGTTGCGGAAGGCGGCTTCAATCGTGATGTCGGCGATTCGCCAGAAGCCGGCGCGGTCGAATGCGTTCACTTCACCGCGAATCATCTGCAAGTTACGAAAGAGACCGTCCCCCGTGTCGAAGCCTCGGAATGTCGCGGTGGGTGCGAAGTGGTCGGCGATGAGCAAGGGGTAACCATGAAGGTCGGTCCGGAAGAGGATGAACTTCTTCCGTTCCTTGGGAACCGCCGAGGCCTCCAGGAAGATCTGGCGGGCCCGGCCATCTCCGACCACACGATCGTCCTCGCCGACCGTCACCACCATGAGCGTTGAGGCCGGGATCTGGGCGAGGTCGGGCTCGCGCATCGGCTTGACTTCTCCCGGCATCAGGAGCACCAACGCGCGGGGAGCCGGAAGGTGATTCTCGTGGGCCACCGCGGCGATTTGGGCGGCGAGGTTGCCGCCGGCGGAGTGGCCGATGATGGCAAAGCGATTGCGGTCCGGCTTCACGTGTTTGGGGGACGTCGAGAGTACGTCCAGGGCGTCGCGAATCGCGGAGATGGTATTCGGAAGGAATTCGGTGGGACGTGTGATTACGTCCGACTGGTACCGGGGAAAGATGACGATATTGCCGCGCCGAACGAGATGGTCGATCCAGGCCCCATAGGCGCCGGGGTTGACGGCGAGCCAGCCGTGATTGAAAACGACGACGGGGGCGGTTTCGGGGGTCGGCTCGGCGGGTTCGAAAAGCCAATAGGAGCGGGCACCGTGGCCGAACTCCTGGCGTTTCACCGTGTTATGCGTGTAGGGTGGTTCCGTTCGCCGAGCGTCCTCAGGAGGATCGGCTCCAAGCGCGGAAGCGGTGCAGAGGAGGAGGGAGAGACCTAGAATTAAGGCGCCGATCCTTGGCAAGCATGACATGGCGGGCGGACTCTTCTAGACCAGAAGTCGTCCCCCAGCCTATTCCGTTAGACCAGGGGCGGCGACAGTCTGATTAAGTGCCCGCGAAAGTCAAGACCAAACATCAATTTGGCTTTGGTCCCGGCCGAGCTGCGGTTTCCGAGCCCTTAGCACTCGTGGTTCCGGGAGGCTTAGCTCCCGAGGCCACAGAGGCCTGTGTTGGAGGGCAAATTGTTACGAGGCTGGGAGAGGACCAGATTCCCGTACGCTCGTTGCCCGGAAAAAAGACAGACTGATCGAGTGAGAGCGGAGAGAACTGGGCGAAGAGGTAGATGGCGATCGGATACTGGTCGACGTTCTCCATGTCGCTCAGACGAATGGGTTCGGACAGAGGGAGGCCGCTCGCCCGGTATGCCTTCTCGGTCATCTCCACGCAGTAGAGCTTCGAGTCGTCGAGACCGAGGTCGTAGTCAAAGGGAACCTGTTTCTCGAAGACCTGGCGGCAATATTTGAGTGCCCCGGGAACATGGCGCTGGAGGTCGGGGCGAAGGCGCTTGACACCAAAAGAACCAACATTGTCGAGCATCCAGACCGCAAATGGTTGTTTACGTACACCTGCTTTGGTGGTGTCGTAGACCATGGTCTTGCCTTCTTCGATCGCCACGATCCCGGTGTGCGAAAATTCGCTGCCGGTGACCTGGGCGGTAAAGCGGCTGAAGGGGAAGCGCCCGAAGATGATGCGAGCGTCGGCACGACGGAAGACGATATCGCCGTCGCGAAGGACTCTCTTACCCCATTGATCCCATTGCTTCATACGGCTGTTGAACGGGACATTGGCTAAGAGACCGGCCTCGCGAGCCTTCGTCGCCGCGGGGCCCCAAGGGTTGCCCAGCCATGTCGAGGGAACCAACCGATCGGTGGGTTCCTTGCCGTCGTGGCCGTTGAACAACACCGTCAGACACCAGACGAAAGTCCACATGGACGATTTCCTTTAGGTCGAGAGAATACCGTGAGGAGGTCCGGAGACATCCTTCGTGGTTCTCATTTCTCTTGGACGGAAGAGCGAGTCGCGACCACATCCCGGATTTCACGAGTCTCGTTGGACAATCCGCGCCGGACCCACCTGAAAAAGTCAATCCATGACTTGCGTGTTTGGTTTCGTAAGGGGGAAATTCGTTTTCGCCTTGATGACCCCTTGCCTCGCCCCGGAGGCGCCTGAAAAGCAGGGGATCATTATGGGCATAAATAGCCAACGTTTGCAATTGTGTTATCGCATGTCCAAGGCCGGCGCCGCCGTAAGGCCACATCATTTGGTACGGCGTGTTGCTCGGGCTTGGTTCAGACCTCGGCGATGAACTTCGCCGGAAATCGGGCTGGGTTTCCATCTCAACGAGCGAGGGGCTTGGCTGAAGTTCTTATGTCCTTGGTCTCCCGTTTCCAGGTCTGAGGTCACGACCCGAATTTTCCATGATTTCATCTTGGCCTACCGGGCCGAGTTAGCGACAACCACCGCGGTAGCACGATGTCACCTCGACAGGTTCATCAGGAACGAGAAAAGGAGCGGACAAAAAAACGTTCATCAAGGCCTTCGCCTCCCCCCGTCCATTGGGGTCGTAGGCCAAGAGACGATCAGGAGTGTCTTCGCAACATCTTCGTGCGAAAACGGTTGCGGCCGGAACAACGAGCGTTGGGGAGAAGGTCTCAACCTCGATCTCGCTGGCGACCGCTCGGGCAAGGCTTTCTTCCTGGTCATAGGGCTGCTGACAGAGGCGGGCCGGCTTGGGCCTCTCCACCGTCTCGCGGCGGGTGTTCTTCCGCATCATCAAGAAGATTAGTCGCCAGGAGGTACGCGACTTCTTGCACGATTCCCGGAAAATCGTCGCCTCGTCCGCGACTCTGTCTTCCCGGAGCTGAGTTGAGCCGTCAAAGGAACCTCAATCTAACGTGTTCTGTTTGCAGGGATTGTATCGATTGTGCTGATTATTTTGAGAATGGCTTCAGTCCGCCACCGTAGTGGCCGATACCTATTCAATACGGAAGCGCAGGTGCGCGGACGTTAAAGGGTTTTGACACGTCGCAGACGCGAGACGGCCTCATCGCCAGGCCCATGAACGCGGTTTTGGTCGACAGGCTCTCGGGGATTTGGTTACTCCGCATGCGCAATGGATGGCGCAAGTTGTTGGCTAGCTTGACGATCGCCTTATTGGGGACGATCGCCACAGCTGCGTCGCCGAATGCCGTTCCAAAGCCCGGGGTTTCCCCCGCGAAGTTAACGGTCGAGGTGTTAACGGTCGAGGTGAACTGGAAGGTCACGGCCGTTCCTCCCGAAGAGGAAGGTGGAGTCGACCTCGAGTTGACCGAAGGGCGCGTGGTGGATGCCATCGCCTGGGAGACTGGTACGTCCAACGGCCCTCGCCCACAGATGCGGGGGTGGCGGCTTGGGGATGAGCAGGCGGGAAGAGTCCGCGTTCAGGTCGAAGCACCGCTTGGGGCAAGCCTGGTTTTGCGGACCTTCGGAAAGGTGGTCCGAATTCCGCTGCAAGCCCTTCTCGACGGTCAGCAACGTCCGCTGGCTCAAGGACCTCTGGAAGTTTCGGTCGAACGCTTGCCGTGGGACTCCTTGGCCGTTGACCTCGAGCAAGGGGACGGCATTGCGGTACCAGGTGGCAAGTTTCCGGTCACGTTGGGTTACAGCATTTTGACGCCGGAAGCGACGGAGGTTTCCCTCCGTTGCGTGGCTGAGCTTCGCCCTTTGGGTGGGGGAGAACCGATCTGGCGTGATGAACGCCAGGAGGTGGTGCCGACGAACGTAGCCACCGCACCGATCAAAGCCTGGGATGTCCCCGCTCCTCCAGTTGAGGGGACTTACGTCCTGGAAGTTCAGGCCAATTGGGAACCTCTGGCCTCCGGCGTCGAGCATACGCGACTGGGACGTTGGCTCCGCCGCCGCCGGAACTCGGCGGCTACGTCGGCTACGCGGCGGGTAACCCTGGCGGTCGCCGGGGCAAAACCACCCGTGCGAGAGGCCCTTGCGGCCGACGAGGGGAAAGAGGTTGAGAAGATTGACCTCGCTCGACTTCGTGGGCAACACCCCACGGCGTCAGGCCGGACCCCTTTGCCGTCGTCCGGGCCTGGTTGGGCTGTGCCCGAGGCGGCCCTGGTCGAGGCGACGCGACGGGATCGGCTCCGCGGCTGGATCACCCGGGCCGGCTCTGAGACCGCGGTCTTGGGGCCTGCCGATAACACGGGGCTCGCCTGGTCGGCTCTCGGGCTAAAGGTGCCCCATCCCGGCCGCCCACATAGGCTGACGCTTTCCGTCGTTGGGGGGCATCCATCCGCCCTGGGTGTCGCGATGGTCGGTTCCGGGGGGCAGGGCGGAAGGGCTCGGCTCCTCCTGGACGCTTGCGCCTCCGGTCCGCCGATCCTCGATGGAGGCACCGCGACCACCTTCTCATGGTTGGTCTGGCCCGACGTGGCCGACCCTGTCCTGGTCCTGGTCAACCGTGACACGGTGGCCCCGGTGCAGGTGGGAACCGTCGCCCTCGCGGAGCTGAGCGACGTTCCAACAGGGCCAGCGATCGTTGAACCAAAGGCGAACGCCCGCAACCTTGGCCTCTATCTCTCCAGCCCGGAGATTCTCGATCGGTTCGGGTCAGGACCAACAGCCGGCGATGCCCTGGCGATGGCCCGCAACCTTACCCACTATCTCACCTATTGCGGCGCGACGTCTGTAGTCCTGCCCATGACAATCGCCGACCGGAACCTCCGCCGAGGACTCGCCGGTCAAGCGGCCGAGGACGCAACGGGGCCGGACCGGCTCGAAATGCTCATGCGCATTCTGGCTCGTCAGCGCTACTCCGCCTGGGTGGAGCTGACGTTCGACGGGGCACTTCCGGGTCTGCCTGCTCCCGCTTCCGAGGAAGCCGCCTCGCGCGGCCTGGTTCGGGTCGACCGCCATGGCCAGCTTGAGGCTCCGGTGTATCATCCCCTCCACCCGGAAGTCCGCCAGGCGATGAAGCGGCGGGTCATCGAAGCGACCGCTCTTCGTAAATCGTATGAGAATTTGACAGGCTTCTTGATCCGGCTGGGGCCTGGCCCCACCTTGCTCGGCGCGCCCGACACGGGGTTTGACGACATCACGTATGGCCGGTTCGTGCGAGAGGCCTTTGGTCCGGAGACGACGGCGGGGCTCCCCGGCCTGAATCTCGCGGATCCGAATCGATTCAATACACGCACTCAGTTTCTCTCGGGGCCGGGGCGCATGCCCTGGTTGACCTGGCGGTCGAAGGGGATCGCCGCTCTCTACGCAGAGCTGAGCCAATCAGCTCGCGAAGCCTCTCCGGGAGTGGTTCTGGCTGTGGCCACGCCCGGCCTGGATGACGGATCCGCCGGTAGCGAGGCCCGCCGCGTCGATGTTGCCGGCCTGGCGCCGAGCCATGCCTGGCGGGCCGTCGGGCTTGATCTGGAGACGTGGTCGCGCGATGACAAGGCCCCGATCGTGCTCCGGGGAGCTGGGCTTTCCGCCGATGACCTGGCCCACGACCTGGCCACCAGCCCCGAGCTGGACGCCCTGGTGGTGGGGCGGCCTGGCCGCGGGCTCTTGCTACTGGGTGCTGAAGAGGTGTTCCCCGCGGGAATGCATGAGCGGGCAGGGGGCAAAATCGCGGACGCGAATCAGAGAGCTTCGAGCATCAGTGGCTTGCGTATGACCGCCCTTCCTCAACCTGACGGGGTCGGGGGAGACGAGTTGATGGGGCATGCGCTCGCCGCTCTGGATCCGCGTTGGGTTATGTTTGGATCATCGACGATTGTGGGGCAAGAAGACCGGGTTCGACGCTTCGCTCGGGTCTTTCGCGCCTTGCCGGTGTCTCCCGTGGCCGGGCCCGCGCTCGACCGCCAACCTTTCGGGGTGGCGGTGCGGATGATTCGTGGGGCGTCGTCGTCCTATCTTTCGATGGCCAACGACACACCGTATCCCATTCGGCTCGAGACGTTGCTTCATGCGGATGCCGCCGCTCCGGTCGACGACCTGGGCCGGGGACTTCGCCTATCGCCTGAAGCCGTAGCCTCGGGGGGAAGCCGGGTCGTTCTTGACTTGCCTCCGTTCGGCGTGGCAGCCATTCGGGTCGGGACGTTGAAACTTGAGGTCGGTGCCGTCACCCCCTATCCGTCCGAAGTGGTTCTCGCCGGGATGCGGGCGCGATACGACGAATTGTCGAGCATTCTGTCGAAGCTGAATCAGCCTTCGGGAGCCGGGTTGGGACCCGCCAACCCTGGCTTCGAGCCCAGTTCCGCGCCGTTGGTTCAATTGACCGGTGCTCGAGCGCCGACGATGCCAAGCGGTTGGCAAGCCCTGGCGGGCATGGGGAACACGGTGGAGCTCGACCCGGCGAAGCCACACTCCGGGCGCGGAAGCTTGAAAGTCTCGGCATCCGTTCCGCCGGCGGCGATCGCCAGTGAGTATTTCCCCGCGAAGGGGCATTCGGCTCTCAACGTCCAAGCCTGGTTCCGCTCGGTGGAACCTGACACGAAGGTGCGTGCCTGGATCGAGGGAGAAGCGGGAGGACAGCCTTTCTTGCGGTGGTCGGAGTTGACCGTACAGCCCCAATGGTCGGCGCTGGGGATTCGCGTTCTGGAGATTCCCCCAGGAGGACTCGATCGGGTTCGGCTCCGATTTGAGCTGGTGACCGGGGGAACGCTTTGGGTCGACGACGTGGCTGTTGGGGGAGCCGTCCTCACGGAACCCGAACGAGTCAATGCGCGGCTGGTACTGATCGCTGCCATCCATGCATACCGCGAGAAACGGTATGCCGACTTCGCCCGTCTCGCGAGCTCGCACTGGGCGCGGACACCCGGCATTTCGGGAGTGGGCTCCGCCGAGACGAACACGGCCGAACGCAACGACATGATTCGTACAGGAAAGGCGACTGCCCTACCACCCGGTCGTCTCCTGCGGTAAAATCAGCGTCCGATAGCGATTTTCCGGGGCTCCGTCATTTTGATCCGATCGGATTGATCCGGTCGCGCGGAGTGCCTCAGGGAGGGTAGAGGAGGGTTCGGGTGTTCGTCGCCTGCAACACGAATTGCTTTTCGAACGAGCCGTTGGAATCGGCCCTTCGTCATATCGCCGAACTCGAATTCGATAAGATCGAATTGGGGATCATCGAAGACAGCAGACATATCAAGCCGTCCGAGGTTAGCGACAACCCTGAGGCCGCACTCCACCGACTGCGTCATGGGCCAAGCTTGACGCTGGCCGCGCTGGGACTCGATTTCGGCGATCTCGAACCCGCCAGCCCGGTTCTCCGGCGCCGGTTCGAGGCCATGTGCCGCCTGGCCAAACCGCTGACGGTTGCGGTCCTGACGATCTCGGCCGCTCCTCTGGGTTCCTCGTTCGATGAAGAGGTCAAGCGGTTGCAGGTCCTGGCCGGCTACGCGATGCGTGAAGGGCTGGTGCTGGCCCTGGAAACGCACGCGCAGACTCTCACCGCCGACCCTGCTGCCGCCGTTGCCCTTTGTAAGGCGGTGCCAGGGCTTGGCCTGACGTTGGACCCCAGCCACTATATCCAGGGTCCCCACAAGGGCGGAGATTTCGACGAGGTTTATCCCTACGTCCAGAACGTCCACTTGCGTGACACCGGCAAAGGCCCGGGTGAGTTCCAGGTGCGTGTGGGACAGGGGGAAATCGAGTACAACCGGATCGTCAATCAACTCGTCCGCTTTGGCTACGACCGAGCGCTGACGGTTTCGATCCTGGACCTGCCTGACAACACCTTCGAGGTGGAAGTCGAGGTTCGTAAGCTCAAGCTCCTGCTCGAAAGCCTCCTCTAAGTAAGTCGCCTTCCTTCGACGGCCAGGCCACCCCAGGCGCTCGATCCCGAGCCCTGGGGTTGGCGTCCGCTCTTCCCTCTTCTCCCTTCTCTCTTCGTCCCGTCCTGCCGGTATCCCACCCCGTCTGTCGTTGCGTGTCCTCCCTTTCTCGGGTGAGTCGAGAATTTGCGTGTGCGCGTTCGCCGCGCGCTCCGGGCGTCAAAATTCGAAAAGAACCGGAAGGTTGAGACGAACACGTTCTTGACACCGATCATGGCTCATCGGTGAAGTGGGCATTCTTCAATGCTGTGAAATCAATGCGTCCGTGCGAGCTCGCGTTGCATTCATAGCGGACCTTCCGAGAAGGACACGATGCGCATCTACGGCTTGTTCGCCGCTCTGACCTTGTTCGTCTGCGGGGGCGCCGCTCCCGAGGTGACCGCCGAGAAGAAAAATGAGAACGAGTCCTGGGAAGGCCGGATCGACCTGGGAGGAGGAGCCGGCCTGCGGCTCGTCTTGCATCTCACGACGGCCAAAGACGGTACACTCTCAGCGACTGCCGATAGCCCTGACCAAGGGGCCGCGGGCTTGAAGGTAGACACGATTGCGCGTGACAAGACATCCTTGACCTTCACGATGAAGCGTCTCGCGGCGGAATTCTCCGGCAAATTCAACGCGGAAGGGACCGAGGCCGTTGGTGAATTCACGCAGAGAGGAAAAGGCTTTCCTCTGACCCTCAAGGTCCTTCCCCCGTCGACGACAGAGTTCTGGGAAGGGAAGCTCGCATTGGGGGGAGGCATCCAGCTCCGGCTGGTCCTGAAAGTCTCGAAGAGCCAGAAAGACGGAGCCTTGCGCGCGACCTTCGCCAGTCCTGACCAGGGCCCCGGAGATCTATCCGTCGACACGATCCAGCGAGATAAAGACATCCTTGCCTTTTCGGTGAAGCGAATCGGTGGAGAATATTCCGGCAAGCTCAACGCGGAAGGGACTGAGGCTGTTGGCGAGTGGAAGCAGAACGGGAGCGCGTTTCCTTTGACCTTGGGCAAGACCGAGAAAGCGAGTGGTGAAGCCCGTCGCCCCCAGATGCCCAAGCCCCCCTTCCCATATCAGGAAGAAAAAGTCGGCTATGAGAACAAAGGAGGGCACGTCTACCTCACCGGGACGTTAACGCTCCCGGAAGGAACCGGCCCTTTCCCTGCCGTCGTCCTGATCAGCGGCTCAGGCGCTCAGGATCGTGACGAGTCGCTCCTGGGCCACAAGCCCTTTTGGGTGCTCGCCGATCATCTCACGCGGCGCGGGATCGCCGTGCTTCGGGTCGACGACCGGGGCGTGGGAGGCTCGACCGGCAGTACGGTGACCTCGACCTCGGACGACTTCGCCGGTGATGTCCTGACGGGAGTCACCTTTCTGAAGGCACATTCCCAGATCGATTCCAAGAGGATCGGACTGATTGGGCACAGTGAGGGGGGGATCATCGCACCGATCGTCGCGGCTCGCTCGAAGGATATCGCCTTCATCGTCCTCATGGCAGGCACGGGGCTTCCTGGCGACGAGATCCTCCGCCTGCAAGCGGGGCTGATCGCCAAGGCCGGCGGGGCCAAGGAAGACAAGGTGGCTCGTGACCTGGTGTTGCAGAAGCGGCTGATCGACGTTGTCAAATCGGAAAAGGATGAGAAGGCGGCCAAGGACAAGATGGATGCGATTGTTGATGAGTATACGAAGGGCCTGTCAGAGACCGAACGAGCCGAGGTCGAGAAGATCAAGAAGCTCACCGAGAACGGACTCAACACGCTCCGATCTCCTTGGTTCCGCTACTTTTTGACCTTCGATCCCAGACACACCCTGGCCAAAGTGAATTGTCCTGTCCTGGCGATCAACGGTGAGAAGGACTTGCAGGTTCCCCCCAAGGAGAACCTTGCCGAGATCGAGAAGGCCGTCAAGAGTTCCGGCAACCTCAAGGTGACGGTCAAGGAACTTCCAGGTCTGAATCACCTCTTCCAAACCTGCAAGACCGGGGCGCCCTCGGAATACGCTGGGATCGAAGAGACGATTTCGCCGGACGCTCTCGAGGTCATAGGCGACTGGGTTCGTGATCAAACCGGCGTCTCGACGCGCTGATTTTCCTTCACGCTCGGGGATCGAGCCGCTTGGATATGTCCTCGCTCTCCGAGCCAGGCGCCGGGTCTCTCTGGCTCCAGAGGCGTGGCTCCATGAATCGTTGTCTGAAGATAAAATTACGTCATTAAATCACGAAAGATATTGGCTTGGGCTCCAGACGCGATCTGGCTTTGGGGCCTCGAAGGTCCCGTCTTCCACCCGGAGAGCAAAAGGGGTGCAAGACGGGCCTCTTTCGTTCTTGGCCTGCAGCGGTCGACCTTCGCGTCGCATGTGCGAGGTATTGCCTCGAGTGAACCCTGCAAGAATCCCCTCTCAGCGCCGAGGATCAAAACGGCGATCGATCCGGCGCAGGGATTCGGTCAGGGCCCGCCGAAGCGTGGGGATTGTCGCGTAACGGTGGTCCGGGTCTTTCGCAAGACAGCGCTGCACGATCTCGTCGATCCGTCCGGCCTCGCGTGCGAACCGGCGCGGGATCGCGGGAACGATCGAGGGCGGGTCGGCCCGGCAGTGCTGGCGTTCCAGCTTCGCGACCGTGTTACCCCGGAATGGGAGCTCGCCCGTCAGCATCTGGAACAGCACGATGCCGAAGGAGTAGATGTCCGCACGCACGTCAACGGACTTGGCGTCGTGGAACTGCTCGGGGGCCATGTACGGAAGCGTCCCGACCATCACGCCGGTTCGCGTCAGGCGGGACACGGTCGTGTCCGAGGAGCCCATCTGAAGGAAGGGGACATGATCGATCGTTGATTCCAGGTGTGTCTCGGCAGGGACAGGTCTCGGGGACGGAGACGCGGCCGGTGGGCCGGCGGGTTCTCTCGTCGTGTCTATGGGCTCGATCCATCCGGCGGGTGGATTGCGCCGAGGAAGGACGCGGGGAGGGGTCTGGCCGTCTTGGTCCCGGGGGTCGTCCCAGACGATCTGTTGTTCCTCGGCCGACTCGACCAGGGAGATCGGCTCATCGGCTCGGTTGGGTCCGGTGCCGATGATCTCGTCGCGGATCGCGGCGAGGCCGAAGTCGGTGATCTTGAGAGCGCCCGCCCGTGTGAGGAGCAGATTGGCGGGCTTGATGTCGCGGTGGCACCGGAGCCCCTGACGGATCGCGTGTTCCATCCCAAGGCAGAATTCGACCCCGTGCCGGAGAGCGCGGGGCAGGTCGAGCTCCGGCGTTCCGATTTGCCGTCTCAGGTCGCCCCCGCTGATCAACTCGAGCAGGATGTGCGGGCGTCCCTCGATCTCCTCAACCGCATACGCCTGGACGACGTTCGCGTGGTTCCCGAGGTGGATCCAGAGATGGCATTCGGATGAGAACCGCGCTCCACGTTCGCGATCGAGGAACAGCTCATCATAGAGCGTCTTGAGGGCGATGATGGGTCGTTCAACGGTCCCCAGGCGGTCCTTGACCGCATAGACGACCCCCATCCCACCCTGGTGGACCTCAAAGATCTCGAACCGGTTGGCGATCCAGTCTCCGACCTGCCTGGGCCCCAGCATGATTTGGATCGCCCCCTCCGTTTCCGTGCAAGCCAACTCCTTCAGTCTACACGGTTTACCTATGAGTTACACACAGGCTGGCGTGCTGAAACCAATCAAAGGATATCCTCGGGGGCCACTTGGCTCAAGCTTCGCTCAAAGCGTCATAGAGTTCGTCCTCGCGCAGGGCCGGCACCCATACTTGCTCGACGTGGGCATGGAACGCCGCGATCACCGTCATCGATTCCCATCATGAAGCCCCCGCGCTCCTTCAAGGGCTTCCGCATGGTGTCGGATTGCTTCCGGACCAATTTGGCGAGGCACTCCAAATCGTCGGCCCCGAGGGCCGGAGGTGTTCCGCCCCTGGGGCTCGGGGTCAAGCGTCCCAGTCGCTCGACGACGTTGGAGCAGACGAACGATGAAAAGAAGTGCTGACGCGAAAGACTCGGCCAAGCTCCTGAATCGAGCCCTCGCGAGAATCGATGGTTCTCGAAGATCCAACGAATAGGCACGCATGGCAGCGATCTTCCGTTCTCTCTCGATCCTGATCCTCGCAGGGCTCACTCGAGGCCATGGTTGATCCTCGCGTGCGACGCGAAGGTAAGCCGCCTTAGGGGAGAGGCTTGAGCTTGATGTTCCGGTACCAGCAGTTGCTGCCGTGATCTTGGAGGCCGATGTACCCCTTGCGCGGATGGTCCTTGTAGGCGACGTCGAACTTATGAGGGGAACCATCGGGTCGTTTGTTGATTTCTTTCCATTCGTCCAGATTCATGCGTGAAACTGTCTGACCGTTGATGTCCACGGCGATCCGGTTGTGGTCGCACGTGATCCGGAGGTGGTTCCACTCGCCAACCGGCTTCATCGCGTTGATCTTGGGTTTGACGAGGTCGTAGATCGCCCCCGTGTCGTGGAGGTCCGCCTCCTTGGTGTCGTCGATCGCGATCTCGATGCCGTTGAAGCCGACATCCTTGCCGGGACGTGGTGTCAGCGGCCAGGTCCGGATGAAGACTCCGCTATTGCACTTGGGACTGATCTTGAAGTCGAGAGCGAGCTCGAAATTGTCCCAGGGGGTTTCATGGACCAGCATGTAGTTGCAAGGATGAGGATTCAGAGACCCCTCCTGCACGTGGCTGGCTCCAATCGGCTCTTGCTTGGGGCTGATCCACCCCTTGGCAGTTCGCCCGTCAAAGAGAAGCCGCCAGCCCTCTTGCTTTTCCTTCTCGGTCAGCACGTTTTCCTCGGCGAGGGCCTGAGGGGCCGCCAGGGCGAGAAGGGCGAATGTCAAGTAGAGATGTTTTCGCATGATGGTTGGTCGCCTCCTGGTAAAATCACGGAAATTATGAAGCTTCGCGTTTGAGATCACCTCTCAAACAACCCAAGCGCTTTCGAAGCAGGCACGCGGTAAAGAGCGTCGAGGACAAAGGCGGGCGAAGAACGGGGGGACGGCACAAGGGACGGTCAGATTTTTGGCCGTCGTGGATATCGCCGCGACATCCGATATTCCCCTTAGTCGACCATTGGCCCTGAGGTCCTCTGATGGCTTTGCGCGTGCCGGGTTTGGGCGAACCGCGCCCAAGAGGCCGTTGTGCCTCGAGAGCGCGGCATTTCCCCTGTTTTCCGAGTCAACACATGATCAAAGCGTCCAACCCGAACGATATTCGGTATGGACATGCGCGTTGAGCTCGGGAAGGTTCTTGACCTTCAGGCTTTCCGCGTCCCATTCGAGGCGTTGCCCCGGAGCTCGGAGGGAAAGTACGCCCAGGAGAACGATCTCGGTGAGGGGACCCGAGTAGTCGAAGTTCGAGATCGGCCGCGGTCCCCCTTTGCAGGCGGCGATGAATTCTTCGTAGTGACCTGGCGAACGAAGCATGGTCTTGGGGACCTTCTTCGCCTCTTCGTGCAACGCTTGAGGGAGAAGCTGCGGCATTCCGCCGTGGGAACTGTGGAACATCTTTCCCTGACTTCCCACGTACAGAACGCCGTTGCCGTCAAGCCGTTGGCCGGCGGGCATTTCGGGAGGGTCGGGGGGCATGAGACCGCCGTCGTACCAGGTCATCCGGACCGGTGGGAGGCTGCCGCGTGCGGGGAAATCGTAATAGATGATCGACGCGATCGGATAGGTCTCGAAGTTTGGCTTGTTGCCATCGAGGATGGAGCCGTCCAGGGTGGTTCTCGCCTCGACGGATGTGGGCATTCCGAGTTGGAGCGCCCAGACGGGGTGATCAATGATGTGGCAGCCCATATCCCCGAGGGCTCCGGTCCCAAAGTCGCGCCAGCCTCGCCAGCCGACAGGGGCGTACGCCGGGTTGTAAGGGCGCTCATGAATGGGGCCGAGCCAGAGATTCCAATCCAGCGTTGAGGGGATCGGGGGAGTATCCGCCGGCCGCCCGATCCCTTGCTTCCAGAGATGCCCGGCACGGTCTGACCAGACATGGACCTCGCGGATGTCTCCAATGATTCCCGCCTGGATCCATTCGTTGGTGAGACGGGCTCCTTCCGTCGCGTGTCCCTGGTTGCCCATCTGGGTGGCCACACCGGCAAGCTTGGCGGCTTTTGTCAGCTCACGACACTCATGGAGCGTATGCGTGAGCGGTTTTTGGCAGTAAACATGTTTCCCCGCACGGATCGCGGCCATCGACGCCACCGCGTGGATGTGGTCGGGGGTACCGACCGACACCGCGTCAATATTCTTTGCCTCTTTGTCGATGAGAGCACGAAAGTCTTTATATTTTCGCGCTTTGGGAAAAGCATTGAACGAGCCGGCCGCGCGGACTTCGTCGACGTCGCAGAGGGCGACGACGTTGGCGCCAAGCCTCGCGTGAGTGCCGATGTCTCCACTTCCCATCCCTCCGACGCCGATCCCCGCGATGTTCACACGCTCGCTAGGAGGGGTAAAGCCCGCTCCTCCCAGCACGTGGCGCGGCACGATCGAAAACCCCAGCGCCAATCCTCCGGACGTCGCCAAGAAGGCTCGTCGAGAACTCCTGGCGCCCTGATCCTCGGGCTGTGTCGTCATGATGGCCGTATCTCCCTGGGTTGGTGGCTGTAGAATGTCGAGACTCTTAGGAATTCCTCATCAACGATTCTTGTGGATGACTTAATTTTTGCTCAGATGAGCCCAAGCCCGTTTGTCTGCTAATGAAGCGAAATCCTGCATGGTCGCCATCGAACCGGCCGAGCTTGCCACGCTTGAGCTCGGTCAAGGAAGCCAGTCAGGGACGATCTCGTGCGCATCCCGGACCGAGGGCGTGTTTTGTCGAGCCCTTTTCTCGTTGCCTACTCCCGAGGGTTGCGAGGCTGAGGCAAGTGGGAACGTCCAGGGGCGAGACCCGTCGAACCTCTTTCTCGTGGGACTCAACAGGCGAACCGGAGCTTCCCCATTTAGGCACCATGGCGCTGTGGCAAAGAAGGCAGGCGCAAAGGCAGGAACTCGGCAGTCGTCGCCGAGCGTCACACCCGTGCTGCGGATCGATGTCGGAACACGATCGCGATCGTCAATTCCGAAGTTTTCCTACCTCGCTTCCGGCCGCTCGACCAAATGGAAGGACGCGTTCGACCCTTGGTTTCGGCATGATATATCAGCCGTGAGGGGGAATCAAGGCGCTCGTTTCAGAGGCGCGCGGGGGTCTCTGAGCCGTAGCCGACACGAGGCGGGAGAGAGATCACCGTTGCCTGGATGCGATGAGCGAAGCCTGCGAAATCTTGGATATTGAGATGTGATGGGTTCCTTTCTTCTCTTCGTTTCCAAGGTGGCGCACGAATTGGTTGTCTTTTCATTGGCCAGCGAGTTCTGCATCCGCTACGCTCGGCTCGATTGAGGAGATCGGGTTGAACTGGTCGCGCGCGAGGACTCTCCATGTCTCACATGTGGCGAACCATTGCGGTTTTCTGCCTTCTTGGGATGGCCGGACCTTGCGAGGCCGGCACCGAAGGGAGTGGAGAAGATATTCCCGAAGGGGGACGCGACGTACGTCGACTGACGACCGGCTGGGGTTTTCAAGTCGATGTTCGCGACCTGGGGGAACAGGAGCGCTGGTTCGACCCCAAGTTCGACCGCTCAGCCTGGAGCAAGGTCGACGTTCCCAAGGCCTGGGACCTCTATGATGAGGCCCTTCGCGGCTACGAAGGCGTCGGTTGGTATTGCGTGCGACTCGACGGCTCCTGGCGGCAGCGGGACAGGGTTCAACTCCTGAAATTCGGTCGCGTCAACTTTCACACCAAGGTTTGGCTCAACGGCGAGCTACTCGGAGAGCATGTCGACGGCTATCTCCCTTGCGTTTTCGACGTCTCCAAGAAGCTCCGCGATGAGGCCAACGAACTGGTCTTGAGAGTCGACAACCGGCCGCGCCTTGAGTGGCTCCCCGCCGGTAAGCAGATCGAGTGGGTTCAGTATGGAGGCATCCTCCAACCGGTCGAGCTCGCAGCGAAAGGACCGATCTCGATTGCCGACTTGACCATCAAGGGGACGCCTCAAGGCCCTGGCGCGGCGGTTGCCTGTGTGGTTGTCGTCGATGCGCAAATTCCTGCCGAAGAAGTCGTCGTACGCGTGCGCGTTGATGGGGCCGAGGCTGATGCGCAGTCGCTCAAGTTGCCGCCATTGAAGGGTGGGTCGACGTCAACTCAGGAGTTGGCGTTCTCTCTCGATAACGCTTCCGCCTGGTCCCCAGACTCCCCCAATCTGCATCGTCTTGCGGTGACGTTGGAGCGCGGCGGCCAGACGATTGATCGTGTTGAAGAATCGTTCGGCGTGCGAGCGATCGAGGTGAAGGGGCGGCAACTTCTCCTCAATGGCAAGCCCCTCAAGATTCAAGGCGTCAATCGTTATGACGAGCTCGGCCGCTACGGGCCGAATGCCCCCGAGAATCTCGTGCGAAGCGACGTTCAAAGGATGAAGCAAGCCGGGGTTAACCTCGTCCGTACCCATTACCCGCAATCACCGGAGATCCTCGCTCTGTACGACGAGTTCGGGATCCTTCTGATGGAAGAGTTGCCGATCAACTGGTGGGGACAGCCCTGGGGAGATGCCGAGGAAAAGAGCCTTCAGAATGAAGCGATCCTCGACCAGGCTTTGCCAATGCTTGAGCGTATGATTCAGCGTGACAAAAATCACCCTTGCCTGATCATCTGGAGCATGGGCAACGAGTCGAAGACCGATAACGCCATTGGTATTCGGGTCATGCGGCGGCTCATTCAGAGGACCAAGCAGCTCGATAAGACCAGGCTAGTCACCTTTGTGATCGAACCGGACCCCGCCGAGGACCACCGCGCCTTCGAAGACGCCGACCTCGTGGCTTTTAACATGTACCCGGGAACGCTCATTCCTCCCCTTGCGAATCACCGCGACGAGCTCGACGCCAAGACGTACAAGGCGGCCGTGGCCTTTATCGCACACCAGCTCTCGACATTTCCCGAGAAGCCGATGATTGTCGGGGAATTCGGCGCGCCGGGGATTCCCGGAATTCACGGTGACGCACCGTCGACCGAGGAATTTCAAGCGGCAGCTATGCACGCGATCTGGCGAGCGATCACCGGTGCGAACGACCTTTCCGGTGGCATCGTTTGGTCCTGGGCCGACTACTACCACCGCCGCAACTTTATCCAATACACGACGTTTGGGCCCTATGGCGTCGTTACCGTCGATCGCCGACCGAAGGCCGCGCTAAGCACATTGGCCGAGATGTTCGGTGGCCGCATCACGCTTCAAGATTTCAAAAAATGAAAGACTGAGCGTAAAAAATACGAGCTTTTGTCCAAGTAAAACGAAGGGCTTCTAAGTAAAAGAGAGATTGTGAGTAATGACAAGTGAAAGGCCGCTGTGCGTCCGCGAAGACAGACAGCGGCCGAGTGCATAGCGATCAAGGCTTGACGAGAACTTCCGATTCGGTCGGCAGAGGGGCGGTGATTGTTTGGGCGGGGGGAGCGGTGATTACCTGCTCAAGATGAACGGTCGGCGGCGCGGTGACCTTGATGGTCTTGACAACCGCCAGTTCGTCGACAACGCGTGTGACCCCGATCGTGCTCTCGGCGAGATCGACGACCCTGGCCTTGGCGGCGTCGCTTCGCACCGAGCCTCGCAGATAAATGGTGCCGTCGGCGGCAACCACGAGTTGAATTGTGGAATTGACGACCTGCTTGTCCCAGTTGATCCGCTGCGAGATACGATTGAGCAGTTCCCGCTCTTGCGCGGACGTTTGCCCGCGTGCCACGGCTCCTTCCACGTCACTGCGGATTGTCTTGCCCGCCCGATCGAGTGCTTGGCCGACGCGTTGAAGTGGACCACTTTGGGCTGATACCGTCGACGCCGCAAAAGCGGTTATCACGAGAGCAATGAGCAAATGCCGAGGCATGTGAGAACTCCAATCAGGGAGGTAAATGTCTTTACGGGAAGCCGATCCGGCAAACGAAAAGTGAAGGACGCAAGCGGTGTACCGCGGGGGTCCACTTTTTTGGAAGAAGAGGCTTGCGGAAATCGGCATTTGCCCTATCGCTGGCGCAATCGGCGCGATCGTTGTGGTGGGGAGTGATTGCAAGGGATTTCGGGCCGGCACTCACGGTTGTGAATCGGCTGGATAGATCGCGATGGAAGCAGACTCCTGGGAATGGCTCTGTATGAGAACACGCCTGTTTCTTCACGTCTCTGCCAGAAGATCCGCTGAGAAACGCATGCGTTCATCAGCGCTCTCCTGGTCGAGGGAAGAACTTAGAGCGAATCTGCTGTAATCGAGAGAGGGGGGAAAGAGACTCTAGAGTGCGCGGAGGAGAAGTGGAGGGGATCTTCCTTCGTTCTTCAGGTCTGATCTTCGTGGGTGGTGGCCAGGGTCTTGGCAACGTCCTCGGCAGGCGAAGAGTGCTTCGGCTGGTCGAGCATGAGAAACAACTCTTGAGCCACCTGTTCGGAACGAATCTCGAGGAGGCACTTGGGAGCTGGGAAGATACACTTCGGCCAGAACGGAAGTCGATCTCGATTTTGGTGGCAAGGGCGACAGGGGAGAGAGATGGTCATGACCTTGCGGAGCGCCGAATCGGGTGCGATGGTTTGTGGATTGGTGGCGCCGAAGATCGCGATGGTTGGGGTCTTGGCGGCTGCCGCGAAGTGAAGTGCCGCCGTGTCGCCCACGACCAGGGCGTCCAGTGTCTTGTAGGCGGTCACCAACTCGCGCACCGAAAAAAGGCCGGCCGTTGAGAGGGCGGGAGCGCCGGTTGTTTCGCGAATGCGCTGAGCAAGGTTCTCGCATGGCCCCGCTTCGTCGCGTGATCCGGTGATCAGGAATCGAGTCGGCCGATTGGCCGCGACGATGCGTGCGACTTCAAGAAAATTCTCATGTGGCCACATCTTTGTGAGGGAACCGTAGGAGGCGACGCATGGGTGGAGTCCGATCCACGTTTCCCGGCCGTCGTTCAGTGGCCAACCTTGATTCTGCAAGATCTTGACTGCCGCCGCCGTGTCTTCGGCCGAGGTAGGAATCTCGAGCTCGATGAGCGCGGGAGGGATCCCCAGCGCTTCGGCAGCCCTCATGAAATAGGCGGGCCAGTACTCCTGCTTATTGGGGGGCAGGGTGTGGTCAGGGAGGTGTTTCAGAATTCCGAGATCGCTCGAAACGAGGTAGCCGACGGCGAGTCGTCGCCCCAACAACCTGCCGGCATCCGCGGGCCTCGAACCCATCTCCAGGACGACCATGACGTCAAACCGCCGCCCTTCCAATTCCGTGACCCGCCGAAGCCAGCCCGGCCCCTGGTAGTACGGTCTGGGGTCGATGGCGATGACCTCATCGATGTTGGGATTGTGCCGCACCAGGTCAGCGCACGCGCGGTTGCAGAGGAGTGTGATCTTGGCGTTCGCGTAGCCCGCACGAAGGGCCCGGAGCGACGGAGTGGTCCAGACGGAATCACCGAGCGAGTCGATATTCCAGACGAGCACCGATTTCACCGTGGCCGGCTCGGGACGCGCTCGCTGCCGCTTGGGGTATACAGCCTTATAGAGGATCGGAAGCAGGTTTTCCGCCAGGATCCGCTCACCGAAATGGTAATCGTAATAGTAACGAAGTCGTCTTACGATCTTCGACGCGATCGTTTTGACGAGGGAAGGTGAGCTTAGCTGTGGCGTCTTTTCCATATCACGACGAGACCTTGTCGGTGCGCCCCGAGCACTCTCGGATCTGTGTGGCGGAAAGCTCTTCTCTCCTTGGGTCCAGGCCCCAAGCCATCTGCGCAAAAGAGCTTATACCCCCGGCAAACGCACGGAGAGCATACCAAATCTCGCGCGTAACGTCATTCGTTCTTAAAAGAGGAGGAGCCCAGTCTTGGCCTTGTCAGGACTTCGGGACGCGAGGACGAGCAGAATCGAAAAATGTTAGCATGAACATAACTTGTCATACTGGAAAGAAGCTGACTACTCAGAGGCCAGGGCCCAGATTTCCATGCGTTCTAGGGCCGGATCAGGGGCAACCCGTACCTCCTTCGCGGTAACGGCGGGACGGTCTGTGATGGTGCCGAAAAGCAGCCAACACCCCCATTGCTCCGGCACGCGGGCTTGCTCGCTGGAGAGCAAAGGTTCGGAGCGGCCGTCCGGTTTCACAAGGTCGATTCGCAAAGGAGCGGCTTTCCCGGCTTGCAGGAGCCGTACCGCGGCAATTGCCTCTGAGTGGGTGAGCGTGACGTTCTTGATGGGTCCCTCATAGACGAGCCTGAGAGGAGGCTTCGATGGCGAAGGTTTCGCTCGGACGAGCGCAGGGGTCGTGATCCACGCCTCGTCTCCTTTCCGGAACAAAAGGCCTCCCTGGGGTGCCTGGAGTTGTGATGACTTGCTCAGGCCGGTGAGTTTGACCGTCAAGCGGGAACAGGGAGACGATTCGGGAAGATCGATGACGAGCCGTCCCGTTTGAACCTCGGCTTTTGCGCTTCGGGCGGCAAGTGTGTAGGCAATGACCGACGTGGTTGGGGCGCACCAGAGAGTGTCCGCCCCTTCCTTTCCGAACTGCGTGGCGATGGTCGACAAACGCTGCATCCAGCGTCGTTGGTTCGGAGAGTTCTGGGCGCTCTCGATGTTGTGCGTGAAGTCGATCACCAGAGAATTCTTTTCTGGACCGTCTTTGGGAAAGCCGTACATGGGGTCTCCGACCGTGCTCCACACCCCTTCATCCAGGCAGTTGCGGTCAAGGTCGAGGAAGGCGGTTGCGTCGGCGGTGAGGCTCCGGCATTTCCCCGAAACGCGCGAGGCCGAGTGGATGCCGAATTCCGCGAGATAGGGGGCGTAGTTGTAGTCGCCACTCGGATACACGAAATGAATGTCGCGCCGCGCGCTTGGCGACAAGCTTGCCAGGAGGGCCTGGCTCCAAAACAATTCGCGGCGGAAATCGGCGGGCGCTAGCCGCTGCGCCGGGTCCCAATGATTGCCCGTATGCCAATAGCTATGATTGAGAACGCCCCAGCCCAGGTGTTCCAATTCGCGGAGCTGTTCCCAGCTCAGATAAGCGTGGTTTGAAGTGCCGACCCTTTGAACGATGACTGCCGCTCCTCCGACAAACGGTAGGCTGGTTCCTCCCGGCAAACCTGGGGGAGCGTCGGTAAAATGGAACCGCGCCAGGAGAGGCTGAGCGACCGTGCGCGTGGAGGAAGGGCCGTCGTCGACCTCGACCGTGTAGGCCCACAACTTGTCATACAAGAGCGGGCAGATCTCGACGCTGGGAGGAGATGTTTCCTCCGGCGCGGGTTTCCAGTCCCAGCTCCACAGCGCCCGATTACGAGAAGTCTGAGCGTTCGGCGAACCATCCAGGCCGCTCTTCGGCCGCGTCGGGACGTCGCTGGCGGAACACCTTCGCGGGCCCGGGAGCGCGGGGAGATCGATCAGCGTAACAAAGCCGAGGAGCAGGAGAGAGACGCGTAGAATTATCATCGCAACAAGACTAATGCCGAGAATTGTCCGCCAAGTTTTTTCGATTCATAGCGATATCCTCGCACCTGCAGGGCGGATTGGCCAGGGAGCGTCGCGACGTTCGGTGCGAGAGCGCGCCAAAAAATGGGACGTGATGATCGAGATCCTGGCGACGGGACTTACCAGGTCTTCAGGCTCGTCTACCTGGGAATTCACGAGGATGCGCGTATGCAATTCTGAGAGAGGAACGCATCCGCGCTGGATTTTGGGAGACGTTCTTTCGGTGGGATTTCATCGGGAAACGCGTCCGTCCCTGCCGTGAGGATTGCGGCGGGCGTTTTCACGCCGGGGCGGACGCATTGACGCTGTCGGTGATAAGTGGGCAGGCTTCGATTTTCAGCGCACGTCGATGTCAAAAGAGTTATCGCCGGGCTGAACGTCGAAGGTTTTCGAGAAGTATTGCAACTGTTGTTTCTTCGCGACGCTACGTCCCCCTCCAAGGGTGACGGTATTCTCCCCAACGAGCGTTGTCAGCTCATACGTTCCATTGTCGTTGGTTTTGACGGTGGCTGACGGGGCGGTTCTGCGATTGACATTCGCGGGGTTGAAGGTCACATCGGCCTTGGCGACTGGATTGCCATTCAACGTGACTTTTCCCTTCACTTGCGCTTGCGTTGTCGACGAGCTCGCCGAGGGGACTTGATAGCCCTCGTTACAGCCGAGAGACAGAGCGGCGATCGCTGGGATCAATCCCTGAAAAAACGATCGAAAAAGAAGTCGCCTCATGGAGTTTGCCCCTTGCCTAGGCATTGAAAGCCTGCACAGAAATTGCGGCCGTGCAGGAATGTTTCGAGCAATACGTCGTGACAGGAGATGGCCGATTCCAGAATCCAGGCGCGAGGAGCTTGGCCCGGAAGGCTTTCTCCGAGGGTAAGAATGATCGCATCGCAAGCTTCTTCTGCGAAAAGCTCCGTGAGCTGGATTCAAGGAAGGCCGTGAGTGACCTGCCAACTCTCCGCGCGAGCGGCTTGTCGCGTTGGTTTATCCACCAAACGCGCCAGGCCTAACAACGAGGGCTAGCCATGTTCACTCTCTGAAAGAGCTTTTCAGTCCCACCTGCTCACGATGGCCTCCCGAGGAACACCTTCGATAGGGCCGCCGGCGCCAAGCCTGGGAATGGGTGAGCCCGGTTTCACTCGGTCGGCCTTCACGGAAGTTTGAGCAACAGCTCACGAGAAGTGGCCCACAAAGAAGTGCCTACGGGATCTCGCACCATCATGGGGGAATCCGTAGGCAGCTCGTTCTCCGCGAACGGCACTAGTACGAGTCTTGAGAGACCACCTCGTTTCCCGCCATGGAGCCGATGGCCCACCAGGTTTGGGGCGAGATGGTTGCTTTGACGAATCGAACACTTCCGTCGCACATGAGCATGTTGACACCCCCCGAGTGGCGGCTGCTGGCGGTGAGTGCGCCGTTGGGTTGGAACCCGTTGGTGTCGAACTCGCAGCTCCAGGTGTTGGGCGGCATGACGTGGGTGTAATACGTGCAGCTCGGATGGCCGCTGTACCAAACGGAGCCGCTGGGCATGAACTGCCCCATTTTGGCCAGCCCCAGGGTGGTGCCCCCTGAATTGCAGTTCTGCCAGTAGTTTTGAGGACTCGTTGCCCACGACTGCTGCCCTTGGTAATAAACCGAGGAGGGCTTGAGCACGTCGTTCGGCTGGCTGACCAGGATGTTTCCGATTCCCTTCACCTTCTCCGAATAGGCCGCCGTATTGCTCAGGCCATCGATGATGGCGCTAAAGTTGACGACGTGTCTTAAATCCACTCCCAGGCTGCTAATGGAGACGACCGGAAAGGGGCCGACCCAGGGAGAAACGGTCGTTGAATAGACATTAGGATCGGAGCCGTTGTTGGGCACGTAGTTGGAATGCCCAGGCGCTGACGTGAGGCGATCGATGCCATCGGAAGGACAACTCATGAAGGCGACGGTCGCGTATTGGAACGTGGTATTTTGCGGGCACCCTGGCGCCGCGGGACTCAGTTGGTACGCGAAATTGATCGAGTTGTAGAGATTTCCCTGTTCGAGGTAAGGGAGCAGCAAGGTGTTGGATGAGAAGTCGGCCCACGCGTAGGTGAGATCGCCGAAGGGGAGCGTGTTGAGGGCCTGGTGATAATTGTGGATGGCCAGGCCAATCTGCTTGAGGTTGTTAATACACTGGGAGCGCCTGGCCGCTTCACGGGCTGCCTGCACGGCGGGCAAGAGCAGGGCGATCAAAACCGCGATGATCGCGATGACAACAAGAAGCTCGATGAGAGTGAACGCTCTTCTTAACTTCATGGACATAACTTCTCCCGGATTGATGACGAGAAATGGGTGCGATGGCGAAACGTGAGGGCTCATATCCCCTCGCGAGGAACCCTCCGCACGATCTTCCGTCAATGAACAGCGATATTCGCGTACACGCCGTACGCTAATGACCTCAAAAATAATCAAATTTTAGGAACATAATAAAATCAGGAGAATCCTAGACGATGCCAGTCCAACGAAGCGAAAGTTAGAAAATGGATACGATTCCATTCATTGGGTCCGGCAAGACTGCGAATCGCAAAGTTTTGAGATCCGATGAGCCACCGGGTCTGAAAAGAAAGGTAAGCTGGGTGTCCGATCTTCGGGCCATCAAGGGACAAGAAGATCATCAATGATGTCATGGAATTAAGAAATCGAGAAACGTAGAATATAAGCGTCTAAGGGCCCACCGTTGAAGTCGCGGAGGAGTCCTCAAGACGCCCTTCGTGGGACGGTACGGCTCGATATCCGGAAAGACGTTCGGCTCGTCCCGTCGAGGTTCTCTCTTGGTTGGAGGTCGACAGGATCTGAGCCGGAGCGGAGTCGGGCTTTGGGGGCTCTGTTGGTTCACGGGTCAATCGGGTGATCGATCGTGTTTCGAAGAACCCGATGATTTCCGGGCATTCTCGCTGTAAGGACTGAAAACTCTCGGTTTCGCCGAGTGATGCCGAATTGCAAACCACCAGAACATCGGGACGGTGCCGCTTGGCGGCTTCTGTGATGCGTCGGAGTTTATCGAGGCACTCCTGGCGCAACCTGTTGGGACGCGAGGGCCCGCTGCGGTCGGAGAGGAGACCGGGATGAGCAATCAGAAGATCGGCCCCAGCGTCCAGCATCCCTCGGGCCTGGTCCGCGTCAAAAACAAAGGGCGCTGTGAAGAGGCCCATCGCGTGTGCCTCGGCGATGCACTCGACCTCGAGCGAGAAGCTCATCCCCGTGTCTTCGAGGTTCTTACGAAAATGGCCGTCGATGAGACCTACCGTGGGATAGTTCTGAATACCCGCGATCCCCAGTGCACGGAGCTCGTCAAGGTAATGAGAGCGCAAGAGGAACGGATCAACGCCACAAACACCCGCCAGGATGGGAACTCGTGGGAACAATTTCACCACGGACGGAATCATCTCTCGAACGACGTCATTGGCATTGCCATAAGCGAGGAACCCCCCAAGCGAGTCGGTTGCCGCGGCCTGGAACTGGTCGGAACTTCGCACGGCGATGAAGTCAACGTTCGCAACGTCTTCACACGTCGCCTCAATGCCGGTACTCACGCCGAAAATAGGTAAGCTGACGTCGACTTTAACGCGCATACCTCTAAGAATGTCGGAGGGATTGTGTTCCATGGACTCCCACCCAACGGCTTTTTTTCGTAAGTATCGAGGCACGGACCCTGTAAGAATAGGCGATCTTATCTTCGGCGATTGCGCGAACGAGGCATGTGACACGGAGAGCAGACAGCGTGCCGAGTATCTCCGTGATCCAGAAGTTTGTTTAAATTCTGAGTCATAGAGCATTAATGGCAATTGTTTCTATGCCAGGAAACGACGCGTGTGTATTCTCGACTGGGTACTGGTATCCAGGTGGTATACATCGGAAGCGTCTTGACGCGACAAAGGACAAGATGATTGCATGAACCTAATTCAGCGCATTTTGGTTGAGCAACGTACACGATCCTCGCCGCTGATCGGAGTTGTCGCGGGCTCCGGTCTTGTGACCAAGGGATCTTTGGATGCGGGAGCGCACCTTTTGTTTGCTTTGAACGCGGGGCTCTATCGCAGTTTGGGATGTGGGTCGTTTGCGGCCTTTCTTCCGTTCGGGAACGCCAACGAGCAGACCGAAACGATTCTGCGCGAGCACATCCTGCCGAAGCGCGGGCGCTTGCCCGTCGTCGCGGGAGTGCTTGTCAACGATCCCAAATGTTCGCTTGAAGAGCGATTGCATCGGTTGAAACGGCTAGGTGTTGAAGGGGTGATCAACTGGCCCACCACGGGTTTCATCGACGGCCGGTTTCGCGCAGCGCTTGAAGGAGAAGGGTACAGTACGGAAGCTGAGATCATTATGCTAACCCGCGCAAAAGAATTGGGTTTTGCGACCTTTGGATTCTCAGTATGCGGAGATGGAACCGCGGCGAAGTTCGCGGCGTCTGGGGTGGATGCGATGCTCTTGGGTCTGGGCCTCACGCACGAAGTGCAGGATGTACGCGAGCGCCGAGATCAACTTCAGCATTCATCCACAATGCTCAATGCGGCGCTTGCCGACGTTCGGCGATCGGGCAAGACGCCGGCGTGCCTGGCATTCGGCGGACCGATCACGATGCCGGAAGACCTCGAGCAGGTCTTTGCGCATAGCGAGATCGACGGTTTCGCCGGAGGCTCGGTGTTCGAGCGATTACCGCTTCAAAACACGATCATCTCGCTGGTACGTAGGTTCAAGAGCCTTCCCTTGCGCGCTCGCGACAGCACGCACGCGGCGGGTTTTGGGCCGATGGTGGGGCAGTCGGATGTGATGCGCGAACTCTATCGACGGGTCGAGCGAATCGCGCCTTTCGATGTCAATGTTTACATCGAGGGGGAATCGGGATCGGGGAAGGAGCTGGTAGCGGCGCAGATCCATCGTCTGAGCTTGAGGCGGCATCGCGCCTTCGTCACACTGAATTGCGGGGCGATTCCCGACGGACTGCTCGAGTCGGAACTCTTCGGCCATGAAAAGGGAGCCTTCACGGGGGCCCATCGCCAACGGCTCGGGAAGTTCGAACTTGCGCACGGAGGCACGCTCTTTCTCGATGAGATCGCCGATCTCAGCCCGCACGGGCAAGTCGCGCTCCTTCGGGCAATTCAGCAGCGTGAGATTACGCGTGTGGGAGGAGACTTGCCTAAACCCGTGGATGTCCGAATCCTGGCGGCATCGAACCGGCCGTTGGCTTCGCTGGTTGAGGCTGGGCGTTTTCGCGCGGACCTGTACTATCGTCTCAATGGCGTCACCATCGAGTTGCCGCCGCTCCGCGATCGCCTCGAAGACATTCCGCTCATTGCCGAACATGTTCTAAAGCGGCTCAGCGTTCAATTCAAGCGGATGATCTTGGGTGTTTCTCCCAGCTTCGCCTCAAAGTTGAGCGAGCATGGTTGGCCGGGAAATGTACGCGAGCTTGAGCATGTGCTTTTGCAAGCTGCGATGTTTGAAGATGGGATGATTCTTGAAGGGAATCAGTTTGAGCCGATTCCTCCTGCTCCCGTTGACGAGACTGTGGAACTTCAGGATCGCCAGTCGAACCGTCACACGGCCTTGCGTCTCGCGCTCAAACAGGCGGAAGGGAATAAGAGCCGAGCGGCGAAGATTTTGGGGGTGACGCGCAGGACGCTTTATTCCTGGCTCAGGGAGGCAGGCATTGAGGCGGGCTTTGGTAATCGGCGTTCCGACACCTAAACAGGCTTTCTGAAGCATCCCTTGAGTGGCACTGGCAGGCGTACTCGCTTGTCAGTGGCTCGTGCACCGGTCCACGGCCAAGTGAGGGCACTTGACCGTGCCACCCTAATTGCTAGAACAAGCTCAACCTATCAAGGCTTTGGCGCTAGCCGCTTGAAAGCGCTTCAATGGCCGAGGTAAGAAAACGCTTTCGCATGTCATTTGGTGGGAAGAGCCCACCAAACAACATGCTTCTTCGGCTATGGGTTAGCCGTTTTTCTTGGCGAAGTCGTTCATGAACGCTGCCAGAGTCTGGCAAGCGTTGATATCGACCGCGTTGTAGATGGAAGCGCGGATACCGCCGACCGAGCGGTGCCCTCCCAGGCCGACCATTCCTGCGGCCTGCGACTCGGTGACGAATTGCTTCTCGAGCGCCTCGGTGGGGAGTCGGAAGGTGACGTTCATGAGCGAACGAGCATCCTTGTCTGCGTGCCCCTTGTAGTAGCCGCCGCTTTGGTCGATGGCCGAGTAGAGGGCTTCGGCTTTTTGCTCGTTGCGCTTGGCCATCCCGGTGAGACCGCCGAGCTCTTCGATCCACTTGACCACGAGGCCGAGGGTGTAAACGCCGAAGGAGGGGGGAGTGTTGTAAAGCGAGTTATTTTTGACGTGGGTCGCGTATTTGAACATGGTCGGGACCTTTTTGTTGGCGGTCTCGAGCCAGGATTCACGGAGCAGGACCACGGTCACGCCGGCGGGGCCGAGATTCTTTTGGGCACCCGCGTAGATGAGCGAGAATTTCGAGGCGTCGAACGGGCGCGAGAGAATGTCGCTGCTCATGTCGGCGACGAGCGGGCGGTCGCCAACCTCAGGGAAGGCGTGCCACTGCACGCCCTGGATCGTTTCGTTGGTGGTGAAGTGGACGTATGCGGATTGAGGGCTGAGCGAGATCTCATCGGCGCGAGGCACGCGACGGTAGTTGTCGGCCTTGGTCGACGCGGCGAGATTCACCTGGCCGAGCGCCGTGGCCTCTTCAATGGCCTTTTCGCCCCAGGAGCCGGTGACGAGGTAGTCGGCCGTGGCCCCGGCGGGGAGAAAGTTCATCGGGACCGTGGCAAACTGGCTGGACGCACCCCCTTGCATGAAGATGGCCCGGTAGCCATCGCCAAGCCCCAGCAGTCGCTTGATGGTGGCTTCGGCTTCGGAGTTGACCGCCTCGAATTCCTTGGAGCGGTGGCTCATCTCCATGATCGACATGCCGCGACCGTGGTAGTCTCGCAGCTCGGCCTGGACTTTTTCCAGGACCGCGGGTGGGAGCATGGCCGGACCGGCGTTGAAATTGAGGACGGTGCTCATCGATAGCTTCCTGGGAATCTTCTGACGTCAAACACGACCAAACGGCCACCACTTTACCATAGACCGGCTCTGTGTTTCAGCACGAGAAGGCCTGATGTTCAGGGTGCGCCTGTTGGGAGACTGGCCACTCGTGAGGGGGGGACGGCCGTGGTATAACCCATTCGGACAGGACGAATTCCGTCGGGCGGCTCTCGGTTGTTGCAACAGAGAGAGCCCCGATTTCCTTGGCTTTTGGTTTCGAGAGAGCGATACGATGAAGATGGGCACGCCACGTTTTGCCATGGTGCTCGGGTTGAGCACCGCGCTGGCCGTTACCCTGGCGCAGGGGACCGCCCAGGAGCCCGCCAAGGCTCCTCGCGCGTTTCTGGATGGAATCGGTCCGGGTTGGAAGCCACTTGGTGAGCAAGATTTCACCCAGGTGAACTGCAACCCCGATACCTGGACGTGGAAGGACGGCGAGGTGCATTGCACCGGGCTGCCTGTCGGCGTCATTCGTACGCGGAAGTCGTTCACCAATTTTGAACTCGTGGCCCAATGGCGCCATCTCCGCTCCGGAGGGAACTCGGGCATCTTCGTCTGGGCGAAAGATGCTTCTCTCGAGGGGTTGAAGCCCGGAACTTTGCCCCGAGGGGGGATCGAAGTTCAGGTGCTCGACCACGGTTACGCCACTCAATACGAGAAAGAGACCGGAAAGAAGCCCGATTGGTTCACGACGAACGGCGATGTTTTTCCGGTCGGCACCTCGAAGATGAAGCCGTTTCCTCCCCTTTCGCCCGATGGTTCACGCAGTTTCCCCTCGAAGAACCTGAGCAAGGGGATCAACGAGTGGAACCATTACTACGTCCGCGCGATCAACGGTGAGGTGCGTCTCTGGGTCAATGGCGAAGAGGTGTCCGGAGGGAGCGGCTGCGACCCTCGCACGGGCTACCTCTGCCTTGAGTCGGAAGGCTCTCCGGTCGAGTTCAAGAACCTGCGGATTCGCGAGCTGCCGTGAAGCTTGGCCGTGGCGCAACGATTGCTGAGCAGACGCCGGTGAATTTGCGAACGCGCCGGTCGCATGGAAATGTTCTGTGGATGGCATGGGTGAGCTCGCTTGCCTGTGCCATCTTGATTTTTGTAGAAAGAGGTCAGGGCGTCGCCAATCGTGCGTGCATCTTCTGAGAACCCGTCTGAACCCTCTCCGGTGCGAAAACTCCCTCGCAGCTTCTACGACCGAAATACCGAGACTGTAGCCAAGGAGCTACTGGGCAAGCTCCTCGTGCGCCACGATGGAAAGGTAATGCGGGTTGGCCGAATCGTGGAGACCGAGGCCTATCTTGGTCCGCACGACCTTGCAGCGCATTCGTCGAAGGGACGAACGCCGCGAACCGATGTCATGTTCGGTCCGCCGGGGCATGCCTATGTGTATTTGATTTACGGAATGTACAATTGCCTCAATGTCGTGACTGAGGAAGAAGGGCATGCATCGGCCGTGCTTTTGCGTGCCCTGGAGCCGGTCGAGAACATCGACGCGAAAACGCAGGGACCTGGGCTGCTTTGCCGGGCCCTGGGGATTGATCGCAGTCTGAACCGGCACGACCTGCTCAGTGATGATTTCTACATCGCCGCGCCCGACCGCGACGAACCTTTTGCGATCGTCACGCGGCCTCGCATTGGCGTGGACTACGCCGGAGAATGGGCCGCGCGTCCTCTCCGGTTCTATATCGAAGGCAACCCTTTCGTCTCGAAGAAGTAGCCGGGCTCCGAGTAGGGGAGGGAACGCGATGACTCATCGAAAGCCGCCAAGCTTCAGCGTGTCTCTGGGGATTTGGACCTTGGCCCTCTTCGTCGGAGCACTCCGGGTGACCGCCCAGGGAGCCGAGACGTTGGAAGCGGTCGTTAGCCATCCGCTGGATCCGTTGCTCAAATCTGAGTTGGCGACAGTCCTCAAAGTTCTCAAGGCCTCGGGCAAGCTCAAGCCGGGAGATCGTGTCTCGTTGCTTGCTCTGGCGGAGCCATCCAAGGAAGACGTGCTGCGCTTCGAGCTCGGCAATCCCATCCACCGCAAGGCGTTTGCGGTCCTGTTCAACCGAGAGGCTCGACGGCTGTCCGAAGCGATCGTGGATATCAACGCGGAGCGCGTGCATTCCTGGCGAGAGGTGCCGGGCGCTCAACCCGGATACCACGGCGAAGACTTTCGTATCGTGAACGAGATCGTCCGCTCAGATCCGAGATGGCAAGAAGCTATCCGAAAACGCGGAATCACCGACCCGCAGCGAGTCCTTCTCGATACCTGGGGCCCGGGTCCTGACCTTCAGCCGGAGGAGCGGGAAGGGAGAGGGGCGAGGGTGATCTTCTTCGATCAAAGCCAGGGCACGAACCCCTATGCACACCCGATTGAAGGCCTGATCGTCTCGGTTGACCTGAAGGCGAAGAAGGTGGTTCGGGTCCAAGATACCGGCACGCCGATCCCGCAGGGGGACGGAGACTTCGACACCAAGTCGATCAGCCCCGCTCGGAGAAGGCCCGCGCCCAAGCCTCTCGTGATCGGTCAGCCCGAAGGGGCGTCTTTCGAGGTGCGAGGGCATGAGATCCGTTGGCAGAACTGGCGGTTCCGATTTGCTCTGCACCCCCGGGAAGGACTTGTGCTCCACCGGGTCGGCTATGAGGAGCGCGGCAAGCTGCGATCCATTCTCCATCGTGCGTCGGTTTCCGAAATGATCGTCCCTTACGGCGACCCTGCGCCGGGGTGGTCGTTTCGCAACGCGTTCGACGAAGGGGAATATGGGTTCGGAGTGCTCGCGGACTCCTTGGAGCCCGGCACCGATTGCCCGCCGAATGCCTGCTTCTTTGACGCGACTTTTGCCGGCGACGACGGAGACTCGTACCGCGAGATCTCGCGAGCCGTTGCTTTGTACGAGCGCGACGGCGGTGTGCTCTGGAGGCACACGAACCGTGATGTCACCGAGACGCGGCGCGCTCGTGAGCTGGTTTTGACGAGTTACTCAACGCTGGGCAACTATAGCTATGGGTTCGAGTGGATCTTCCACCAGGACGGAACCCTCGAGGTCGAGGTGGTGCATACGGGAATCATGCTGGTCAAAGGGGAAGCGTCCATGAACGCCTCCGCCGCGCACGGCGCATCAGCGATGAGCTTTGGGCATGCGATTGCCCCGGGCCTCAGTGGAATTCATCACCAACACTTTTTCAATTATCGCCTCGATTTTGATGTGGATGGCATCAATAATTGTGTTGTGGAGCTTACGGCGGAGTCTCTCCCGGAGGGTCCTGAGAATCCCTACGGCAACGCGTTTCAGATGAAGGAGACGCCGTTGCGTTCGGAGCGCGAGGCCCGTCGACGTCTCGACCTGGCCAGCGCACGCAAATGGAAGGTGATGAATGCTTCGGTGAAGAACGGGCTCGGGCATCCGACGGGTTACCTCCTTGTTCCCAGTGATAACGCGGTTCCCTATGCATCCGTGAACTCTTCAATACGCAAGCGGGCCGGCTTTCTCGAGGCCCACGTCTGGGCCACGCAATTCGAACCCTCGCAAATGTACGCGGCCGGCGACTACCCCACCTTGAGCTCGGGCGGCGAAGGGCTTCCCAAGTGGGTTGAAGCCGATCGTTCGCTGGAAGATCAGGACGTCGTGCTCTGGTACACGCTCGGGCTAACGCACATTCCGCGTCCCGAGGAATGGCCGATCATGCCGTCCCGCCGCGCCGGGTTCGTTTTGATGCCTTCCGATTTCTTCACGCGTAACCCCACACTGGACGTTCCAAGAACTCCATAGGGCGTGAGATCGGTAACGTGAATCGTTGTGTTGTCTAGGTCGTGTCTCGCGGTTTCTCGGCGAAGATGTAGGCTCGTCGGCTTTGATGTTCGACGTCGGGCGGGTAGGGGGATCTTTCGACGATATCCACGATATGAAAGCCCGCGGCGGTCAGGAAGTCTTTGATCTCCTCGGTCGGGAAGAAGAGGAAGTCGACCGATACGGAATGGCCCCACCACTCGTCCAGGTGTACGACGTCATTGCCGATGTGGAAAGCCAGTAGGAGTAAGCCCCCCGGTCGAAGCGCTCGCTTCATCTCGGTCAAAACGGCAATGATTTCGGGTCGAGAGATGTGGATGATCGAGTAGAAGGCGGTGATGCCTCCCAACGATTCGTCTTCGATGGCCAGCGAACGCATGTCGGCCTGTGCGAACGCGATCCCCGGATTCAGTCGACAGGCCACCTCAGCCATCGCGGGAGACAGGTCGATTCCCGTGATTTGCACCCCACGTTCATGGAGATAACGCGCCACTTGCCCTGGCCCGCAACCGATATCGCACGCGGGCCCGATGCCTTGGACCTTCTCCGCGAACCGGTCCAGCAGTTGGCGGTCGAGCGGCTTATTCGCCAACTCCTGGAAGAGTCGAACGGCGTATTCTTCAGCGACGAGGTCGTAGCTGGTCTGGACGCTGGAGATCTTGTCGTGAACCATTGAGATGGCCTCGCGCGAAGAGGCCGTTGCCAATCACGACCGGCTTCGTGGAGGCACGTTGCTGAATCGCCGCGTGGGACGGCCGGGGGCGAGCGGCGTGAGGTCCGGGTCGTTGTAGAGACGGAGGAAGCGGTAATAGACCTCAAGGGTCAACGTGGCGAGCGCCGTGCTATAGATTCGGCCTCCGCGCGACCCGTAGACGGTCTCATCGGGATCCCAGCTTCCCGTGCGATGTCCGTTGGTGCGCTGGCGGCGTACGAGCTGGTCGCGAACCTGAACATTCCAGCGCGACCAGGCCGATCCGCCGTACTGGTACATCGCGAGAGTGCCGTAGTACCAGTAGTACAGGTTATAGGCGTCGCTGCCGGCTCGCCCCGGTCCGTTCGCGAGCAGTTCCTCGGCCGCTTCGGTACTCGCACGGCTTGGACCCCCGACTCCGAGAAACTGGCGGCAGACCCAGGCTTCAGCGGTCATGGTCGGGGTGGGTGGGTCGTTGGGTTGATAGGCCGCCAGGCCGCGGTCGGGACCACTGGCAACGCGTCCCAGCCAGGTGAGCGTTCCCCCCTGAATTGAGGGAGGGATGGGGATGCCGACGACCTTGGCCGATTTCATCACCATGACCACCCAGCCCAGGATGCTCGTGTCGCCGGCCCGGGCGCCCGGGGCGTATCGCCAGGACTGACCGTCGACAGCCCGGGAACGGATCAGAAAGCCGACCGCCTTCTCGACGGAGTTGCGAAGCCGCTCGTCGCCGGTCAGCGCATAGGCCTCGCACAGGGCGAGAGAGGCCATCGCGTGGCAATACATGCCGACCGCTTTGCTTTGACCTCGAAGATCGCCGTCAGGCCGTTGTACCTGGCGAAGGAAGTCGAGTCCTTTGCCGACGGTTTCGCTGTATTTGCCGTCCGTATGGGTGTAGCCCGACCCGAGGAACGCAAGAAGCGCCAGCCCGGTCAGTGCCGTGTCGGCTTCCCAGTACAGGCATTCTCCGACGCAGGGCTCGCCGGGAGGGCAGTGGACCGTGAAATCATCGTCTCCCTTGATGGGACCCCCTTCGGGATCGCGAGCGACTCCACCGTCCCAGCGGCCGTCGGCGTCTTGGTGCCGCGCGAGCCAGTCCAGAGCTCGCTCCACGGACTGCTCGCTGGCGGTGCTTGCGCCGGCTCTCTGGGCCAGTGTCGAGCGATTGGGGTCCAACCGAGAGCGGTAGACCTCGGGAACATCGCTAAGCGGCCGTGGGCCGATGTTTCCTTGGGTTTCGGGAAGCCTTGGCAGTGCGCCCGGCGAGGTACGAGACAAAGCCAGCGCCGCCAGGTCTTTGGCTTTCTTTTCGGCGGCGTCCGCGTTCGGGGCCGTCTGAGCTCGCTTGGGACGGGAACGGCCTCGCACATCGGTGGTCAGCACGTCGGGAACAGCAGGCTCAAGCGTGGGGCGCTTGATGACACGCCCCGCGACTCCCGCCGCCGCAGGGTCTTCCATGTCCCCCTTCGTCGCGCTTTCATCCGTGGAAATGCCTCCTGTTTGCGGACGGATGTCAACCGTCTCGGAGGCAACCACGGGCTCCGAGTTTTCCGCCGGGGGGCTGGAGGCCGGGGGAAGAAGCTCAGGTAATCCCCCTCCGGATCGACCCACTAGGGAACTTGCGCCCGGGCGTGGTGAGCGGCCAGGGCGGCGTGGCGAGCGGATCTGATCGAGCGGCGATGTTTCGGGTTCGGCAGGCTTGGGACGAGCGAGGACAGGAGCTGCGATTTCACTGGGATCGCTGGGGGTCGCCTCGGCCGGCGGTGGATTCAAGCCCTCCTGAGCCTCCCCCGGGGGAGGTTCAGGCGCAGTCGAGACAGGAGGATTGACGTCAGGGGCTGCAGCCTCGAGCGGCGCGATTTCCGCGGAAGGGGCAGCGCCAAGCTCACGGGGAACCAGGTCGGGGCGAGGGGTGGCCAGCTTGGCATCTGCGAGAGCCAGGCTATCTTGCTGGGGCTCCCAGGGGGCTGCCTTTTGCCCCGAGCGGTTCACGGGACCTCGAGGGTTCGTTGGGTCCGACTCTTCGGGAAGAGGGGCGACCTTGATCTCCCGGATCCGCTCGCGGTTGAGCTCTCTCGAGTCTCTCGACTGTAACGCGAGGAGGACGAAGGGGTGGGTGCTGCCGTAGACGACGATGCCAACATGCGCGGCGATCGACAGCACCAGGCATTTTCGTAAGGCCCGTCGAGATCCCCAGCTCGTCCAGGTCATGACGGCGAGCAGGAACACGATCAGGCCCAGGGTAGACCAGGCACCCAGGTCAGCGCGAAGCAGGTGGAGGAAGGATTCTAGGTCCAGGCCCGTCATTGCGTCATGCCTCGCCCTCCCCGTGGGCTCGCCACGGGCGAACGTTCCGCTCTCTCCGCCAATGCCAGAGGGGGCAAGAGCGGAAACCCAAGAGTCAGAGACTCTTGCACACGCCTTTTATATAAGAAGAGAGCGGAATTCACCATCCAGCCGATTCACTCCTTGCCAGTTCAGTCGAAATCGGCCCCGCGGTTTGTCGTGCGGTCGAAATCGGTCGCGCGACTGGTTGTGCGATCAAAGTCGGCCCCGCGGTTGGTCGTACGAATGTGAGGTTCGGGAACCTCGACGCGGATCGAGTGAGGGGTCCGTATTACGCGCGACTCTGTCGGGGTAGCCATGGCGATCGCGTCAACTGTCTCGGCTCCGATCCTCTCCAGCGTTTCCACCATGGCTTCGATCTTACCCATCAGGCCGTCATAAGCCACCAGGGCGATGATCGCGAGTGCCACGCCGGCGGTAAGCGGCGCGAGAGCCGTTGCCAGCGCCGGCCCCCAAGGAGTGTTCTGCGCACCGGGGGCGATTGCGGCGAGCGTACGGCTGGCGGAGAACAGGCTGCCCAGCAGGCCGATCAGAGGAGCCATGGCCGCAATTCGCCGGAGTGTGCCCACGTTGCGACGGAGCCGGTCAGACTCGACACGGCAGGTGATGCCCACGGCTCGCTCCTGATCGATGGCGGGGCGCTCCCAGCGGCGAACCGCGCCGAGGGCCACGCGAGCGGCCGGGCTCGGATTCAGTTCGCAAAAGTCGAGAGCCTTGCCGCGATCGAGCTTGCCTTCCTGAATCCGGGCGAGGAAGCGGTTGACGAAATCTCGGGGGACGACCCGTCGGCGACGGAGCCGAATCATGCGCTCGAAGAGCACCATCAGGCCCAGAACGGCACAGGCGCCGAGCCCTCCCCACGTGATTCGGTCGGCAGAGGGGGTTCGCTCGTACCAGGCCGCCGCCTGACTCGCGAGGCGTCGCGCGGGCTGGGCAATCGTGGTTTCAAAATCGAAGCCTGTTCCCGGTGCGCCGTCGGCGCCCGCCGAGAAGAGGAAGGTCGCCAACGCGAGGCCGAAGCCGGCTCGGGCCAACGCTCGGCGGGGGGGCTGCGATCGATCCATGGATGAGATCCTTCCCAATCGATGGGAGTCAGGTGCCGCCGCGAGTCGCGATCAATAGGGGTTGCGCTGACTGTCGCGATCAGCGAGTCTCGGTGCCCGAGGAGGCCTTTGCATGCTGCCGCGCGGCTTCGAGCCGGGCCTTGGCTTCCGTGGCGCTCGGGTCTTCAGGGAACTTAGAGCGCAACCCTTCATATGTTTCGGCGGCAAGATCCCAGCGGTCGAGTCGTTCATAGACTTTTCCGGCTTCAAGAAGCGCGGCAGCCTGCAAAGCCGGCGCATCATAAAGAGTGTCGACCATGAAGAACTCGCGGCGAGCCTCTTCGTAGTTCTTCTGATGGAAGTAAGTCTCTCCCCGCATGAACTGAGCCCGGGCGGCTAACTCTCCTCCTTTGCGAGCCTCGATTACCCCCTGATAAGCCACTCGAGCGTCGTCGAGCTGGCCAAGGCTCTGAAGCGCACGCCCTCGCGCGTAGTCAACCTCGGCCATGAGCGGGTCTTTGGGAACCTGCGTCTTGAATTCATCCGCCGCCGTGAGGAGGTCGTTCCAGCGCTTCAGGGTCAACAAGCACTGAATTCGAGCGCGGCGTACCGCGGCTCCAAACCGTTCCGGGTCCGACTCAGCGGCAGGCTCCGCCGCCAGAGCACCAAAGCCGGCCTCCGCCGTTTCGGCGTCGCCACTCTTGAGAGCCACATCAGCCCGCAAGAATCGGGCTTCGCGGTTGTAGGGATTCTTGGGATGTTCGGTGTTGAGGCGATCGAGTGTCTTGGCCGCGGCCGGCCAGTCCTTCCGCTTGTCCTGAGCCTGAGCCAGGAGCAAGAGCGCTGACGGAGCGACCCGCTCCGGGATTGTGACCCCTTCTGCCGTAAGAGGAGTCAACAGGGTGACCACTTCATCGAACTTCTTTTCGCGATAAGCCGTATCGGCCAGGTTCACCCTGGCGTCGGCCGTGTAAGCACTCGTGGGGTATTCCTGCAGCAGTCGCGCGAAGATGCGGTCAGCCTCGGTGGTCTTTCCCGCGTCGACCAGAGCCCAGCCCCATTCGGAGAGGACTTCATCGACGTCGATTCCTTTGGGGGCTGTCTTGGGATCAGGGTGATCCTGGAAGAAACGCTCATAGATTCCGGCTCCGTCAGCCGGACGCTTGGCCTCGACCAGCATGCGCGCCCAGGCCAGGGTCGCGAGGGGCGCTTGCTCGCTCTGAGGGTATTTCTCAACGACCAGAGCATACGCCTTGAGTGCTTCGTCCGTTTGCTTAGCGGCGTCGAGGGCACGCCCCTGGCCGAGTGCAGCTTCGGGGGCAAGGCGGTCGTCAGGGGCCGCGGCCAGCACGGCCGCGAAGGCCGCGGCGGCTTCCGCGGGCTTCTCTTTGTCGAGAAGCACCCAGGCCAGCCGTAGCCTTGTTGGCAGGACCGCCTTGCTCTTGGGGAACCGTGTGGCGAGTTGTTCGAGAGCCTTTTGCGCTTCCTCGATCTGGCCCAGTTCAAGGCGAGCCCAGGTGATTCGCGTCAAGGCGTCCGCGGCAACCTCTCCGTCTGGGCGGCTGGCGAGGTACGCTTCGAGAGGCGGAATGGCCTCGGCATAGCGCTTGGCATCGAAGTGTCCCTGGCCCACCAGAAACTGGGCGTTGGAGGCCGCTGGAGCCGTGGGTGTCTTGGCCAGGGAGGCGAGAAGCTCCTCCGCCTTGGTTGACTGCCCATCCGCGCGATAAGCCAACCCCAGGTAGTAGCGTTCAGCCTGAGCGGTCTCGGCGACCGGTTTGTCCTGAGTGAGCGAGGCGTCCAGGATGGCGATCGCATCCTTGTAACGCTCCTCAGCCATAGCGACGCGAGCCTCAATGAGGTGAGCGTCGGACCGGAGCGGGCTGTCGGGGAACCTCGTCGAGAAGGATTCGATCAGCGACTTCGCCGTGGCATGGTCGCGTGCGTCGAGCGTAATGCGAGCGGCCCGAATCAAGGCGTCATCGGCCAGAGGATCCTTGGGGTCCCCTTTGACGATTTGCAGAAATCGCACGCGTGCGTTGTCGTTTTGCTTCAGTTTGAGTGCGGCCTCCGCGGCGCGAAACGCCAGGGCGGTGGACATGGTGGTCTTGGCGAATCGGGTCCGAGCCTCGTCGAGGGTTGCAAGGGCTTCGGTAGCTTGCCCTCGTTCGAGCAGAGACGAACCCAGGGCAAAGGCCGCTTGCGCTGCGACGTTGCGCGGAGCTTCCGCCGCGAGGGTGCGAAGAAGCGTCTCCGCATCGTCGCGCCGGTCGAGCCGGATCAAGGCGTCAGCGCGGTTCAAACGGGCCTCCGAAAGGAGGGGACTCTTGGGAGCGGCATGCTCCAGAGTCTCGAGCGCGGTAACCGCCTCGGCATAGTGACCGGTATTGGCTTCAACCTGGCCCAACTGGAGCCACGCCCGTTCCGCCCACTCCCCCCCTCGCTTGGCGAGATTGGAGAGAACCTTGCGAGCTTCGTCAGGCTCATTCAATGCCGTCAGGGTCTTGCCGAGCCCGAAGCGGGCTCGGTCGGCGAGACGTCCGTCCGGATTTCGCTCCAGGGATTGCTCGTACGCTTCCCGAGCGCGGGGGAGGTCGCGCATCCGCAGGCAAACCTCCCCAAGGTAGGGCCAGGCGGTCTCAAGGTTCTTGTGATTTTTGGCTTTCGCCACAAACTCTTCAAAGGCTTGGCGGGCGTTCGGCAGATCGCCGAGCATGTACGAGGTCTCGCCCACCCGGTAAAGCGCTGTGAAGGCATTGGGGTGGTTGGGAGCGGTCTTCAGGAAGGCGTCGAAGGCTTTCCGCGCCGGGTCGTATTGCCCCTGGAAGAGACGGGCATTGGCCAAGCCAAACCAGGCATCGGCGATGTCGGGCCCCGACTTGGCCTCTTTGAGGAAGCGCTCATATTCCTGAGCGGCCAGCTCGTACCGGCGATCGCGAAAGAGCCCATTGGCGAAGTTGAGCGCGTCGGGGACCTGCCTTGGCTCAGAACTATCCGCCGAACGAGCCGAGGGGCCTTGGCCCTGAACGGTCGCCGTTCCAAGAGTCGCGACCAAACTTAAAGCCAGCGCTAGCGCCAGCCGGTCACGACCCGCCCGGGCTTGAGGCGAGGTGAGGGGCACGGGTCCGTCTCCCTGGACGTCGTCAGCCGCAACGTCCCATTGAAGGTCGAGTTGCGCCAAGGCACAAGATAATCCATGCCGACCGGCCCGGCATCGAGCTCCGTTATACCCGCTCCCGAGGTGTTGGCTCAAGGCCGAGCCGGGAGCACCGGTAGGAGCATCCTCAAGAAATCTAGGGAAAACACCAGGGACTGGCGAGTCTCGGCGTCTTCGGAAGCTTGGGCAAGAGGATTCCCTCTCTTCCTTTATCGAGGGAGCGTCTCCGTGTTCTTGAGCCCGGTTTCTCGGGTTCCCGCAAGGCAGGTCCAATAGACCCACGCAAGGAAAACGAGCTGGAAGGGGAGCCGAAGCCACAAGACCCAGGGCGCCACTGGTTGGCCGCCAATCCGCATACCGTGGAGTGCCGCGTGGATATTGGCCGGAAAAATCGCGATCAGAAGGGCGATGAGGCCCCAGGCCGCGGCTCGCCTCGTGGGCCGAAATAGCACGCCAAGACCCCCCACGATTTCCGCCCACCCACTGATGTCGACCAGCGCCTGATGCCAGGGGAGGTAGGGAGGCATGATCGAAAGATAGACCGCCGGGGATCGAAAGTGGTTGATCCCCGCGATCACGAAGAAGAGACCCAGAAGCCAGCGCAGGGCGTGTCGAATCATGGGGTTAGGCCGACCGCCGTTGCGAGGTGCCCGGCAGCTTGCGAGCGTCTGCCCCCTCCGGGTTTTCCGGCTCGATCCAAACAGCTCGCCAACGTTCCGCGGCCGTGACGAACGCTTCCGCGTCTTCGGGCGACGCAAATGCCGAACGCGGCACGATCAGCGGGACGCGGCGGGAGGGAATTTTCACCGTAACGGCATCGGCGTCGAGGTATGTTCGTTCGATCTCATCCCAGGTCAACCACCATTCGCCGCCTCGGTGGCAACGCACCGAAACGCCGTTGGAGGAGAGGACGATTGTTTGCGAGTCGAAGAAGCCCGCGCGTCTCCAGACTCGTTGCCCCCACCAGTGAATCAGCCAGACCAAGACGACGTACTGACCGCCCAGCGACAGTCCAAACGCCACGAACTCCTTCCAGCCCCCGGGTCCCATGTTGGGAAGCAAGAGGGACACCAGAATGAGCTCCGCGATGAGCGCCGTGGCCAGCAGCCCGCGAAAAGCCCGATAACTCACGCAAGTCCACGACTGTTTGTACAGTCGGTCGAAGTCCGACTTTCCCAATTGATAGGCGACCGCGAGACACCCGGTCGATACGGTGTCGGATTGTTCAGGGGGTTGAGTCTGCGCCTCGGTGCGCGCGGCTGTGCGCCGTGATTCTGCGAACGCGGTAAACTCTTCCGCCTCAGTTTGATGGGAAAAGGCGGCGCGGGGGATGAACAGCACGCTGGACGCCGGCCATTCCGTGGGAGGCCTGGGGCTCAAGGCGAGCGTCACGTGGTCTTCGTCGATGCTGGCTCCTGGAATCGCCGACCAGGGGAATCGCCTCACCCCCGCGTGCGGCTCGTTCACAACCACGCCGTCGGTCGTCAGGCTAACCCAGCGCTCGTCGAAGAGGCCCGCGTTTTGCCAGGCACGGAAGACGCAGACGCGATAAAGCTGCACCAGGCCCCAAACCGCGGCCTCACCCACGAGAACGAGGGGAACGATCATCCAGGCGCCGTGGCGAGCGAAGCTGCTCCAGAGGGCGATTCCCAGCATCAAGGCGAAACCGACCGTCAGTGTAAAACCAAGCACGAGGCTCTCAACGTGCCTTGGGTTTCGCAATGCACACTCTGGATGGCCGAGCGTGGGATGGTCAGGCAAGCTTCGCTTCTTGGAAAGCCGGTCGAAGTCGCCGCACGTGAGTTGGTAGTGGATCGAGATATTGGACTCAGCGGGCATCCCTTCCCCTCCACGTCACCAGGTGTTTTTGTCTCCCAGGGCCGGAAGCCAACCCCTTGAATTTTGAGGGAATGCTTCTTCAGCCTGGTCGAGCCGGTTCCTTACTCTATAGAAGTCCCCGGCTCAGGTCCACACCGTGATCAAAGCGCAGTCCAAACGCGGCGGATCCGTCGTTGGGCGTCAAAAGCCCAAGTCGTCTCGCTCGGCGAAGGTATCAAAATCGGGTTGCGAGGGGGAAGACACTGAATTCGGCAGGTCCGTCGCTTCGTGTGCCGCCATCTCGATGTGGCTCTAAAACCTCATCGGCAAGATCGAGGAAAGGCCAAAAGAGAATCATCGAGGGGAAATCGATTTTGCCCTCCCAGGCAAGAGAGCGCTCCCCGAAAAGAACGTATCCGCGGCCGCAAGTTGGGCGGAAACGCACTCGAAATCATGATTCGTTGTTACCTTTTTGAAGTTCGCGGTATTTACTAACAGCCCAACCCAAGAAAAGTGTCCCCAAAAGCTCAAAGATTTCTTCAGCCCTCCAAGCATCCAGCGGGATGAGCGAGGGTGCGCATTGTCGTGCCTCATGACAGTCGTTCTTTCGAGTGTGCGGTTCTCCTATGCCAATCTCGATGGAAAGCGACGAACGAGCAGAACGGTTTATCCGGTGCTTAACTGACCATCAGAGTCAGTTATTTATTTACCTCGTGTCGTTGCTCGGCGACGTGCATGAAGCGCGCAACGTCCTCCAGGAGACCAACATGGTTCTCTGGAGGCGGTCGGCTGATTTTGTCGAGGGGACGGGATTTGCAGCCTGGTCGCGAAAAATCGCTCATTTCCAGGTCCTCGCCTACCTTCGCGACAAGAAGCGGGACCGGCATCTCTTTGACGAAGACCTGCTGCTTCAGATCACGCAGCGCTCAGAGCCTGCGGAAGATGATGAAGAACGCCACGTGGCTTTGCGCCATTGTCTTGCGGATTTGTCGGACGCTCTTCGGCTCCTGATTAGCCAGCGATACAGCTCGGGTTATTCCATCAAAGATCTGGCGCAGCGATTCGGTAAATCGGAAGCATCTCTCAAGGTTTCGCTATCGCGCGCCCGGAAGAAGTTGATGCATTGCATCGAGAAACGACTGGCGGCGAGCCTATGAATCCTGGTGCTCCCAATTCCGACGAACTCTTCCAACTCCTGGCCGAGCTGGTCGATGGCCGCTTAACGCCAGGCCAAACGGAGCGGTTGCGAGAGCTGCTCCGGGATAATCCCCGTGCGCAGGACATCTACATCAAATATATGGGTGTTCATGCGCAGTTGTATCTCGATTACGACTGCGGATCCGGCCCGATGGCCATGCCGGGTGGCTCGTCGATGCCGATCCGCTCGTTGTCAGACAGCTCTCTCGGCCCGATTGACCGCAACTTTCTCGAGGAACGCTTTGAAGAGGCGATCGGTCCGATCGAACCCAGTCGCACCTGGTCGCCCACGTGGGTCGTCGGATCAATCCTGGCGGCCGTTCTTCTGATAGTCGGCCTCGCCGTGGTGTTCCGAGCTCCACGGGTGCGTGAAGCCCCCATCGCTCATTCCCTCCCCTTGACGACCAACGCTGCCAACGGTCTGGCGATGGTGGTCAGGCTCGAGAATGTTCATTGGGAGATGGACGGAGGCCGAGAGCCTCGGGAAGGAGACATCTTCCCTCAAGGGAGACTGCGCATCCGCTCGGGCCATCTCACGCTTTCGATGTTGAGCGGCGTCACCATCCTCGTCGAGGGGCCGGCAGACGTGGAGCTCCTCTCGATGGATCGTGTCTACTGCCACCACGGCAAGTTAAGAGTCCACGCGCCGGAAGGGGCCGAAGGCTTTCTGGTGTCGGGACCAGGCTCAGCCGTAATGGATATTGGCACCGAGTTTGGACTGAACATCCAGAGTAACGGCAAATCGCGTGGAAAGGTTTTCAAAGGGGAAGTGGAAGCCGCGGTCTTTGGCCAGGAAGGGAATCTGCGTCGCAGCCAATTCATGAATGAAGGTCACAACACCTTTGAGATTGATCCAGGAACCGGCCAAATCGAGACCTCGACGAAGCCCGAGGACTTTGTCGCTCCGTCGGTTCTGCGGGTGCCCTCGTTGAGCCTGGACCCCTCTTACTCCAGCGAGATTCTGAAGGCGAATCCTTGGAGTTACTGGCGCTTTGAGTCGGTAACCGACGGCGTGGTCCCCAATGAGATCAGCGGCGGGTATCCACTCCGTTCACATGGGCAAGTCCGTTTCGTTGCTACGTCGAACACCAATCATTCCGCCCTGTTTCGAGGTGGTGAAGTCGACCCGTATTTGGTGATGGAGGGATCTTGGGAGCCGCCGCGAACTCCGGGATACGCCATCGAACTCTGGTTTCTTTCCGACGTGATCGGCCATGCAACCCTCGCGAGCTTGATCGCGCCCAAGGATTCCGACCATCACCTGGCGCTCCTTGAGCTCACGACTCGAAATCGTCTCACCTTGTTTCGTCCTGCCTCGGTGCGATTTCTCCACCGTTGGCCCCCGGAACGCGGGGGAGGCGATAACGTTTTCTCGAATGAATGCTATGTGCCCTATCAGTGGCACCACCTGGTTGCACAGGTGAATAAAAATATGATGGAGATTTTCCTTGATGGAAACAAGGTCTCCTCATCTCCATTGACTCAGGGAACTCCCTCGACAGCGTGCCAGTTTCTGCTCGGGCGATTGACCACGTTGACCCAGAGCCCGCATCACCACACAGGTTGGCGGCGCTGCTTCACCGGCCAGATCGATGAAGTGGCTCTCTACGGTCGGCCACTCACAAGCGAGGAAGTCCGGAACCATCATCGGCTCGCGACTCGAGCGGTTCGGCCTGATTGATTGACTGATTGAGCCAGCGGCGGTGTTCTTCCGGTCGGACCTCCCCGAGGGCCGATCCAGGGGCCGTCGTCGGCTTTTCCCTTGGAGAAATCCCGAGGAACGAGGCCGGAGGTTGCAAGCCATCATCATCCAGCAGTCGGCCCTCGATTTCCGTTGGATGTCCCGCGAAGTGCTTTGTCAGAGCCATCTTTTTATGAAGGAAAGACGAGGAGAAGTACCATGCAGCGCCGCGGATTTACGTTGATCGAACTACTCGTTGTCATCGCCATCATCGCTGTCCTTATCGCCTTACTGCTCCCAGCCGTCCAGGCAGCAAGAGAAGCGGCTCGTCGCTCCCAGTGCATCAACAACCTCAAGCAAATCGGCTTGGGCGTTCTGAACTATGAGAGCTCGGTCGGCGCTCTGCCCTGGGGTGAAGGGCGCTACGGGCTGAACACGTCCCCCTCAAGCCTCCTCCTGATGCTGCCGCAGCTCGAGCAGGGGGCGCTTTACAACACCTGGAACTTCTCCTCACTCGTCTACGACGGTATCTGGAACATCCAGAACGCTGCAAATTCGACGGGCCAGTTGACGACAATCAACGTTTTCATATGCCCTTCGGATTCGAACCGGATTAATCTTTCGACCAACGGATTCCCGGCCGGCAACCCTGGAACCAATAACTACGCGGCCAACGCCGGCAACACCGCCGCGACTCTCAACACGACAACGATCAACGCAAACTGCGGTCCCTTCCCGGGAAACACGGCAAAATCCCAGAAGTTGAGCGCCATCGTCGACGGCACGTCTAACACGGTCGCCTATGCTGAGATCGTGAAGGGCGTCGGAGCTTTTGCCAACAACATCGACAACCTGACACCCTCTGCGACTCCCGTGAAGCTTACGGCAGCCAGCAGTGGTGTTTCCCAGACCGACTACAACTCATGCAAGGCGGGCATCCCGTCCGTGGTCAGCTCCAATAACGGAGGATTCCCGCTCGGCGCTTGCTGGTGGTGGGGCCGGTCGGGCCAGAACCGATTCACCGGGATCATGCCCCCGAACGGCTTCAGTTGCGACTACGGCGGAGATAACTCCGACAGCGATGCTGACGCTGTCACGGCGGGCAGCCGCCATCCTGGCGTTGCGAACGTCCTGATGATGGATGGGTCTGTTCACGGGATCAAGAGCACGGTCAATCCCGCCACCTGGTGGGCGATTTGCAGTATGGCGGGCAACGAGGTTGTCTCCTCCGACGCGTACTGAGCAACCCGCGCACGTCTAATCAGGGCCACAGAATGGTTCTTAAACGGGATGCACACTGACGTATTCAGGGCCTGCGTCCTTGTAAATCGGCTGGTTGGGTCGCACTGATGGCTTGCCGCCAGTGCGACCCCAAAGCCGCTTTTGGCGAAAATTCAGCCTCGCTTGCTCTCGCCGCCTGGTGTGTGCCACTCGAGTGTTAACGGCTCTAGGCCTCGGGAAATTCGTCTGCCAATCATCGATTTCCGCCGTGGGTAAATCGATGATGATTCGCAGTGCTCAGGTGTATGCAAATTCAAGCCGGAGGTCCGCCAAAACGGAATCCACCTTCCGCTCGGAATTTCTGAAAACCACCCATGCGCCGTTCCGACCACACCGCCACTCGGCATGGCTTCGGATGACCGGACACCCACGCAAATGGGGCCGGCGACCGAGGCCAAGCCGTTTGGCGACTTCTCGCAGGCGTTGGCAGTGCTCTTGAGGTGACACCTCCCGCGTTTCGTTTGGGCTCTCCATACAGGCGTGCCGTTCTTTGAGGCATTTTCAGAGGCAACGGAGCCTTTGCAACCGTTGCTTAGCCTGGCCACCCATGAGCGTTCGCCTGCCGGGCCCGAACCCACTCTTCGATCGCCATGGCATCCTTCTCCCCGGCCATTCCCTGGCCGTAACGGAAGGCAATCAAACAGGCTGATAGAAATGATTGCTTGATACGATTGCCAAAATCATGGATCTTATGAGTGTTCGATGAGTCTTTGTAGTCGATCTTGGATCTAAATCTTGTGGTCGAGAAAAATTTGGCCGACGCATTGCGTGGCATTATTTCAAGAAAATGTGTATTTTCGGATATTGATTGAAATCTCTCGTATAAGATCCTGGAGTTCCGCGACTCGGTGTCGAGTCTGCAATGTCTGTTCTCGAAGTCCTTTTACATTTCACGCAAAACGATTTGAGTGTGGAAGGACCGAGTGTAATTCCGGCTGTTTAGAGTCCGTGCTCCAGACCAAAATCACCGTGCGCCGGCGACTGAGAAGCTTCTCTGGAAATACACTGACACGATCAAGAGAGCTAGCCGCAATCTGTGTGAGAATTGATAAATTTAAATATAGATAATATGATATTCCGAATGCTTGAAGTTGGCTATCAGCCAGGAAAAACCTCTGCTGGATGTCAGGCCAGGACATGTCTCATGTGGCGGACCTCCTGATTTCGTGCTTGCAGATCCGGATATGGCTTGATAGGGTAGGGGTCCTGGATCACCACCGCCGAATCGGCCGTCCCTGAGAGGCCAAGGCGGCACGTCAGAAGGGTCTTCGGCCTAGGGACCGGCCGTCATCACCCGTGCTCCAACCTTCCTCCTATCCGACAGTATCCCTCGCGGAAGGGCGGGCTCATTCCATGCCTACCGACGGAGATCTTTTGGCCGAAGAGAGGTCGATGGTGACCCTGAGCTTCGGCGATCACATCGAAGAACTACGCTGGCGCTTGATCCTGGCGATATTGGGTGTCTTTGTTGGAGTGATTGCCACACTGATTCCGCCTCTCAACTTGGGTCGGAATGTTATGTGGAGAATGAAGGAACCTGCGCAACGGGTCCTTGAAACTTTCGTCGCCAAGCAGAGGCAAGAAAGAGCCGCTGTTGCCAGGTCTTACTCGCTGATCCCCGCTCGGATACCGGCCGAGGCATTCGCCCGGGCTGTTGGACAGGTTTTCCCCCAACTGCCCGCCCCTTCTCCCGCCGTTCCGCAGGCTGGATATGTCGAGTTACCTCTTGAATTGAAGGACTCCGGACTCATTAACGCGGTCGACGTGATCCTTGGCCCCGACAACAGACTGATCGCCCTTGGCCCCATGGAAGTGGCGATGATTTTCTTCAGGACATGTCTTGTTACGGGGTTGGTTCTTGCCAGTCCCTGGGTGTTCTTTCAAGTTTGGGCTTTTATTGCGGCGGGCCTCTACCGCCACGAGCGGGCGATGGTTTACAAGTTCCTACCGTACTCACTTGGCTTATTCCTCGCGGGCGTCGCCATCTGCTTCTTTGCGGTGCTGCCGTTGACGTTACGCTTTCTTCTCGAGTTCAACGTCTGGCTTGGCATTAGTCCAATGCTACAACTCAGAGAATGGATGGGATTTGCGACCGTCCTTCCGTTGGCATTTGGCCTTTGCTTCCAGATGCCTCTGGTGATGGTGCTCTTGGCGAAGGTTGGGATCTTCACGGCCTCAGACTATCGAGTGAAGCGCAAGCTGGCCTTCATGATCATCCTTGTTGTGGCCGCTATTCTTACGCCCGGGCCTGATGTGTCGAGCATGTTCCTGCTGAGTCTACCCATGGTTCTGCTCTACGAGTTGGGCATCAGGCTGGTGGAGCCGTCGAGACCATTGGCCGTCGGTTGACCAAGATCTTCGAGCGAACCCACCTGTCTACTCTGACCGGCCCATTCAGACGATAGACAGGGTCTCTGTGAAGCATCCCGTTCATGGCTGAGAGGTAATCGCCGTTCGAGCTCCGGCCAAGCCGAATGGCGATGGTCTTCGACCAATTTTCGCCGCAATCGCCCACAGAGACCCCAGTTTTGTCGTTGTGAACAGTATAATATTTGTAGCTACAAATGTTATCAACAAGAGTTGTGATTCATGCGGTCTAACCTTGTTATTCCGACATGCCAGACCGTTCCGGTGCTGTTCGCATCGCCGCCACGAAACGCGTCGGGCGACACGCTACTGGCCGGGCGTCGAGACTGAGTCGCTTGGGTGAGCGGTTCATCCTGCGGAAGACTCTCCTTCGGGGTGGACCAAACCCTTAGAGAGTTGGCCGGTCGGTGGCAAGAATCGGTCCGACAGGCGGGCGCTTCTCTTCTCTGAGGCATGCTTGCCCGGTCATGGTGTTGCATCCTTGTCGTGCGAAGATCTCGGATACCTTGCCAGAGAGTTGAGTTTTGCCGGCGCGGATCGATTCGTCGGAGCCAGCCAAGGAAAGACTGCCGCGCTCGGTCGCCAAGAGGAAAGTGCCGTTTTCATCGCCCGGTGATCTCTTCATCCGTTCCCTCCCTGGCATTACCGGCGTCCGATCGGACGAGGAGATGAAGGCGATTATCCGTGACGGCGGATCGAGCTACCAAGACAGCACGGACATGAGCGAGTTCTGAGAGCCGATTCTCGATCCCTGGCTTTTGGTCGACGATGGAATTCTCGCGTTAGAAGGCGCAACGTACGCGGCGAGACCAACACAAGACTGGAAAGGCATGTGCGGTGTCATCGCTCTTTTTGGTCAACGTATCCTATTTTAGCTTGAGAGATGAAGGAAAATTGGGGCGTGGCGCGGGCGGAGAGTTGTGGCCCGAGTGCCTCGCGACGACCATGAGGAGTAGTGGGCTGTCTCGAAGCGTACTTTTTTTTTGAAAAGTCAGATTGGCCGGCCGGCTGGGCGCCACTACTCACAGAAATCGCGGCTGGAATGAGGAGCGACAACCCTTGGCAAGCGGGTCCAAAGCACGGGTGGAGCAAGAGATCCGGACGCTGTTCGAGGCGGGAACCGTCGTTGGGCGATCGGATGGTGAGTTGCTCGCCCGCTTTCTCGCGGCGGATGGCTCAGCCAGGGAACTGGCTTTCGCGGCGCTGGTCGAGAGGCACGGGCCGATGGTCTGGCGTGTTTGCCGTGACGTTCTCCGCGAGTCGAACGAAGCTGACGACGCGTTCCAGGCGACGTTCCTCATCCTCGCCCGCCGCGCGGGGGGAATCCGTAAGCGATCGTCTCTTGGACCTTGGCTCTACGGGGTCGCGCTTCGGGTCGCTCGCTGTGCCAGAAGAAAGGCGGGGCGGAGGCGGAATCGGGAGCAGGTTGCGGCTCTGCCGGAGCAGGAGGAAGTCGTGTCGGACGTCGATCGCCTCGACGCGGCGCCGATCCTCCATGAGGAGGTTGGTCGGCTGCCGGAGAAGTACCGCTCGCCGCTGATCCTTTGCTACTTCGAAGGCCTCACGCACGATCAGGCGGCGAGCCAGCTCGGTTGGCCGGTCGGTACCGTGCGGAGCCGCCTGGCCGAGGCCCGAGACCGGCTCCGGCCGCGACTTTTGCGGAGGGGTGTCGCGCCGTCGGTCGCGATCCTGGCGGCCACGGGCCGCGTGGAAGGATCAGCGATCGTGCCCGCGGCCCTCGTGTCGGCGACGGTCGGAATGGCGGTCGGGGCGGGCGCAGCCGGGACGGTCCCGGCCGTCGTTGCTGCCTTGGTTGGGACAACGCTCAGGGAGATGACCCTTATGAAACTCTCGATGATCGCGATTGGTCTGGTCGCCACGGCGCTCGTCGGCACGGCCGGCGTTGGGCTCATTGCGGCGCAGCCACAGAACGGGGAGAAAGCCGTCACATCGAAACCAAGCGACCCGGCCGTTAAGGCCAGCACGGGGGGCTCCAACCCAGCCGGCACTGAATCGGGTTACGACTGGCGCAGCCCACTGGGGTCGAACTTCCGATCAACCTTCAATTCACCACGCGTCCTATCGGCCAAGATAATCGCCGCGACAGAAAATCTCCGACGACTCATGGTGGCAAACCAGGCGGGCCAAGTCGAGTTTGGGCGGGTGGCTGCGGCCCGTAGCGAGGTCGAAGTCCTCACGGCTGAGCTCGATTCCTACGTCGACGACTTTAGTGACGAGGTTGATCTGCTTCAGGTCCAGCTCGATATCAGAAAGGCTGACGTCCAGGCGGCGGAAGCCCAATTGGCCAAGGTCATTGAAAGTCACAGGGCTGTCGAAAAGATGGGCCAGGACAAAGTGGTTAGCCAGACCGAGGTTCGCAACTCCCAGAGGGACGTTGAAATCCGCTCTTCGGAGGCGATCAAGAAGAAGGCTGAGCTGAATGAGGTGGTGCTTCGGATTAAGCAGGCCACGCGCCGCCGTGATGAAGCAATCGAGCTTGCCAAGCGAGCCAAGAAGCTTGTTCCTGAGCTCGAAGCGGCTCCGCAGCCGGCGCCGCCCGCCGCCAAGCCTTGATCTGACGCTGGATCGCGGACCACGTGTTTCCTTGTAAACGTCTGGCGCCAGTCTCTATCCACAAATCGCGGTAACTCGCTGGAGCAGCCGAGTCGCGGGCAACAGAAAGTTCACCACGGGTTTACGAAGAAGACTCCATGCCAAAGGGGGCTGGCTTCGCATTCGCGAATCGCCAGCCCCTTGTATGTTTCGAACAACCTTTGCTTCGCGAACGGCACGGGGACTCGTTGGCGCACGGCGTAGGTCAACGTCCTGCATTCCGCTTTCGGGACCGACTCAATCGGCCATGGTCCGATCGTCATTCCCGGGCGTTGGTCACCAGGCGAGGCCGATGCGGTCGAGTTCCGAATGAATGCGCTCGAGGTCCCAGACGTCGACGACTTTGTCGACGCCTCCGGTCGCGAGGTAGCGGCCCTTGGGATCGTAGGCCAGAGTGGTCACACTTCCGCGGTGGCCGGGCAGCCGGAGCAGGGGAGTGGATAGGTCGGAAAGGGACCAGATCTCCACCGGACCCTGGAAGGTGCCGACGGCGAGTTCACGGCCGTCCGGCGAAAATGTGAGGATGGACATGCGGCCGTCGCTTTCGGTCGAGCGGGAAGTGACCCGACTTCGAACTTTGCCGTCCTGCCCATTCACCAGGATGATGCTCCCCTTGGAATCACCCAGGGCCAGCGTCGTACCGTCGGGAGAGACGGCGATGCATTGGATTCCGGTTGGAAGATCCCAGTCCAGTCGGCGGGCACGTGGGCCGTCGAGCACGAAGGCTTGAACATCACCGATATTGTTCAGCAAATAGAGCTGATCGCCATTGGCGTTGGCCGCGAGCTGGCGCCAGTTGCTTGCTTCGCCGGGCGAATGCCTGCGGATCGATTCCCCCTTCTTCGGGTCATGATCGGCATCCTGGCGATTGGTAGAATGAGGCAGGACGATCGGCTGTCCGCGATTAGGGGAGTCGGAGTGCCAGACGATGATCTGCCAGTCGCGAGCGAGGAAAAGCGTTTGGCCTCCTAGCACCCGGGCCACCGGTGCAGGGGAAGGTCTTCCCAGCGACATCAACCCCCGCGATTTCCCCGGTCCCCACATGCGGATGAGCGCGTCGGGGTCGATGGTGACGACCTGATCGCGATTGTCAAACGCGACGACTGTGTGCCGGAAGCTGTTCGCACCGCGGTCCGCATTGCTTGAGGCCACGTCGACATGAGCGTCCTGAACAGCGCCTGGGCATTGCCCGGGCTTCCAGGAGCGAACGGTTCCCTTCATCGATCCCATGGCCAGCAGCCCGTCATGACGGAAGGCCATGGAGCTCAGCGGCGCGTCGAAACCGCTAAGCTGCACGCGAGCCACCGGGTTATTGAGAGTCCACATGGCGGTCGTCGGCCCGCGCGTCGCCGCGGCAAGGGTCTGACCGTCAGGCGAGAAGGCGAGGTCGGCGAGCCGGTCCGCGGTGGGAAGCACGGCCACGACATCGCTGGGCGCGGCGGGATCCCAGAGCTCGATGTTCGTCCCCTCGCCCGCCACGGCCAGCAGCGTTCCCTTGGGATTGAATCGAAGGAGCCGGACGTTGCTCTGGTAGGGAGTGAAACTGGGGAGCACGGTCTTGGTGTCGGTCTCCCAGAGTCGGACAGCCCCGTTGCCCGCCGTGGCGAGCAAGCCGGAAGGCCCCAGGGTGATCGCCGTCAGTTCGGATTGGGTGTCGATCTTGCCGAGAGAGTGGCCATCCTCTATCGCCCAAAGAGAGACGATGGGTTCTCGGCTTCCCGCTGTTGCCACGGTCTTGCCGTCGGGAGAGATCGCGACGATCGGTGAACCGGGCAGAAGGTCGCGGCTCGCCGCGCTGGGCTCCCAACGCGCCAGGGTGGCCAATGGCCGGGAAAGCTGCTCGGGATCGTAGAGGCAGACCTCGAGCGCGAAGTGCCGCGAATCGTTGCGAGAACCACGGTGCCCCTGCGCCTCTTCGGGAGGGAGCGCCCCGGATTCCAAGCCGAGCTCGATGGTCACGAAGTGCCGGCCTTCGGCGACGGCGAAAACTCCCAAAAGGCGATGCCCCGGCATTTTCAGATCACGGATCAAGGCGGCCGACGCCGAGTCGAAGAGGTGAAGCCCCTGCCGGTCCGGGGATATTACAGCAATGCACTGGCCGATCGCGGTGATCGAGAATGAACCCAACCAGCGACGTCGGTTTCCTCCCGGAGCAAACGGCCCCCATGCGGGGGAGGCTTCGTTTCCGAGGGTGCTCAGCTTGTGACGTTGAAGCGCCTTACGCGTGGCGACTTCCCAGAAGCTGAGTTCTTCTCCCTCTTCGTCGGAAAGAACGGCAAGTCGTGCACCCTCCGGCCCGAAGGTGATACCCCGCGCGGCACTGGTCGAAAACTCGGGCTTGGGTTCCACATTCCGGAGGACCAAAAACTCGATGGCTTCATCTCGGAGCTTGGATCGAAGCTCCGGTCCTGGGCCCATCGCGGCGGCTTCTTTCAGGAGATTGAGCCCGGTCGCTCGCCGATTCGGGACGTTTGAGAGACGAACGACGGACGACTCTCGCCAGAGCTGCGTACGAATGGCCGCTCGGGTCTGGTCCCGTTCTTGAACCACGCGCACGAATGCAGCGCAGATGACGATCAAGACCGTGGCCGCGGCGGCCGAGGTCGTCGGATTGCGGCGCATCAACCGCCAGGCCCGTCCCACGGGGCTGATCCGACGCGCCCGCACCGGCTCATGATTGACGAAGCGCTCCAGGTCCTCGGCAAAATCCATCGCCGAGGCGTACCGATCGGACGGCTGCTTGGCGAGGGCTTTGAGGACGATCGTCTCGAGGTCGCGGGGAATTCTCGTGTCAAACTGCCGAGGGGCCGAAGGCTCCTTCGTGCCGATCTGGGCGACCAGCTCGGCGGCGGTCTGCCCCTGGAACGGCGGACGCAAGGTGAGAAGTTCGTAGAGGGTGGCGCCTAAGCTATAAACATCACTGCGGCCGTCGATGGCCCCGGTCTTGGCCTGTTCAGGGCTCATGTAGCGGGGTGTGCCGAGCAAGCTGTCATGTTGGGTGAGGCTTGGGTCGGAAAGGCGGCGAGCCAGGCCGAAGTCAGCCACCCAGACAACGCCTCGCGCGTCGACCAGGAGGTTCGAGGGTTTGATATCGCGATGAATGATGCCGCGCCGGTGGGCGTGGGCCAGGGCCTCGGCGGCTTCGCGCCCCACCTCGGCCACCCAGCGATAGTAAGCAGAGCCTCGAGGCGGGTCGAACGGAGGAGGCTCATCCTTGCGTTCGCGAGGTCCGCTGGTGCCCGACCCTGTAAGTTGCTCCTGACTTCGGCCGATCCACGTGGCCGTGTCGTCGTCAGGCCGATTGTTCATGATGGGCGTGAGGCCGGAACGATTGAAAAAGCGAGGCGTCCAGCCTCGCCGTCCCGAGCTCAAGTTTAGAGAGGTGGTTCCCCCCTGGGAGGTTCCGGCCGCCACCGTGCGGTCGCGGCGAAGGTGGCGAAGGACACTGTCGAGGCCGCTTCCTTCGATGCGCTGCATCGCATAGTAGCAGAGGCCGCCGACCTGACCGACGTCGAAAACGGGAACGATGTGAGTGTGGTGCAGCCCCGCCGCGGTTCTTGCTTCGTTGAGGAATCGCCTTCGGCCCGTGGAGTCGGGAGCGGCGTGGGTTCCGAGAACCTTGAGGGCGACAGGGCGGTCGAGAGCGACGTGAACGGCTTCGTATACGGTTCCCATGCCTCCGCGGCCGAGTTCACGGACGATGCGATAGCCTGCGATTCGCCGGCCCGATTCGAGCCGATGTCCTGGGCCGCCAGCGTCACCCACCAGGCCTCGAACCAGGGCGAGACCTTCCAGTGCCGCATAGAGATCTTCGCGGAGGTCCGGGTATTGAGCGGCGAAATCTTCGGGATCGGGTGCCTCGCCCCCTTCGGCCAGGGCGAGAAACGCCTCGATTGCTTCTCCCAGCTTTTCATCCCGGTCGACCGGGTCGGTCTCAAAGCGGCGGACCATCTTGATACCTCAGAGACCCCCCTGGGGGGCCGTCGAGCGTCCGTTTCAAGCTCTTCAAACCACGGGCCCAAATCCCTCGAATCGACTTGCGGCTTAGCCCCACGCGGTCTCCAATGGCCTCGAAGGAGAGTCCCTCGGCGTGGTAAAGCCAGAGGACCTCGGCTTCAGGCTCAGAGAGATCCGCAAGAGCATCGGCCAGGAGAACGGTGAGCTCACGGCGGCTAGCGGCTTCACTTGGGCTCGTCTGGTCGAGCGCGAGCATATCGAGGAGTCGGCCCCCCCCTCGATCCGGGTCGGCCCCTCCCTCCAAAGCCCAAGGGGCGTCGAGCGGAACATCCGGTCCCCCCGCGGAACGTTTGGCTCGGTTGTGATAACGAGCCAGATCCGCGAGTTTTTGGCCCACCAGCCGGCGAAGCCATCCCACCAGGGCCGCTTCGTTCTGGCCCGTGAATTGGGGAAACTGGCGGACGACCTCGACAAGTGCCTCCTGGACGACGTCGGAAAGCTCGACCCGTTCCCGAAGCTTGGGCCCAAGACCTGTCCGCACAACCATCCGTAAATAATTACGGTAGAGTGCGCACAGCTCCCCCAGCGCATCGGTTTCGCCCGCGCGGGCCTTCGCCATGAGTTCTAGCGGACCCGCGGCCATCAACCCTCGCTCCTCTTATCTCTTAGGCGTCAGATCATTTTCCCCTGGACCCGCCTTCCTTAATGATCGGTCCGAATGAGGGGCGTGGCAAGCGTCCAACTCGCTGCGGGGCAAACTTTAGCTTCCGCTTGCGCAGGCGCGGCCACGCCAAGGTGCTCGTCGATAAGTTCTGCCGGCGGGGGTTGACTCAGTGATTCCGGCGGCGTTTCCATCGCCTGATTCCGGTTCCCGCGGCCGCGAGCCCGAACATGGCGAGGAGGGTCGGCTCGGGAACGGGGGCGACCTTCGAGGGGTCGTAGCTCACATAGGCGGTCACGTGGGTCGAACCGTGATGGGTTGCAAAGGGTACGAGCAACAGGGGACTCGGCACGGTGAACGTCCGGATCGGAAACGGTAGCGTTCCCGGCCCAATCTGTTGCGAGGACGTGAACGACGCATAGAGGGTGGAGGAGTCGTCGCCTTTCAGCGTTCCGTTAAGCACCCCCTTCAATTCGAGCTCAGAGGTCGAGTTTCCGGGACCATTATAGAAGGTAACGTCGATCGTAAACGGGGTGTTGGTATAGGTCAGGCTTGAACCGCTGGGAAGGTTGGGAGTTTGAAAGTGTCCCAGGAGTAGAAATCCGGGAAGCGTGAAGGTGGGGTCGGTGCTGATGAACTGGACGGGTCCATTGTCGGACCCATTGACGTTGCCTGAGGTGGCATAGGTGATCGGAGATGCCTGAGAGGTGGCCGAAGCGCTTAAGGCGATCACGCACGCTGTGATCAAGGGGTAGGATCGCACAGCATTCACTCCTTCGAAAGGTCCGTGTTTCCTGCGTACAAGATGTTGATCGTGGTGTGATTCAAGTGCCGCATCACGGCATCGGGGAGCGGGCTAGAGGGGTTGTTGCAAGCTCAAAGGCGAGCGATCTCTGCGCGCAAAAGCGCCCCGCGCCGGGGGCGCGGGGTCCGTTTTGGTCCAACGGTAGTCGGACTTCGGTTGCTCAAAGGACTCGGCGGCGCCAACGACGCACGCCCAGACCCGCCAGAACCGTCCCGCACAGGGCGAGGGTGGTGGGTTCAGGAACATGGTTGGGGTCGAAGTTGACATAGGCGTAGAGGGTGGAAATTCCGGTTGGGCTGATGGTCTGGGGAGCCAACACCGTGAAGGTTCCGATCGGGAACGGCAGGGTGTTGCCGCCCAACTGGGTGACCGTCGCAACCGAAGCTTGCAGCGAAGACGAAACATTTCCGGTGATCGTGCCGTTGAGCAACCCTTTGATCTCGAGCCCCGAAGTGGTCGAGCCGCTGGTGAAGTACACGTCGATCGTGAACGGAGTGTTGGTGTAGGTGAGGCTGGCGGACTGAGGCAGGCTAAGGGAGCTGGTGAAGCTTCCCAGGTTGATCGTTCCCGGAGCGTAGAGGGTTCCGGTGGAGGTCCCCAAGGAAATCGGGCTGGCCGCGGGGCCCCAGGTGCCGTCGATGTTCGATGAGGTCTGGTAGTAAATCGGGTCGGCCTGGGCCGGGGTGATTCCCCATCCGCCGAATACCGTCAGGGCCAACATCAAGGTGCGTAATCCGATCCGTCTCAAGGCTGTGCTCCTCAGTCTCAGGTGAACAAAGTGAGATCAGCAACTGGTGTGCTATGATCACTCGTTTTCGTGTGGGTGAGCGATCAGACGACGTCAGGTCTGTTCCAGCAAGCCCCTCCTCTGGGGCGCCGAATCCAGACAACTCCGGCCACCGCCGTCAAACTGACGACGAAAGCCGATGGTTCAGGCACGGTCGTAACGTAGCCCACTAGCGGCGTTCCGCCGTTGGTGGACGATCCGTTGAGTGCGACCGGTTGCGCAACAGTCAGCGCGGAAATTGGAAACGGCAAATCGAGCGTGGGAACAGTCTGGTGTTCGGGAATTTGCATCGGTGCATCAGGCTCAATCGAAAGAATCGACGCGACGACCGTCGACTGGCCTGTGGCCGAGACAGTTCCATTCAAGACTCCGTCGAGACGAATGGTGCTATAAGGAAGCACCGTCGAAGAAGGAGTCACGTTCCCCGCAAGATTCGTTTGCAGCTCGATGGTGAACTCAGTGTTGTTGTACGTGGTGCTGCCCGAAGTTGGCTGCGTGATGACGAAGTTCCCGAGACTGAAAGCCCCAGGAGCCGGAAACGATCCGTTGGAAACCCCTTGGAAGCTGATCACGTTCGTTCCGGTGTAGCCGGGGACAGCCCCATTGCCTTCTGTCCACGGCCAGATGTTGCCCGTAGTTGAATACGTAATCGTGCTAGCATCCGCGACGCGGGTGGCCGAGCCCAGGAGCGTGAGCACCAGGGCGAAGGTCCGGATCAGGGTTAACGTTGGCGGGTGAAGCATTAGGATCTCGCGGGATCGGGGGGGACACACCGCTCCTAAGGGAAATGCCCCTCGGTACCGAGGGGCTACCAACAAAGCCTTTGACTTCACGAACGCCTGTTTCAGCGTTCAGGCGGCCTTCCGGCGTTGGAAGTGACGGCGCACTCCCAGCCCCGCGAGGGTCGTCAGGAACATCGCGACCGAGGTCGGCTCGGGAATCGGAGGAACCGGGGTCACCGGGCTGGTCGCCAGGTTCGCCTGGGCCGAAGTCTGGCCGCCGAGGGTCGAGTTCGGAACCAAGGACAACGGGTTGTTGGGAATGCTCAAGGTGTTCGTGTAATTTCCGGTCAGGAAGGTGGGCTGGCTGATGGGGTCGAAGGTGGCGACCACGCTCGACTGATTGCCGCCGGTCACCGTGCCGTTGAGCACGCCGCTCACCTGAATCGGGGTCTCGTTCGGAGTCGGCGTTTGGCCGTTCACCGAGGCGACCAGGAAGGTGATGTGGAACGGGGTGTTCTTGTAGGTGGTCGACTGACCGCCCGGCAATGCCGCAACTTGGAACTCACCCAGGCTGAAGCCCGACGGAGAGTTGAACGAGTTGCTCGTAATGGGGATGAAGCTGATCACGCCAGGTCCGGTAACTCCGCTGGAGTCAATGGATCCCGAGGTGTCATAGCTCATGATGGCATCCGCGCGTCCGCTCGCCGCGGTGCAAACTACCAAACCCAACGCCAAGGTCCACGTCCTCAGCCCGGCCAAACGACATGACTTGCGCATCTCATCCTCCTGAATAGAGTGTCGCGCCTCGAGCGAATTCGCTGTCATTCTCATCTGAATCAGCATCGCTCGATGGCCTGCCCCAGCCTTTGGGACGCGGCCTCTCCCTGAGGTTTCCCCATTGAGTCTGACTCGTCCGGGTTCAACACATCGATGGGACCGTCTCAAATCGGTACCCGATCGACCCCAATCGGTAAAGTCCGATAGGCGAATCCACGGTGTCGATCCGCACGGTGATCGAACCCGAAGACCAGTGACGACATGTAAGGGGTGAGGGAGATGCGCTTCAGATGTGGTTTCATACCCGGCCTCCTTGCCTGGTCATGCCGACGCTGCCTCGAGTTTCGTTGCACGAAACCTCAGGGCGGAAACGAACAGGCCGAAACTTACTCCAATCGCTAAATGGTGTAAACCGGAATTTTGAAAAATAAAGAGGATTTTTTCCGCTCAAGAGCCGATGACAACGGGGAAGTTCTGGCCCCAATCTCTCCTGAAATCCCGCCCATTTCCTCCCTTTTTTGGCCCTAACACGCGTAATCGCCGCGACTTTGGCGCATTCGAGACCCGCCGTCTCATGGCCTCGTTTCCAGCCGCTTTCGCAGCTCCCATCTTGTCTTAAGAGTCGCGCAAGCTTTCTCTCGAATGTACGCACGAAATCGAGTGCGCTCTTCTTTTCGACCCTCGATCGCCAAGATTTTCGGACCCGGACGCGGCAACTTCGTCTATCCCGTGAACTCTTCGCGCGTCTCCAGGCTTCTCTCCACGCACGAACTTGACTTCAAGCGCCATTGAACCAACAGGACCGATTATCTACCCCGGTCATCTGGCTTATCCGGCCTTGTGTGCATCGCAAAAAACCAGCATCGCGTCCTCTCCCCACCACACTCTCGAATTAGCCCACTCTCACGTGCAATTCGGAGGAAATATCGCCAAGATGGGGCATCTCGAGTATCGAGCGAGGCGAGGACGTGCGGGCGGAGCGGGAATTCTGGTTACACCCTGCGGCCTGAGTCACTCGGGTTGAACGCCAAATTTTGGAAGAGGCCTGGCGATGCGCGAAATCACGCCCGAAACGGCCGTGGAATACCTCCAGAACACGGGGCGAATTCCGGAAGGAACGTCTGCCCACGCGCAAGCATTGGGGTGGGGCGTTTCGAATATCGTGATGCGTATTGATATTGATGGAATGCCGTCATTCGTGCTTAAGCAAGCGAGAGAACGGCTGCGAACAAAGGCCCTCTGGTTGAGCCGGCTGGAACGAATTTGGATCGAAGTGGCGGCCCTGGAGTTATTGGTGGAGATCCTTCCCGAGGGAGCTGTCCCCCGAGTATTGTTCACGTCCAAAGACGATTATTTGTTTGCGATGACCTGTGCGCCGGATGACTCGGTTGTCTGGAAAGAGCAATTACTCGCGGGTGAAGTGGATGCCGCGATCGGTGGTGAAGCCGGGAAGATTCTCGGCCTGATTCACGCGGGAAGCGAAGGGCATGCGGCCCTGGCGCCGGGCGGCGCTTTTGCCGACCTGTCTGTTTTCGAGGAATTACGCATTGATCCGTTCTATCGAACCTTGGCTCGAGCTTATCCCGATCTTGCTCCTCGGTTTGATGACGTGATCCAATCCCTCTTGCATCCTTCCCGCCGTTGCCTGGTCCATGCCGACTTCAGTCCCAAGAACATCTTGGTCCATTCGCAAGGGCTGACTCTCGTCGACTTCGAGACGGCCCACGCTGGCGATCCCGCCTACGATCTCGGTTTTTTCCTCAGCCACCTGCTGCTCAAAGCGGTTCGCGCCTACCCTGCCTACTCGGCGATCATGGCGATGACGTGGGCGTTCTGGGAGGGCTACTTCGATCACGGCAACGCGTATAATGACACAACGCTTACCTCTCGTACCAATGCTCACGCGTGTGCGTGTGCTCTGGCCCGCGTCGACGGTACGAGTCCTGTCGACTACCTCAATGACGCGCAGCGAGATGTCGTTCGTCGGTTTGCAATTCAGGGGATCCAGAAACCCCCGGCAACGTGGGATGACTTGCTGGAGAGCTTGGCACGCGAAATGCGACAGTAGATTGGATTTTCGAAGGTCGCATGTCGAGGCTTCGTTATCCAAGATGAATATTTTCATGATAAGATCATACTGACAACTCTCTGCGATTTTATTGCTGAAACAAGATCGAGAAGGAGTAGAATCGTGTTGGCGATCATGAAGCTTCGCGCACGCGAAGTCTTGGACTCACGCGGGCGTCCCACCGTTGAAGTCGAGGTGATGTCATCAACGGGCGAGGTCGGTCGGGCCATCGTTCCTTCAGGGGCGAGCACCGGCAGGCATGAGGCACTCGAGCTTCGCGACAGCGAAAATCCTCGGTACGGTGGTTTCGGCGTGCGGCGAGCGGTAAACCACGTCGCGCAGGAAATCGCGCCGGCCGTGGAAGGGATGGATCTTGAAGACCAAGACGCGTTGGACGCCGCGCTAATCGCCCTGGACGGAACTCCGAACAAGGGGCGGCTTGGGGCCAATGCGATTCTCGGCGTTTCTCTGGCAGTGGCGCACGCCGCAGCGAGGTCGCGCGGCCAGGAACTCTATCAGCATTTGAACCAACTTTGGCGCAAACGGTTGGAACCGGGGGAACCTGCGGATCCGCTTTTGCCTTTGCCGATGATCAACATGATTTCGGGAGGGCTCCACGCAGGAGCAAATCTCGATTTTCAAGATTATTTGATCATGCCGGTGGGTGCCCCGACGTATTCCGAGGCGCTCGAAGTGACGACGGCGATTTATCGAGCCGTTGGAGGGGTGCTCCGTGAAAAGGATGCGGAGGCTTCGCTCGTAGGAGATGAAGGGGGATACGGGCCCAAGCTTCCCACCAATGCTCACGCGATCGACACGATTCTCGAAGCCATTCTCGCCTGTGGATTAGAACCGGGGCGCGACGTGGCCATCGCGCTCGACATTGCGGCCAGCCACCTCTACGACACGGAGACGGGCACCTACTCTTTGACAGCCGTTGGCAACGACACGCTCGATTCCGCCGGAATGGTGGCGATGCTCGAGCACTGGGCGAAGCTTTATCCGATTGTCTCGATCGAGGATGGTCTCGCGGAAGATGATTGGGCCGGCTGGGAAGCGCTGACTTCATCGCTGGGCTCGCGAGTCCAACTCATTGGAGACGATCTCTTTGCCACCCAAACGGCGAGGCTGCAAGAAGGCATTTCTCGGCGAGCCGCCAATGCAATTTTGATCAAGGTCAACCAGGTCGGCACACTCTCCGAAACTTTCGACGCTCTCCTCATGGCGCGTCGTCATGGTTTCCGAACGATTGTTTCGGCGCGGTCGGGTGAGACGGAAGATTCCACGATCGCCGATCTCGCCGTTGCCACGGGAGCCGGCCAGATCAAGATCGGTTCCGTCGCTCGCTCCGAGCGCCTCGCCAAATACAATCGCCTCTTGCGGATCGAAGATCACCTTGGCTCAAAGGCCAAGTTCGCGACCCGCGAGACCCTGGGCCTTTGAGAAATCGCCGGATCCTCAATCGGGAGATCTCGAGGGATGCCCGCGAGATCTCTCCGCTCAACGCCGCAACATCCCGAAAACCCTCCCACCGATGGGGACTGCACTGATGGGGGCCTGCCGCTGTTGATGCACGGCCCGAGGCGCCGGCCGATGATTTCGCGAGGAGGTTGCCTGGCGTGGCTTCCTTGCCGAGTCCTGCCTCGCACAGGTGTGAATGCCGCAGGGCGTAGTCTGGCCCGGCTTGGTGCAAGGTTCGAATGCCGCCTCGCGGCCTTTTGACTCGGGCCACGACGATCGTCGATGGATCCTATCGCCGAGTGTCGCACCGTCGAAAAACGGCAGGCGATCAGGCGCCACTCAAATCTGGTGGCCGTCTTGCGCAAACCCTACAATAACGACTCCGCAATCAGACGAGCATGAAATCAAATAACAAATGATGACGAATTCTAAAGACGACAATTTGTCAAGACGCAAGGCATTGGTGCCGCCACTTGTGCCGGTCGCACTGTCGGTGTTGGTGGGGATCGTTCTGGATCGTTACGTTGAGCCCTGGGGAACTTCGGTCTGGGGGTTGATCTCGCTCGTGGGAGTTGTCGCGGCGCTCGGTTTGCGGAACCAGTTCGTGCTCGCCAGCTTCGGCTTGCTCCTGGCGGCGATGGCCCTGGGGGGTGGTTGGCATCATCACCGTTGGTCAGACCTTTCTCCTTCGGATTTGGCGCGAACCGTAGGAGAAGACCCCCGGCCTGCGTGGGTACGCGGTGTGTTGCGTGAAGTCCTGGGAACGAGGCCTGGAGAAACCCCGACCACCCGGGTTGTGCTCGACGTCTCGGGGATCCAGGATGGCCGGCGTTGGCAGCGGGCTTCGGGGCGATTGCAGGTTGTGATCCTGGGGGAACGGGCCGACCTGGAGGCAGGGCAATGGGTTGAGGCCGCAGGAAGTCTCGCGGCGGTCGCCGGGCCGCTCAACCCGGGTGAATTCGACTATCGCGCTTATCTGCGGGCGCAAGGGATCAGGCTCCGGCTTACGGTGGACAGTCCCGAGGGTGTTTGGAGCGACGAGCGGGCCCCAAGCAACGTGGGGCTGCTGCGCTGGGTCGGTGCCGCGCGGGCCTGGAGCCATGCGAAGCTGGTCGCGGGACTTGATCCGAGCGTGGCTCCTCTTGCCGCCGCACTACTGCTTGGGCGTCGCGAAGGGGTGGATCCCGAGGTGAACGACGCGTTCGCTCGCACAGGCACGACGCATCTGCTCGCGATCTCAGGGCTCCACATGCAGGTCCTGGCGGGAGCCCTTTGGTTCTTTTTCCGGATGCTTGGCCTTGGGCGCCGCAGCGCGTTTGCCGCAGTTGCGCTGATCACCGTAGCATACTCGTTGCTCGTCGGGCTGATGCCCTCCGTGGTCCGTTCCGCGGCGATGACCTTGACCGTTTGTATCGCCGGAATGCGCGACCGCCGTACAAATTCCGCAAATACCCTGGCGCTGGCCGCGCTTGTCACGTTGATTCTGAACCCGTCCCACCTTTTCGACGTCGGCTGCCAGCTCTCGTTTCTGGCCATAGCGACGATCGTCTGGGGGGTTGGACCGGTGACGGAGTTGCTGCGATTTGCTTACCATTCCTTGACGTTTCGTTTCCAGGGGCCCGAGAGCGCCCTCGACAATCTTGAACGTAAGCTTGCCCCCTGGTGGCTCGCGCGCATGCGTCAATGGCCGCCGTTGGTCACTTCGGGGATGGTCGTTTCCTTCGTCGTTTGGCTTGTGGGTCTGCCTCTGGTCATGCTTCGATTTCACGTGATTTCGCCGATCGGGATCCTTTTGAATATCCCACTGATTCCACTCACGTCCGTCGCCCTGATGGCTTCAGGTATCACCTTGATACTCTCCGCGCTGTGGCCGCCACTGGGGGGGCCATCTGCATGGGTCAGCGTAATCACACTTTCATGGACCGAGTCGATGGTGCGTTGGGGAGCTGCACGTTCATGGGGTCATATGTTCGTGCCTGGACCCTACTGGGGATGGGTCCTCTTGGTGTATGCCTTCTTGGTCTGGGCGACCGTTGCACGAGCCGCCCGCTCTCCGCGTCGATGGGTGGTGTGGACTCTGTTGGGACTTGGGATCGCTTCTGGGCCGTTCATCGATCATTTTGCGTATCGTCCCCGAGCCCTTGAGGCTGAGATCCTGGCCGTGGGGCATGGTTTGGCAACCGTGATTCAAAGCCATGACGGCCACACCATTCTCTACGACTGCGGCCGCATGCGCGACCCCAGCGTGGGACGTCGTATCGTGGCTCCCGCGCTCTGGTCTCGCGGCGTGCGGCATCTGGATGCCGTTATCCTCAGTCATGCCGACTCCGATCATTACAACGGTCTGCCCGACCTCCTGGATCGGTTTTCTATCGATGCCGTTCGCGTCGCGCCGGGATTCGGAGGGGAGTCGAACCCGGAGGCGGTGGCGCTGCTGGACGAGGTGCGGTCTCGCGGCGTTCCGGTCGTGCCGATTTCGGAGGGGGACGGCTGGGACAGCGGCCCCGCGCATTTCTCCGTCTGGCACCCTCCGGAAGACTTTAGCCTTTCCTCGAGCGACAACGCCCGCAGCGTCGTGCTTGACGTGAGCTCGGAGGGCCACAACCTCCTATTGACGGGGGACCTGGAGCAGGATGGACTCACCGAAGTCGCGCGGCGGCCGAGCGTACCCACGGATGTCTTCTTGTCTCCACATCACGGCGGCCGTTCGGCGAATCCGGAATGGCTCTTCACCTGGGCCCAGCCCAAGGTGGTCGTTGTCAGCCAGCGTCCTCCTACTCCCGGCAGTCGCGATGCTCTCGCAACGCTCGAGGCCTCGGGAATCCCCCTCCTGCGGACCTGGCAGCGCGGTGCCATCCAACTTCGATGGAGCAGAGGCCAGCTTCAGGCGCGTGGTTTTCTCGATAGAGCGGCTCCGGTCGAGGAATCAGGCCGTCCTCAAGGGATCCTTGCCATGACAGGTCCAACGGGGTTGCCGGCCGTTGTGGCCATTGTCGGGTTCGGGCTAGGCTTTGCGGTGTGTTTCGGGATGCTGGTCGCCGAGTGGGGAGGTTGGGTTCTGGTGCTGCCCGGACGCCGTTTCTCCGGAAGCGACTCCGACGACATGGGTGAACGCGTCGAGGCTGTGGCCTTGGATGGCGTGCGGCTGTCGGCCGTTTGGAATCCGAGCTCGAACGGGCAGGGGAGGACCGTCATCCTCGTACATGGCTTCGCGGAGGTCCGTCCGGCGATGCGCGATCGGGTGGATTTCTTGAACGCTCGAGGTTGGAACGTGGCCCGGCTAGACCTCCGCGCCTACGGACAAAGCGGTGGCGACCGCGCATCCTTTGGCGGTCGCGAAGGATCTGACCTCCGCGCCTGGCTCGACGTCCTGGAGCCAAGGTCCGGCCCCTCGCCAACGTTCGCGGTGTGGGGGCGTTCGATGGGAGCTGCCATCGCCTTGCGGGCTGCGTCCGAGGATACTCGGATCGCGGGCTTGGTCCTGGAATCTCCCTATACGGACCTCACGACCGCGGTGGCAGGGTGGCTTCGTCGGGTGCGGTTGCCGCTTCCTCGCTTCTTCGCGCGGTTGATCCTTGGCCGAGCCAAGACTCTGGCGCGTGTTTCGCTGTCGAAGCCAAGCCCGCTCGCGTTGGCCCCGTCGATTAGCGCATCCGCGCTTCTGATGCACGGGAATTCCGACCCGTTGGTCTCGCCGGCTCAAGCCAATGCTTTGGCTTTGGCCTTTCCCCGCCCCGCGCTTCGGTTTGAAGTCGACGGTGCGGGGCACGGTAACGTGATCGAGGTAGGGGGAGCCGAGTTGCTCGAGAAGGTTGCCCTTTTCCTCGATCAATCGGCTCGAACGAAGGCTTAAGATGCTGGCGTTTCGCGTTTTCTCTGTTGGTTATTCCGTCGCCGCGGCGACCGACCGATACCGTCTCACGCCGAACAACGACACGCCCAGCAAGCTAAGACCGAGAAGCACTGCCGACGTGGGTTCGGGCACGATTACGGCGGGCACCTTGTTGCTTCCCCCGCCGGACAATCCTCGGAATCGGACCAGGAACCCCGGGTCAGAAGACGTTCCCAGCATCGCATCCTTAAACTGATTTTCCGTCAGCGATTGCCCTGAGAAGTCGTAGGTAAAAATAGCCTGGTTAGTCCCGCTTGCCGACCAGGAAATGCCTCCCGTGGGGCTCCCTCCACCGACCCAGCTTCCTCCCAGGGCGCCCCCCAGGTCTTGGCTAGGATAGGGCTGTGTGGAAACGGAACCCGAAAGCAGAGAGAAGTTGCTGTTGGTGGTCGTATAAGATCCCGAAATGTACGAGGCCTGGCCTGGTGTGCTGAACGCGAATCCTGTGATGTATCCGCCCGGGGAACTTGAGGTCGTTGTGTTGATGAGATCGATCGTCAGCCGGGAATTCCCATTAGCCAGGGCCCGGAGGCTTACGTCCGCCGTGAACGTGGTGTTGTACGGCTCGGTGTTTGGGTTTGTTAAGTCGCTGGTCAGCACGAAATCGGCGCGAGCCGCCGGACTCCATGCGACCAATCCCAAGAAAAGACAGATTCCTAAGATCTGTGTGGCTGACCGACTTAAGATATGAGGACGGAGAGTGGACATCTTGATTCTCTCTGCACCAAACATTTCGTTCATCGGTATCTGATTTCGGAGTCGCGGCTTCGCGAGGTCCAATCCGTCGTCGAGATCAACGCCCATTGGAGGTTCGGAATCAGATCAGAACCGTCTTCCTGGTCGCGTCCGTCGCCCGAAAATCTACAGCGTGTCTAAGTTCAATCGGAATAAGGTTGACTGTCAATCACGTGCGCATCGGGGGTGAAAAAAAGCAACGTGGGTCCAAAGGAGGTGAACGGATTGGCGCTATTAGAGAAATCCCGAACCTGTGGCCAAGCCGGTCGATGAGAGGGGAAGTCATTAGGAGACGAATGAACGAAGCGATATTTTATGGTAACGCAAGGAGGGGTGGTTCAATGGCTTGAGAAGAAGAAGTAAGCTTTGATAGACCGCTCTTGGTCGACCTTTTGGCCAGCATTTGTGTGGAATTCCCTTGCCCAACAAGGAGTTTCTGAGAAGTCGGAAAGCCTGGCGAATCGCCTCATTCGGGCTTAAAGAGGCAACTCTCCAATCCCCATTTTTGTTCCGATTGGACCGCCTGGATTTCGAACAAGAGGGGTCCAATCGCCGCATGGGAAGAGCGCAGAGAGTGGCGCTATGAACGCGGGCTGACGTCAGGCTCGCCAGCCCTGGCATCATCTTTTGTGTTCGGATGTTCGATAAGCTTGCCTGGATTTCCGCGAAGGGCCGAGTCCGCGCTTCTTAAATGGCGCGTTCGGGTAGATCTTAGACAAGCCACGCCCTGGTGATGCGAGACGGAGGCAAGCGGAAATTGAGGACGGGGAGTAGGTCTCCTCGATGGGTGGTCGGGGCGAAGGGAGATGAGCGCCCGTGGCCAGGCGTCAGGGTTATCGATTCAGAACGGCGATTTTGCGATCGAGGCCAAAGTCGAGAAGAGATCAAGGATGGCTTGTGTGAGCATGCACCGCCTGTGCGATGTCTGCCACGAGCTTGTGGGCGACGTTCGCGTCATCGATCCCTCGGGTGAGGACGACGAGGACGAAGGGCTTGCGGCCGGTGGGCATGACGATGGCGGCATCGTGGTAGACGCCTTGGAAATAGCCCGTCTTGTGGGCGACGGGGGTTCCCGGGGGGAGACCCGCGGGGATTCCTTCGTTGAACTTCTGGGCTTTGAGGATGTCGATCATCTCGGAGGAGGCGGCCTCGGAAACGACCGTGCGCTCGGCCAGGCGGGAGAGGATGCGCGAAAGGCCGCGAGCCGTGGTGACGTTGTTGAGTCCCTTGGCGTAGGCCTTGTTGTCTTCGACTCCTCGCAGCACTTTGACGTCCTCGGCGCCGAGGGCTCGCATCAGCTCGGTTGTGGAAGCCGCTGAGACACGGTCGACCAGGAGGTTCGTGGCGAGGTTACTGCTCTCGGTGATCATCAGCCGGACCAACTCGCGCACGGTGGCTTCACCGCCGATGCGCTGATAGAGGCTGAGCTCAGAGTCGTCTTTGGGATCTAAAGAGAAAGGGCTGCCATCGGCGATGCTAGCGAAGGAATTCTTGAGGACGACCTTGTCATCGAGCCCGAAACGCCCATCCTTCGCCTGGTGAAAGACCTCCATCATGACCGGCACTTTCATCGTGCTGGCCGGGTGGAGGGGCAAATCGCCTTGAATGGCAAATTCCTCTCCGGTGGCCAGGTTGTGAAAGGCGACAGCCACCGTTGCCTTGTTCGTGCAAGCCGCGATCAACGACTCGATGCGTCCCTTGAGCGCGTTCGGCTCTAACGGGTCCGTCCCCGGTGTCGAGGTGGAGATCCCCGTCAGAGCCAACAAGGCCAGGATCATCACGCGGGGTTTTGCCATGGCAGTCACTCTCGACGCGGCGCAGAAGAAGAACGCGACCAGGCCCTATCTTAGCATCAGCTCCCACATGCAACGCGGGTGAACTCGATCAGCCTTTTACGATCGGCGAGAGCCGCTCTCACGTTCGCGCACTGACTGCAGTGACACCAAAGAAACGGAAACCCCGAGAACCGGCTTACTTGATCGGCACTTCATAGCGGATGAAGCCGAGCAGGTCTCCCGTTTTGATGCCGTGGCAGGTCGCGCACTTCTTGGTAACGGCCGGCACGACCGTGGCGACGTAGAGAGTGCGCTCCGGTTTCCCGTTGGACACCTCTTCGTAATAGGCTTTGCCTTCGCGGATCGCTTTCTCTGCACGCTTCTCAAAGTCCGTGGCTGGAAGGTTGGCCTCGTTCTGGGGAGAGCCGGTGGCATCGACGAGCTTGGCCTTGTGCCTTCCGCTCTTCTCCATCGCCTTGAAGACGTCGATGGCCACCTTGATCGCCGGCTGTCCGTCATACCTGTTGGTGATCGAGACGACGGCCGTTTTGTAGAGTTCGTCCAGCATCTTGACCTGGTCCCGCGTCCGTTCCAGGGCGGCGTCCGGAGTGGACTCCTCTGCGTTGGATCGCGGACTCAGTGGCAGAGCCACGATCGCTCCGACGACGAGGGCCGAAATTCCGACCGCTCCCAGCGACAGGCTACGGTTCATACGGCGACGCATCATCTTGCTCCCTTGCTTATGTGAAAGCTCAGTATCAACTTCGGCAGCTACGCCACGAGGACCGGGGCTTCCGTCAGGGAAGCTGGAGGGTGACCAGTCCCCCTGTTTTGGGGATGATCATCTCGAGCGTCACGGTGTCGAGATATTCCATCTGCCGCCGCTCCGCCTCGGCGAGCACACCCCGCAGGGCGCATCCGGGCTGGATCACGCAGACCCCTGGCGTATCCACACACTCAAGTAGGTGGATGCCACGTTCCTCGAAATCGCGCACCACCCCCCCCACGGTGATCTCGGTGCGCGCCCGGGCGAGAGAGATCCCACCCCCGGGCCCTCTCACATTGCGCACGTAGCCCAGGCGGCCGAGCTGGTGAACCACCTTGCCCAGGTGATTCGCGGAGATTTTGTAGAAGTCAGCCACTTCGGCGACCGTGGCACGCTCAGGCTGCGTCGCGAGGTAAAGCAACGTCCGCAACGCATAGTCCGTGTGTAAGGCCAGACGCATCGTCACCGCTCGGAGGGCTAATTGGCGTATTGCTGTAGCAATAATACAGGAATTGGGGAACGATTCAAGGCAACAGCGAAAAACCTCTGAGTTCACGCGTCCCCGTCGAGCGAGTTGGGAACGGCGAAGGGGGGAACGAGCGTCCCCCGGCCTCTCTTCGGGAGCGGCCTATCGCCTTGCTGTCTCTGTCATACGTTGGCCTGGAAACCTGCGATTCCGGTGAAGAGGGTCGAGATGCCGAGCCCTCGCAGGAGGTTCATTTGTCCGTTTCTTCAAGCGTGCGGCGCACATTCTGTACGAGGAGAGCATTTTCATCGTCTTCAAGGTCCGACCACTGGCCGAAGACGAAGACGGTGCGTCGCGGCGTGCGGAAGCAGCGGATCGCGCAGGTATTGGTCATATCGAGGCTGATGAACTCGACGTCGTGTCCCACGGCATTATGGCCGTCGATGGTTTCCAGAGCGGGAACCGAGTCGAGGCCGGGATATTCCTCCTGCATCGCCAGAAGGGCCGCGTCGGCAACCTCCGACGGAGCCGGACACGATTCGTCGACCGTGACGAGCGCGAAGGCCAGACCTCCGGGGGATTGCAGCGAGACCGTGATGACAGAGTCGTCTTCCGTGATCTCGACTTCCCAGTCCGAAGGGTGTTGGAAACGGATCCCGTGGTCGTCAAACGTAGATGTTCTCTCGGGCAGCATCAGCCTTCATCCTCTCGTAGCGAAATCTCGATCCTCGACTCCATCTGTTCCTTGGCTCTGGAAAGGGGCAGGCTGCCGCCAACACCCTCCGATGAGACGTCGAGGACCATCGATAGTTGAGATGTCCGCGATTTCAATGTGTTTTTGCCAGGGCGTCGAGCTCCGGGAGCTTGAAACGCACGCTGACGATGTACGGTTTCTCAGCCTCGGCCCAGTGGCCGTAGGTCGTGACGACGAAGGTTCCATCTGGTAGCCGTTCCACGCCTGGGTAGGCGCAGTCGAAATGGTGGTGATTATCGAGGAAACGGACCCGATACTCCCCTTCGCGACCGGCAACGATGTCGTCGTAGGTCCCGACCCAACCGATCCAGTCCCCCTGGGTCGGGCTCTTGCGAGTCATGTCTCGGAACGAAAGGAAGAGCCTGCCGTCCGGCGCGTATTTGCCGACATGGCGGTCGCCGGTGAGCGAGCCGGGCAACTCCCTGGGCTCGGTCCAGGTTTTCCCTTCGTCGTTGGAGAAAATGACAAAGGTGTTCTGCTTCCGGCTGTTTTCGCGGAGCAGCACGGCAATTTGCTTTCCGTCCGGCGAGCGAATCAGGCCGGGCTCGCAGAGGTGGGCCGTCGGGTGATCGGCAATGACCTCCGGGGAACTCCAGGTCAGACCTCCGTCTGTGGAAAGGGTTTTGTAGACCCGGAACTTCGTTGCCTTACCCTTGCCGTGGAAATAGCGCCCATCGTCATGGAACAGGGCGATGTAGTCTCCATTTTGGAGCCGTTCCACGCTGGCCATGGCCACAATGCCCCCGAACTTGCCGATGGGTTCGAGAGCGGTCCAGGTGAGGCCGTCATCTTCCGAGTGAGCCATGCGGATCGGGTACAGGCCGGAGAAGAGGATCAGTCGTTTCCGGCCCTCGCGATCAACGACCCGATGGATGGTCGGCGTCTCTTGCGATGATGCCCAGTTGGAGGGAACCGAGAGGCGCTCCGACCAGGTAAGACCTCCATCCGTGCTGCGCTTCATGGTGATCGGGCCACGGCCGTGCCCCTGGGGATAGACGGCGATCATTGTCTTGCCGTCTTCCAGTAGTACCGTCGTGGGATGTCCGAGATAACGCCCCGGCTCGCGATCGACGATCACCTGCTTCTCTTTCTGAGAGGCGATGTCGACGAGAGGGATCGTGTACCCCGCCTGGACGGTGGGAGCGGCGCCTGTTTTCGGTTCTTCCGACCTGGCCCGGGGTGTGGTCAGAGTGGTCGCCGCGAGGAGTATGACCCCCATGGTGCGTCTCATCGTTATCGCCTCAATTCCGGAGGTAACATCTAAGTTCGTCAGTCTTTGCAGACTCTCGGCCGCTCTTGGCCCAGCGTTCGTTATCTTAAACTCGGGGAGGTCTCGAAAGTTGCTCGTCGACCGCCCTCTTTGAGTCGAGGGTTGCGGGAGAGCGAACCCATTATAGCGATTTCGATCAGAGGTGGGCCGATGGAGTCTCGGTTGGTGGCGATCGGTGAGAGTTGGTACAGTGGCGGGAATGGCGCCGTCGGAGCGACGGCTTGGCCGTGATGATCCGCTTGGTCCGTGTGAGATCGATGGGGATATGCGAGTCCTTTCGGGAATTCAGCCCTCAGGGGCCCTGCACCTCGGCAACTACTTCGGTGCGATCCGGCAATACGTTGCGCTTCAGGAAAGCAACGACGCCTTCTACTTCGTGGCCGATTACCACGCCCTGACGAGCGTCCGTGACGCGGCCAAGCTGGGGGGTTACGTCCTTGACGTTTTCATTGACCTCCTGGCGCTCGGAGTCGACCCGGAACGGGCAACCCTGTTCGTGCAATCGGATGTTCCCGAGACCACCGAACTCGCCTGGCTCCTGACGAGCGTGACTCCCATGGGCTGGCTCGAAAAGTGTGTCAGCTATAAGGACAAGGTGCAGCAAGGAATTCCCGCGGAACACGGCTTGTTCGCCTATCCCGTTCTTCAGGCGGCGGACATTCTGCTCTATGACGCGGACCTGGTACCCGTCGGCCAGGATCAGAAGCAGCACCTTGAGATCACGCGAGATATCGCCGAGCGGTTCAACCACGTCTATGGTGAAGTCTTCAAGCTCCCGAAACCCCACATCATCGACACGGTGGCCGTGCTGCCAGGGGTCGACAATCGCAAGATGTCGAAGAGTTACGACAACACGATCAACATCTTCGAAGAACCGAAGTCTATTGAGACCAAGTGCAAACGGCTGGTCACCGACAGCCGCCGCCCCGAAGATCCTGGCGATCCCGCCCTTCTGGAAACCTCGGCGCTGTTCCGGCTCTTCGAGCTGTTCGCTCCCCCGGAGCGTTGGGCGGAGGTAAGGGAACGCTACCTCCAGGGGGGGATCGGCTACGGTGAGATCAAGAAGGAGCTGGCGAAGCTCATCATCGAGAAGTTCGCCGATGCCCGCGTCCGGCGCGCCGAACTGGTCGCCAACCCTGCCCGAGTCGCGGAGCTTCGGAGCTTGGGCGCGGAACGTGCGCGAGCCGTGGCGCGCAAAGTTGTTGCCCGGGTGCGACAAGCCTGCGGACTCGCCGCAACATCGTTCTGAGGAATCATTTAGACGAGCCATGAATTTCCCGTCGCAGGAAATTGGCGTGTGCGCGGCCTTGTTATGGGGTGCGTCTTATTCGCGCTTCCTCGTTCGGGGTTGACCCCGGGCTCGACTGTGCGTAAGGTTCCGCGATGTCACGGGTTCCTATCGTGACACTGGGATCGGAGTGTTCGGCCGAGCCTCAGGTCCTTTCAACTCATCGGGCGATCACGTCGATATTTCAAGGGTAAGCAAGCCGACGGCGGAGGAGCCGCCTGGTCGGCTCGTTTCGCCGCCCCAGGGAGGGGTGCATGCGGCGTGAGGTCGTCATCGCCGGGTGTGGGATGGCACTGCTGGCGTTCGCCGGCTGCGCGCAGTTCCGCCCCAATCCCGATGCCCGATCCTCGTCGGCCTCCAAGGCCGTGCTCAGCCAGCAACTGAGCTTGTCTGCGCAGGCGTCTATCGATCGCCGTGAGTATGCGCGTGCACAGGCGGAGCTCGAACACCTCGTCGCCGTTTCTCCCCGCTCCGCCGAGGCCCGACACCGCCTGGGCAGGGTCCTTCAACTTCAGGGTCGACTCATCGAAGCCCAGGCTTCGTACCGCCGCGCCGTTGAGCTTGATTCTGAATATGTTGAAGCTCTGATTGGTCAAGGAGAGATCGAGTCGCTACTCGGCCGGTACGAAGATGCTCTCCACCATTTCGATGAGGCCATCGAAATCGATCCCCAGCGCTCCGAGGCGCACTTCGCTCGGGGCCAAACGCTGGAAGTTCTCGGACGTGCCGACGAGGCGATCGCCGCCTATTTCCGTACGCTTGAGCTCGATCCTACCCTTTCCACGGCGATCCTCAGAATCGCCACTCTCCAACTCCAGCGTCGACAGCCCGAGCAAGCTTTGACCCGGCTCGAACAGGTGCTCGAGCTGACCCCCGACGATCCTGAAGCCCATCATCAACGAGGTCTCGCACAGCTTGTTCTCAATCAGCCTTCCCTGGCTGTCGCGGATCTTTCCCTCGCCGCGAAGCGACTGCCGAACCGCCCCGACGTCTATTTCCACCTCGCCCAGGCCCTCGAAGCCGATCACAAGACAAACGACGCTCTCGAGGCCGCCCAGCACGCCCTCAAACTGGCCCCCGACTACACCGACGCCCGCACTCTGACCGTCAAGCTGAGGCGGTGACGGAGATCTGCGTACTTACCGCGGTGCCTCGGTTTACACCAAAGTCCGCTCCCGTCGGATGACGTCATCGCCATTTGAGAAATTATATTGAATTGAAGATATGTAATTAAATCTCTTGGGACTCAATCGCTTTAATCGCCGCGTGGGAACGGAAAGAAGAAGAGGGGGCTTGCAAGCCCGAGACGGAGAGGTGTTAATCGATAAGAGAAGAGTGAGATTTTTGCCAGGTGACCGGTAAGTTCCGATCAGACGTGAGGAACGACGATGAGACCGGTAAGACTGCGCTCCGTGAAAGATCGTGAAGAGTCGCTCGTACCGCGCCTGAAGTTCCGACGAATCGTCGTCAGGACAGGGCTGCTCAATTTCGGGATCCTGCTCTCAGCGGTCCCTCTGGCTCTGGTGATGGGGATCGGTGAGGCGCTGCCGTTGCTGCTCGTCGTCCTTGGGGGAGTAAGCCTGGCTATTTGGACGCTGACCTTTGCGATCGCCGGCCTGATCCTGGTCGGTGAGATCCTCTGGGGACAGTCCTTGGAGAGCCGGGCGCGACTGGATTATCGAGGCGGGGTCGTCGACAAGTGGCTCGACGATCCCGCCTGAGATCCCATCTCGCATCCCGTGATGGCGAGACTGATCAAACTGGTGAAGCGACGACTGGGTTTTTGAGAACGCCGAGCCCGTCGATCTCGACCTCGGCGACATCACCGGGTTTGAGCCAGACCGGAGGCTTGCGCGCCATGCCAACGCCCGGAGGGGTGCCGGTGAAGATTAGGTCGCCGGGCTCGAGAGTGAAGATCTGCGAGAGGTAGGCGATCACCTCGTCAACGCGGAAGATCAACTGACTTGTGCTCGAGTCCTGCATCGTCTCGCCGTTGAGCCGGAGCCTAATGCCGAGCGCATGGGGATCAGGAACTTCGTCGGTTGAGACCAAGATCGGGCCGACGGGGGCGAATGTGTCGAAGGTCTTTCCGGCCATCCACTGTTTGCCGGGCTTGTTGAGCTGCCAGTCGCGAGCGGAGACGTCGTGTCCGACCGCATAGCCGGCGACGTACTCGTAGGCCTGCTCGCGAGAGACGTGGCGCCCCTTCTTGCCGATCACGATGACCAACTCGGCCTCGTAGTCGACCTGGGTGCTCACCTTCGGCAGGACGATCTCAGCGCCATGGCCGATTAGAGTCGAGGGATATTTGCTGAAGAGAACGGGCTCGGGGGGAATTTCCATCCCGCTTTCAATCGCGTGATCGCGATAGTTGAGGCCGAGGCAGACGATCTTCTGGGGGTCGAAGATCGGAGCCAGCACGGTGGCCGTTGCCGGGTTGTAACGGACCTTGCCGTTTGGCAGCGCGGCCCATGCTCGACGCAAGGCCTCGGTTCCCAGACCGAGCAGTTCCCGAAGGTTCGACGGGAGCTCGGGGTCAGCCGAATTCACATCGACGTACTCACCATTCCAAAGACCGCAAGCCCTCGGGCCCTGGTCCGATTTCACTGTCGCCCAACGCACGTCAAACCTCCCGTTCCAAGCTCGCTGCTAGAGCGATTCTCATACGGTGCGCTCGCAAAGTCTTGGTGTGCTGAGTTTTGTCTCGCAATGAGAGGGGCACGGTCAAGCGGACTCACCTGTCCGTGGGCCTTTGCACAAGCCACTGGCAAGCGAGAACGCTTGTCAGTGCCCTCCATTGAGGTCTCACAAACCCAGTGCTTTCCCAAGGCGGGCGGGCGCAATGCAGGCGAAAACCGCTCTAGACGAAATTCGCCCCGCAAAGACCCACCAGGCTAACCGGATCTGCGGTCGCTGGCCAGGGCCGGCCCGAGAATTACGATCTGGTTCCACGCGCGAGCTCAGTGAGGATTCCCCTCCGCGCGGCTTGTGTGATCATCGGGAATAATGTCGGTGGTTTGTAATTCTGTGGATTTGCTGCTGTATGTGTTGAGAGATTTTACTTCTCTCTCATGAGATTATGTGTTGGCAGCTATGGTTGATCGGCCGGGGAACCGGTTCGAGAGCATGGGGAACCTTCGATAGCGCGGATTTCACGCTCTACAAAAGGACTGGCCGGTGTGCCGAGGAAGGAGCCGGAGGGACACAACACCCCTCAACGACGCGAGTCCCGGGGAGACAAGACGATGCGGGAGGGGATGAACCCGAGTGAGTGGCGAGATGGGTTTGCACTCTTCACAACGGAGGCATTGCAACAGCCTGTGCGACGAGTATCACGCCGCGCCTTGCTTGGCGGGGGCCGGACACGAAGGAAGCCGAAGGGTGAACGTCGTTCCTTGCCCGACGCGGCTCTCGGCCCGAAGCCGTCCGTGGTGAGCTTCGACGATGTCTCGGCAAACCGACAATCCGAGACCTGTTCCACCGTGCCCTGAGTCATCGGGACCTGACTTGGTGGTGAAGAAGGGCTCGAAGATCCGCCGAAGGTCGGCGGGAGCGATGCCCACACCGGTATCGGCCACGCTCAGCTCGGCGAGTCTTCCCGAGGCATCAACCCCGACTCGGACGCGCACCGTTCCCCCGTCGGTCATGGCCTGGCGGGCGTTGATGATCAGGTTGAGAAGCACCTGCTGGATTTGCGCGGGATTAACGCGAGCGTAAGGGTGGCCAATGGCCTGGAAGTCGAGCCGGACTCGGTGGCGGGACATATCTTTGGCCACCAGCAGCGTGACCTCCTCGGTGAGGCGCACGAGATCCGTAGGCTCCCGTCGATCGGCTCGAGGCCGAGCGATCCCGAGCACGCCGCCGGAGATCACCGAAGCTCTTTGGGCTCCTTCGAGAATTTTCTCGAAGGCCCGCTGCTTGAACGAAGGGTCTGGATTGCGCAGGCCGAGCTTGGCGTAGTTCAGGATCGGCGTCAACGCGTTGTTGAGTTCGTGGCAGATTCCCCCGGCCAGCACGCCGAGGCTGCTCACCCGTTGGAGCGCGACAACCTGGCGGCGGAGGGCTTCAACCTCCTTCTCCAGGTCCGTCACGTGTGTTTCGTGCGTTGAAGATCCGGCCATCATGTCCTCGGAACCCGGTCCATCCTGACGACCCGTGTTCGCCCCCCACTTCGTATCGGCCAGCCTGACCACAGGGATGAGGCTCACCGCCGGGTTCTTAAGATGTTGGATAATCTGGTGGTTGAGGCAGGATAGGACAGCGTCGGACAACCTGCTTCCTTCTCACTTCCGCCATAGCTCGCGAGCTTTGCCCAGATCCCGAGTCTTCGTTGGCCGGTCTGTCTCCCCCACGCCGTAGATTGATGAGCCAAGCGAGGCTCGCTTGGTTACCACCAGCACCATCGGCGGAGTCTTCCGCATCGTCTTTCTCAGATGTTGTGGAAAAGCCACGGAGTCATTCGCCAAGGCATGTATTTATTTATGTCGGAATAGGTCGATAGAGTCCGTGGGCGTCGATGTACGCCTCAACGCCGCGCGGAACCTGATAGCGAATGCTTTGTCCTTCCACAAGTCGGCGGCGCAGGTCGTGGGAAGCAATGCCGATGGGGGGGATGGTGACCGACACGATGGGTCTTGTTTCGGGACCGAAGTCGGGAACCTGAATGGATGTCGACGCGTCGATACCAGGGCGGTTCACCACGACGATGGTCGCCATCTGCGCAATCCGCCGCGGCTCCCTCCAATGGGGGAGGTCGGCCAGGCTGTCGGCGCCGATGAGGAAGTAGAGTTCGTCATCGGGACGCTCACGCTGAACCGCCTCGAGCGTTTCAACACTGTAATGCGGCCCCGGGCGCCTGGCCTCGACTTCCGAGACTTCGAAAGCTGGATGTCCCGCGATCGCAATCCGGACCATCTCGAGCCGGTGTGCGATGGGTGACGGGCCTCCCGGCTTATGGGGGGGAGAACCGGCCACCACGAACCAGACGAGGTCGAGGCCACATGCTTCGCGGCATTGCTCAGCCAGGATCAAGTGCCCGAGATGAATCGGGTCGAATGTGCCCCCGAACAGCCCAAGTCGCATCGCTGCTTGACCTTCTTTCCCTGGTAAGGAGAGTGCCAAGGGGCCGGCCTCGCTCGGACCCTTCTCCAGAGCGTCTCGCTCGTCGCTCAGAGACGATCGACGTCTCGCGCAAAATCGAGGGAGGCTCTATGAGGGCTTTGAGTCTACTCGATCGAAGACATTCGGTCGAACCTCCCTCGCGTCTTGGTGGGTCGAGCGGTTTTCCCCCGTCGGCTTACTCTTCGCCCACCATGAGCACGGTCGCGGGCTGGTCTTTCATGGAGAAGGCGGAGCGTAGCTCGAATCCGTGCTCGAGCGCCCGATAGGCGAATGGCCCGGTCCCGTACGGATCGCGGATGGCCAGGAATGCCTCGGACCCGAGATTAAGCTTGGTGAGAGCGGCTTCCAGCATCGTCCAGAGAACATGGGTTCGATCGAACGCGAACCTGGCCCCTTCCGCGTTATCAATGACCGAGGCAACGAGAGGGTTAACCCGGTTCATCCTCGCGGTGAAGTCGTCGAGTCGCGGTTTATATTCGTTGCGCGGCTGGTCCAGGATCTCAGCCAACTCGGTCAGCAACGGGGGCGCTTCGTTGATGAGTACCCGCCATCGGGAACGGTCGCCGTTCGTGAACGCCCGGATTTTCTCCGGAAAACGGTTCAGGTACTCATCCACGGCAGTTTCCGCGCGCGGTTTGCGAGGGGCGAATATGTCCTCTTCACTGCGGCGGGAGTTCTCCAAAATAAATCGCGACTCTCGTCGCATGATCTCAAACCACGGGCAGGGGGAGGGGAGAGCCCTGATCCGCGCAGGGAGGCTCTTTCGCACGGCCTCGGAAAGTCGAGGCAAGACCAGGGCTATGCGGGTTATCGCAGCGACTTCGAATCCAGATCGATAGAGTTGAGCAATAAGAACTCCACTCGTCCCAACATGCCGCGCGAATCGAACCACGGCGAAAAGATCGTCCAGAGCGCCCTCATCTTGCCCCTGAGCAAAAAGAAGCCGGCTCCGAAGCAGCGCCAGTCTTGCGACCCGGAGGTTACGGAAATCGAGATGGTCTCTTGTCAGAGATTCATTGGAAATGACGTCATCCCAAGCACACTTGACGAGGGATGCTCCGTCTCTCCATGAGGCTAGCGTGGGAGAGGCTCGCCGGAGCAGGGCTTCGACGTCTCGACCCAAGGGGACGGTCTTCCACTGATCTGCAAGTTCCGCGTCGGCTGGGGCCAGGTTCGTAAGCCACGCAAAGGCTTTGCGATAGTGAAAGACCGCGTCGACCTCCGCGCCGTCGGATGATGCGGCCAAAGCGCCGGCGCTGGGCCAAAGCCAGACCCCGAGCGGAGTCGACATCAACATCCGCATGAAGAAGCGTCGTGGGATCATGATCGAGGATTTCCAGAGATCTCCATGCTCGAGTCCTTGAGAGAGGAGGCTCGAGTGTGGGGTGGGCCGTTCTGAAGAATGTTCCCGTTCGAAGTAGACCGCGGGAACGGGAAGGAAGTTCGAGAGTGAGACGAAGGACGCGCTCTGCGGAGCCATCGCCACGGGCGTCGGATCTCAAAGGCGTATGCCGACTTTACGCAAGATCGACGATGAATGCACCACTCACCGAGTCTTCGACAAGGTGCCTGGCGAGATTGACCCAAGGCCCACAGCGATCCAGGATGCCGGCGTCAGCCGTCGCGACGGGGTCTCCAGGGCGAACGAGGAGAACATCGGGGTCGGGGATGATCTCTGCGTCCCAACCCTGGGCGCGGATCATCGCGGCGAGCCGGCCGCTGTTGGACACCGGGGCATCGAGCAGCCAGAGACAGGGGCCAACGCCTTGCGCCGTCAGCCATCGCGCGGCGAGGTCGAGAGCGGGTTGTGTTTCCTCAACCCGCCTATAGGTGCCGTGCACACTTGCGAGATCGCGGAAGCAGCCGTCACGCCCTCCCAGCACGACGCCACCGCCGAGCGCTGATTCCAATGTCAGTATGAGGTTGAAACCATCGATTCGCAGAGGATGCCCCTTGATCCGTTCAATGTCAATCTGCCGAGCCCGTCGACCGGCGAGGGCCTCCTCGGAGCACGCCGAACGGAGCACTGCCGTGCGTTGCCGTTCGACCAGCCGGTAGCGATCGCCAACCAGCTTCAGAGATGAGGCGTCGGCATATCCCCGGGAAAGTAGCCAGCACAGGTCCGCCACGGCGGCCGCGAGCCCTGGCCGTGCGGCCGGGCTGAACCATTCGATATCCTGAGGGCCGGGACCACGATGTTTGCGAGTATCGGGCACGGCCGCCTGTCTCCATCATTGCCGTCGGCTCGAAGCCTCTCCAAGGGATTCCATAGTTATCCATGATCCAACGTCGCTCGTCCAAAAGATTCTCTCAGAATCTGCCGGAACTGTCCGGAAATTAAAAGGTTGCGTCAATCGATCGGACGCCGCCGGTGACCTCTGCTGAAGTCTTGGTTCCCATCGCGCCGAATGGGTAAGGCGGAGGTACTCCCGAAGTTTCCGTGTGGACAAACGTGCAGAAATCGAGTGAAGTGGAACCTTGAGTGAAGCCTGGCTTTTTGGGGGCCGGTATGGGCCTTGTGAACGGTGAGCGTCAATCCGCGTTCTTTGCCGACGAGCCGGCAATGAATGGAGAGGGTCCGTTCGCGGGAGTCGTGTTCAACCGCCCGATCGATCAGGTGTTCTCGTATCGGATTCCGGAACCCCTTCAGGCTGCCGTGAGGCCGGGGCAGCGGGTCAAGGTGCCGTTGGGACGCGGGAACAAGCCGGCGGTTGGCTATTGCGTGAGTGTGGATGCGCAGGCGCCCGAAGGGCTCGAGCCGAGCCGCGTCAAGGATGTGCTCGAGGCGCTTGACGATCCTCCGTTAATCGACGCGTCCATGCTCGAGCTCACGCGGTGGATGGCCGGCTACTATGCATGCTCATGGGGCCAGGCCCTCGATGCCGTTGTGCCGGCGGGGGTCAAGAAGCAAGCCGGGACGCGGACGGGGACGTACTTGACCGTCCCTGACGAAGTGCGGCAGGCGCTCGGGACGTTGAACCTTCCCTCCAAGCAGGCCGAAGCCCTCGCCGTTCTCTGCCGGTCTGATGAACCGTTGACGATGGATGATCTTTGTCGCTTGGCCAAGTGTGCGTCGGGCCCCATCACCGCGCTGCGGAAACAGGGGTTCATTCGTACCGTCAAGCGACGCGTGCGATCGCGGAAAGCCGACGAGGCGATCCAGGCTCCCGAAGCCGAACCCGCCCGGAGCCGCCCCACCTTGACGGTGGAGCAGGAGGCGGTCATGGCCCGTCTCGGCCCTGCGCTCGAGGGAGACGACTTCGCCACGTTCTTGATCCACGGCGTGACGGGTAGCGGCAAGACCGAAGTCTATCTGAGTGCCATCGAACGTGTCGTCGCGCGCGGCCGCGAAGCCATCGTACTCGTGCCCGAAATCAGCCTGACTCCTCAAACCATTCGGCGGTTCCGGCGGCGCTTTTCCAAGGTCGCGGTTCTCCATAGTCATTTGAGTGACGCGGAGCGGCATCGTCATTGGCGGAGCATCGCGGCGGGGGAAGTGCAGGTGGTGGTCGGAGCCCGTTCCGCGGTCTTCGCTCCGGCTCGCCGCCTCGGGCTGATCGTGATTGACGAAGAGCACGAGAGCACCTTCAAGCAAGAAACCGTGCCGCGCTACCATGCTCGCGACGTCGCCGTGAAGCGAGCCCAGCTCGAGAAGCTCCCCATCCTCCTTGGCTCCGCAACTCCCGCGCTCGAGACCTGGAGAAATGCCGAGCTGGGACGATATATCCATCTGCCGATGACCCAGCGCGTTGAGTCTCGGCCAATGCCAGCGGTCGAGCTAATCGACCTTCGGCACGAACGGCTGCCGCTCGGAGGACTCAGCGAGCCTCTTCGCCAGGCGATGAAACTCGCCCTCAACGATGGTGGGCAGGTGATCCTGCTGCTAAACCGTCGTGGGTTCCACACGTTTGTGATTTGTCCCAATCCGCGTTGCAACCAGGTCCTCAAGTGCGACGCTTGCGATGTTGCCTTGACCTACCATAAGGAACGTCATGTTCTGATTTGTCACACCTGCGATGCCGAGCGGCGCCGGCCTCCCGCGTGCCCTCACTGCGGCGCGGCGAACCTCCACTATGGGGGAATTGGCACGGAGCGCCTCGAGCGAGAGGTCACGACTTCCTTTCCGGAGTTTGTCACCCGGCGGATGGACTCTGACACGATGCGGACGCCCGGCAGCCACGAGAAAGTGCTGTCAGACTTCCGTGCGGGGGAAATCCGGATCTTGCTCGGCACGCAGATGATCGCCAAGGGACTCGACTTCCCCAACGTCACGCTGGTGGGGGTCGTCAACGCCGATACGGCATTGCACATGCCCGACTTCCGCGCGGCCGAACGGACATTCCAACTGGTGGCACAGGTCGCGGGGCGGACGGGACGTGGCGACCGTCCGGGGCGGGTGGTGGTCCAGACGTTCGCCCCCGAACACCCAGCTATTGCGTTCGCGGCGAATCATGACTACGACGGCTTCGTCGCGTCCGAGCTTCCCACGCGCAAGGACTCGCGGATGCCCCCCTTCGGCCGTCTCGTTCGTCTCATCGCACGGGGGCCCGACGAGCCTGTGGTACGAGTGTTCCTCGAGCAGTTGGCCGAGTCACTTCGCGCCGCGGCTCCTCCCGAAGTGAACATCGCAGGGCCCGCTCCGGCCCCTGTCTCGAAGATCCGCAACCTCTACCGCTACCATCTCCGGATGCGCTGCGATACGCCTCGGCCGCTCCAGCTCCTCTGGCAAACCGTGGCCGCCACCGTTCCCCTCCCCAACGAGGTGGAACTGGCGATTGACGTCGATCCAATCAACCTCTTATAAGTTTGTTCAAGACTCGGGTTCAATTCCCAAGGCCCGAAGCTGAGCGGCGAGGCGATCGGCGCGCTGGCGCTCGGCATCGGCGCGCTGGCGCTCGGTGGCAGCCCGCTGGCGCTCGGTGGCGGCCTCCTCTTCGAGGTTGTCTCGAAGCCGAGCCAACTCAAGGTAAGTCGCAAATGATCGGCCGTCAGGGCCGAGGATCTGTAGGTCGTCGCCGATTACGAACCGGATATTCAAGCGAGGGCTGACCCAGCCGTCTAACGCGGGGATTTCCTCCAACCCCTTGGCCCTTCGCAGCCAGCCGGTTGCGTGAGCATGCTCGGGGTCACAAAGGTAATATTCCTCGACGCCGTATTGCTCGTAGAACCGAAGTTTGCGAAGCATTTCGGCCGGTCGGTTACCGGGTGAAAGCACCTCGAAAACGACCTGGGGCGCGATTCCTCCCTCACGCCATTGTTGATAGGAGCCGCGATATCCCTTGGGACGTCCCAGAACGACCAAGGCGTCAGGAGCGGCGCGGGTCGTATTGTCCCCTTCCACGGGATACCACAAGAGATCCCCAGCGACGAAAACATTGGGATCGTCTCGAAAGACGGCGTCCAGGCCTCCCTTGATGGTGGTGATCCACTCGAACTGGAGCGTATTGTCCGCCATCGGTTGCCCGTCAGAGTCTGGGTAGACGACTTCGTCTTGTGCTGGAAGCCGGATTTCCGTGCTCATGACCATGTTCCGAAGGGTAGGAGTCTTGGACCAACTCTCGCCAAGATTCATCACGATCAGTGAATCATACTCTACCTCGACAGACGTTCCCTATGGCCTCTATTATGACTCAGCTCCGCGGCAAGGGAAACAGCAAAATTCTCGGTGGTCGTGCGCGGCGTGAGTTGACCCAGAGCCTAATGTCGTACGAACGGGTCGATCGGGAACTTCATATCGTCGAGGATCGCCTGAAAGGCAGGGTCGGAGCGGAACGCATTGAAACTAGGTTCGTTGTAGACTCTTGCGGCGTCACGGAACCCGTTGGCGACGGCTTCGCGGAGCATTGGAACAACGTGGCTGGCGAAACGCTCGCGTCGCTGCCGTAGTTGTTGCGGGTTGAGCTTGGTTTGGGTCTTACCTACGAGGTCGGCGTTGCCTGCGTGGAATAGAGCGATCTCATAGTCGCCGTCGGCGAATCCTCGGCTGACCGCGAGTGCCCCTTGCTGGTAGTGCTTGGCTTCGGCGGTCCGGCCCCGGACGGTGAGCTCATCGGCAATTCGGAGCCGAGCGATGATCAACCAGGCTCGCCGCAAAATGTCGCCGGGGGCTTGCTGGTGGAGTTTGTTCCACGTTGACTCCGACGTGATATACAGAGAAATGTCGACAGGCTCTCCATCTTCCTCATGGTAGTCGGCTACACCGAAACTCGTCGACGCGAAGACGAGCAGCATGCCGCCGGGGAGCGGCTTTAGCAACGAGAGCTTGTCGCAGATCGTGTAGGCCTCGAAGACGAGGGAGCGAACCCGCTCGGCATTGGCGATGGCGTCGATTCCCAGGAGATTGATCAAATTATAGTCGAGCATGGCCAGCGCTTCCTGAATCGCCACCATTCGCGAGATCAGGCTGCCATGCTTCTGAGCCATGTCTTGAAGCGTGGCGCGGGCCTTTTCATAGAATTCAACAGCATCGTCACTTTTTTGCATGTTGGCATACGAGTAAACTAGGCCTAATTCTTGATAGGTTGTGTACAATTGCCAGGCATACTCATATTCATCAGGATTCTGTTCGAGAAGCGTTCGATAGGTCTGGGCGGCAGCTTTACCGGAGGCGATGGCATCCGCTCGGCGACCGTCGATTTTGATATAGGTCCGACAGAGATAAAGACGGGCTCTGGCCAAGGGGGCCAAGTTTGTTGGGTTGGCGCCGTCTTGCTTGATTTCGGCTTCATGAATGCGAATCGCGGCTTGGAAGGCTTCAACAGCTTCGGGATATCGGCCGTCATAGTAGAACCAGTTGCCCTCATTGTAGTGATTGACGGCAATCAGCCCGTCTTCGACGGATAGAGTGTTGGGATGATTAGCGGCCAGAGGCTTGAAAACCTGGGTTGAACGCCGGGCGGCTGCATATGCCGACTCTCGATCGGGCACGACGATGCTGAGTTCCTGGAGGGCAGCGCCCAGAGTGAAGCGAAATCGCGACGAAGACGGCTCACGAGTAAAGAGGCTCTCCGCCAGCTCGACGGCCTTCCGGGCAGATTCGACCGCTTCCTTGTTGTGACCCGCGGCCTGTTCGTCGCGACCGACGATGATATAGGCTTCGACGAGCTGAAACTGAGCCTGAGAATCCCCCTCCAACTCTTGCGCGAGTTGCTGCGCGAAGTGCAAGCCCGTGGTGACCTGCGCCTTTCTGAAGGGTTGAGCCTCCTGCACGTTCATCTTCTCGTAGAAGTCTTCCAGGAGGCGTACTTCGCGGTTGGTTGCCAGAGCAAGGTTGCGCGCTCGCACGGCTCGGTCGCGATCCGCCTTGGCGAGCCTCGCCTGTTGCCGCTCGCGCCAGGCAAAGAAAAGAGAACCCGCAGTACCTCCCAGAAGCGCCGTCACAAGCAGTGCCACCAGTACGGCGATGCGCGGGTTGCGCCGACACCAGAGCCATCCCCGTTCCAAGGTCCCTATCGGCCGAGCCTTGATGGGCTCGTTCGCGAGGAATCGGCGCAGGTCTTCGGCCAGTTCATCAGCCGTGCCGTATCGTCGCGTAGGCTCTTTCTGAAGACATTGAAGGGTAATTGTTTCGATGTCGGAGGAGAGGTTGGGAACTGTTCGGCTCGGAGGAACAGGCTCAGCATTCTTGACCTGTTCAAGCGTCTCGAGCACCGTGGCGCAGCGGAACGGAGGATGGCCCGTTAAGAGCTCGTAGAGAATGGCTCCCAGGCTGTAGATGTCGGCGCCGGGCTCGACGCCCCGCGACTTTCCTTCCGCCTGTTCGGGAGCCATGTAGCTTGGCGAGCCCAGGACCGACAGGGTGGGAGTCAGGTTGACGTCCCGATCGAGTAATTTCGCGAGACCGAAATCGCTGATCTTGGGCATTCCCTCCGCGTCGAGCAGAACATTTCCCGGTTTGAGGTCCCGGTGCACGATGCCTTGCCGGTGGGCCTCGGCCACGGCACGAGCGAGTGGCTCCAGCAATCCAGCGGCCCGCTTCGGTTCCCAGGGGATCCCTTCGATTGCCTTGTCCAGGCTCCCTCCTTCAGCGTACTCGAGCGCCAGGTAGGGGCGGCCGTCGTGCTCGCCGACAGAGTAGATCCGGATCACGTGGGGATGCTCGAGCTCGGCGATCAATCGAGCCTCGGCAAGAAATCGCTCGGCCGTCTCTGGAAGCGAATGTTCGGCGGCCAAGATCATCTTCAACGCACAGGGGCGATTCAGTTGCGTATCGCGCGCGAGGTAGACAACCCCCATCCCTCCACGCCCGAGCTCATGCGAGACCTCATATCCGGCGATCGCGAGTGAGGAGCCGTCCCAAACCGGAGGCTGATAGGTGTTCGGACCGAGTGTTCGCGAGTTCTCGTCGTCAGACCGTAGGGCGTCGTCAACCGTGAATTGCTTGACGAGATCCGAAGAGAGTTCGGGAAATCGGTCCAGATAGTCTTCGACGCTTGGAGATTCTCCCAGAGACCTGCGCAGAAGAAATTCATGGTAGACCAGGTCGAGCGTGGCCTCGCGATCGGTGCGTAGGCTGGGATGGCGGGCAAGATAATGCTCAACGTTCGATCGCTGGCCGTGATACCAACTCGCGGCTTGCTCGTCGAGGATCACCGAGAGTTCAACCTGGAGATCGTGCTTCACGAATTCTTTGCCGACCACGAGAGGAGACTCCGGTACAGGTCAGCACTCACCACGACATGGTCGAGACACTACTCCGGAGGTTCACATCCGGCTGGAAGGATGGAATGAACCTACATCGTTCTTGAGCGTTTGTAGGGACCACCGTTTAGATTTCAAACAGGTTTTCGAGATCAAATTGATCTCGCACGCGTTTCATCGCCCGCTCCAGCCTCTTGCGGTGCGCTTCGGCCGTACTCCCTAACTCCGCGGCGATCTCAGCCCAACTCTGGCCTCCATCCCACCGGACGAGAAGCTCCAGCTCGGTCTCCGAGAACTGCCTGAGCACCGCCTCCAATAAATCGCGACCGGCGACCTCCTGTACGGGCCCCGGCGCCTCATCAATGATCGCTCCTCGCGAATCGTCTTGGGGGATCGCGGAGAGGTCACGTCGCAAGACCGCCGGCTTACGAGCCTGCGTGGCGATTTTCAACTTAACGAGTGTGCATACCAGCTTCTCCAACTGTTCTGGGCCGTTCAAAACGAACCGCCCTTTTCTGAGCCCTGAGCAAAGGCTGATGAGAACGGACTGGCAGACGTCACCCGAATCGATGAATCGCCGCAGACGCTCGCGGTTTTCACGAGCTCGGATGCGGAACCGGACAAAGCGAAGAATGAACGGCCCGTACTGCTCGCTTAGCGCGGTTGTCGCATCTTCATCTCCGTTCCGGACGCGGTGGATAAGATCCTGAAACTCATCGGAAACACCCATCGACGACTCCACACACCGGAGAGGGGAGAGAGGAGCCATCTCATCGTTACGGAAAGATGTGACGCAGTCTATGACTGATTGAGGAAAAGTTGGAAATTTGTGTCCGTTCCGTCACGTTCAGCGCGGTGTCTTTTTGGGAAGATGCGTTCGGTTGGATTCCTCGAGCAGCGGGGATTGTTTGCTTGCCGGCGCAATCTCAGATCCTCGAAACGCCACGGAGGAGCTCGCGGCGACCATGGAAGGATTCTGGTCGAGGATGAGCGATCGTAGGTGGTCTCTCAAGGTTTTGATGATCTCTCAAGAGGTTGACTATCGTGAAGCTCCGATCCTCCCAGCGCGGGTTTCGCCAGCTCTCCGGCCTTCGACGCCGCCGGGGATATCCTATTCCTCACCGTCCCCTCATCGAACTCCTGGAAGATCGGACGATGCTCAGCGGCTCGTCGGATACGCTTCCTGCGTCGATCGTCGTGGGACGCACCCTTTCCTCCTACTTCGTGGGAGGCATTCAAAATCATCAAGAGACGATCACCTATACGGTTTATAACGAACAGTCTGGCCCGGAGACCGGCGTTCTGCTGACAACCACGCTTGAGCCGGGCGTGACATTCGCCAGTGCTTCGCAACAGCCCAGCCAGAATGGCCAGAACTTGATATGGAATCTGGGCACGATTCAAGGTTACGAACGAGCGAGTGTGACCTTGACGGTCACCTTGCCCAATACGGTGCCATTACAACTCGACAGTGGAGCACACGTCGACGCCACTCTGAATGGCGCGGGGGTCTCGAATACAACGCCTGCGGCAGCACTGCAACCGGGTAACGTCTCCGACCCAAGCTTGCTGGCATCAACCCCTGACGCCAATACCACGGATCCGTTCGTCCAAGAAGAAGCGGCAAAGCTCAACTACGACCCCCAGCAGATTTTTAACTTCCTTCACACGCAAATTGGTTACAACTCGTACACAGGTTCTCTGCGAGGTGCACGAGGCACGCTCTGGTCAAGTGCCGGTAATTCGCTTGATGTCGCCAGCCTTGGCGTAGCCTTGATGCGAGCCTCGGGAATTCCCGCGCAGTACGCCCAGGGAACGCTGTCGCAGACCCAAGCGCAGCAATTGATTCTCACGATGTTCCCCCAGCCTCAGATTGTCTTGGGATATATCAATTCTGGGGTGCAACTTTCCAATCCGGTTAACGACTCGCAGCTCCTGTCCGAGGCCGAAAGCCATTTCTGGTTCCAGTTCAATACCGGCAGTGGTATGCAAGACGCCGATCCACTGGAACCTGGCGCAACGATCGGTCAAACCTCCACAACATCGCAAGGTACGTTTACGGAAGTTCCTGATGCGATGCGGGTGAAGGTCGAAGTTCAGCTAAACGCCGAGACATACAACAGCGCAACAGCCCTGTTTGGACTATCGGGGCTTTCGACGGCGACCGTCCTGGATCAGACATTCAACACGGTGGATCTCTACGGTAAGACACTCACCGTCGGGAATTTCGTGAGCACGCAGGGCATCAGCAGCCTGACGCTTTCCAGCACGGTCAACACATACTCACCGTATGTGCGAATCGACGACCCCTCGGGAAATCCTGCTAATGATCCCATCATGCGGGGCACGGATTTTCAGGAGGAGTTGACGAATCTCCCGCTTGGCAGCCTGATTCTGACGGGGCTCTTTCTCAACGTCTCGACGCTATCTCCTGAAGATCAGTCGGGGAATCGACAGGTCAATACTGTTGAGAAAACACTTTTCGATCGGATCGGTGTCGCTGCACGGCAGTCCGGCTCGCCACCGGCGATTACGGTGTCTCCGGACTCCGGGCCCGCCATCAACGAACTCGACACCGTAACACTGGCGGTCACCCCCGGCCTGCTGAGTCAGGCCGCTCTCGAAGCTGAGGCGGAGTCACTCGCATCGCTCTCCAGTCAGCTTAAGGCGAATCCTCCCTCCCAGGGTTCGACCGATTCCTCGGGGCAGACGGCAAACACCGATTCCGTCCGAACGGTCCTCTTGCAGATGTCGTCGCTCCTTGCGGGGGCTTTCATCGTTCGCTCCGGCCAACTCCTTAGCGACACGGCGCAGAAGTTCCTCGTGAGCGCCTACACGGCCTCGCCACGTATTGTGGCCATCTCGACCCAATTCTCCCTAAGCACGGACACCCCATCCCTCTCCCGAGCCGGGTTCGAATTCGACATTCTGAGCAACCCGATCCGGGCCTACGCCTATCCTGGCCAAGCCGTAGCTGCTGAGGCGGCCATGCAGTCGGCACAGGGGATGAGCGACAGCGTGCTTGAGGGCCAAGTTTTGTCCGACATACCTGCCGCCAGTGGAGTTCAAGTATCATCGGCGTATGGCACGATCTCCGCCGCGATCAGCGCCGGAATTCCCATGATCGTGATTGATCAGGCGAATCTCAGCGAACTCTCTGGACTCTCGATCTCCGATCAAGCTAAGGCGAGGATCTCGCAGACCATCGCTGCGGGACACCTGGTCATCGTTCCCAGCCAGATGGTAACGGTCAACGGCCAGTCGACCATTGCTTGGTTCGACCAGGACCCCAATTCGGGGAGAATGATCGCCGTTGCGGAAGACGGATCGCACGCAGGCTTTGCAGATCTAGCCGCGGCGTACGCTGCTGTGGCGGTGAGGATTTCTGCCGTGGCCGATGCGTCGCTTACCCTTATGTCGGACGTCACATTTAACCTCTCATTCCAACTCGCGGATTTCTTCTACAGTGGCGCGGCACTCACAAATCTAGGAACGCTCGTCGCGGCCCGACTTGAGCTTGAGATCCTCATGGAAAAGAGTTTTGAACTCATCGAGAACCCGGAGGTTCGCGAGGCCGCTGAAGAGGGGCTTAGGTACGGTGCCGACTTCTGGTTCAAGATGTTTAGCGAGGCGTACAAGATCGATCCTCCTGTGGGTGGTTATCTCATATCGCCGGACCCCGACCCTCGTTTCGCGGATCTCGGTTCCAACAGCACGGGTAAGCTCGCCACGGCGGTCGTCCCTGATCCCCTGGCCACCGTCCCGTTCGGAGGCGCGCAACTTCCTACCGCGTTCATTGTCGGTATCAAGAATTTGAGTTCGGTGGATCAGACCTATAACTTGTCGGTAACGCCTCCTGCCGGATTCCAAGCGCTGACCAGTGTGCCTAGCATCCGCGTTCCCGCCGGTGGAACGGCTGAGGTGGGGCTCTATTTGGTACCGACCAGCAGTATTCCCGCCGCGGGCTCGAATGCGTCGTTCACCGTCACTGCGACGAGCACCACTGACTTCACGATTACGCAGAGCCAGGTTGTCCCTTTCACCATTCCGAACATTGATGCTTTGACTATCACGGGCAGCCCGACCAATGTGAACGCAATACCCGGCGTCGGCGCGACCGAGACAATCACGATCACGAACGTCGGAAACGTCGCTGAAAACAACATCACATTCGCGGACACACTGCCGAGCGGTCTCACTTTGACCGGCTTGGCCCCCGTGTCGCTGGGTGTGGGGCAATCGACGACGGAAACGGTCACGATCACACCCGCCGCCTCCACACCGCTCAACAGCTTGCTTCAAGCCACAATTACAGCTTCATATGGGTCGTCATCTTCCCCGCAGACGCAAACGTTGACACTGCCGGTCAATGTCGTTGTCCCGGGCGCGGCGGCGATTGCGAGCGCGGCGGGGGCTGCAAGTCAGCTTGGCGATACGGGGCTTGCCGGTCGGCTAGGGGACCTGAGCTCGGCCCTTACCAACCTGGTTCAGAATCCCACGAGCGCTGTCTACCTGGGGCAGTCCGAGAGCAGCCTGACTGCGGTCATCGGTCTGATGGGAGCCGATCCTTATCTCAGCACGCTCATTCCTTCGCTTCAGAGCGATTTGACGGCCTTGGGTAAAGCCACCACGGCCTCCGCCGTGCAAGCTGTCGTTTCCACGCTCGGTAACGACCTTGGCACACTGAGCAAGACGCTTACGGATGAGGCCAAGTATCCGTTCCAACTCTCATTCGTCAACAACAGCCAGGTTGGCCAGCCCAAGGTGGCCGTGACCTATCAGGTCGTCTTGCAGAATACCGGTAGCCAAACAACGACGTACGACCTCAGTCTTTCGGGGCTACCCGCCGGCGTGACCGGTAGCCTGAGCCAGAGCTCGATCACGCTTGGCGGCGGCGAGGGGACACCGTTGACGAAAGGCATTCCCTCGATCTTCGTTACGATCACCTCGACGTCGGCGACCGAGCTTTCCCCCTTCAGTTTCACCGTCACGGCCACCCCCGAGGGGGCTTCTGAGCTGAGCCAGGCGATCACTGGGGCGTTCACGGCGAGAACATCGTTGGTCCAGGTGACATCCGTCGGCACCAACCCTCCGTTTACGAAGCCCGGGGGGCACGTCGATGTGTCCGCCGAGATCCTGAACGCTGTCAATTCCCAGCAGAATGCGCAGGTGTCTTATGTTGTAAAAGATGCCCAGGGAAATGTTCTCTTCACGTCACAACCTGTCACGACGACTCTGAACGTGCAGACGACGCTCACCAACGTGGATTTGGGGAACCTGGATACAACCGGCTTCGCTTTGGGGCAAGATACGATCACCGTGACCGTAACGGAGAGCGGCGGCAAGCCCATCCCCGGGGCGACCGGCAGCGGAACAATCCTGATCGGTACTCCGGTCTCTGCCACGCTGACGACGACTCCCAACACGGTTCCGACGGGTACCGCGACAGTCACCACCACGCTCCAGATCAACAGCCAGACCTCGTATACGTCTCCGCTGTCGTTGGTGGGGGATGCGACGATCGCGGGTTCTTCGGGAGTGGCAGTCAACGGTAATTTGGCTTACACGGGAGTCGCCGGTGGCATCGACGTCGTTGACGTCACCAACCCTGCATCGCCCAAGGTACTCTCGACATTCGGCACGACGGAACTCGCCGGAATGTCGATTACGACGATGCAAGTGTATAAGACCGAACTCGTCGTTCTTGCTGTTCCGAGTAGCGGTCAGCCAGCGTCGATCTTGATCTACTCTTTGGCCAATGCCGCGAGTCCGACGCTCCTCGGGCAGATCGCGCTCACGTATCAATCGCGGAGTGACTATAATTACCAGGAAGGATTCACGATCTCGAACGACCATATCTATACAACGGGGCATCACTCTCGCTACTACCTTGCCAGTGGGCAACTTTTCGAGCAGTATGGCAGTAGCTTCGATGTTGATATCAGCAACCCATCCTCTCCGACCATTGATACGGTCATCAATAGCAGCCCCCCAAACCCATCCTACTATTACCCCGATGGTACGAATAACCTTTGGCAGGCCACGACGGCCAACAGCCAGACCCTATTGATTGGGACGACGACCGCCTCCGGTACGATCGTCACCGGCGTTCAGGGGGAGGTCCTGGTTGTGGATACCAGCAATCCCACGAACCCGTCCGTCCTGGAAAAACTGGCGATTCCGGGTATGGCTGTAGTCACGGGCATTTCCGTCCAGGGGAATCGAGCCTTCGTCATTGGGTCCACCGAGCAGTTCAACTCGGGCTATTCCGGCCTTCCCGGGAACGTCGTTGTCGCCATGCTCGACTTGACGAACCCTCAGAATCCCACCGTCATTTCATCTCATACCCTAGATATGGCGTCGGCAGGGATGAGTTTTGTTTACAACCTGGGTAATAACCTCTACGCGACCAACAGTCTCGCCGGCTTCGGCAATACTCCGCAGTTGCTCGTTTTCGACGCCACGGACCCTCAGAACGTGGTGGTCAGCCAGGTGAGGGTCCCGAATTTTGTTTATGACAGCCACCTGGAGGTTGCAGGGGGGCATCTCTTCACCACCGACGGCTCGGGCCTGCAGATCTACAACCTGGCGTCGGGACAAGATACACCGGTCACAGCCAAGGTGACAATTCCCACTCAGAATGGAGTGTCGATCGTTCCCAACTCCTTCAGTGTCGCGCCTTCGTCGATGACGACGAATCCCGACGGCTCCGAGACCCTGGAGTGGGACCTTGGCCTGACGGCTAACACCACTTCCTCGACATTGAGCTGGCAGGAAACCGTGAGCGGAGTCAAGGCAGGGCACTCGGTCACCGTCGGGCAAGACGCCTCCGTGCAATTCGGATATCAACAAACGCAGGGAGCAATCGCGTTGCCCGACCAGTTGGTCGCCGGCGATCACATCATCGGCGTCTTTCCGGCGACGCAGACTCTTGCGCCGGGCGACAACGCGCATTACAGCGTCAGCCTCTACAACCAGACGACTTCGGCGGTTACTTATAACCTTTCCGTCCAAGGTTTACCGGCCGGTTGGGTGAGTATGCCGGCCACCGTCACGGTCCCCCCGCGGCAATCAGAGAGTGTCAGCCTGAACGTCCTGCCGGGGGCTTATGCCCTCGTGGGGGACTATGGGTTCTCGGTCTCTGCCACTGACTCCGCCGGAGCCCAGGATTCGTCGCAGGCGGACCTTGTGCTTAGTGGTACGCCGGTGCTCCCCGATTCCGCGTCTCATGGCATCGTCGTCTCGATCACGCCGGCCCAGGCCACGGCGGGAATCGGTACGTCGGCCACCTACGTGCTCCAACTGACCAACACCGGAAGCGCCGATGGCACTTTCATCCCCGTGATCACGAACCTTCCATTCGGTGTGGTGGCCAAGTTCAGCCAGTCGTCCGTCGACGTTCCCCCTGGAGCGGCCAACTTCCGCGACATTACCTTGACGCTGACGCCGGGCCAGGGATTTCCGGCGGGAGCTGTCTCGTTTAACGCAGGGGCTTTTCTGAACACCAATCAGTCGGTCATAGGAGTGGCCGCATCCACATTGACGGTTGTGTCTAATGGTGTGAATGTTGGGCTCTCGCTGGCGACAAATTCGGCGGGAAACAGTTTCACGATGACCGTCACGAACACGGGAACGGTTTCCGATACCTTCGACCTGGCCTTGTCCGGTCCCGCGGCCCTCGTGGCTTCACTGGCGAAGACCAAGGTGACGCTCGCCGCGGGGGCTTCGCAGACAATCACGATCACCACCAAGGCCGTAAATTTCGCGGTGCCAGGGGGGCTGGGGCTGACCGCCACGGCCACCTCGGAAGGAAATTCCGCAGTGAAATCGGGGGCCTCAGCCTCGCTGACGGTTCCGTCTTTCCAGGGGCTGACGGCTCAGTTCCAGCAGCCAGCGCAGCTCATCCCGATTCCCGGCACGTCGTCATTCCTTCTGATTGTGAACAATACGGGGAATCAAGAAGATTCCTACACCGCAACCATCTCCGGGACCAACGGACCCGTCACCGCGACGCTTGTCGGGATGGACGGCTCACCCACGACGACGATCCCGATTTTCCGCCTGCCAGGGTTATCCACGGGCGTACTCGTCCTTCAGGCGGACCTGGCCGCCGCGGGTACGGGAACAATCACCGTTCAGATTCAGTCCTTGAGCAATTCCGACATGACCACGTCGGCGACCGCCAAGATCACCGCGGATGCACTTGGCGCAACTCATGTTCAACTCAGCGCAGCTCCGAATCCCGCGACGGTGGGCGCTCCCGTCACTTTTACGGCGATCATTTCGGGTTCCTCGAGCTCGGCCCTTCCCACAGGCTCCGTAACGTTTACCGTTGATGGCCAGCAGCAACCCGCCGTCAGTCTGCGGAATGTGGGGGGGCAGGCTGTGGCCACCTTGACGACGTCGGCGCTCGCCGCGGGATCGCATACGGTCACGGCCTTCTACAGTGGCGACAGCAAGAATTCGGGAAGCACGTCGAGCTCGATCAGCGAGGATGTGACGAATTCACCTCCGCCCCCTTCACCTCCGCCCCCCTCACCTCCGCCGCCGGTCGTTACGGTGGGACCAACCGTGAGCGACGTGCAACGGCTGGGATTCCATGCGCAGCCGACGAGCCTGGTGTTGACCTTCAACTCCGCACTCGACGCGACGCGTGCGGTGGAAACAACCAACTACGAGATCGTGAGGCTGGCCCGCGGGCGATTTGGTTGGCGGCCGGTTCAGCATATCCAAATTGTCAGAGCCGCTTATGATTCTCTCGCCCATACGGTGACTCTGAGTCCCGCGAGCCGCTTGAATGTGCACTGGACCTATCAGCTTACCGTCAACGGCACGGCTCCCAACGGGATCACCAATACGTCGGGACAATACCTGAATGGTACGGGGACGTCGGGGACGAGCTACGTAACGCCGATCACCGCGGGCAACTTGGTGGGAACGAATCCCCTGGCCTCCAGGCAAACGGAGACTGCTGGGGCGCATTGGTGGGCGGAGCACTCGCGGCTCCTCTCCAATTTGCGGTCGAAAGCCATCGACGCGCTTGTGGTCTCAGGACATCTTCGCGTGTCGCGCATTTCGGTCCGAGAAGCGGCCCTGGCGCGGTTGCATCATTTACGTTGAGAGGACATGATCCCCGACAGAAGTCCTGAACCGGAGCCGACGGCCCATGCTTTCTCCTGGTGATCCGCTGCTGGGCGGGTTACAAGGGAGGAGAGACTCGCGTCTCCGCTTGCGAAAAGCTTCGGAGGCGCGAAAAGCGATGTTGTCTTCGCGCGCCTCCTGAATAAAGAGAGCAGGAGGGGAGCGGAGATCCTCTGCAGGCTGGCGAGGTGAGAATGGGCCGGTTGTCAGACGTGTTGGTTGTCGGTGGTGGTGTCATTGGTGGTGCGGTGGCCTGGTCCCTGGCGCGACGAGGAGTGTCCGTTACCATCGTCGAAGCGGGGCAGGTCGGCCGCGGAGCGAGTTGGGCCGCGGCCGGTGTACTTTCGCCCGATTGGAGTGGGGAAGATCCCCCGGCCTTGACGGCCCTGGCCGAGGCCAGCCTGGATCTTTGGCCCGACTGGGTGGCCGAAATCGAGGACCGCTCCGGCTGTGGTCTCGCCTTTCGTCGTGACGGATTATTGAGCGTCTGGGTTGATCCCGAAGCGGCTCATTTGCCTCTGGAATTGGCCACCGCGCCTCCTCCGGTCAAAAAAGGGCAATGGCTTAGCGCCGACGAGGCTCGCAAGCTGGAGCCGGGCCTGGTCGGGCCGATTCTGGGAGGGGTCCTTTGTCCCGAAGATGCTCAGGTCGATAACCCTCGCCTAACCCCGGCCCTGGTCCGCGCGGCGGAAGACATGGGAGTTCGGGTGCTGACGGACACTCCGGTAGCCTCACTTCTTGGTTCTGGGGGCGTGTGTAAGGGAGTTCGCACGGTCTCCGGGCTCGAACTCCATGCGGGGGCGGTGGTCTTGGCGGCCGGGGCCTGGTCGGGGCCGTTGGCCACAGCCTCGGGAATTCATCTGCCGAGCGAGCCCTGGCGCGGACAGATGCTGGCTTTTGACGCCGTGGCTCGCCCACTACGCCACATCGTCTTCTGCGGTGAGCTGGTGCTGATACCGCGGCCTCACGGTCCTCTGGTCGTGGGAACGACCCTGGAAAAAGTGGGCTTCGATACGCGGGTGACGCTGGCAGGGCTGCACCACATCCTCGCGCGAGCCGAGCGGGTGGTTCCGGGACTCGGTGATCTCCCGCTGCTACGAACCTGGGCGGGGCTGCGACCGGGTACTCCCGATCACCTTCCCTACCTCGGTCCGATCCCCGGCTGGGAAGGGTTGTACGCCGCCTCGGGACACGGCCGGAAAGGGATCGTCCTCGCTCCCATTACCGGAGAACTGCTTGCCCGGCGGATTCTTGAAAATAATCTCGATCCCTTGATGATTCCGTGCCTGGCTTCCCGCGTTGGCGATTGAATCGAGCCTGCGTCTCCGAAGGCTTTGGTTTAGGTTGGTTGTTGGTCCTTTTGGCGAAGAGAATTCGAGGTTTTTGGGCGTCGCTCCCCTGGGCGCCCACGATCATTCGCTCGGCTCCGGTCCGGGTTTCAGGATTTGGGGAGCCGTACGCCTGGGCGCCGATCGGGTTTCCGCTTGCCCGCGCGACGGAGAAGCCCGTGCTTGAGCCTTTACCGATGGAGACATTGCCAGGGGGCTTCTTGCTTGGCACAATGAGGGAATCGGGACGCTTCCGAAGCGTCTCAACCCCTACCCGCCTCCTCAGGCCCACACGGAGCAGGCCCTATGCGCGATTCCCTTCCCAGCCGGCGCACGTTTGTCAAACAATCAGCCGCAACGGTCACCGCGGCTGCCGCGGCCCAGACTTTGCTGACGACCGCTCATGCGGCTGCAGGAAGCGACACGCTTCGCGTGGGGCTGGTTGGGTGCGGCGGACGCGGGACGGGTGCGGCTGAACAGGCACTTTCAGCCGACCAGAACGTCAAGCTCGTCGCGATGGCTGATGCTTTTCAGGATCGCCTCGACGATAGCCTTGCCAACCTCAAGTCATCGCCGGTCTCGGGTCGGGTCGACGTTCCCAAGGATCGCCAGTATATCGGCTTCGACGCCTACAAGAACGTGATCGACCAGGTGGACGTGGTGCTCTTGACCAGCACCCCCCATTTCCGCCCCATCCACATGGCGTACGCTGCCGAAAAGGGCGTGCACATGTTCGTCGAGAAGCCGGTCGCGACCGACGCTCCCGGCGTTCGCTCGGTGCTCGAAACCTGCGAGTTGGCCAAGAAGAAAAACCTCTCCGTGGTCTCCGGCCTGTGCTGGCGCTATTTCCACCCGCGGCGTGAGACCGTCAAGCGAGTTCTCGATGGAGCCATCGGTGATATCGTGGCCATCGAGACGACCTACAACTCGGGGGGCGTTTGGGATCCCCGGGCCACTCGTGAACAGGTCAGCAGTGAGATGGAGTACCAGATGCGAAACTGGTACTACTACACCTGGCTGAGCGGTGACCACATCGTCGAGCAGGCCGTCCACGGTATTGACACGATGGGATGGGTGCTCGGCGACAAGCCCCCCGTCCGCTGCTGGGCTTCCGGCGGCCGGCAGGTTCGCACCGAACCGCAATACGGCAACATCTACGACCACTTCTCGGTGGTCTACGAATATCCGAACAACGTGCGGGGCTACCACAACAGCCGCCACTGGCGCGACACCGCCCAGCAGACCAAGGATTACATCCTGGGTTCCAAGGGGATGTGCGACATCTTCGGCAACCGCATCAGCGGGCCGAACAAGTGGCGCTACCGTGGCCCCGAAAACAACATGTACCAGACCGAACACGACGAGTTCTTCGCGTCGATTCGTGCGAGCAAGCCGATTGAAGGAGGGCAGTACGCTGCATGGAGCACCCTGTTGGCCCTTATGGGACGGATGGCGGCCTACACCGGTGAAGTGATCACCTGGGAGCAGGCCCTCAACTCGAAGGAAAGCCTCGCCCCCGCCCAGTACGCCTGGGGTGAAGCTCCGCAGCGCCCCGTGCCCAAGCCCGGCGTGACCAAGTTCGCCTGAGCAAGAGTCCCCCCCGGCGAGAGTTAAGCCTGGGGCTGGTGCCGATGAATCGAATCCCTCCAGTCCGATGCCTCACACGAGGATCGGGCTGGAGGGTTTTTTGTTGGTATCCACGCTCGATAATGTGAATGGTTTTATCGTTGTTGTGTGGCCGGCGCAGGCGTTCAGCGTTGGTCGCGGGGAACGGCGGAGAAACGAATCAGCCGGAAACTGCCAGCGCATTGAGCATGGCGACCAGCGGAGAGAAGTACGTCAAGGCGATGATCAGCGCGAGAAGGCCCAGGCAGAGAACCGCGAGCATTGAGAAGGATTGGAGCCAGATTCTCGAGTAATAATCAAACCGGCGTTCTCCCGAGTCGGCGAGCTCGCGCAGAGCCCAAGACAGGTTGCCAACTCGCTTGGCGGAATCCAGCAGAGTTCTGTCGACAGCGCGAAGCAAGCTGCGGTTCTCAAGGGACCGCCAGCAATCTTCCCCGGTGCCGAGGTCCTGGAGGACCAGCTCCAGCCGGTCGCGTACCCAGCTCGACGGGTAGTGTCGTGAGAGCGAGGCAATTCCTCGAGAAAGAGGCTGTCCCGCATCCACATCCCAGGCCAGAACTCGCAAAATCGTCATGCCGTGCTTGCGTGCGAGGAAGCGATCGACGACCGGTAGGCCCTGACGCCATCGCAGGGTGAGAATCAACGGCCCTGCCAGAAGACAAAGGATTTCGGCGACGATCGTGAGCATGAAGATCGGCCCCGATTGAACCACGGCGAAGTGGCTGAACCCGATGATGACCTGCGTGATTCGCGGAAGGGGCTGCCCAAAGTCGCGGAAAATCGCCTCATATTTCGGCATGATGAAATAGAGCAGGAAGAAGACGATCAACTGCATGACGATGAGCACGAAGCTCAGGTAGGTAAACCTTGAAATGATCGCGCCGCGCTGAGGTTGCTGGGCCATGACCAGGGTCGATGCTCGATCGAGAGCCTCGGAGACTCGTCCTGTCTCCCAACCTGCACGGATGATAGGCTCGGCTGAGCGAGGGAGTGTCGCCGGCGTGAGAGTAAGAGCGTCCGGCAATGGGGCGCCCGTGTTCAAGAGGTTTCCCACGCGCCGTAACTTGACGGCATAGCGCTCCGGAGCGTCTTCCGCAAGCCCCTGGAAAGCCTGAGCGATCGGCATCCCTTGCTTCACGGCAATCGCCAAGGCCCAAAGAGTGGATTCCCGTCGAGTCTCGCGATTGCGGGCGACCATCGTGATGACCGCCGTCGTGATGAACACCAACACGATCATGATCGCCCCGAGGAGAGGGACCAGGATCGCCAGTAACAAGGCGCACAACGCGGCGAAGATCAAAGCCGCGATCACCAAAGCGCGAAATAAGGCGTCGGCCGTGGACGAACTCGCGATTTCTTTCGATTCCATTGCAAGGAATTCCTGCCCGGTTTGAACCGCCTCTTTTCCTCTATTAGACAGTTGTCGTACGACAACTGCAAGAGGATTCGGTCTTTGTGCCGGACAAGAAGGGAGGGAGTTCCGGGTTAGGAACTCCCTCCGTGAAGACGAGCGCGGTCAAGCTTAGCTGGTAAAGATTGACGATCCTCTTTGCCCCGACAGTGCCGACCCAGTGGAGAGTGCGGAGATCCTGGCCTTGCGTGCCTTGATCAGGTTGCTAAAAACCAGCCGGGAACTCGGGGTGGTGCTGGATGGGATGGCGGTCGCGGGGCGAGTCTCCGTGGTGCCGGTCGAAGCGGAATTCAGAAGCGAAAGGGCGTGCAGGCCTCCCGTGTCTTTCGCTGAACCGGAGTCGGTGGACACGCTGAGGGCGTTCACGCTTGCCGCCGCGGTGGTGCCGTTGCCTTTACCATTGAAATCACCGGTGATGGGGACGGAGGCGACACCGCCCACGCTGGTTCCGTACACAAAGACGCGCTGTCCCAGGAAGGGCGCGGAGCTCGTCGAGCTTGGGTTCAGGTAAGTCAGAGCGAACAGGCTTGTCGACGGGACATAGAGCCCGACGTCGGTGACGCCGTCACCGTTGAAGTCGCCGGTGATGGGCACCGAGTAGCTCGTACCGACATGCGAACCGTAGCGGAAGACGCTCTGCCCCACGAATGGCGACGAGGAGCTTGAGGCCGGGTTCAGGTAGGCCAGGGCAAACGTGTCAATGGCGGGGGCGTAGATCCCCACGTCGGTGACGCCATCGCCGTTGAAGTCGCCGGTGACCGGGATCGAATTGACCCCTCCGGCGTTGCTGCCGTACTGGAAGACGCTTTGCCCCAGAAGATGCGAAGAGCTGGTTGCCGTCGGATTGACGTATGCCAGGGCGAAAGTATCGCTTGTGGGTACGAAGAGTCCAACGTCGGTGACACCGTCACCGTTGAAGTCGCCGGTGATCGGTACGGAGTAATTGGTGCCGACGTGGGCTCCGTACTGGAAGACGTTTTGCCCCAGGAATGGCGAGGCGGAGCTTGAATTCGGGTTCAAGTAGGCCAGGGCGAAGGTATCCGTGGTGGGGGAGTAGATCCCCACGTCGGTGACGCCGTCGCCGTTGAAGTCACCGGTGACGGGAATGGCGTAGTTGGTGCCGACGTGGGCTCCGTACTGGAAGACGCGCTGGCCGATGATCTGTCCCTGGCTGTTGAGGTAGGCCAGGGCGAAGGTGTCGGTGGAGGGGACGTAGATGCCCACGTCCGTGTTGCCGTCGCCGTTGAAGTCGCCGGTGATGGGAATGGAGTAGTTGGTGCCGACGTGACCGCCGTACTGGAAGACGCTCTGGCCGGTAAAGGGGGTGGAAGAATAGAGGCTTGGGTTGAGGAAGGCCAGGGCGAAGGTGTCGGCCGTGGGGAAGTAGACTCCAACGTCAGCCGTTCCCACGCTGGCAACAAGCGGCTTCGAGAAGGTCGACGTGTTATTGGTGGTAAAGGTCGTGGCCGTGGCGGTCACATGCTGGCCGAAGGGGAACGAGATGGGAAGAACGGTTGCGAACGAGCCCGTTCCCGAACTGTTGGTTGTCGCCGTGATGGTGCCCAGCAACGTTTGTCCCTCAGCCAGTCCGGCCGGGTCGAGAGAGGGGTTGCCGTAGAACTGAAGAATCACGGTGGTGTTGGGGCTGCTGGTGAACGTTCCGCGGATCAGCGTATTTCCACTCACCGAAACGATGGAGCTCAGCGTGGGAGCCGCCTGTCCGTTGTTGGCTCCGGTCCCCAGCACGATCCCCGTGTGATTCGCGAAAATCGAGTTGGACAGGATCGCGTTGCCGGAACCCGACGAGACGTCAACGCCAGCGCCGCCGTTGAACGCGATGGTATTGCCCGCCCCCGTCGTCGTATCTCCAATGACCTGGTTGCTGGCCAGGAGCAAGATGCCATCGGCGCCGTTGCCGAGGCCGTTAATCCCATCGACCTTCGTTCCAATGTAATTGCCATAAACCTGGTTTTGAATCGTGGCATCAGCACCGTCAACGAATGCAATACCATCACCTTTATTGCCGGAAATGACGTTGCGTTGGGATGCGGCGGTCGCCTGGTTGACGGCGGCGGATCCTGAAGTCGGGAAGATGGCCGTCACGCCGATCACGTTGCTGCGTGCGCCGTTGCCAACGTCGATCCCCACGTTGTTGCCCAGCGGCATTGACCCCGTGGCGTCGGTACCGATGAAGTTGCCTTGAATGGTATTTCCCGTCGAGCTCTTGCCCCCCATCTGAATCCCGGTGCCGTTTGCCGAGATGATGTTGCCGAGGATCTGGTTGCCCTGCGAATTGTTGATCGACACACCGTTCGAACCGTTGCCAAGGGCCGCGGTGCCCGACGTATCCGTGCCGATATAATTGCCCTGAATGATGTTGAAGGAGGGAGCGCTCGATCCCGGGGACGAGGCTTTGGAGTCGTTCTGATCGATCGAGATGCCGTTCGTGGTGTTACCGGAAATGATATTGCGGTTGGAGGCGAGCGCACCTCCAATGGTGTCGCTCGTCGGATCGAGGATCGAGATGCCGGAGCCTCCATTGGGCAAGGCTGCGGTCCCCGTCGCGTTCGTGCCGATGAAGTTGCCGATGATGGTGTTGTTGCCCTTGCTCCGCAACTCGATTCCATTGCCGGAGAAGCGATTGATGACCAATCCTTCCACCGTCGAATTTCCGGCGCTGATGTTAAGGCCCACACCGGTGCCGCTAATGCCCGCGCCGTTGAGCTCGATCAACTGGATGGCATTGTCGCCAACCGCGAGGGTGTTGGCGGCGGAGCCAGGTTGTGTGTAACCGTTGATCGTGACCGGAACGGTGATGGTGGGAAGATTGGCCTTGAGAGCGATCGTTTGAACGCCGGTTCCAGGAATGTTGAACTGGATGGTGTTTGTGGCGTCTGTTGACTTGTCAAGGTTGATGATGGCCAGTCGCAACGACCCAGGGTCGCCGTTGACGGTGTCGGTGTCGGTCGCGGTGGTGACCGTGAAGACGGCAAGTAGTCTTCGATCTTCCAGGCAAAGCACGCTGGGCCGGACCGAAGCTCGTCGCGCTCGATCACCGCGGCGGGTGGCTCGCTCCGAGCCTGAACGACGGATCTTCCACGGCTTAAAACGCGACGTCATCGACATTAAACCATCTCCCTCAATCAGATGTTCAACGCTTTCAGATGCATGGCCGATGGTCCGGCTGCTCTCTCGGAGGCTCAATTGCCTCGCGCTCTTCCTGGTTCTTGAGACCAGACTCGCCTCCGAATTTGTACCCATGATCTCGCCAGCTTCTTGGTAATGCAACGACTTTTCACAAGATCTAACGAACACACAGACTAAGAGCCTTGCGTGACTTTGGTTTTTTTAGCGGCGCCGGCCATTCGCCTGGAGCGATCAGAAATCGGCCGTCGAGCCAATCACGCGTTTGAAATGGGTGTTGGTGATCGGGTATCATGCCGAGTGTTAAACCTGCGTAAAACATTGAGCCCTCCAGAACCGACGGGAGCGGCAACCGCCGGGTTGATCCATGATGGTCGGTGGACTTCCTCCCCAGAATCGTGTCGCCCCCCTCGTTTCCGTGGGGCTTCGTGGCTTGAGAAGTCTCGCGCTTCTCGTGGGCTTGAGCGCCAATCTTCCCCACTCTTCTGTCTTGGGCGAAGAGGTACGGCGTCCCACGCTTTCCGGAGAGGTGATGCCTCTTTTGAAGGCGCGCTGCGTTAAATGCCATGGCCCTGGCGACCACAAGGCGGGTTTGAGTTTGGCGACTCCCGCGGGCATGGTGCGTGGCGGTGAGTCGGGGGCCGCGGTCGTTCCCGGAAAGCTTGACGAAAGCACGCTCTGGGAGATGGTCGCCAACGACGAGATGCCGCCTCGCGAGCCGTTGACGGCCGCCGAGAAAAAGCAACTGCGCGACTGGATCGAGGCTGGGGCGCCTGGACTCCCCAGTGGGACCTCCGAGGTATCTGAGAAGGTTGAGCATTGGGCCTTCGCGCCACTCAAACGACCAGAAGTTCCGCTGTCGCGCGACGAGGCTCGTCTTCGCACTCCGATCGATCATTTCATTGCGGCTCGGTTGGAAGCGGAAGGGTTGAGCTTCGCCGCTGACACCAATCGTGCGACGTTGATCCGGCGTCTCACTTTTGATCTGACCGGTTTGCCTCCCACGCCCGAGCAGGTGGCCGCCTTCGAGGCTGATACATCACCTTTGGCGTATGAAAACCTGGTCGATCGTTTGCTCACTTCCCCCGCGCACGGGGAACGTTGGGGGAAGTTCTGGCTCGACGCCGCGGGCTATGCGGACTCGAACGGTTACTTCAGCGCTGATTCCGATCGTTCCCTTGCCTGGCGCTACCGCGACTATGTGATCCGTTCGATCAATGAGGATAAACCTTTCGACCAGTCGATACGTGAGCAGCTCGCCGGTGACGAGCTGTCAGGCTTCCGCGCGGGGGCCGAAGTCACCCCCACAATGATCGAGCGGCTTGTGGCGACGCACTATCTGCGCAACAGCCAGGATGGGACGGGAGAGAGCGATGGCAATGCCGATGAGGTTCGAGCCGATCGCTATGCGGTGCTCGAAGGGACCGTGCAGATTCTCGGCAGCTCACTTTTTGGTCTGACCTTTCAATGTGCTCGCTGCCACGACCACAAGTTTGAACCAGTCACCCAGCGCGACTATTACAGTCTCCAAGCAATCCTTCGACCCGCTTTGCCCGTCGATCAGCCCAACTTTTGGCGGAAACCCAACGAGCGCGTGGTGGTTGCGGCTCCGAGCGAAACGCTCAAGCGCTGGGAGTTAGAACAAAAGGCCATCGATCAAGAGATCGCCAAGCTAGAACAGCAACATCAACAGCGGAGTTTGGCTTTTCGTGAGAAGGGGATCGACCTCTTTCGTGATGAATTCGATACGCGACTTGCTTCGCGTTGGCAGTCTCTGACGATGGGAGGGGCAGGGCCGATCTTGGTGGACTCTGGCACCCCCCCGGGCGCCATTGCTCGCGACGGCAGCCTTTGTATCGTGGAGGCCGGCTCGGCAAGCGCCCGCCGGCTCGTCACCAACCAGGTCTTCGACTGGACGCCCGAAGGTGAAGGAAACTGGATCGAGGCGACGTTCCACCTCGTCGACAATCGATTGGCCAAGGATGGCGCTCCGGCGGAACGCATCGGCTACTACATCGCTGTCCACGACCGAGAGGGAACGTCGACTCGGGGAAACCTGCTGATCGACGGCAATCCTCAGGGGGGGGCGGAGGTCGATCAGGGATATCCCGGTCCCGGAGCGAAGCATGCCGGCTCCCTGGGACGCGCAAAGTATGTGCCAGGGCGCAGATACGGTGTGCGGGTGACTAACGCGGGCAAAGGCAAGTATCGGCTCGAACACCTGGTCGATGGCGGCCCTGAAGGGCCTTTTCTCACGCTCGGTGCGAAGGATCTTCCCGACGGCGGATTTGGCTTCGAATATTGCTGTGGGCGCAGCTTTGTTGTGGACGACGTCGCCGTCACCTCGGCCGATCCCAAACTCGACCCCGCTGCTCGCAAAGCCTTGCAGGATCGTGCACAGGCCGCGGCCAAGGATCTCGAGCGAGCCGTCGGGGAACTCAACGCACGCAAAACGCCGAACCCAGGTCAAATTGCCTGGGTGACCGATCAAGTTGCCGATGCGCCTGACTCGCATATCCTGACTCGCGGCGAGTACGGCAAGTTCGGTGCGAAAGTTGAACCCGCGGGCATCGCCATACTGTCGGACGCCGACAATCCCTTTGAGGTGAAGTCTCCTTCGGAGGGGGTAAAATCCACCGGCCGGCGCAAGGCCCTGGCAGACTGGTTGACCCGGCCGGGATCGCGCCCCGCGGCTTTGCTGGCGCGAGTGACCGTCAACCGAATTTGGCAGCATCACTTCGGCGTGGGGCTCGTGGCCACCCCGGAGAACTTTGGTTACAGCGGCGCACCTTCTTCGCACCCTGAACTTCTCGACTTCCTGGCGGATGAGCTGGTTCGAGGAGGTTGGAAATTCAAAGCCTTGCATCGCTTGATCGTCACCTCGACGGTTTATCGCCAGGCGGGAATGCCTCGTGACGAATCGAGGTCCGCCAAGGCTGATCCTGACGGCCGGCTTCTCTCTCGATTTCCGCTCCTACGACTCGATGCCGAAGCCGTTCGCGACGCGATGCTCGCGGTGAGTGGAGAACTCGATCCCCAGGCTGGCGGTCCTTTCATACCGAGCAAGCGAAATGGGGATGGCGAAGTGGTCGTCAATGAGTCGACACCTGGCGCTCATCGCCGCTCGTTGTACCTCCAACAACGGAGGACCCAGGTGGTGAGCATGCTCGAGGTGTTCGATGCGCCTTCGATCGTCGCGAGTTGCCCCAAGCGGCCGAACTCGACGATTCCGTTACAGTCCTTGAGCCTCTTGAACTCGGAGTTTGTCGCGGAGCGAGCCCGGGCGCTGGCCGGCCGCGTACGGGGCGAGGTGGGAGCTGCCGCGGAAGCCCGGGTTGCGAGAGCTTTCCTTTTGACCGCAGGACGACTTCCCGAGGAGGCGGAGCGAACCGCCGCCCTTCGATTTGTGGCGGATCAACCTGCGAATTACGCGAAGCTTTCTCCCGGCGACGCCGAACATCGTGCCTGGGCGGATCTTTGCCAGATGCTCCTGGCGAGCAACGCTTTTCTCTATGTGGATTGAACGGCCGGCCGAGAGGCTCTCGCGTCGATGACGATGCGAGCACCAGCGATTTTCCGAAGAGCCGTCTGTTTCGTGGAATGAGTTGAGTCCTTGGTTTTTGGTCGAGGGGAGCGGTCAATGTCGAATCTCGACGATTTCTCCGTGAACCGTCGTGCATTCCTGGGTCGTTCCGCCGGGGCGCTTGGCACGCTGGCCCTGGCCCACCTGCTGGATCTCGACAGCCGGCACGCGAGGAGCGCGCCTGTAGCGGTGCCGTCAGCCAAAGCCAAGTCGGTGATTTGCCTTTTCCAGCATGGCGGCCCCAGCCAGGTCGACCTCTTCGACGAGAAGGTGGAGCTCACCAAACGGCACGGCCAGCCCTATCCCGGGTCCCTCGAAGTCCACTTCGATAAGCAGAAGGGAAATTTACTCGGCTCCCCCTTTCGGTTTTCGCGGCATGGCTCGTCGGGCATGTCTCTGTCGGAACTGTTGCCGCGTACCGCGGGCATTGCCGATGACATTACGCTCATCCGGTCGATGACCACGGACTCCGTCGATCATGAGACCGCGCTCCGCCTGATCCACACTGGGAAGATCCAGGCTGGGCGGCCCACCTGGGGTTCCTGGGTGATCTACGGTCTCGGGTCCGAGAGCCAGGATCTCCCCGCCTACGTGGTCCTGGCCGATCCTGGCGGCCTGCCTGTCGACGGTGTGCGCAACTGGTCGAGCGGATGGCTTCCCGCGGTCTATCAGGGAACTCCGTTTCGATCTGGGCCCTCCCCAGTCCTCAATCTGTCAATGCCCGCGGGGGTGGGGTCTGATGCGCGCCGGCAGCAACTCGCTTTCTTGAACGAACTGAACAAGGCTCATCGCCGGCATCATCCTTTGGGCACGGAACTCGACGCCAGAATCTCGAACTTCGAGACCGCGGCGCGGATGCAGACGGCCGTGCCCGAGGCGCTCAACCTGGAATCTGAGCCCGCTCACATCCGCCGGCTCTATGGTTTGGAAGACCCGCAGACGCGCGAATACGGATCGCGCTGTCTCCTGGCGCGACGCCTGATCGAGCGAGGAGTTCGCTTTGTTCAACTCTTCTTGAACGGCCAGCCGTGGGACACCCATAGCGACAACGCCGGTAAGCTCAAGCAACTCTGTGCTCAAACCGATGGTCCCAGCGCGGCCCTCGTCACCGACCTGAAACAGAGAGGGCTGCTGGACTCGACGATCGTGCTCTGGACCGGCGAGTTTGGTCGCCTTCCTGTGTCGCAGGGCTCCGACGGACGCGACCACAACCGACGCGCCTTCTCCCTCTGGATTGCCGGCGGAGGTTTCCGCGGCGGGTATATTCATGGTGCAACCGATGAATTCGGTTACAGCGCCATCAACGATGTCGTCTCTGTCTATGATCTTCAGGCGACGTTGCTTCAAGCCCTCGGGCTCGATCATCATCGGCTGACCTACCCTCACGATGGTCGCGATGACAGCCTGACGGATGCTGGAGTCACGAAGGCCAAGGTGGTGAGCTCCCTCCTGGCCTGATGATAGATCAACCGGCTCCCACGTATTCGCGTGCTTGATGATGCAGGCCTGGGCCTTGCCCGCCAGCGTTTCGCGCTCGTGTTGGCAGTGGACAGACGCTATCGTCTATTCCCCCGTCGAGACTTTTTCCGTAGAATCATCAGAGATAACACCCAAGGTCCCGAAGGTCCCTCTCTTCATCTTCGTATATTCTATTTTTTCTGGGTCCAGCCGCTTTTCCATCATTAGTTTGACATCGAGGAATGAAGCCAAATTGAGGGCAGGATGGGAACTCCTCCCAACCTATTCTCGCGAGCCCCTCTCATATTGTCACTTCCGGAGCATTTGCTTTTTTTTCGAAGGAATTGAAAGCAATTCATGGAAGGCGCCCTCTAGATCTTCGTACTGAAATGAGATGGGTGAGAGTCGGTCATCGCGATTGAGAATTCGAGAACGAGAGACCTCGCTTCGGCAAGGAACGAGGTGCCAGCGAAACAAGGGGAAGGAAAGGCCTCTGGGTGTGGGAACAATCTCACCTAAGGTTGGTCTAAGCTTAGTTCGAAGGGCGATTAGATTCGATGTCGTGCCGAGCAATCGCCAAGACGGGGGGAACGAATACTGACCTGTTGGGTCAGAAATGGTCGGAGTGAGATTCGCTGACGCGAGCGGCCGAGTTCGCTGCAAAACGGCGGCCGTGTTTGTATCCGGGGCTTGCGAGTGGGAGCTCAATGATTCTGATAAGGCCTTGGCTTGAGGAGGAGTTGTGAACTCCGACTACCCGACTTCGGCTGATCCCACCGAAGAAGGGGGGAGTAATCCCCCCCTGGAATGGATCGCCGAGCCCACCGAACTGGACAGTGTGGGGGGTGTCTCGGGCGATAGCTCCGAGCTCGCGAAGGTCTTCGACGCGTTCTTGATCAAGGTCCGCGCGGGGGAATCTCCGGATCCGCAGCAGCTCATTGATGAGAACCCAACCCTTGCCGACAAGCTCAAGGTTTGCCTTGAGGTTCTTCACCTCTCCGATCACCTGGCCGTTTCCCCCGGTCGTGCTGACGCAGGTCTAGGAACGCCAGCCCGACTGGGAGACTTTCGGATCCTCCGCTCGATTGGGCGCGGGGGGATGGGAATCGTTTATGAGGCGGAACAGGCCTCATTGGCACGCCGAGTCGCACTCAAAGTCCTTCCGATCGTCTCGGCCCTGGATCCGAAGCATCTCCAGCGGTTCCAAATCGAAGCCCGCGCGGCGGCACAGCTTCATCACCCGCATATTGTCCCGGTCTTCGCGATCGGCTCTGACCGGGGCATTCACTATTATGCGATGCAGTTGATCGATGGGCGTACACTCGCGCAATGGATTACGTCGGCCCGGCATGAGCGCAAGAAAGAGGACTCCTCGTCCTCGAACCCCGGCAGCCAGCCTGACTTTTTCCGCTTTGCGGCAAATCTCGGCCTCCAGGCGGCGGAAGCGCTTGATCATTCGCATGCGCGAGGGGTCCTTCACAGAGACATCAAGCCTGCGAATCTTCTGATTGACGCCAAAGAAAACCTTTGGGTGTCAGACTTCGGGCTGGCTCGTCTCAAAGACGGGGGGGACCTGACCCGCACGCATGAAACGCCTGGCACCATGCGCTACATGAGTCCCGAGCGCGTGCTAGGGCGCGGCGATATTGATGAACGTATCGATATTTATGGTCTTGGCGCTACTCTTTACGAGCTGCTCTTGCTCCGCCCCGCTTATGACGGGCACGACACCCAGGAGCTATTGCGCCAGATCGCCCAGGACGAGCCGGTTCCCTTGCGGCGCGTGTCTCCCAACATCCCGGTCGACCTCGAGACGATCGTCCACAAGGCGATGGCCAGGAATCCGGCCGACCGCTATCTTTCGGCCCGTGAGCTCGCCGAAGATTTGCGCCGATTCCTGGAGGGAGACGCGATCAAGGCACGGCGTCCGCATCCTCTCAAGAAGGCGGAACGTTGGGCGGTTCGGCACCGTGTGGCGATGATGCTGGGGGTCCCCCTCATTGTTCTCGCGGCGATCGTTTCCGCTTTGATCCTGGGAAATCGGAGCCTTTCGCGTCAGGCGGCAGAGCGGCTCAGGCTGGCACGTTACGAAGAAGATGTGAGCAGCGCGGCTCAGTTCCTGCAAAGAAACGACCTGTCGCAGGCTGTCTCGCTGCTTTCGCATCATCGTGATGCCTCCGGGTCGGACGACCTCAGGAGCTTTCCCTGGTACCTGCTTTGGAATCGCTGCCATCCTCGCGCATCAATGCGAGTCATGGAAGGGCACAAGGGAGAGGCTCGGCATGTCCTGTTTTCTCCAGATCGACGCACGCTCGCATCCTGCGGTCTTGATGGGACTTTCCGGCTCTGGGAGTTTGAGACGGGGCGCCTGATTCGGACCGTCCAGGCCCAGGACGGTGAAGTCAACGACATGAGCTTCTCTCCAGACGGTAGCCTGCTCGCAACCGTGGGGGGGGATGGGGAAATCAAGATCTGGAACGTGTCGGACGGTAGCCTTCGGACGACGCTCGAGAAGCAGGTGGAATGGGTCACCGCGGTCGTTTTCTCGGGGCCCGAAGAATTGATCACGGGACGTCGCGACGGCCTTGTGCAGTTCTGGAATCTGAAGACGGGCAAGGCCGAGAAAAAGCTCTATGAGATTGTGACGAACCTCGAGGGGCTGTCACTTTCTCCTGACGGCAAAACCTTGGTCGCCGCGGTACGCTCGGGACCTGCCTTCGCGTGGGACGTTAAGTCGTCGGAAATGATCTTCAGGCTCGACCCGGGGTCGGTAGGGAACGCATTTCCCGGCCGAACGTCTTATGTTCGCAAGCTGCCCAACAATGACGACGACCCCAAGGCCATTCGTTCTTCAACCTTCAGCCACGACAGCAAAACCATCGCCGTGGCCTGCGCAGATGGTCTGATCAGGCTTTGGGATGTGGAAAAGCGTGCGCTCAAGGGGGAACTTCGAGGGCACGTGCATGAAGCCCTGGGAGTGACCTTCTCCCCGGACGACCGAGTTCTCGCGTCATGCGGCACCGACGGTCTGGTGCGGCTTTGGGATCCGCAGGATGGCACTCAACTCGACGAGTTTCAAACGGACGTTTGGAAGATTGGCTCGATCGAGTTTTCTTTCGATGGCCGCCTGCTGGCAACGGCCAATTTCGACGGGAAGATTCAACTCTGGAACCCCTCGGCGTCGGGCTATCGCGTGGCTTTGAACAAACCCCCGGCCGGTACCATTCCGATGGGGTTTTCGGCACATGGTGATATCCTCACGCTTAACCGCTGGGATGGAGCACTGACGACCTGGAGCCGAGACTCCGGGCGTGAGCTGAAGACCGATCACATTCCTCCTCCGGGGATTCAAGCCTTCCCGGTGACGACGCCTGACGGCAAGTTTTTGGTGGTGCTCGACAACAAGCGAGATCTCACGGTCTGGGAGATTGGTGAAGATCCTCCCAGGGTTGCGTATCGCCTGTCCGAGTCACACAAGAAGGATATTGCCCAGACAGGCTATCTCACGGCGGTGGGGCTGGCGCCGAACGCTGCGAATATCGCGCTCGTGCAGCCCAGAAAAGGGGTCGTGCTTTGGAATCCTAAATCCGATGAGATTCGTCGATCACCCTCCGCCCAGACAGGCTTTGTGACGTTCTCTTATGACGGCCGATTTCTGATTGCCACGGAAAATACGCGGCCAATCCGCTGGGACCTCGAGACGGGGGCGATCACTCGAACGGATGACCCGGGCCACCGGCCTGTCCCAGCCCCCATCAATTCACTGGCGATCTCCCCCGATAACCGGATTGTCGTTACGGGAGGTTATGATCAAATCATTAAAGTCTGGGATGCGAAAACGCTGAAGCTTCTCAGCAATTTGGTCGGACACCGTGGCAACGTCTGTGCGCTGGCGTTTTCTCCCGACGGCCGGACTCTGGCTTCCGGTGGAGGGGATCACGTTGTGAAGCTCTGGTCGATCAGGTCCGGCCAGGAGATTTTGACGCTTGAAGGGCACACCGACAACGTTTGCTCGCTTCGCTTCTCGCCGGACAACACGCTCTTGCTCTCGCGGTCTGTCGACTTCTCCGATCGTCCCGAAGAGATTTTCCTCTGGTTAGCCCCGCGCGACCAACGAGGTGCCAAAGCGAAATTGGCGAGTTCCTCTCCTCCATAGGTCTTCTTCCCCGCTTTACCGCCGGCCCTGACCTGTGCTTGGCTGCCCGTCCAAGGTTAGCCTCCGGCGACGTTAGTCAGAGGGACGTCGAAGTAATCCAGGGCCCATTCCTTCATATATCGAACCTGGGTCGGCCGGATCCGATAGAGAACGAGCGCAGGATTGTCGATCGTTCCGAGGTATTGCCGGAGCAAGGGATTTGAATCCCAGATCTCCTGGAGCACGGCGCGGTCGGTCATAACCTCGGCGATCCCCGTGATGCGCACCTGGTCGTGATGCTCGTCCAGGTAGCCCAGCTCCACTTTGGGATTGGCCTCGATCTCGAGAGTCTTGTGGTACGCCCGGAGATTGGCGACATAAACGGTGAACTCCTCGGTTCGAACCGGAGAGATCGGACGTAGCCGAGGTTGATCGCCGTCGATCGTTGCGAGATAGGGGAAGCGATCGGCTTTGACAACGGACAAGGCAAGGGCCCTGACCTGGGAGGGATCCACGGGTTCCGGTCTTGGCTTCGTCATGTCGGCCTCTTCGTGGTTTCGAAGGGGATCTTGGAGCGTGAGCGCCGCTCCCCGAGCTCAAGATAGCCATGGCTATCGCCGATGCCAACCATGCCGTCGACCCTGCCGATTGGGGGCTTAATGTCGCGAGAACCCGCACAAATTCACATGACCGATGCGTTGAAGTCTTGGTGTTGAGAGCATACGACTTTGTGGGTTGGCGAAAGAAAGGCAACGCGTAAGAGGGATCGTCAAACATTTTTTGCAGAGATAGGTCGTTCGCCGCGCTCCGCGCTCAACTCGGAGCGACGACAATTCCGATCATTATCGTCAAGGCCCACCGGTACCTGCCGCCGCCGCCACCGAGAGGGTGTCGGGGGAGTTGCTCATCCGGTACGTTTCGCTGGCTCGAAGGTCTGGCAAGACCGACGAGGCGAGAAGTTCGTTGAGTCGCGGGGATCTCCTTCCGCGTTCTCAGTGTCACAAGGGAGGGGAGGAGGCCCCCCTCGTTCGATGGTGATGGGAACTCGCCGCTGAGAACTTCCCCCCCTTCGCACGAGAGGCTCTTCAAGGAGGAATTCATGGAACGGCCGAAGGCCGCTCTAGCCTCGAGGTTCCGAAGTGATCGGATGGCCTTGCCCGGTCACCTGGGCCTCTCGCTCGCGCTCCTCGTGCCTCTGCTGGCGTTCCAGCAGATGGGCAGGGCCGCCGAGCCTGTGCGCCCCGCCCCCGAAGAAGCGTGGGCAGGCACCTCGGCGAGTTGGGACGAACCAGCTCCTCGCCCCAAGGTCTCACCGGTACGTCTGATCGTTCCGGCCCAGCCCAAAGCCAAGCGCGGCGGAAGCTCGTACCTCTTTTTTTCACCCAAGAAGCGAAGCGCTTCGCCTCCTGCCGCCGACAAGCCAAAGCCTGGGAAGCCAGCCATCGCGCCGAGAGCCGCGGCGGCCGATCCCAAGAACGGCGCGGTTACACCTAAGTCTCTCTCATACCTGTTCTTTCAGCCGCAAAAAGGATTTACGGCGGGGCCTCCTCAGGCCGGGCCTCGGGGTATCCCCTCGGCTGCGATGCCGAAGGCAAAGCCGAAGCCACCGATAAGGCTGGGTGAAAAGAGTCTCGATCGGCCACTCTCCACCTATCAGCCTTATTTGATATTTCAGCCGAAGGGCAAGATACTTTCCTCCTCGAAGCCCAAGGGGAAGACGACCACCCAATGAGAGCGGCTGCGGTCTTGCGTTTTCTCTCGACCGTGCGCCACCAATCAGTGAGCCATCGACGAGACGCCTAGCTCGCGCCAGAGCCGGTCGATCGCGCTGACCCAGCGATTGCGCGCGGCGACCGCCGAACAACCAAGACGTTGCCCCATGGCCTCAAAGGTGCATTGGTCGTGGGATCTCAAGTAGAGAGCCAACCGATCGCGTTCGGGCAGACGTTCGATCGCCTGGCGAATTGCTTCGCTTCGCTCCTTGCGCATAGCCATGCCGCTTGGGGAAGTCGTGTCCGCTTGAAACTGCTCCACGCCTCCGGCGGCTGAACCAAAAGCGTCGATCGACACCTCGCGGTGAATCCCCCGCTTCTCGGTGCCGCGGTAACGTCGTGCGACTTCCAGCAGGTTGTTGTTCAGGATTGTCCGCAGCCAAGCCTTCCACTCAGCGGCGGTCTCTCCCGTAAACTGCTCGAAGTCGCGATAGGCCTCGAGGAAGGTCTCTTGAACGAGGTCGGTGACATCCTCTTTGACGCGGAGGTCGGCTGCTAACGAGTTTGTCGCCGCTTGGATCATGTCGGCGCGGCAGTTCTCAAAAGCCCAACCCAGCGCATCAAGGTCCCCTTCGCGTGCGGCCTTGATCCACACTTCGAGGGGAACGTCGATCACGAATTCGACAACGATCTTGCCACCCACAGCCCCTCCTTCGACGTTGTCAGGGCTTCTTGCTTACCTTGTTCTCGACCGTCGATTGCTTCCATTCCCCTGGGGAAGTGGAGGCAAGCCGGATCATCCTCATCCAGCCTGATTTTTCCCGCATGAGCGATGCCAATAACATCGTCTCAGTGCGGTCGACCCTGCTTTAGTCATCGTCGACAAAGTTTCAACACGCCGACCCTTTCTGCGGATCGCAAGCGCGAAACTTTCTCCATCGATCGTCTTCCAAAACTCCCAAAAAAGAAAGGGTCGAATTTGGGATTCATGGGATTCTCGGAGATTATCCAACCTTTGTATTTTATTTTGCCGCTCAAATTTGACAGGATCGATCGAGGGTTCCCTCACGTGGACCAAACGCAGATCAAGTTTCTCTCAGGCCCAAGGGGGGAACATGGTCGCTGTCAGCCGAAAACTCGCAAGACATCATGCATGTGTGATCGCGCATAAATGCGGTGGCGTGTGCGCGGCTTGAGGTTGGTTGACAACGTGCTGACCGGCACGCTATCGTCCTTTTCGGATTGGTGAGGGATGGGCCTGTATCGGTTAATCGTTCTCCGGCTTTCAGGTCGTTCCTGAACAGGCGTCACTGCCCATGCGAAGCTTCTTGCTGCTTGGCTTTCGACGAGCCTCGGCATGTGAATCCGGGGAGTTCTCCTTCCAAACAATTGTGGGGAGAGAAGAAGGTCCACTTTCCCTCCAGGTCGTGTCCTAGAGTTAATCAGGCTCTCTCTTCCTGACCATGCTCTATGGTTTCATCCGGGCCTCAGCACGTTTCGCGGAACCTTCGACCTCACCCTTTCCGCGGGTACGCCGCGTTTGTTGGATGTGCGAGATCGCGAAAGGGAAAAGAAGGGGTTCCGTGCACTCGGCCGAGGCCTTGGTCGAGACGTTCCGGCGGCCATTTTCGAGGGGGAAAAGGATCGGAGTTATTCCGACGGGTTGTCGCCCAGCCTACGCACTTCGGTTGTCGTTTCAAAAAGGCCTCACTCGCTCAACTGAAGCCTTATTATGATAACGTTGACGTGTGGAGGCTAAACCTAAGAACGGATGGGAAATGCGAGGGAAAGCCTTCTGAAACATTCCGTGTCGTAGGTCGCGAGGGCTCCTCACCTCGTGCGTACGTGGAACGAGCACCGGACTCACCGGCGTACTCATGAAATTCTAGCTAGTGATGTGGCAACATGAATAAATTTGAATACGACGTTTGCGTCGTGGGCGGGTGCGGGCACGTGGGGCTACCGCTGGCGATTACATTCGCCACGCGGGGACTCAATGTCAGCATCTATGACATCAACGACGATTCGGTGTCGAAGGTGAAGGCCGGTACGATGCCCTTCCTTGAGAGGGGGGCCGAGCCGAAGCTTCGCGAGGTGATCGGGCGCCAGCTCCACGTGGGCAATGACCCGAATCTGGTGACGAAATCGAAATTCGTGGTTGTGGTGATCGGCACTCCGGTGGACGAACACTTGAACCCGAAGTTCCACACGATCCGCCGCTTCTTCCTCGGTTTGCTGCCCTACCTGACCGACGGCCAGTGCATCGTGTTGCGAAGCACGGTTTATCCGGGCACCACGCACAAGGTGAACGAGCTAATTGCTTCGCTGGGCCGCGATCTGCACGTGGCCTTTTGTCCCGAGCGCGTGGCCGAAGGCAAGGCGATGGAAGAATTAGTCGAGCTCCCCCAGATCGTCTCGGGGACCGATGAAAAGGCCGTCGAAATGGCTTCGGAGCTGTTCGGTAAGATCGCCAAGTCGATCATTCGGATGGAACCCCTGGGGGCCGAGCTGACCAAGATTTTCGCGAACGTCTGGCGCTATATCCAGTTCGCGACGGCCAACCAGTTCTTTATGATCGCCACCGATTATGGCCTCGACTTCTACGAAATCTATGATGCGTTGACGCGAGACTATCCTCGCATGGCAGGTCTGCCCAAGAGCGGTCTTGCGGCCGGCCCCTGCTTGTTCAAAGATACGATGCAGCTTGCGGCGGCCAACCATAACAATTTTGCTCTTGGCACTGCGGCGATGCTGATCAACGAGGGGCTGCCCAACTTTATCGTGCGCCACCTCAAGGGCCAACACCCGTTAAACAAGATGACGGTCGGGGTGCTTGGCATGGCCTTCAAGGGGGATAGCGACGACCCTCGCGAGTCACTCTCATACAAGCTCCGGAAGTTCCTTGAGTATGAGGCCGCGCAAGTTCTCTGCACTGACGTTTACATCAAGGACCCCAACTTCGTGTCTTTGGAAGAGACCATCGAGCGGTCGGACCTCTTGATTTTGGCCGCACCGCACCGCGAGTATCGTGAGTTGAAGTTTCCTGACTCGAAGATCGTGATTGACATCTGGAACACCTACGGGAAAGGGACGTGCCTGACGTGAAGACCCTCGTGACCGGCTCCGCTGGCTTTATCGCCGGCTACCTAGTGGAAGAGTTGTTGAACGCGGGCCACGAGGTGGTTGGGCTCGACAACTTCACCAAGTACGGGCCTCTGGAACGCGCGTACGACAACCACCCGCGCTACCGTGGAGTCACGGGCGACGCCAAAGACGTGGCGTTGCTCAAGGAATTGCTCGCGGACTGCGATCACTTCGTGGCCGGCGCGGCGATCATCGGAGGCATCTCACTCTTTCATGAGCTGGCCTACGACCTGATTGCCGAGAACGAGCGGATCACGGCGTCAGCCTTTGACGCGGCGATCTGGGCTCAGAAGTCGGCGAAGCTCCAGAAGATCACAGTCGTTTCGTCGTCGATGGTTTACGAGAGCACTTCAACCTATCCCACTCCGGAAGGGGAACAGAGGAAGTGCGCTCCGCCGCAGTCGACCTACGGGTTCCAGAAGCTTGCAACCGAGTATTTTGCCCAGGGGGCCTGGGAACAGTACCACCTTCCCTACACGATCGTGCGGCCGTTCAACTGCATCGGCGTGGGAGAAAAGCGAGCACTCTCGGATAAAGAGATCCTTTCGGGTAACGTCAAGCTCGCCATGAGCCACGTGGTTCCCGACCTGGCCCAGAAGGTTCTCAAGGGGCAAGATCCGCTCCACATCCTGGGAGACGGCCAGCAGGTTCGGCACTACACTTACGGGGGAGACCTGGCGCATGGCATTCGCCTGGCGGTCGAGTCTCCAGCCGCCCGGAACGAGGACTTCAACCTGTCGACCGACCGCTCGACCACCGTGCTCGAGCTGGCTGAGTTGATCTGGAAGAAGGTTCATGGCGACGTGCCGCTCCGCTACGTGTCGGACGCCCCCTTCACCTATGACGTGCAGAGGCGGATCCCGGCGGTTGATAAGGCCCGTCGGCTTCTTGGCTTTGACGCGAAGACTTCTCTTTCCGAAGCGCTGGACGAAATCATTCCGTGGATCAAGGCGCAGATCGAAATCGGGGGAATCTGAGTGGGAGTCCCCGGAGTCGCTAAGCGCATGACGCCAGCCCGGATTGATAGTGCCTTGGATCGAATTTACGCCGCTCGCTTTTCCGAACGCGAGCGGCAGGCGAAAGCCAAGCTCTGGCGGACCCTCTACGAGTCGTTCTTCCAGCAATACATCCCCCCCGACGCGACCGTTCTGGACGTCGGGGCGGGATATTGCGATTTTATTAACCAGGTCCGCGCCTCGCGCAGGATCGCCGTGGACCTCAACCCCGATACGGTAAATTCGGCCGCTCCCGGGGTCGAGGTTTTTACCCTCACGCTTGAACGAATGGGAGATGTGATCGAGCCCGAGAGTGTGGATTTCGCACTTGCCAGTAACGTCTTCGAGCACTTTCGAGGTCCCGACGCACTCCTGGAAGTGCTGCATGCCATCCGGCAGATCCTCAAACCAGGGGGGTGCCTGATGATCATGCAGCCGAATGTCCGGTGGGTCGGCGGCGCGTTTTGGGACTTCGTCGACCATACCCTCCCCTTGACGGAAAGAGGAATGGTCGAGGCGTGCAAGATGACGGGGTACGAGATCCTCGAGTGTCGCTCGCGTTTCCTACCCTACACCACCAAGAGCAGGTATCCCCAATGGACCCCATTGATTCGCCTCTACCTGGCTCTTCGCCCAGCCCAGTGGTTGCTGGGGAAACAGATGCTGGTTCTCACGCAGCGCCCGAAGTAGCACCTCGCTCCGGCGAGACTGTTCCTCTCGACTTCGTGATGCCCGTCTATAATGAAGGACCAAACATCGGGCGCGCACTCGCGGAGCTCGATCAGCACGTCAAGATCCCCAAGCGTGTTTTGGTCGTCTATGACTTCGACGGAGACAACACCGTCCCGGCTGTTCGCGAACTTCAGCCACGCTACCCGTACGTTGAACTCGTCAAGAACAACATCGGCCGAGGCGTCTTGAACGCCGTTCGGGCGGGGATCAACGCCACGACCGCCGAGGTTGTCATCGTGACGATGGCCGACCTCTCGGACGACGTTGCGGTTGTGCCTCGTATGGTCGATCTGATCACCAACCAAGGTTACGATATCGTTTGCGCCTCGCGCTACATGAAAGGGGGCCGGCAGATCGGCGGTCCCAAGCTCAAGAAGCTCATGTCGCGTGTCGCCGGCGTTAGTCTCTACTGGCTGGCGGGGCTACCGACGCACGACGCCACCAACGCTTTTCGCGCGTATCGACGCTCAGTCTTGCTCGAGACTCCCATCGAGAGCGAAGGGGGCTTCGAATATTCGCTGGAGATCACCGCCAAGGCCTTCGCGAAGGGCAGGCGAATCACCGAGGTTCCGTCGACCTGGCAAGACCGCTCGGCCGGTGAGTCGCGGTTCAAGCTCCGCCAGTGGTTGCCGCACTACCTCCGCTGGTATTTCTTCGCACTGACGCACCGCCCCTCGAAAGCCAAGCAGTGAGGCTCCTTCGAGTTCTTGGGGCTGATGTGTAAAGAAGCTTGTGCTGTGAATTTGCGGGATTTGCGTGGCCTTGAAGGTGCGTTCGAGGCCACGCTTCTTTCTTCGCCTCTCACGTTGTCCCACAGCTTTTGAGGCGGACAGAGGCTAGTATGGGTGCGTTCGAATGCCCTGTCAGGCGATGAGTGCTTCTCGGGACGAGGAAGCGCAACGGACGTAGTCGTGAGCATCTTTGATACCTCGATTCTCGTTCTATCCCCTCTGGGAAAAGCGGGGGCCATTTCGTAAGATCGTGCCTCAGCGAACCCCGGAGCTGTCGGGGTCGTTGTCGAATGGAATTCGACTTACGACTCGACAAGGAGGATCTCTCACCATGGAATTCGGCGGCCTCCCGATCTCTTCGTTGCCCTCACTGACCGAAGACGGACAAATGCCTGTCCTGCCCGACGACGAGCAGGATCGCAATGAGTGGCTTCTTCGGACCTTCGGCGAGGTCATCTGCCGGCAGTGGGGAATCTACCGAATCCCTCGCGACCTGGTCCTCTCGGTCGTGATTCCCGTCTACAACGAGCGGAAGACGATCCACGAGATCCTCCGTCAGGTCCGCGCGGTTCCCATCAATAAGCAGATCATTCTCGTGGATGACTGTTCGAAGGATGGCACCCGCGAGATTCTCAAGACCATGGCCGAGGAGAACTCGGATCTGACCGTGGTCTTCCACGAGAAGAACCAGGGCAAGGGGGCTGCGCTTCGCACGGGGTTCCAGCACGCGAAGGGGCAGATCGTCATCGTTCAGGATGCGGATCTTGAATACGACCCCTCACAGTATCCACAGTTGATCGCCCCGATTGTCGAGGGGAAGGCGGACGTGGTCTTTGGGTCGCGATTCATTGGCGAGTCGCATCGGGTGCTCCACTTCTGGCACTCGCTGGCCAATCGCTTCCTTACCTTGCTCTCCAACTTCTTCACCGACCTGAATCTGACGGACATGGAGGTCTGCTACAAGGTCTTCCGCCGTGAGGTGATCCAGAACATCTCGTTGAAGAGCAACCGGTTTGGCTTTGAACCCGAAGTCACCGCGAAGGTGGCGCGGTTCATCGTGCCTCCTCTTGAAGGGCGCCCCTCCCGGCGCTGCCGGATCTACGAGATCCCTGTCAGCTACGACGGTCGCGACTACCGCGACGGCAAGAAGATCGGCTGGAAGGATGGCGTTCAGGCCCTCTACTGCATCATCCGCTACGGCATTGCCAACTGAACGCGTTCCGTAGCCTCTATGCCACTCCTCTGAGTGAGGCCGCCTGAGTCGGCACTCGAGATAGCGGCAGGGGGAGAACAACCTGGGTTGGCCAGGGAGACGTTCGCGACTCCCTGGCCAGGGCATCGGCGTGTTTCTCCGGCCTTCGAAAACTCCTCGACGATGTGCCCGCGCGCCTCGAGCATTGCGCTCGGGGAAGGTCAGTGGGAAGTGCCCGCCCAGGAAGAGGACCGAGGGAGTGCTGCGCGCCAGAGCCTTATTTCGCCGCCATGGCTCGCGGACGCAAGTGTCATCCCATCGGGTGCGAAAGCCACGGCGTTGACCCGCTCGGAGTGTCCCTCGAGCGTTAGCATCACCTGGCCGGTGATGGGGTCCCAAAGGCGGACCCTCGCGTCGCCGCATGCGGCGGCGAGCGTCCGGCCGTCGGGTGAAAACGCGAGGTCCCAGATCTCTGCATCGGACTCTCTCACCGACCACAGCTTTGTTCGGGTGGCCGCATCCCAGATCGTGACAATTCCCCTGTTTTCGCCTGACGCCAGCAGGGAATGGTCAGGCGAAAATGCCAGAGACGAGACGTCTCGAGGACCATCGATCGAGAAGGCCTCACGGCCTTGGTCGATGTCAATGGCCCGAACCGTCCTGTCATTGGCCGCCGACGCCAGGAGGCTGCCGGTCGGAGCGAATGCCAGAGCTCGAACAGCGTCGGTGTGCCCGTTGAAGACGAAGGAGGCCTCGCCGCAATCGACATCCCAGACGCGGATGGTCTTATCCGAGCCGGCGGACGCGACGTGATGCCCATCCGGAGAGAACGCCGCGCTCCGGAGCTTGTCGGTATGCCCGCGCAGGACTCGGCGCGGTTGACCACTGGGTAGATCCCAAAGCCGGACGACGCCGTCAAAGCCCGCGCTGGCCAGCAAGGCGCTGTCGGGGCTGACGGCCACGGCCGCGACGAGCGAATCATGCCCATTGAGCGTGGCCCGCAACGCGCCGTTTTCCGGATCCCAAAGTTTGATCGAGTGATCATCCGAAGAGCTGATCAACGTTCGGCCGTCGGGTGAGTACGCGAGATCCCAGACCTCTGCCTTGTGCCCTACAAACCGATCAATGGGTTCGGAACTCTTGACGAGATGCCACGAGCGGATGCGCCCCGCTTCGCTCCCGAAGATCAAGGACTCGCCACGAGGTCCGAAGACCAGGCGGCCGCCAAGGTCCGACCTGCCGGAAAATACGGCCAGCTTCCTCCCTGAAGACGTATCCCAGAGGGTCACGGGTAGGGCGCCTCCGCCGCCCGCGAGTATCTTGCCATCGGGCGAGAAGGTCATGCGGATGTCGCTGCCGGGGGTCCCCTGTAGCAATACCTCGCGGGGATTCGTCTTCACATCTTTGACTAACTCAACCGTTTGGCCGTGCTCAGCGCGTCCAGCGAGCCAGTTGCCGTCGGGTGAAAACGCGAGCTGGCTCCATCGGAAAAATGGGAGCGAGCCGATCTCTCGCCCCGTGCGGGTCTCCCAGAGGGTCAGTCCTGGAGTGTGGGCGGCTACCGTCTGTCCGTCGGGAGAGAACGCGATCCCTTTTATCCCCGGCGACTGCTTGGTGAGCGTTTTCAACGGTTGTCCCGTCGTTGCGTCTCTTAGCGTCACGGTCTGCCCGCTCGACAGGCCCGTGGCCAGCCATTGGCCATCCTGGGAGCATGCCATTCGGTCGCAGGCGATCGGCGTGGGCCCCGGCACAGCGGACTCCGGACCTCGACTCAGATCCCAAAAGATCACCTGGTCCTTTGCGGGATCACCGTCTGGGCCGTGGGTTTGTGCGATCAGCCTGCGGCCGTCGCCGGGAAACTCCAGGTTGTCGATGCCTCCTGCCATGGGAGGAATGCGGCCGACCAGGAGGGCGGCATCCGGATTCCACAGCTTGATCTCGCTCGGCGCCCCGTCTCCTCTTGACCAGGTAACCATGAGCCGGCCGTCGACCGAGAACCGCAGGCCGCTAACCTCCTTGGCATGGGCCTGGAGGCGAGCGCGTTCGCGGTTCGCGGCCAAGTCCCAGAACATGAGGGAGCCGTGACCATCCCCCGCGACCAGGGTCCGGCCGTCCGGAGAGAGGGTCATCGACAAGGCGTCAAAATGCGTGAGGACCGAGACATCGCGGTGGCAGACGCGCCGAAGATAGTGCCACTCGAACCCGCGCGGGTCGCGCGTGGAGGACTCAGGCTTAAGCGTTTCGAGGATCTCCTGGCCGAGCTCGACTTGGCCGGATGCCCAGCACTGCTGAGCCAACTTCATCTGCGAGTCATACCAATGGCGGAGTGAAGACAGCTCATTCCGCTCGGCTCGCTCCAGGGCTGACGTCAGTTCGTGGTTATGGCGGCGGAGGACCCCGTTGCGCCAGAAAACGGCACCTCCCAGGGCCAGGAGGATGAGAAGCAGGACCGAGGCCGCGGCCGTCACGGCTCGTTTGCGGCGGCGCACCCAGGTGGCGGCGTGGTCGAGAGGCGTTAGCGGCCTTGCGAGGATCGGGCGATCCTCGAGAAACCGGCCCAGGTCATTGGCGAACTCGAGGGCTGTCGCGTACCGGTCCGCCTGCTCCTTTGCGATCGCCTTGCGCACGATCGTCTCGAGGTCTCGAGGGATTGCGGGGTCGATTCGCCGAGGGGCCGGGGGTTCCTCCTCCGAGATCTTCCGTAGCAGCTCCAGGTGATCATCGCCTTCGAAGAGAGGCCGAAGCGTGATCAGCTCATAGAGCGTGGCGCCGAGCGCGTAGACGTCGGCACGGTGATCGACGCCGACGCGGGTGCCGAGGGTCTGCTCGGGGCTCATATAGCGCAACGTCCCCAGGACGGCGCCCGAGAGAGTCAAATCCGCCTGTCCGGCGATGCGGGCCAGGCCGAAGTCGCTGACCCAGAGCCAGCCGGAGTCGTCAATCAGCAGGTTGGAGGGCTTGATGTCTCGGTGGATGATCCCCTGTTCGTGGGCGAAGTGGAGGGCCAGCGCGGCCTGCCGGCCGAGGTGGGCGGCCAGCCGGGGAGAGCAGAGGGCATAGCTGTTGAGAGCACCGCTCGGGGCCGACGTGTCGCCGTCGAGCCGTGCCGTGGCGATCACCTCGGCGAGGGTTTGCCCCTCGATGAATTGCATGGCGTAATAGTGCAGCTCGTTCTCCGACGCGACCAGGTGGACCGGAACGATGTGTGGATGCTGCAAGCCGGCCGCTGCCTGGGCTTCGATCAGGAACCGCTGGACTTTGCGGGGATCGTCGGCGGAGGCTGAGGGAAGGATCTTGATCGCCACTCGGCGGTTGAGCGATTTCTGCAGGGCCTCGTAGACCACACCCATGCCGCCTCGTCCAATGACGCGGACAATCGTGAAGTCGCCGAGCATGTCCGAGACGTCGGGGCCGGGGGGCGGCCCGGCCGGCCGGGCCATGCTCTTTCCCATGCGTGCACCAACGCGGTCGAGCATCTCGATCACGGGCAGCAAGCCTTGCAGGCCGGAGTCGACAAGGGGATCGCCGTCCGCCGCCAGATCGGTCGAGGAGCGAGACGTTGCGTCAGCCATTGGGGCCGAGTCGTCTCGATCGCGATCGTTCACGAGGTCGATTCCCCGCAGGGCTTTTCCAGCAAGGTGCGGAATCGCTTCAAGGCCCGGTGATAGCGCATCTTCACGGCGCTCGAGCCGATTTCTAACCGATGGGCGATTTCGACCAGCGAGAGGCGCTCGACGTGGCGGAGTTCCAGAATGGTGCGGTCGGGACCTTCCAACTGCGCGAGGATGGCTCGAACCCGCTCGCACTCTTCGTCGCGCAAGGCATCCTGGCTCGGGCTTGTGCCGGGGTCGGGCAAGCGATTGAACAACCCCGCCGATGAGTCCGCGTTGGGTCTTGTTCCGAGGCCCACATCACGCGCGGCGGATCGCTTCCGCGATCCGAGGTGAAACCGGTGCGACCAACTGAGGTGGAGGAGCGTCAGCCTCAAGAGCCAGGAGTAGAAAGGAACCGGTTGTTCGCGGACGAAGCCGGCGAGCTTCGCGCTCGCTTCGCCCAGGGCATCCTGGACAACGTCGGAGGGATCCAACCGTGCGGCCACTCGCCGGTCTTGCCGCGCAGCAACAACGCGGACGAGGCGGTTACGATGCCGCTCGAAGAGCCGACCGATCGCCCCAGCATCGCCGTCTCCGGCACGCCGAAGCAGCTCTTCTGTCTCGAGGCTGTTGAGTGGCATCACGCACACCCCTGGCGCCCCCGGCGCCGCTGGCGAACGGACCGAACGAACAGATCACAGTCTGAGTCGGCTGAGCGGGTGGTCAAAACAAGAATTTTGCAAATCCGGGTGACCATTTCGCCCGTTTTGCAAAACACATGTTATCGGCGGCGCTCCCATGCCAGGCATGAATCCAGGGTTCGGTACAGGGTCGCTGATAATCCATCGTTGATGCGCATTGCCAGGCTAACAGAACACGTCAGGGGTTTGAAGCGTGGTTCTTCGAAATCAACGCTGGCCGCCGGCATTTCCAATCCGTGGTCTGGGGATGATGAGGTTTGTCCGATCGGGGGAGCCTACGAGAGATCCTCGCTACCGGCGCCGGCGATTCAGCGGCACGCGCGCGGCTCCGTAATTCCCGGTCATTCCTCGAGGCGCATGGTTCTCGCCCGCCATCCGATGACGCATGGCGATACGTGATGACAAGTTGACTCCTTTTTCGGAACTGCCAGCACCGAATGATCCACGTGGTCCTGACAGTGATCCGCGAGGGGTGTGAGGCAATGCCGATTCTTCGGCCATCGATCCATAGAGGCGCTCCGATGATTCGCACGAAGCCGGCAGATCTGAAGGCGAACACAACCAGGCGAGTTCGGTGCCATGCCACAATCCGGCCTGGCCTCGAGTCTCTTGAGCAAAGAACGTTGCTGGCATCGTTGAAGGTTATCGGGACGCCCAACGTGACCCTGACGGCAACGGCAGGCGCGACTTCGGCCTCGAAGACGGTCTCTTTTGAGCCTGGGCAAGATTCTGAATCACATTTTGATGTCAATACTGGAGGGTCCACAATTCAGTTCGACTACAAACCGTTGTCGAGCACAGATCCTCTGACACTCACCGCGTCGCTGACCAACTCGATCTACGTGCCTGGTGGTGCAATCTCGGGGTCGATGGCGTCGGACTCAACGACCTTCGAAGTCGTTCCCGACTCATCGAATGAAAATACGAATTTGTTGATGTTTATCGACGTGGGGGCGATGGCAAATGTTGAACCAGGGCTTGGAGGAAGTGGTTCAGCGGACACGACGGTTTCCTATAGTACCAGTGAGGGACAACAGGGGACGCTGGACGCATCAGCAAAGGGGGCAACCGATGTAAGTGATTCAAAAATGTTCGCTGTTCGCTATTATACGCCCTTCACGTTGACGTTCGGGTTCTCCGGTACGGCCACGGCTAACTCGGACTCGGCCGCGCCGACTCCCAATGGTGGAGTCACGGTCGCTCTTCAACCAGGTCCACAGATCGCGCCGTCGTTGGCGCTCGCAGAAGGCGGCGGTGTGGACTACTCCTATGCAATCAGCAATGGCGATTTGCCGGGGCCCGCGACCGTCGACCTCTACTGGGCGAGTGGGACGACCCCCGCTACCGAAATCGGTGGCCCCATCGCCAGCACGCAGACCAAGAAGTACGCGGGACCTTATGGTCCGTTTCATGTCGACGCTGCCACCCTGGGCAATCAGCCGGTCGGTGCGAAATATCTCCTGGCCGTGGCCGATCCCGACAACACCCTCTATGGTGCCGATCCCAGTAAGGTCGCGGTCCTCCCTCTCGGCGGGATCGAGGCGACGCCCATGTCATTCGACTCCAGCGGCAACGTCGACTACGGCTACCAGATCACTGGAGGCGACTTGCCGGAGGCGACGACCATCGACCTCTACTTCGCCACGGGGACGACGACGGACACCGAGCTTGGTAATCCCATCGTCGTCACGACGACCGACACGGCGCAGGGAACGTATCCACTGGTGGCCGCGGCATCGGCGATTGCCCGTCGACCGAACGATGCAACATACCTCCTGGCTGTCGTCGACCCGGGCAATACGCTTTCTCCCGCCAATCCGAACAAGGTCGAGCCTTTACTCCTCGGGGGGATCCAGGCAACGACCATGACGCTCAACTCCGACGGCGTCCTGGACTACGGTTACCAGATCACCAATGCCGACCTGTCCCAGTCGACGACCGTCGACCTCTACTGGGCAAGCGGGACGACCCCCGATAGTGAGATCGGCAGTGCGATCGTCACCACGGCGACCGCCACGGCGCAGGGAACGTATCCACTCCAGAAGGCGGCCTCCGATCTCGGCGCCCGACCGGACGGAGCTACCTATTTACTGGCTGTGGCCGACCCGAGCAACGCCCTCACCCCCGCTGATCCGAGCAAGGTCGAGTCTCTGCCGTTGGCGGGGATCGAAGCGACGCCCATGTCGTTCGGCTCCGACGGCGGCCTGGTTTATGGTTACAAGATCAAAGATGGTGACCTGCTCGACGCCACAACCGTCGACCTCTACTGGGCGAGTGGAACGACCCCTGATACCGAGATCGGCGACGCCGTGACCAGCACCGCCACGGAGAGGGCGCAGGGGACGTACAACCTCGCCGCCACCGCGTCTGATCTTAGCAACCCACCCGCCGGGGCTGCGTATCTGCTGGCCGAGGCTGACCCCGACAACGCAGCTTCGGATTTCGATTCGAGCAAGGTCGCCGCGCTGCTGCTTCCCAACATCGCCGCGACCACTCCCTCCTTCACCAAGGACGGAGGTGTAAACTATGGCTACACCATCTCCGGCACCAATCTGCCGATTGCCACGACCGTGAGTCTGTACTGGGCTTCAGGGACAACCATCAATTCCGAGCTCGGCGGCCCCATCCAGTCCATGACGACCGAGATGATCGCAGGGGCTTACGGGCTCAACGTCAGTGCTGCCGCCGTGGCTAATGCCCCGGAAAATGCCAAGTATCTCATCGCGGTCGTTGATCAAGGCGGCACGGTCATCGAGTCGAACAAGAGCGATAATGCTGCAGCCCTTGCCTATGAGAAGTTGCCTCCCTCCGTTGTCGTCACGTCGACCGCGAATACGGTCGACATGGGGGATTCCTATACGGTGTCGGCGGAGATCACGAACAACGGCCCGGTGCCCATCACGGTCGATCTGCACTGGGCGGAGATCTTCCCGGCATTACCGGTCGTCAAGGGGCAGCCCGGCGCGGATGATGTGTCAGGAATCTTCCTTGCCCCGTTTGCCTCAAAGACAATCGATCTTGGGACGTTTACTCATAACTTCGCGTGGCTTCCCACAGCCAATCCGGTTAAGGCATTCGAGGGCTCGGTTGTCAACGTCTTGAAGGATCTTGGCAAGGCCAGCCTGAAGGCGATCATCGGCGATGCCACGGAAATCATCGATTTGCTCTCGACCATCGGCGGCTTCTTGACGAATCAAGTGGGTTCTCTGCCGCACTCGACAGCACCCATTGGATACCAGGCGATCGTCACCGACGGAGACGGGCATGCGTATGACTCTGTCCCGCTCAACATCGTGCTCCACGTCCCCCTCACGAAACAGCTCCTTTATCGCAGCTCACAGGTTGTAACGGCCGCGGCCGCGCTTCAATCGGGTGCCGGAGCGGCGGCACTGTTTCTGGGGCAAGTTCCCGAGGCTGCTGTACTGCTCGCGTCCGAGGTGGCGTCTCTGCTGGCGGCCTCCGCGGCCTACGATCAGGCGGCGGACCCTCCTGACGCGAACTACAAGACGTTGGCCGCCGCGGTACCGATCGACATGTCTGAATTGGATGCGCTTCCCGACGGCCCCTGGAAGCAGTACGCTGAAGATTGGCTTATGCTCCAGGCTGATCAAACGGCCGAGATCACGTCGCAGAATCGCGCCGACGGAGCTGCCGCGGCGGGAGATCTCGTCTGGCAGAGCAATCAGCTTGCAGCTGCCTCGGGTTTTGCCTCTGATGTTGCCACGGAATATGCGGCTATTCAGTCTCTGTACCGCGCGGTTATCGCGCCTTACATCCAGCAGACCATCCTCCCGAACGTGTCGTCGATTGCACCCTACCTCAAGGCGAACGGTCTTCCGAGCCTCGAAGTGAAGTATCTCAGCCAACAGGGTTGGTCGACTGACGATCTCAACGGCCTGCTTCAGACCCTGATCGATACCGGTCCTGCTGACGTGCAATCCGCGAGCGGGCTACCAAATACCCTCGCAATTTCGTCGCTGACCTTTGACTATGTCGCTCAGAAGCAGATGGATCAAGCGATCCAGATTCGCATCAATCACCTGGGAAAGACCGTTCTGAGTCCCACTTCGCAGCAATTGCAATCGCTGTCTTCCCAGCAGACAGCCATCACGGCAGGTATCACCGCGGGAGTTCTGACCAACGCTCTCTCCACCTCGATTTCGTCTTACCTGGCGAATGTATTCCGAGCGATCCAGACCACGAATAACCCCGCCGCGTTCCAGGACGATCTTCACTTTGCCCAGCAGGCACGGACTCAAGAACTTTCGCTTACACCCCCTCCGGCGAACAGCCTGTTCCTCAATCCGATTGCTGACCAATTCGTCCCCACTGAGACTACGGTCGCCTTCACCGCATTTGCCGCGGACTCGAACGTTGGTGCCAAGCTGACCTACACCCTCGATCCCGGCGCTCCGAACGGTGCAGCCATTGATCCTGTCAGTGGCGCATTTACCTGGCAAATACCGGCTGGCGAGGTACCCGGGCAATATGCCGTGACGGTTCGCGTCACCGACAATAGCAAACTGGCCTTGCACGACGCGCGGATGTTCACGATAGACGTATTTCAATCCGTGAAACATGTCGGCACGCCTCCGGTCGTTACGCTCCGGCCGGCCGGCCCGGTCGTGCAGTTCGGCTCCTTCGTGGACAGCGGTTCGTTCACCAGCACTGCGACAGGTTCGTTCAAGGGCACTGTCGACTATGGCGACGGCTCGGGGGCTCAAGCCTTGGCCCTCAGTTCGTCGGGAACGTTTGCGCTTTCGCATGTCTACACCCGCTCCGGCACGTTCTCGGTCACGGTCAACGTGACCGATTCGTCTGGCCGCGTCGGAAGCCAAGTGCTTTCCGTTGTGGTCAATGCGGCGCCGCTGGTCTCGGGTTATGGTCCGGGCCGCGATGCCTTCGTGACGAAGCTCTACACCGAGAACCTTGGCAGATTGCCCACGCCGGGTGGTCTGCAATACTGGTCCCGGTTCCTGTTTCGTGGGGTTCGACCTATCGCCGTGGCGAAGACGATCTACCGGTCGCCCGAGCATCACATCACGTTGAGTCTTGGGCGAGTCCCCCGAATCACCTTCTCGAAGTCCTACCTCGATGCGCTTCGCGCCGGGAAGGCCGCCGCCCGAGCTCATGGCATCCGGCCATAGGCTCGGCGGGCTGGTGCGATCCAGGGTTGGCCGCTTCGGAGGGGAGGAAGAGAGAAGGAATCAAATGGTGTCGGCCATGAGCGGCATCTCGAAGTGATGGGCGTGACGATCAAGGCCTTGACCAAACGGTCGTCAGCGGGTCAGGGCTGCTGCCTTCCTGGCCTCAATGGCAGGCGTTCGCGGCCGACCGCCTGCCTGATCTCATCTATTGAAGAGATTTATCTATTTGGCGATTACCAGGGCTTTGCGCCTACTTCTTTGCCGTTGGTGGTGCAAGGAATTTGAACGGCTTGGCCGGCTCGAAGTTGGCGGTCTGGTCACCTCCTAAATCCGGTTTGCCGACGAGCGTCAGCTTCCGAACCCCCGAACCTTCCTTGACATCGATGTTGTTCAACCTCACCCACAACAGGCTGGGGCTGGCGGTGTCCTCGAAGTAGTAGACCAAGTTTTTATGATCGGACACCGTCCGCCAGATCGTCGAGGAGATGTTCGGCTGCTCGATTGTGCCGAAACCACGAGGCACGCTTACGTTCCGCATGACACTGAACACGCTGGCCGTGGCCTCCCGCGGATCGGCTGACTGTTTGCAGGCGTTGATGTAGAAGGACGCGCGAGCGAACCGGTCGGCGGCGCGGTTGGTGCCGGGCAGCATCACGGTCCCGCCGATCTGCTCCCAATATCTGTATAACGCAAGTTGCTCATTATAGACCGGCGAATTTGTCATCACCTGGAACTTCTTGCCGTGGTGAATTACCAACTTTCCCTTCAGGTACTCGAGAATCGCCGAGTCCCCCGTGGCATCCGAGATGGAAAGGTGAACGGTCCCCGGGGCGCCGTTCGGAGCGTCCGTTGGTACGACCCGAAACTTCTCTTTCTCCAACTCCGTTACGGCTTCCTCGACCGTCGCGAAGTTGTCGAGGACGTATTGCGCCCAAGCCGCAATGACGATCGGCGGCCGTTCGTCGTCCGCGGCGGGGTACTCCGACTCGGCGAGGTAAAGCAAGTTGGCGACTAACCCCTTCTCGTTCATTCCGTCCGAGGTTACGGCTTCGTAGACGGAAGTGATTACGCTGCCGTACCTGGCCGTCCATTTCATCGACCCCGGCCCGAGACCTCCGTCCCGCTGCATTCCGCGGGGAAAGATCCACAGGTTCGACTTCATGTCTTCGATCCAATCCATGGAACGGCCGGTCACAATTTGACCTTCCTTGCCGAAGTAGACGGCACGCGTGCAGGCCTCGGCCTGAGGGCGGTTTGCCGTCATGATCCCAAAGGCTGTGATGACGAGGATCACTGCCCCAAAAATGCGTCGCATCGTGATCTCCTGGATTGTAGGTATTGCTGCTGATCGTATCCGCGGTTAATGGCTTTTGCCTCGCGACTTCGTTAGCGGCACAGGACTCGACGAGAGCGTGCGTCGACGGGCATACCCGCGAGTTGGAACTCCGAAAAGCAGCCAGGAGCCGATAGGTCGGTCATCGGATCCCGCCCTCTTTTCCGCGGTCCATTCGCGGCTTCATCTCCCAACCTCTCCAGCTTGTCTGCGGCCTTGATGCAAGCCGCCTCGAGCCGTCGGCCAAAATCGCCGTTTGCGTCCCGTTGGTCCACCCGCTTCAACGGCGATCAGGAGAGGCCATGACGACCGTTCATGGACCAACCGAAGAAACAGACTGGCGGCTCTCTCGGGTGAAGCTTTTAGGTCCGGTGTGGGCATTAGGAGTGCTTGTCGCGCCATCGCATCCAGATGTCATGGTCTAGCGAGATTCCCGTGTGAGAGGAATTGATACGAAACCATACGGCGCAGAACTCGACGAATTCACGGAAGCACTCTGCGACGATCTTCGTTTGCCCGGTCTCATGCAGCAGCCAAGCGACACGGCCGTCGTTTTTGAGCAGCAGGTAGTCGCCATTGGGTGCACAATAAAACACCCAAGAGTCTTTCCATTCCGAAGCGGCGTCATTGAGGGATTCCGCAAAACAATCTTCGCAACGGCCCCAGTCCTCCAGCCTCAGGAACCCCCCGAATTGCCATGACAGCTCGGTGAGACCGGCGAAGTTCTGAAAGAACTCTCGGATCTCATCCCGTGCCTCGGCGGCGAAGTCCTGGAGATAGGTGTCCAATAAGGTAACATTCGGACTCTCGACGTACACCGCTCGCCCTGGGAATTCTTGAGAGGCGAGCATGAGGTACCAGATCCTCCTCTTGAAGATCGGCTTCCATGTCCGGGCGAGGGCGAACGGAGGGAAGGTTTCCAGCAGGGCATCCCGGAACCTCGCCACGGCGGGAGATTGAATCGATGCCCACTCTTTTCGCAGGATCTTGTGCACATCATCGGGTGTGCGGCGGATCATCCGACGGAACAGAGGAGGGATGTCCTTCGTCGGCGGCATGTCAGCCCGTTCGCAGGGAAATGGAAAGATGTTCGGGCGTGCGAACACGCGGTATCTGGAATCGTTGAAGAACATCCTGCCGTCGATCATGACTTCTCTCGCATAAGCCGGTGATTGAAAGCATGCCCTGGTGCGATCTCCAGCGGTGGTTCCTGGGCAGGGATGATCCCGCGGATTCGTTTGAGCGGGCTGTGCACCATCCTACAATTGCCTTTCTCCTTCCATCGCGTGGGAGAAATGGCCAGCCTCGTCGGCGCCTGCATTTGAGCGCGAGAAGAACCGTGTTGCCATTCAGAAGGCGATCGCGTTGAGAAGCCTGCATGTGGCCGGGCGCTCTCGCATCATCGGATCCCTAAACAGGGGATCGACGTCGAGGGAACGTCTCGAGACGCCTCATGTTGACGGCAGCGATCGCTGCGCGACCCTCAGGGTATTTGTGGCGCTTTGAGTCTTCGAGTTTTGAATAGGTCACGATGCCGGAGAGGTATCGGAATCTTTTTGACCGACCATCTGGTAGAACTGGCCGATCAACTCGCCAATCCTGGTCGCTTCGGCGTAGAGATCCGCATGGAGCAGGCAGGAGGTATGGTCGACGATGAAGTCGTGCCAGTTATTGTTCAGGACGTGGGCGCGGTCCAGGAGCTCGTGCAAGCCATACGTGCCCGGGCCAAATCGTTCGACGAGTGCTTCGTCGGAGGTGACGCCGAAGCATTCGCGGCTGGCCGCCAGGTCGTCAAGGCGCTGAACCTCGATTCTTGAAGCTTCCGTGGCTTTGTCGTCCCGATTCGGATTCATAAGAATGTGGTCCCCCGGTCCAGGTGGCGGTTTCTCCACCGCTGATCTGCTTTGGGCGAGTCCAAGCGTCTTGGTGAACTCTATTAGGGTCGCTGTCTCGGCCGGCTTACGGGCTATCCAGAGACTACGGCTCGGGATCGGTGAGACGACGAAGGAGTCGTCCCCATTTGCGGGGGACGTGGGCTCTGCCGAATTCGGTGAGCCGCGGGAGGAACTGGTTCCAAGTGAGCACCGTCAAGCAGGAAGACTGCTGGATGATGGCCACCAGGACCCGGTTGTGATGGAGGGCAAGGACCGCGCTGGCCCCGTTTTCGGGGTTGCGGCCCAGCCGTCGACAACGGCGAAGCGCCTGGCGGAGCGCGGGGGTGGCCTCATGAGGTTCCCCCCCGAATCGCTCGACGAATCGCTCGAGAGCGTGCCTGGTGAGCCGAATCGTGCTGTAGTCGTGCTGTCCCGGGGGGACCATGGGATCGCCTGAACCGACCTCACTTGCTGGCGGAGGACACCTCGCCCGTGGCCGCCCACTCGACGCCGCGACGCACCCAGGCCTGGTAATTGGGATCAGCCATCGCCTTGGTGCCGTGGCCCAGGACGCAGTTGAAGACCCGTCCCTTGCCAGAATGGTTCAGCCAGATCACGGCTTCGTCCTTTCCTGTTCCCTTGGGCTTGGCGGGGTCGGAGTAAGCCGTGGCCAGAACGACGCTCCCGGGCGGGAGGAGCGAATTCTGGTAGAGCTCGTCGATGGGATGGTCGAATTTCTCCATGAGCCCCTCGGAGATTGCGTGCTTTTCGGCCGTTTTCTTGACGGAGAACTCGTGCGCGGGGCCGTGAAAACCCTGGGATCGCCATCCACCGGCAATGGTGCGTTCGAATTCCTCCCAGTTGGGTTTGGTGAAAGCCGCTGAGGCGTAGTGCGTCACGACCAGCCCTTTGCCTCCTTCAACGGCCTTGATGAAAGCTTCCTTGTTGGCGGGCGACCACTGGGTATCAGCCTTCCCCTGGGCTGTGTCTTTGTAGTTCAGGAGCAAGACATCGTACTTGGCGAGGTTCTCAGGAGTCAGGTCCTTTGCCGGGGTCGTCGTCACGTCGACTTGGATTTTCCCCGGCGCGGCGAGAAAGTCCTGGAAGCTCTGCGTGGTTGCCTTCCAGTCGTGGACGCCGACGTTGTCACCCGTGATGATCAAGACCTGGATCGGCTTGGGAGGAGCGGCGATCGCTGGTGCGGCCCAAGCCGCCAGGGCGAGCATCGTGGCGAAGAAGACTCGACGCATGAGAGTTTCTCCTAGATATACCCTTGCGAAATGTGTTCACTTCATGTCGTCGAGCGCGATCGGCCCGAAGACGGGGACTGCCATATCCAGGGCATCGGTGAGATTGCAATACGGGTCGAGCCCGTACCCATACCAAAGCTGCGCTCCTGGGGGAATTGCTTGCTCGAGCTTGAGGATGACCGTGTCTTTCGACGGTCCAACTCTGGCGTCGAAGATGATGGGAAGCGCGGCGCCGTCAGCCGTTCGGATCGAGAACCCACCAATATGGCGAGGGGGCTGAAGTCCTTCGAGCGGTTGAGCCGTGGGAGGAAGATGACTGGGAGCCTTCAGCAGGTTGGATTCCACATAGCTCTGAACGTGGTCGGAACTGGCTGCGAACGCGGACCGGTTGACGCCTTTGAACTTCAGGACCAAGGTTCGTTCGCCGAGCCTGCTGACCCGGTCCAGGGTAGGCGTCGTGGCGCCGGCCTGGCCAAAAATCTCGCGTAGAGCGATTCCCGCGAGCCGGGCTCCCAGGCGCTTAAGACCGGTTGTGCCGATATGGATGCCGTCGTCGAGCTCGAGATCCACCGTGGCGACCACCGCCGTGTTCGGTATGCGTTCAGGAAGAAGCCTCTGGGTTTCCTGCACCGAGTTCCAGAACTTGGGATCGCTTGGATTGGCAAACCGGCCGAGCTGGACGAAGTAGAAGGGGAGCTCGGGTTGCTCGAAATCAGCGCGGACCGCCGCGATGAAGTCGGCGAACACTTTCGGGTAAATCTTGGAACTCTCGGCATTCGCTTCGGCCTCTCCCTGGTACCAGAGAACACCGCGAATCTTGCCGCCGGCGAGCTTGAACTGGCGAAGCATTGAGCCGTAGAGGCTGTTTCCTCCTTCCCCTTTCTTCGCGGGATCCCACTGCGCCATGCTCGTGCCGCCGTGAGCGCAGGCGACGAGTCCCACGGGAACCTTGGTGGCCTCGGCCATGAGAACGCCAAAAGGCAAGCCCAGGCCGGTTCCCTTGGTGCGGGTGCGGTGTTCGGCCTCCGAACGGGCCGCGCGATCGGCAGGATTCCCGGAATGAACCGGGTCGGGAGAATCCACCAGCCAGTGCAAAGGTTCCTCGGCCTTCGACCACACCCCGTTCATGCCGAGAAGCGAGACGCGGTTTGAGGGGGGCGTCACATCAGCAAGGTCGCCAACCCCTTGCATGTTCGATTGCCCGGCCAGCACCCAGAGATCGCCGACGAAGATTGGGCTGATCGACAATGCGTCGTCACCGGCTTGGTCCCGGTAAATCACCTGGATGACATAGGGACCCCCCGTCGGCACGTCTTTCAGGATTCCGTCTCGGAAAGACCAACCTGTTGGGAGTTCATCGGTAGGGGTCGGTTTTCCGTTTTGTTGGGAGAGCGACGTCACGCTGACGTTGACGATCGCCTTGGAGTCCAAGCCATGACTGAGAGTGATTGGGATATTCGCGCGATTGTCACCGTTGCGCTGGAACACCTGATAGGCCGCGGGTGAGGTAACTCGGATCCGCTTTGCCTCTGCGTTCGCCGCAGCCGCGGGTTGTGCGAGCGCCCGGGAATCGAGGTGGGAATCCAGCAAGCCGAACGCGAGAGCGAGAATCGCCGCGGACCCCAGAGACAGGTTCCATTTTCGACGCCGAGACGAGAGAGAGCCGTCCATCAACGTTGAGCCTCCTCGATACCGAGACGTGTAGACCTGGCGGTGCAAGGCAAGCCGATCCGACGGCGAGAGAGAGCCCTGTCCGCAAGACCCACATCGTAGAAGGGCCGAAGGGGGGAGGGAAGGGGGCGGTTGGGTGGGCGCAAACCAAAGTTAAACAGGCCCGTGCTTCTTGCTTTTTGGGGGACTGCTGACGTCGCGGGGATGGATGGTTACAATTCGGGCATGAATGTCATCGTGGTGGTCTGCAACAGCCTTCATCTCGGGTTTCTTGGCGCTTACGGCAATAGCTGGATCGAGACACCGAATCTCGACCGCTTGGCGGCGGAGGGGGTCGTTTTCGACCATCACTTCCCCGAGAATCTGACGACCCTTCCGACCCGGCGAAGCTGGTGGACGGGGCGGTACGGGTTCCCGGACCCCGATCAGGGGTGGACGCCGCTTCGGCACGATGAAACGATCCTGCCCGATCTCCTCTGGAAGCAGGGGGTCAAGACGGCGTTCATCTCCGACGTCCCGTTGCTACGCGACGCCGGGCAGGGTTTTGGCCGGGGCTTTGACGATGTCATTTGGACCCGGGGGCAGGGCTATGATCCGCTGATCCCGCCGGGGGATCCTCGGACAAAGAAGGTTCGCCTAAGCGATGAACCAGGTCTGCCCTTGCCTCCGGAGGACGATCCCGACTTCGACCTTTGGAAGGAGCGTTGGGAGCAGTACCTGCGCAATCGCGCGGTCCTCAAGCCGAACACGCCCGAGCGAACCACGACCGCGAAGACCGTCCGGTCCGCCGTTGATTGGCTCGAACGCCGTCAGGGGGAGAGCGAACCGTTCTTGCTCTGGCTCGACCTCTTTAGTCCGCACGGACCGTGGGATCCTCCCGAACCTTTCCGCGACATGTACGCCACGGCCGACCCCGATGAATTCGAGGCGGGAGAGGAGGGGGACCTCGTCGAAGAAGAAGATGAGCAGGATCTCCACCTGGAGGAGGTCCGCGTCCTGATCGACGTTCCCGGCGGTGTGGTGGGAGACGTCCTCGACGAGACGGAGTTGCTCCGCCTGCGAAGAACCTACGCGGGAACCGTGAGCCTGGTGGACCACTGCCTTGGAGAGCTGTTTGAAGCTCTCAAGCGCCTGGGGCGGATGGATGACACCCTGGTTGTCTTCACGAGCGACCAGGGGGAACCGCTCGGGGAGCACGGCATCGTGCGCCGCTTTCGGCCCTGGCTCTATGAAGAGCTTATTCACACACCGCTGATCATTCGTATGCCGGGTGCCCGGTTCGGCGGCTCGAGGCATCTCGGCCTGGTACAGACCGTCGACCTCTTCCCGACGATTATCTCGGCATTGGGGCTTCCCCCGGTCGAACAGGTGCATGGGCATGACCTGCTGCCGTTGATCCGGGGGGAGCAAACCAAGGTTCGCGACTACGCCTGCTTGGGGATGGACGTGGAGGAGTTCGCGATCCGCACCCAGTTGTGGCACCTCGTCGTGCCTATTAACCCGGATCCCGACGATCCTCCGAGAGGTCCGGAGCTATACCGGAAACCGGAGGATCGCTGGGATCAGAACGATTTAGCCGGGCAATATCCCGAGATCACCGAGCACCTGGAGTTAACGCTTCGGCGTTTCGTCGATGCGCTCGGCAGAGACGCGCTGGACACTCTCCCCCCCTTGCGGGAGATCGTTCGCTTTTCGCCGGACTGAGTCCGGGTCGAGGAAGGCCTGGCTTGCTCCCTGAAGGCGTCTCATGAAGCGGCCAACGGGGGTCTCCTTGGGGGGACCTGCGGGCTTCGAGTCCGTCTTCGCGACCGGGAAGAGGCTCCAGTTCCGGGGGCTCTCGGCCTTGGCCTGAGCTTTCGAGGACTCAGCCTTCTTCGCGTTCCGCCGTGCCTGAATCGCCGTGGTGGTCGTCTGGGGCGGATTCTTCGGTGCGTTGTCGCTGGCGTACTCGAGGTTGATGGACTTCTCTTTGGACTCGGCCGGTTTCGAGAGCCCGAAGACCGTCTGCGAGTAGAGTCCGACGTCGAGGATCGGCCCGCTCGCGTTGGGATCGCCGGAAGTCCGCGGAGTGGCGATCACGGCAGAGGCCGGGATGACGTCGGTTTCACGCTTGGTTCGCGGCTCGCTGATCGGTCTTTGGGGCGTTACCGCGGAGACCCTTGAAGAGAGGTTGGAGAACATCCTCGAGATCAAGGACTTCCGTCGTTCCGTGGGAACCGGGCTCTCATACGAGAGGGGCACGGCTCCAAAGGGGCCCGGCGTGGGCTGGCGTCGCGACAGCATCGCCGCCGTGTTCTTCTGGTCCTCGTTCGCGATCGCGGTTCGGACGCCGAAGGGGTCGGGCGGCGAGAAGTCCCAGAGGCTCTCGGGCCTGGTTTGCCTATCGTCGAACAGCGGCAGGTATCGAACGAGCCGCGTTGGGGGCGGTGCCAGGGCGGGATGCCGTGGGATTGCCTTGGGCGCGGGGCGTGTTTCGGGAGTAGACGTGGACGTAGGCGCCGGCACGGGGACGGGACGCGTCGGATCCGGCTCGGGTTCCGTCGTCCAGGACGGAATTCGGGGCTTGGTTGCCGTGGTGGCCACACGCGTGGGAGCCGGTGCGGTTGCCGATCCCCAGGTCGTTGGGGGGGGCGCCGGCGTTGTGGCTGCGGCTACGGCAGAGGGCTGAATTGTGCAGGATTGACAGGGACTCGTGGCTGCCAGGCCAGGAGAAACTCCTGGACCGACTATGGGCCTCGAGATCACGCATTGGTGTGTCTCGGCGCACCCCGTTAGCCCTAAAACGAGCCCGATAAGAGCGATGGCTCGTAACCGTATCATGGCGACTCCTTCCGCCTCGGCAGATCTCAACTGCTGGAGAGGAAGGCCGGATCACTACCGAAGCTCCCTCCGAGGTATTGGATCGGCAGGTCTGAGCGGGATATCCGGACAAATCCGGAGGTTAGGAAAGTTGGGAGAGAGGGTAACCGAGATTTTTGGTATAACCGTTCGGGTCGCCCCAAACTGTCACCATGGCACAATCTTCCGCTGGGCGCGAATTACGTAGGATTTATGCTGCCCTTCCGTTCCGGTTGCCCTGTTCCTTCGTATGGAGAGAATAGAGGGGCAGCGAGACCGAAGAGAGGGCGAGGGGTCGTCGTCTCTCGATCGGATCTGGCGGGGATTTAGAAGGAGACTGGTCGATGGTCAAGGCGCATGCAGCCCAGCAGTTCCTGGCCGCGCCATTGCTTCAGGACGTCGATCCCGAAGCCAAGCGCGCTGTGCTGGAGGTTCTGGTCGAGAACCACGCGCGCCAGGGAACCGTGCTGCTTCCGCAGGGGCAGCCCAGCAACCATCTCTCGTTCCTGATTGAGGGACGCACGATCATCGAGCGAAAGTACCCAGGAGGGCACACGGAGGTCGTCGCCCATCTTACCGCGCCTGCCGTCTTTGGCACGACCTCGTTCTTTCACCCGGATCCCCCGAGCGTGAGCATCTTGGCGGCGACGGATGTCTGCTACCTCACACTTGACCACGCCGCTCATGAACGGCTTCGCCGCGACAACCCTCGGGCCGCGGAAGCCCTGGCGCTCGCCGCCGTGCGCACACTTGTCGAGCGCTTCAATGAACTCGACAAGCGGGTGTCTGATTCTTTGGCGCAGCATGCCGATGACCATCCGAAGGTCACCGAATGGTCTGGCTTTCGGGCTCGCTTATTCGAAGAATCGAGCATGTGAGAGTTCTTCGATGAGCATTTCATGAAGACAGCTTCCTGGCCTTCGCCCCAAGGGAAAAGGGGGGCAAGGGCTTACGCGGAAGTGAAACCGAGGGCTGAGAAAAGGGGGGCGAATTAGAGGTCAGGGAGTTGACGCGATGCGACTTGCCTCGCACAATAGTGTCGAGGAAGGTTAAGCATTGATTTTTTCAGCGCGCCGGGCCAAGCCCACCCGAAATGTCGATCGAGTGACATGACTCTCGCCCTCGGCGCATTGAATCAAAAAAAACACGACCGGCTTGAGTCGAGACCTGACCTGCGGTAACCGCCTAGGACGGAGTTCCAAGCGATCTCCGTCGGAGCATCCTTAGCTGATGGAAAACTCCTATCTGGCTCCTGGCAGTGTGCACTGGCAGCCTGACTTTGAACGCCTGCTGGATACAGTGAAGAACTGTGGCAGCCACGGCCAGCTTGTGGACGTACGTGAAACGCTGCGCCATGCGATCGGTCGCGATCGTCCCCTCGTGATGCTTTGCCCGCATGCCGATGACGGCGCGATCACCGCGGCTTGCTTGATGCACGAATACGCCGTGCGTCGCGGCCTGCCGGTCATTGAGGTTTTGGTCTTCGCCGGGGAACGAAACGTCGCGGCCCCCTGGCTGAATGATCAGAAGAAGGTCTCGGTTCGCGAGTCCGAGTTCCGCCTCGAATGCAACGTTCTGGGTGCTGAAGCCGTCTGCTGGGACCTGGAAGCGTATCGCACGCCCGGTTACCGTCCCTCGCCGGCCGACATCGACAAGATCGTTGAATGGTTCGCCAGCAAGCGCCCGGGTGCCTTGATTCTGCCCCCCGCGACCGACGCCCACGTGGCGCACCGGATGACGCGGGCCCTGGCGGCCATCGGTCTCGTGGGTGCTCAACTCAAAGACACGCTGATCCTGACCGGCTGGACCCCTTGGGGACCGCTGCCGCAGCCCAACGCCTACTTCAGCTACGATGGCGAAGCGGAACGCACCAAGGAGTGGGCCATCCATTGCCATGCCTCCCAGGTGCTTCTGACCGACTACACCAAGTACTGTTCTCACCTGGGGCGAGCCTACGCGGCCCTGGCGCGAGAATGGGCGGAAGGGCACAGCCTTTCGGGCCGCGCTCACCGAACCGACGACCGCTTCGTCGGAGTCGAGCTGTTCCAGATCGAGTCGTACCACGAGCGGGACGATCGTGAACTCGTGACCGATCCGATCCAGGTGGCCTTGGGCCTGTTGAGCGGTCAAATTGCTCCTTCCGCATCCCGCCACGCTGTCGCCGCCGTCTAAGCTCACATTGTTGAGCTTGGCGGCGAGCCAGGCGACTGTCCCGCCTTCCGGAGTGCTTGCGTCGATGCCTGCCCCTGCCCGCGTTTTGTCGCTCGCCGGCGCGACCGTTCAGGTCTTTGCCGATGTCCCTTCCGCTTGCCGTGCCGCCGCCGATCGGATCGCCCAGGTGACCCGATCGGCCCTGGAATCGCGCGGGCGTGCCGTTCTGGGCCTGGCCACCGGCGCCACGCCGGTGCCGATCTACGCAAGGTTGATCGAGCTCTACAAGGCGGGTGAACTGTCGTTCGCCAACATCACGACCTACAACCTCGACGAATACTATCCCATCAGTCCGCTCGACGTGAACAGTTACCGCAGCTTCATGCAAAAATACCTGTTTGATCACGTCGATATCCTGCCGAATCGAGCCCACGTGCTCGATGGCTCCGTGCCCGAGGCGTTCGCGACCGAGCAGACCGCAGCCTATGACCGCTGGATCGAAGCCGATGGCGGCCTCGACCTCCAGCTTCTGGGCCTGGGGCGTAACGGCCATATTGGCTTCAACGAACCCTCCGATCTGCCGGTCTCCGAGGCGCTGGCGTTGCCCACTCGGCTGGCACATCTCGACCCGATCACCATTGCCGACGCCGCCAAGGACTTTGGCGGCGCAGACAAGGTCATCACGCGTGCCTTGACCGTGGGTGTCGCTCCCATTCTGGCGGCTCGCACGATTCTGGTCGCGGCGTTTGGACCCAACAAGGCAGATGCGGTTGCCCGGTCGCTGACGGGCCCCACGACGGCTCGCATTCCGGGTTCTCTGCTTCAGACCGTCTCAGGCAAGGTGATCTGGTATCTCGACGAAGCTTCCGCCAAAGGGCTGTGACGCTTCCGCGCCAGGCAGTATCCAGGCGGAACGACAAGGCCGACCCGTTCGTCCGATGATCTCTTGATCTCATCGGACGAATCGATCGGCCTTGAAGCTTCTCAGAAGGAATTTTGCCCGGCGTTATCGTTGCGGGTTAACGCTTGCGCCGCTGGACTTCCGGCCCTTCGCCTCGGCGGGATTGCCAGAGTAGCGAAGATGAGATCCAGAAGAAACCATGTAGTTGAGCGTTTTTCTAACATCGACTGCCGCGTCGGACGCGCCTGAGAGAGCCACCATCGCAGTGTTGGCGACGAGGCCATCACATTGGAAGTGGCTTGCGCCATCCCCCTTCAAGCTCATCGACTCGACCTTACCCTGAAGACGAGCGGAACTTGCCCCGTTCAGGGTCACCTTCATTTCCTTGGCGTCGATGATGAGCTTGGGTAACTCCGCATCGCTGGCGCCATCCGCGTGGATCAGGATGTCTTTGGCGGCGCCTTCGAGCTTCGCCGTGCTCGATCCGTCGAGTTGGAGCTTGAACTTTTGTGCATTCACGAAGCCTTCGAGAGTGCTTGATCCTGATGCGCTTGCCTCGAAGGGTTCTGTGGCCTGGACTGCGATGATCCCATGCGAGGATCCTCCTAATTTGACTTTGCCTGCGTTCACCAGAAACCTGGCGAGCGAGGCATGGCTGGCCCCTTGAACGGACAGCTTCACCTCGCCCGTTCCTCCAACCAGGCTGACCTTGCTGGCGCCGTGGATCTGGAGATCGGTCATGGCCGCCTGCAGTTCCCCCACTAGAGTGCTGGCCCCTCCGAGGCTGAGCTTGATGTCTTGCTCGGCGTTGAACCCCTTGAGCGACGCCTGGGTCGCTGCGCTCAGGCTGAGCTGAGACAATTTCGGCAAGGTAATTTCCACATGGAGAGGCGTCTTGGTCCGATACCTCAGGTTGTGGTCCACACCAACCTTCAGCAACGTACCTTCCTTGACGACCCGGATATGATCCAAGATGTTATCATCAGAAGATGTGATCACGCGAAAGCCATCGCCCTTGATAATATCCGCATGAAATGCCGACTCGATGGATACTGCCGAGAAGTCGGCGACTTCCCAGGCCTTGGAGTTGGCAACGCCTGAGCCGACGATTCGCTTGTTGTCGGACTGTGCGCCGCGGAACAGAAAATTCAGAAGGCCCGGGCGTCGCGACCGGTTTGGGCTCTGGTTGACGACCACCTGGCCGCCGTCACCATCGAAGGCCGAGAGGAGAGGAGGAACTGCCGCGACGGCGATGGCTAAGCCGGCGACCGCCGCGAGAATGACGGGGGTCATTCTCATCGTTCTCTTTCGTTTTTCCACCGCGGGCAGGGTCTTCGGGTGGGGCGCGGAGATCGACCCTGTGCGTTGAAGTTCGGCGAGGTGGAATCGGAAGACCTCGGCAACTTCCGTCGCCGACGCGTAGCGATGGGCCGGATTCTTGGCGTGCAGCTTGGCAATGATTGCGGCGAGGCCTTCGGGGATGTCCGAGTTGATCTCGCGGAGGGGGCGAGGCTGGTCATCGCAAACGCGAAGCAGCACGGCGGGAGTGGAGTTCGCGCGGAACGGAGGGTGTCCCGCCCCCATGAAATAAAGAACACTGCCGAGGCCGAAGAGGTCGGAGCGATGGTCAACCGCATCGCCGTTGGCCTGTTCGGGAGACATATATTGGGGGGTTCCCGCCACCACGCCACTCTGCGTCAAACTCGCGTCATCCACCGCGCGGGCGAGGCCGAAGTCGGATAGTTTGACCCGTTCGACCCCGTTTTCGAGCAGGATGTTCGACGGTTTGACATCGCGATGCACCAGCCCCTGAGCGTGGGCCGCGGCCAATCCTTCGGCCGTCTGCATACCGATGCGGAGGATCTCCTTGACCTGCAAGGGACCGTCGTGGTCGACCCGCTGCTGGACCGATCGGCCCGCGATGTAGGGCATCACCAGGTAGGGAAGCCCTTTCCAGTCGTCGACCGCGTGAATGGCGACGACGTTCTCATGGACCACCGCCGCGGCTGCACGAGCCTCACGGGCGAAGCGGCTTCGGGCCGCGGCGCTGGTGGCCAGGTAGGATGCGAGGACCTTGATCGCCACGGTGCGGCTGAGTGCGGGGTCGTAGGCCCTCAGGACCACGCCGAAACCTCCGCGCCCGAGCACCCCCATCACCTCATAGGAGCCAAGGCGCCCAAGAGAGCCGGGGAAGTTCGAGGGGGCAAGGAACTCGAGCGGCGTTTCCTCGGCGAGGCTCGATTTGTCGTGATAGGGGGAGGTGCGGTGGAACTCGGTCTCCGGTGCCGAACCAGGCGTCGGGGCGAGTTGGCGGAGCTCGGCCCAGAGGCGACTCCCGCCTGCGAGCTGCTCGAGCTTTCGCCGACAGTCTGCGCACGAATCGAGGTGCTTGGCGAGGTGGGAGCTCTCGCGTTCAGACAGGTCGTCAGTGAGGAACGACCTCAGTCGCGACTCATTACATTCGGCCCGATAGATTCGGGATACCATGGGATCGGCTCCTAGAACTCGCCTGTCAATTCGTCGTCGAACTGTTCGATCTCTCGTCGGATCCGGGCGACGACCCGGCTCTTGTACTGGTAGACCGTACCCAGCGTCATGCCGAGGGTCTCGGCCACGTCCTTGGGGGGACGGTTTTCGACGCTCGCCAGCCAGAACGCCTGCCAGACCGGTTCCGAGAACTCCCCGCGAATCCGCCTGGTTGCCCAGGTGAGCAGCCTACGGCGGTATTCGTTGGTGAAGAGCACCGAGTCTTCATGAGACGGGTCGGGCTGCTCTTCAAGCAGGCGTTGCATGTCGGTATCGCCGGACCCTCGCGGATGCCGGCGCTGGGCGGCCAGAAGGTTGATGATCAGGTTCCGGGCGATGCGCGAGAGCCATCCCCGAAACGATCCGCGTGCGGGGTCCGGGTCGTATCGCTCGATGGCGCGAGCCACCGCGCGAAACACGTCCTGGACGAGATCCTGGGCGTCCGCATCCTGCAAACCTCGGCTCCGTGCCAGCCGATGCACCAGCGGGCCGTAAATCTCCGTGAACTCCGTCCACGCCGGTTCATCACCGGGGTCGCGGAGCCGGATCAAAAGGCTCGGTCGAGTGTTCGGCGATTCGTCCATCCCGTCCTCCCCGAGAGATACACAGCCGACTGACGAAGACTTGAATGCAATTTCGCCGCGCCCGCCCCAAATATTGGTCCCTTCTCTGCGAATGCCAAAAATCGTCTTGAGGGAGCCTCCCAGAGACTTACGCTGCCATGGGCTCCCGAAAGTTCAGGCTGGTTCTCCACACGGCCAACTTCAGCCGACAACGGCCGAGAGCTCGAATGAGGCCCCAAAAAGCTCCGCGGCGCCTTCTCCAAAGTGTCTCGTCACTTTGACAATACCATGACACCATGGCCCGCGTCGTATCTTCTGAAGGGGCAACATGTCACGGCGATCGCCTTTCGGCTCGTTTGTCCATGCGACATTTTGGGAAACATCGATAGAACGTCTCATTCCGTCTCATTGTACGCAAAGTCAAGTTAACGGCGGAAAACCTCGATTTTGCCTGGAATTGGTGCGTGAGAGTTTCTCGAACGGGTTGGGCACAGACGTGTCGAGGTCTACGTCGTTGTTGAGGAACCGATCAGGTGGCTTTGATGGTTTTCGTCGGTACTTTCACCGCCTGGTTTGAGCACTCGACCACTCACGAGTCTCAGGCGCTCCGGGAATGAGAAGGCGATGCTGCGTAAAGCAAACGTTCAGCATAACGGATCTTTAGGTCACGAAGCAACTTCATCGCCGGTCTTCGCGAGACACGACCAAGGCCCGTCCGCAAGCTCGAGGTTTTTTGGGGGAATGGAGAGTGTTGATTTTATAAAGAGAAGAATGTCTGTGTCAAAGGAACTGGTGCATGTTGGGATAATATTGGTATCGTCGAATGAAAATAATACTAATAAATAGTGTTTGTCTGTTTTATTGGGATCGCTCGAGTGGGGAGGCGAACCTGCTGTGGACTCGGTGTCTCTTTCTGAGAGATGTGTCTTGGATAAGGAAAAAAGCGAGGGGCATCCTCTTTACAGACAAGGTGGCCGGGCAAGAGCGCAGCGACGCCCCCGGGGGATAGTTAAGGCTTCCGCTCTGCGGCGTCGCTGCGGTCCTCAACTGCGAGAAGTCCATTGAAGCTGCTTTCGCCGACAACTAAAAAAGGGGTGGACTGACTTCCGGGAGGCACTGAACGTGAGCACGCTGCAACGTCTGGTCCAGCGAAACTTGATAAGGCCGCCGAGGTGGCTGCCAGGGAACGTTCAGTACGAGACGATCATGGGGTCGGTGGCCTATGGTGTTTCTTCCGACACCAGCGATCTCGACATTTATGGCTGGGCGATTCCCCCCAAGGACGATGTGTTTCCCCACCTTCGGGGGGAGATTCTCGGCTTTGGCCGACCGGCCAAGCGGTTCGAGCAATTTCAGGAACATCAGATCACGGATCGTTCCGAGTTGGCTGGACGAGGAAGAACCTATGATGTGACGATTTTTGGAATCGTCAAGTTCTTCGCGCTGGCGATGGAGAACAACCCGAACATCATCGATAGCCTGTTCACGCCCAGGACCTGTGTTTTGCACAGCACGAAAGTCGGCAACCTGGTGCGGGAGAACCGTCGTCTGTTTCTCCACAAGGGGGCGTGGCCCAAGTTCAAGGGTTATGCCTACTCGCAGTTGCACAAGCTGGCGATCAAGCAACCGCAGGGGAAACGGGCGGAGCTGGCCGCTAGGCACGGCTTCGACACCAAGTTCGGTTATCACGTCGTTCGATTGATCGGCGAAGTCGAGCAGATTTTGATGGAAGGGGACATCGACCTTCAACGCAACAACGAGCCCTTGAAAGCCATTCGGCGTGGCGAGTGGAGCGAGGAACAGCTTCGACGTTGGTTCGCCGACAAGGAGTTGTATCTGGAGCGGTTGTACGCTGAGAGCACGCTCCGCGCGACGCCCGACGAAGATCAAATCAAGAGGCTTCTGACGGACTGCCTGGAAGAACACTACGGCAGTCTGGAAGGATGTTTGATCAACCCTGACCGTGCCGTGCTTGCCCTGCGCAATATCCAGGCGGAACTTGATCGCGTGAAGGATTTATTATGACCGTAACACTCTCCCACGACGCGGAGAATCGTCTTCGAGACGACGTAGGGCGTCATCCCTACCCGATGGTGTTCGCTACGATCAGCGGAGCGCATCTTTACGGCTTTCCCTCTCCCGACTCGGACTACGACCTTCGAGGTACTCACATTCTCCCGGTTCGTGAGGTCGTCGGGCTGGACACAGGGCCCGAGACCATCGAATCGTCGAAGACGGAAGGAGAACTCGAGGTCGATCTCGTGACGCACGACGTGCACAAGTTCTTCAACTTGATGCTGAAGAAGAACGGCTATGTCCTGGAGCAATTGCACTCGCCACTCATCGTCAAGACAACCCCCGAACACGAGGAGCTCAAAGCCCTGGGCCGCCTGTGTGTGATCAGGCATCACAGCCACCACTACCTTGGCTTTGCCGCGACGCAATGGAAACTTTTCGAGAAAGAGCAACCCCGGCGCGTGAAACCTCTTCTCTACGCCTATCGGGTTCTCTTGACGGGGATTCACCTGATGCGGACCGGTGAAGTCGAGGCGAACCTCGTGCACCTCAACGCCGAGGCACAATTATCTCACGTTGGCGACCTGATCGCCCTCAAGCAATCGAGCTTCGAGAACGCGACGCTGGACGATTCCACCCTGAGCTTCCACCGCCGCGAATACGAGCGCCTTGTCGCCGAGCTGGAAGCCGCCACTCTCGCCAGCGCACTTCCTGAAGTGACAACCGCACGGCCGGCTTTGAATGATCTGCTGGTGAGGCTCAGAGTGAAGAATCCTTGAGTCTCCCTGCCGAACCATTTCCAAGAATCACAGAAAATCTCTCGTTGAAACCACCGAATACCTTGCTATCAATCTAAGATTCGGCAGGGTTCTCTGCGCGATTTCATCGGATCCAAGGTGCCCAAGATGGATGTCACGTTCCGACGTCGGCGAACCGAACTCTGCGGTTGCCTCTGCGGAATTGTCCTGTTTTCGGCAGGCGCTGCGTTTTCCATCTCCACCGCATTGACGGATCCCCGTATCAAGAATCGCCTGAGTTCCGTCGCATTCCCAGGCGGTGTACTGCTCGTCATGGCGGCGCTCTCGATTTGGGTTGTCTTGGAGATTTTGCGGAGCAGGCTGACGATTCAAGGAGAGCGCGTTGTTCTTGAGGGCGTTCTGAGACGACGAGAGATCAATCTTGCCGAAGTGACCGAGGCTCGATGGTACTCTCCCGTTTGCCGTCTGATGCTAAGGAGCGAATCCGAGCGTGTTTTTATTCGCTTTGACCACTACGAGAAGGAGGCGAATGAGCAGATCATTGATCATATCCGCGCGATGTTGAGGCCCGAGATTCAGACGGGTTGGAATCTCTTTGCGTACAAGAGGGCGAAATTCAAAGATCGTTTGCTTCGCCGCAAGGCCGGCCCCGGTGAGATTCTGATTCGCCGGAGTCGGTATGACCGCCTGTTGGCGCCATTCCTGCTTCTCACCATTCTCGTTGGGGTCGCGACCTGGTGGATCTTGGGAACGCCAGGAGGGTTGGGTGGCTCTTTGATAGTCCTTTTGATGTGGGGCATGATGCGGTTCTCGGTGCCGGCCGACGGCGAGATCGCTGAGGCCATTACGTTGCCCACAGGCTCTGACACTCGACGTTCCGACTTTTTCTTGGTGCTCTGGGTTGTCGCGGGAATTGCGGTCTTCTGCGGGTATCGCTTCTTCGGAGCTTGGGTTGGCCGTTCCGATGTTTTTATTGTCATCCAAGTATTTTGTGTTTTGGGTCTCATGTTTGAATGCCATCGTCTTGAACGAGAGCGATCCCAAAAGGATCAGGAAGCCGCTGACCTGTTCGCGAAGGAACGTGGTGAAGCCGTGGTTGATCCTTGGTTGAGCGAGTGACAGGGATCGGCTTCAAGACGTTGTTCAACCTATTGGCCCGCCACTTCTGTCACCGAGACTCTGCTAGGCCAAGACTTCGATGGTGAAGCCGCCGGGGGCGAGGAAGTAGAAGGTCCAGGAGCCGTGGAGTTTTGCGGGGGCGTCGACCTCGAAGCCATCAGCTTTCAATCGTTGATGGATCTCATCGACTTTTTCAGGGCTCTCCTGGATGAAACCGATATGGAAAGCGCCGGGGTATTTGACCTCGGCGGCTTGATCGATGTTGGTCAAGGTCAAGACCATACCTTGGTCGTCGCGCAGGAAGGCAATGCGGTTGTTGGGCTTGTTTCCCAGGGGATTGAGTCCAAAGTATTTGATGAGAAAGTCCCAGGCTGAGGGAACGTCAGACACGGCGAGATTGAGGTGGTTGAGGATCATGGCCGGACCTCCGAGAATTGGTGGTGAAAGGGGAGAGGATTCTTTCGAAAGCCACGTCTGGAGTTCGTCGGCGGAGGAGCCCAGGCACCTGCGGTCTAGGCTCAAGGTTGTTCGAGATTGCCTTCTCTGGGGGTACAGGGTCTCCCTGTGGCGAGTGGCCTTACTCCGGTGGCAAGGCGGCATCCTTCTCAAGGCACTCACGCGCCGCGAGTAAACCCTCGACGGCTGCTTTCAGGCGCGGGAGCCCGATCTCCGTGCCCAGGCGTTCGGCCCAAATCGCCTGGCGAGTCTCGACCTGCCGGAGTGCGTCGCGTCCCTTGTTGGTGATCGCGATGAGCTTGGCGCGACGGTGGTGCGGGTTGTCGAGATACTCGACGAAACCATCCCGTTCCAGGGCGTCGGCGGTCTGTTGCACGCTCTGTCGGGTCAGCCCCATGACCCTGGCGACATTGGCCGCCGGAGCCGGTCCGTGGTCTACCACCCCCAGCACCTGCCAGCGCGCTGAACTGAGGCCCGACGGTTCCGCCAGCCGGTCACCCGCCTCAAGAGCCAGACCGTTGAGCCGGAATACCTCGAGCACCAGTTCGCTGAACGCATCTCTGATCGCGGTCTTCTTCGCCATTGACAAGATCTTGTCGAATGGACAGGGACCTGTCAAGTTGTGAGGTGTTGTTCTCGATGTGGCAAGGGAGACGGCTCGCCGCCTCGCGGAGTGGTAAAGCGTTGTTCGTAACGCGTCAGCCTTGGCTTGGACGGATCAGTAATGGAGGTTTCCTCGGAAATCAGGAAGCACGCCGTACTCGATCTGGTCTGCCCAGTGCTTCAAGTTTTCGGCGCCGTGAACCCAGAAGGTGGAGCAACGACTGAGGTAACGAAGGACGACCTCTTTTTCACCACGCAAGAGAAGATCCTGTGCTAAGACCATGTTGGGACCGAATGAGCAGAGCACGCCGGACTCGCCAAGCTCGCCGACCTCCGCCGAGGCGATGAGATGAGCCTTGGCTGTCTCGATATCATCAGCGAGGAGGGCAATCTGGCCGAGGATGCGATGGCCACAGTGGCGACTATCATTGGCATGCATCCGGTCTTTTTCCAAATCGGCTCTGGAGAGCAGTTCCTCAGCATATCGCCGGGCTTTGACGTACAATTTTGCGATCATGGAATTTTTTGTCATAAGATATAGCAGAAAGCCATAAACTTCGTCTTGTGACGCAAGGCCAAGGGCGGCTTCGATTTCGACGGCACTCCTTGCCGCCCATTTTTCGTGTGCATGTCGCGAAGAAATGTGCTTAGTGGACGCAATATTTGAGTAAATCATGCTGAGTTGAAACGGCCAATCGATGGAGTGCGGTTCGAGGGATTTTGCCTTGATAAGAAATTTGCAGTAATCCGAATGAGACTCAAAAGGCCCTTCGTCAGGATCATCAGGCGCGAGGTAAACCAGATCTCTATCGATATGTTGTTCTCTCAGGTTACTGAGGGTGATTCCCTGGACCTGGGGAGTCTTGACTGTCGAGGTCCCTGATCATTCAAGGGAGATCCCAGTAATTGATGCGGGATTTCTCGAAGTCATCCAGGTCACAATCTGTCGGAAGAGGGTCGATGATTTCACCGTTCAAGATCCGACAATCGCACCAAGTACAGATCCCCGAACGAAGTTGGGAATGTGTCGTGCGGCAGGTGCGCTTGAGGGTTGTCATCGTGATTTCCCTCTTCTCGTCGCTGATGGGTGTACATCTGGTGTGCTTTAGAGCCGGACGAGGGGAGTCGTCAAGAGTGAGCCTTAGCCTTTGATCTCATCGGCGTCTCCCCTTTTTCCTGGTTCGGTGATGCTTGGGTCGCCTATTTTACCGAGCTGGTATCGATTTTCGCTCTTGGCGGACGCTTAACGTTCTCGTTTCGGTCGCAGCTTGGGCTTGGGGGATGCTTTTGAGGGACTGGAAGGAGAGGGATTCTTGGTCGAGGCGGCCTTGGTCTTGGCGGGTCTTGGGTGGATGGTTTCGTTTCTGGCCAGCATGGCAACAAAGTCGGCGATTTTTCTTGCGCGTGTTTCTGCCCGCTTCACGTTGTGAATGCGATAGAGGATGGCGTAGCGATTGGCCGAGTCGAGCGTCTCGAAGAGGGTTTGTGCCGCCTCGTTCTCCGCGAGGGCCTCGCGCAGGTCGTCGGGGACCGCTGCCACGCTTTGCGACTCGTAGGCCTCGGCCCATCGACCATCGGCCTGAGCGGCCTCGACTTGCTGTAGGCCGGGTGGCTGCATGCGGCCCGTGGAAATCAGTTTTTCCGCCTTCTCTCGGTTGATCTTCGACCATCGGCTTCGTGGCCGGCGCGGGGTGAAACGCTGGAGCCAGAATCGTTCACAGCAAGGGGCTTTTTGACCGTCGATCCAACCATAACACAAGGCGACGTCCAGAGCCTCCGCGTAGCTGACCGTGGTAACGCCGGACCCTTGCTTGGCGAGCTTCAGCCATATCCCCGAAGATTGGGCGTGATCGCGTTTCAGCCACACTTCCCAAACTTCCGCCGAGGCGAACGAGAGGGTCGGTAGATCTTGGTCTGATTTCATGATGATCACTCCCATTGCCGGTTCAAGCAGGCCGCGGCAAGAGCCAATTTCTCAGCGAATTTGGGCGTCAGCGGGTCTCTTGGATCGATCGTGTCGAGTTCAAATCACCGCGAAAAGATCGTAGAATTGTTGTTGCCGTACGTTAGCTCTGCACCCAAGGAAATTCAAGGGCAACCGGCCCTTGCTGATGCCGGTACAGAAGAGGCGATCACGTGGGGCCGGTGAAACTTCTCGACGACGATGATCTGGAACGCTCGGCGGTCGTCGCCAATTGCCGCATGAACCGCGAGCGCAACCTGACGGGCTCGAACGGGTATCTCAAAGAGCTTGGTTTTCATCCGCTCGACTTTCTGAGAGAGCAGGGGAGTGCCAACCGCGAGGTTGCCTGGTTGGACCTTTGCTGTGGTACGGGAAGAGCTCTCATCGAGGCGGCACGAATCGTTCGATCGGAAAAATGGGGTCGGCAAGTCTCGATCACCGGCGTGGATCTGGTCGGTATGTTTCATCGTCCAGAGCCCGGTCTTGAGGAACTCCAACTTGTGGAGACCTCGCTTCGAACCTGGATTCCGGATCGCCCCTATGACCTGATTACCTGCGTCCACGGACTTCACTATGTGGGGGATAAGCTTGCCATCCTCGCCCGCGCCGTCTCGTGGCTGGCCGAGGAGGGAACGTTTGCAGCCAACCTCGACCTTGCGAACCTTAAGTTTGCCGAGAACCCTGGAATCGGTCGCGGGTTTGCCACGGAGCTTCAACGTTACGGCTTTCAATGGAATCGGCGCCGGCGATTGATCATGTGTCACGGTGCAAAATTTTTGTGTTTTCCCTATCGGTATCTGGGGGCCAGCGATCAAGCCGGGCCGAACTACACAGGACAGCCCGCGGTGGATTCCTATTATGGAAGAGAGGAGTCGTCGCCGCTTGAGGAGAATGCACTCACGTGAAGCTCCCAATGAGTTAGGCTGTGCGTCCTCTCTTCGCTGGGTCAGAGTCGCAAAGCGAAGGCATTAAATTGATGGTTGTTGATGGCTTTGTGATTCGCGTCAAATAGCCTCGTTTGCTTACGGGGTTGTGTGCGAGCCACTGACAAGCGAGTACGCTTGTCAGTGCCACCCTATGCACTTTTGCAGATGGAGAGATTGTGCCGGAGCCACTGACAAGCGAGTACGCTTGTCAGTGCCACCCTTTGGGCCACCCTATGGAGTTTTGCAGATCGATAGGTTGTGTGCCGGAGCNTTTGGGCCACCCTATGGAGTTTTGCAGATCGATAGGTTGTGTGCCGGAGCCACTGACAAGCGAGTACGCTTGTCAGTGCCACCCTTTGGGCCACCTTATGGAGTTTTGCAGATGGAGAGGTTGTGCCGGAGCCACTGACAAGCGAGTACGCTTGTCAGTGCCACCCTTTGGGCCACCTTAATGGAGTTTTGCAAATGGAGAGATTGTGTGCGAGCCACTGACAAGCGAGTACGCTTGTCAGTGCCACCCTATGGTGGGCGTTATGCGAGCGAAGGCCGGCCTAGGCCGAGGCACTTAGAGGTGCTCTGGCTGCCTCGATGTCGTTGGTGAGACGGGTGATGGCATCGAGCATGGGACGGCCGCAGTGAAGACGTTCGCTGGCAAACGCCGTTTGCTTGATTGGGTTGGCCTTGGGCAAGGGGGCTTCCACACCCTGATTGGCTTCACGGTAGGCTTCGGCCGTCGGAGCCTGCTTTGCGAGCATCTGCGTGATGAGATGGAAATAGGCCTCGGTGGGCGCCACTTCTAGGGCTCTTTTCAGCTCCGCGAAGCTCTTTGCCGTCCATTTCTGCCATAGGCTTCTTCGACTCGATGTTTCGAGAGTCACGGCTATTCTCGAGTACAACATGCCAAGCTGAAATGGCCAATCAAAGGCGTCTGGCTCGAGAGATTGCGCTTTGATGAGAAACTTGTAGTAATCCGAATAGATTTCGAGAAAGCCCTCGTTGAGTTTCTCGATCGGCCAGGAGCCGATGTTGGTATCAACCTGCTCGCCTCTCAGGTTGCAGAGCGTGATTCCCTGAACCTGGGGATCGGGATCGCTGAGGTCAGCCTGCATCTGGGAGAAATCCCAGGAGTTGCGAAAAAGCGGTTCGGACGCCTCCTGGTCCTGGCCTGCCGGAGAATCGTCGATGATTTCTCCCATGAAGATTTGGCGATCGCACCAGACACAAGTCCCTGAGAGAAGCTGTGGGTGCGTTGTACGGCAGGTGCGTTTGAGGACCATGACGGTGGCCTCCCCTCATCCTGTTGCCGCTACGTGTACAGATAGTACGTTATAGGGCTCGGGAGAGGGGGGCGTCAAGAGTGAATCTTCTCAACGGGCGAGGTCTAGGCCAGCATTTGGAGGATAGGTACGCCGCCGTGGGCGATGTGGATGGGGCGATCGGTGAGGTCGGGGACCATCATTTGGGAATCCACTCCCAGGAGGTGGTACATCGTGGCGATGATGTCTCCGGGAGTGACAGGGTGGTCGGCGACGTGGGCTCCGAGCTTGTCGCTGGCGCCGAGGATGAAGCCTTCCTTGACGCCGCCGCCGAAGAAGAGGGCGAAGCCGCATTGAGGCCAGTGGTCGCGGCCGGCCGCACCGTTGACGCGAGGGGCTCGCCCCATTTCTCCCATGATCACGACGAGGGTCGTTTCGAGGAGTCCCCGGCGTTCCAGGTCTTCGAGCAGCGCCGCGCTGATTTCGTCGAGGTTGGGGAGGTTGAAATTCTTCATCAACGAGAAATTCTTCTCGTGCGTATCCCAGTGGCCGGATCCACGCGACTCAGTGGTCATGCCCACGAACGTCACGCCAGCTTCGACGAGCTTGCGGGCCACGAGCAGGCTCGTGCCGAAGAGGGATTTGCCATAGAGCTGGCGCACCGCCTCAGGCTCGCTGGCCAGGTCGAAGGCGTGGCGAGCCCGGCTTGAGGTGAGAAGCTCCATCGCCTTGCGTTGGAAATGGTCGAGTGTGGAGAACTCGCGCGAGCGCTCGAAACCGGTGAGCTGACGATCGATCTCGTCGAGCATACGGGTCCGGCTCCGAAATCGGTCGACCGTCAGTTCGGGCATGCTGTCGACCGAAGGAAGCCGAGGCTCACCCTGCGGGGCGATTGGCTCATAAAACGACTTGTTCTGATCGAACTCGCGGTCGAACTTGGGGTCGCAGTCAGTGAACAAGGGGTCGCACTGCTTGCCAAGGTAGCCGCCGTAAGGACCCGCCCGGCGCAGCCCTTGGCTATACCCTGGCAAGGCCGGCAGGAAGACCGAGGTGGGGAGGTCGCTTGGGCCGAGCCCGAGATATTGGCAAACCGCGGGAATGCCCGGGTGGTCCGTGCGCTTGGCGTAATAGTTTTCGCGGTCGTTCCCTTCCGTAAAACCCGTCAGCATCGCGTAGGGGTTGTGGCTGTTGTAGCCGTGGGTGACCGAGCGGATCAACGTTCCCTTGTGCATCCACTGCGCCAGGCGCGGCATGTGCTCGCAGACGAAGAGCCCGGGCAGGCTCGTGGGGATCGGCCGGTACTCGCCGCGAATTTCGGCGGGGGCGTTGGGCTTCATGTCGAACATGTCGATGTGGCTGGGGCCACCGAACAAGTTCACGAGAATGATCGACTTGGCGCGCCCCGCTCGCGCCGGCGATTGCTCCTTGGCGCGAAGCAAGCGCGGAAGAGTCATTGATCCGAACAGGGATAAACCACCGACCCTCAAGAGCTCACGGCGAGTCGTCCCGTCGCAAACCCTGGTCTCACCCTCCCCGAGGATACGCAACATGGCGACCCAGCCTTCCTTCGACTCGCGACTCGGGAATACTGCACGACGACCAAATTGTTTAACGAGCTTCAAACATCGTAGGGTTTGGAGGCGCTTGTTGCAAGATGTTTGAACGGGAGGGGGGCGTCGCCTTGTGCGCAAGCGCGGGATTGGGTGGGCAGAATTGCCGACCGAAACCAGGCTTTGCGGCCGGTTGCTGTGGGCCACGCGAGTGACGAGGGAGTGATGTCGGGGTCAAGAACGTTCTTGAAACGAGAAAACCCCGCGCCACAGGTCTCAGACGGTTTCGCATGGCCCCACGATGTCGAATTGCTCTACGGGTCGTCCTCGTCCTTCCGCGTCGCTGACGCATCTATTCGACTCCCAATGCCCTCCGTTTCTCGACGATGAACGGGAGGTGATGGTCCAGATGGCCGACGGCCCCGCTTACCATCTGGGTCACGTTACGGTCGCCACGGTCGCCCACGATTCCCACCCGCCCCCAAGCCTCGGGCGGGGATGCCCTGAGGATGCGGGCCATCTGTTTGCGGCCGAGGTCGAAGAGCTCGAGCTCCTCTTCAACGTCGCGCTCATGGTACGCGAGGGCGGCTTGCATCAGGTCGGGCTTGACCCGCTCGAACGCGGGCCGCTCTTCGGAGAGCACCCGCTTGAGCCGATGGGCGATGTTGGCGTCGGTGTCGACCAAGTGGCAGACGACCTCCAGCACGCTCCATTTCCCGGGGACCGGCCGCGAGAGGCATTGCTCGCAGCTCAAGCCGGAGACGGCGGCCCTGAGTCGTTCAGGGCCGGAGAGATAGGCCTCAATCAGATCGGCGGTTTCCATTCAACTCTCCCCGATTTAGACGAACGCCGCGCGGTGCTTTTCGACAAACGCTTCGAGCGAGATGGGCGGGCGACCGCCGAGCTTCTCCACGAGGTCGTTGGTGCCCGCGAAAATGCCGTTCTGGTGGTCGATCGCGACCTCGCGGAGGTGCTGGAGGAGGAACGAGTTTTCGCCGACTCCGCTCTTCCCTCGCGATTTCAGGTTCTTGGCGAACTCATTGCTGAACTCGTCGAAGCCGATCTGCTTGTACTCGACGTGCTTGCCGAGCACACGGCTTAGGACTTGGGCGGTCTCGGCGTAGGTGTATTCGACAGGTCCAAAGAGCGGATAGATCTTGCCCGCATGAGCCTTGGGATCTTCGAGGAGGCCGGCGATGACGCGCCCCTGGTCCTCGGCCGCGATGGGCGCGTGCTTGCCAGTGCCGAACGGGACGTGGAGCGCCCCGGCACGGATCATCGGGGCGAGGTAGAGCAGCCACTCGGCGAAGTAGGTCGGCCGGATGTGCGCGGTGGGGACCCCCGACCAGTCGAAGACGCGTTCCGAGAGCCAGTGGTCGGTCGCGGCATTGCTCTTCGCGTCCTCCCGGGCCGACTTCTGCGACATGTTGACGACACCTTCAACCCCAGCTTCCTTCGCGGCCTGGGCGAAGTACGCCGTCGCCTGCAGGATGCCCGGGCGGATGGGGTAAACGAAGTAGGCTGACTTCACGCCGTCGAGGGCGGCGCGGACCTGTCCGAAGTCGAGCAGGTCGCCATACACGACCTCCACCCCCCGCTCTTGCAGTTTCCTCGAACGCTCGTCTTGCTTGTGGGCCAGTGCCCGGACCTCGCGACCTTGCTCCAGCAGCCTATCGATGGCGTAGCCGCCCGTGTCGCCCGTCGCGCCGGTGATCAGTACCTTGCCCATCTGGAAATCTCCGTTGAAAGCGGATAAGATGTCAATCGACATCCAAATCTTAGGCGAGCGAAATTTGGATGTCAATCAACATCCAAAAAATTCTCTGGCGGAGGTCGGGCGATGCGGAAGTCGAAGGAGGAGGCCGCGGAGACTCGGAAGCGGATCGTGAAGGCCGCCGCGTGCGAGTTCCGCGAGAAAGGGATCGTCGCCACGGGCCTTGCCGACCTGATGAAGGCCGCGGGCATGACGCATGGCGGTTTCTACAAGCACTTCGAGTCGAAGGACCAGCTCATTGCCGAAGCCTGTGCTGAGGCCGTGGAGGAGGCCATCGGTGGAATGGAGGCTCAGCCGACGATCAAAGCGGCCGTAGCGGGCTACCTATCAACTCAGCACCGAGACAATCCGGCCGCGGGATGCCCGTTATCAGCGATCGGGAGCGAGATCGCCCGAACGGACGCGAAGACGCGTGAGGCGGCCACGGCGGGATTCGAGCGCCTGGTGCGGCTCTTGGAGGGGAAGTCGAAGGCCAAGGACGCGCGGCGTCGGGCCTTGGTGGCGGCCTCGACGATGATCGGCGCGGTGACGATGTCGCGGGTCGTGAGCAACCCCAAGCTATCAGCGGAGATCTTGAGCGCGGTGGAGAAGAGCCTGGACGAGGAGTGAGTCCCAGGGCTTCGCCGAGTTGGAGGTTTCCAATTTAGGTGTAGCTCGTGGCCATGGCCGCAATCAGGCCAACGGCAAAGAACCGGCCTAGAACTTCGATCCATCCCGGCTGGGCTCGGGATCGGTAATGGAAACATGCCGCGGCCCAGGACAACGCGAGAGCCAGAGCGATGATCATGTTCGGCTGAGCGACCCGCGGGGCGACCACGGACAGGGCCACGCATAGGAACGCGATCGCGATCAGAAGGACCAGTGAGAGCATGCCTGGTTGCCGAATTAGGTCCGAGACGGGCAGGCGTGGTGGAATCAGGCGTATCCAGACATAAGCCACGGCGAGGTCCAAGAGGGCGATGGTCAAGCAAGACTGAGCGATCCTGACATAGGCCTGTGTGGTTGGGGTGGTCTTGGCATTGGCCCAGAAGGTATGGAACTGGTTCCATCCGGGGCGCATCGCGGCCAAGGCGAGGGCTGCGGTGGCTACCAGGATCATGGCATCGATGAGCTTGAACTGCCTGCAGCGAGGCATGGGCTTCTCCCGGTAACCTGGTCTCGCGGTCCCGCCGCTCGCGCAAGCGGCTATGGTCGTGGAACCAGCAACCTTCCGTCTGAATGAAGCAGGAACACTGGCGTGAACCCCTCACCGTGAGTGGCTGTGGGGCGTGTCGATAGAGAGAAGGCTGTCCGGCCTTTTTGCGGTCATAGAGCACGCATATAAAGAGCCCGAACCCGATCGACGCTTCCGGTATTTCTCCCAACTCCGCGATTCTCGCCACGATGGAGGCCTGCGCCGGCTTATCTTTCTTGATGACGGCCGGAAATGTTCTGTCTGAGGCGTGGCGGATGTGGAAGATCGCCTTGCCGGGTAAATTCTCCAGCGGCAGCTTCTGTAGATTTTTGCTGATAGCAGGGGGTGGCGGATCGTTGGCTCCCTGCCGTTTTTCTGTGTCAGCCTCAAGTTCCCGATGCGGTCCCCTATCCTCGACCGCCAAACGGCTTGATCCAGGCAAATTCTCGAGAACTCGCCAACGGTCATGATTCCCGCTATTTGCGAGCATTCAAAGCCACAGCGGCACGGATGAGCGCCTTCAGGGCCTCCTCGTCCACGTTGTCGCCCTCGCGAAAATCGATGGCGCGCCTCGTGTTTCCTTCGAGGCTGGAGTTGAAGAGGCCGGAAGGATCCTCAAGCGAGGCCCCCTTGGCGAAGGTCATTTTCACGACGCTCTTGTAGGTCTCGCCGGTGCAGATCAGTCCGTTGTGTGAGAAGGTCGGAATCCCCGCCGGATTCGATGGCTTGACCCACTTCCGCTCCTCGGTCATCTGGGGGTCCGCCTCCATGATCAGGGCGCGGAGCCGAGAGAGCATCTCTCCCCTCCAGTCCCCGCCTAACTCGGTTGGCTTCGACGGATCGCCTTTGGCTTGGCCCTTCTTCATTTTTCTGCCTCCTCGTGATCAGCCCTTAAGAATAAAGCACTTCACCCACGAGTGATCCCCAGCCGTCGCCCAAGCGACAAGCCTCGGGTCGTGGACGAAGTACCCGCCGGAATACAGGTCCCGCCACCAACTCCGGCCAAGCCGTACGCAGTCGCAGCGGATCACCATCCCGTCGGAACGATCCTCGTCAGCCCCGAGACCGGCCCGTGTGCCGGGGCTAGCAGGCGGCGCGGCCATTCTACCGCAACCGGCGGCTGTGGGAGATGGCGGAGGCCTTCTGCAGGAATTGAACCAGTCGGGGCGGATTTCGCGTCCCGTCCCTGCCTCGCGACCGCGTAAACGCTTCCCCTTCTGGCTTGCCTCTCTCCCTTCTCGTAGAATCGCGGCTCGACCTTGACCGGGGCATCTACCAACGTCGGAGAATCAAGTCTATGTATCTGAAAATCACATGTTTGACGGCCGCGATCCTGGCCGGCCTCGGCACGGTCCAGGCCCAGGTGACGCCAGAGGAAGCCGCCCGGATCGGTGTCGAAGCCTACATCTACGGCTACCCCCTGGTCACCGTCGACACGACCCGGAAGGTCATGACCAACGTCGCGAAGCCCGAGGCGCTTCGGGGACCTATGGGCGCCTTCCTGAACGCCCGCGCCTATCCTTCGGCCGCGTTCCGGGACGTCACCGCGCCGAACGCGGACACACTCTACTCCTCCGCCTGGCTCGACCTCACCAAGGAGCCGTACATCCTGAGCTTGCCGGACGAGAACGGCCGCTACTTCCTCATGCCCATGCTTTCCGGCTGGACGGACGTGTTCGAGGTGCCGGGCAAGCGGACCACCGGGACCAAGGCACAGAAGTTCGCTCTGACCGCCCCTGGCTGGAAGGGCGTGCTGCCCGAGGGGGTGAAGGAGATGAAATCGCCGACGAGCCTGGTGTGGATCATTGGCCGAACCTATTGCACCGGTACACCCCAGGATTACAAGGCGGTCCACGCGATCCAAGATCAGTATTCGCTCGTGCCCCTCAGCTCCTATGGTAAGCCCTACACCCCGCCGCTCGGGAAGGTCGATCCGTCCGTCGACATGAAGACGCCGGTCCGCGACCAGGTTGACCGAATGGACGCGGCTACCTACTTCAACACGCTGGCCGTGCTGATGAAGGACAACCCACCTGCGCCGGCGGACACGCCGATGGTCGAGATGATGACCAAAATCGGCATTGTCCCGGGCAAGGTCTTTGAGATCGGCAAACTCGACCCTGCTGTTGCCAGGAGCCTGGAGACCGTGCCGAAGGCGGCCCAGGAGAAGATCATGGACCACTTCACCCACGGCGGGGCCGATGTCAACGGCTGGCGGGTCATGACCAAGACCGGGCTTTACGGCGCAGACTACCTGCAGCGGGCCTTCATCGCCGCCATCGGCCTGGGAGCGAATCGTCCCCAGGATGCGGTCTACCCAACCTCAATGGTCGATGTTGACGGTGAGCCCTATGACGGTGCCAACAAGTACGTGATGCACTTTGATAAGGGGCAAACTCCCCCGGCCAAGGGCTTCTGGTCGCTGACGATGTATGACAGCGCGTACTTCTTCGTGGCCAATCCGCTCGACCGCTATACGGTGAGCTCGCGTTACGATTTCAAATTTGGCGAGGACGGCTCACTCGACCTCTATATCCAGAAGGATTCCCCCGGCAAGGAGAAGGAGTCGAATTGGCTGCCCGCGCCGAGCGGCAAGTTCATCCTGATGCTTCGGCTCTACTGGCCGCAGGAGACCGCGCCATCAATCATCGACGGAACCTGGAAGCCGCCGGGCGTCCGCAAGGTGAAGTGATCCGAACGGCCCCGGGAGTCAGAGATGGCCCCCGGGGTTTTTCGTGCGCAACCCCTGTCTTGATGACCGGGAACATCGGGAGGTCCCACCCAAGCCCTTCCGGCACCTCGCTCCGCTTCCCGAGGGCTCGCTCGTCCGGCCATCGATTTCCGTGAACTCAGGCGTCGGACTCTCCCAGAAGATCGGCAAGCTCGTACAGCGGCCGGATTTCGATCTCACTCGGCCCCGGCATGGGGTTGGGGCAGCGCTTCACCCAGGCGACCGCCTCGTCCATATCCTTGACTTCCCAGAGCCAGAACCCGGCTACCAACTCGCGGGGCTGGGCGAAAGGCCCGTCGATGACCGTGCGGTTGGGGCCGTCGAACGTAATTCGCTTGCCCTGGGAGGAGGGCGTGAGGCCGTCGGCGGCGAGCAGAATGCCGGCGTTGGTCAGGTCGTCATTGAACTTGCCCATCGCCTCGAGCATCTCGGTATTCTCGGGCGAGGGGACGAAGCCCTTCTCGCTGTCTTCGGTAGCCTTCACAAGTACCATTACGCGCATCGTCCCTGTCCTCATTTAAGCTGTTGTATAACCATCGCCTCTGAAAAACAGCCCGTGGTTTTTCTCCTTAGCCTTCGCCCCGGCGTGCGGCCTCAATCGTGGCGATGTCGATCTTCCTCATCGTCATCATGGCTTCCATCGAGCGCTTTGCGGCGGCGCGATCCGGGTCGGTCGCCGCGTCGAGCAGCACGCGTGGCGTGATCTGCCAGGAGAAGCCCCAGCGATCCTTACACCAGCCGCAATCGCTCTCTTCGCCGCCATTGCCCACGATCGCGTCCCAGTAACGATCGGTCTCTTCCTGGTTCTCAGTCAGGACCATGAAGCTGACCGCCTCGTTCGGCCGGAAATTTGGGCCGCCATTCAGGCCAATGTAAGCGTGGCCCAGGACGGTGAACTCGACGATGAATTCCTCACCCTCCTTCGTAGACGGATTATCCGCCGCGGAGGTGTGAGCTTTCCCCACGTGGCTGTCGGGGAACACGCTCGCGTAGAACTCGGCCGCCTCGCGAGCCTTGCCCCGGTCGAACCACAGGCAGGTCATCATCTTGGTCATCTTCGCTTTCCTCACTTGCCGTTGGTCAGTGTGAAGGCAGCGCTTCGCGGGCCTTCTGTCATTACCCCGAGAAGATCCCAGCTTCGGGGATTGGAACCATTTATCGGTCGAAAGTCAACAGGTGTACAGTAAAATTCCGCGCGGGGGTGATCCCGCTTCGCGCGGGGTTCCCCTCCGTTGTTCGCTACGCTCCGTTGCTGTCGCGACCTCACTTCGGTCAGTAGGTCGCTCCGCCCTCAGGACGGCATTCGGAGGGCTGCGCCGTCCTGGGGGGCGCTTCGCACCTGCATTTAGGTAGAGGTAGGGGGTTCCATCGGGAAGGCGAAGGGTTCGGGATGGAACACATCTTGTTTCAACAACGCGTGTTTCTATGTTTGAAAGAAGGATCGAATCTCGCGACACAAAGCGTATCAGCAGCAAGGAGGCTGCATAAAAGGAGAATTCACAAGAAGCACAAGAACCTTGATTTTGGAAGGACATTATGGAATGGGCAGTGTGCAGGTAACACTAGCTTGGTGGAAATATCATGGTGGGAAGTTTTTGGAAGGTTGATGGGAATCGCGAAAATTGTAACAGTGCAGCTTCCCTGTAACCCAGCAGAAGGCAAGGAATTCCCTCACGAATCAGGAGAATTCGCGGCCTAGTACTACAGTTGCGCTTGATTCTGAGGTAATCTGGGCCTCTATCAAGGAGGTTCCCCGATGCCGCCCATCGACATCCCGGCCGCCTGGCCCGAACGGTTTGAGGAATTGGCTCGACGAATCGCCTCACGATTCGGCCGCAAGGATCTCAGGCGGCGGGCCGAGGCCTATCTTCGAGGCCTGATGGGCCGCGTCGAACGCAAAAATTCCTGGCAGCTCGCCGAGGCCTCCGGGGACGCTACGCCCCACGGCATCCAGCGGCTCTTGGGCCGTGCCAACTGGGATGCCGATGCCGTCCGCGACGACCTTCGTGCTTACGTCGTCGAGCATCTCGGCGAGACCGATGGCGTCCTCATCGTCGATGAGACCGGGTTCCTCAAGAAGGGGGATAAGTCTGTCGGCGTCCAACGGCAATACTCGGGCACGGCCGGGCGAATCGAGAACTGCCAGGTCGGTGTCTTCTTGGCCTACCGCTCGAGCCGAGGAGCCGCCTTCCTCGACCGGACCCTTTACATGCCGAAGTCTTGGACCAACGATGCGTCCCGCCGCCGCGAGGCTGGCGTCCCGGAGGATGTTACCTTCGCGACCAAGCCTGAGTTGGCTCGCGTCATGCTCAGGCGGGCGCGGAAGGCCGGTGTGCCGGCGCGGTGGGTGACTGCCGACGAGGTCTATGGCTCGGATTCCCAGTTCCGCCGTCTGCTCGAAGAGTCGGGACTCTCCTATGTCGTCGCGGTCACATCGGCCCAGCGGTTATTCTTGGGCGGCTTCTATGGCCGGGTTGACGAGTTGACTGCCGACCTGACCACCGACGCCTGGCTCCGCCTCAGCTGCGGCGCCGGCTCGAAGGGACAGAGGCTCTACGATTGGGCTTTCGTGGAGTTCCCCCACCAATCCGGCGAGAAGTGGACCAAAGGTCTGCTTGTGCGTCGCTCGACTGTCGAGCCTCACGAACGCGCGTATTACCTCTGCCGATGTCCCAAGAGAGCGACCGTTGAGGAGCTGGCTCGCGTTGCGGGCTGCCGCTGGTCGATCGAATCGTCTTTTGAGCAAGCGAAACAGGAAGTCGGTCTCGACGGCTACGAGGTACGGAGTTGGGCCGGGTGGCATCGACACGTGACTCTGTCGCTCCTGGCTCATGCCTTTCTGGAAGTCCTCCGAGCCGTTGAGACCTCATCGCCCCCAAAAAGGGGAGGCGCCGATTCACCGACTTGATTCCGCTTACGGTGCCAGAGGTCCGTCGCCTGCTCACGCGGTTGGTTTGGCCGGTTGTCTGTCCCACCGAGCACTGGCTGGCGTGGTCAACGTGGCGACGTCGCCACCAGGCCCAGGCCATGAGATGCCATTACAAGAGCCGTGGCCACTCGCCGTGAGATAAAGCGCAACTGTAGTACTAGGGTGGGCTATTATCTCTCGTTCTAAGGCTGCTGATGCTTGGGCAGCTCACGCCACATGATAAGGGAGGAAGGCTGAATTCCGTGTGCGAGGCCGCTTTCGGTGGCACTGGTGATCTTCGCCAGTAGACAAAAAGCCGTCGACACTGGCGAAGACCACCAGTGCCAACCGGCCGGCCTCTTTACAGCAACACAGGCTGTCGATATGTCTGTGTGCGATAAGGTTGAGGACATCTCGAAGTTGTAAATGAGTCATTACTCTTGCCGGTGCGATTTTTGTCGCGGGAGGGCCCTGAGCACGGCCAAGTCGAGCCTGCGGCTGGGAGAGAAAGCACCAGGTAGACTCTGGGCGTTCTCAATGCCCGGTGGAATCGCCTTCCGTATAGAGCGTCCGTTCCAGGGTTAATGCCACGAGAAATGGTGCGCAAACCGTGTCTCTGGACTCGAAGTCGATGGAAGTCACTCGCCTTTGCGGATGTGGGTTCTTCCATTCCGACGCATAGAGGCGAATCAGGTCGGTTTCACTGGCCGCCGGGTTCTTGCCAGCCCAGGCGAGCTTGCCGCGGGAAGGCTCTTCGGGGTCGGAGCTTTGCCACCAATCGCGCACGTCCCTGCCGTAAATGATGGGTATCCGTTCTTCGGTCTTGTCTTCGTAGTGGACCACGTAGGAACCGATTTCGGCGCCGTCCTTGATCTCGAAACCGTTGCCGAACATGGTGGAATGAAGGATGTAGAGCGTATCGAACTTCTTGTCGATCGCGATGCCGCGAACCGCCGCAGGGGGTTCGGGAGCACGATTGCCACGGACCCGGATGAGTCGCTCACCGATTTTGAACACGCTGTTTCCCAGAGCGTGTTTCCCCTGGGGCACGTTGGCGAGGTGATTCTCCGTGAGCGATCCTAGTTGATCGGCCAGCCTGTGGTTACCTTTCGGCTGAAGGTCGACGAAGGTCAATTTCACGCCGGAAACAACGGGGCCTGGCTCGTTTGCCGTCGAGTCGCCGATTCCTACGAAGATGAGAGCCACGATCGTCATCATCCACAATCTGAACATAATTCGACTCCTTTGCACTTGAAAGGCCAGTGAGACAACCGCGACCGGGATTGCCGTGGCTGAGGTCCCGCCCGCTGCAAATTGCATGGCCGTCCGCGTTGTGGCCTCGGCCAGGGGGGCGGGAATGGCTCTCTTCGCGGACTTTCCGGCCAAGCTTGTTCCCGCGAGCGCAACTCCGGGAGCCAGGCCGCGGCGAATCAGCCGGTGACGGAGCCGCTCGCGACCGTGGGCCAGCCGGCTCTTGACCGTACCGACCGGCCAGCCCAGGTGCCTCGCTGCCTGGGCGTGGGTCTGCCCTTCGAGCAGGCAGAGCACCAGCGGGACGCGACAACGCTCAGGGAGACGGCCGATCTCCTCGTGGAGCACCCGTTCGAGGTCACCGTCGCGCGGGGTGTCGACGTGTTGGGGAGACCTCAATTCGGCGGCTGTCTGCTCGTGCCGCCGTCTCCGAAGAACCCGGGCGTGGGCGTTGCGGGCGACGCGCTGGGCCACGACGTAAAGCCAGGGGGCGAGCGACTCGCAGAGCCAAAGTGAGCGGGATCGCCGTACGAGGACCAGGAATGTAGCCTGGAAGGCATCCTGGGATTCGTGTTCGTTGTGGAGAATCGCCTGACAGACGCGTAAGACCATTGGGCCGTGCCGCTGGATCAGGACGGCGAATGCCAGTTCGGCCTGTTCGCTGTGGCCGGTGGCGAACCGCTCGAGAAGTTGCCCATCCGTCAGGGTGCCGAACGTTCCGACTTGGAAGAGCGTGCCGAGTTGTCGGATCGTGGCTCCATCTCTTGCGATCGGCATGAAACTGATCCTCCTCGGGACTGCGGAATCCGAGCTCGTTTCAGTGTAATGCCGCGAGACAGGAGATCGGGTCTCTCTTTCTTTTCCGGGAAAGCCTTTCTGCGCCAAGCAAGGGGCATGAGCCTCTTGGTGCAAAAACGAGGAATCCCGAGCACCGCGATGCCAAAAAGGCCGGTGCTCGGGACTCGGATTCGCTTCAGGGGAGGGGGGATGACTTCTCGGTGGCGGGGAGCGGTCAGGCCCCTGCGCCGGGGCGGCCGATGACCTCGCGGGGGGTGTCCCGCTCGCGGCGGGAGGCGATGGCGTTGACGGCGTTGAGGTAGGCTTCCGCCGAAGCTTCGATGATATCGGTCGATGCCGCGCGGCCTCGGAACGAGCGCTGGTCGCTTTCAACCTCGAGCTCGAGTGAAACTTCGCCTTGCGCGTCCTTGCCGCCGGTCACGCCGCGAACGGAGAACTCGCGGAGGTTGGCCGCGATGCCAGTTACCCGCTCGACGGCCTTGAAGATGGCGTCGACGGGGCCGTCTCCCGTGGCGGCGTCGGTGATGTCCTGGCCGTCTGGGCTCCGGATGCAAACGGTCGCCGTGGGAATGACGTTGGTTCCGGCCGTCGTATGCAGGCCGATCAACGACCAATGGGCGGTGACGTCCTGGATATGCTTCTCAATCAAGACGACCAGGTCGTCGTCGTAGACTTCCTTCTTCTTGTCGGCCAGGGCCTTGAAGTCAACGAACAGGACTTCGAGCTGGGCGTCGCTCAGGTGATAGCCCAGCTCGACCACGCGATCACGCAGGGCGTGTCGGCCTGAGTGCTTGCCCAGGACGAGGTCGGTCTTGGGAACGCCGACTTCCTCGGGGCGCATGATTTCGTAAGTGGATCGTTCTTTGAGCATGCCGTCCTGGTGAATGCCGGCCTCGTGAGCGAAGGCGTTGCGGCCGACGATGGCCTTGTTGCGCTGAACGGTCAGGCCGGTGACGGTGGAGACCATGCGACTGACGGGGTAGAGCCGCTCGGTCTTGATGCCGGTGGTCAGGCCGTAGTAGTCAAACCGGGTCTTGAGCGCCATGACGATCTCTTCGAGGGCGGCGTTGCCCGCGCGCTCGCCGATCCCGTTGATGGTGCACTCGATCTGCCTCGCGCCGACTTCGCAAGCGGCCAGGGTGTTGGCGACGGCGAGTCCCAGGTCGTTGTGGCAGTGAACGCTGATGACCGCCTGGTTGATGTTGGGGACCCGTTCGCGAAGGGTACGAATGACCCCGGCGTATTGGGTGGGGGTGGCATAGCCGACGGTATCAGGGATGTTCACCGTCGTTGCGCCGGCGGCGATGGCCGCTTCCACGACTTCACACAGGAAGTCGATCTCGGTGCGTGCCGCATCTTCCGGGCTGAACTCAATGTCGGAGCAGACGGCTCGGGCATGGCGGACGCTGGTGACGGCTCGCTCGATGACCTGTTCACGGCTCATCTTGAGCTTGTGCTCGCGATGGATGGCCGAGGTCGCGAGGAAGACGTGGATTCGAGGGCTCTGCGCATATTGGAGAGCTTCCCAGGCGCGGTCGATGTCACGCTCGTTGCTGCGGGCGAGTCCGCAGACGGTGGTGCCGGTGATCTCGGTGGCGATGGCGCGGACGGCCTCGAAATCGCCGGGAGAGGCGATGGGGAAACCGGCCTCGATGATGTCGACGCCAAGCGCGGCAAGGGCTCGGGCCACTTCCACTTTTTCAACGATGTTCATGCTCGCGCCTGGTGACTGCTCGCCGTCACGCAGGGTCGTGTCGAAAATCCGAATCCGATTCGCGTCGGCCATGGCAGGAACTCTTTTTGTTTCGTGTTAGGGAACCAAGCTCGTACGCAAGGGCAGATGACGCTTTGACCGGTATGGAAACGCAGAAGCCCCGAGACTCACCGGTCAAGGCGGGTCTCGGGGCTTCGTAGATCACGCGGGAGGCGTTGAAACGACGAACCCTAAGACTCCGCCCGGCCAAGCTTAAGCAGGCCGAGATGCCGTTGAAGTCGAAGGTTCAGCGTGCCAGATCGCATTCGGAAGGAGCTCCAGGAGCGTCAACTTCGCGTCCACAAGCTCCATCATACGCCCACGCGCCAGCCAAGGTCAATGGCGCCGGCGAAAAACCGCAAGAGATCCGCCCGCGAGGCCATGCGATCCTTCAACGTCATCGTACCTGGCCCCCCCTCGGAAAGGACGGACTCGACTTATGCGGAGCTTGTGACGTGTCTCGATCACCTAACCCGGCGTCCGAATTGTCTCAAGGCGAAGATGATCTACCTGGCTGTGAACTTTGACTTCTTTCGTTGTTCTGGACTCCTAAGCCAAGGGAGCCCACTTTATCAGAATTCTCAGATCCGATGGCCCGATTTTTGGAGAGCAGATCACAATGGGGTTCGCTGCCTTTTCAGAAATTGAAGGGCGGTCCAAGGATTTTTGCCCACCTCCTTTGCTGCTCAGCGGTTAGTTCTTTGGTGATTCTCTCGTGAAGGGCTCTCTTTCTCTTTTCGAATCGCAGCTTAAGCTCTTCTTTTGACGAATTTTTATAATCAATGGTTTGACTTTCTGATTGATAATTATGAATGAGCATGATGATTGTCGATTTTTGATGGCCGCTAAGCCCCATCGCATCTTCGATATCCTGATCCCCTAAGGTGGTTGCTCCCCGATGTTGAAGGTTAATTTGTTTAAACCGCTGGAACTGTTCTGGACTCAAAAGATCGGCGATGGCGTTGGCGGTCTCGATTGCGGATACTTTCTCAAATTCTCGACGTCTCTTTTCCCACTCCTCAGAATTAACCTCCAAGAGCTTTTCAAGGGGCTTATAAAATGAGCGTGACTTGGCCGCGACCTCATCGCGAATTCTCTTGCTTGTTTCTCGTCGCGTTTCGTCGAGTTTCAACTCGTCTTGGACACTGGGGATGTTCAGCAATAAGCTATTCAAGGCGGCACCTCCTCCCAATTGCAGTGTGCCTTTCAGATCAGTTGTTTGTGCCGCTCGGTTGGCATCTCGTCTTTGTTCAGGTGCCTGCGCCAGGATTATGCTGTTCCAGAAGATCAGTGATAGAATAACCACCATCAGTGCCCGTGTCCTCATTGTGGAATTCCTGTTCTTCGAGTGCAGTAGACTCCGGGTTATTTTCAGAAAACACAACCTTTATATTATGAGCTCATGGGAGCTGGATGACAATCTTTCTGGACTCAGGTTGAATTAATCGTTGTGTCTTAACTGCCGATGGGATTAGAAGCACGCCAAGTGCATGCGTCTTCGTAGCGGCGTAAACAGATCCGTTGCTTTTCGCGGGATGGTGATGATCAGATGGACCAGGAGAGAGTTGCCAGTCGAGGAGAGCGAAGAAGTCACGGTGGGCGAAAGCGACTGTTTCGTCCAGAACGCTTGCTGTGATTACCTCCCATCTTTGGTAATGACTGGGCGCGGATGAAGCCGGTTTGCCGCGTCGGCTTGTCGACGGGGAGGGGCGACACTCCCTTGGAGCAGACTTGAGTGAAGGAAGCGTTGATACCGCGGAGCGTTTCGCTGTCGATGCGATCGTTCAAGTCACCGACGAGAAGAGTTAGGCAGTGAAAGAAGCAGGGTAGGACCTCGGCGACCTACTTCACCTCCGCCCAACATTCTTGGCTCGCTGCGCGATAGCCGAGATGGATTGCCAGGAAGAGGAAAAGAGGCTCAAAGCCGCGGGAATTGATCCCACATTCGATCGCTCTTCGCCGTTCGTCATGGAAGACTTGACAAAGCTTTGCATGCGGGTGTTTCGTTGACCGAGGGCCGAATGGGAGAAGCCCGCACGTCCCGCCTCGACGAACGGGCAGTGGAAACGGAGTTTCGAGCCACCGCGCCACTCCTCGACTCTACTAGTTGCACCCGCGAGCTATTTTATGGAAAAGAGGGGGACGGAGCGAATTGCTAGCCAATCTTTTCTTTGCGGGGCTGCTCTGTGGGGAACCGAGTCGACTCTAACACCAGTTGCTTGATTGGATCGCATGCACACAAATCGTTGTCTTAAGTACGCCCTCTTTCAGCGGATAGGGGGACACGCGATCCACTTCCAGTCGATAAGGGCGTGTCCACTCGCTCCAACCAGTCGGCCTCGCGAAGCGTGAGCCGACCTTTTCAGCGCCAGGATTTACCACGTTGCCACAACGGCAGGCCCGACGATTTTCCACTGCTCGGCTCGCCGCACCAATTTCACACACATGGCATCTGCACCGCGCAGCGAAGGGCCGTCGCTAATGGTTGTCGTGATAGATCGTGAAGGCATTGGACCGCCCCGTCACACGTGCCCGCTTGTCCCACAGTGCCGATGACAGCGCCGAGTGTGCGTTATCAAGAGCCACCGCATCCAGGGGCTCAAGTCGCCGTCGCCATGCGCACGCAGCATGTTGTGGAAATGGTTCGGCATCAAGCAGAAACCGAGCAGATCGACCTGCAGCCGCGTGCGTGCGTCGACGATCGCCTCGACAAAGGCGTCGAAGTCGGCTGGCTTGTGGACGACAGCCGCGTGTTGATTACTCCGGTTCAGAGCGTGATACCACCTGCCGCCGACAGAGGCTTGTGCAGTTCTCGGCATCGGAGTAGTCCATCGGTACCTCTCGCCTCCGTCAATAATCCGCTCTATCCCGAATGCCACGAAGATAGGCCGCAAGTCATTCGGCAGTATTAAGTTGCGGTTGGGACGCCTCCGGGGTAAGATCCCCGCTCCGGTGGCCTGCTTCTCGCGAAAGTCAGGTATCAGCTACCGTCGGAGTAAAGACCGAACATTCGGCCTTGGGATGAGATCGACGCAACGTTCTGAAGCCCAGAGGTTTGATTCTGAACTTCGTAGCATTCCGCTCCGTCTCCTTTTTTTTCGCTCCGATAGCTTCCGGCTGGAGCGATCAAACTTAGCCCGGTGAGACTTACACGCACAGGGACGCCGTGCCTTATCACGGTGCACAGCTATTTCACTTTACGAAAACGGCTTCTCGCAAAGCGAATGTCGTTGTCATTGAAGCTGGAAGGGCGAGGAATGTTAGGGAATCCTGATTGCAATTCCTCATATTGATCATTCTCAACGCGGAAAATTCCCAAAAAGAGTTTGCCTTTATGGTTGCCGCATTCCCGATGAAAATCGATAGTCATCGGATTATTCGTAGTGTCAATATTAATTGTTCCCATGTTAATTCTGGAAACCAGAACGCTGGCATGATTGCCATTAATTTCCATGTGCGACTGTTCGCATGTGGGATCGAACGTTGATTTTTCATCAAGTGTTCGCTCCACCAATCGCCAAACGCCACTGAGTCGTTCTCCGTCCGTATTGGCGTGCTCGTTCACTCGTAAGTCCGCCCGTTCCCAAGTTTCGAGATTTCTGTACCGACCTTCATTTGAGTCGAACGTTTTTGGAATTCCCTTTCCTGTAAAGTAGCATCGTCTAAGTTTTTTTTCGACTCAATTCATAAATGCCTTTCGTATTAAGAGTGCGGTTGGATACAACAACGGCGTCGTTAAACTGTTTTGGGTTAGAGTTCTCATCGAGATTCAGAGTTCTCTGTTGAAGTAGTTTGGATGTGCGTTTATATTGATGTTTGCTAAAAACGATATCCTCCTGTCGCCCGCTCTCCTCGATTGTCGAGTATCCGGCGTCGATACGTCTCCATGACCCTTCTAGGACATCAAATTCTCCTGAGAAACTGCTTCGCTTGAATGAGTTCAAAAGTAGAATTGAACTTAGAGACACAAGGAGCCAGAAAGTAACTCTTGTGATCATAATTTGTTCTAAAAAGGGGTTCTATCGACACGTAGCTCGAGCCTTCGAATAAGCCAAAGACAGAATTGTAATTTGGGACTCGACTGAATTGCAAGTGGTAAATTGGAATGGTCAAGCAATATTTCTATTGATTTTAGGACACGGCGTCTTTAAAGTACGAGAATAATAATTATTATTGATATGAATATTTTAACATTTTTATGAGATCTTGAGCCTATCTGAATCACTACACTAGGTCATTTGGGTGGCCGGGCAGCTAACTCCAGCAAAACGATACGGCGTCCCAGTGCTCTTGCTTCTGCAAATCGTTTCCTTCGCCTTAAAAAACGTGCGTAATGCTCCATGATGTTGATCATGTAAGGATGTTTGCTGACTTCATATTGCTCCAGGATGCGCATGGAATGCTGAAAGAGGCCTTCAGCCTCTTCGTATTTGCCCTGGGCCTCGAGCGCAAGGGCCAGATTGCTTCGGCATGTTGTCACCCAAGGATGGTCTACGCCGACCTCCTTTTCTCGCATCGAGACAACCGTTCTCAGGAGAATTTCGGCGTCGAAATTCCGATGGATATCCATGCAGAGAGTGGCGAAGCGATCGTAAAACTCAACGTTTTCGGACTTGTCCAACCCGGAGCCGTCTTTATCTTCGCGAATTGTATGCATGATGAAGAGAAGCACGAGCTTCTCGACGGCGTCTTGGAGTCGTTTTTCGCGAGCTTTGGAATCGAGATGCGTCAGTCTCAAGCCCATGAGGATGAAAAAGATTCCTTCTGCGACGTTTATGAAAGCCCAGCGATGCGCGTAAGTGCATGCACCGATTAAAAATATTGCCCCTGCTACGTGGCAGACCCACGGAGGGAGCGGCCTTTCAAAGAACCATAGAGGAAATCCGTACTGCCATGAAAGAAGAGACGCTAATCTTGTTCGCTGGCTAGACCCCATTGATTAGTCGTCCCCCGATTGTTGCGATGGATTATGGATCATCGAAGGTTCAGGAAAATGATACACACCACGTTGTCAATTGCTCGAGTAATTCCGGCTTTCCAAAACACATTGCTTTCCTGGCTTCCAACAAGATCTCGGGAGAAGGATATCCCGGCACTGCCAAGGAGCTGTATCTCTCAAGAGAGTCGTCAAGCCAAGACCTGACTCTACTGGAAAGATGGCTCCTGGCTTCGATAGATTAATTTTCAACGATCAGTGTCAGAACAAATCCCTGCTCTTGGGAATTCCCACAGACTCCAAGCCACCCCGGGCAGCATCCACGGCTCCACTCATTGTCCCCCAAAAACCACCCTCAGGGTTAGCAGGTGGTGAGGAAGGAGTCGGAGCCGGTTGGGGGCTACTAAATGGTAGTCCCGGCAAAATAGGAGGGACAAGTGCACCACCCATGCCGCCAGTTCCAACGGTGCCACCAACGGGCCACGGGTTCGTCGGCAGAATTTTGGGCTTAAAGATCTGTTTAATCACAGGAGCAAGTCTTGCCCCGCCACCTCCGATAATACCTCCAATAACACCGATGACAGCGCCTTCGTTCACACTTTCCTTGGTCGTACCCGGTGGCTTAAGCCAACCATTATAGAAGCCGCCGACAAACCCCAATATTGCACCTGGCAGTGCTCCTGATCCAAAACCAACGAACGTACCAACCACTCCTCCCGTGAACGCTCCAGCTAATCCCCCATAGATTGCGCCCTCCAAATCCAACCCCGATGGGTCGATGGAATTCGTGGGAGTATTATCAACATAGCGATATAAATTGAGGTCGCCGGCAGAAAATCCTTTCGGATCCTGGCTGATAAACCGTCCCGTCACCTGACTGTACCACCTCGCATTATCATAATACAAGCCAACCGTCGAATCGGACTGCATACCTGTGTACTTGAAGCGATCACCGTTTATTGCGTTAGTCTGGGTGACCACGTTCCCATAGCTGTCGTACACGACGTGATCGATCACGGCTGCCGATGTGTTGTCGATGTCGCGGACGGTTCCAAGTTTGTCCGTTAGGTACCAAGCAGATGTTCCGCCGGAACTGGTTCGAGCCAGGATTTCGTCGACGGTGGCGCCGCTTACGGCGCCGGGTCTGAAGAGATATCGCTCTTGAACGGTGCCGGAACTGTTGAAGTCGGCGTAGGGGTGAGCGGCAGCATTGCGGCCGTTATACACCGTCCAGGTTTGTGTGCCGCTGTCATCGACGCCGATTCTATGGCCCAAGGCATCGTAAGTGTAGGTTGCTAGCACCGTTCCTCCGGTCTTCACCCCCGTTAACTGGTTGTGGTAGTCATAGGTGTAGGTAGTGACGACGCTGGTGGAAGTGTTGGTCTGGCTGATGAGGTTGCCGGCGTTGTCGTAGGTGTATGTATAGCCAGGGGAGGTGGTGAGTTCGTTGCCGGTGCCGGTGGTGTAGCCGGTCATGGTGCGGTTGCCGCCGGAGTCGTAGGTGTACGTTTCGGCTCGTGTGCCGGAGGCGCCGGTGAGCTGGTTGGTGCTGTCGTAGGTGAAGGAGACGAGGCCTTCCTGGTCGGTCTCGCTGGTGAGGCGATTGGCAAGGTCGTAGGAGTACTTGTAGGTGGTGCCGCCGGAGTAGGCTTGGGTGGTGAGCCGGCCGCCGGAGTCGTAGGAGAGGGTTTCGGAAACAGCGGTACCGCTGCCGCCAATGGTTCGGGTGAGGGAGGTTTCCAAGCTGGCGGCGTCGTAGCCGTAGATGGCCTGGGGTCCGGAGGTGCCGCCGAAGGATTGGGTGATGGTGGTGAGACGATAGGCGTTGTCGTAGACGTAGGTGGTGAGGCCGACGCCCGCTCCGCCAGAGCCGCTCAGGCTATCGGTGATGCTGGTGATATCCCCGTTGGGATCGTAGCTGTAGGTCAGGGTGAGCAGAGGTTGGCCGCCGGAGGGACCGGCTGTGGTTGCGGTCACCAGCCGGTTCTGCGCGTCATAAGTGAAGGTCAGGGTTGCGTTGTGGTCGCTGATGCCAGTGAGATTGCTGTCGGCGTCGTAGGTGGAGGTGACGATTTCGGACGGAGATGAGCCGACCCAGGCTTCGCCGGTTTGACGACCCCGCAGATCATAGGAGTAAGTGGTGCGTCGGCCGTCGGCGTCGGTGGTGTCGACGAGTTGGCCTTCGGCGTCATAGGAGAACGTGGCGGTTACGCCGGTGGTGGGAGCATTGACCGAGGGGGAGGTGATGGTCGTGGTACGACCGTCGGCGTCATAGGCAAATGTCGTCCGGTTTCCGTTGGGATCCGTGACGACCGTCTGGCGACCATCGGAATCATAAGCGTATTTGGTGACGTCGCCATCAGCGTCGGTGACCGTTGTGACCCGGTCCATGATGTCGTAGGCGTTGGTCGTGGTGTGGGATAGGGGGTCGGTGACAGTCACGGGAAGTCCGGCCGCGTCGTAGCCGGTGATGGTGGTCGCGGCCAGGGAGGTACCGGCGGCGGTGGTGACGCCGGTACGGCGGTTCATGAGGTCATAGGAGTAGGTGGTTGTGTGGCCGTCAGGGTCCGTCTGGGAGGTGATCCGGCCCGCCGTGTCGTAGGAATAGGTGGTCGTATCACCGAGCTGGTCAATGAGGGTGGTCAGGCGGTCTTTGCTGTCGTAGAAGTACTGGACTTCTACCGTGCCACCGGGGGGCAGTGGTCCTGGCGGTGTGGGGATATTTGGCTGAAGGTTGGTCGCTGTGGAGAGACGGCCATTCGCCGTATAGGTCATCGTGTTCGTGTTGTTGGACGGGTCGATGACGTTGGTCAGGTTGCCGTGTGTGTCGTAGGTGTTGGTGGTGACTTTGCCTCTCGGGTCGGTGTTGACCAGGACTTCCGCGAAGCTGTTGTAGGTCGCGGTCTGGTACGTCAGGTCGGGGTAAACGGTCTTGGTGACGTTTCCCTTGGAGTCGTAGGCGTTCTGTGTGACTCGGTTGAGGCGGTCGATGGTGATGGTGGCCAGGCCATTGCCGTCGCGGTTGGAGGAGGCGACGTTGCCCAGAGGGTCGGTCGTCACGTTCGGCAGGCCGAGACCGCTCCAGTCGGGCCGGATGTTGGAGATGTTGCCTAGAGGGTCGGTGTACGAGGCGACTGAGGCAGCGAGCAAGGTGGCGGCCGCGGGACTCGACGAGGTGCCGCTGTTAGTCCAGCCTTGTTCTTGGTATGACGCGATCTTCTCGGTCGTGCTGTCGGGCCGAGTGATCGTCGAGACACGCTCGGCGCTGTCGTAGGCGATGGTAACCGTCTTGGGGTTCGGTTCCCCGGTCGAGGAAGGTTCGGTCACGCTGGTCAAGCGTCCGCTGCTGTCGTAGCCATAGGTCCAGGTGCTCGCGTCGGGGTAGGTCACTCCGGTCAGGTTGTTCCCCGAGTGGGTGAAGGTGGCGATACGGCCGGCCGGGTCGGTGATGGTCTGGAGGAGGCCGCCGCTGTAGGCGAAAGTGGTCACTTCGCCATACGGGTCGGTGACGGTCTGGAGCCGGTTGCTGCTGTCATAGGCGTAGGAGGTATGAAGACCGTTGCGGTCGATCGTCGCGGTCTCATAGCCGCTTGAGTTGAACGTGATCTGTGTGCCATCAGTCAAGGTGCGAGTATAGGAGCCGTTGGAGTTTTGAACGAGGGTTGAGAACTCACCGGCGGGATTGGTGTAAGTGCCGCCGGAGCTAAAGCTGCCGGTGAACCAAAGGCTCTTGCCTCCTCCACCGAGCTCGAGGATGACGCCGCCGCTGGCCGAGTCGATTTTCTCTAGGCCGGCCAGCGTCCAGCCATCGCCGAAAGCGCTGCTGGAGGCGTTGAGCACCGTGGCCGTGCCGGTAAGGGTTGTGGTGGTCGTCGTCGAGCGGATGTCGCCGAGGGTGACGGTGTAGCCGTAGCGGCCGGTCGACAACGACGTGGCGTTGGCCTGAAGGGCGATTTGCTGGACGTCACCGGGGATGAACTGGCTCGTGTTGTAGTAATAGGTCGTGCCGGCCGTGCCGTTGAACGTGAGCTGGCCGCTCACCTGACTGGGGATGGCTAGCGTGGGGTCGAGGGTGTGCGGCGCGACGATGATCGGCCTGGGGTCCGCCGTAAGAGAGTCATAGGTTAACCCGAGCGCAGGGACGTTGGAATTGAACGTGGGGAGCGTGATCGAGGTGTCGAGGCTTCCCGAATTGGTGCCGACGGAAACGTTGTCACTTGCGAATGCGGGAGCCGCGCCCGAGACCGTGTCGGGAGAAAGAGTCTGCGGCCAAGTTGCGGTGCCGGTCCCAGCGGTGCCGCTGCCGGGAAAGACCTGGAAGGTGTACGTCCGGCTCTCTTGCTGGCCGGAGCTGTTGGTTACCGTCAGTGTGGCGGTGTCGGTTCTGGAAGTCGCGAACGAGGTGTTCCACTGAAACTTGAGGTCGTAGGTACTGGCGCCGGTGATGGAGCTGGATACGGCGTCGGTGAGCCCCGAGGTGGTCCAACTGTAGGTTGAGACCGTTGTGCCACTCACTTGAGCACGGAGGTCGACGTTGCCTCCGGGCGTGGCGAGTTGATTGAAGCCCGGGAAAATCACCGAGCCCGCGTTTTCATCAAGCGTGTAGAGCGGGAAGTAGGGAAATGAGCCGGTCGTTGGACCGACACTGGAGGTTGCGGCGACCTGGGGGGCAGCCGTGGTGGTCGCTACGGGCTCTACGGCGGAAGTTGCGGGCTGTGGTGAAGTTATTGGGGGAGTGGCGACTGGTGCGGTCCTTTGCGAAGGGGCGGGAACGGTCGCAGCTACCGCAGGCACGCTACCACCGCCCCCGGCGGAGGAAGGAGAGGAAGAGGAAGGCAGTTTCAAGGGGGAGATCGACCGTTGCGCCGGATTGCCTGCAGATCCTCCGCCACCACTCGGGAGCGCACCACCGGAACTCGCTGGATTCTTGGGAGGTGGCAAAGGCGTTCGGGAGGCTCCCGCGGTATTCCGTGTGGCTTTTTGTTTTAGCGAAAGCCAGTCTTTATCCGCCGCTTGGGAAGCCTTGTCGCTGCCGAGGGGCTGCGATTCGTTTCCTCGGGTTCCACCGGCTTCAGCGCCTGGCTTATGGGAGACGATTCGGCTTTCGAAAAGATTTGCCCGATGCGGTTTAGGCTTTGATTGAGGAGAGGTGGCCGATACTTGAGCTTCAGCCCGCTTTGCCACAAACGCGGCTACGGCGGGAACGCCGATGACGAGCGACAAGGCACCGAATGATTCGCTGATCATGCTCCGCGGCTCTGCCATTTCGAGCGTTTCGACTCGACGAGCCAGGAGTGCGCGACGGCGATCGGTGAATGTTTGTCGGCGGCCCATGATGTCGTCCTTGGGAAGTGAGCAGCTCTATCGTAATCGAGCTTATTGGGTCGAGACCGGAGTCAGGCACACAGAGCGAGCCCGTTTGAATCGAGGCTCTCTGGCGGCCGATAGGTCAACAAGCGGATCGAACCGTGAGCATGGCGAGGAGGGGGCCTCCCGAGCGCCGTGCGAGTTGAGACGATTGATGATCCGTCATGTGAATGCTATACAGAAGTCGAAGGCTCACAAGAATGATGAGTCTTCTTTAAGTAAATAGGATTCTCGTGCACCAATCTCGCACGAAATTCCCAAGAATTTAGAAAATCATTCGGGCAAATGTGGTCATACCTATGCAGAGCGATGGCAGGAAAGACCTTACGGAAAGTGCGAAACCTCTATTCCACGCTCATCGCTGGGCGCAGATCGCCGGACCCGAGGAGTTCGGCCTTCCTTGCCGTTGGACGAGTGATCGGAGAAGAGTCTTGTGAGTATAGCAGAGAACTTTCCTAGCATTCGATAATGGCAATCATGCACTTGTCGAGCACTTAATCCTAGGCAACGAGCAACCTCTCTGGCGGGTTGTTCCTCAATGGCACGGAGGTAGAAGACTCGGTAGCTCTGGCTTGAGACCTGATCTTTGAGTTCGTTCAAGGCGACCCAAACCAGGTCTCTCGATTGTTGGTTGGCATAGGCCGTGGAGGGTTCCAGATCTCGGCTAGGAAGATTGGCTTCGATCTCGGTTCTCCAACCCCTGGCACGATCGCGATGGGCGCGGCGCTCTTGGGCGATTACGAGACGACGAATCACAATAAAGAACCAAGACTGAGGTTGTCCTCGCATTGGATCGAAGCGGAATTTTGGCAGCAGGTATAAGAGATCGCACCAAACGCCTTGAATGCAATCTTCCTGTTCGACCTTGGGGTGGCGCCGAGCTCTGACAATCCGACGAATGAGTGGAGTGATATTTTGATAGAAAGTTTCGTCTATTTTGATCGCATCGTTTGGAGGATCGGAAATCTCGCCATGACTTGCAATCATGGAGTGCTGCTCTGATGAAATCTTAGGATTACCTTGTTTCGTAATTTGATGCAATAAGACATCGCCATCGCTCGAAAAGGGAACGGAAAGCACGATACCACTCCTTTTCAAAGTCGAAAGGGATCTCCAGGCGCCATCGAGTTTCGTGAGACCGATGGCAATTGTGGTTGGACTGACAACGAGTGCGAACGCCGACCGTGTCGGAATGACCCGGTTTCCGCTGGGATTTCGTCGTCCAGTTCTTCGGCTGCAAGCGATAGGGAGAGAGAGTTCGCTTGGTCCGCCGAGGCTCAGTGAAATGGTTTCCCGAGAAGTGCCTTTTCAGAGCACGATTACCAGGATGACCGAATGCGGCCGTTCTTGCTCACATGAGCTTCGGTGCTCGTCGAGGATATTGCAAGGAAAATTTTAGCTTTGTGAAGTGACATTGGCCTGGCAGGATACCCTTGGGCGATCTCAGGCTTTGCAGAGGTTGTTTCGTATCCAGGTGTTGTGTTCTTGTGGCGAAGTCAAATCGCTCTAAAGCGAATGAGGCTGAATTCGGGGATGTTTTTGAGGCGACGGGTGTTAATTAAAGGGAGCGAGAGTCCTGAAACGTGACGTTGACTGAGTGTACCGTTCGACTCGAAGTTGTCTGGCTCAATGAGGATGAGCCATGGGCCGGCCTCAACAAGACGTGTCGTGTCCTTACCCTTCTGCGATATCAAGGTACGAAAGAACGAAAACGTGGCTCGGGCTTCAAGGCCGAAAAAGGTACTTACATCGGAGGACCGGTGGTATCCCGCACTCTTCGGCGGCTCAAACCTTGGAGCGGAGGATTTCTCGAATCGTTTGTTCGAGCAGGGGACGGCCGCCGAATGTCATGCCGAGGGCTTCAAGCTTGGTCGTGATGATTTGATTCTTGGGGGTAGGGGGCGTCCCTTGGATATTGGCCCGGCTGCCGGAGAGTTCCTTGGCAATGGTCGCTACTTCATATTCGGAAATATAGCGATCATAGCATTCGTAGCTTTCGCCCGCGATAGAGTCGGCCGAGAGGAGGGTCGACACCGCGCGAGCGACATCGGCGGCGTGGACTTCCTTACCACCGCCTCGACATTGGACGTCTTCGCCTCGAGCGACGGATCGGATCAGCTCGAACCACTTGCTCTCGCGTGGGGGATGAGCCAAGCCATAGATACCTGTCGGCCGCAGGGCGGCGATTGGGTAACTGTGGCCGAGGCCGTAGCTGTGCACGAAGGCTTCGATGGCGGCTTTCGAGGCGCCGTAGTGGCTGACCGGCCAGAGGGGATGGGTTTCGTCGAGAGGGCGGTCGCCCAGGATCTTCTCGTGCACGGCGCCGGAGGAGATGAAGATCACTCGTGAGACACCCACGGCAAGGGCCGCTTCGATGAGGCGGATCGTGCCGACGACGTTGATCTCGGTGAAGCGAACGAGATCTCCTTCCCCTCCTCGAAAGGCCTTGCCTGGGCGAAAGAGTCCTGCGTGCACAAGGGCGCCGCAGCCGGCGACTAATGAGGATGTGTCGCGAGGATCCCCGAGCTCGCCGGGGATCCATGTGATCGCGTTTTCAAGATTCTCGAAGCCGCTTCGATCGCTCGAAGGCCTGTACCAGCATTGGAGGTGGTATCCGCGGGCGGCCAGGTCTTTGACCAGATACCGCCCGAGAAACCCGGTTGCTCCCGTCAAGGCGATCCGCATGGGGAAGCTCCCTTGGATCACGTCTTCGTCAGCGACGAATGGGTTACTTGGCCATCAGTGCCTTGGCGCCGTTGATGACCTTGTCCCACTGGAAGGCCGGACCCGGGTCGACCTTGTTGGTCTGGACGTGGTAATGGCCGAGGATCCCCTCGTAGCGCTTGAACTCGTCGTCCGGCAGCTTGTGGTTGATCAGAGTTCCCGACGAGTCGCGGGGGTAGTCGCACTTGATCTTGGGGAAGAGGGTGCACAGGGTCGCGGTGAGCTTCGTGAGGGAGTCGTACTGCTCGGGGGTGAGGTCATACTGCTGGAGCTCTTGCCCCTGGACGGTGCCGATTACCGGTTCCGGACGGCTGGGGCGGGGGACCCAATCTTTGCCTAACGAGGCGCGGTGTGCTTGCCCTTCGGGGAGGATGAGCTCGGTTTTACCCTGGGCATCGCGGCGATACCACTTGTCGAAGGGGACCTTGCCTTTGACGGGGTAGGCGCCGACGTTGGCGATTTCGATGCCGATTGAGCGGCCGTTGGAAATCGTGGCGTGCCAGGCACCTTCCTTGAGGTCGAGGCTCTGGTAGATCGTGCCGTCGGTGTCGAGCATGAAGTGGACGCTGAGGCCGCGCTGGTCGTGAAGCACCTCGAAGCACTTGCGGCTGGTCCCGGCGACGTCGAAGTGGATCACGAACTGGTCGACGACGTCACGCAGGAGGGGCAAGTCCCAACCTCCGCCGCGTACCTGCTCGAGTTGTTCCGGCGTGAGGGAGACCTTGCGCAGACCGAAGCCCGTGGTGGTCTTGGCGGCTTCGTCCTTCTTCTGGGCGGCACGTTGAATAGCCGCGGCGAAGCGAGGTTCCACGCGATACGCGTCGAATCCGCCCGGGTCGAGCCAGAGAACAACGGGGGCCGTCGTGTGCACGAGCTGGCCGCAGACGACGATCTCATCGCCGCGACGCGGGAGAAGCTCGCCAACCTTGGGCTCGTCGGCCCAGGCGGACACGTTCAGACCGGCGATCATTCCCAGTGCCAGGACCATTCGGGTGGCCGCTGAGCGGCCGATGGTTTTATCAAAGTGGCTTCGCATGAGGAGATCTCTTCGGGGCTTGAGAACGACCGTAAGAATCACTTTCGAGCGAGCGGTTGCGCCCAGTCTCCGGGGGACTCGAGCCGACTTTGGAAATCAGCCAGAGACGCGGACAGGGAACGCATGACACCCGGCAGCCAGGCGTCCAGACGGGGGGTACTCAGGCCGCCTTGCAAGGGGCGAGGCGCCCCCTGACCAAGCTCGGCTGTGGTTTTGCCTTCGATCAAGCTGGGATCGAGGTGAAATGACTCGGCGATGGCGCGTGCGAACCGCACGCGGTCAAGAACTTCGGGACCCGCCACGTGGACGAGGCCGGAACGCCTGGTCTCGGCAAGCTGAACGACCGCGAGGGCAACGTCGGGGCCGTAGCTTGGACTCGACGCCTGATCGGAAGGGCAGACCAAGGGCCGCCCCTCACTCAAGGTTTTCGCAAGCTGGTAGGCGAAGTTCTTGCCCTGACGCTCTGGGCCGAAAACCCACGACGTGCGGGCGATCAATATGTCGTCTTTCAACGCGTCGCTCAGGGCCGTCTCAGCCTCGCGCTTGGCCCGACCGTAGGCGGAGAGAGGGTTCGTGGGGGACTCTTCGTCGTAAGGGCCGTGATGGCCGTCGAAGACGTAGTCAGTGGAGAAGTAAACGAAGCTCGCTCCCATTTCACGAGCCGCGAGGGCCAGGTTGAGCGGTTGCTCGAGGTTGGAGGCGCGGGCCTTGGCGGGATCGCGCTCGCAGCCGTCGACCCAGGTGAAGCCGGCCGGGTAGAAGACAATGTTGGCGTCTTGAGCCTTGAGCCAGCGTGATGCGCCTTCAAGATCCTCGGCGTTGAGAGGGACGAGGCCAGGGTAGGGGACCGTGGCATAAGTTCCCACGGCGGAATGCCCCCGTTCGGCGAGCGTGCGGAGCAGCCAGCCCCCGATTTGGCCGGAGCCTCCCACCACGACCGCGCGTAGACCCCCCGAGAAAGGGGCTGAACCTGGGTTCATGGCGTTTCTCATTCCTGGACTCGTTCACACCCGCAGAACACCGTACGCAAAGGGGGGAACGTCCTTAAACATGGCCGACGATCATTTGAGTGGATCGGCCTGCCGAAGATAACGCCGAGAATGATGGAGTCAATGGTGCGAGATTCAATGAGATGTCGATAGGCTCTCGGAGTGAGCCCGGCGACGTCTTTAAATTGATAGACAAATTGCCAGTATTTCTTCTGGAGACAAGATATCTCGATCGCTTGGTACCCGAGTCGCTACGCACGCGAAAGCCCTATCTTGGGCTTTGTCGCCACGAAACCGGAGGGCCGAGCGCCCTCTCGCTGGGTGGGCGTGGTTCACCCAAAGTAGGATCTCGTAAGGAGATCGGTGGGGGGTGGCCACCCTGCAAGAGGGCCGAGGCACGATCTGTACAGAGCCCAAGGACAAAGGCCTGGCCGTTGCCGGGGAGGCTCGGGCGCTCAAGCGCTCTCGGCTCTCAATGGAAGCCTTTGCGGCGGAGCTGGCTGTAGCGCTGGAGGGAGTCTTCAATAATGGGGAGGGCCAGTTCCGAAGGTTGGAATTCGTCGACCTCGACCGACTTCCCTTCCAAGAACTTGTAGTCCTGGAAGAAGCGCCGGAGCATGGCGAGGCGGTGCGAGGGGAGTTCCGCGGCTTCGCGGAAGCTGTTGAACTCGGGGTCGCCCACGGCCACGGCCAGGATTTTGTGGTCGCGCTTACCGCTGTCCACCATGGTCATCAGGCCGATCGCACGGGCTGTGACCAGGGTCATCGGGGCCACCGCTTCCTGGCAGAGGACCAGGACATCCAACGGGTCTTCGTCTTCGGCGTAGGTCTGGGGAATGAACCCGTAGTTCGCCGGGTAGTAGACGGCCGAGTAAAGAACCCGGTCGAGCCGGAGCAGCCCCGTGTGCTTATCGAGCTCGTATTTGACGCTCGACCCCATCGGGATCTCAACCAGGGCGTTGAACTCGTGGGGCAAGTGCTCGCCCGGGGTGACGTCGTGCCAGGGATGCAGCATGATTATCGGTCGCTTCGGGGACAAGGCAAGTTACTTCGAAACCCAGTTCGGGGCTCCATCTTACCAAAGATCCGCAGCGCGGAAAATGTCCCTGGATTCCCAAGAGCCGGGACCGCGAAGCGAGCCAGAAATCACTCGGCGGACACCGCAAGGTCGTTCACGCCGGGCGAGCAAATATCAACACCGAGCGTGTCGCGATGAAGGGCCTCCGAAAATGACCGGAGGGCTTTCGTCGTCGCTCATTTTGCCGAAGAGGATACGACGGCCCTGGGAACGCCACCGGCGCTTTGTGCCGATTTTGCGGAAGGACCTGGTATGTCAGGTTGGCTTTGCTCAAGAGAGGCCCTGGTTCGGCGGGCCATATCCTCGAAGAACGAGAGAGCCCGGCGGGGCCTGATGTGGGTGACGTCGATGCATTGATCATCACGAAAGTCATTCGTGGTAGCGATAACATCAACGTTCACAACGCCATGCTCGCTCAAGGATTTCGCGAACACTTCCTTGGCGTGGGGAGGGATCAACTTCTTTGCCTCGAAGGTGTGCTCGTTCACGAGATCGTGTAACTGCTCGCGGTGCTTCGAGACCCAATCTCCGTAGAGCGAGAAGGACTTCCGCGGAATTAGGCCTCGAGCGAGAAGTGCTCGGCTGTGCATTAGGAAACGCACCAACGTGTGCTTAAGCCACGCTTCGAGTTTTCCGAAGCCTGTTCCTCGAACGCTCATACACCGAGTTCCTCGAGGTTCTTACGCTTGCGATGTTATTTTCGGCGAGGATCTTGGAAGAACGAGCATGGACGAGGCGCTGGTCGGGAGAAGTTTGGAGATTGTGGGGCAGGGGGCGCAGGCGTTGATCGAATTCGCAGAGGAAATCGATTCAAGAAATGCCGTAATAATCCTGTTTCTGATCGGCTGATCCGGGCTTGGCATGCGGCCGCTGAAAAGGACGGGCATGAGGATTTGGCGGGGAGGAGTAGGCGAGGTCGCCGGCAACAAAATCGCCGGAAGCCTTCCCGAGGCGAACTGCAGGGTGCAGACGCCCGGGACGCTTCCGGCCAAGAGATCTCGAAAGTGAATTAGCGAATCACTTTGCGGCTGAAGGCGACGATGAAGAGCCCCCAGAGGAGGGTGCCCAGTAGAGACTCGATGATGAGAGGGATGTTCATCCACCCTTTGGCCGCCAACCGGATATCGCCGAAGCCCGAGATGAAAGCCGAGACACTGGTGAGCGTTGCGATCATCGTGCGGTTCGCGAAGTCGGTTTTCTCGCCCGCGAATGGCATGTTTGCGGGGTCGACGACGAACAGATCGATCCCAGCCATGTAGATCAAGGCGAAGAAGAACATGATGATGAGTGCAGCCCGGACAGCGCGGGTGGGGTTGGTGCCGTAGCCGCAACCGTGATCCAGGAGCACCCAGTCAGCAAAATGCGCCACCTTAGTCCAGGGACGCCGCCAGGAGCGTTCTCGGCAGCGTCGCTGGCTGATCTTGAACCGATAGAAAGCCCAGTCCTCTTGGTCGTAGCGGTGCAACTCTCCATAGACACGCTTGAGGAAGGCATACTCATGCATCGCTTGAGCGTGGTTGCCTGATTCCTCGCTGGCGAGTCGTCCCTCGATTTGTTCGGGACGTACGAGGACGCGTTCGGCGACCATGTTGCTGAACGCGAACCGTTGTCGTTCCCCCTGCTCGATCGCCTCGAGGTAGACAAAGTCATGCAGCTTGGCCTTCGAGAGGTCCAGCAGTCCATCGAAGCGAGTTCGATCCGCCTGCCACTTCTTATGAACCATCGCGCCTCGAAAGAGAACGTCGGCATGAAAGTGGCATCGGTCGAAAACGAAGCCTTCTTCGGCGTGGAAGCTGCGGAAGTCCGCCTCTTGAAGAAATTCGCAGTCGTCGAATTGAACCCAGCCGTGGAACTGAGCTTCCCAGAACCGAACCCATTCGAAGCGAACCTTCTCGATGCGGAGTTTGCCTCGGAAGTTGGTGTTATCGCAGCGGAAGGATCCCTGGACCGTGATGCCTCGAAATTGAGGCCTGGTTAGGGTCGACGTTGCAAAGGACAGGCCCTTGGCAAATTCGCTCGCGCGACCGAACCGGGGCTGCTCCAAAGTGCAATGCTCGAACTGGACCTCATCGGCGAAGGCCGCGTTGTCGACCACAAGACCGACGAGGGTAACCCCGCGCATTCGTACGGGGAGGGTGAACTTTCCCTTGAGTTTCAGACCCTCGATTCGCACGTTCTTGATCGGTTCTCCCTGGCGGATTTTCTCCAGCGCCTCGGCTGCCGGCATCGTGGCCTTGGTATAGGACCGCGGGGAGGTATCGATGGGAGAATCCAACTCCTCGGATTCAATCGGCTCTTGTTCCATCATGTCCATGGGATCGCTCATCACCGGGCTATTATGTTTCATGTTGAAGGAGGATTCGCTCGTCATCCTCGCTTCTTCACGCGGGTCTCTAAAATTCCGCTGTCGTGTTCGGAAAGATGGTCTTTGCCGCGTCAAGCAACTCCTGGTATCGGCCGTGGTAGCGCGTGGCGAAGTGAATCAGAACCAGCTCTACAACCTCCGCTTGAGTGGCGAACTCGGCTGCCTGAGTGCATGTCATATGATGATGTTTGACGGCAAGTGAGCCTTGCGCCTTGGCGTAGAACGAGTCGCAGTAGAGGCGCCGCGCCTGCTGGGCCAGACGGAGGAGGCCCGGCCGCGATTTCTCATTCCAGGCGGTGTCGGTTACGTAGGCGATCCGACGGCCCGGAGCTTTGTTGAAGAACCGCTCGCGAAGTGTGGCCAGCGCGTAAGTCCGGCCGTCGACGGTGATCTTTGCATCAGGGGGAGCCCCGGCGTCGAGGCTCGCGCTGACCCGCTGGATCCAGGACCCGGGCTTGATCGAGGAATGGGCGAGCCGCTCAGAGTCGAGGGTGATCGACGTCGGTTCCACAAGTGCGTAGGCCAGGCAAGGAACTGTGTGGTCGACATGAACAGCCTCGACGCTCAGATGTGCCTGATTCTCATAGATTCGCAATCCGTCGCGAGGAGACTCGTGAACCTCGGGAGTGGGGAAGCGCCTGGAGCATTCGAGGAACGCGGAGCGGATGCTGTCCTCGAGGATCTCATGAACCTTCAGAACGATCTTCTGGAACGGAAAGAAAGGGTATTCGTAACTCTTGATGCGATCGTAAACCTTGGTGATCGTTCCAACCGGCCCGTAGATATGGAGTGCTTTGTCGCGGTCTAGGTTCGCGCGCACGATGCGGTCGAGGCCAATGAAGTGGTCAACGTGGTGATGGGTGATGAACACCGCTTCAAGATCGCCAAGCCGCTGGGGGTCGAGGCTGGCATTTTCCCCCGCGTCGAAGAGCAGGGCGTCATCCTTACCCGTGTAGTCGATGAACAAGCCCGGATCGCCGATGGAACCGTTGACCAATCGAAGCTCGGAGCAATCGGGGGCGCCGGGCATAAGTTCATCCATCTCGTTGCGGAAGGGAAATAAGGCAAGTCATCGCGTTCCAGCGTCATCTCTAAGGAACTTGCCGCTGTCGCGATCCGCATGCCTTTCCGTAAGGACGCGGGCCCGAATCTAACACGGCTGTGCTGGCTTGCCATCCGGAAAGTGCGCAATCTCGAAAACCGTCGATGACAAGTGTAGGAAGACCTCTTATGATGGAGGAACAAGAGAGCGAGGCTCTTCATATCGACGGGAGGCAGCCATGGGCGTTCGGCTTTTGCGCGGGCTCATGCTCGTTGTATTGGCGTTGGGCGTGGCCCTGGCGGGCCGAGCAGCGATTTACCGTTCGATGCCCGAAGAGGAACCTGATCCCTATGAACCGGCGGACTCCGAGCTGATCGCGTGGGAGAACGACATTCACCGCGGAGTGATCCTGGCGCAGGGGCAGCAGATTCTGCCGCTGCATCGCAAGAAAACGGAGCCCCAACCTGGTGATTGGCTGTCGAGGCATCAGGAGCCGGGGCAGACCTTCTCGGAATATGGGCGAGCGAATCCGAATCGTCCCTCAACGCGGCGGACGACGATTTACATTCGCCCCTGGGGCGAGTTCAGCGACACGCAATATCAGGTGATCCAAGAGACTGCCGAGTTTCTCGAGCGTTTCTACGAGGTTCCCGTCAAAATTCTTGACCGGTGGGATCTCAAGAACGTGCCCGCTTATGCCCGGCCGCGGCATCCAGACCGGGACGACGAGCGGCTCATGACGCCGTACGCCCTGGACTTGCTCCAGCGCAAACGCCCGAAAGACGCGCTGGCGGTGCTGGCGCTGACGACCGTTGATCTGACACCTCGGCAGGGAAGAAGCTGGGTTTTTGGCCAGGCTTCGTCGCTCGCGAGGGTCGGGGTCTGGTCTCTCTTCCGCCAGGGGAATCTCCAGACCGAGCGGACCCAGGTCTTACGCCGGACGTTGATGACCGCCGTGCATGAAACGGGGCACATGCTTGGCATTCTCCACTGCATTGCGTACGAATGCGGGATGAACGGCGTAAGCAGCCGGGAAGAGGCCGACACGCGCCCGCTCGCCTTCTGCCCTGAGTGTGAGATGAAAGTCTGGTGGGCGTGCAGCCTTGCCCCGGCCGCTCGCTACGAACGCCTTGCCGAGTTTGCGCGTCGTCACAGGCTCGAGCAGGATGAGAAGTTTTGGCGAGAGTCCATCATCGCTCTCAAGAGCCATCCCGCCCGCGCGGGGAGAGTGAACGCCCTGGCTCCCAAAGGGGACGAAGGATCTCGGAAACGAGCCGGCAACCCTCAATCTTCGTGATCGTCAACAATGTTCGTATGAACGAGCGTGCCGATGCCCTGGGTGTGGCGCATCCAGGCGCTAGTCTGCCAGTTGTCGACCACGGTGCCGGAGGGCATGAACGGCGGGACGTTCAGCATCAGAAACGAGCCGAGGGCATTGACGAACGGTTCATACATCCCGCGCAGTTCTTTGAGCTTCTCCTCAGCAGACTCGCTGTCCTCGACATTGAAACCGGCTTTCTGGAGGAGGCCGCGAAGGTGCTGGAGCTGTTCGCTCGAGAGGCGATCTGTCCGTGGGGCATGAGGAGGGGTGGCGAAGGCCTGTGCCATGTCGACCACGGCGTGTCGCGCCATGGCGAACGTTAATTGAACCTGATAGGTCTCAATCTCCTTCACGTTCGTGAGAGCCAGGGCGCAGGTGTCGAGAATCACGGTGAGGGCCGCGAGCCAGGATTGGTTGTCATGCTGCGAGCGGTAAAAGGCCAGCACGGGAAAAGAGAGGTGGCTTTCCAGAAGAACCGCCGACCAGCGTTCCCATTCTTCGAGGAACCGGGTCAGGGAGGCGAAGTCTCGCGTCGGCCCCAGGCGGAGCAAGAGCTGTGCGGTCGTCGGGGGTGAGCCGGCGCGAGCGTCGAGTAGCGAGATCGTATGCTCGCGTTGGGAGAAGGCCTGATAGAGCACGGGGAGATAGCTGATGACCACGGCGAGGAACGCGAAACCGATCCCAGCCTCCATCATCGCCAGAAACCGACCCGTGAAGTTGATGGGCGTAATGTCGCCATAGCCCAGCGTGAAGAAGGTCACTCCGCTGAAATAAGTGAGGTCGAACAGTCCAATGGGGTCATCCGCACCTCTCATGGTGCTACCGACCGACCACTGCAGGAGGGCGAACAAGGTAATCAGGCCAAACGCCCAGGTGCTGAACAAGATCAGCATGGAAAGGGGGCCGAAGAAGCTGAGGCAAGTGGCTCGCCGTTTGTCCGTGCCCATCGATCGGGCTAGAACTTTCCAGCGTTTCCAGGTGAAGCGATAGAAGTACCGAGCAAATCGAAACTGCCGTGGCACGCGCCGGGGGAGCAACAGTGCCTCGAAGCCGTCTTGCAAGATCAAGCCGATCAACACCACGCTCGAGATCGCCACGATCACGGACATCGAACCCCCCCCCAGGGTAAAATCCCCGATTTTGAGCGGAGGTAGGATACCAGCGAGGTTCCCACGTGGCGATGCCGCTGAGGGCTCGATTCTCGAAATCGGCGGCCGAACATCGAATCGGCCCGGCGGAAGCATTTGCCGTCGCGATCGCGATAGGCGGCATGCTCGTCCGTTACGGCTTCGGCCTCTTCGAACAGGGGACGCCCGGCGATTTGATGAAGACCCCGCTTAACCGGAGCGCCTCCTTGCGCGATGTTGCGGAGCCGATCACGCTGATTCGAGGTCCCAACGAATCCGTGAGGGAGGTCAATGGGAGGGGCACAGGTGGCCTCTCGGCTTCGCGAGTCTGAGCTCGCGAAGATGGCCCCCTGTGCATTCTGAAATGCCTTTCAACGATGGCTTGGTTTCGGGCGATTCACCGACAAGTGATTCTATCAGTAGCCCTCTTCTCCTTTGAGGATTTCGATGTCCTTGAACCACACGTCAAGGTCCTGGCCGCCGTGGAGTTGAAGGGCGAGTTGCCCCTTGGCGCGACCGGGATCATCGTGAAGCTCGGCAGTTTTAAAGCCGTTGACGTGGACGACGATTCGGCCGCCAATGGCGACCACGGAGAGTTCGTTCCACTCCTTGGGCTTGAGCCATTTCTTGACATCGTCGGCTGCCGGCTTGCTCACCCAGGCGCGGCCGTCGGTTTCGTAGAGGCCGCCGACGTCTTGAGTCGGATCGATTTCGGCCTGGAACCCTTTGACGCCAGCGCTCCCATCCGGCTCAACGCGGAAGTAGAGGCCGCTGTTCCCCTGAATCGACTTGAACTTGAGCCGGAGGGCGAAGTCATCGAACGAGCGTTTGGTCACCAGGTGACCGTGTCGAGGCTCGCTGGCGGCGGAGGTGCCGTGGATCGCGCCGTCTTCGATGGCCCAGTGGCCGCCGCCGATTGCTTCCCAGCCGTCGAGAGATTTGCCGTCCCAGAGAGGTGTCCAGTGGCTCTTGCCAAGGTTCTTGAGGCGGATGTTCTTCCAGCGAATCCGCCCTTCCTTGCCTGAGTGGACCTGGAGGGCGATGAAGCCTTCGAGGTCGGCGGTGTCGATGAGGTCTGCGCAGGGGATTCCGTTGACCGAGGTTTTGATCAGGGGGCCTCGAGCCTTGATCACGAAGGCGTTCCAGTCGTTGATGCGGAAGGCTTTTTGCGCTTCGGGGTGGTTCGTGAGGGGGAAGAGCCAGCCGCGCCGGCTCTCGTCGTAGATTCCGGCCGTCCAAGCGCGGGGGGAGGGATCGATTTCGCACTGATAGCCGAAAACCCGGCCGTCCTTTTCCCGTTGGTGGCTGCGGAACTGAATGCCTGAGTTGCCCGGGACGTCGAGCTTGACGTCGAGCTTGAGGATGAAGTCATCGTAGTCCGCCTCGGTCCGGAGGAACGTGTTATTTCCTGGGCCGACCTCTCCGACGATGGTGTCCCCCTCAACTTTGTACGTGGCGCCTCCCCCGACTTTCTGCCAGCCCTCGAGTGACGTACCGTCAAACAGGGATACGAAGCCCGCTTCACCGTCCCCTTCGGCCGCCATCACTGCGGGACCGGCGAGCCCCACCGTGAACAGAATACCGAGAAAGGCCGCCGCCAGGATGATCCGGGACATAGTGTCAATTCCTTGATGGAATGGGAAGCCATCGACCGCTTCGACCGCGCTGGGGGGTCAGGATCTGGTGCCATCGTAACGAGCGAGTCACGTGTGGGCCACCCGCCGCTCCTTAGAGGTTGCCTTCTTGGGTAATCTCCTTGTTAGGGGCAAAGGCAATGAAGCCCAATCCGCGTTTCCCGGGAATTCAGGGGGCACGGACAAGTGAAGACACTTTGCCCCTTGCCTGTGTCACCCGTCTCGAAGCATTCCAAAGGGCCCGTGCCGGCGCCCTGGAGCATCAACGGAGTTTTTCACCAAGATACTGACGGTTGATGTGGGCCGTTGTAATATGACGGCCGGTGTTCGGCGAATTCGCCGGAACCCTTGGGCGGTCGTGGCTCAGGTTCTCACTCAATCATGCGAAGGGGGAGCTTTGCTGATGATGCGGCTTTACATTACGCATTTGACGGCGGTTGTTCTCGCGCTCTTCTTGCTCCCATTCGCGTCGGGCAAGGCCGAGGCTTTTACGGACTTCCCCGAACCTTCGCAGTTGCCCTCTCACGTCGAACTGCCTGACCCGCTGGTGATGTTCAACGGGGAACGTGTTCGTACCAAAGAGGCATGGGTTGACCAACGCCGGCCTGAATTGAAGCAATTGTTTCAGCACTATATGTACGGTCATTTGCCTCCCCAGCTTGCTTCGGTAACAGCAACGGTGGAGCGAGAAGACCGAGGTTTCTTGGACGGGAAGGCGACCAAGACGGAGGTGACGCTTTCGTTTGCCGCCGGAGATGCTCCCAAGATCCATCTCCTGCTGGTGATTCCGAACGAAGGGCAAGGAGCCGTGCCTGCCTTTGTCGGCCCAAACTTCTTTGGCAACCATACGACGACCAGGGATCCTAGCATTGCCTTGACCGACGTGTGGGTACCTAACCACAAGGATGGAAAGGCGCGAGAGAGCGATCGTGGGCTTCAAGCCAATACCTGGGCGATCGATGATGTGATCGGCCGGGGCTATGGGCTTGCCACGTTCTATTGCGGCGATGTGGCTCCGGATCATCCCGGGCGAAGCGACGGCATCTTTCCCTTCTTGCGGAAGACAGGCGATAAGGGGCAAGAACCCGGTGAGTGGGGAGCGATCGCCGCGTGGGCCTGGGGCGTGCATCGGGCTGTGGACTATTTGCAAACGCATCCGAAGATCGACAAGGCTCGAATCGCGGTTGTGGGGCATTCCAGGCTGGGGAAGGCCGCGCTTCTGGCGGGCGCGTTCGACGAACGGATCGCGCTGGTGATTCCCCACCAGGCCGGTTGCGGAGGCACGGCGCCGAGTCGAGGAAAAGTCGGTGAATCGGTCAAACAGATCAACGACCGATTTCCTCATTGGTTTGATGATCGGTTCAAGAAATTCAACGAGCAGACCGACCGGCTTCCGTTCGACCAACATTGCCTGGTGGCTTTGGTGGCCCCGAGGCCGGTGCTCTTGACCAACGCCGTTGACGACAAATGGGCCAACCCGGAAGGGCAATTCGAGATGCTCAAGGCCGCCGAGCCGGTCTATCAGCTTTTGGGGGCAGGGGGTGTGGGGGTGGACAAAATGCCGGCGCCGGAGGTACTGGTCGACGCCAAGCTTGGGTATCATATCCGGCCTGGCAAGCATTCAATGGTGCGAGAAGATTGGAAAGTCTTCTTGACCTATGCCGACAAGTATTTTCGCAACGCCTCTCAGCCGAAGTGACGCCGATGCCCCGAGCCTTGATCGATGACCTCGCGGACCCTCGAATCGCGGCCTATCGCAATTTGAAGACGTCAAACCTCACGCGGGGTCGAGACTGGTTTGTCGTTGAGGGAGAAAAGCTGGTTGAACGCCTCCTGGAGAGTCCCTTCCCCGTCGAGTCGATCCTGGTAAGCGATCGCCATGAGGCGCGGGTCTCAGCCTGGATCCCGGACGGCGTTTCGCTTTGGGTTGTTCCGCACGCCCTGGTCGACCTGCTCGTGGGCTTCAATTTTCATCAAGGAGTACTCGCGTGTGGGCGCAAGCGTCCCTGGCCTGATCTCGCCGAACTCGTCGGCAAGGGCACGGGACCGAAGACGTTGGTTGCTTGTCCGCAGATCGACAACCCAGAGAACCTGGGCGCGATCATCCGGCTAGGGGATGTGTTTGGCGTGGACGCGATTTTGGTTGGTGATCGCTGCCCTGACCCGTTTTCGCGAAGGGTTCTTCGAGTGTCGATGGGGATGGCCCTTCGGCTACCGGTGATCGAGTCGAAGGATCTTGCGCAGGACCTGATGTTGTTGCGCGACGATCTTGGGTTCTCGCTAGCGGCGACCGTTGTCGACCACGACGCGGAGTTGCTGCACCAGGTGCGCCGGCCGGAACGGGTCGCCTTGCTTCTGGGATGCGAGGGGAACGGCCTGGAACGGGAATGGGTGGATCGCTGCGACCGCCGTGTCACGATTCCCATGCGTCCCGGGGCGGAATCGCTCAACGTCGCGGTCGCGGCGGGAATCTTGCTCTACCATTTCACGACCGGTTCCCCTTGATTGGTCATGTCGATAGAAGATTCATGAGCTCAAATTTTTCTCCCAGCACGAGTTGGCTGGATCCCCCGAGCCATTGATCGAGCAGCGTGGCGTAGACGCGGCGGAAGTCGATCGCGTGCCTGGGATCACCTCCTTCGAGCTGCGAGAGATTGGGATAGGGGCCATGCAGACCAGAGCGAACCGGTTTGCCCAGTAAGAAGACCGGCGCCGCGGTGCCGTGGTCGGTTCCGCCGCTGGCATTCTCCCCGAGTCGTCGGCCGAACTCGGAGAAGACGAGCACCACTACGCGATCTCCGTCTCCCGCATGGTCAAGATCGTCGAGAAATGCGCTGAGGGCGCCACCGAGCTCTCTGAGAAGATCGAGATGACGGTACGTCTGGTTGGCGTGTGTGTCGAATCCGCTCAGGCGGGTGTAGTAGAGGGGTGTTGCGAGGTCGGCCTTGATGAGTTGGGCGACCAGGCGAAGCTGCTGGGCGAGTGTGTTGTCGTCTGGGTAGCCCTTGGCGGCCTCTTGCGTCCGGCAAACCTCCTGAAGCCTCGCGCTACTTGTGTAGCTAATGAGGGTGCTCTTTTCCACGAACTGAAGGAGTCCGCCGGGCGTACCCGACGAGAGACTGCCGATCTTATCGAGTGCGGCCCGCTGCGCTTCCGCGGCGGAACCTTCGGGCATCCCGAGCCGGCGGTGAAACTGTTCGAGACGGTCGAGCGAGGGAACGGGCAGCGTCCCACCGGTGAGAGCTTGAGGCAACAATGCGTCACCCACGTAGAATGCCGGCGCATCGCCTCGGTTGGCATCGGCGGGACGAGCGTCGAGCCAGTGGGCAAGCCAACCCGGCGCCGCGACGTCGGGGTCGAGTTTTCCCGACTGCCAGATGGCCATGGATTCGAAGTGGGAACGATTGGGGTTGGGATATCCCACACTCTGCACGATTCCTAGACGTCCGGACTCGAGCAGTTTGGAGAACCCCCGAAGCGCGGAATGAAACCCGACGCGATCGTCGATCTTGTGGAGAGTCTTCGGTTCCTGGCGGAGCTTGGGACGGTGTTTGTGGTACTCGTCGTCCGCAAAGGGGACGACGGTGTTGAGTCCGTCATTGCCGCCGTCGAGCTCGACGACCACCAGGATGCGCCCCTCCCGCTTCGCATGGGGAGAACTGGCGAGGCTATTGGCCGTTCTCGCAAGGAAGGCGGGCACACTCAGACCGCCCGCCAGGAGTGATGTCGAACCTAGACCAAGTCGCAGCAATTCCCGGCGCGTCGTGGTTGCCATGGATCGAGCCTCCTCATATTATTGAATTTGATGAATATCATTTTGGAAGGAATGAGCAAGGATTTGTGAGAGTGTCAGCCCCGGATCAAGCGAGATGAAACTCCGGGCAATTGGCGATCAGTTGGAGCGATTTTTTCAGAGCATCGGGGTGCCCTGATCGCCCGGTTTCCAGGATCAAGGTTCGGGCGCTAGGGTTGAGTTCGTCCTGGAGCAAGAGTTTCAGGAAGATCTCAGCGGCTTCTCCGGAAGCGACACCATGGTGTTTGGCCCAGAGCCGAGCGTCGAAGGGGGCCAGGGCTGCCTCGGACTTTCCCCAGATCAGGTCGCTGATCCAGTTGCCTCGTTCCAGAATCGTGCTGCTCGTGAGCCACGCTCGACCGCCGTCCCAGCCTTTCACGCTGGGGGGGCTGAAGAGCTCTTGCCCTTGGCGGTCGCATGCGCGGGCCGCGGCCAGGAAGCTGAAACCCTCGCGGGGAACTTCGAGCATCCGCGCGAGGCCAATGGTGAACTCGACAGGGCTCTTGATCTTCTGGCGGCGAGCCTCGGGAGAGTAGAAGTGGCGCGACCGCAGGATCATCGCCACGACGGGACAAATCGCGTAGCCGTGGCTTTTCAACTCGTTTGCCAAAGGGGCGATGAGATCGGATGAGGGCTCTTCATTCTCACCGATGAAGGAACGATAGAGCTTACGCGCGATCCGTTCGGCGGTGGCGGGCTGCTCGAGAAGGATCCGTTGAATTGCGGGGCCATCCCATGCGCCGGCCTGCCCCAGAAACGTCTTTTTACTGTCGTCGTGACGATCGGGATTGAAGCGAAATCGATCGCGCTCGCTATCGTTCGTTCGGGTAATCCGGAGCCAGCCTGTGAACGCTTGCGCGGCCGAGCGAACGTCGAACTCGTTATAATGGCCGGGGCCCAGGGTAAACAGCTCGAGGAGCTCACGTGCGAAATTCTCGTTCGGCTTCTCCTTGCGGTTGCCGACGCCGTCGAGCCAGACGAGCATGGCGGGGTCGACAGCCACTTTTTTGAGAAGAGCGGCGAAGTCACCAAATGCCTCCCCGCGCAGCGTTTCGTTCTGGTCGAGCATGAGCGAGACGTCTTCGACCTTGCGCTGACTGGTGGCGAAATGGTTGTGCCAGAAAAGGGTCAACTTCTCGATCAAGGGGGTGGGACCTTCGAGCATCCGATAGAGCCACCACGCCTTGGCACGGTTGATGTCATTGGAGGCTTGCGCTCCTTCTCGCAAGCCGTCGCTGATTTGATGCGCTTCAGAAGACTCCTCGCGAGGTGCCAAAATTCGTTCGATGCTGGCGCTTGGGCCGTCGCGTAGGTCGCGGACCAGCTCGGTCCAGTTGGCGCCGAACCCAGCTCGGCGGTGGAGGTGCGCGACCTTGGAGAGATTCCAGGGATCGTTGGCCGTGGGCTCATAGGGAGCCCACGGCCCAGAGGCGTTGCTCATCACCAGGCCTCCTCGGCTATCCGTACTTTTGGGGATATCAGTCCTTGTCCAAATCGTTCAACGTGATTGGCCCGAGGTCGAGGGTTTCTCCGGGCTGGACGCGGAATTCTTTCTTGACCACCCAGTTGGAATCGTCGGCCACGACGAGGCGCAAGGGAACGGAGGGGATCAGTGTGGGATAGGTGATCTTGCCCTGGTCGTCAGGCTCAAGCCCTCGGTATCGAATGCGATCCAGGTTAGCTACGATCATGCGCTCGGCTCGGACTGGGTCACCCGCGGACATCATCATGGCCCAGTCGGGTCCCGCGGAAAGTTCGACCTCGGTGAAGGCGAGCAACCGTCCTCGATCCTTCGAGTAGGGTTTTCCCTTCTTGTCGACGTACTGCAACGACACCGAGCCGCATCGCTCCAGCTTGACCGTCACGGGGGTGCCGGCCTGCTTGCCGGAGATCATGACCATCGCCCCGAGCTGGTGTTCGGGATCGATGAAGTAAACCGCGTTCTCCTGGTCGGGGTCGCATCCGGGAATGGAGAAACGTCCGTCCTGAATCGGCAGTGTGTTTTGATTGTAATAGAACGAGTTGGGGATAAAGGAACGTGCGAAGACGAGCCCTTTGACGATGGGTTGGCCGTCAGGTCCGATGGCCTTGCCTTCGACGGTCTTTCCGGGCTTCAGCTTGATCGCCACGTCGTGGCTTGTGGTCTCGGGCTTGAGGTCAAGCGGGATGTGCGCATCGGGGTGGTACCTGTGTCCTCCTGGGGGGCCGAACTCGATCTCGCGATTCGTAACCTCAATGTGTACATAGTTGGACGCGTGCCCCTTGACCAGCAAGTTCCCCTTGCCCGGGAGTACGCCGATCACGAAGGTTCCGTCGGTGCCCGTTCTGGTGCTGGGTTCATAGGTCTCGAATCGGGCGATCGCATCCTCGCGGAAGTGGGGATTGTCGTCATGCTTGGGCCGGTACTCGATCATGGCTCCCGTGATGGGAAGACCAGACGTTGCGTCGGTCACCTTTCCCTTGACGGCGATTCCTCGTCTCAAGCTGAGATCGATCGTTTGCTGTTTACCTTCGGTGAAGGATTGTTCGGTACGCCGGAAGAGGTAAGGAGATCCTGGAGGAGGATAGACGAAGATGGTGGTGAGCTTGCCCGGGCCCGGGATGAATTGGTATCGCCCTTCGGCGTCGGTTTCCAGGGTACGCCAAGAGGGCATGTTGTCATATTTACGCGTTTGAATCTGGAAGATCAGCTTGGCACCTACGGCGGGCTTGCCGGTGTCCTCGAAGGTGACTTTGCCCTCGAGCCGATGAGCGGGGACCAGGGGAAATGTGACATCCTTGGGTGTATTTGCCGGCCCCGTCTCGGTGTCGAGTCGCTGCGAGGCGAACCGGTCGTCGTGGACCTCGAGCGTAAGCCGGTCGCTGGGCCCAAAGCCGCGCAACTCGAATCGGCCCTGGCTATCCGTCGTGATGCGGGTCGAGAGCGCGAGCGGCAGCGCCTGAGGCGCTTCAGGCAGGGAGAGCCACCAGGGGGTGGGTTGGTCTCCGGAAACTGCCGACAGTTGAAGCGAGGCGTTAGACGCGGGAACTCCCTGGAGGTCGACAAGCCGTACCGTGACAACCTTCTCCGTACGCAGGCGAAGTGTCACATCGTGGTGAGCTTTCTGATGAGGGAGTTCCAGATTAATGAAGCCGTGCCCTTGCGCGGTGACCATAAGGTTGAGGCTGCTGTAGCCCAACTCGGGCTTTTCCGGGATCTCCAGTTGAAACTGGCCGGACTCATGAGACTGCGCCTGGCCCACGAGTCGCTGGCCGTAATCGAGAGATCCGTTCGCGTCGGGCTGAGTGGCCAGAGCAACCAGCTTGGCTCCTTGGATCGGTTTCCCTTCCGAGTCGAGGACCTTGCCGGTGATCATGATAGGTGTCCTGACTGGCGGAGCCTTGGCGCTCTCCTTGGCTTTTGATGGTTCGGCCGTCGGTGCGTCATCGGCTCGGAGCCGAAGCGCGGAGAGAGGAACGAGCAGCAGAGCGAGACCCAGGAACACCAACCCCGCGGATCGGTACGAAAGTTCGTCGCCCCCCTTCCTTGGGTCGAGCAGGGCATGAACGCGAACTTCCAACTGCGATGGGGATCGCCTGGCCATGGCAACGGCCGCAAGGCCGGCGCCTTTTAAGGAGCGATGGCTGCGGGCCAAGGCCACGAGATGTGCGGCGTATTCGCTGGGGAGCAGGCCGCGGCGAATCACCTGGTCATCGCAGGCACGCTCACGCTCCTGGCGCATTTGCCGGGCGGCCAGCCAGGCCAGGGGGTTGTGCCAGTGGAACGCACAGGCAATATGAGCCAACTGCTGCGTGAGACAATCCGCACGCTGAATGTGAGCCAGCTCGTGGAGAAGGACCGCCCTGCGCCTTGGCTCCGTCCATTCGCTCGAACTCTGAGGAAGCAAGACAACCGGCTTCCGCCAGCCCCAGGTCATCGGCATGAGTGTCTCGCTGGAACCGAGCAAAGAAATGGGGCGCGTCAGCCCAAGCTGCGCCATGAGCTCGTCGCGGAGTCGGAGCCAGTTGGTGTCTTCGATAGGCTGGGAGCGTCGCTTGACGCGTCTGAGAACCCACGCTCCCGCCAAGGCCGGCGTCAATGCTCCCAGAACGCCCAAAGCCCAGCCCGCCATCACCCAAACCATCAACGGCCGCTGACCATATTGGTGCGGCAGTGAGCTCGGCGGGGAAGTGGAACTGTGGAGAGAGGGGGGCGTTCCCGTTGTGGCGGCCTGAGTTCCGCGTGCTCGCGAAGGCGTTGCCGCGACCACCGTGTTCTCGATTTGCCGAGACTCGGCCAAGGCTTCAACCTTGGGTGCCGTGGGGAGAGGCTCGGTTCTCGCGATGGTTTTATCGATCGTCTTATTTGGAGTTGATGCTATGTTTGCCCATCCTCCTGGGACTTGGAAGGAGAGCGCGGGGACGACGAGCGAGATCGCCGGGAGCACAAAGGCGCCCGCAAGGGCTAGTCCCCAAACGAAATGGCGGATCGCGGCTGATCTCTTGCGTAACAAGACGCAGGCCAGGCTAGCGATGAGTAGAAGGATGAACCCCTTGGTCGTCGCGCTTAGCCAGGCCATGATCCAGGGGGAATCCAGGAACGAGCGGAGTGCGTTCATGATCAACGACCCTCCTTTCGGGCCTTGTCAATGAGGTCAGAGAGCCGATCGAGCTGGTCATCCGACAGCGCATTTTCCGAAGGATCGAGGAGCGCGGCCACCGCCTGTTCGGCCGAGCCGCCAAAGAAGGTCTCGACGAGCTGTCGCATCGCCGACTTCCGTGCTGAGTCACGAGGCAACGTCGGCAAGAAGATGTAGCGCGGACCTTGTTGCTGATGCTTCAAGTGCCCCTTTTCTTCAAGGACCCGAAGCATCGCGCGCACCGCGGAGTAACTCGGTGGGTCGGGAAGACGTTCCAGCACCTCGGCGGCCGTCGCCTTGCCGAGCTGATAGACGATATCCATGATCTGACGCTCCCGTCGGCTCAGGTTCGTGGGTAATGGTTTCGACATGAATCAATCCCATCTTTCGACGGTCCGACTGGCGGCTCACCACGGCGATGAGAAACTCTGCCGCGACCTGCAATGCCTGGCGCCTTCCGTTGGATTTCTCCGCGAAAGGCGCTCGAAGAGCTTCCCGCGCCGGAAGGGACGCGGGTGTGCTGAAAAATTAGCACTATGCTAAAAAATTAGCAGGTCCTCGCGTGGTGTCAAGAGGCTGCTGCTAAAAAAATAGCATCCGGTCGATGTCCCGGCCCTTTCCGAAGACAGCCATGGATGGCGGGCTTGCTGGCGGGACGCTTTAGCCTCCATCGCTCGCGGAGCTACCCTGTTGGTTTTACTGACTCTCGATCAAAGCGAAATTGCGGAGGGGAAATTCCTGCAACCGGAAGATTTGACCGACTTTTTGACGGGGAAGACCTGCGAATGGTGAGTAGGCGACGATTGATCCAGAAGTTCCGGGAGGAGGCCGAGGGCTTCTTTCGGAGAAATGGCATCCGAATTTCATGTTTTGATGGGATTTTGAGGTTCGTGCATTTGCGCGTTGCCGGCGGGCCCCAGCATCGATCTGGGCCCGTCACGGCTCCAGGGTAAGATGGGGGCGGGAATCGGTGATCGACCGTGGTTCAGGAGAGGGGATGATGACCAAACCCACCCGCTTGCAAGAGCAAGCTTGTGAACGAATCGTCGAGGCTTTGTTGCTCGTGGCGGAAGGAGCGAGGCTCGACGGCAAAGGGGCGTTCGCCCTGGCGGACTTCACCGAGGTGGCCACGCGGGCGGCCCGAGCTTCCTCTGCCTTTAGCCTGGATGAGATCGTTGTGCGCGCCCTCGATAAGCGGGGGAAGCTGCTGGGTCTTCGCGCAGGGACTGCCGATCTCTTGACGCTCCTCGAGAGCGAGCATACCCCATTGGCGATGTTGCTGCTCTCTGATGAAGCGTTTCGCGAGCTCGTTGAGACCATGGAGCAAGAACTCGGTGACGTCTGATACCGGCTCCCAAGGCGGTAGAACGGTGGCCGTAAACCGAGATCAGGCGTTCGGGCCGTAAATCTCTGCCGGCTCCGCCGCGCTCTGAAGTGACTGAGATTCGTGGTAGATCAGGAAGAGCAGGATGAGGATCAGCGAGCCGCCGATGTTCAGGACGCAATCCAGAAGAGTGGCCACCAAAAAGTTATTGAGTGGCTCCACGACACTCAAGACGCCGAAGGCGAGGGCAGCGAGAACCATAAGAATCATGAACATTAAAAATCCCGCGATAAACATTTGAAACTTATATGTTTTCATGAGCTGCTGGCTACGGTTTCGTGCCTCCGACCCGGTGCGGCGCTCGAGAACGACGATGGGGTCGATCAAGGCGTAGCGGAAGGCCAAGATCACCCCAGGCACGATCAAGGCGATCAACCCCAACATGATGATCAGCCCCGTGATCAGACGCGTGCCGAAGAGTGCGCCCCAGCGGCGGACTCCCACGCTCATCGCTTCGGAGTAGGAGACGCGTTTCCCGGATTTGCGTAAGGATGCGGCATGGATAAGGCCTCCCACATAGATGGGGCCAAACACCGCCTCAAAGAGTTGAGACACTCTTTCGAGAGAGACCTGGGTCTGGGCATCGTCCGCGCTGTAGACCATCACGTTGATGATGAGGTTGGCTGGTAGCCAAACCGTGAGGATGATCAGGCTGAACAGGATGAAGTTCGACGCGAAGAGGCGAATTGCCTCGGCAAATTTTGCGACGAGCGAGGTTCGCCGGGCGTCCGGCGTCCCGATCCACTCATCCTGGGGGTCGACGTTCAAGGGGGAAAGAGGAGCGGCGTAGGGGTTGGAGTTGACCGTGTGATCCAGGACTGAAGCGCCGCAATTGGGACAACTCGCCGTGGAGATGCTTGAGGGCTCGATCCAGGGAATTGTGGTGCCGCAAAACCGACACGTTGTTCCAGCGCTCATCGAGCTGCCCTCCGCGTTGAGAACCGCCTGGGTGAGTGGATCTTCCCGTATCTTCATTGAGCAGGGTTCATGGGAAAAACAGTTTCGGCTCAAAGAGCCGAGATTGCGAGAACCTTCCGAGAACGACGACCTAGACTCAGGCCGCGCCGGATTCATGAACCGAACCTTCGGAGAGGTTCCTTCCGGATCCGTGCACGCAAACTTTCCCTGGATTACGGCATTGCGTGAGGGAACGAGCTCGATTCGTGTCTCGCCCCATTCTCCCTGACAGAAATCACTTCGGATCGCAAAGTTGGGATTGACGCTGCCCGCGCCAACGGTACCTTTCAGAACAACCGACCGTGTTGATCGGAAGGATGCCGAGCCGCATGGGAAGTCATTTCGGAATTTCCGAAAACTGGGCAAGATCTGCCGTTGAGGCAAGGGTGGGCAAGGTCTTTCGGGACTAGGGCCCCTTGGCCTTGTTTCGACGCGGGTCAGGGTGATATCGGCAAAGCGGCGACTCCAGGATGAGAGTCTCCCGGAGACATCAGGATGATGCCGACGGCTATGAGCGTGACCCAAGTCTATCGGTCCTTCCCATTGGCGGGCCGGGTCGAAGAGGGGATTTCCCAAGCCCTCGCGTGGCTCGTCGACGAGCAGAGCGCGGCGGGGTTCTGGGTAGGTATGCTCGAGTCTAACTGCTGCATGGAGGCGGAGTGGATCCTCGCCATGCACGTCCTGGGGGTGCAGGACGATCCGAAGCTCCCGGGGGTCGTTCGCGCGATCCTCAACCAGCAGCGGAGCGACGGAGCCTGGGAGGTCTATCACGGCTCGAGCGGTGGCGACATCAACACGACCGTCGAGTGCTATGCGGCACTCCGCGTGGCGGGCGAGGATCCCAAGTCCCCCGCGCTTCGCAAGGCGCTTGCGTGGATCCTCGATCGTGGCGGACTCTCTCACCTCCGCAACTTCACGAAGTTCTGGCTCGCCCTGATCGGCGAGTGGCCCTGGGATCAGACTCCCACGCTTCCTCCGGAGCTGATTTACCTTCCTTCGTGGATGCCCTTCAACATCTACCAGTTCGCTTCCTGGGCACGCGGGACGATCTTGCCGCTGGCGGTGCTCTCCGCGCGGCGAACGTGTCGTCCGCTGCCGCCGGAGAAGCGGCTCGACGAGCTCTTCCCCAACGGACGCCGGGGACGAGATTTTAAGCTTACACGTAGGCATTCGTGGATTTCTTGGGAAGGCCCGTTCTACGCGGCTGACCGTTTCTTGCGGCACTACGCGTCCTGGCCGGTCCAGCCCGGGCGGGAGATGGCGATCAAGCTTTGCCTGGAGTGGATCATCAAGCACCAGGAGGCTGACGGCGCCTGGAGCGGCATTCAGCCTCCGTGGATCTACTCGCTGATGGCGCTCCGTGAGGAGGGCTACCCGATCGAGCACCCCGTCCTCCGTTCGGGACTTGAAGCGTTCAACGCCCATTGGTCGTACGAGCGCAACGGCGGAACCTATTTGCAGGCCAGCGAATCCCCCGTCTGGGATACCGCGCTGTCGCTCCTGGCGATGCTCGATAACGGTTGTACGTTTGAGGAGTACCCCGCGGCGCGTCGTGCGGTGAACTGGCTCCTGGATCAACAAGTGACCACTCCGGGAGACTGGCAGGTCCACGCCCGGGGCGTCGAGGGAGGAGGCTGGGCCTTCCAGCGAGCCAATCGCTTCTACCCCGATGTCGATGACACCGCGGTGATCCTCTTGATCCTCGAGCGGTTCCGACCTCAACTCGACGACCCCACGGCCCTAGACGTGGCGACGGAACGGGCGACCCGCTGGCTCGAGGGAATGCAGTGCGCCAACGGCGGCTGGGGAGCCTTCGACCGGGACAACACCCACTCGTGGCTGACGAAGATCCCGTTCTCGGATTTCGGCGAGCTTCTCGACCCCCCGAGTGTGGACGTCACCGCGCACGTGATCGAAGCCTTTGCCGCCCAGGGGCGCCGGCTCGATGATCCCGTCGTGGCGCGAGCGATTCGCTTCATCCGGTGCGAGCAGGAAGACGACGGGAGCTGGTTCGGCCGTTGGGGCGTGAACCATATCTACGGCACGGCCGCGGTGCTACCTGCCCTTCGAGCGATCGGTGTGGATACGAATCTCGCCTGGGTCCGCAAAGGGGCCGACTGGATCGCCGCTCACCAGAACGCGGACGGCGGCTGGGGCGAGTCGTGTGCGTCGTACATGGACGATGCTCTGCGAGGCGTTGGAGACAGCACGGCCTCGCAAACCGGCTGGGCTCTGATGTCTCTACTGGCCATCGACACACGCGACTATGATGATGCCATCCGCCGTGGGGTCAAATACCTGCTCGATCAGCAGGCTGACGACGGCACATGGCACGAGCCCGAATACACAGGCACCGGCTTCCCAGGCTACGGTGTCGGCTGTCGCATCGACCTTGGCCGTGATGCCGCCACGATCGACCAGGACACCGACCTCCAGCGCGCCTTCATGATCAACTACAATCTCTACCGCCACTACTTCCCGCTCATGGCCCTCGGTCGCGCACGCACGCACTTCGCGGGATAACTTTCCCGCAAGAGAGATCGCCCACCCATCTTCACGGCATAAGAAGATGAGTGGGCGAATCTGTTTCACTGATATCTCTGTATCTTGCGCGCATCTTTTTTTGCCATGGCTTTCGCCGAGTGAGGCCACTCGGGAAAGTCTGCGCTCAGGGCTTCGCTTCGCCGGACTTGGGTTCCTCGGCCATGGGATTAAAGAGGTTTGGAATACCGGGGGTGGGTATTTCGAGCGGCTGTACGGCCATGCCAATCATTGACGATCCATGAGTTTTGACTTCGCTCTGGGTGGCCACGACCCAGTCCTTCGGTGTAAGCCCCTCCGTGACGATTAACGCCATTCGATTCGGCAGCAGCTTTACTTTGATCTTGCGGGCTTCCACCACGTTTTTCTCGTTCACGACGCCGATCTCTGCCTCGTTCATCCCGTCCACAAGTCCAATCACCTGACTGATGAACGGGGCCCGGTACGGATCGCTCGTGACCACCAAAACACTGGCCTGCATTCCCGGTAGAAGGGATTGATCGGTGTTGGAGATCGCGACACGGAGTCGGTAGTTTCCCGCTCCCGGATTGATTTCGTAGTCCTCGAGATTGACCAGGCCGCGAATCCGAGGCTTTGACGTGGCGGGCACGTTAATGACCGCGGGGAATTCCCGGCGGCCTTGCCCAGACGCCTGCTGTGGATCCTTCTGCTGGTAGAGCCTTTGAAAATTAGATGAATCCATATTGAAAATGATGCTCATTTCCTCCAGCGAAATGATTGTGGCCAGAGGAGAGACATGGGCCGCGACGATACTGCCGGGAACCAGGAGGGCGCGACTGATCTTACCATTGATCGGGGCGGTGACCTTGGTTGACGCGAGCTTCATCGCGGCGAGTTCGCGATTGGCTTGAGCTTCTTTGAAGTCGGCTTGAGCGTCGGCGAGGTCGTTTTCGGCATGCTCGACTTCCGACTCTGCAACGGCATTCCGCCTGAAGTGTTGGGTGTAACGTTTGAGATCTTGAGTCGCTCGTTTCAACCGGGCCGCGGTGCGAAGGATCTCTGCATCCGCTTTATCCAATTCAATTTGGTAGGGTTTGGGATCAATCTCGAATAAGACGTCACCTTTCTTGACGGTTGACCCGCCCTTGAAGTGGACCTTCTCGAGTCGTCCACCGACCTCGGCGTGAATCTCTGCCTTTTCGTTCGCTTCGACCCATCCGGAGAATGGAAGATAATCACATGTTTCATATACAAAAGGATGATGGACTTTGATGATGGGAAGTTCGTTTGGTTTATCTCCAGCCAGGGCCGGAGGTGTCTCAGAGGACTTATCCGGAGCGGGAGATTTCTCGGGCTTTGCCTTCGGTGGAGCGGTTTCCGTCGATGCCGGGGCTGGTTTCGCTTGAGTGGTCTTTTGGGGACCATCGTCTGCCTTGGGCTGCGCGGGTGCTTCACCGGGAGCCCAACCTGGGAGTAAGAGAAGCGTCAAGGCCCCGAGGATGAAGGTCATCCGGGAGACGGGCCGAAGAATAGAACCAGACGGGTGATCGCGGAGAATCATGATCAGCCTCTTTTTGAGTGGGGGTACATGCCCTGCGCCGGTGGCTCCGATCGGCCAGGCCGTGCGAGGACCCGATAGGAATGTGGCGGTGGCGAGAAGTGCCTCGGCGTAGGCTTCGGCGGACCTGGGCAAGGTCCAGACGACCCAGGCGTCGCAGCACTCTTCTTCGGCCTTTTCGATCTCTCGGCGCGCCCACCATGCGATGGGGTTCCACCAGTAGAGTCCAAGCACCACGGCTTCGAGCCTGCGCACCCAGTGATCGCGGCGTTTGAGGTGGGCTAGCTCGTGTACCAGAACAGCGTCGCGCTGGTCCTCGTCGAGGTGGTGCCAGAGCGCGTCGGGAAGCAAGAGACGCGGCGGTCCGACGAGTGCCCAGAGCATGGGAGGAATCCGTGCGGGGACCGTCCAGACGGAGGGGCCACGCCGAAGTCCGACCTGGTCCGCCAGAGCCGCGACACGCGTGCAAAGGGCTTCGGGTGCGGGACTGGCCGAAGCGAGGATCCGACGGAACCGCGATGCGTCCAGAACAACAGCGGTCGACCAGGCCAGCACTCCCGCTAGCCAGACGACTCCAAGGATGCCGCCCCACGGAATGGGACGACGCGGCTCGGGTGTTGGTAGCGCAGGTGGTGAGATGGGTGGCTCCCTACGCAGCGGGGGAACCTCGGCGATTTTCGCTTGTGGAGGAGTTGCCGCGATCGGCGTTTGCGTGCCGGCCGCTTTGGAAGGGATATCAAGAGCGGGTGCTTCAAGCGGCGTTACAGCAACAATGGGAAGAACCCTTTGAGGCTCCGCGCTTTTCGTAGAAGAGGGAGCCAGGAACGAAACTCCCACGAGTGAAGGGGTGACGAGCTTCAGGAGTACTAGAAGCCAGAGTCCGTGAACGAGCCCTGGGCGATGCCTCCAGACTTGCGAAGCCAGAGCCGCGACCAGTGCCAAAATTCCCGCCCACGCCGCATTACTCAGCACGTTCTGCGCGAGACTTGCCACGGCCTGGCTCCTTGGATTTGGAAGACTCCGAGGGTTTGGAGGACTTCGTTTGCCGCCGCTCCTGGAGCAGCGCCGAGAGCTCGTCGATCTCCGCCGGGGTGAGAGGCTGGGAGCGGACAAGGTTCATCATCAAGGGGGCGGCCGCTCCGCCGCAAAGCTTGTCTGCGAGCCCCTGCAACCTCCGGGCGATGAACTCTTCGCGTCCGACGACGGCCGAGAAGGTTAGCACGCCCTCGCTGCGCTTACTGTGGACAAACCCCTTTTGCTCCAAACGACCCAACAATTTTTGAACCGTTGCATAGTGCGACTCTCCCCCGCCGGGATAGAGCGCATCAACCACCTGGCGTCGCGTGGCGTCACCCTGGTCCCAAAGCACCTGGAGCATCGCCAACTCGGTCTCGGTCACGTCTTCAGAAGGACGTCGCACCTTCCAATTCCTCCTCAGTCAAATTGCCTAGGGTTAGGCTAAGACAATTTGCCTAGGACGTCAAGGAGGGGATCACTCGGAATTCTTTTGGCGCTGTGTTTTCACCTTACGGGGGCTGGCCGGGCATCGGTGCCTCGAAGTTTTTTTGAGATTTTTGGAGAAATCCGGGGGGTTTCTTCCATGATTTTGAAGTGAGACCGAGGCTGGGAGGATGAACTGCGATGGGAATAGAACGACGCGGCACCGTTCGGCGCGACCTTCGCGCCCTCTGGAATGCGGGAGCGATCGCCGATCTACCGGATTCCGAACTTCTGAAACGGTTCCTGGCCGGCCCCGGAGAGACGGCGGAGCTTGCGTTCGAGGCGATTCTGGCTCGCCACGGGCCGATGGTTTTAGGCACGTGCCGGCGCCTGCTTGGCGACGGTCATGACGTTGAAGATGCGTTCCAGGCGACGTTCTTGATCCTGGTCCGACGAGCGGGTTCGCTCCGTGTTCGAGACACGCTGGGCCCTTGGCTGCACGAGGTCGCCCACCGTGTGGCCCTCGAGGCGGGCCGTAGCCTTTTGCGTCGCCGTGAACGGGAAGATCGCGGTACGGACGCTGAAACACTCCCCGCCAGGGCGATGGAGACGAACGACTCTCGGACGGTCATCGACGAGGAGATCAGCCGTCTCTCGCAAAAGTTTCGAGTGGCCGTGCTCCTTTGCGACCTCGAGGGGATGACCATCGAAGCGGCGGCCGGGCGCATTGGTTGCCCTTCGGGAACGGTTCGCAGCCGGCTGGCCCGAGGTCGCGAACGGCTCCGAGAACGCTTGAGCCGGCGTGGCCTGGGGCCGGATCAGGGATGGATTTTCGTGGGCCCAATGGGAGTTCCCGAAAACCTGGCCGCTTCGACGGCACGTCTCGCCACTCTCTCGATAACGAGCCTCAAGCAGGTCGGGGTCGTCCCGGCCGCGGTATCTTTACTTGTCAAAGGTGTTCTTCAAATGTTGCTTTGGGATCGAGTGAAATCGGCCGCGGCAATCGTTCTGCTGATCACCGCCATCAGCGCGGGAGTCGCCGTGGCGCGGCGGCCGACCATGGCCGCGAACGAGGGCGCGGCTCAAGCCGCGAAGGCTCCCGCTCAGGAGAAAGAAAAGGATCAGGAGAAATCCAAGGTTGCCTATCAGATGGTGGGTTCCGTGCGGGTGGAAGGGACCGATGACACCGTCGCGGGGGCGAAGATTAACGTGCTCGTCGGCGATGGAGGTGCGGATCGCATTCGCAAAGGGGTGAGCCAGGAGAACGGCCAGTTCGTGCTCGACTTGCCTCCGGGGCAGGCGAGGGCCTGGGTCGTGCAGCCCCCCGTGGGATACTGGGCTCCGCAGAACCTTAAAAATATTGAAACGTTTGTGGTTTCGCGTCGTGAACCGATCTATCACAAAGATTATCGGGTGCGTCGTGGAATGGTCTGGAGGTTCGCGCTGACCATGGGTGACGGGCAAAAATCCGTGACGGATGGAGACGTTGGAGCCAGCACGAATCTGCCGATCGATGACCAAGGAAACCTACTCCCCCTTGAATCGAGAACGCCGGGTGATTCCTTTACGGGCATTGCGGAAAAGACGGGTCTGGCTTATTTGACACTTCCCGTCGAGGGCAACAAGGTTACCGTTTCCGCTTATTCCAGAGCGCTGGCGACGACCAAGGCCGTCTTCGAATCTCTGGAGTGGACCACGGGGTTTCGCCCCCAAGCGGTGAGGGCCATCGAGCGCCAGGGCCGAGCTTTTCGCCTGACGGACGACACGGGCAAGACGGCCGAACTACGGGGTTCCGAACGCATGATCCCTGTGCTTCGCGGAGGAGAATTCACGATCCAGGTGAGTCTTCCTGAGCCGAACTTGAAGCTCACCGGCAAACTCACGGGAAAAGTCGTTGATCGTGACGACCATCCCCTTGAAGGGGTGCTTGTCGCCTTGGTTTATCATTCGGGACAAGGCAGTGGCATGTCCGGTGAGGATGAACATGTAAAGACCGATAAGGAAGGGCGTTTTCTCTTCCCTTCGATCCTCCGTATGGATTTCGATAACAAGCCGATACGACTGTCACTGAGAGTGACCAAGGATGGATACGCGGGTATTGACTCTCGCACGTTTCTGTTCCAACCCGGTGAGGCTGATGTTCCTCAGGCTGCTGAGACCGTGCGGTTGGAGCCGGGCGTCTCGCTCAGCGGAAGAGTGCTCGATGATTCCGGGTCTCCCGTTGCCGGGGCGTGGATTTCACCGGGAAGTGCATACGCCTTGCGAGCCCTGTCGACGCGTACCGACGAAGACGGACGATTCACGATCCGAAATCTTCCGAAAGACCTGATCCGTCTCTCTTGCCAGTACGGAAAACTGGCGGCGGAGGGTACTTATTTGGCCGACGGGGGGGAGAAACCCATCGAAGTGCGTCTTCGCCCCTTTGAGGAATTGGTTCGTCAGCCAAAGGAGGCTCCCAAGGCCAAGCCTCTCAAGACTCTGAAGGTGGGTGAACCCGCTCCTGATCTGGAAGTCGCGGGGTGGAGTGACGGCAAGCCCCACGGCCTGGCAGACTACCGCGGCAAGGTCATTCACCTCGATTTCTGGGGCATCTGGTGCAGCGCGTGCATCAACGAACTCCCCGTCCACGAACGGCTCCAGCGCAAGTTCGAGCCGCGAGATGTCGTCTTCCTCTCTGTTCACACCCCCGACAAGTCTCTCGATGAGGTACGGAAATATCTGGAATTCAAGAAAATTTCAAGAATATCAGCCGTCGATGCCGGCGGCGAGGAAAGCGACAACTCCAAGAATGGGTCCACCGCGAATCGCTACGGTGTCAGAGGCTATCCCACATTCGTTCTGATCGATCGCGAGGGAAAAATCGCCTTCAACTCTTCGGACCGATCGAACATTCAGGAGAAAATCGCCGAGATGAAGGCCATGGGCGCATCGATGGGATTTAAGGAATCCACCATGACCCTGGAACAGTTCGGTCAGTTGCAGGAGGCTTTCTTCGGTCGCGAGATCGAAAAGGTCCTCGGAGGGTCGCCGGAGGCCAAGCCCAAGAAGCCATGAGCCCATCTTCAGTCTTCAATGCGTAGAGCTTTCCCCATGCTGATTCGGTTTTCGACGTTGAAGCCGAGTTGTTCATAGAAGGGAATGACCGCTGAGTTCGTCGAATGGACCTGCAAGTTGACTTTGAGGCATCCGACCGCACTCAAGCGAGACTCGGCATGACGTAAGAGAGCGGATGCGATTCCCTGTCGCCGATTGGCCGGGTCGACGGCTACGTGGTAGATCCAACCACGATGGCCGTCGTATCCGGCCAAAACGGTTCCGACGACCACCGTGTCGATGAGAGCGACGAAAAAGAGCTCAGGTTGAACCTCGCGCTTGCGCCGGATGATCTCCGTAGGATCTTGCCACGGTTTATCGGCAGGAAAGACCGCCAACCAGAGCGCGGTCACGGCGGGCTCATCCCGATCTTCGAAGGAGCGAATCCGGATCTGGGAGTGCTTAGTTTGATCGATGTGAGAATCTGTAGACATCACGGAATCTCGATGAACTTGAAAAAGCGGATGGAAATGACTGTGAGGGACGGAACCAGAGGGAGCTTGGGGGAATGGCCTCTCGGATGATGACCTCAGGAACCTCGCGCACTGCGCGGGAGGGGAAGTTTCAGCGCTTTCATGCGAGACGCCAGGGTTGTCGGCTTGATGCCTAGGAGTTCGGCCGCACCATGGTGACCGTAGATCTTGCCGTGAGCGGCCTCAAGCGCGGCCTGGATGTTCGCTCGCTCGAACTCACGGACTTCCGCGTCCGTCAAGATCTTGGATGGAAGAGAGGGGGATGCCGAAACGGGGAGAGGAGGCTGAGGGCTTTCCGAAGGAGGGGGCGGAGTGGTCTCGGGCAGCTCAATTCGCAGCCGCCCCCCTGCCGCCGTGATGACGGCCCGTTCAAGAGTATGTTGAAGCTCGCGAACATTTCCCGGCCAGTCGTAGCGCTGGAGGCGTTCGACATCGGCGATGGTCATCCGGGGTTTGGAGATTCCGAGCCTGTGTGAGGCCTGCTGCAAGAGGTGATCGGCGAGCAGAGGAATGTCGTCGAGCCGCTTGCGGAGAGGGACGACCATGATGGGGAAAACATTCAAGCGATAGTAGAGATCCTGGCGAAATCGTCCGGCTTCCACCTCACCTCGCAGGTTTCGGTTCGTGGCGGCGATCACGCGAACGTCGACGCGACGGGTGCGCTCTTCGCCGACGCGCTCGAGTTCTCCTTCCTGGAGCACGCGCAGCAGCTTGCTCTGGAGCTCGGGGGGAATCTCACCCACCTCGTCAAGAAAGAGGGTCCCGCCATCGGCCAACTCGAACCGTCCGGCCCGATCCCGTAGAGCGCCCGTGAAGGCGCCTCGGATGTGGCCGAAGAACTCACTCTCGTACAACTCGCGAGGAACCGCGGCGCAATTGACCTTAATCAAGGGGCGGTCGCCCCGCCCGCTCCTCTGATGAATTTCACGCGCCACCAATTCTTTACCTGTTCCGGATTCCCCTTGGATCAGGACAGTCACATTGGTCGGGGCAACCCGCTCGATCTGCAAAAGCACGGCCGCGAGAGCGCGGCTCCGGCCGATGATGTCGCCGAACGCATTGGCTTCGCGGACTTCTTCGTGCAGGTAGGCGTTCTCCAACTCCAACTTGCGGCGCAGACTTTCGAGCTCCTCGAAATTCCGCGCATTGACGATTGCCACCGCGGCGTGATCTGCGATCATGCGGAGCCAATCAAGACTCTCTTCCGACAGCGGAGCTCGCGAGAAGACCGCGAGAACTCCCACCACTTGCCCCTGGTGCAAGAGCGGCTGGCCACCGAATGCCATAATGCCCTCGCGCTCGATCCAATCGACATCCAACTTCCAGCGCGTCTCTTCGCGCAGGTTCGCGACCTCGATGGGAACCCCGAAGCGGCCGATATGCCCAACCTTGTGAACGCCCACCGGCACGCGCTGGAATTGCCCGTCAACGCGTCCCCAGTTGTCGACGTTGTCCTCGCGAGAACGTCCTGCGCTGGCCACCAGGTGCAAACATGTTTTCTGGTCAGGGCACACCGCTCGCAAAGAACAACGCGCACAAAGATCGCCCGGTTGCATCAGCCAGAGTCTGGCCAGCGCGACCTCCGGAGACTCTTCGAGTCTCCGGACGATCAGCGTCAACAGCTCCCCCAGAGTCTGTTGACGTGCCATCTCCAGGATGAGCCGCTTCGGGTGATCAAAAATCTGTTCAGCCCGGTCCGCGCTACGCATGTCTTTTAGCTTCCACGAAAAATCGTGATTCAACAACGAAAAATCGTGAATCACGAACTCTCGTGGTCCGCGCGGCCTAAGGGCCTTTGTCTTAAGTTCTTTGTAGAGAGGAATTTAAAAATTCTTAGATGATTGGTGCGCGGCCTGCATTGTTCTTGGGGGCGTAAGGCCGAGAACGCAAGGAAGCCGACGCGGAGTAGCCCGCGTCCTTAAAGGTACGACTCTGTGGGCAAAGATGTTCACCGGCCGCAACTGGAATGGGAGAGGTTCCTTCGATGAGCGAGTTCTTGTTCTGGACATGGGTTTTGTGTGGCACGCCGATCGTCCTGGCCACGCTGAAGCTTGGTGGAGAGCAACTGGGATCTCTGCTGAAATCGATCGCCACATCGAAGGTTGCCGTAACTCCCTGTGGACGTGGGCTGGTACATCGCTCGATGTCACGAACGGTTCCCGCGCAGCTTGCCCGCTGAGTCTTCGCACCTATGATTTCGCAGAAGGAGCCCGATCAGTTTTCGACGGTTGCGAGCGTGTTTTGACTGACGGCTTCTGTCTGCGAAATTCGATAGGTTGGTGATGAGTAGTTGTCAACACTCAAACGCGCGATGTTTTGGGTGATGGCATGCTCTCAAGCCATGAAGTGGGGGCGAGAATGATGGGGCGACCGATACTTGGCCTCACGCTGATAATCGCGTTTGTGGGTGCGGACAAGGCCCAGGATCGGCAGAAGATTCAAGGGCCGTGGATGGCTGTCGACGCCATGCGCAACGATGAAGTGGCCGACGACGTGATTGGTTATCGATTAACGTTCAAAGGTGAAACGTTTTCGATCGTTAATGAAGGAAAAACCCTCTTTGGTGGGACTTTTTCGCTGGATCGTAGCCAAAAGCAGCCGGCGATCGACTTCAAGCATGACCTGGGCGATCTCAAGGGAAAAACGTGGCAAGGCATTTACTCGCTCGACGGTGAGACGCTCAAGATCTGCGACAACGCGGCGTCGCTTTCCGCTCCGCGACCGACCCGCTTTGAATCCGGGCGTGAGTCAGGGCATGTGGTCGTTCTTTTCAAGCGAATGGGCTTTTAATTAATTTCATTTTTCACCCGTCGAAGACCGTGTGAGCTTGCACCCTTTGTCGAGTGGGCACCGTCCGCTTGGAAATGACTCCAAGCGAAGACCGGCGCGTGCCCGCACTGTACTGAGAGTCTATGCAACCAGGACGTTTGATCATACTCAACGGTGGCTCGAGCGCAGGGAAGACGAGTTTGGGCTCGGCGCTTCAGGACCTGTTGGATGACACGTACCTTTTGCTGGGCATCGACGTTTTCTGGTTAGCCCTTCCTCCCAAACAGCTTGACCTCAAACGGGTTGATCCTCGGTTCTATTCCTGGACCGTCGAGGTCGAGCATGGCCGCGAGCATTTGCGGATCATCCCTGGTCCGATCCTCGATCAAGCGATGTCTGCTCGCTATCGCGCGATCGCGGCGTTTCTGGACAGGGGGTTGAATGTCATCGCCGATGACGTGATCTGGAAGGTCGAGTGGCTTGATGAGGCTCTTGAACTCTTCGCGTCCTACGAGGTGACCTTTATCGGAGTGACGGTCTCCGACGCTGAAGGGGCGCGGCGGGAGGCGGCTCGAGGCAATCGTTACCCCGGTTGGAGCCGAGGCTCAGCCTGGTGCGCACACCAGCATGCTCTCTATGACTATGTGGTCGACACCACTCACGAGCCTCCGCAAACGTGCGCTCTGCGCATCAAGCGAGCCTTTGATGAAGGACTCGCGCCCATGGCCTTTTCTCTCTTGCGCGAGATCAGAGAAAGATCGCAGGAACGCTGCGCCGCCGCAGCTTGTCGCGCCGCGGGCGAGTGACGAATGATCTTGCAGGCTTTGGGCATTCACTTATGCTGAGCCTGCGCAGGTTTTTCGGACTGCTATGATGGCAAACCGCTTTCCATCCCACAGCGCCTCCGGGGAATGGGAAAGCTCGGTGAAGCCGAACGCGTGAGGACACCTTGGAATGGATTCCAAAGGGTTGACGAGGCCTGGCTTCCACGTTCGTCGCGAGCGTTTGTCGCCACTTGTATTTGTACTGACGATTGTCGTGTTGGCTCCGACAGCACGAGCCGGGGAGCCTCATGAGAAACACGCGGCGGATTCAGGTCGTTCGAGCGCCCGGGTGATCTTCGAGGGGGAGACCCTTACCGTTGTGAACAGCGGCTTGGGCCCGTTCTCCGCGGCGGATCGCGCTGAGGCTGCGGTCGAGCGGCTCTTGAAGGTCGTGGAGAGCTGGGAGCTCGACCCGACTCAGGTGTCCGTCAGCGATGTTCCGGCCGAGGATCTGACGGAGATTCAGGTCGGCGGCACGGTGATCATGGCCGTTACCGACGAGGACGTGGCCGGCTCCGGCAGGACTCGCCAGGATCAGGCGAATGCTCTGGCCGCACGGCTCCGCACGGCCGTCATGAACGCCCGGGTGCGGCACTCCTCGCGCTGGCTGGTCGTTGGGGGGCTCAAGACGGGCTTGGCCACGATCCTTCTGGTGGCGGCGGTGGTGCTGGTCAAGGTCATGGGGCGGCACCTGGGGGCGAAGCTCGACGCCAGAGGAATTGGGGCAGGGCAGCAGGAGTCAATGGTCGCGTTCCTCACGCACGTGCTTTGCGTGGTTTCATCGTTGACCTTGCGGCTTCTGACGTGGCCCGTGGCGGCCCTGTTTGGGCTGATCTATCTGCATTTTGTGCTCGACTTCTTTCCGTCGACGGCGTACCTGGCGAAGTCTTTCAACCATCGCCTCTTGAGTGTGCTGGGCACCGAGATGAGCCGCGCGGTGGATTATTCTCCCAACCTGCTGGTGATTGCGGCGATTGCTCTGGCGACACGTTGCCTCCTCAAGGTGGCTCGCGCCGTTTTGGGCGAGTTCGAGCGCGGCCAGTTGCGGCTCTCCGATTTCTCGCCTGATTGGGCAAAGCCGACGTATAACATTCTCCGCTCGATCATCCTGGCATTGATGGTTGTGGTGGTTTACCCGTACCTCCCCGGCTCGGACTCCGCGGCATTTCGCGGCGTGTCGGTTTTTCTCGGTCTCTTGCTCTCGCTGGGGTCGAGCTCGGTCATCGCCAATGCCGTGGCGGGGACCATTTTGACGTATCTCCGCGCCATGTACCCGGGAGACTACGTGCAGCTTGGCGAGCTCACCGGCACGGTGGTTGACAAGTCCCTTCTGGTCACGCGAATCCGGACGATCAAGAACGAGATGGTGACCATCCCCAATGGCGTGGCCCTCTCCACGCAGGTGAGGAACTACAGCGTCATGGCGCAACGCGAAGGGGTGATCCTTTCGACGAGCTTGCCGGTGAGCTATGACGTCCCTTGGCGCACCGTGCACAGTCTCTTGCAGGCTGCCGCACGGGAAACGGAAGGGGTGTTGCTCGATCCTCCTCCGTTCGTTCTCCAGGCGGCCTTGACCGAAAACTTCGTTCGCTACGAGCTCAACGTACACACGGCTCGCCCCGACTTGCAGCCGATGGTGCTCTCGACCCTGCACCAGAATATCCAGGATCAGTTTCAGGAAGCGGGAATCGCCATCTCGAATCCCACCTGCTTTGTTCTCACCGGAGGGGAGTCCGCTCCTCGCACCGGCCCTCCTCTCAAAGTCGCGACGTGAAGCGGCCGCAGATAAGATCGCCCCGGGCTCAAGACCTAAAACCCGGCCAGATGCTCGAGCGCGGAAAACCGTCGGCGGTCGGGTTCGCGGCCTCCGCAGGCCGTTACCGGCCAGGTTTTCGGCCAAGGCTCTGTTTGGCAGTGCTGATCCGTGGGATGAAGATGTCGGAAACGCATGATACGAAGATCGCACCGGCAAACCGGCGATGAGTGCACCCAAAACGGCATGGTGTGCGGTATTACGGAAGGGCCTCGACGCGTAAGTCCTGGAACTCCACCCGGAAAGGGGCGGCAGCCGTGTTCACGGCGGCGATGCCAACCTTCGCGTCGGGAGAGTCGAAGCCGTTGAGAGTCAAGGACTGCTGGTTCACGCCGTCAGTACTGAAGGAAGCAACCATTTGCGAGCCCCGCCGTTCGAGCCGAAGCGTGAGTGGACCTCCCGGATAGCTGTACTCCTGGATCGACTGCGGGAAGTGATTGCGATGGTGTTGGAACAGGACATAGTTCTGGACCTGAGTACCTCGCACCAGTGAGGCGCGCTCAAGCCGCAGAAAGTTCTCCGCGTCGCTCCAGACCAGAAGCCCCGCGCCATGGAATGCCACGCTGCTAAGCGGCGCGGGGGGCTCGGAGGGAGTGATGTCGCCGATGACCTTGACCTCGGCGACGAAATCATGCGGGGCGGTACGGAGGATCCGAGGCGCTTTGACGTTCTGGCGATCGAACGACAGGTCGTGCGCGGTGCCGGGAATTTCCATCGTCAGCAAATGGTCGCGGACCTCCGCGCGGCAATCTTCCGCGGGGTTCTCGAACGTGCCCCAGCCAGGTAACTCGTGGGGAGCGGCGGCCGCGGAGGAGGGGGAACCCGGTATGTTGCTCCCGCTTCCTCCACCGATTCCTGGCGCGGCCTGGCGAGAATCTGCCGGCTGAGTGTTCGAGGCCGGGGCCGGCGGTTGCGGTTGAGCTCCCGGGTTTTGTCCCTGGCCGGCGGGATTGATTTTCATCATGGTGACAACGACCCAGGCCAGCAGGGCGTAGCCGACCACACTCACCGCCAGGGAAAGTGCGACTCGCAGGGGGAGCGGCCATTTCTCACGGCGGATGATCGCGAAGTTGCCCCCAATCAACCCCCCTGTGAGTCCACCTCCGACTAACCCCCCGAGGGCTCCCGCGCTGAGCGAGAAGGCACCGATACCCGCGGGGAGGAAGGCGAGAACCAGGAGATACCAGGGCAAAGCGTAGTCGGAAAGGTTGGGAGGCTCCCCTTTCCCTTTCAAAAAGGTGACCAGGTCTCGAGCCAGACGCTCCTGGTACATATTCATCTGGCCAACAGCGAGCGTGATATCGCGCCCTTTGAGCTTGACCACGAATTGCGATCCCGTCGTGGACTCAACCTTCGAGCGAACGGGGATCAAGAAGACGTCTTTCTTCGCCTGGCTTAACTCGAGGGCCCGAGGTGTGATCGTGCCTTCCCAGACCCCTTTGAGCTCACGTTGCGGGTCGTTGATGACCTTGACTTGAAACTTTGCCGCTTTGGCCTGGCCTCCCGCGGTCTTTGAGGAGGGGGAAGAAGGGGCCTCCCATTCGTCACCGGCCGATTCCGGCGGAACCTGCTGGTGGGCAGGAGAGGCCGTTCCCAGGCCGGCCGTGTCGATGATGGTCGAGCATCCCGGGCAGCGAACCTTCTTACCGATGTTCGACTCCGCGATCCTCAGTTTTCGCTGACATTGAGAGCAAAAAATGGAAATATCCATGGGCGTTTGTTGGCTTGTGGTATCGCGGCTGAACGTTGGCCAAGCGAGAAGCGTTGACGATCCTCTGTCCCCGGCCGTGGGTTCGTGTCTCGGATCCCGTTTATACACAACCGCTTAGAGATCCTCGCACGATCGTTTCTATTTAGCATGTTGCTCGATTTGGACCCAGACCGCTACCGCCTGGAATTCGCACAGTCATGCTTGTGACAATGGACTGACACGGAATAGTGGCCCGACAGCGGATTTTGCGGGGGACTCTTTATGATCGAGCTTGACAGATTTGAGGCCGTTACCGCAGGAGACACGCGTTCCGGTCGGCGATTGTTGATGGTGTTGTGAAACTTGTCTCAAACCTTGAAGCGTTGAGGTTTCTCACGCACGTGGACGGGGCGTACCAGGACGATTCCGGAGGGGCAAAATGACAGGGGCGTGGCTTTGTCGTCATTCTTTCGGTGATCGGCAGAAAAATCTAAATCGTGTTGTAAAGTTGGGTTGAGTTTATCGAATGGGGTCGCGTTGACGGCCTCGAGCTAAGATGGTCAAAAGAGATTCCTCGCGGTTGGCGTTGTTGCCTGCCGATGACGGGTAGTGATCGAGCGGGGATGTTGAGGATGTGTGCTCCGCGATAGCGGGCCGATATCCGAGGTGAGAACCGTCTATGTCCGTGACCACGCCCTCGGCCGCGCGGAGGCCGGCCTTCAACGCTCCCGAGTTGCATGAGGAGATCATGCGGCTCAGGGCCGTCGACAACTGGACCAACCTGGGCTATCTCGCCTTTGAATACGCTTGTATCGCCGCCGTGATGGCGACGGCCATTCTGTTCAGTGAGTACCGCGAGTCGCTCGGGTTGCCGTGGGCGCTGAATGTACCGGTCATGGCGATTGCCATGGTTTTGATAGGTGCATTACAACATCGCCTGGCCGGCCTTGGCCACGAAGCCGCGCACTACACGCTGCTCAGGCACAAGTTCCTGAACGACCTGGTTGGTGATCTCTTCTGCATGTTTCCGATCACGGCCACGGTTCATTTCTACCGGCTTTTTCACCTGGCCCACCATCAATTCACGAATGATCCAACTCGCGACCCTGACCTGGTGAGCCTGGGGGGAAGCAAGATGGTCGACCGGTTCCCCATGGGGCGCTGGGAGTTCATCAAGTCGATTTATCTTCGCGCCTTCACGGAACCGATGGCGCTGCTGAAATATCAACAAGACTATTTCGACATCAATGTCATTGGCCGTTCGCCAAGCGTGTACCTGCAACGCACTCAAGGATCCAATTCCTCCGGGCGTTGCTGGCCTCGAGTAGGGGCGACTCTTGGCATTCTTTACCTGATCGGGTTCGTGGCCACTCAGCATGCACTCTACGCTCTGGGGCAGACCCGATGGCTGGGGCTGGCGGGGCTGGTGGGCACGGCTCTCGTGTTGACTGTTGGCTTGTTGCTCCCCACGCGGATGTTCTTCCCCTCTCCGTTCCGGCAGCCCTATTCGAGCCGCGCCTCCGGCATGATGCGTCTTGTCTATTACACCTGGTTCTTCGTGGTGTTCGGGTGGCTACGGGTGGCGACCGGAGGGGCCTCGGTTTCGTATATCTGGCTGCTCTGGATCATCCCGCTGATGTCCACCTTCTCGTTCTTCATGCTCCTCCGGGATGTGTACCAGCACACCAACGCTGATGACGGACGCCTGACGAACTCTCGGGTCTTCTTCGCCGATCCGTTCACGCGCTGGGCTGTGTTCGTCTACGGTCAGGATATGCACATTCCCCATCACCTGTTTCCCGCGGTTCCGCATTATCGCTTGCCCGGCTTGCATCGGCTCTTGAAGGCTCGACACAACGATTACGCGACCCAGGTGGTCGAGTGCCACGGGACGTTCGCCAACACCAACGGACATCCCACGATTCTCGACGAGCTTACGGAACCGATTGCTGAGCGTGTGGAAAGACGAAGTGCGCAGGCCGGCCCCACCGAGCGTGGGAAAGATCGGCTTGCCATCATCGAAGAGTCTGCGCCGCTTTGAGCCTGGTGCCACTCCCGTCCCGAGCGCTCGACCTCGCAGGGCGAACTCAGACGTACCCTGCGAGGTCTCTTGAGAACCCCAGGTGGTACGGCTCCTCCCAGGCTGGAGTCGACCATGAGTTAGCACATTTGTGATGCACAAGGATCTCTTGGCGTTTCCTGGCGATCCTGCTAGGGTGTGCCCGCGATGCCTCCGCGTGGGCGGAGCGTGTTGGCATGCCCCCGGCAAGGAAGCTGGACTCGAGCCAAGGGAGGGCAGGGCCTGTGTCATCCGACGTGCAAGAGACTGCGGACCTTGAGCCGGGATCGAGGCCAAGGCGTCCCTGGCCGATTTCCGTTTTGCTCTGGACCGTCGGGATCGGGCTCGGATCGGGGCTTCTCGAGCTGGGCGTCTTCTTGCTGAAGTGCCACTACCTCGATCCCAGAAATTACAACGTCAGTCGCCACTACCCCTGGATGTTCCCCCTGGCGGGATTGACGGTGGTCGTCGTGCCGGGGCTGCTCCTGGCGCTAGCGGCTCTAATCTGGCCTCGCAGAATCGCATCCGAGGTGGTGATCGGGGTTTTGACATTCCCCGCCTATCTCGGTTTCCTCTTCCGATGGCCGATCGCCACGCTCGCCTGCCTGATTCTTTCGACGGGTCTGGCTCTCCAAACCGCGCGAATGCTGGCGAAACACGTGCGCTGGTTTGACCGCTGGTTGGTCCGAGGACTGGCCGGAGTGGCGACGCTCCTGGCCGTGTCAGCCATGGCGGATCTCGGTCCGTCGGCCTGGGCCAAGCCTCGATCTCTCATCACCAACGGCGACCGCTCCAAGAAGGCCAAGAACGTTGTGCTGATCGTGCTGGACACGGTCAGGGCCGGCAGCCTGAGCCTCTATGGCTACGACCGGGAGACCACGCCCAACCTCGCACGCTGGGCCGCTCGCGGCGTGCGCTTCGACCGCGCCTACTCCACGGCTCCCTGGACTGCACCATCTCATGCGAGCATGTTCACGGGGAAGTGGAGCCGTCAGCTTTCGGTTGGCTGGAATCGGCCGCTCGACGGAACGAGCCCGACCCTGGCCGAGTTCCTCGGCGAGCGCGGATATGCGACGGCGGGCTTCGTGGCCAATACCACCTACTGTAGCTATGAGACCGGGCTCGACCGTGGCTTCGCTCATTACGAAGACTACGACGTGACTCCCGGAGCCGTGCTGCTCTGTTCGTCAGTCGTGCAGAGGACCCTGAACTTTCTCTACACTCATCCCTCGCTCGCACGCCGGCTTGGTCAGACCGAGTCCATCGGCTCCCCACGCAAGACAGCCTCACGGATCAACAAAGACTTCCTGAACTGGCTCGACCGCCAGGACGATCGCCCGTTCTTCGCGTTCCTCAACTTCTTCGACGTGCATCACCCTTACTTCCCCCCCGAGCCGATCGAAGGACTCCCTTTCGGTGGCAAGCCCGAGTCGTTCGATGATTACTGGATGCTCAAGACCTGGTGGGACTACGATAAGCTCCGGCTCGACCCGCGTGATGTTGCGGTTGCGCGCGATGCCTATGACCACTGCATCGCTTATCTCGACCGTGAGATCGGCCGGCTCTTCGAGGACTTCGAGCGACGTGGGATCCTGGAGAACACCCTGATCATCGTGACGTCAGACCACGGTGAGCATCTTGGCGAACGCCAGCTCTTCGGTCATGGATGCAGCGTTTACCTGCCTGAGCTGCACGTTCCCTTACTTGTGATCGAGCCGGGTGGAATCGCGGGTGGGAGCGTCGTGAAAGAGCCGGTGAGCCTTCGGAATCTCGCCGCCACAGTTGTCGACCGTCTCGACCTGGGAGAGGAGTCCCCGTTCCCGGGACGTTCGTTGGCACAGACGTGGGCTCCTGGGGAGAAGGACGTTCGGCTCCCTTTCGAGCCGCTTCTGTCCGAAATCGATGCCCCCTTTGAGGCAGACCCCAACCACGGCAGATCCCCCGTATGCCGGGGACCGCTGACGTCTCTCGTCGATCGCAACTTCCACTACATCCACAACGGCGACGGGCGCGAGGAGCTTTATCACCTGGAAAGTGATCCCGCGGAGTCACGCAACCTCGCCAACTCCGCGGAGTCGCTTTCGATCCTGGATCGCTTCCGCAGCCATCTCAAGCGTTGATGCTTCCGAGCGATCGAAACCGGTTTCGAGAGAGGTCTCACTTCACGGTGATCAAGCCGAGGGCATTGACCTCTTCCCGGGCTCGCCCTTGAAGTCCCACAACCATGTCCCCTTTGCTGAAGACCGCGCCGGGGCTTCCCCCTCTTTCGTCTCCGAGCCAGGGGGAGTTGTAAGAGTCGGTGGGGTCGAGCCGGTTCCCTTTGATCCGCATGAAGACCATTTCAAAGCCATCCACGGTGAGCCCCGTGTGAGTTCTCAACGCTCCGACAGCATAGCCAGGCTTCGCGATGGCCGTGGTTTCTTTGCCCAGGAGACCGCCGTGGCGCTCCCCTTCGAGCAGGGTACGGCCGCTCCGGAAGATCGGCTGGACCGAGCTGATCTTGGGCCCGCCGAACCTCATGATGTAGCTGACTCTTACCCCCACCAACACTGAACCCGCCGGCCCGACCTCGCGGAACACCTCGCGATTGCCTCCAGGGAACTCCGCGGGGAGATGGTCGAGGCGGTCCGGGGGATAACCCTTCCTCTGGCCGGCTCCAATGGGGCGGGTTTTTGCCTCCACCGTGCTGCTGGAACTTCGCGAATTGCTTCGCGTAGCCAACGCGGGGGCGACGCTGGCGGTCTCCAAGGTTTTCACGTGTCGCGCTTCCGCGATCATTGGGAAGGCCTCGACGTACACATCTCGTTTCACCGTGGCCTTAACCAGAAGTGGGCCGAGCGTTTGACTCAGCTTCGGCGCTCGCTCGAGGAGGTTTTCAAAATCCTGAACGGGCAATCCCGCTTCGGCCGCCGCCAAGCGGAGGTTGAGCTCCTCCTCGAATTGCGTGGCCAGGGCGAAGACCGGCTCGGTTCGGCTCAATGCCGCCCCGGTCTGCTTGACGGCCCTGGCGAACCGTTCGAGGTCGGCTTTGAACAGCTCCTCAAGCTGATCCTTGGGGGGATAGAGGACCATCACCGTCTCAACGAGTTCCTTGTCGAAAGCCTTGGTCCTGGCAACCACGTCGCGGACCTGATCAGCCTTCTCGATCAATCCCCGGTTGTGGCAGCTCATGCAGGAGATGCCGTTGACCACCGCGCCGTCAGATTGTTTGTTGTCGCGGACGATCTCCGTCGGCCCCTTATCGATACGCCTACCATCAGAACTAATCAGCATGTAACCATTGAGGCCGTTGGGCAAAGTGAAGACGATTTCACCACCGTCGTACTCAAAGTCCTGCTCTCCCTCGCCGGGGCCGAGAGGATGAGAGAAGAGATTCTTGCGGTCGGCGTTGCCTCCGAAGTCATAGCTCCGCCAGTAGGCCCCGTTGGTCGACTCGTGGCGCTCGATGAGCCGATTGTTGCGCGAGACGCCGGACGCATTGAACCCAGCCCTGACAACCCGCTCCTGGCGGATGTTGGCGGCGACATCGACGTCGAGCTTACGTTCGAGTTCCTCGATCGTCTCGGGCAAGCGTAACACTTCATGGTAGAGAGGGGGGCGCGAGGACTCGTGGACGAACCAGTCGGCCCGAACCTGAGGCAAGTCGCACTCCGTCAAGGTGTAGATCGACGAGACCGACGGTCCCTCGAGCCGCACACCGTAAGGATACTGGTCGAGAATAGCCCGCCAGGTTCCCTCATCCCAGAGATAGTCGCGAAGGTCGATGCGCAGGATCGTTCGCGCTGTGTCGACGGGGATCGGACTCTTGATGCGTCGATTCCATGAGAGGCTATTGACCAGCTTCGAAAGGCCAAGGCGATAGGTCTCAAGCTGGTCCTGATTGTAGCCGGCATTGAGCAGGTGGGTGAGCGTGAAGTAACGGGTGAACTTGCGCTGTCGCGAATTGAGCTTACGCAGGTCATCCAGGATCGTGTTCGAGACGTCGAGATCGGAGACGAACTGGGGCGCGGCGGCCCTGGTCGTGGGCACCTGGGCTCCGGCCTTGATCCAGGCGCGGATCAGGGCGACCTCCGCCTGTGTGGGGCGGGGGAGGGGGGGCGGATTCTCCGCCTGGTCCTCAAAGTCGACGTCCGGGGGCATGTCACCCCCGGCCATCCGCGTCAGCAGCTTGGAACTCTCCGGCTCTCGAGGAATGATACGCTTGCTTTCGACGAGCTTCTTGAGGTCGGTGACGAAGTTGAGTCCCCCCTCATTGCGCCCCGCCTGGCCGTGGCAACGATAGCAATACTTCTTGAGCACATTCACCACATTGCCGGCCTGGGCCGAGGCTGCCGGACTCTGGCCTCGTGCCGCTTCTCCCAAGGCCGACATGCTCCACACCATCCCGCTCGCGATCAAAAGAGGAGTGACTCGCATCATGAGCTGGTTCCGCCGTGGCCGTCACCTTCCTTGAGCTGATTCGTGAATCCGGCATCATTGTAACGTAGACAATGGTTGTCTCTCATCAGAAAAGTCTTGATCAAAGCTGCGAGATGCCCATCGTCCAATCCTGTAAGGACTTCGGTCGCGATTCCTACCCCGGTTCCCATCGCTCGGAGGCGGTTAGGAAAGCCGATGTTCGTCTGAAGTGAGCATGCGTTGCAGAGCGGAGCTCCCGCGAGGGGAGGCTTCACGGAATCCTCCCGGAAGGCTTACAGGGTCTCACACGCGAACTTCGTTTAGGGACCCCTCGGCAGGCCGGTGATGTCTTCACAAAAACCAGCCGGCGAGCACATCCGCTGCTTCTCGCGGGATGATACATTGGGAAAAACTTCGAGGCGGCCCGACGGCCGCCGTAGCTTCAAGGCATAAGTCTATGCACATCATGATTCGCATGGGGATGGCTCTCCCCGCCCTGGTCTTGTTCTCCGCGTCACTCCAGGCGCAGAATCCGGGAGCTCAGGCCCCGTTCCAGGTGACGCCCGCGGAACTCGGTGCTCTGGATAAGATTTCCGCGGATTCCCTGAAGGGGCACCTGTCGTTCCTGGCTTCGGACCTGCTTGAAGGGCGGGGCACTCCTTCGCGCGGTCTCGACATCGCCGCTGAATATATCGCCGCTCAGTTTCGGCGGGCCGGGCTCGAGCCGATCGGGGACGATGGTTACTTTCAGACCGCGAACTGGAAATACCTGGCACCCGACTCTGCGAGCTTTCTGTGCGAAGTGAAGGAGGGGGCGAAGGCGATCCGAATTGGCATGGATCATGTCTCAGGGTTCATCGCCAAGGCGATGGATCTCCCCCACAGCCCAACGTTCAAGATTGTTGCCTCGGACGCGGCGGCACTCCAGAATCTCAAGCCGGAGTTGATCCACGGAAAGGTGGTTCTCGTTGAGCTGCCTCACCCCTACAAGGTTGAGCGATCTCGCGTTGCCGAGACGAACCGGGCTCGCCTGGCCTTGTTGGCCAAGCTGGACGAATTGAAGCCGCTACTCGTGGTCGACGTGGAACGTGATGAGGCCGGCGTCTTGGGGTTCCGCCGCGATTTGGAAGGGCGTCGTCCGTCGCGATCGCCGAACGGTGCGCCTTTGCTGCGGCTCCATTCCGCCGACCTGGCGCGAGCTTTTGACGCCGCACCGGCCGGTCCGTCGGAAATGACGCTGGCCCTGAAGTTTGGTGAGCCGACGGAACGTACGGCCAAGGTCCGCAACGTGCTGGGGCTGCTGCGGGGATCCGACGCCACCCTCAAGGAAACGTATGTAATCCTCTCCGCGCATTACGACCACCTGGGCCTTGGACCTCAGAACGGCTCGGGAGATCGGATCTACAACGGAGCGAACGATGATGGAAGTGGCACGGTCTCGGTCGTGGAGATCGCCTCGGCCCTGGCGAGCTTATCGCCACGTCCCAAACGAAGCCTGATCTTCGCCACCTTCTATGGCGAAGAGCATGGGCTGATCGGCTCGCAGTATTTCACCGAGCACCCGATTGTTCCGTTGGACAAGATCGTGGCGGCGATCAACCTTGAGCAGCTCGGCCGGACCGACGACAGCGACGGCCCTCGCGTCTCGGCGGCGACGGTCACCGGCTACAGCTTTTCGGACGTCGGTCCGCTCCTCCGCCGAGTTGGCGCGTCGATCGGCGTTGACGTTTCCGAGCATCCAACCAAGAGCGACGCCTACTTCCAGGCCAGCGACAACGCCTCGCTCGCCCGCGCGGGAGTTCCGGCTCACACCATCAGCGTGGCGTTCGCCTTCCCCGACTACCACGGCGCCGATGACGAGTGGGAGAAGGTGGACTACGCCAATATGGCCAAGGTTGACCGTATGGCTGCTCTGGGACTCCTCGAGATCGCCAATGGCCCTCCCCCGGCCTGGAACCCCAACAATCCCAAGGCCGCCCCTTTCCGTCAGAAGGCCCATCCCCAGCGCTGATGCGAAGTCTTCTTGTGACAGGCGTGCACTCGTGTGTTCGTGGTCTCTGTGGATAGGCCCACGGACACGCGAGTCCATATCAGCGATTCTCCTCGCGGTTTTCGACCGGGAGGATGAATTCGATTGAAGGATCGGACCTCGGAATTACCAGACAATGACGATGGACCCGCTGGTACGAAATGCACGCCGAAAAATCACGAGAAATGATGTGCGAATGTTGTCGCTTGGAGTGTGGGGCCGTCGGTATTAGAGGGGTTTCCAGGGGGATCCCGGAGGGGTTTACGGCCCGACGCACGCCTCGATCTTCTCCGCGGTCGACCTCATACCGATCATTCAAAGATCCGCGGTTGCCGTCGGGGTACGAACAGGGTAACCTGACCGGATGAAATTTTTACCACGTGAAATTGGCAATGCTGTTTTCATTGTCTGCGGCATCCTTTCCGCGGGTATGGGGCTGCACGGTTTTCTGATGTCGAGTCGCTTCATCGACGGCGGCGTGACCGGCATCTCGATGTTGCTTTCCAAGATCTCTGGGATTCCGCTTCCTCTCTTGATCCTTGTCTTCAACCTTCCGTTCATTGCTCTGGGCTATCGCCACATCGGCCGCGCCTTTGCGATCCGGAGCGCATCGGCGATTGTGGGTTTGTCGGTTTGCCTGGCCACGATCCACTTCCCGGACGTTACCCCTGACAAGCTTCTGACCGCGGTCTTCGGCGGGTTCTTCATCGGGGCGGGAATGGGCCTGGCGATGCGCGGCGGGGCCGTGCTGGACGGAACCGACATCGCGGCCCTGTTGATCAGCAAGAAGAGCCATCTGTTCCGAGTCGGAGATGTGATCCTCGGCCTGAACATCGTGATCTTTCTGATCGCCGCCTATTTCCTGGGGGTTGAGTCGTCTCTCTACTCGATCCTCACGTACGTCGCCGCCTCGAAGACGCTCGACTTCCTCTTGCACGGGCTCGAGCAGTTCAACGCCATCACGATCATCTCGGGGGAACGAAGCAACGAAATCCGCCAGGCGATCACCGAGACCTTGGGGCGTGGCGTCACTATCTACAAGGGGCGTGGCGGTAAGACCGGCAGCGACCAGGAGATCCTCTTCTGTGTCGTGACCCGCCTCGAAATCGGCAAGGTCATGGATATTGCCCAGGGCATTGACCCTTCGGCGTTCATCATCATCTACCCCCTTGCCGATGCCAAAGGGGGCGTTCTCAAACGCACGGCCCAGCATTAAACGTTGAGAGCCGTTCCTACCACGGGTCGCGATTCCGAACGGTCCGGCAAACCCTGAGAGATCGCTTCCCGTAGCCGCAGACGCAAGCCATGGGTTCGCGCACCCGGCCCGCTCTTGATTGCCTCAGTTGCCCGACGGAGACGAGGACGTGCCACGGGCACTCTGAGGAATCTGAATCTTGTACGCATTGAGCGAGGCGCCACCGCCGTTGGCGACGAGGGCGAGCACGTCAGTCGTGATCGTATGGACATTTGCCTGCGATGATCCGGCCGCCTGGAAGAAGGCGGGACTGTCGGTGGCCAACTGATCGGCCGCACTGAGGGTGGAGGGCAAGGAATTCGCCCCAAGGATGCCCCGGAACTCGGCTCCGAGGGCCTGCTGCGCCGCCGCGTTCGGCGTACCGTTATCGAAGGCCGCCACAAAGGTGTTGCTGAACTGGGTGAACGCGTCGCTGGAGATCGATGCTCCGACCTGCTGCAAGAGCTGGACGTCGCGACGGAGCACGGCGGTTTGTGCGGACGAATCGCCGGCTCCGTGTTCGATCGTCTTCAGATCGGCATTGAGCGTTGCTTCCGCCTGCTTTTTCGAGACAGCGCCTCCGCGGAAGAAGCCGCGTAGGTGCTGACTGTAGTAGGTCTCGGGATCGGGGAAGTGAGAGGTTGAATCCGGCGCGCTCATGCGGGCTCGCTCGTACGAACCTTCCTTGGCGGTCAGATTTTGATAGTCGGAATAGCTGACCCCCGCCGACTGAGCGACCGCCTGCATGTCCGCGATCGCCTGATCGATCGCGGACGATGAAACCTGGAGGGGAGCCAGGTTCGCGGTGAGCCGAGCTTTGACCTCCTGCCAGCCCGAATCCCCCAGCCACCCGTAGAGTGGCGCCTGATCGAGCTGGAGTGTCGCCGCATCGACTTTGGCCTGCACCGCCGGAGTTCCACTCACCGCGATCTCGGAACTCAGTGTTCGAGCGGCATCGCTCAGGGCGGTCGACTGGTCCGGCGTCGCTTGCGATTTCAGCTCGATCCGCTGAAGCTCGCTGACGTACTGGTGATATTTATGCCAGGCCTCGGTCACCCGATACTGCTGAGTTTGCGCGCCCGCGGTGAGCAAGCACCGATTCTCGAGGCCGTCGACCGCAGGTATCTGCCGGTGATTGGCACGGCGCTGGGAGATGCTCATAAACGATACCCATCCTTGGGCTTGCGTCGCGGCCGACGACCGTGACAACGGATCATCGGCCTTCGTTGAGATCGTCTCACGAGCGGCGGAGACTGTACGGTATGTGCTCCACCCCGTCGAGATCGGTGTCCCCGCCGCCCATTGATCCCCAGAAAAGAGCTTGGAAACGAACACGTGGCAGCGTGAAGGTGGCCATGACGAGCCACTTCATAGGCCAACTACGCGAAAGGTTCCCGCATTGTTCGACGCGGTTGGATCCATGTTTTGACGGCTATAACGAGAGCGATGATTATGGCGAGAATTGAGACGTCGATACGAGTCATCTCGAACACGAGCGATGAATTTTAGCTGGAAGTAGCATGGATGCATTCTCGTCTTCGCATGCGGTGGTCGACGCCATCGGCCAACATGACAGCCTTGACCGTTACACCGCTTGGCGATTGCCCGTGAGAATGCATTTTTTCGCGGAGATCATTGTCAGGACGGTACGGCATGTCCTTTGTTCTTTGCCCTTATTGTCTATTCTGTGCATGCGTTCGTAGATCATTCTTCCAAAGATAAGGAAGCACATGACCATCCAGAGAGAGGACACAACTACAGCACGTGGAACCGAGGAGGAACGCAGAGTTTTTGTCAAATGTGTTCTTAATAGATCATTTTTAACATGGATAAGATGTGCCAATTTGTCGGCAAGGCCAGACGCCTCGGTGACGTAATGGGTGAGGCCGACACTCGCCGAAAGAAACAATGATGAGCATCGACACGCACAATAGCCTGAAATTCCAACTCATTGAAAGCCTCGAATTCTAGAGAAATCGAGTTGAAAGCATCAAGGATGCAGGATAGGCCATGCCGTGTTGCCCTACGGGTGTTTGTGGCGTTCTCATCATTGATAATTCTTCAGGTAATCAGGAGCAAAGAGCGAATCTTAGGACTCAAAGTCAAGACCAAGTTGCATGTCTTTGTTCTTCTTAAGTTGGACGCAACCAATGCAGGCGGCGAGCTTGCAGGCTATTCGCAACAAATGCGGATGCCGTGCGCCGACAATTTCCGTACAAGATATTTACTTTATATCAAAATTAAATGGTATTGTTTGTATTATATTGATTTTAAATTACCTGGAAGTTACCTGCGGGTCTCGGCCGTCAAAACTTTCTCTCGCTTTCTTGATGAAAATCCAATTGCTTTCAATCCATTGAACCAAATGCTGCATCGGCTCTAGCAGACTGAGCCCGAGGCCGGTCAGTTCATATTCCACTCTTGGGGGTACCTCAGGGAACACCTCGCGAATCAGGAAGCCATCTCGCTCCAGATTGCGCAGCGTGGTGGTGAGCATCCGCTGAGAGATTCCATCCACCATCCTCTGCAATTCAGAGAATCGGGCCCGATTTCGTGGGGCCCTTGAGAGCATGACGACCAGCAGAATACTCCACTTGTCTCCGACTTTCCCCAGGAATTCCCGAACGGTCTCGGACTCTTCGTTCTTGCACAGGCGAGCCACGGGCTCGGCGATCCTTTTGCGGTGTTTGTCCATGGTTACCTCCATGTGCGTTCCGGCGTTCAAAGTGCCTTCTTCTCTTTCCCGTGCTCTCACTTATGATGCCGGTGTTCAATCGTAACCAAGGAAGGCACCTGGCCACAGCACAATCGAAAAAGATGCTCCTGCGGTTTTCGTTCGGGATTAGACCTACCGGAAGCCTTTATCGATACCAATACCGCGCTAGTATCAGGCGGAAAATGAGAAAGGGGAATTGTTCGATGGGTGAGCCATTCGCTGCAGCTGAAAAGGGGGGCGTCTGTGCCCCGACTCCCGTCATCTCTGTAAGCCCGATTGTATTGTCGGCACCGGGGCGTGGTGAAGATCTCAAGATGCGAGTTTCTGCGCCCGTGACGGGGAGTCAACTACCCATCATTGTCTTCGCGCACGGCTACGGTTCTTCGTCGAACGGCTATGCTCCGCTCGCGAACTTCTGGGCGGCCTACGGCTTCGTCGTGATCCAGCCCACGTTTCTCGATTCGAGAACGCTGGCCCTCGATCCGGACGATCCTCGGACCCCTTTGATTTGGCGGTTCCGCGTTGAGGACATGAAACGCATCCTCGGCGAATTGGACATCATCGAGAGTTCCGTTCCGGGCCTTCACGGGCGCCTGGACCGAAGCCGCATTGTCGCGGCTGGGCATTCTTTTGGAGCTCAGACGACCGGTATGCTGCTCGGCGCGCGGATTATTGGCCCTGACGGCAGCGTCGGAGAGGACATGTCCGACTCGCGGATCAAGGCTGGCGTGCTGCTTGCCGCCGCTGGCCGGGGAGGCGAAGATCTTAGCCCATTCGCTGCCGCGCACTTTCCCTACATGAATCCAAGCTTCGCCGAGATGACGACGCGCGCCCTCGTAGTTGCCGGGGACAGGGATGACTCTCCGTTGACTGTCCGCGGGCCGGATTGGCTCACGGATGCGCATACCCTGAGCCCAGGCAGCGAGTGGTTGGTGACATTATTTGGAGGAGAACACATGCTCGGCGGGATTTCCGGCTACCTTGTGGCCGAGACGACCGACGAGAACCCGGAGAGAGTCGCCGCGGTCCAGCGACTTACCTGGGCTTACTTTCGCAGCGTGCTCTACCCCGATGATCCGGCTTGGCCCGCAGCATGTGCCGAGTTGATGAAGGACCCCAATTCGCTGGGTCGGGTTGAGAAGAAATGAACAGGTGAGATAGTGATGGAAACACACGAATATTTATTGTCAGCAATTCGCTCAGCCTTCGTGAGTCAATCGACAAACGTCGTCAAGTCAGCGATCCTGGCCCGCGTATGATAGAACAATGCGTGGGATAAGAGACCGGCAATCGCTGTATTGCACGGCGTTGTTTCTGTGGCTTCTCGTGCACAGCCAATCTGAGGTTGGTGGCCGGAAAGTCTGTCCCGAGAAGCCTTTTGCCGCCCACTTCGCTCGCCCCCTTTTGTCCTCGGTATCTGCTCCATGTTTCATCAGTCCTGTATGCAGCTACCACGGGATGAGAGGGGTTTTTCGATCTTTGAGGTCGATTCGTTACCATTGGCGATTGTTTCTTGCCATCGCAGTGATTTTAGGAGCCGGCCCATTAGTGGCATCTGTCGCTACATATTATATTTTTTAAGAATTGTTGAATTTTCTATTTAAGAAGAATCTGCCGAGCCATTGCGTTCTGATCAAGCTTTCGAGTGGCATGCCGCAAAATGCTTCGGTCATACGAAACCAAATCGCAGGGTCTTCGCCTGTGTCCAGCCGATCGTCATGGTGGAATCCCCTAGGTATTACGGAGAAAGGCCGGAATTCCCAGTTTTTCTGTCAGGATTTCATTGTATGTCTTTTTTCTCGCTTTTCTTTCACCTCGCCCTTCTTGCGTGGCCTGCGAGTGTCGCTGAATTTCGCTGAGGGGCGAACGTAATTTCAAGAAGACTTCATCGAATGATAATCAAGTACACGGAAGGGTTGCGTAGGGTCTTTTGAGTACTGGCATCGGGCAACCGGTGCCGTATGGGATATCTTTGATGTGACGAGTAACCTCGGCAAACTCTCGTCTGGCGCGGTGGCCAAGGTTCCGGCCCACGTGCGGTGTGTTGGGCGTGAAAGGGAAGCAAGGTGGGAATGGTTCTCGACATCCGGCGAAGACATTTGGCGGTATTGGTGTTGATGAGTGTTTTCTTGCCGGCTTGCGATAGACCCGCGCGTGAGGAAAAGAGTGAGGAGCGGTTGGAAGTGAGGGCGATGAAGTCGAGCCCTGAGGTCTTCCAAAAAATCAAGGGAGAGTTTGACCGCATTGTCGAAGAGTCTTCGAATCGCTATCACCCGCTCGTCTATCATTTCGATGAGGATTTGCTCTCGAAGATGAACGACGAGGAAAAGTGGCTCCGCGATGGTGCCAAACCTGCCGGAAGCGAACCGCAGCGCTGGATTCCCGAGATTGATAAAAAGGAAGAGGACGATCACTTTCGGGAAACGATCCGCCGTTGGTCCGAGAAGACCGGACGGAACTTTCGGGAGGCTCTCGACGAACTCACACGTGCTCGGGCGCAGGTCGATCCCAAAGAGCCGTTCCATCCGGCGTTTCACAAGCAGTTCGGTTCTGTCTTCGACGACTTCATCGCGATTGAGGTCGCCGAGATGAGAGAGCGAAGGAATCGGGCGATCCATAAGCGACTTCGCGGTGCTCTTGACCCCCATCGGACAGAACTCCCGCTGATCGCGGCCCATTTCGAGGCCCTTATCGCCGTTCCTCCCTATCAGTGGAAGGGTTCAGCGGTTCCGCCGGCCGGGGCTGAAAAATCGACGTCCCGTTAACGCAATCACGGTCCGGGATAATTTGCTTCGTCCTACAGCAGTGACCTCAGGAACCGAGTTACAGCTCGATCTCAACTCAGGCGAAGTCCTACCAAGCGTCCGAATTCCTGAGTTGGGTTGGCATAGACCGTCGTGGCGGTAAGTTCCGTCGCGGCTCCCCCCAGTGTCCCTGAGAAGAGAGAACATGAGCGGCATTATCATGCGCTGCATCGTTGGCCGAGTTGCCCCGCGGTCGCGGCGAGGATTCACCTTGATTGAGCTCTTGGTGGTCATCGCGATTATCGCGGTTCTTATTGCGCTTCTTCTTCCCGCGGTTCAGGCTGCCCGCGAAGCCGCGAGGCGTGCCCAATGTGTCAATAACCTCAAACAGTTCGGTATCGCGCTGCATAACTACCACGACGTGGTTGGCGCGTTTCCCAGCTCGTTTTGGCGAAATTCGGCTGGCGCCAACGGTGTGGAGCGACACAGTTGGATGACTATGCTGTTGCCCTATCTCGAGCAGACGACGACGTACAACGCTGTCAATTTTATGGTAGGGATCCGGGGTGCGGGTGGGCAGACCCTCGGCCCGGGAGACGATAATACGGTCGGACGGATGAACGCCACGGGGCTGATGACGGCCATCAACATGTTTATGTGCCCGTCCGATCCTGGCCCCGTCTATTCTTCCATCCTTCGCCAAGACGCGGGCGTCGGTCCTACCGGCAACTCTGGACCCAAGCTGAGCTACCAGGGGAGCTGGGGAGACAACTACTATACCGACGAGAACACAAACGCCTTCTCGTGGCCCAACCAGCCTTATCTTCGTGGCGCTAATTACGGCAGTGGAGGTACGCTGACCGGCTTCATGAATCGATATGGCAACACCACGTCGATTCGAGATGCCACCGACGGGCTAAGCACCACGTTCATCGCCGGCGAGTCGCTCTACGAGTCGTGCGATTTCTTTACCTGGGCCAACCCCAACGGCACCGTTTCGGGCAGCATGGTCCCGCTCAATTGGAAGATCACCGACCATCAGACGGTCGATGATGCCACGGCAGTCAACCCCTCCTATTTCCACAGCAGCGGCAACTGGCTCGTCTGCTTTGGGTTCCGCAGCGCGCACCCTGGTATTGTGAACATGCTCTTTGCCGATGGACACGTCGTTGCCATCAAAGAGACCATCAATCGTGTGACTTGGCGGAACATTAGCACTCGCAATCAAGGCGAGGTTGTGAGTGCTGACGAGTATTGAGTGTCTTGAAGAGAGCCCGGACACTCACCATAAGTGTCGCCTGCCACGCCACGTGCCAAGTGGCAGGCGACACTGTCTCGACGACGAGCCCGTGAGTTTTCGGCCTTCCGTTCTCTTCGCGGCTCTTCCCGTGCGAAACGATTTCATCCAAACAGATGAGTCATCGAAACTCCGATTTCGATCCCCGGTTTCGAGGATCGGACGGGAAACTATGCTCTCGCCCTCCGTTCGAGAGACTTCTACTTCTCAAGGTTTGAGCCCATATGTCCAAGACATTCCCCCCCGTAGCGCGATGGACGGTCCTTGCCCTTGTGGCCTTGATGAGTGGGTGCGGTGGACGCAATGACATTCCTCCCATGGGGCAGGTGTACGGTAAGGTGACGTATAAAGGGCAGCCTCTGTCCGTTGGGATGGTGGTTTTCAGCCCACTTGTGAGTTCCGAAGCACAGACCGGTCAACTCGCGACAGGCACGCTCGGCAGGGATGGGTCGTACGAATTGACGACGTTCGACGACGGCGACGGCGCCATCGTGGGCGAGCACCTGATCACCGTCAAGGCGGTCGAAACGATTCGCACCGAGAAACCGAACCCCAAAGATAACGAACAGATCCGAACAAGGGGCCCTGACGGGAAACTCTCCTATGTGTTTATGAAGTCTCTGGTGCCAACGAAATATGCCAATCCGAATATGACTCCACTTCGCTTCAAGGTCGAGCCCGGAAAGCACCAATTCGACATCGAACTCAAGGACTGAGTCCATCGCGAATCTCGAAATTGAAGAGACGATCCTGAGTTTGTTGATCTCTTACCGACGGGTCGATGACCAATGGTGTTGCCAGGGCGATTCTTTTGGGGCTCGGTCTCCGGGTTTGTGGTGATCTTGCTGGGCAGCTTAGGCTGGTGGTGGCAGACAAATCCGGAGCGGCATTTGACGGAGGCACTTCGCCTTCTCGAGTCATCTGACCCGGAACAAGCCGAGTTGTGGTTGAGGCTTCCCGAGAATTCTCCGCAGACGCGCGATCGCGCGCTGATCGCGAGGGCTCGGGTTGCCTTGGCGCGGAATCGTCCCGATCAAGCCATCGCACCGCTGGACGGAATCGCGTCGAGTAGTCCGTCGGCTCAAGATGCCGACTATTGGAAGGGCCGCACTCTCTACGCGATGAAGAGCCCGAAAGACGCAATGGCCTGGTTCCGGCGCGTGTTATCTCGTCGCCCCGATCATCTCGAAGCCCGGCGATGGTTGGCGGCGGCGGCTTACGACCTGGGTGATTGGCCAACCGCCGTCAAGGCTATCGAGGAATTGATCCATCGCAAACCCGACGATGTTCGGGCCTGGCGGACACTTGGCGCCCTCTTCAAGGAAGAAGGAGAGTTGGGGCGTGCCTGGGACGCGTACACTGCTTCCTTGCGCTGGAATCCACATCAGCCCGACGTTTTGCTCGAGCGCGCGGAAGTCCTTTTAAGAACCGGCCGTTATCTTGAGGGGGAGCGCGATCTCCAGGCTTGTCGGGGACACGTCGCCGAGGCTCGGCGACTCGACCTGCTGGCGCAATGCCTTCGTGCTCGAGGGGAGCGCGATGCCGCTCTAAAACTGCTCGATATGGCGATCGCCACGTTTCCGGAGCATGCGGGTTTGCTCGCTCAGCGGGCTTTGCTTGCACAGGTGGATCGTGATTATGAACTGGCCTTGAGCTGTCTCGATCGGGCGCTCTCTTCTCAACCCGATGATCCGCAGCTTCTCTATCAGCGAGGTCGCGTGCTTCGCTTGCTCAATCGGGTGCCAGAGTCCGAGCGCGACCTGGCGCGGGCTTCGGATCTGAATCAAGATATGGCCACGATGGTGGATCTCAACACCAAGGCGATCGAGCAGCCGAATGCTCCCGAGATCCGCTGCGAATTGGGCCAACTTTGCATTCGCCTTGGGATGCCCGAACTCGCCGGCTATTGGTATCGTGCGGCCTTAGCTTGCGACCCCACCTCGAAGGCGGCTCAAGCAGCTCTTCAGAAGCTCGGAATTCACTGAAGAACTATTTAATGCAGGAATGCTCTTAAATAATAAATCTTAGAAGTGTAACTTCTAGCGAGATCGTCGGAGGCATGGCTATTTCGAGGATGACGTCGGCCGATCAAAACTGAATGCGAGCGGGTAGCCCAGGCAACGTGTTGTCTGGGTGGCGGAGCCACAAGAGGTGATAGAGAAGCCGAGGGTTAAACAAGAACCTTGGTTTGTGGTAATCCTCTTGTCGCTTCGCGACCTGGACAAGCGAGTTGTCCAGGCTGCCCAAGGGTTTGGTGGTCGAGCGCATAGCCTAAGGTGCTCACGCGCGGGCCGTCAGGTTTTGTTTTCCGAATCGTTGCGTTGATTGACTGCACCGGGCAATTCCTTACGCCTTTCTTGGGTCGGAAACACGTCTCTACCTTCCCCAAAAAGCGCAGACGGTGTTGGGTTGGAAATTTGATATCCGCGTCATGTTTCCTAGAGTGCTGTTAGTGGCTATTATCGGAAGAGGTGAGCCTTCCGATGGTGGGAGCCAATGGGCTCCCATGGACGATTGTTTCTTGCCATCGCCCTGAACCCCGCCACCAGCCCTTTTGCTGGATTTTTTGTACCAAGCCTCGCGGTCACATTCTCTCCAGTCACCCGGCGAGAACCAACCCATAGATAATCTCGCATTTGCCGCGGCTGTTGTCAGTGGTGGAGGATCGATGGGCACGCAACGGGCTCGGTGGCAGATCACTCTCGAGAAACCATGAAGTATATGAAAAATGTGGATGCAACGATTCTTCTGGGAAGCCTGAAGAGCGTGAGCGGGGTCGTTTTTTTCGGTCTCGCTGTCCTGCTGTTACACACTGGTTCGGGAGGCTTTGCGCAAGGCGACGAACCCTCTGGGCCCCTTCGTGTTCTCACCTGGAATATCTGGAATGGGGGGGATGAGGCCAAGCACACGGTCGACCCCACGCTCAAAGCGGCGAAGCAGAAAAGCGTCTCCGACGTGATCCGGGACAGCAACGCGGATGTCGTTGCCATGGTCGAAACTTATGGCAGCGGCGAGATCATTTCCCAGGCACTGGGCTACCATTTTCACCCCAGGGGCACGAACGTCTCGATTCACAGCCGATGGCCGATCAAGAAAGACATCTCCGTCTATAAACCCTTTCATTGCGTGGGCGCGCTGATCGAGCGGCCCGACGGCCGCCGGTTCGCGCTCTATTCCGTCTGGATCCACTATGTGGATGACATCTGGACCGATCCGAAGTCACGCGACGGTCGGACGACCACCGATCTCGTCGCCAAGGACGGGGCCAGCCGTGTCGTGGAGGTTCGTGCGATCCTCCGTGGCATTGAGGAGAAGATGGCGGAGTTTCCCGGCGTTCCCGTGATACTCGCGGGAGATTTCAACAGCAACTCGCATCTTGATTATGTCGAGTCTGCCCGCTCTCAGTATGGCTTGGTCGTTGACTGGCCGGTGACGAAGACGATTGCGGCCGAGGGGTACCAAGACTCCTACAGAGTTTGCAACCCGGTTGTGAATCGGGCGAAGGATCGCACGTGGTCGCCTCGATATCCTGAGCAGATTCAGGACCGGATCGACTTCATCTTCTGGAAGGGGGATGCGCTGAACCCTCGGGAATCCAGGAGGCTCGACCAGCATCCCATGCGCTGGCCTTCCGACCATGCGGCCGTCCTGACGGTCTTCGACGAACGCTGAGCCACGCCAGTCCAAGGGGCGTGCCATCGTCGACGGTTGTATAAGTGAAGACACGCAACGTTGTCTTCGCCAGGAGCACTTGGCTGGGGATCGTTGCCAAGTTGCTCCGCTGCGCCGAGTTACCATTGCTTGGGCGAAGTGGTCGAGGCTCCGCGCCACGGACATAGTGCTGGCAAGGAGACGGCAAGGGCAACACCTGGGCTCCGTTACGCGTGCTCGTGGCTTCTCGATCGAGATGCTCGGGACTTTGGGCAGAGGTAAGCGCATTTTAGATAGCCAAGACTCTCAGAACCATACTGGCCGCCATCGAGTTGCCCAGTCAAAGGGATCTTAATGAAAAATTCTCTTTTGTATTAGCCATAGCGATACTGTGGGGGCCTCCTTTTTCCTTACCGCACCAGGCCCTCGAGCTGCAAAATCCGCAAGAAATTCTTTCGGACTTGAAGCTGTGGATAACACCCGAAGTCAAGGCCGCATAACCGGTTAGGAATGATTAGGCTTGCCGTGCAGTCCAAAGAAGAAAATCGTAGTGCCGGCCTAATTTTGTCTTGACGTCTCATCCTCTCCAGGCAATATTCGGATATTGGTCACAATTGCACTTTTCTAGATACGGATGTATCAGTCAGTCTAGGCACTCGCCAGAGTGAGCTTGGGGTCTAGGTTTTAGGCAGATTCGTGCGCACGTGAGCATCTAGGGCGGCACCGTTGACGAGGTGATTTCGATGAGCTCTCCCAGGAGTAAGGGTGCCTTGATGGCCTTTGCCATACTAGGAGCACTCCTTGGATTTGGCTGTGAGAATAGGACGAACGAGTCCGCGTCGGAGAAGATTGATGTCCCGGCAAATGCGCCGAAAACCCAGGCCGACTATTACAAGCAAACACAAGAACAAGTAAAGCAAGTGAAAAAGGTGAAGAAAACGTCTCGGTAGCGTATTCGCTGGCCGAACCGTGCGCGTGATGGATTGAGGGCACTCCTGCGCACTTCCCGTCAAAGCCCTCTCTTAAGTCGGAAGCCCGATCCTCATTTCTCGTTATTTGAATGGGATCGCAACGTAGGGAACTCGTCAGGTTGATTCTCTCAACTCCTTCTCGAGAGGGTTAGTCGATGCCAATCCCGTCGAAGAGAAGTGGCTTCACGCTGATTGAGTTGTTGGTGGTGATCGCAATCATCGCTGTGCTGATCGCTTTACTTCTACCGGCAGTGCAGGCAGCTCGCGAGGCCGCGCGACGCGCCCAGTGTGTCAACAACTTGAAGCAACTCGGCCTGGCTATGCATAATTATGTGAGCGCTAATGATGCAATACCGCCATTGAGCGTGCCGATTGTGCAACAACAGTCCTCATCTGCCCGCTTGCTCCCATTCCTTGAGCAGGGGGCCACTTACAATGCCATCAACTTCAGTGTGGGCGAGCGGTGGCGGCTGAGCCACGGGACTGACTATCTCCAGCAGCCTCCCTGGTGCACGACGCCGGGGGTCGCCTGCGAGGACGGTGATGACTTCGCGCTGATCAACATGACGGCGTCGGTCACGCAGATCAATTCCTTTATGTGCCCTTCCGACACGGAATTGGGCAGCTCGTCACAGATTATCCTTGGCGGATACGGCAGGCTCATTGGGCGCACGAGCTATCTCCCCAACATCGGCACGAATCCGTTTCAGCAATCCGCAACGTCGGGCACCGTCAACGGGCCAGCCTACTTTCCTTCCTATGCGACGGCTGTTGGTGGCGCCAGCCCTTATGCTCTGATCTCGGCCGAACGGACCATCACCCTCGCGTCTTTCGTGGATGGGACGAGCAACACCGTCTGCTTCAGCGAGATTGTCCGGGGAGACGGCGCCGTTCCCGCAAGTTCCAAGCCTGGCTTGGGCATGGTCTATGCCATGGTGAACGGTCCGACCGCCTTCGCCGGGCAGCTCAACGCAGATCTTCTCTATGCTCAGGACTGCCAGTCGTCCAACACGCCGAACTGGACCTGGAAGGGAGATTGGTGGATCTCCTCCCAGTCCAATACGTATTCGCATACCCAAACCCCTAATCGTAAGTCGTGCTATTACGCAGGCACGGGTCAGCCCTGGCTTATGGCCCTTACGGTGGTTACCGCCGCGTCGCGACATCCGGGGGGGGTGAATGTCGCGTTCATGGACGGGTCAGTCAAGTTCGTCAAGGAGTCGGTGAATCGAATGGCCTGGCAGGCCGTCGCCACACCGAACGGCGGAGAAGTCATCAGCGCTGACTCCTTGTGATTCGCATTCGGTCACAAGTTGAAAGATCATCGGAATTCTGAAGACGGAGTGGGCGCCGGATCGAGAGATTCGGCGTTCCTCGTCTATGGAGGAGCGGTGCGTCTTCCGACGTGAGGGAATGGCCGAGAAAGACCCATCCTTGGCCGAAATCTTTGCCGGACATGGCGTGTTGGGGACGCAATCGAGCGCGACGTGAGGCTGTTAGTGCTGGGTGGTACACACCAGGCGGTGAGAGTGAGAGAGGCTGAGTCTTTCGCGGATCGCTGTTTGTGTGGCACGGGTGGCAAGCCACCCGTGCCACACAATCGGCCGACTTACGAGGACGCGGGCCCTGAATGTGTCTGTGCGCCATACACTTAAAAACCGCTCCAGTCTCCACATGTAGAGGTCACCTGATGATCGCTCGAAATCTCGGCGTCATTTGCCTTGCGGTGGTGGCGGTGTCGGGCGCCGCAGTCGTATTGCTGGCTCGGAATGAATCGCTTGCGCCATCCGCCGCCGAGATCGCCGCGCTTGCAGAGGCGGGGAAGCTGGACTCCGCGGAGGGGAAGCTTGCCCTCCTCCTGAAGCGGGTGCCCGACGACCCTGGCGCGAACCTCCTTGCGGCCCAACTCAAAATGGCCAGGTGTGAGCATGTGACGAATTCGGGGATCGGGACCGACCCGAAACCCGCCTCCAGCGCTCTGGAACACCTCCGCCGAGTGGATTCTCCTGACAAGAAGCTGATGAGTCTTGTCAAACTCGTGCAAGGTAAGGCCAACCGCTACCTTGGCCAACTCGATGAGGCTGAGGAGGCTTGGCTTGAGGCGCTGAGGCTGGATCCGATGGTCGCTGAGGCGGGATGGCTGCTCCTCCAGGAGTACTACCTACAGGGTCGGACTCAAGAAGCCAGGACGCTTGCTCTCCGCCTCCATCGTGATGAACCGGATCCTGGCGACCGCATTCGCTACTTGTTGGAGCCGCTCCGTCAGGAGGTCATGCCGCCGGATGCGTCGTCGCTCGTCCTTTGGTTCGAGCCCATTGTGCGTCGCGATCCCACGGGGCTGCGCGCCAACCTCGCTCTCGGCATGGCATTCGTCCGCGCGGGGGATGCGAATCGTGGAATGAGTTTGCTCCGCAAGATGGTTGAGATCCACCCGCGACGTTTGGAAGCCTGGAGTGCGCTGATGGCCGGGCTCGACGAAGTGGGTGATGTCAAGGAGATGTCGAAGACGCTCGGCCTGTTGCCCAGCGAATATTCGAACGGAGCCTGGCTCTCTCTCTATCAGGGACGAGTGGCCGAAGTCGAAGGCCATTGGGAGAAGGCCTCGTCTGACTACCAGCAAGCGCTGAAGGAATCACCCGCCAATACTCGCCTCATTTATCGGTTGGCACGCGTGCGGCGCCACCTCGGCGACACGGCCGAAGCGAACCGACTTGCGGAACAGCATCGCGCCCGGACGTCCTGGATCCAAGAGGCACGGGTCCTCTACGAGAAGGTCGCCAACGATCGCTCGTTAGGCATCGCGTCTCATCCCGATCTCTACGCCGAGATCGCCGCTCTCCAGGAGAAGCTGGGATTTCCTGAACAAGCAGAAGCTTGGCGTCGGCTGATCGGAACTTCCCCCCTCCGCGATTGAGGCCCATCTGAGTTTCATGGAAAAATAAAAATATATAAATATTATGTGAGTGCGGCTGCATCGCCTTGATGGATGGCCGATCTTCATGCGATTGCATCCCTCTCCATGACTGGGCCCGATGGATTGTCCAGGCAAAGACACAGGGCAGGGGATGCTGGGCTGCATTACATGTTCTCATGGCTTATTCCGATTTGCGGCCTTCCGCCATTTCCTGGCCGCGAAGCTATGAGAGCGCAGGTCGACGCAATGGCTTTAAGGTATAAGGATTGGCTGATGAGTCATTGATGTCGCAACGAGATTGGGCCGTAGGAGGTAGAGGGTTGAAGACATTGTTTGCGCTGCGTAAAACAATGTCGCCCAGGGAAACGCTGGTGCCATGCGGATCGAGAGTTTGGCCTGGCGGTCAGTTAGCTGTTCTGAGGCGTCACGAGAATCGGAGTTTGCATGACTACGCGAAGAGCGTTTCTGGCTGCTGTCGGTGCGGGATGTGCCCTGGAGCGGAGCATGGGCTGGGCGCAAACGGTGCCCGCGGAGCGGAAGCGGCTCGCAGTCATCACGACCGAGTGGCGCTATCAATCTCATGCCTGGCACATGGCGGAACGGTTCCTGGTGGGTTATCCGATCGAGGGGCGCTGGCATCGGCCACCGTTCGACGTGGTTGCGGCGTACGTCGATCAGAAGCCTGAGAATGACTTGAGCCGTAAACGCTCGGAGGAGTTCGGCTTTCCGATCTTCCCTACCGTTGCCGAGGCCGTGCGCCGCGGAGGCAAGTCGCTGGCGGTCGACGCCGTGCTGATCATCGGCGAGCACGGGAACTATCCCAAAAACGAATATGGACAGACGGCGTATCCTCGCTATGAGCTCTTCAAGCAGGTGACCGACGTCTTCCGCAAGGACGGCCGTTCCGTCCCAGTTTTCAACGACAAGCACCTGTCGTGGAAATGGGAATGGGCGAAAGAGATGGTGGACATCGCTCGTGAGCTGAAGTTCCCGTTTCTGGCAGGGTCGTCGCTACCGGTTACGTGGAGGATGCCTTCGGTCGAAATGCCCCACGGGGCGGAGATCGAGGAGATGCTCTGCCTGGCGATGGGCGGGGTGGACAGCTATGACTTCCACGCGCTCGAGACGATCCAGTGCATGGCCGAGCGCCGGCGAGGCGGAGAGACGGGCGTTGCGGCCGTGCAGGGGCTTCGAGGCGAGGCGGTCTGGAAGGCGATGGACGCCGGCGCCTGGTCTTTTCGCCTCTTCGAGGCGTGTCTTTCGCGGACCCAGACCCTGGCCCAGCCGGAGACCTTCAGTGATCGCTACCCCACCCAAGCCCAGATCCGGCAGTGGGTCAAGGACCCCGTTGCTTATCTGATCACGTACGCCGACGGCACCAAGGCGACCATGCTCCTGATGAACGGCCTGGTCGGTGACTTCACCTTTGCCGCGCGACTGCGAGGCGAGCCCGAACCTCTCTCCACCCTCTTCTACCTCCCGCCGAATCCGAACGTTGTGTATTCGGCATCGCTGATGTCCAAGGCCGAAGAGACCTTTTTGACGGGTAAGACGCCTTACCCGATCGAGAGGACCCTCCTCACCACGGGCTTGGTCGAGGCCTGTGTCCGGTCTCTGGGAACAGGCCAGGCTCGCCTCGAAACACCGCATCTGGCCATCCGCTACGAGGCGCCGCGAGCGTCTACCTATGCCCGGAGCTAAAGCTGGATTGTGAGCGAACTTTCTTGTTATTGATTTCATTCATTCATGGAATGAATAGCAAAATACCTGGCTTTCAATCCTTCAGCCAAGGAAGAGCCTCGACGGCCCGCGGCGTGCCCTCGTCCCGCCCATAACGGGCGCCCGCGATTGAGCCGCGAATTTGTCATGAGGTGGCCCGCGAATTTGGTCCGCGGACGCTACACCTTGTGCTGGGAGGGAATTTCAACAATAATTTGACAAGAGCCCTCGCGGAGCATCCGGCAAGGTCGTGTCTTGTAGGAAAGGCCAAAGCCTACCCTATCAAGAAGTTATGGCGAAGGGCAGGAAAATGGCCCTTGCCGGAGAGGTTTGATCCGGGAGCCAAGCTGCCATGGCGGAACGTCTGACGTATTCCATGGTGATCGCCCTTGCCTGCTTCGTCGGCAACTCATCCGCCGAGGGGGGTGAGATTGTGACGTTCGAGAAGGACGTTCGCCCGGTCTTCAAGGCATACTGCCTCGATTGCCACGGGGGTGAGAAAGTCGAGGGGCATCTCGACCTGCGCCTCAAGCGGTTTGTGGAACACGGAGGAGATGGCGGCCCGGCGCTGGTTGCGGGGCGGCCCGATGAGAGCCTGCTGATCGAGCGGCTCAAGGCGGGAGAGATGCCGCCGGGGGCCAAGAAGGTCCCCCCCGAACAGGTTGCGTTGATCGAGCGTTGGATTGCGGCGGGAGCACCGACGAGCCGGCAAGAACCTGAGCATCTGGAGCCGGGGATCGTTATCACACCCGAGGAGCGGGAATACTGGGCCTTCCAGCCGATCCGAAGACCCGTACCTCCGGCGTCCGGGCCTGACGATCGGGTGAGAACCCCCATTGACGCGTTGCTCCTGGCGAAGCTCCGCGAGCGAGGCCTGGGCTTTGCTCCCGACGCTGATCGGCGGACGCTCATCCGCCGGGCAGCCTTCGACCTCACGGGTCTTCCTCCCTCGCCGCAGGAGATCGAGTCCTTCGTGGCGGACACGTCCGAGGGGGCTTATGAGCGAGTGCTCGATCGGCTCATGGCTTCACCCCGCTACGGAGAGCGTTGGGCCCGCCATTGGCTGGACGTGGCGGGTTACGCAGATTCCGACGGGAACGGCAACGACGACTCGCCACGGCCTTACGCCTACAAATATCGCGACTACGTGGTGCGCTCGCTCAACCTCGATAAACCGCTCGATCGTTTCATCATCGAGCAACTTGCGGGGGACGAACTGGTTCCTCGCCCCTGGAATGAACTCAGTGCGGAGAACGCCGAGCTGCTCGCCGCCACCGGCTTTCTGCGAACCGCCGCCGACGGTACGTCCACGGGCGCGGCCGACGAACCCTTGGCGGCGAACCAGGTGGTGGCCGACACGCTGAAGATCGTCGGCTCGAGCTTGCTCGGATTGACCGTCGGTTGCGCTCAGTGCCACGATCACCGGTACGATCCGATCCCCCAGGCGGACTACTACCGGCTTCGCGCTGTCTTCGAGCCGGCACTCGACACCAATCATTGGCGACGGCCGGGACAACGTCTGGTTTCGTTGTTCAAGGCCGCCGATCGCGCGAAGTCGAGTGCCATCGAAGCAGACGCAGCCAAGCTTCAAGAGGCGGTTACGGCCAAGACCAAGACGTACATCGACGCGGCGATCAAGAAGGAACTCGCCAAGTTTCCCGAGGACCTTCGCGCCAAGCTACAAACAGCGCTCGATACGAACCCCGCTTCGCAGTCCGAAGAGCAGAAGCGTTTGCTGGCGTCGCATCCTAGCGTGAACATTAGCGCCGGCGTTCTCTACCAGTATGATCAGGGCGCGGCCGATGACCTGAAGAAAGAACAGGCTCGCGTCGACGCGAAACGGGCGGAGAAGCCGGTCGAGGATTTCGTCAGTGTGCTCGATGAAGTCCCGGGGACCTTACCCACGACGAAGGTTTTCCATCGAGGCGACCATCGCCAGCCCACGAAGGCGGTCGCGCCCGGGGACCTGAGCATTGCCGCAACCGCGGGCGCGCGGTTCGAGATCGTCGAGAAGGATGCCACTCTTCCTACCTCGGGGCGTCGCCTTGCCTATGCACGCCACCTGGTGAAGGGGGGCCATCCCCTGGTGGACCGGGTCCTCGCGAATCGCATCTGGCTGAACCACTTTGGCCGGGGTCTGGTCGATACCCCGGGGGATTTTGGCGTACTGGGGACGCGTCCCACCCACCCCGAGTTGCTCGACTGGCTTGCCGATGAACTAGTCCGGCAGGGCTGGTCATTGAAGCAGATGCACAAGCTGATCATGACCTCAACGGCGTACCGCCAGTCTTCGAGGATAAGCCAGGCCAGCTTGGCCGCCGACGCGAGCAATACGCTTTACAGCCATTACCCCCTTCAACGGCTCGAGGCGGAGGAGATCCGCGACGTCATCTTGCACGTCAGCGGGCGGCTCGACCTGGCGCCGTATGGTCCGTCGGTGCCGGTCGCTGAAGATATGGTCGGTCACGTCTTGCCCGACAAGGACTCTGCGAGGCGGAGTCTCTACCTTCAGGCCCGCCGCACGAAGCCGGTGACGATCCTCGCGACGTTCGACGCCCCGACCATGGTCACCAACTGCGACCGGAGAATTCCCAGCACGTCCGTGACGCAATCGCTTGTACTCATGAACAGCGATTTCATCCTGGCTCAGGCCCGGCATCTCGCTCGTCGCATCCGTGATGAGACCCCCGCGGGCTCGGCGTCGGACCTGATATCCCGGCAGGCCGCGCATGCCTGGAAATTGATCTATCAGCGCGAGATCGCCCCCGAAGAGGCGGCCTGGGCGGCGGATTTTGGCGCCCGGCAGTCCTCGAAGCCGGGTCCGGATCGCGACCTTGCCGTTCTGACGAATCTCTGCCAGCAACTCCTTATTTCCAACGAGTTTCTCTATGTCGACTGAACTGCCTTTCCGAACCCGGCGCGAGTTCCTGGCGGGGACGGCCGCGGGGGTTGGGGCAATTGCCCTGGCCCACTTGCTTCGACAAGAAGGGGTACTGGCCGAGACACCCAAGAAGCCGGGTGAGAACCTTCCGCTGGACTTGCGGGCCCGTGCTCCCCAGTTCGCCCCATCGGCCAAGGCGATGATCTCGCTGTTCATGCATGGGGGGCCGTCTCATGTCGACCTCTTTGATCCCAAGCCCGAGCTCTCCAAACGCCACGGCCGGGAATACGATGGCGAGGTTCAGTTCAGCTTCGTCAACCGCGCGAGCAAGACCCTCTTCGGCACTCCCTGGAAGTTCGCCAAACACGGCCAGTGTGGGACGGAGGTCTCGGAGCTGCTGCCCGAAACGGCCAGCGTCGTCGACGACCTCTGCGTGATTCGCTCGATGCACACGGGCCACAATGGCCACGAGGTCTCGATCCGGTTCTTCCACGGCGGGATCGCCGGTATAACGGGTCGGCCCACCCTCGGAAGCTGGCTTACCTACGGACTCGGCAGTGAGTCAGAACAACTCCCTGCCTACATGGTCCTTTCCGATCCGGAAGGGCATCCGGTCGACGGCACGCACAACTGGTCGAGCGGGTTCATGCCCACGATGTACCAGGGGACCGTGCTACGAGCGCAGGAGCCTCGGATCCTGAATCTCGACCCTCCTCCCGAACTTCGCGGCGAAACCCAACGCCATAATCTCTCGCTGCTCGACCGCCTCAATCGCCGGCACCTCGAAAACCATCCCGGCGAGAGCGACCTCGAAACGCGAATCCGCAGCTACGAGCTCGCCGCTGCCATGCAGACGACCGCCAAGGAGGCGCTCGATGTCTCGAGTGAGCCCGCTCATATCAAGACCCTCTACGGGCTGGATGAGGATGCGACTCGCGAATATGGAACGCGCTGCCTGATCGCTCGCCGCCTTGTGGAGCGGGGCGTGCGGTTCGTCCAGATCTTCCTCGGCGGCCAGCCCTGGGACAATCACACGGACATCAAGAACGGGCTCCCGGCAATCTGCCGACGGACCGACAAGCCGGCCGCGGCACTCGTGAAAGACCTCAAACAGCGCGGGCTGCTCGACACCACTCTCGTCCACTGGGGAGGAGAGATCGGCCGCCTACCGGTGACCGAAGGAAACGGCGGAGCCGCCGCCGGCCGCGATCACAACGGACAAGGTTTTACCGTCTGGCTCGCCGGAGGCGGAATCCAGGGCGGAATGACCTACGGCGCCACCGACGAAGTCGGTCATCGCGCCGTCGAAAACATCGTCACCCCCAACGACTTCCAGGCCACCATCCTCCACCTCTTCGGCCTCGATCACCACGGACTCGTCTACCACGTCAACGGCCGAGAACAGCGATTGATCGAAGGCCAAACCGCCAGAGTCGTCAAGGAAATTCTTCAATCTCGAGGGGCCCTCGCGTCCTAATTCTCAAATGCGATGATCCAAAATCGGGGAGTAGATTCGCCACTCGAGCCGATCGAAGAAATAGGCCGGGGTGAGGATGTGCTCAACGCCTGGCGGCATCGAAGGGGTAGGCACGCCAGCCGTCGGGCCATCGGAGTGGGTAGGCTTGGATGTGCTCAACGCCAGACGGCATCGAAGAGGTAGGCACTCCGCAAACAGGGTGTGCCCGACGCGACGATCGAGTGCTCAACGCCAGACGGCATCGAAGAGGTAGGCACGCCTCTCGATAGCCGCCCCGGCTGTCGTCAGAAAGTGCTTAACGCCAGACGGCATCGAAGAGGTAGGCACGACGTATGAGCGCCCAAGCTGCTCGCCCAACTCATGTGCTCAACGCCAGACGGCATCGAAGAGGTAGGCACGCTCGGAGACATTGGCTCGTCTCAGCGTCAGAAAGTGCTCAACGCCAGACGGCATCGAAGAGGTAGGCACGTTGCCGTTTGGACAGTCGGACGGAAACAGTTGTAGTGCTCAACGCCAGACGGCATCGAAGAGGTAGGCACGGACGCCGGAAGACCCCTACGCGGTCCCCAGTGAGTGCTCAACGCCAGACGGCATCGAAGAGGTAGGCACTTCTTCGGGACTGGAAGCTTGCCGCGGGTTTTCTGAGTGCTCAACGCCAGACGGCATCGAAGAGGTAGGCACGCCACGAAATTGGCCAAGGTGGCGTCTTGCTACTGTGCTCAACGCCAGACGGCATCGAAGAGGTAGGCACGGCTCAAGCCAAAGCATTGCGACCGGTCTGACACGTGCTCAACGCCAGACGGCATCGAAGAGGTAGGCACGCCGTCTTTCAGCTGATCAACGAGATAGATCAAGGCTTGTGCTCAACGCCAGACGGCATCGAAGAGGTAGGCACACAAATCCGAGCAGCCGCTCCGCTCGCCCAACTCATGTGCTCAACGCCAGACGGCATCGAAGAGGTAGGCACCGCAGTCTCGGTCACTTCAGCTACGGCTACATCAGTGTGCTCAACGCCAGACGGCATCGAAGAGGTAGGCACCAAAGCAAATTCCGAAAAATGACGGATGCGTGTGTATGTGCTCAACGCCTGACGGCATCGAAGAGGTAGGCACCCGGCACCGCCGCCGGCAACGACGGTTCGGGTGTGTGCTCAACGCCTGACGGCATCGAAGAGTAGGCACCTCGAACGCATCGCCGCGGCTGCCGTAAGGGTTCCAGTGCTCAACGCCTGACGGCATCGAAGAGGTAGGCACACCCCAGTAGCCACTATACTGGCATCTGGACTGCTGGTGCTCAACGCCAGACGGCATCGAAGAGGTAGGCACTAAAGAGTCACTCCGATAATCGCACCCGTATATCAGGTGCTCAACGCCTGACGGCATCGAAGAGGTAGGCACTAAAGAGTCACTCCGATAATCGCACCCGTATATCAGGTGCTCAACGCCAGACGGCATCGAAGAGGTAGGCACATGGCTGGCGGAGCCTTCGCGGAACTAGGCTGTGAAGTGCTCAACGCCAGACGGCATCGAAGAGGTAGGCACTCGGCAAGAGCCAGCGCAGCGTCTAGCTCGTGCGGTGCTCAACGCCTGACGGCATCGAAGAGGTAGGCACAAGATGGCCTTCAGGCTATCAGCAGTTTCTTTGGCGTGCTCAACGCCTGACGGCATCGAAGAGGTAGGCACCTTTTAGTTTTGTCAAATCAGTGAAGGTACCTTATGTGCTCAACGCCAGACGGCATCGAAGAGGTAGGCACCATTTCAAAGAATGCCAAACGAAATTTAGGATAAAGTGCTCAACGCCTGACGGCATCGAAGAGGTAGGCACGCCACTCCAGTTCCCCATCGGTCTTTTTCGCGAGTTGTGCTCAACGCCTGACGGCATCGAAGAGGTAGGCACGTCTCGAAAGGGCTCATGCCCGCCATCCACGAAAAGTGCTCAACGCCTGACGGCATCGAAGAGGTAGGCACCCGCAACGAACTCAACTTCGATCAAGCACTCGCGGATTGTGCTCAACGCCTGACGGCATCGAAGAGGTAGGCACATCATGCTGTTCTGAGGTCATATGCTCATCATCGAAAAGTGCTCAACGCCTGACGGCATCGAAGAGGTAGGCACTGTTCCGCTTTGGTCATGGATTGCTTGCCGCAAACGGTGCTCAACGCCTGACGGCATCGAAGAGGTAGGCACCCGAGAGATTGCATCCAGGACCGGTGTCGGGTCATCCGTGCTCAACGCCAGACGGCATCGAAGAGGTAGGCACACCATCGGCAAACAGGGCTTCCTGGCTGACATCAAGTGCTCAACGCCTGACGGCATCGAAGAGGTAGGCACCACGCGGGCGAGGCGGCGTATTGGGGATTCTTTTTGTGCTCAACGCCAGACGGCATCGAAGAGGTAGGCACCGCAGCTCTAATAGGCATGCGCCATCCTACTATAACGGTGCTCAACGCCTGACGGCATCGAAGAGGTAGGCACCGTGATGCTCGTCCGTACGTACGTCACCGAACTAAAGTGCTCAACGCCTGACGGCATCGAAGAGGTAGGCACGTTGATGCTCTTGAGGCACCATCGCTTTTTCAATCGGTGCTCAACGCCAGACGGCATCGAAGAGGTAGGCACTTCCCGCCGATTTCGCCACGCTGCCCGAGGGGCTGGTGCTCAACGCCTGACGGCATCGAAGAGGTAGGCACAAGACCTTGGCCGAGAAGTTCGGCGTCAAGGTCCGAGCGTGCTCAACGCCTGACGGCATCGAAGAGGTAGGCACCTTGCCGCCAGGGAATTTCGCCCTGGCCTCCACCAGTGCTCAACGCCTGACGGCATCGAAGAGGTAGGCACGTCTTTCCGACCTGAGCGAGACCCTTCGAGTAAGGTGCTCAACGCCTGACGGCATCGAAGAGGTAGGCACTCTCAGCCTTGATTCGTTCTATCAATATCTGTTGAGTGCTCAACGCCTGACGGCATCGAAGAGGTAGGCACCATACTGCGCGT